>WBZQ01000053.1_pt1 | contig 123023 bp, 136 predicted proteins | sample 5204251 | NCBI WGS metagenome assembly WBZQ01 (sample SAMN12412402, study PRJNA552823) | activated sludge metagenome | isolation source: activated sludge from nitrification reactor of wastewater treatment plant... | place: USA: Virginia | collected 2017-09 | reverse complement strand
TGGGGTGGCACTGGCGATGGGACTTGGCAGCTACCTCGCGGGGCTTCGCGTCACTCAAGTCCTTGCCGAAAACGTTACACGGATGGATCACAGTGAAGGATTGTCCGCGAATCTCACCACCTCCTCGCTGGTATTTGTCTCGGCGGTCATGGGGTTGCCCGTTTCGACGACGCACATCAGCAGTTCGGCGATCATCGGTATTGGACTGTTGAAGGGCGTCAGCGCGGTGCGCTGGACCACGGTGCGTGACATGGTCCTCGCATGGGTCGTGACGTTACCGGCCTCCGCCATGCTCTCAGCACTCGCCTACCTTCTATTCTCCAGAATTTTGTAAGCGGTCTTACAGTGTCGTGATGGCGTGGCGTGGTACATCACGCCACACGCAGTATTTTGTCGTCTTCACACATAGACTCATACAGATATCTATACGTACGGATGGAGGATTGGATGACGAGCCAGTCGTATGTGGTTCAGGAGCACCTGCAGCAGCAAAGAAGGACATCAGGGTTGTGCAGAATAGTTGTTCGCATGGTGTCCTTGCTCTGGCTCGCGCTTGGCCTGGAGGTAGCAATAGGAACGGTGGGCTTCGCGCTGGATTGGGTGCCGACCGATCAAGAGATTCAGAAGTACCGGCACAGCTGGAATCCACTTTCAAATGGTCCGATCTTTATCAGCGGCGTGGATGTTCACCCCAAGGGGCAATTCACGTTTCATCCATTCGTATTCTCTCAGATTAGCGAGAAGCGCTTTGGGAGCGACTTGTCGACGAACCGGACCGTCTCTGCCACACATTCATACCAACTTGCCCCAGTTGTGACGATGGCCTATGGGCTTACGAATCATTTGGAGCTGAATGTCGGTCTCTCTGAGTCCACCTGGTGGGCGCGCGACAGTACCCGCTTCAATCGTGGGATTGGAGGTCCCGTCACGACAGACTCGGGGCTAGGCGATACTCAGATTTATCTCAAATACCGCCCGATTGTGCAGGACCCTGACGGCTGGCGCCCCTCTGTGACAACGTTCAATATGATCGTGTTGCCGACGAGCCGATGGATCACCGGCACCGAAAGCCCCCCGGGCGGGTTTGCGCCACTTGGTCGGCTTCCGGCTTCTCGATTCGGCGCGCTCACATGGACCGAGGGGGTCATGTTCCGCAAAAACCTTCAACCGTTTCGCGTGAGCGGAGGTGTGTTCTATTCGTATGCCCTTCCCGGCAGCGATGCAGGCCAAACCACGTATCCGTCCGACATCGTCAACACGCGGTTGATTATCGAGCACATTCTCGATGACGCGCGAGGGTTTGGGTATAACCTTGAATTTATCGGATTCCATGGACTCACTTGGCGAGCCGATGGCCATACGATCAACGTCGGTGGGCGAAACGGATTCAATTCGCTTGGTGTGCAACCGACGATTCAGTATCGACTGGGCGACCACTGGGTCGGTGCGGCCGGGGTACTGTTCACCGTCGCCGGACAAAATACTCAGGACGCGATCTTTCCCAACTTCTCTATCTATTATTACTGGGGAAACGGCGGGAACGTAATCATGCGGTAGAATATGTGGCATTGGCGAAAAACGAAATGATTTGACCGCTGCAAAATTGATAGACAGGCAATGCGAAAACGTCTTGGTCAAATTTAGTTAGTGGCAGCACATTTTCATAGGAGGTGATCCCAAAACTGGAAAAATAGATCGCTCGTCACTTGAGATAGGGTCATCGGAGTCCTTTCTCTAGGGTATTTGTGGCCCAGTTTTTTGGTTTTTGGGCAGCCTAGCGTTGGTTCGATTTCTTTAGAGTTTTGGCGTATCCTTTGCTCGGGTTCAACAACGAAACGATTCGGCGAGACAACGGCCGCTGGCCATCAGGTCATCCTCACATGTAGTCGATCATCGAGTCGAGGAGGTACGGTGACATGGACCGTCTCACCGAGTGCGGCTGGATGCCCATGATGGGTGTCGGATTCCTGAGCATGGCACTGTTCTGGGCCGTCCTGGTTGGAGGACTGCTCTTCGTGGGGAGATGGCTGTGGGGGCAGGGGACTGTGAGTCGAGCGGACTCCGCGCTCGACATTCTCAAAAAACGGTACGCGCGCGGCGAGATCACCAAACAAGAATTCGAAGACATGAAACGAGACGTACTGGCTTAAATTGAGGATGTTTGGATCCGCGAGCAATCGGGAGTCGGGACGAGCTGAGGCGAGGGCCCATGGCGATCCCGGCGTGAGCACATGAATGCCAAGCCGCATTGGGAACGCATTTACCACACGTTGGCTCCGACCGAGCTCACATGGTACCAGCCGCACCCCCATCTCTCGTTGGAGCTGATCCATACGACTGGGGTCAGCAAAGATGCTCAGATCATTGACGTGGGCGGTGGGACATCCACACTCGTGGATGCGCTCCTGGCAGAAGGCTATCAGCACGTCACGGTTCTCGATCTTGTTGGCACGGCGCTCACGCTGGCCCAGCAACGACTCGGCGCTCGTGCGGCTGCGGTCAATTGGGTCGAGGCGGACATCACTGCCGTCGAGTTGCCGCGTCACGGGTATGACGTGTGGCATGACCGAGCCGTATTTCATTTTCTCACGCAGCCTGAGGACCGCCGACGGTATGTGGAGACCATGCGCCACGCGGTGAGACGAGACGGGCATGTAATCGTGGCGACGTTCGCGCTAGAAGGACCCACGCGATGCAGCGGATTGGACGTCGTCAGGTACAGTCCCGCACGTCTGCAGGAGGAGTTCGGAGCCGAATTTGCGCTGGTACACAGTGCGCAGGAGCGGCATAATACCCCACAGGGAGTCGAACAGGCGTTCCTGTACTGTTGCTTTCAGAAGCGGTGACAGGACGCATGATGTGAGCATGTGCGACACGCAACATGAGTTGTTTGTGATCCTGGCTCCCCACCAACCTTGGAACATCGCCTGTCAATCGTCTGGAATACCCGTAGAAGGTTGTGACTCGGCCAGACGGTCTTCCATTTGATCCTTGTCCCGCCTTTCAGTTTTCGTGGTCCCCCTCTTCGGAGGTAACTGTGACCCAAAGCCATAAAAGTAGACCACTCGCCACGTGAGATACGAGTCGGTTCCACAAGTTATTTCTGGCCCAGTTTATTGGTTTGGGGTCACTCAGCACAGCTCTTGCCTGGCTGATGCCGGCCTCCTAAGCCGTTGACCAATCTCACTCCTCAGCCTCATGGGCCTGCGCGGACAACCCGTCAGACCTCGGGCCCTAGGTTTCTTGTAGAGCTTCCTTGAGATTTTTTGCTGATTTTTGTTCTCAAATTCGGCAACACAGTTTTCAGGAGTTTCCCTGGTCTGCTGAAATCGGACGGCTCTACCTGGTCAACTGGCTCTATTCTCCTTATAAATAAATAATTGTCGTGAGACTGGCACGTGCTGAGGGAAGTGAACTCATGACAACAGTTTTACTGCGAGATAGACAAGAGTTTTACTTCCCCTGACAGGAGGCGTGGTGACGGACATGGCGATTTCCTTTGGTCGGGGGTTGAGGGTCTGGTGGGGGCGTGCTGCAGAGTAGGACAGCCTTCCAACAGTCAATGGAGTAGGAAGTTGCTCTGGGTGTGACAGGCTGGACAGATGAAAACCTGGGGCCATTGGCGCATGGGGTCATTTCTCACGAATGGTGTGGACGGACACAGGATCTGGCGAATGGAGTGTTAGATGAGAGGAGACATTAGTCTAGTTTTGACGGGTTAGCCATTCATATCGAAGGATGGCGGGGCTGTGGCGGAATCTCAATTCTACGCCGTTGGGCAATTCAGTGATGATTAACTCCGTGGCCTTTGGCCAATGTAGCCATCCAAGTTTTGTTCCATAGTCCGGTCCACTCATGGCGATCGCGTTAGTTTGGACTTTCTCGACGCGGCGTTTCGCAGAGCACGGCCCCTTGATATTGTGGGTGCACAAACATTCAAAACCAATGATGAATTTCCGTTTGAGTTCAGACAGGGTCATCGCAGGGATCCTTTCGTGTGAGGACGGATGGTGCCGGCCGGACGGCTGTGAGGCGGCGTGGGATGTAGAAGGATTCCCTTTGAGAAGGGAGCTGGAATGTTACGAGGACAAGGAGGCGTGCGCTAGCTGTGTTGGATCGAAGGTGATGCGAATTGCATGAGGCTGTCCAGGATCATGTGCGAGCTGAAGTATTCAGGCCACCAGAGAGATAATACGGGGCAGCGATACGTGATCGTGCTGCCGGTGATCAAAAAGTCAGCTAGGTCGTGAGGTCGGGCATGTTGACAATGTGTATTCAGGTCGGTGATGAGTTCGAGATTGATCATGCCGGCAGCCTCAGCAGTCTTATTGCGTCGGTAGATATCTTCTCCAGTGAGCAGTTGGCACCAGAGGAGGACGGCTGAGATGCTGACATGCAGACATGCAGGATGGAATTTATATGTCGAGCAATCCCGTGTGTCATGGGTGTCCATGTGGGGCTGTAGTGTCGGGTTTAGTTGTTTCGGACTTGCACGTTACAGTGCGTAGTTGCATGACCAATTGATCTAATACATCGTTCGCGTGCTTGAGGTCATGTTGTGAGGCCAAGGTGAGAAACTGTTTCATGGTGTCCGTGATGATGTCAGGATCTCCACCGTGTTCGATCCATGCTGGTGTGAGTCGGTGAACGAGGAGGATTTTCTCCCGCAGCGCTTCTGGCGTCATGTCGGTATGATTGGGAGAAGCATGTGGAATGTCAAGTAACTTTGGGTATCGTTAGGTTTTATGGTGTTGTTTGGCTAGGTGTTTCCGGAGACATGTCTTTCGGTCCTAATTTTCCGTCGCATTGCTTCGTCGGCATCAACATGATGGATAGCTGATGGTCATCATCGAAGAGTGAATAGCCTTTGAGGGTCGGTTGGGTGGGGTCGTCGATCGGGTAGAGTTTCGGATGGCCTTGGTGTGTTTTGAGAAACGCGACGAGCTCGGTGGGGGTGTTGATGGTTGGCAGGGTTGGGAATTTGAATTTTAGACTTCGTATGGGGGCGCAGGTGCCGTCATGACTGAGTAGGCTCCAGGTTTCAGCTGCGGTACGTTTTCCTTGAGCTTTTGGTGTAGTGGGATCTTTTGCGAACGTGGGTTGGCTGAAGAGTGTGAGGATGATGGTGACAAGCGCGATCATGTGCATGATGAGTTCCTCTATGGCGTAACAAGTGATGGAGGTGATTGGTGTTTGGTCCTGAGCCGGTTGAGGAGCACCATGTTACCCCCTCCCATGGTCAGCACGAGGAGTCTCAGCCTGAGCGAGTGTATATGGTGTTCTTGTTGACCGGGTGGTTTTGAGTTTCATAGGACTTTTCATCATCCTATTACGATCCAGTGATGGGGAGATGTGCGGTTGGGAGGAGGGGTTAGGGCATGGTGGATGGGATGATTCGCCGTTCTCCATATTTATGAGCGCGGGGCTTTGGGGGAAGTGGGGTTGGAGTCAGGGTGGCCTGTTCGAATGTGGCGGTTGGCATCCGTTGGAGCGCGAGTGTAATGAGATCCAAGGGATAGCCGGTTCGATGGTGATAGGCGTCTAGGTCTTCGTTCGGTAAAAATGGTTCAGGGAGGTTCCAGCTGTGGGTGGTTTCAAGAGATCTGTCCTGTTGTTGTAGGGAGCAGTAGATTCGTCGGCCGTACCGGAGGACATGGTCGATATAATCCTGTCGTTTGGCGCCACTGGGGAGATGGTATCGATGCCGGATTTCAAAGAACTCGACTCCGTGTATGAGCAGGTCGACAACGACGGTGGCGAGGAAATGCGGATCGCTGATCGGTAGTAAGGGTACAAGGAGGGTGTCCTCGTCTCGTTTCCGGACTTCTCGGACGCTCCCCGGCACACAGGTGGGGGTGACTCGACTATAATTTCGTGGGACCACCTGAACTTGTGCTTTGATTTTCACAACATGTTTGCATTCTCGCCTTTTGAACCGCCATTGAGGACAGGAACAGCCGAAATTTCCGTCGCGATCTTGACTGACGATATAGGTGCCATTCCCACTGGTACTGGGCACTTCGAATGATTGAATCCATTTAGCCATGTGTGGAGTCCGTGACAAGGTTCAGTCGTTATTACCTGTCGATGAATAGGTGTTGTTTCATTGAGTAAGGCTGAAGACGATCGGCCGTCAGTGTAAGGCGAACTTTCGGCATTTCTCTTTTACGGTTGTTAGATCATAGGTACTGGCGTAGGTGATTGAGTCAGGGATGCCGAGACAGAATTTGATTTCTGCGTGGCTGGCAATGGCGCGGCGAAGGTGAATTTCCCATTCTGGTTCATGAAGTTTGACGTAGCCTAGTCGGCGTCCGATGGCACAATAGTCACGTTGGTTGAGTGGTTTCGTCGGTTTTGGAAATTGGCCCGAGAGACCCAACAATCGTTCCATACTCATGATGCCGTCCTGTTGTTTGATGGTGTGTGGATGTTTATTGTTTTAGTGTGACGTGGCCAGTTGGCGTTTGTATTCGACGCAATAGCCGCCCTGAGATGGTTTAGGGATCCCCTGTTCAATCATTGTGGTGGTGATGCCTGTTGGCAAGGGTCCGTTAAGCCACACTTGGACAAAGACGCAATCCAGTCGGGCGAGATCCTGAAAGCCGATGGTTTTGGCGGTCAGTTTGCTAAACGGGACGCCGAAGGCGTGAAGGCGTATGGCGCAATCGCGCTTGGCTTCATGGGTCGTCATTACGTCAATCCTGGTTCTGGTGAGTGAGTTGAGGGGGTTGTGGATTTCTATCGATCTGGGAATTGGGCGAGGGTGAAATTCGTCTGATTGCAGCGATTGATGGCATTGAAGAATACTTGGCCCTGTTTTCCGGGTGCCACGACTTCACTCTAGTTGGGTGCTCCGGTCTGCCGATCTATCTCAATCGTGTTGTCGGTGAGCATCGGTGCGGTGTGAAGCGTGGATTTGTGTCGATGGTCGATATCGGCCTGATCATTAAGGACGGTGACTGCACAACCGAAGTCTGCAAGTACGACTTAGTCTTTGGGGAATGGGTGGTGGTAATAGTTGAAGACGTGGTGCCATTTAATAAAGGGGGACCAATGGTTGTGCTTTGTTGAGAAGGGAAAGCGTGGGTGTGGTCTTGCGTCCTTAACTTTCGTTCAGAAGCATAATGGTGATTGCGCCTCTGCCGTCATCTCCTCCATTGATGCCAGCTTTCAAGGTAATTGGTGGGGGCAGGTCTTCTTCTGCATCCTGTTTGACGATGACTTGAAAGGTCAGCATGTGATCTGAGCATCGTCGCGCGGCGAGATAGAACATGGTGAGGATGTCGGCAAGCCGGCCAGCTTCATCCTGGAAGCCTTTTACGGCTGGGGGCACTACAACATATTCTTCCCATACGGCGCGTGTCAGGGCGAGGGAGAATTTGATGCCGAATTCTCGGCAGGTTCCCGACGGAATTTCAACGAGACATCCATCTTCGATTGCTTGCCGACGTGTATAGGTCGAAATGATTGGCGCATCAGCCCAGATATTGGAAGGGGTAGGATCCAGTGAGGTGGTGATAGGGAGCGGTTCTTCTTCTTTGGAGTGAGCGGTGCTCGGTGTCAGTCGTTGCGCTACTTGTTCACAGCTCAGGGCTTCGTCTGCTGAGGGGGCGGGGTTCGGCCAGCCGTGGCTCAGTGGCCATTGGTAAATGAGGCAGGTGTGGGGACACCACTCCACCCCGTCGAGTACGATTAAAACAGGCTGTCCGCAGGTATGGCAGCGTCCGCAGTTGGGCATGATGATGGGTGCTCCTGAGGGGTGTTGGGTGGTGCAGTAAGGAGGCGGCAGGGTCGTCCGTTAATTTCAATCACGCGGCGTCGGCTACGTGGATGGCATGCGTAGAATGTGCCATTGATGCGTTTGACGATGAGATGTCCCGGGGAGGAGCTGCCGAGTGGGGTGTCGTAGAGCATTTCGATTCCGAGAGATTGCGCGTAGGCCTGTTCCAGCAGTCTCTGAGTTCCTGGCTGCCAGCCGGCTTCCTGTAATCGATCACTTTCTCGGTATCGTTGAGCGTTATAGATTAACAGTGAGAGTGGGCTGCCATTGATGTCCAGGGGGGGCAGGTGTTCCCGTTGTTCGATCCATCGTTGAAAGATCGAGTTGTAAGGAAAGCCGATTGTCGCTTCATAGGTGTTGAGTGTTTGACAGAGCCAGAGGCTTTTGACGTGCCAGCTGCCCGGGTAAGGGAGATCGAGCCAGGTTGGATGAGTGAGGGCGGCTAGGGTACTGGGCTTGTCAGGCAGTAGCAGCGAGGGGTCGGGCATGAATGCTGACATGGTTTGGTCCTTGTTCTGTAGTTAGGCTGGAACTGGTTCGTCTGGCTCGAAGATGAATTGTGTTTGGGTCATGGCTTGATAGGTCTGATGTTGATGAATCGCAAAGTGGTTTGTTGGTGTCAGTGTTTCTTTGTCTGGCAAGGGTGTCTTTTGTTTGGTGAACAAACGGTCGGGGAGTGGAAATGAGAGCCAGGGAGCGTACAGTGCGCCGTTAATGGAGGCGATTTTACAGACGAGGGAATCGACGTCTATGCCATAAAGACGAAGAGAATAGTTGGAGGCATGGAGCAGCATACGTCCGGTTCCACAGCACGGATCACAGCACGATCTGGTGCGAAGTTGCTCAAGTTCTACTTGATTGGATGTGTCCATAGTCATACGGACCATCATCTCTACGACATGGGGTGGCGTCGGGAAGAAAGCGTGTGGATTCCAGTTTTTGGCTTTACGGGTTGCGAGAATTTCTCCGAGATAATCATAGGGATGCTGCAGAAGATGGTGGACGCCAACTTCACGGTAAAGCTGGGTTTGGATATCTGGAGAGAGTCGTGACGGTTCTTTGGAAACGCCGAGTCCGAACGCTAACCAATCAACAAAGTCACCGAAGCCATCCCAGCTCCGTCCATGTCTTTCCGCAATTCCGATCCACTTAGTGATGATATTTATTGTCGCTGAATGGGCGGCTCCTTCAAAGGTAAGACGCGGGATGGGGTCTGACGGGAGAGTTTCGGCCTCACAGAGTTTGAGATGATAGTCCCAGCGATTACCGGTTTCTGGGATTACGTCATGTGCGAGGACTACATAAGGGAGTAGCCATCCGCGGTATGAGAAAGGAGCTGGGTCGTCTTCGAGATTGGGAAGCCGGTGATGTGTAGCGAGAAATGTATGGAGCGAGGTTGGCGTGGCATCCATCGTTGGGTAATCCTTGATGAGCGAAGGCGCGGATTGAGTCGAGTGAGCAGACGGTTAGGCGGCTGTCGGAAGCGTGGAGAGTGGTTGGCCTAGGCTCTGTTCCAGTTGCGTGCGTGTGATGGCGAGGGAGCGGACAGATCCACTCTCCATGTCGATATAGGTTGCGAAGCGGCGGAGGTCTTTTGTCAGGACCAATCTTAAGAGGTAGTCGGACATGTGAGCAGCGATCACTGCATTGATAGTTAGAGACTGCGGATCTCGAAGAGCGAGGTCGGCACAGGATTGGCGGCGTGTTGGTTTCTCCTCCGGGAGGGCTTTTAAGAGTTCCGGATGGAGGAGTGCTGGTGAAGGCAACGCGGTACAGATATTTGGAATGGTGAATCCGCGTGAGAGCACATCGAGCCGTCCGGTGTTGCCGATCAATATCTGACCATGATGGGAAAGATTTCCTGCATCAATCCACCAGACCTGTCCTGTGTGTTCGGGCTCTTGGTTGGCGATGACGTAGTGCAGGCTCTTGCGTGCCGCGGCGTTATCGACACCGCCAAGCAGGATGGTGAGAGTGTCAGGTGTGTTTCCGAATCCATGCTGGAGTCTGGTGAAGTTGTGGGGATAGGCTTCGATCGCTAATCCCCAGGCGAGATTCAAGCGGTAGGCGAGGGCCTCGGCTTTGTTCCGTCCGACTTCCGCTTCACAGAACTGCTGGCGAATCAGGTTTTTCTCTTCGACGGTATCTCCATCGTAGAAACTGATCCTGACATGTTGATACAGGCGTTGGCATTCTCGTGCGATGCGGGCTGTGCTTGCTGCGAGTTGTGCGCCAATACCGCCACAGCCGACTTGGATGAGGTGTAGTTCAGGGCAATGCTTGGGGAGAACGTGGACGGCCCGGAGATGTGAGAAGTCGAGGGTTGGTGCTTCTGGGATTGGGTGTTGGTGTCGTGGTTTCATAGGGCCTGCGCGTGGGTGTGGATGTTGGGAAGATAGGTGTCTTTGAGTTCTGGCGGCAGTTCGACAATCAGCGAGGCAGGAATCGGGTAGAAGTGGCCATAGAGGCCCACTCGGAATGTGATCGCTGGCTGACGATGGAAATTGCCGCAGACGCCGTAGAAGCGAAACCCGGTTTCGTCCTCATTATCCATCTGGGAAAATCGTGCAGCCATACAGTGATGAGAATGGATTTCCACGAGGCATGATTGATACGAGGGACAGTGGTCGAGATCGCGCGGGTGGACTGATACTGCGGTGCGGACTTGATCTGGGATGTCGAGACGCCATTGTGTCTCATACGAGAAGTGAAAGAGGCTTTCCAGTGGTTCATCCGGAGTGGTCCAGGCCTCGTGGGCTTCTTTCAACATGTCGGTCATGAGGGCCGCGGGGATGCGGGGGACCAGGGGCGTGATCTGGGTATCGAGGTGTGGGAGTCCCCACAATTCTCGAGTAAGAATGGGGAAGAGGACGTCCAGTTGGTCTCGATGGGCCCGGAGAAAGAGGCCATTGCCCGCTAGAATCATTTCATAGAGAGCGCTGGCCGGCGGTGGGAGCGGAGTCGTGGCGAAGAGATGCTTCACGAATGGGCTTGTCGTCATCAGGAGGGTCTTTCGTCTGATGGTTTAGGGTTCAGTTGTGTGAGGATATCCGGGATGGTCCATCGCGCTCGTTTTAGATCCACGGTCGGATAGCTGTTAGGGTCAGAGTCGTTGGGACGGTGGAGCGTGGGTAAGAGTTTGAGGATCGTGTCTGGATATTGGCGTGATTTCTGCGAGGCGAGGTCTTCATTGAAGGGGCTGGTCCAAAACAAAGTCCAGACTTTTCCGATTGTGTCGACGCCGGCCATCGGCAATCGGTTCGTGCCGAAACAGATCTTTCCATTGGGATCAATGTTCGGGACGGGGGCGTGATAGAGCACCGTCTCATCGTCTTTCCAGGTCCGGTAGGCCCAGAGGAAATAGTCTTTGCGGGTGCCGAGAAAGAGCATCCCGGGGAGGGCCAGCTGGAGGGTTTGCAGGGGCTGGTTGTCCTGGGGATTGATAATGCGGTCTTCGAACGTGAGTCGGTAAACGGCGGGGTCGTATCGTTGCATCAGCCAGACGCCTCGACTGTTTTCGCCATAACGGATGGTATGGGGTGCGAGCCAGCCGGAATCTGTCTGTTGTTGGGTGAAGGCTTGGCGTGCGGCATGGGTCGAGAGACATTTTCGGACTACGGCGCCCTGAGGGTTGCGATGTTCAAACAGGAGTTGTCCGCCGATGAAGTAGAGAATGCCGTCCGGGGTGGTAACTGCGGAAGATTTCATGAATCAGTCCTTATCGGGTGAGTACACATGTCTTGCCAGCAGCGGAAGATTGTGTGCCAATGTTGGGGTTGAGCGTCTAAGGTCTTCGCGGTGTGGGTCCATTGATCCATCAAGTCTTTGGCGATGGCCCATTGTCTGGTGAGTTCGAGGATATCTTCTTTGCCCCAATGGTAGCCGTGATCGGGATTATCGTAGCAGTAGCTCAGATCAAGGAAGAGGGTCCCGGTTTCGTGCAGAAGGATTTGTATGAGGGTTGGGAAGCCTGATACGGGATGCGGGTGTTGTTGACAGAGAGCGGTGAGCTGTTCGAGATCGATGTGGCACGTATGGTTGACGTTAGTAAAACAGGTTGGCAGGAGGATGGTGGGTCCAAGTTCTTGTTGGATCTCTTGCCAGGACGGGGCCTGTCCGTAACAGCCTGCAATGGTGGCAGCGATTTTCGTGGCTAAGTGGGTGCCTTCAAAATCGGATTCTTCGTCATAATTCTGGGCTGAGATGGGGATCAGTGGGAACTGACCAAGGGCAAAGTCGAGGTCCCATCCGTCGACGGGGAAATAGTGGGTACTGACCAGGTCGAGGAGCACGCCGAAGAGTTGTTCGTGTACGTTCTTGAGGGGTTGGCGCAGGGCTTTGCGCAATGTCCGGGTGGCGTGACGCGGGAAGAGTTCGTACAGGACGTCTAGGATCTTGGCCTGTTCACGATACTCTTCGAGGGCGCGAGTCATCGTTGAGAGAGTGAGGTCTTCTTGCGCCTTGAGTTTCTGGATCGCGTCGTGCAGCGAGTAGGGCTGTATTTTAGAAGCCGAGAGGCGCGCGGGTACTGGCATGGCCAGGGGTTTCGGCCAGTCGGTCCAGGATGTGTTTAGTGTCTCGGATTTCAGATTCTCCTTCCCGGATCGCTGGTTCGAGCTGTCTTTGGAGAGAGAAGAATTCTTCTGGTGAGGCGGTGGTGGTGTTGTGAAAGAGGCGCTGGTAGAGAGTAAAGACCGGATTGACATAGTTGGGGCTCTTTGTGAGGTGTGCGAGCATGGCAGCATAGCCTTTGGTTCCGGCTTGTTTCGTGACTTTGATAATGGTCGTTCCGTCTGTTCCTGAGGTGCGGATGAAGGACGCGTTGGCGACTTGGGGAAAGACCGGCGCGATGGCGCGTCGGATCGCGTCGTCACTGACGGCGATATCGGGAGGAAGCTCTAAGGTTTGGCCTTCGATTTGGATTTTGATCATGATGGTCCTTTCAAGTGCTAGAACAATTGGGCCTGAGGTGCGGCGGCTGGGGCAGTGGGGGGCGAGGTCACAGGACTGGATGACGCCGACGCGGTAGTCATTGACGGTTTTGTCTTGTCGGGTCTTTTGACTTCAGATCGTTTCGCGGCGGTTCGTTGGGCTTTTCGTTCTGCGTCTTTAACGCGCGCGTCCTCGCGTGCTTTGGCGCGTTGCGCGAGGCGGTCGGTAATCGCTTGAGGAAGTGCCTGGGACCACTGGTGGAGGAGGTTCTGGCACGGGGAGGGGAAGGTCGTGAGTGGTCCGAGACGATGCATCATCGTCAGAGGTGGCAAGTTGTGACTTTTGACGGCAATGAGGGCGAGTCGTCCGTCTGCATGGTGATCGTCGGGAAGCAACTGAATAATGAGCGAGATTGTGGCGTTCTCGAATGAGGGATGATCGCGTTCCAACGAGAGGCTGTGGTTCTCATCGAGGTCTTCTTCTCCTTCTTCTGTCGTATCTGGTGAAGGGCATGTTGAAGAGGGAATGAGAGCTTGTGTGTCGGGAGTGGTGGTGTCAGTTGAGCTCGTCGAGATGGGTGTTTCTGATGTGGGCGTGACTTCGCGGAGGTCAGTGTCAGGTTCTACTAGAACGCTGGTGTTCATGGGGAATGTCCTTTTGTTTGAGGTGAGAAAAAGGTTGTGTCGGAGAAGTTTGTTAGGTCAGATGGTATGAAAATACTAGGGCTTGTGGTTTGCGCGTGTGTAAATAGCTAGGTGTTGGAGTATGAGGAACTTGGGAATATCATTAGCGGTAACCTCTTTGTAGGGTGTATCCACCCTATACAGTGAAATATGCTCTCGGTCATAATCCCTCTCCAATAGCCCTCAGAATGCGCGAGGCGAAACATGTTGCAAGGAGTGGAGTGTGATCGATGGGCGGCCGAATCAACAGGAGCCATCTGCATCGCTGACGAGGTCGGCGACTTCTGTTCGTTTGTCGTTAGAATCGTGTGCGTTGGCCAAGGCCTGCTGGTGTTTGGCTCGTGTTCGTCAGTTGATTTCGGAATCTGATTCCCTGCCCGCCTTTCTTCAAGCAATCTCTACGTTGTTACAACAATCATTTGTGAATGAGTTGACGGACACCCCTGAAGTCGTCTTGGCACGATGTTTTATGAGTCGGCCGTTTGCGTCGCTGTCGACCGAGGACCAGATGTTGGTGCGTACGCAATATGGAGGCGATGAGATTCTCCCGACGTCACCTGTTCTGGTGCTCGAGGGCAGTGCGGGGGTCGTTGAAGGCTGGAATGCACCGAAACAGTCATCTCGGTATCGGGTTGTGCCGTTGAATGTTCCTGAGTTTGCGAGTCGCTTTCCCATGTTTGCCGAAGTGTTGCGGCAATTACAGTTTGTGGTGGCTGGAGAATCCGTTGGGGCGCTCGACATCGAATCCTTTGGGTCCTCTACTCAAGTCTTTTCTGTGAATGGGGCTGTAGGGAGTCCGTTTATTCCGGCTCAGGACGAATTTGTGGTGCCGTTTGGTATTCGTGCGGCGGTGGGGTGTGGAGGCGTCTTTGGAGAGGGACAGTGTTTTGTCCTGTTGCTCTTTACGAGGGTGGCGATTTCTGAGAGAGCCATGGAACTTCTGCGGCTCATTGCGCTCTCCATTCGTCTTGGCTGCGAGGTGTGGTCTAGTAGCGGAGTGTCTGATGTCGAGAGCGAACGTGATTATCATACAGGACTTCCTCCGGGGGACGAGTTGCTGAATCTTTATGAAACGACGGTGTTGCAGCAGGCAAGTCTTATGATGGAGCAACGGGATCAGTTGCGCATCCTGGCGCAACGTCTCATGACTGCACAAGAAGATGAGCGTAGCCGGGTTGCGGGTGAACTGCACGATCACGTGGTCAGTCAGTTGGGAGGGATTGGTTTTGCCCTTCGGTCATTGTTGCGGTGTGCGCCTCATACGAAGGAAGAATTATTTTCAGCTATTGAGCAGATTGTTCTAGAGTTGGACGCGTTAGCGGTGTCGACTCGTGAATTATCATTTCGTTTGCATCCACTCGTCTTGGATCAAGTGGGTGTGAGTGCGGCACTGTCTCGGTATTTAGATAATTTGGTTCGTCGTTCGGAACTTACAGTATCGAAGGAGTTTGCGCCGTTGGGTAGCGGATTAGCACCGATGGTTTCAGCCGGGCTCTATCGCGTGGCTCAGGAAGCGATTCAGAATGTCTTGAAGCATGCCAAGGCGACGACATTGAAGGTGGAACTGTGTTGCCAGGGGATGGAGGTAGTTCTCCGATTGACCGATAATGGAGTCGGATTTGAGGTACAGGCTCATCGCGCGGGAAGTGCCGGACTTGGCCTGCTCAGCATGGCAGAACGTGTACGCCAATTTGGTGGTACGCTCAAGATTGACAGCACGATCTTGGTTGGGACGATCGTTGAAGTCCGGGTTACGGCGCGGAGGATGTGAGAGGTCGTATGGCGAACGTGGTGTTATGTGACGATCATCAGGTCCTTGTCGAGGGGCAGCGCCGGATTCTTGAGCGATTAGGTCATGTGATTGTGGGCGTGGTCGTTAATGGTCATGAGTTGGTGTCCTTTATGAAGTCGCACGCGGTCGATTTGGCGATCGTGGATATTAGTATGCCGTTGATGAATGGGTTAGAGGCGATCGCGGCAGTACGAGAAGTGGCGCCATCTGTTCGGTGTATTGTCATGTCGATGTATGATGATCCTGCCCGCGTGACGCGTGCATTTTATCTCGGAGCTAAAGGCTATATTACTAAGAGCGTGACGATGGACGAATTTGAGCGAGCGATTGGAGTGGTGCTGAGCGGTGGAACGTATTTAAGCTCCGATCTGACTGGATCAGTGATGGAAGAATCGTCTCAAGCCATTCATGAACCGCACCAATATCTGGGACGACCAGTCCTGACACAGCGTGAGCGAGAAGTGCTGCAACTGATTGGTGAAGGGAAGAGCGATAAAGAAATTGGGGCGATTTTGGATCTTACGGCGGCGACCTCTCGGTATCACCGTGATCGGATTAAACGAAACTTTGGGTGTGAAACGACGGCGGATCTGGTGAAGTTGGCAATTACGGAAGGACTTACGGATGTCTAGCCGGAGGAGGGACATCGATAGCAGCCTGGAGTCGTTTCGCCGTGACATAGCGGATACAGGACACGGCATTGCGTTGGAGGATTTGAATGGCAATGCGTTTGGGGGTGATTTTGAGTACGTGTCCGGGGACGGAATACTGCGCTTCACCGGTTCGGGTTTGCCGTGAAATCCAGAGAATCGCTTGTCCGATCGTAAATTGCGGGTTTGGCATTGGGGCGGAAGCAGGCTGGGAAGCTCTGTGCCTCCCAGCCGGTGTGGATGGTTAGAAGAGCCCCGCAATACTGTCGGTGAGTCGCTTGACGAGGTCTGTAGTTGCAGCGGTTTTATCCATCCACATCTCTTGGGCGAGGCTGGCATAGCGGCTCTTATGTATCCGCTCGTTGCCACGGTGGACTTCCTGGGTGGTTTCGGTGGTTTGCCCGGCGTTCGGGGCACTGAGTGATTGTCCTCCAAAGAGTGAGATGAGGCCGCTGTTCGGAGTCGGCAGTCCTCCACCGGCAGCGGTTTGTGAGCTCACCACTTGTTCGACGATTTCCTTCGTTTTTTCGATAATCTGACAATCTAGGACGATACTGAGCTGGTCGTCCTCAGTCACCTTGCTGCCAATGAAGCCGGCTGCGGCTCCGATAGCTGCGCCGCCTGGGATCCAACCAAAGCCTTTCCCGCTCCCTAGTGTAGCGGCTGTGCCAATTGCTCCTCCCATGGCTCCACCGAATCCTCCGGCCACCAGGCTATCCAATGTGCTGCCGGGTTTTGCCTTGGCGGCAAAGACCGTGGTGACTTGGGCGATGAAGTGTGCTTTATCCGGATCTTGGATGAGGGTATAGCCCTTTTCAGTCAGACGAGCGGGGAGGTCGGTCAGGATTGCTTGAGGATTATCAGAAGTATTGCGGACCTCGAGGAAGACCGTTTTCTCGTTTGTGGGTCGCAGAAAAATGGTGTTGCTACTTTGGACCTGGCTCTCACGTTTTATGGTCATGTGATTGGCACAGGCGGTAGTGATGAGTAGGACTAGAACGATCGGGATGGCAAGTAGACGTGACATGGCAACTCCTCTGGTTGTTGAAGATCCTGACCGTTTTGTGGTCGTAGTACGAAGACTATTACGTGCGGCCGCAGGGGCGAAGTTGGGGATGTTGAAGGGAACTTGGGAGAGGTGGGATGACGACGTATGTACACCAGACTCTTTGATTGAGCTACGATTGAACGGTTATCGTGCGATGTGCCATCGAGACGACAGTCTCAGGATGTGTGGCACCCCCAGAATTCCTTCCTAGAAGTTTTGGCACTCCTTGACGCGATTCACTACGGAACAGTGGGTGGTGAGCCGGTGCAGTGCCAACATGCTGAGAATAATGCCAAAGGTTCTTAGAAACTTTTCTCAGGGTATGTGTCAGGAATGGTTCAGACCTTTAAGGGCATGACGATATGGTTCCATTCGGGTCGTTCCGGAGTTGTCAGCAGGCAGGGGGCGAGGGGTGAGTCCATATAGACCTGACAGTGTTCGCCCGGCATGCTGGCGAGGGCATCGAGTAAATAGTGTGTATTGAATCCTGTCACCAGCTCGTCCCGGGTACTGGTGATCTCGATACTTTCCGTGGCCTCACCCATATCGACGTTGACGGCTTGGAGGAGGATTTCCGTCGGCCGTATTTTAACTTGGATGGGTTTGGCATCCCGTCCGCTAATCACGGAGACCCGCCGCAAGGGATCTTCGAGGTTGAGCTTGGGCAAGGTGAAGAGGGCGTTGGTTTTCTGTGGGATGACGCCTTCATGTTTGGGGTATTGCCCTTCCATGAGCCGGCTGGTGAGCATGGTGGCTCCGAGTTGGAATCCCGCGAGGTTGGCGGAAAGGCCAATCCCGATGTGGGTGTCGTCGACATTGGCGAGGAGTGTTTTGAGCACCTTCCCGATTTTTTTCGGCACCAACATGGTTTTGGTTTCGTGGTCTTTTGTTAGCCAGGTGCCGGTGGCCCGGCTGGTGAGGACAAGACGTTTGCCGTCTGTGCCGACGGCCTGAAGAATGGGTATGGCCCCGTCGATCATTTGAAATCGAATGGCGTTGAGGATATACCGCTCCGTTTGTTCTCCTACGGCTGGGAGTGTTTCGTTCAAGAGGTCTTGCAGATCGCCGATGGGCAGGCTGAAGAGGAGGGGGGCAGGGATGGCGGGCAGGGCCGGATAGTCCTGGGCATTGAGGCCCTTGAATTTGGCTTTGGTTTTCCCGGCGCTGATGGTCATGTTGTGCGTGGCGTCGACAGTCCATTGGACCGTGGGCGCGTGTAATTCACGAATGAATTCCAAGACCGGATCGGCGGGTACGACGAAGGAGCATGATTCAGGACAGGGGATGGCCATGTGGCGTTGCAGGCCCAGTTCAAGGTCTGTGGCGGCTAAAGTGATGTGACTGGCCGTGGTGGTCACGAGGATATGTTTGAGAATGGGCAGTTTCGGACTTTTATCAAGCAAACTGTGCATCATCTTCAAAGTCTGAAGGAGTTCGTTGCGATCAAAGGTGAGTTTCATGAGTGTCTCCTTAACAGTTGACGATGATGTAACTTCCGAACTGCTCACCTTCGGTGAGGTCCCAGGCACGGATTTCCGGGATGTACTGTTCCATTGTCCGGTAGTGGATCCGTTCTTCCGGTCCGTCTTTGGTGTGCAGGGTTTCTGTGATGGGTGCGAGTTCTTTGGTGTGTTTTCGCCCGCGCCCTTTAATGATCCAGTGCCGGCCGTTCTGTAAGATGGTTTGGTTGTTGAACAGTCCTGAAATAATCAAGCGGGTGAGATGCCCGATGCGGAGAGGTAGCAAGGGATGGACGGGTTTCGTGTGATGAAAGGTTAAGAGGTCCTGAGTATAGCGGTCTTGCCACAGCCCTTCCGTATGTGCGGACTGATACATGTCGAGCGGATCAATCCAGTTGCTGTCAAATTGGATGTCGCCTTGGAGGACCAGGGGAGGGAGTGTATAGGTGTGCGCGGGGGTGCTGTCGCCCAGCACGGGGAGTGAGTGGGCGCGTAGTAGGCGCCAGAGGTAATTGCGCACGGTTTGTGAAGGATTCGGGGTTCGGACTCGCGCACCGATGAAGACGGTTTGTTGAAACCGGTCATATTCTGGGTCAGGAAATCGATAGAGGGAGACGTCTCGATAGTAGGTCGAGAGATATTCCAGCACGCGTTCTGAATATTGATGCTCCGGAATAATGTAGATGCCGATGCCCTGAGGCTGAAGCATCGGGGTCCACTTCTTGAGCCACAGATATTCGGCTCGTTCGCCGTTGCGCATTGTGTCGTAGGGGGGATTCAGAAAGAGGACAGAAAAGGCGTCTCGCTGTACCTGGGAGACGGTGGCGTCTGATCGCAGCACCTTGGTGCAGTGCATTCGACATTGGGCGGCGCGTTGTTTATCGAGTTCGATCGCATAGGCGTCGACCGTCTGGAGGTGGCGCTTCAGGAATCCACCGGCGAACCCGTCTCCTCCGCAGGGATCGAGTAGTCGTCCTGGTCTGTGGTGTGGGTTTGTGATCAGATGAGAGAGGGCGTCCAGGATACGGGGTGGGGTCGGGTAGTAGCCGGATTTTGCGCGGGCTGCTGGTCTCATAATTGTCTTTCTGTTGCGGCTGGCGACGGGGGTTCGGGGATAGTCAGTTGACGGGTGCGGAGCCGTTCCTGGATCCAGGCGATGATGTCGTCGGCCTTTGGAGTGAATTCCCAGACGGTGCAGTTATAGGTTTTCAGTGCGGAGACCCATTTGCGTGTGATGGCGGTCTCCCAGAGCTGTGGGCCCCATTCGGGCCTGATCGGACAGGCGAGGACGCGATCGAGCACATAGACGAAGTTTGGCGGCATCTCAGTCTGATGTGGGGTGCGATCAATAATGAAGGCGCGGGTGTCATGTTGTACGCCGACGGAGGTGCCATGGTGTGGGAGCCAGAGCACAGCCTGGGCGCCGGAAGGGAGCCGTTTTTGTGTCATGGCAAAAAAGGTGGTGGCCTCTTTGGGCCAAGTGCAAGAAGAGATGCCGGTGATGGAAAAGCGGAGGCCAATACTCATGCTCGCTTTTAAGGCTTTGATGGCATCCGGTTCGCCGACAAGGGAGAGTAGACAGATCTCCCTTGTTGTGGGGTGAATCGCGTAGGCTTCGACGACGGCGTCGTACCCGTCGGTCTTTAGGATGCGGAGTTGGTCGAGCGTAGGTTCTGTGACTGTGTGCATTGTTAGGCCGCAAAGAGTGTGAGTTGTGTGGTGGATTCGTGGGTCTGTGTGAATGTGGTGCGCGGACGTATCCCGATGGTGAGTGGGATCGGCGCCGGAGCTGGTTCGTACGGTTGCTCGTTGGGAGTGGTCTCGAGTACGGGTTCTGGCGCGGTGCGTTGATAGGTCGCCGCTAGTTGCGCGAACATCGTTTCGGCGCTCAACACGGAGGTGTTGCGATCGAGGACTTGACTGACCAGTTGGGTCATCATGTCCTCAGGTTGTTGATACTCATTGAGGCCTTCGGCACTCACGTCTCCTTCGGTTTGGAGGCTGGCATTGATGCCGGCAGCGACTAAGGCCCAAGCATGTTCTTGCACGGTGTGTTTGTAGAGGAAGAAATAGAGTTCTACAGGGAGTTTTTGGGGTATCCGCCAGGATCGTCGGGAGGCTTGCCGGACGACGTAGGTGGAGTACTCATTTTCATACCAAGCAATCGTCGGGTAGTCGATCAGGTCGAGTCCGGTCTGCACGCTTTTCGCGTTGCAAATCAGAGCGTCCAGACCTTGCTGAGTCCGCTGATCGATCCAGTCCATCCGTTTGTCGGGTTTGACGGAGGCGGGAAGTATGGTGGTTCGCAAGCCGGCGCGAGTCAGTATTCCTTCAAGCCGTTTGGTGATGTCACGGGTTTGTGTGTGAGTGCAGTAAATGAGGACTCTCCGTCCCCGCTCGTGTTGGGCGGTCACGAGATTGACGAGTGCTTGTTCTTTGGGGAGGAGCTGATCCGGGTCGAGAGGATCCAGGGCGAATCGAACGACGCCTTGATTATCGGTGATGGTTTCGCCTTGCCAGGCGCGATCTGGATAGGCGAGCAGGGCTTGAATGGTGCAGCTGACGAGATGCCCGTCTCGGGTTCTCCGTCCTCGTGGAATCAGTTCGCGCGCGGCGGCTTTGAGTTTGTCGTAGTGGGTGAGGAGCTCTGGACTCATCTGACATTCATGGACCTGTTCACGGTAGGGCGGCAAGGACATGCCAAGGTCGCGTAATTGAAAGAAAGCGGTGTTGCCGACGAGATGGGGAATGAGATGCGGCGAGATCCCTGGCCGTTCGCGGACGGTCACATGGACGCGTCGTTTCGATTCTTTACCGGTTAATAAGACCTTTTGGGTATCGATGTCGGTGGTGCGTGTTTCCCAGGTGCCGTAGAGATCGACCCACCGGGCTTCGTCGGTGATCTTGAAGCTCGCGCGGATGGCGGGGTTCATGCGCCACAAAATATGGAACAGCGAGGTCGACTTGCCAGAGGAGAGGGTGCCGGTCAAGGCGAGGGTACGGCGACATTTTCCAATGAGGAGGGCAAAGGCGAGGGCTTGTGCGCTCCCTCTACTCTTGGCCTCTTGCACCTCGTCGCAGACTAAACAATCAAACAGCCGCGGATGCTGCTTTCCGATATAGTCGGCGAGTGCGTAGCGGCGTGGTCCGTCCGAATCGTAGGTCCATAACGGACTGTGACAGTGCTGGCACTGCTGGCCGGGCTGGAGATTGCGCGGAGTCACGGGCAGTTCGTCTTTTGTAAGAAGTCGTTCTCCGCAGTGTGGACACATGTATTGCGTGTAGATTTCCCCGTTCAGCCGACGAAGTTTCTCGACCAAGGCGTGGCGTCTGGCATAACTCAACTTGGCACGCTCTCGACTGAGAATGGCGACGAGTGGCCATGTGGGGGTGAGGGGAAGCCTGGCAAAGGCGTCGAGATCCGTTATGGAACGCAGGATGCAAGCATGGACGTTCGGGAGCAGGGTTTCTAATTCTTTTTTCCATTTGCCGACTAAATGGGGAGGACACAGGATAAGGGTGCGGCGGGAACGGAGGAGTGCGCTCACGGCTCCGGCGATGCGTGTTTTTCCGGTGCTCATTTCTGCGGAGCAAATGGCACTGGTGGCATAGCTAAACGCGTGGGCCAGGGCGGCAGCGATGTTTCCCTGGGCCGGCAGTAAGGGCTCGCCGAATCGCCGGAAGGTCGGTTGGGCTGCGTGTAGGACGTCTGGCGTGAAGTGCGGGGTGAGCTGATTGGCGGTGGTGGTGCAGAGTGAGTCTGAGAACTGTTCCAGAAACTCCTGGATTGGTACCTGTTGTTCGATGACGGGCACACAGCCTCCATGTGAGAGCAGAATGTGGGGATTTGGTTCAGACCAGGGCACGTGCGTACGGAGGTTAGTTAGATGCCGCGCGGGATGGATGGAGAAGCGTGGCGGCTAAGCTCACACGGATGTTGTATCTGCGCTGTCGTGATGGGGGACAGATGGAGGACTAGCAGGGTGTACCGTGATGCTGTTTGCGTGCCGGCGTGTGAACGATGCCGAAGGTTTCGAGCTGTTCGAGGCTGATAGGTGTGGGATTCTGTTTGAGTAGTTTATGAAGGTCTTTGACGCCGGCTCGGACATGGTGTGTGACTTCGACGACACGGAATCCGGCGTCAAGAAGTTGGTCTTTGGCTTGTTCTTGCGCGCGAGGACCGGGGTCCTTTTTTCTTTTCTTGGTGTGCGTGTTTGTGGGTGTGGCCGAACGCGTGTCGTGGTCGAGGGCTAGGTACACAGTGCTCGGTCGTAGTTGCTGCATGCAGGGGACGAGTCGATCGATATTGTTGGTGCTATTGAGGGCACAGAGCGAGGTGCGGTTTTGTAATAATTGATTGCCGGCAAGGCAGTCGAGAATGCTTTCCGTGATGAGGATGCCGCTGGCGGGTCGGCGGACTACCCAAAGCGATTTATCGCCCAAGGTACGGCGCCGGTATTGTTTCTCGATGGTTTGATCGTCGAGGGCGCGACATTCAAGTGACGTCATGAGGTGCGGTTGGGCCGAGGGCGAAGGGATGCCGATGTACGGCAGCGTCAGTCCCGTTTCATTGACGATGCGTTCAAGATAGATCAGGCCAAGTTCTTCGGGAAAGGCGAGGTCTCGCTCCAGGAAATACTGCCGGATATAGAATCCAAGTTCCGGGGTCATCCGATCTTTCCACTGAAAGTACAGGCGGCGGACTTCGCGGGGGCTCAAGATGTAACGGGTGCTAGAGTGCTGTGGTGTCGTGGTGACGGGCAGTTTGAGCAAGAGTTTAACGGCCGCTTGAAAATCGATCTGGTGGAGCTGCATCAGGAGATCCATCCCGTCTCCGTGCTCTCCGGTGCCGAAGTCCACCCATTTCCACGCACCGTTTTTATAGGTGATGGAGAAAGACGGATTGCGATCTTCCCGCAGCGGGGAATGGAACATGCCTTTGTGGTTCCGGACACAGACTGGTTCATGTCCCTGTGCGTGCAGATAGGAGATCAAATCGACTTGTCTGGCTTGGGTGAGGATGGTCGGATCTAGTTTAGGCATACGGGTGTGGCTAGTGGATTCGCATGGCGTTCTGCGTACTCGCGGGCGTAGCGGTACAAGGTGTCGTGAAAATTTAAAATCAGCGATTGATTATGGGTGTGGTTGACGAGCAAATAGTCGATGAGTTGTAAGTCCAAGAGTTGGCCTGTGAGTGCGCACTTACTGGCATGTTCGAGGATATCCTCAGTCGGACGAAATGCGCCGTGATCCTGTGTTGCATGTCGCTGGATGATAATAAGAGCGTGAGCGTGTTGGTGGAAAGCTTCAGCGAAGATCTGTTGAACTGACGGCCCGACAGGGTGAAACCCATCAGTGGGCCAATAATGATGCCCGAGAGGGGCATGGTGTCGGTCCAAGAACAACACCAGACTGGCACCAGTATCTATTCCAGACAGGGTCGTGGAGAGATATCGGAGAACGTCTTGTGGGCTCCGAATCGGGAGTTGTTGATGGGCGAGTGCACGAGGAGGAACTGTATTAGGCCGCATAGAGTCCTTGGGCGCACAGGGGAGATGGGTCTGTGGCATCATGGGACTATTACGGCTATCTGGTTCGGTGATACCTGGTAGATGATTAATCGGTGTCCTCGCTGACTAAGATGCGCCGGGTTGGCTTGGTAATAACCAACGTGTCTAGCTGGTGTCTGACGGAGGTGAGGCTGGTCCTGACGATGCCTTGGAAGGTCTCGTCTTTTTTCAACGTTCGGGGGGTCACTCCTTGGAGGGTGGTTCGTAGCTGAGCGACGAGTTTCTCTAGTTCTTGGTCGTTGCTGATATTGCGGCCTTCGAATTCCGTGAGGAAGGTCGTGAGGTTGTTAAGGGCCGAGGCGCGTAACACTTTCGGTTTTCCGTCACTGTCAGGACTGAGTTTTTCCAAGAGGTGGTCCACAAGTCCCTTGACCAGCTCCCGGAGTCCGTCGCGAATATCCTCACCGATAATCTTAAATTTCTCCGCCATCCGTTCACGTTCGCGCTCGGCCATCGTTTCGTCGATGCTGCTCAGGACACCGGGAAGGTCGAACGTCATGAATTGGATATCGAAGCGGAAACTGTCTCGGATTTCTGCGAGGGTCGGATACTCTTTCGCGTCGAACTCATCTTTGAGGCGGTCCCGAGCATCCTCTTTCCGTTCGTGGTAGACGGCGGAAAAGGCATCAATCAGTGCGGCGCGTTGTCCGCGGAAGTCGTCGATGAGATGGGAGAGCTGCTGCAGGCAGCTCGCCGGCACCAGGGCCATGCCATGCCCGATTTTTGCAGGGAGATCGTAGCGGTGTAACTGTCGGCGGATCTGGCTATCAAGGAGGACGATTCTGTCGTATTCAGGACATGACACGATGACCTTCGTGATCTTGAACATGTTCTGATCGGCCTTGGATTTCACTTTAATCTTCGCCCTGCGTTGCAGTCCGATTTTGCGTAGTGAGAGGGTCATGCAGACGGCTTTGGAAAACAGGTCTTCGGCGGTGAGGTCTGGCAAGGTGAGGGTGCGCATGGGTGTCTCCTTCTAGAAAACATGGAGCAGACGTGTGTTGAGTATTACTGTCTGTTCGGACGGGTGTGGTTAAGCTTGGGCCACTAACGGTTGGGTTCCCAAGTGCATTTTTCTCACTCGTTTATTTGTTGAGGGTTGGGGGTTGTGGTCTTTTCGGAAGGGTCCAGGGTAACTGGCACAGAGGAACGCGCCATCGGCTTTCGCATACAGTGTCTCGATGCTCTGTTTGGCGCTGATCGAGACTGGGAGGATATAGCCAGCGGCTTCTTCAAGCGGGATGTTCAGGCGCCAGGCAATGTCAGCACACTGCCGAATTTCCGCGCCGGTCCACGGCTCGTCGAGGAGACGGTCTGCGGATTCTGTGAGTCCATACTTCTTGAGGTAAATGGTCCAGATCGCGGCCCGTTCTTCGGTATTGGGGAGTGGGAAAATGAATGTGCCGAGCCTGAATCGACGTCGGAGTTCCGGCGACAGGGTGTCAAGGCTGTTACACGTGGCTAGAAATAGCGCCGAATTGTTGGAGATCGTGGAGATGATCTTGAGGGCTTGTCGCATATTGTATTCACTGGCGCCGACTTGTCCGGTTTTGATCGCGCCGAGGTCGAGTTCGATGGTGGGGATGCCGGCTTCGGTGCCGGCGGCTTTTGAAATTAAGCTTTTCGAGGTGCCAGGCGCGCCGCAACAGATGATGCCTGTGGCGTCGGTGTTTTGCATATATTCCAGCAGTTGACGATGGAGGTCTTGGGACACACCGGTGTTATCGCCATGTGCGGCGTTGGCGCCAGCCATGAGTTTTTCAATTTCATCCATAAATACAATCGCGCGGGGGTGATTGCGGCCGGTGAGAATCTGGCTGAGGAAGGTCTTGATTTGCGGGATGCCGCCGATGTCGTTGAAGCGTTCCTGTCCCCGATAAATTTTGAGTCCCGGTGTTTGTTCAATTGCGTCATATTTCCGTTCCCAGAGCTTGGGGACGCTAAGTCCCTGGGTCGTGAATGCCATGGCGATCGCTTGTTCAGCGGCAAAGGCGGAGAGTCCGGTGACAGCGTCGATCGCTTTATCCAGCAAATCCTCAGTGGGGGATGGGATCGACGGAACTTCTTTGATGGTGTTCTCGTATTGGAGGCTTAGGATAGTTTTCAGGTCCTCGCGTGCGGGTAAGGGATCATCCAGCACGAGGACGTCGTGCACGAGCTCTTGTGGGAGCTTCAGATTTGACGCGAGCAGAATCAGGGTTTGTCCCGCGGCTTTGAATTGATCGCGGAGCAACCAGATGGCTTGGATGATGGCAGTGTCATGCAGAAACCGGTGTGCGTTATGGAGAAACACCATCGTGTTGTCTGGGAGCATACGGAATTTCTGCAGGGCGACCGCCAGATTCTTCAAGGCGCTGGCGCTGGCCTGATCTGGGATGAGGTCTTTGAGAACGGCCGTGCTCTTCAGATGCTTCGGTGCAGTGTTTTCTTCGATCATTACCTGTTCAGATGGGGTCAGAGAGAGTCCGGTAATGACATCCCACTGGAGGATAGCGTGTTCTTCTTGAGCCCGGCTTGCTGGCCGTGCAAGGCAAAGTGATCGGATGGTCATGCCGGGATCCGGTGTATGAACGCCGATAATCGGGACACCGGCTTCCAGTGCTTTTTGATAGGATTTGATCAAGGTGGTTGACATCAAGGTCTCCTTCTTCGGGTGAAAGACAGACGAACCGCGAGCAGTACGGCGATATGGGAGAAGTGGGGTACGATCGGCGTTAGGCAGATTGGGCTGCAGGCGTTGATTTGACACGAGGTGTGGAGGCGGCGATGAAATTCAGCAGTTGTTGCTTCGCGCGTAGGAATGCGGTGTCATTCCCGTTCTTATCGGCCTCTTCACACCGATTGAGCATGGTGAGGATGGTGGCGTACCGTGGTTCATGGGGATAGATCCCATGTATGGCTTCAGCGATTTCTTTCCAATGTCGATAGGCGGCGGATTGTCGTCCTTGTTGCGGCGTTGACTCAGGTGTGCTCACATGCCTCCTTGTGCGTCCGTGTTGAGAGACCGAGCGATTCGTTGGTAGAGCTGTAGTCTGGGATAGTGGGCCTTCGGTCTCCACTGCCTGGTCACAAGGGTCGCTCGCTCGAAGCGTAGGAGGGCGGGGTAGAGGAGTCCCGGAGGCAATTGCGCCTGGTTAAGGACTTCCTGACTGGTCCAGTTTCGATGGGGATCGTGATCGAGTATTTGAAGAAGACGGGATTCGCTGGATAGGAGTGGGTTGTGATGCCGCCAAGTTCGGAGTATGTGACATAGACGTGTCAACATGGGTGACTATGGCCGACCAGAATGCGTGTCGCGTTGTAGTGAGGTATTACGCTCCGTGGACGGGGTGATGGATTCCGGGTCCTGATTCACGCGAACAATAGTGAGTTTAATCCGCTGGTGTTGGCGGCCTTTAATTCCGTCTTTCTTGAGGAGTTCCTTCAGTCCATCGTTGCAGGCGAGTCGGACATTACTCGCAGTGATGGTCGTTTGTTGGTGTGCCAGCTTCGCCGGTACATCGTGAAATTCCACATAGATGGAAAACCGAGGTTTCATCGCTGTCCTCTAATGAGTTGATGGTTTGTGGCTGAGGAATATGTCTTGAGGATTCTCGGCCTTGCAACGCATTACTTGATCGTGTACCCGATGGACTTCCACTCGCCAGTAGTCTCCTTTGTTACAACGACGGTTTCGATCGCATCGGGTTTGTCTTTGAATGTCGTCATGAAATGAAAGATGATGTACTGGCCTTTAGGGACGCCTGGGAGGTCACGTCGGTATTCGGTTTTCTGGAGGATGCGAGACAGAGGAGATCCAAAGGGTTGACGGTGTGCCGTCAAGGTCTGTTGCCATTGTGGAGCCGTGAGCGCTGTCTTGAGATAGGTGGAGGCCTGATCCCAGCTCTGCTGATAATGCTGGGTGTCGATGGTGTGAAGCCATTCCTCGGCTACGGCTGGTGGGACATTGTCCCCGGCATGACCGAGGAGCGGATAGGCCAGTACGATCAAGAAGAGATAGAGTGACGAACGTGACGGATTGAGTTGCATGTGTTCTCTTTCTGTTCTAGTAAATGTTACATCAAACGATATTCATGGGGCTTATGAGCATCCGCCAGACGTGCTCCCGCATGTTTCGCAACGTAAGCAGGTTCCACTGCGAACCATCGTGAACAAATTGCATTCCGGACAGGCGTCGCCCTCATAGCCTTTCGCGCGGGCATCAGAGATGGTGCTCGCGCGGAGTTCATGGCCTGAGACTTGTTGGGCGGCCGGCAAGTACTTGCCGTTCCCATTTGGCTTGGCATAGGGCTTCACAGAATCGGCGCGAAGATCTTCATCAGTGATTTTGACAGAGGCGAGGTCCTGTCGATTCAGATAATGCACCGCGAGATCTCGCATGACGTAGTCCATGAGGGAGCTACACATTTTGATTTGCTCGTGACCGTGGACCGGGCCATTGGGTTCGAAGCGCATGAAGGTGAAGGCTTCGACGAATTCTTCCAGGGGCACGCCATACTGCAAGCCAAGGGAAATGGCGATCGCAAAACAGTTCATCAGGCTGCGAAAAGCGGCCCCTTCTTTATGCATATCGAGGAAGATCTCGCCTAAGTTTCCATCTTCATATTCACCGGTACGAATGTAGAGCTTATGCCCGCCGATCGTGGCCTTTTGGGTATAGCCCGTACGTTTGTTCGGCAGTGGCCGGTGAGTACCGCGCGTATCGGCGAGAGTCTGCCGGGCGAGTTCTTGCGCCACGGTGGGGATATCCTTCTGCACAATGGCGGTGGCTAAGGTGTCGGCCCCGATCGCGTTCAAGGGCTGGCTCAGTTTGCAGCCATCGCGGTAGACCGCAACGCATTTGACGCCGAGGGTGTAGGCCAGCCGATAGAGGGCGTCGATGTCCTCAATGTCGGCGGTGTGTGGCATATTGACCGTTTTGCTGATGCCACCGCTGATGAAGGGCTGGACGGCGCCGAGCATGCGAACATGCGCGTCGGGTGCGATGAACCGTGTGCCCATTGTGCCGGACTTATTGGCACAATCGAAGATCGGCAGATGCTCTGGGTTGAGATGGGGGGCTCCTTCAATCGTCGAGGTTCCGCAGGCGTGTATATTGGCTTGGTCGATGTCTTTGGACGAAAATCCCATTGCGGTCAGTAGATCGAATCCGTGCGCTTGCAGCTGAGCGTCAGTGAGTTTCAATGTGGATTTGCACCAGTCCTTGCCCACGGCTTCGGGGGTGAAGCAAGTGTGTAGGCTCATTGCGGACTTGAGCGCAGGTTCAATGTGTAGTCGCGCGCTGACCGGAATGCCCATGGCCCATAATCGGTCCGAGGGAATGGTAGGACAGGTGCGCAATGTGCCATGGCCGACAATGTACGTCACGATATCGTCGATTTGGGCGGGGGTATAGCCGAGCTGTTCGAGCGCGGGGGGGACGGATTCATTAATCAGTTTCATTGTCCCGCCACCGGACAACTGTTTGTGTTTCACGAGTGAGTAGTCCGGTTCAATCCCGGTGGTATCGCAACCCATAACCAAGCCGATGGTGCCGGTGGGCGCGATGACGGTTGTCTGCGCATTCCGGAACCCATACTCTTCTCCGGCATGCAGTGCGTCGTTCCAACAGACGCGTGCGGCCTCGACCAAGGTTGAAGGGCAGTGGGTTGTATCGAGTGGTTGTGGGATCACACTGAGGTGTTCGTATTGGATTCGTTCGGTGACGCCATGGGCGGCCCGTCGGTGGTTACGGATGACGCGCAACATGGCCTTCCGGTTGTCGGCATAATGGGCAAACGGACCGAGGTCTTTGGCAAGGCCGGCGCTTGTGCGATAGCTTTCGCCGGTGAGGATAGCGGTGAGTCCTTGTGCGAGTCCTCGAGCCTTCGGTGAGTCGTACGGGATACCGAGTCGCATCAAGACCGCGCCCAGGTTCGCATACCCCAATCCGAGCTGCCGTAGTGTGGCGGTGCGTTCAGCAATGAGTTGGCTAGGATAGGCGGCCATGGAAACGGTGATATCGAGGGTGATGGTCCAGAGCTTAATGGCGTGACGGTACTGTTCGAGATGGAAGGTGCCGTCCGGTTTCAAAAACTTCGCAAGATTGAGCGAGGCCAGATTACACGACGTGTCGTCGTTAGCCAAAAATTCCGAGCAAGGATTACTGCCATTGATCCGTCCCTGTGCCGGGGTGGTGTGCCAGTCGTTGATGATGTCGTCGTACTGGATGCCCGGGTCGGCGCATTGCCAGGCGGCGGCGCAGATTTGATTCCAGAGGTCCCGTGCCTTCACGGTTTTAGCCACATGTCCATCAGTGCGGTTGAGTAAGGCCCAGTCTCCATCTGTGGCGACGGTATCTAGAAAGGCTTTAGTAATGCGGATGCTGTTATTGGCGTTTTGACCGGTGACTGATTGATAGGCGTCTCCTTCCCAGCCTAAGTCATAGGTCGAAAAGGCAAAGGTGCGGTGATCGCGCTGCGCGAAACTAAGAGCCCGTTGAATATAGGTTTCCGGAATTCGATGGTGGCGGGCTTGGCGTAGGGCTTCGGCAAGACTGGTGTTGAATTGTGGATTAGGTTGGGCAAACTCGTTTGTTCCTTCCGTGATCCACACGGTCTGCATGATGCGGGTGAGGTGGTTGGCACAGAGGTGTGAGCCGACCATCAGTGCGGCGACCTTCTGATCCTCCTTCACTTTGAGATTGATGAATTCTTCGATGTCGGGATGGTCAATGTTGAGAATGACCATCTTGGCAGCCCGTCTCGTGGTCCCTCCGGACTTGATGGCGCCCGCCGCAGCGTCCCCGATTTTCAGCCAGGACATTAACCCAGACGAGGTCCCGCCCCCGGAGAGTTTCTCGCCGCGTCCGCGCAGGGCCGAGAAGTTGGTGCCACTGCCTGATCCGTACTTAAAGAGTCGGGCTTCGCGTTCCCACAAGCTCATGATCCCGCCCTCATTGACGAGAGTGTCGCTGATCGACTGAATGAAACACGCGCTTGCCTGAGCATGCTCGTAAGCATTGAGGGTTTCCGTTGTTTTTCCGGTCTTCAGATCATGCCTCCAGAGGCCTTGAGCCGGGCCGGCAATCCCGTAGGCATGGTGGAGTCCGGTGTTAAACCACTGGGGCGAGTTGGGTGCGCTGATCTGATGGCTCAGCATGTATTGCATCTCGTCCGAGAAGGCCTGGGCCTCCTCCTCAGAATCGAAATATCCTTCTTTCAGGCCCCAGTACATCCAGCAATCGGCAAGGCGACGGAAGACCTGCCGGGCATCGGTTTCGGCACCGAGCTCGCCGTTGGGTTGTGGCACGCCGGTTTTCCGCATGTATTTGGTACCGAGGATGTCGATGGCGATTTGCGACCAGGTGTCGGGGACCAGGATAGGGGTAACGGGGTCTTGTGTCCCATGACTGATGGGAAGGCCTTCGACAAAGCGCTGGTCGTGATAGGGGTCAGAATGGGTTTTCGTAAAGAGACGTGGAATGTGCATCGTGGAACTCCTTATGTGCGTATTACGGAACGGGCTTCAGGTCCGCCTCGCCAGGCGTTGTACTGCGAATGATCGGGTGTGGACTCCCTGTACCGCCACGAGGGAAGTGGGAGACCGTATTACTAGAAGAGAAACGGTCAGGAATAGGGAGGTATGAGCATGTTTCAGGTGAGACCATTGGTGCCAGAGGGTGCGTCGGAGCGGGGGAGTGGAAATTCCTCCCTGGATCGGCTGTTGGAGATTAATCGCCGCGGGCAACCGAAACCGTTGTGGCCCGGAAAATCGGTGTTTGGCTACGGCGCGCGCTTGGGGGTGGAGCCGATCACGGAAGGCTTGATTTGGATGCCGGACGAGGATCGGGCCGGTCATGTCGGGTGTTTTGGGACGACGCGGAGCGGGAAGAGTCGCTTGATCGAAAGTTTGATGGAACAGGACATACGCAAGAATTACTCGACGGTGGTCTTCGATCCCAAGGGGGACCAGGAGTTGTTTTCGAAGTTTGTGCAGGTGGCGGCGGAGTCGGGTCGACTGGATGAGGTGATGCTGATGACGCCGATTTTCCCCGACTACTCGATTTATCTGGACCCCTTGGCCAACTACTATATGGAAGAAGAGCTGGTGAACCATATTTACAGCATCCTGCCCGGTAAGGATTCGGCGAGTTCGGAGTTTTTTACCGGCACGGCAGAAAGTGTGGCGCATGCCATCATCAGCGCGTTGATTCGGTTGGGGCGAGCGCGGGGTGAACGGGTGCCCTTGACGTTCGACGATATCAAGAAGCGGATTAACCACGAGGACCTGCGCCGGCTGTCCGAGAGTCTGTCGATGTTGCCTAACACGGAAGACTTGCGCCATACGATCGATTCGTTTACGCAGAATCCGGCGTTGCAGGATTACTACACGAAGATCTCGGGTTCGCTGCGGGATGGAATGATTAAGCTCACGATGGGCAATACCGGCCGTATTCTGGGAAAGGCTCGGACGAATCCCTTCATTCAACGGTTGGAGAAGGGCCAGCGGGTGCTGTTCTTTTGTACGCTCGGCAGTATGTTGACCTCGCGCGTGTCGTATTTGGTGGCGAAGGTGTTTGTGTCCATGATTCAGTCGTTGGCGGGGCGGACATTTGCTCGAGGCGAGAAGCTGGCCGTGCCTTTGTGCTTGCACTTGGATGAAGGCCACAACGTCTTGTATCCGGGCATTCACGAACTGTTTAACAAAGCGGGTGGTGCCAATATCTGGGTGCACCTGTACACCCAATCGAAAGCGCAGATGGAGAAAGAAGCGGGGCAACTGTCGGCGCAAAGCATTATCGATAGCATCAACACCTGGGCCTATTTTCGGTTGAACCATCCAGAAACGGCGCATCATGTCCAGGAAACGAGTCCGTTCGTCGATCGACAGGAAGCGGTGATTGGCTTGGGGGCGAGCGTGACGTTTCGTGGGTTGAAGATGCGTCAGATTCAACAAGACAAAGTGATTTCGCTCGAGAATCGGCGGTTCTACTTCCGGAGTCGCACCATGCAGTGCAAGGGGCATACATTGGACGTCTATCCCTCGTATGTGAAGGTCCAGTTTCCGCATATCACGAATGATGGGCCGCAGTTTGGGGAGATCCGCCCGTGAGGGTGACCCACTGCGAGCTTTTCTGGTGGAGCTCCCGCAATCGTGTGACCGATTCTCGCGTGAGGAGGCCGACGAACTCCTGCTGGTCGTAGACGAGGAGTCGGGGGGTGGCGGTTAAGAGCATCCGATCGAAGGCGTCGCTGATGCGTGCCGTGGGGGCAATGACGACTTCCTGGCTGATCGGTTCCACGAGGTCGCGGATCGGGGTCTGTTGATCGGTCGTCCAATCCGGATGGACCAGGAGGCGTTGATAATGCAGCAACCCGATGACCTTCCCCTCACGGATGACGGGATAATGGTGGTAGCCATGGCGGAGAAACTGTTCTTTGATCTCGTGCACAGTTTGGGTTTCGTTGACACAGAGGACGTGGCTGCGCGGAATCATCACATCGTGGACGGTGCCCCTGAGACGATGGCTAAACTCCACGGTGTGGTACTGCCCATCTGAGACCAATCGTAGAATAATCCCGCCGATCATCAACCAGAACGTGCTCCAGTTCATGAATAGCCCGAGCAGGCCGAAGACCATCATGCCGATGGCGATCCGTTTGCCGAGTAACGCAGCCCGTTCGGTGGCTTGCGCGAAGGAGCCGCATTGGTGCCAGTACCAGGCGCGCAGCACGCGACCGCCGTCCATCGGGAAGGCTGGGACGAGGTTGTAGCCGGCGAGAATGAAGTTGAACTTCATGATGTAGGCGGCGATCGGGAAATCGGAGAGGGGCCAGAGGAGGACGCCAATGATGGCCGAGCAGAGCGGGCCGGCGACGGCGACGATCGCTTCCAGCCGGGGGTTGGAGAGTTCGCGCGGGAGCATCGTCCAGCCCCCGACGATATGCAGCATGATTTCTTTAATTGGGATGTGGTGGGCGCTGGCGACGCCGGCGTGGGCGCATTCATGGAGCAGGATGGAGAAAAAGAGCAGGAATGTGCTGAGGAGGCCGGACGCCCAATAGAGGGCGTGTGGATAGTCGGGCCAGATTGTGGGGTAGTAGCCGGTGGCGAGACTCCAGGTGATCAGTGTGACGGCGATTAACCATGACCAGTGGAGGACGACGGTGTAGCCGAGGAACGGGAAGCGTAAACGATGCATGCTCGAGGTCTCCTTCGTTAAGAGCGGCGAATGGATTTACTCAATCGTGCCGGGATTAGCGGGTCTTGGCGATAGTGACGGGCATACCAAAATTCACGGGTGACGGGGCTGTCTTGGTGGGTGTACGACGCCAGGCAGTCGGTGATTCGGTGGTGTTGGTTGAGATAGCGTTCGATCAGGTCGAAACACGGATGCAAGAGCATCCAGGGATAGAGGACGAAGGGCGCGGATCGTGTATAGAGCAGGGCCTGTCTGGTTCCAAAATACACGGTGAGTTTCAGTAACGTGTGGCGTCGGTAGAGCAGATCAATTTGGCGACCGGCGTCTCCAGGGGCTTGGCCTTGTCGTTGCTGGAGTGTTGAGAGGGTAAAGGTGCGACGGAGCAAGAGTCGTTGGCGTTCGCCGTGCGTCATGATGGGCACCGGATGGGGAAACTCAACGTCACGGAATTGTGGACGAAACGCGGCGAAGAGGAGGGCCTGGTTTCCCACGGTGAAGAGGCTCGCGTAGTCGGCGGCGCCATCCAGGTCGTCGTGTAGCCGATAGGGGCTGTGTGTCGACGCAGGTGTGGGTCGAAGTGTGGCGAGGTCTTCCAGCGGTTCCCGGGTGTCATCAAGGGTGAGGGTCGGCATGCTGGTTCCGGTCCCGTGATCAGTTGTGTCAGGTATCTGCTGATGGGTATTACGGTCCGGCTGCTTCGCGGTCTTCATGTCTTGTTCACAGTTCCTTTCGGCCCTGTGAGGGCCGTCAGTTCTTGTTCGATGGCCTCTAATTCTGTGAGGAGGATCCGTTTGCGTTGCGTGAGGGTGTCCAGCCGTGAAGGGGGCTGGGGGTGAGGGTGGATATGGATCAGTGCAGGCCAATCGGATCGCACATGTTCGAAATCCCATTTGTGTTGTCCGAGTTCGTGAATGGAGAGCTGGCCGGCGAGGTAGGCGTCGATGCGTTGTTTGGTATGGGAGTCTTGTCCGTCGCCTAAGAGGAGGAGATAGCCACTGGGCACAACCACGTACCAGGCGCGGAGTTCGAGGGTCTTTTTGCGGCGCTTTAACATCCCGCGGCGGGTTTCGATGATGTCCATGGGATTGGCGTGAAAGACGCCGTGGACACGGGTACTTGTAGGGGAGTGAGCGAGTCGTGGCAGAGCGAGAAGATGCTGTTCGACTCGTTTGAGGGCGGGATTCCAGGTGAGCCGTGCGACATAGGGGATAGCGTCTGGGGTGTCGCTGGTGGCGTCAAAGGCGAAGGTGAAGGCGGAGGGGGATGTCATAGGGTTAACTCAGCATAATGCGGTCGAGATCTGTGTCCGGGATCGGCTCAAGAAACCGGCAGCACTTTCCCAGACTGCCTGTTCCATAGGTGGTGGTGTGGATCGGATAGGTGATGGTCAGCACGTGGCGCGGGCGGGTGATGGCGACATAGAGGAGTCGGCGTTCCTCTTCGAGTGCCTGGGGGGTGCTGCAGCTCCGACTATGTGGGAGCCGTCCGTCCATGGCATTGACCAGAAAGACGGCGTCCCATTCCAATCCTTTCGCGGAATGAATTGTTGAAATCACAATCGTATCGTCCGGGTGTTCGGGGGTGTGCGTGTGATCGGAGGTGCCGGTGCCGACGAGCGCCTCTACCAGTTGACTCAGGTTGGGAATATCTTTGTGACAGTGGACTAGATAGCCGAGCTCATGCATGCGCTCCGTCATGTCGTCCGGATAATGTCGCTTGAGATAGGGTTGATAATGGTCCAGGACCCGTTGGAGCCGGAGACTGAGGGGTGTGGTGTCGTTTCCGAGTTCGCGGAGGAGTAAGGCGAGGCGTCGAAGATCCTCATGGGCGGTTGAGTTGGATAAGATGCTGAGGGGATCGGACGCCTGTTTCATGTCGCGAATGAGTTCTTCAGCTGTGGCAGGGCCGATACGGTCGACCAGGAGCAACAGGCGTTGCCAGGCGAGTCGATCGTGGGGACGGATGGTGACCGTCAGGTAAGCGAGGAAATCTTTGACGTGGGCGGTTTCGACGAGTGCGAGTCCGCCATATTTGACGTAGGGGAGACGATGGTGTGTGAGGGCTGTCTCCAGGTCATACGAGTGGGCCGATAAACGCACGAGGACCGCGATCCGATGGAGGCCGACCCCCTGTTGTTGTAGGGCACGGATCTGGGCGATGACGTACGCACTTTGGATATGGTCATCGGGACACTGCACGAGCTGGGGACGGGGTCCTGTTTTCCGTGTGGTAAAGAGTTGTTTCGGGTGGGTGTCGTGTGCCTGTTCCAGGAGCCGATTCGCAAGCGTGAGGATGGGCTGAGAGCTGCGGTAGTTTTGTTCCAACTTATAGAGGGTGGTACCCTGAAAGATGTGGGTAAACTCTTGCATGTTGCGAACGTCTGCACTCCGGAATGAATAAATTGACTGACAATCATCTCCGACGACCATGACGTTCCGATGGGGCGTGCCCAGGAGGCGCACGAGTTCGGCCTGGAGCCGTGTCGTGTCTTGGTATTCGTCGACGAGAATCGCGTGATACTGACTGCTCAGACAGGCGGCGGCGTTGGTCTGTTCCATGAAGAGTCGGTGTGTGAGCAGGAGGAGATCATCGTAGTCAAAGCGCTGTTGGGTCCATTTCGTGTCGTAGAAGAGCCGATGCAGGGCCACAATGGCGCTGGTGTGTGGACTGTATTGTGGAAAGGTTTCTTCCAGCGTGTTCGTGACGGAGGTCATGTTGTTGGCCGCGTGACCAAAGAGTGAGAGGAGGGTTCGTTTATCGGGAAAGCCTTTGAGGGTGGTGAGCCGTTGTTTACTGGCCAGGAGATGCAGCATGCCGCTGGTATCGCCTTCATCCATGAGGGTAAAGCGGGGGCTGAGCTCGAGGGATGACCCGTATTGGCGGAGCCACGTGTGGGCCATGCTGTGGAATGTTCCCCCTTGGATTTTGAGGTGTGGGTAGGGATTCAGGGCTTGGACCCGGTGGAGCATTTCTGCAGAGGCTTTCCGCGTAAAGGTGATGAGGAGGATCTGGTGCGGGTGGAGACCTTGACCTATGAGCCATGCGGCGCGTCGGGTGAGCACTTTGGTTTTGCCGCTGCCGGCCCCCGCGAGTACGAGGCTAGGACCGAGCGAGGCGGTCACAACGGTGAGTTGCTGTGTATTAAGGTCGAGGGGATCGGCGATGGTGCGTAGTTGTTCCTCGGAGAGCCGTGGCAACGTCGCTTTAGGGCGTCTAGGGGCCGGATGAGGGCCGAACATGAAGAGCTGTCCAGGAGCATGGGACATGGGTGTGGCTAAACCTCGTCGATGGTTGAGACGGTGGACAATCAGGGATGATGGTGAGTGGATCACCATATGCCGTTCCTATCCTCCTAATTACGCGCTGACGGGACAGTCTATTGTGGGTCTAATTTGCGGCTGAAGGAGCGGGAGGTCGTGGGGACCTCCGAAGGCGCTATTGGTAATGGTGCAATGGTGGGGGCTGTGATGTTCCAGATAGATAAAGGGACGGAAGGCGGTACAGGTGGTACAGAGTCGATTGGGCTGGATGCTGCGTTGGCGCTGTTTGTCTTGGATGATCGTGATGGCGAGAGATCGGAGTTCTTCGATGGTCGTGTCGCTGAGTTGTTGGAGGCGTCCAAGGAGTGTGTGGATCAGATGCTGATGCATCTGTGCCGCGTCTTCGCCGGCTTCGGTCATGTCGATAGTGGTGCGGCGTGCGACTATGAAGCCTTGATTGATTAGAAGCGTGAGGCTGGTTCGGATATGCATAGGGTGGATTCCGAGTTGTTGCGCGAGTGGCGTGATCCGGCGCTGATGAGGATCCGTGAGGCTGATGGTAATCAACAGTTCACGGCTGAGGAGTTCTTGTGTGGTAGCGTTCGGGTGTTGCTCGGCGGCATAGGCGAGCATCAGCTTATGAAGGAGAACGGTCAGTGCCGCACGCTGTTCATGATGAGTATCTGGCCTTTTCATCGACAGCTCCTTTATGTGTCAGGTTGACGGACATGACGTAAACATCCTTGAGCAGTGTGTGCCGGCCCATTCTCTAGAAGTACTAGGTATAAATGGAACTAGTAGAAGTGATAGGGATACAAACTAATAGTGATAGGGGCAGAAATGGTTGGAATATGCGGACACGGTCTCCTCTCGGTCTTGGTGTCGGTCCAGGTCCGGGGCGAGACAATATCTTACGTAGTGTAGGGAATTATCTTACACAGTATTAGGAGGATTGGCTGGACCGAGCGGATGGGACTGCAGCAGGGGACTTGGGTTTGAGGTGCTTATGAAGGGGGATGACATCAGCGGGTCCTGGGAGTAGGGCATTTTCCAAGTCATCTAACCGTTGACGAGCGAGCGTGAGATGCTGTTGGAACTGCTTGATATCTTCAGAGTGAAGCGGCCGTGCACTCTGGATCATGGAGTGGATTGTCTCGGCGAGTTTCAGGAGTGAGTCGAAGCTATTCGTAATGAGCTGCGGATTCCCGAGGCGATGGGTGGTTTGTTGAAGGCGTCGTTCCGCGTCTTTGGCGGCAATGCGAGCGGCAGACATCTCAGACTCGGCGGTTTTTAATTGTTCCTCCAGCACCTTGGATCGTTTGGTGACGTCTTCTTTCTGTGTCGTGAGGGTGGTGACTTGCTCACTGAGACTCGCGAGACGCTTTTCAAGCTTTTGTTTTTCGTGATCGCTACGTTTGGATACGGTGTCATCGAGCCGTTGGTCGAACTGTTCGACTTCTGCTCGGAGTTGTTCGGCTTCTTTTGTCACCGCCTCAAGTGTGGTTTGGAGTTGTTGTTTGTGGGTGTCTGTAATGGCTTGATTGGCACGCAGCTGTTTGAGTTCGGTGAGGAGTTGGGCTTCTCGCGCATTGGAGGGGGTGGGCTGAGAAAAGGCGAGGCCGATTTTGGCATAAAATTCTTCCTGAGTCTGGCGTGAGGCATTCAGGAGGAAATGAACGTTGTGGTGGCCGATGTATTTCGCGAGTTCACCGTTTTTGTAGAGGGGAAGTAACGGGGCGATGAGGGATTTCCCAGCTTCCACAATCATGGCGCGACTTCGACGGATCAAATCGGCGCGTTGTTCTTGGGTAAGCTGGCGTCGATTGACGTTGCTCAGAATGGCTTCGAGTCGTTGGTCTTCCGTGAAAATTTGCCGGCAGGGTACGTCGATAAAGGCGGCCTCAGAAGTGATGTTGAAGCGATTGTACCCATCGACGATGTCGTAGCTGTTTTTGGCTTCGATAAATTCGACAATGATGGGCTGGAGAAGAATGCCCACTTTGAAAATACTTTTCTTGAGGTCGTCGTATTCTTGACTGCTGAGTGGCGGAGTAAAGTCTCGATAGACTGGGTTGCTCGAGAGTCGACTAAGCGGTAAGCGAATGTCGCGTGGTTCCGTGTTCATGCGGTTCGTCCTTTCCATGGAGTGCGTGGACATAGTGTTCGAGGTGGAGCAGCTCTTGGTGCATTGTGTTGAGCATGACTCTGAGTGAGCGGACGGTACGAAGCGCTTCATCCGGTTCGACGTAATTGAGTGCTAAGGGGGTGGCGAGCGTACGCGAGGACTCGCGGAGGTAGCGGATCGGGATCGCGTGTGTGGTATTCATGAGGTTGGCGCTGAGGGGCGTTTCAAACTGGAGAAACCAGAGTGAGGGGGCATACTGAAGGAGTGTTTGCAGGTCCTTCGGGAGATGCTCCTTGGGCACGTCGAGCCAGCGGTAGAGCGTGCGCCGGGAGACACGGATCTTCTCCTGTTCGAGCAGGAGGAGAAATTGACGGATGGTGAGAAAGGGCTCGCCCTGACTTAAATGGGGGGCCTGGGTGGGCGTCTGTAAGGACATTGGGTAATGACGACGAGGTGACATAAGTCCTGTGTGTTAGGCGACGTGTTCGATTTGACGAATGGATTTGATGAGTTTGGCTTCATCTTCAATGTCGGCATAGGCCGGCTGTTCGGGATGGAGGCGTGGGTCGTGGAAGCGCACGATACAGCCTTGTCCTTCCAGATGGACGCGATGTGTTCGGTAGGCGTCAGTGCTGATCCGCATGAGAATATCGGTGCGTCGGGTATAGATATCGGCGACGAGGGGAGTTACGGTGGTCGGGGAGACGAGATCTCGTCTCCTGATGATTCTTGGGGAGGCAGCGGGGGCCTCAGGTGTTGAGAGGTGCGAATCGGGAGTCATGGGGAGTCCCGGAAATGAGGGACGCGGATCATAGATACACCAGGGCTGAGTGATGAGTCCTTGTTCGAGAATGAGTGTGCGTTTTTTGTGATAGGTGCGGAGCGGAATGGTGACGATGAGTTCTGCACGTTGGTTGTAGACATCGACGACCTGGTCCTCGCCGAGATGGACGACATCGGTCAGTGGGGCTGGGAGGGTTTGGTCGTCGGGCCGCTCTTCTTGGCGATCGTCATAACAGACGAGTAGTGAACGAATGCGTGTCGCGTAGCGTTTTTCTTTTGCGATGCGACGGCCTTGTTTGCGATAGCGCCCATAGGGAATGGTCACGACTAGGTTCTTGTCCTGGTCGATCAGGTCGACGACTTTGTCGTATCCGAGAAAGATGCCTTGGAGATGTCGGCTGATGTGCCAGGTAAGATAGTTTTTGAATTGCATGTTGATAGCGCGCGCCTCGTCCCAGCTATGGAACGCATTGCGAGCGCCGAACCAGGATTCTTGCCAGAGGTCTTCCTGATCCTGCATGGGATCGAGGCTTCGAAAACGTTGAACCACGTGCAGAATCGTGTGACGGTGTTGTTCCATGGCGCGGAAGATGAAGTTGTCGTCGAGATCGACTAGTGCGTCGCAGAGTGGCCTCGTCATAGATCAATCCTCCATCCGAGCAAATGATTCGAGAGAAGAGAATGTGTGCGGCTGTGGTGTGAGCATGTTCTTGGCGGCGGATTGTAATGGGTCATGCAAATTATATCAAGGGAGATATAAAACGTTATGGTATACCTATCGTGATTCCGGGATGTCTCGTGCGGATGTTTCATATTTACGCTTTGCGGGCGATCGTGGCATAGTACGGATTCGTGTTGGGTGTCTATTACGTTTCAGCGGTGGGGAGATTGGATGCGTCAGCCTTCTAAGATGATTCGACTTCAGTGTTGCGATCTGGTGAAGCGTATGTATCGGCAACGGCGATGGGGGAGTCAGACGGAGTTTGCGCAGGCCCTTGGGGTGGCGCAGGGGTATGTGAGTAATCTCTTGAAGCCGCGGGCTCAAGGAGGGCGTGTACCGAGTGAAGCCATGGCAAATCGTATTGCTGATGTCTGTGGTCGGAATGCGCCGGAACGCCGCCGTTTTCGGCTCCTGTTGTATCAAGCACGGGTAGCGGAAGAGTTTCCGGAGGCGGTGCAGTCAGTCCCGGAGTCGATGGTGCCTCCGTTAGCCATGCCGCCAGCCTTTCTCGAACGACTCCGTAATGATTGGTCGAGGCAGTCGGTTGAGAAACGCCGCAAGATCATGCGGGACGCGAAGATGACCGTTCGTCATGTGATCCAGGTGTTACGGGGCCAAGCGTTGATGGATCAGTGGGAGGTTGTGCGGTTGGCTCAGCACCTATCAGAGGATCCGGCGGTCTATGTTGAATTGGCCGGCTATGTGCCCGTGCCCTTGCGGCAGCTGGCGAAGCGATCGTCGACATTTCTGGGGGATCTGTCTCGTCTGAGTCAGCCGGCGTTTAATGAGGTGATGGATAAGGGGTTGGGTTTGTCACGCGTGAAGAAACCTCGTCGTCGGTCGTCCTCGTCTGCGCGGTGAATCGCTAGCCCCCCTCGCATCAATAGCGAGGGGGGCATCGGTTATGCGGATTGGGGAAGTGGAACAGCTTTTACCTCTCGTTTCTCGAAAAAACTAAAGTCTCCTCTGTCCAGTCGGTCGATCAGCCCCGACGCTTCCTTCTTCGTCAAAGTCGCCGTTTTTAGCCGCACAATATCGTCCGGGATGTTGATTCCCCTGGTTTTTGCCAGGATTCGGTCCTGTTGTGGTCTGGTCAGTGTCATGCTGAGCGGAGTGACTGATTCTCGTGCCGTGGGGACTGCGGTTCGCGTCGGCTGACCCTGTGCCGGGGCGGGAGCCTCGGTGCTGGGTGACAGCGTAGGTCTATTGGGCCGAGGGAAGGCTTGGTCGGCAGGAGGCGTAGGATTCTTAGGAGCCTGGGCCGTTGGTTGTGGCTGCGTATTTGTCGGGTGCGCGATCTCGGTTCGAGTCTCGTTGGGTGTTGGTTTCGGTTCTTCGGCGGCCTGAAGTGCCTGGAGTGGTGCGCTGGACGACGTGAGTGAGGTTTCGGGTATTTGCTCCGATGTCTGTTGAGTGGATTCTCGCTCGAGATTGGACTGAACGGACACGAGAGGGGTATCGGCGGTGGTGCTCGTTCGTTCCAGCGGTTTGTCATCGATGGTGATGATCATTCCTGGATCGTCCTCGGGGTTGGTTTGTTCCGGCTGTTCGACCACCCAACAGCGGGTTTTGGCCAGGATTTCTTCTCGCCGTGCGCGGAGGTCTTTGATCTCGTCTTCATTGGCATTCAGGCTCAATTGAAGTGGGTAACTCTTTTTATGCATGCCGTTGGGATAGATGTCGCGTGCGACGCGGCGTAATTTCATCGGCACCATCGCGAAGTACCCCAACATGCCGCTGTCAGGATTGTCTTCGGGCGCCAGGATGTTCAAGGTGGAGTTAATGGCGATGATTGCGTTGATACTGCCAGTGTCAACTTGGTAGACCCCACCCTGATTTTTGACTTTGGGCAGCATGACCATGAGGTGGCCGCGTTGTTTGCAGCCTTTCCCCAATAAGTCGCACGGGCATCCGCATGGTTGGCTGACCAGCGCGTCTTTGTTCCACCGCATCGCTTCTTTGCCGTTGCCGGTGCAGAGCAGTCGACGCGCACTGCCGTAGTATTCGTACGCCTGTGGAAAGACGACGCCGCGGTCGTTCACCGGAAACATGATGTCGAGTTCGGTTGGATGCTCGCCATAGACTTCTTGGACTTCCGGTGGCACGTGAAAGAAGGGGTCTTCAATGGGATACGTACTGCCGGAGGCGTTATTCACATTGATGTGGCCCAATCGGATCCGGCCGAGTCGGGGAATGCGGACTTCGTCGCTCAGTCCACTGATGGTGACGAATTTACGGGCAGCGGTGGCCATGGAGAGATGCTCCTTGTATAAGACGGTGAACGAATTGATGCGGACGGGCGGGCTACTTACGCGGCATGGCTGTGCGGGCCGCGTGGGACAGTGGGGAGCTTGCGTTTCTTTGCGGTGTGGGCACTCGGGATCGTTGATTTGATGGTGAGTTTGAGGATGTCGATGGTTTTGCTGAAATAGGTCTTCAGTATCACCGGCAGGCGCTTCTCGTCGGTTCTCGTCTGGGTGCTGCGTTGCAGGAGGAGCATCTTGTCTCCCATAATCGCTTCTGTGACATGGAGCTGCTCGAGTTCTTGTTTCAGGAGGTCTTTGAGTTCCTCATGGCGCTTGTTTTTGGGTGCGAGTTCACGGTCGAGGGCAATGTATTCTTCCGCTTCTTTTTTGAGTCTGTCGGGCATGATCAGACGCTCGGTCAGTACCGGCGCTTGATAGTCGTCCCAGCAGATGTCATCGAATGGGCAGTACTGGCAGCGGATATCGTCGGCATCTTTCAGGCGATCCGGTAACGTCTGGTTGGTGATGTGACGATGGGCTTCGCGAAAGCGGTCGATGGCCTGGGTAAAAAGCCCCTGGTACGTCTGATTCACGGTTTTGCGCTCCCGTCCTGGCGCGCGGAGGATTGCGGTGACAGTGAGGCGGTCTTCCATATAGTCGTACTGTAGTTCGAACTCGAGAATGGCGCCGGTGTCTTTGTTTTTGATCACCAGGGCTCCCTCGATGATGTCCAGCCCCTCTTCGTGTAATCCCCGAAAATACGACACAATTTGTGTGAAGTAGTCGAGCGGTTCTTTTTCTTCTTCCCAGTAGCGGCGGAAGAAGTGGGAAACGACCGCTTTGTGCTCAAAGAGATAGGTGCGGCCTAGTACGGTGGTGGCGAGGGCGTCGATGTGTCCATGAAAGGTGGTGGCGAGGATCCAGACGTCTGTGCCGGCAGCTTCAGAACACATGGGGCAACGATATGCGGGCGCATCAGTCAGCCAGTCTAGGGCGCCAAGGATATTGATGGCTAATTGTTGGCCATGGATGTGAAACAAGGACTGCTGAAGGAACGCGAGACTGGTGTCTTCGTTCGTATGTCCATCGCGAAAAATCATGGCGAGTCGTCCGCTGACCGGTGGCTCCTCAACCCCGCGACCCCGATAGACGGTTTGACGGAGACAGCGTTCAGGGCCGGCGAGGCTCGGGCGTGGACGATAGGTGGAGGGGGTGATGCCGAGTTTGGCGACGCCGAGGATAGTTTCTGCAAACATGTGCGGCTCCCGGTGAATGTGCTGGAACAGAGGAATGACACCGTGACACAGGGGATCGGTGCCAGTGTCAGGGGTCGTTGAGTGACACTGTGACACAAGAGATCAGTGCCAGTGTCACGAGGCTGTTTACGTCGGAGCGTAATAGTGAGGAGAAGGGACGAGAGGGGGGTATATGTCCATTTATCCTGACGTGGCGGCTATTCCGGCTCAAATTGAAGGCACGGTGACGTCGCTTCGTCCGATGCGAGCGTCGTCGAGCGTCCGCGTGGTCTTGAATCGCAGAATCACGGTGATTGCGCCGATGGGGGCATCGGAGTTCTTCGCGGGCTTGCGGGTGCGGGTGACGGGTGAATGGCATCGGGGGGCGCGTCGTCGCTATCTGCTGGCCTCTGCCCTTCATCCGCTGGAAGCACTGACAGACTTGGGTCCAGAGCGGCTTGCGCCGGTCTTATTAGGCGTGCCCGAACCCACTGGGGAGCAAGTTGAGGTATTGCGGCTGTTGCAGCCTGCGTTGACCTGGTTGTTGTCGTCCGGGTCGCGGGCGTTGGCCGAGCGTCTGGCGCATCTCTCGATGCGGAAGGCCGTTCGGATCGCCGGGAATCCGTATGCGTTGGTCCGCCGACGTGATCTCGACTTTGAAGCGGCGGATATGCTGCATCGGCGGTTGCATGGCGATCCGTGGATGTTGCCGCGGTTGCAAGCGGGGACGACGGAAGTGTTGCGTCGTGCGGAACGGAGTGGCTGTGCCCGGTTGACGCGAGAGGAGTTGATCGCGCGCGTCTCCTCTCTGTTGGGATTGTCGTCAGAGGTTGAGGTGGAGTGGGATCTGGTATGGCGCTCATCCATTGTGACGCGTGATGGGGAGCGGTATTGTCTGCCGAGCTGGTTTCATCAGCGCCGGCTTGCGCTGCAAGCGCTTCAGAACAATCAAGTGCCACTGCCCTGCGGTGTGGTCGAGGGGTGTGAAGGCCTATTGCAACATCGCTATGTGGTGTTGACCGGAGCGGCGATGAGCGGTAAGACCACGCGATTGCGCGAAGTTGCGGCGGCCTGTCGTGCGGCGGGTTGGCGCGTGGCGGTGACGGCGATGACCGGGAAGGCGGCCAGCGTGATTGGTCCTGAAGCGCAGACGCTGCATCGTTTGATTGGATTTGGTCCACGGGGCTGTTCGAAAACGCCAGTCCCATACGATGTGGTGATCATCGATGAAGTATCGATGTTGACGTGGCCGATGCTATCTGCCGCACTCAAAATTATTCCGGGACATATTATTTTTTGCGGAGATCCTCGCCAGTTGCCTCCAGTGGAAGGAGAACCGGTGTTTCAGGAGTTATTGTCGCTTCTGCCAGTGCATGATTTGGGTGTGCGTCCTACGGTGGACGTGACCATGGTCCGGCATTGGTCGACGGAGCATTTACTCTTCAATCTGCAACAGCTGTGTCGTACCTGTGCGCGGGAAGGGCAGGAGTGGCAAGTGTTGTCTCCCGTAAAGAGTAGTCGATTAGGAACGGTACAGCTCAATGCCTATTTGCAGCGGGTCATGAATCCATCGGGATCTCCGGTGGGCGAGGGATTTCGTGTGGGAGATCGGGTGATTGTGGTGCGGACAGATTATGACGGTCCGGTTCCCGTCTACAACGGGCAGATGGGGACGGTGGTTGGAGGTGTCGGCACCGGTGTGCAGGTGCGGTTGGGAACCGGGTTGTTGGCGACGGTGGCGCCGCGTGATTTGCAGTTGGCCTATTGTTTGACCGTGCACAAGGTGCAAGGCAGCCGATTCGATACCGTGGTGTTTGTGGTGCCATCAGCGGCGAAAGAGTTTGCGGAGGAGGCACACATGCAATATGTGGGATTAACACGTGGACGACAAGCGACGTGGTGTTATGCGCTCTAGTCGCCCTATTCGTGTGCGACGTGGCTTCGCGCGTGGCCGGCAGGGGGTGCCTGTACTCACCATTGGTGCGACGGAAATCGAGGTTGCGCGAAAACGGACTCGCCCAGGTGAGCCTCGTGCCGAACGGTTGGTGCGTGAGCAGCAATTGGTGGCAATCGATGCGATGCGAGCACAGCATCTGGGCCCGCTGTTGTGGCAGCGTGTTCCGGGGTTGCATCTGTCGTTACAGGGTCAGTTGCCATCAGGCAAAAATGGCATTGGTCTTCGCTATGATCCGGCGGCGTCAGTGACTGAGTCCGGGGGGCCTCGAAAACATCCGCGGGCCCGGTTCGTGTCTTGGCGTACCGATGCGCATAAACAAATCTTGACGCAGCTACGGGCGTGGCAAGTGCCGCTTCCGATTCGTGTGCCGATGTTGATGTACGTGTGGTATTGGCCTGGTGATCGGATCGCGCGGGATCGGTCCGGGATGCAAGACGCGTTATATCACCTGTTTGAGCGGAGCGGTCTAATCGCGAATGACAAGCTAATTGAAGATCCCATTTGGCGAACGATGCCGTTAGATCGTCAGGCGCCGCGAGCAGAAATTGTGTTGTGCCCGATGATTCCGTTGGTGTCAGAAGGGTCATGGTCTCAGCTGTTGCGGGAGGGTCTGGCCTGCCCGTGTTGTTGGTTTCCCCTGCCGTCGGTTGCCTAGGTCTCTTTCTTCTAACTACAGGACTGTAATACTGAAACATCGAACAGATCGGTATGGGTGTGCGGGATGGAGAGGTGTGATATGGGTCGTCTTGGGGTGTGGGCTGTCGTCTTGTGCGGAGCGTTTGGGCTGGCGTCGAATGTGGGTGCGCAAGTGTCACCGCTGAATTTATCGCCTGGGTTTCCAACGCAGTTAGATGATGCGTATCCAGTAAATCAGCACGCGGTTGTGATTCAGCCGGCGATTCGTTTTGATAAGACGGCAAGCGGGGATGGGCGCGGGCGCCAAACAATCGATGTTCGGTGGGGTGTGGGGACGGGAACCGAACTGTTTGTGGGAGGGACCGGCGTTCGGGGACCGTTAGAGCCAGGGACGATGGATGATCCGCGTGCAATTCGTGCAGGGTTATTATATCGGTTTACACGGCAACAGGGGCCGGGTGCGCTTGAGCCGAGTTTGGCGGTGCGAACAACGGTGCAAATTCCGATCAGTGGACCAGGGAGTAATCCCGCGTTGCGGGCGGAGTTGTTGTCGTCGTGGGATCTGACAAGTGGGTGGTTCTCGCATACTAATGTGGGGTATCAGGTGGTGCCAGGGGGACAGCCAGGGCTTCAGTCTCCCGGTGTAAATGGGGTGTGGTTTATGCGGAGTGGCTTCGTGAAGGCCTTGTGGTACGACATCGGGATGGTGGCGAACGTCAGTTATAGTCAGAATCCGAATCAACTCGGAGGAAACGTCTTGACGCCGGAAGTGGGGCTTATGTGGAGCATTGCTCCGGAGTGGATTCTGACCTGTGGCGGCGGGCGTGATTTTGGTGGTGGAACTACAGAGGCGACTATGAGAGCCAATCTTGGCATCTCATGGGTATGGTGAGGAGTCTATGGTCGCAGAGGGGCAGTCTCAGCGTGAGTGTCTTCCATCAACGACCGATGACCTGGTGGCACAGGCTCAACGCTTGTGTGTGGGGATTATTCGGTCGTCCCGTGATGTGATTCGGTTCAAGTTTGCGTTAGGGGGGTTAGTCCGTCTGGCGTTGGAATGGTCGGGTCGACAGGATGCAGCAGTTGAGGGATTGGCACGGACGCTGACCGACCAATGTGGGAAGCTGATTCTTCCTCAACGTCTGTATGAAGCGGCACGATTGTACGAGGCGTTCGGGGGCGAGATTGAGCGGGTCTGGGAGTTCGAACGACGTCTGCCGGCACATCTTGCGCAACCCTTGAGCTATACCATGTTGATCCGGCAGATCCTTCCGCGTGTAACGAAAGAGCAGGCGTGGAATGCCCAGGAATGGGCGCTATATCAAGACGAGAAGTATTCTCGATTGGAGCGAGCTGTCGAGCAAATTGAAGCACTGGGTCTCGAGTCTCGAACACCATCGGTTGAATTACCGGCGGCCAATTCTGAGAGATCGGGTGTTGTGGAGGTGGTATCACCGTCGCTAGTTGGGGATGTGTCTGCACAAGGTCTGGTTCTCACGTGCCGTGAGAGTGTTGCGTATCAACAGTTTAGCGTGCATGTTCTCATTGGGATGCTTCATCGGTCCGCGACTCAATTATTCGAGAAAGAGGAACAGTGTTCTCCTTCGGATCGGGTGTTGTTGGCGAATGTGCGTCAACAATTGGAGCAGGTCGAAGCGCGTTGGATTGCGATGGACGCAGGGGTGACGGCATGCGCCGCGTAAGGAGTCGGTCGTTAGATCATGAGCCGACGACCCGGGAACCGCAGTCGCGCCTCTGTCCTCATTGTGGAGGGATGGTGCGTCGGTATCGGGCGGATGATTTGGATCTCGTCCTGGATAGATTTGTCTGGACCTGTTGTTTGTGTGCGCGGTTGTATTGTGTGACGTCCAGTGGTCAGCTTGAGTTCTGGGTTGTTCCCATGGTGATTGCTTCATGATGGGCTCTTCGGGTGTGCCCTCTGTGTCTCCTCAACAACTCAGTCCTGTTATGTACCGAGTGACATTGGTTCGCATCCTCTTTCGGTCTCCCGATGCCTCTTATGTTGTGGCTTCCTTGCGTCATGTGCAGCCTCTTGCGGGGGAGCCGGACGAATTTGTGGCGGTCGGTGAAGTCATCAGGATGTTGCAGATGGATGTGTTCTTCGATGTGGTGGGGTACTGGGAAATCACGACGCGCTTTGGTCGACGGTATCGGATTTTAGCGGTTGAGGAATCGCTGCCATCGACGCTTGATGGGGTGAAAGCGTGGTTAGGATCTGGGCTAATTAACGGGTTAAGTCCACGGTTAGCTGCGCGGATTGTGGAGCGGTTTGGGGCGACGACGTTGGAAGTCATATCGGCGACGCCTGAACGGGTGTTGGAAGTTGAGGGAATCGGGGCTGTCGCGGTGCAGTCTCTCACAGCGTTTTGGCGGGAACGAGCCATGTTGATGTCTCAGCTCTCGGTGTTATGTGGCATGGGCTTAACTGCATCGGTAGCGTTGCGTGCGATCGAATATTTTGGAGGTGAGGCGTGGCAGGTGGTCCGAAGCACGCCGTATCGTTTAATGGCCCTGTCGGGCGTGGGATTTGTACGCGCAGATTATGTGGCCGAGCGAGTGGGCTTGGTGGGGGATCATCCTTCGCGTCTTGCGGCAGGGTTGTTCCATGTGATGGAGGAGGCGGTGGGACTTGGGGCTAGTTGCCTTCCTGCCGACAAGCTGATTCGGACGACTGCTTCCCTCTTGGATGTGTCCCGGGAGCGAGTGGTCCATCAATTACATGTGGTGCGCGATCACGGTGAGCTACTTGAAGATCATGGGAGTTGGTATCTTCCGCGGCTGTGGTCTGCTGAGGCGGCGATTGAATCCAGCGTTCAGGAGTTGGTGCGTGCCCCCTTGCTTGAGACGTTTCTGACGAGTCCGAGTGTGGAAAGTGTGGCGTTATCTCCTGAGCAAGATCTTGGAGTCAAGCGAGGGTTGTCGTATCCTCTCTCTGTGGTGGTGGGAGCGACGGGAACAGGGAAATCGGTAGTGGTGGGGGCGGTGGTGCGCCAGGCGCGTCGATTAGGGCTTACGGTGTTGTTGTGTGCGCCGACCGGGTATGCGGCACAGCGTGTAGCGGAGGCGACTGGACAATCGTGTGTGATGATACAGCGCGCGTTGGAGTTTGTGCCAGGCCATGGGTGTCGGCGTCGTAAGGGTCGGCCTTTGGATGTGGATCTGGTAGTGGTTGACGAAGGATCCATGATGGATCTCGACGTGGCGCGCGACCTGTTCGAGGCGATCGATGCGGAACGGACCGGGCTGATGATTGTGGGTGATGATGGTCAGTTGTCCCCTGTTGGACCAGGTCAGGTCTTTCAGGATCTGGTGCTTTCTGGTCTGTGTCCAGTTACCCGATTAGAGGAGGTGCATCGGCAGGCTGCGCAATCTTCGATTGTCCGGTTAGCTCATCAGATTCGGTCTGGGCGGCTGCCGTTGCTGGCTCAAGATTGGGGAGAGAACCATGCCTGGTGTTTGGCGAATGATGTGGCCGGGATTCATGAACAGTTGATGCGCTCATTGGAAGATCTGTCAATACAACGCGGGGTGGCCCGGGGTGATTGTCAGGTCCTGGTGCAGTTCCGAGGAGGGCCTTTAGGGGTTGAGTCGTTGAATCGAGTGTTGCAAGAGGCGGCGGTCCCGTGGCCCTGTCCATCATTAGGGCCGTTTCGTTTAGGAGATCGTGTCCGTCATACAGTGGATGACTATCAACGGGAAGTGTTTCACGGCGATGTGGGCCGTGTGATCAAGATTGATCAAGAAGAAGGGTATTTGGTGGTGGATTTTGCGATGCAGTCGATTCCGTTTTTCCCCTCTCAGTTCTATCGATTAGAGTTGGCCTACTGTCTCACGGTGGATAAGGCGCAAGGGTCTAAATTTCCGTGTGTGTTGGTACTGCTCCATACCAGTCGGTATGCGGCGTTGCATGCGGAATTAGTCTATTCGGCCGTCACGTGCGCGACCGAGTACCTGCTTCTGCTGGGTTCGCCTCAAGCCTATCATGTTGCGTTGAAGAATCCGTCTCCGGCCGGACGCTACTCCGGGCTGTTTCGGCGGGCGATGACACGGATCGCTTCCTAATTCGTTTCTCCATCCACTGCTCCTCCCCATTCTCGGTCCGTAATACCTCTCTAGTGACAGGTGAGTTAGTCCATACGAGAGGTGTCCTATGGGTGGCCCAGTCGAATTCAACTTACTACATTGTCTTGGGGGAATGAGCTTGGCGATCGGGTCCGGCTTTTTCCTGGATTTTGTGTTTCGTCGGCCTCGGAAATCCTCGGTGACGTCCGTGTCCACGGATGAGCCCAAAGTGGCCGAGTCCTTGGCGGCCTAGGTTTTACGATGGGCTTGAGAAGGTGAGGTGAGGATGGTTGGCGTGATTTTAGCGGCAACAGGATTGTTGTTTTGTCCGGAACTCGTGACACCAGACGGGGGAATTGTTCAGGTGCAACCTGCTCCTCAATGGATGGTCGGGAGCAGCGAGTTCTGCACTCCTCGCACAGTGTTGTCGCCCGATGGCTCTCGCACACCGTCTCCTCCCCTCTCGACTCCTCCAGCTGGGCAACTCAGCTCGGATGTCTCGGACGAGGGTGGCATTCGTGAAACGACGTTGATTGCTCCGAAACCGATCGCATCCGCTGGGCCGTTTCAATGTAAGGCGACGTATCGAGCGAAGCCGATTGATTTGTCGTTTGTGAACGGGCGTTCGGAATTGACGCCCGAGAGTCAGGCTGCGTTGACGGGGTTGTTGGCCGAAATGCCCAGTGGGCTGTCGGTGATTGGATATCTGCCGGAGTCGTCGGAGAAGGGGGAGTCTGTGGCATTGCTCCGGAGTCGGATGGCGGGTATTCGGATGCTGACGGAGAAATTGATGGTGACGATGCCGTCGATGACCCAGGAGGAGCGGGTGGTGTCCAAGAAGGATGGTGTGCTCGCGATGGTCCGCATTCTTCGTGTCATTGGCATCTTTAGTAATCCCTGCGGTGAACGGGTGTTGGTGCGGCGTCAGGCGCCACCTGGCCCTCTGCCAGCCGGAGTACAGGTCGATCACAAAGGAGGCGTACCCGTGGCCCCGTAATAATGGACTGCATCACATTCAGTTTGGGATGACGAGACAGCAACATATTCATTCACATCCAAACTTTGTGAGGAGGTCTCTCATGCGTAAGTCAATTGTGATGGCGGCTGCAGTCCTGTTGTTGGGTTCGGTATCCGCGTTTGCCGGTGCCGATGCCACCTTTGCCCCGCTGGTTGTGACGGTGACCGGCTGGTTGCAGGGGTCACTCGGAACCTTGATGGCGTTGTTTGCTGCACTCATGGGCGTGGGCTCGGCTATCCGCGGTAACTGGATCGGGTTGGCCGCCGGCATCGGAGTGGCGATGGGAGCGTTTTACATCCCGAACATCATCCCGACGATCACCACGGGCTTGATGTAATCAGACGAGGGGGGAGGCGGGGAGTTCTCCTCGCCCCCCCTCGGTTCGTAGTGAGGCGAGGTGGTGGTGGTGAAGACGGAATTTCCGAATCACATGGTCTGGTTTCAGAGAGAGGACAAGTAAGTCATGGTCAGGATTCCGCGCTACATCGATACCCAGCCGCAGATTCTCTGGTGGGAGCTGGATGAAATCATTGTCCTCATTATGTCTCTCTTTGTCGGCATTTTGACACGCCAATTGACCTACTTTTTGTTGGGTGGCTTCATTGCGACCTATTTCATCACCAAGCTCAAGAACGGCAAGAGTGATGGATATATCTTTCATTGGTTTTATTGGCTGAGTATCCCGTCGTTTCAATTTCGTCGCGTGCCGCCTGGCGATCGGCGTGAGTTTTTAGAGTAGTCGGCGAAGGCGCCAGCGACCACATGCTTGAGGGCGGGCAGGTGTGATTTTGTTGCTGCATTGGGCCGTGCCATTGGCGAGAAGGAGTAATTCGGCATGAACTGGAAACTGTACGGAGATCAACTCGCAGATTCACGAACGAAGACGTTGGTCTTTGCCGGCTTATCCGTGGTCTTGGCGCTGGCCTTGCTCGCCAACGGGCTGTTTCGTGGGGGAACCGTCGTAGTGATGGTGCCACCGGAGATCGATCGAGAAATGTGGGCGGCGGGGAATAGTGCGTCTCCTGAATATTTAACGAAAGTCGCCATGCCGATGATCAGCTATCTCTCGACGGTCCATCCCGAGTCCGTCGACCTCAGCTTCAAGACGTTTATGGGGTATGTGCATCCGGATGTGGCGGGGGCGATACAGGAGCGGTTGAATGCGGACAAGGCCTACATCATTGATCGGCAGATGTCGCGGTCGTTCTTTCCCACGCAAGTGCAAGTGGTGAAGGATACGGTGTCGCTGATTGGGTTGGAACGGCGGTATATCGCTGGGACGCTCGTGAAAGACGGAGAGAAACGGTATTACCGATTGAAGATCAAGATGCAGGATTGGAAACCGATGGTGGTAGCCATGGATGCGGGTACGCCGGTCGACCAGGGTGGCGCACCCACGGCGATGGTGCAGTAGGCGAACGTAGTCTAACTTTGAGATCGGTTATGAGGAACGCGATGATGGCACGGGTGAGGCGTCGACTCTGGGTGATCGGGCTGGTGGTGGCGTTGGGGAGTGGAGTGAGCGCCTCCGCGGGTTGGGCGAAACAAGATGTCACGGTGAGTGACGATGCGCCGATCGCGGTCGATATCTCGTCCTCGCAGTTGACGCTGATCAAGCTCCCATCCTCGATCGTGCCGAATGGCCTCATTACGGTGAGCCCGGCTCTTGAGATCAAAGCCAATGGGAAGAATGTGGCGATTGATCCTAAGGGGACGACGCAACTGGCGGATCTCGTCGTGATGACGGAGCATCAGTCCTATCTCTTTCAGCTTCGACCGAGACCGATTCCAGCCGAGACGATTGTTGTTCAGGATACGCGTGTCCCGAATGGCGGGGGGAAGCTGGAGGCCGATCCGCTCAAGCGTGGGGAAGGCTATGTGGATGCCAATGTGGAGTTGTTGAAACAGACTGTGCAGGGATCGTTGCCGAAATCGTGCGTGCCACGGGAGATTTCGAAGAAAGCCTATCCGAAATGGTTGGAATTGGAGGTCCTTGAAGGCAAGGAGTTCCGTTGTTCGGTTTATACCGTGGTCCGGTATCACGTTTACAACCGTGCGGAGAAAATCCAAAGTCTTCGACAGACGGAATTCTTTACGGGCAATGAGTTGAGCATTTCCTTGAATCGGCATGTGTTGAAACCGGCCGACGATGCAGTGATTTACATTGTGACGTACACGCAACCACTTCTGCCTGATCAGCGAAAAACGAATTCACCTGATCCTGAACCATGGAGGAGCAACTAATGAATCCGGGACAGGGTGGACTCGGTGAAAAATTGCTCGGGGCGGCGCAGACGGAGGCGAATCCTTTTGGTGCACAAAAGGCGGGCATGGACCGCTGGAAGATTATCTTGGTGGTGGGGGTGGTCTTGCTCGTGGGGACGGTGGCGCTGCAGAGCCTCCGGGCAGACCCGACCCCTGAACCACTTGGGATCAGTGGGAAGCCCGCGAGTAAAACCGTCACGCTTAATCCGAACGCCGATAAGGAAGCGTGGCTGGGAGCGGCGGCGGGTCGTGTTAGGAAGAACGAACAGCAGGTTCAGATGCTGGAGCAAGCGGTGAAGTCTCTCCAAGAGGAGATGCGACAAAAAGATGCGGCATTGGAAAAGGAGATGAAGCAGCAGGCGTCGTCTGGCAAGCCGGGCGAGAAACTCGCGGCGTTAGCACCGTCCGCCCAGGGCGCAGCCCGTTCGTCCATTTTCCCACCTTCGGCGGCGCTGCCGCCGATGCCCGCGCCAGGTCAAGCGATTCCGACGAGCTCGGCGCGGCCCACTCCGATGTATCCGCCAGCGGCAGGCGGTATGCCAGGACGTCCGTTGGGGATCAATGGGTTGCAAGCTCCGCTTCAGGTGCCGACCGTACCCACGAATCGGATTCGCGTGTTTTCTCCGGATATTCAACCGGTGCAAGGGGTGGGCTCGGCGACGAAGTATTGGATTCCGACAGGGAGCATGATCCCCGTCAAGCTGCTCACAGGGTTAGATGCGCCAGGGAAGAGTGCGGCGCTCGGTGGAGAATCCCATCCCGTCTTGATGTTTGTGGAAGAAATGTCGGTGTTGCCGAACAACGTACAAATGGATATGCGGGAATGTTTTGTACTGGGCGAGGGGATGGGGGATCTCTCGGAGGAACGGGCGAAGATTCGTGCGATTGCGTTGTCTTGCGTGAAGAAAGAGGAACAGACGGCGGTCGATATTCAGATCAAGGGAATTTTAACCGGAGAAGACGGGAAGATTGGGTTGCGTGGGCCAGTGGTGCAGCGTGAAGGCGCAATCTTGGCCAAGGCGTTGATGGCTGGGTTTGTTAGGGGGATCTCTCAAATTTTCATGCCGTATCAACAGGGCTTCTTTATTGCCCCCAGTCCGCAGCAAGCGTTCCAATTTCCAGATCCAGAAAAGGTCGGCATGGCGGGGGTGGCGGGAGGTTTGGGGGGTGCGGCGCAGATCTTGGCGAGGCACTATTCTCAGCTGGCGAAAGAAATCTATCCGATTATTGAAATTGATGCCGGTCGTCAAGGGACCTTGGTGATTATGGAAGGACGTGAAATATCGGAAGCGCCGTTATAAGCCCCGGATGGAGCGGGGGCTGGAGCGTTCGTGTCGTTAACGTGGAATGAAGGATGAGGAGGGTGTCATGAGACAGGATGGAGTACTGAGCGTGATAAAGCGAGTGGGGCAAGTGCTGTGTGTGAGCATGTTGCTCTCAGTGGGATCTGAGACTGTGAGCTTTGCGCATCCAGATCTGGTGGATCCGGAAGTTAATGCCGCTCGGGTGGCGATCTTGAAAACCTTTCCTGGCGCCATTATTCAGAATTGGCAACCCGCGCCGATCCCGAACATGTATATGTTCACGCTCAATCAAGACGATCGGGTCTTTTTTGTCGATCAATCCGGTCAATACCTCCTGGCGCAAGCCGCGCTGTTCGATATGAAGAGTCAGAAGAACCTGACGCAAGATTTCATTCTTGGGAAGCGGCGCGAGGTGTTGGCGTCGATGTCGTTAGAGCGGGCCGTGGTCTATGCGCCCTCAACGGCTGATACCGCGTCATCAACGCGTACGCTCTATGTGTTTGACGATCCAGATTGTCCGTACTGCCGTGAGCTGCATCCCGAACTGAAACAATTGGTGGCCAGTGGTGTCACGGTGGCGGTGTTTTTGCACCCGGTGGAACGCATTCATAAGGGAGCTACGCAAAAATCCGTCAACATTTGGTGTGCCGCGAATCGTACGGAGAGCTTGGACTTGGCCTTGACCGGGAAAGCGGTGCCTGATGTCGCGAAGCCGTGCGAGACGCCGATAGAACAGAACTTAACCTTGGCGCGTCAATTAGGCGGGGGGCCAACGCCGTATATCGTCTTCCCGGACGGTCGCTCGATCGCAGGGAAGAAGTCGGCGCAGGAGTTGATGTCGATGTTGGGGATGGCGCCGACCTTGGCGCAGCAACTGACCCAATAACCAAGGCCTCGTCGTTTGGGAGCGTGCTGAAGACAGAGTGTGCACGTACGTAACAGTGGTACGAAGGTGGGTGAGAAAGAGAGGGCGTGATGGTGGTGATCAACCGCGGTGTGGTGCTGGGTGTCGGATTGGTATCGGTCGTCCTAAGTGGCTGTGGCCATTACAAATCGGATTTTGCCTGTAAGGGGTATCCCGAGAACAGTACGTGTCGTCCGACGACCGAAGTGTATGCCATGCGCCATGAACAATTGACTCGCATGAAGCCGGAAGATGGGGATTCCTCCGCGTCGGGATCGTCTCCTGCCTCGACGACCCCGGCGGTGGTCGATCGTGTGGCGGCGGTAGCGGGACAGACGGAATTTCATCTTGGGCAACCGAATATTTCGCAGGCGCAGGTTCTTCAGGTGTGGATTGCGCCGTGGCGTGATGCCAAGAACTTTCTCCATGAAGCCTCGTTGGTGTATGCGATTGTCGAACCGGCGGATTGGTTGTACGGACGTAAGCCGAAACACATCGAGAAATTGGCCAGTCAGAATACCTTTGCGCCCTTGATGTCTCGGAGTCTCGTTGAGCCGCAACGGGCTAAAACGGGACCGAATGGCGGCATGCCGATGATGGCGGCGCCCTTAGCAACCTCGGTTCCGCAGGCTGCACCGATGTCGCCTCCGGCTGCCACAGATCCTTCAGCGATTCTGCGTCAGCTTCAGCAACAGATGCCGAGTGTGCCAGGGGCAGGGGCGATTCCCACGCCGTTTGGGGGTCCACAACCTGGTGTGGATCCGGAGATGCTTCAGGAGCAGAAGTATGAGCGGATGCAGGAACAACGGGACCGGATGATTCCCTGAGGGATGTCGGGGAGTGAGCGACTGACGAAGAAAGGATTAGCACACTCATGGCTTTGCCGTATGCCTTTATGAAGGATGCCCTCACCCGGTTTCCGTTGAGTGACTTTTTAGTCTATGGGGCCTTTGATCCGGAACGTGGCGTATATCGCTTGACGGATGGCCGTGTGGGGGCGGTGTGGGTAATGCCTCCTTTGACAGGTCTGTCGGACGCGGCGGCGAAAGGCCTGGGAGGATTATTTGCGATGGACCTTCCGCCGAGCAGCACGATTCAAGTCAGCCATCATGGGTCAGGTACGATTGAACCGGTGTTGGAGCATTACGTCGCGCTGCGGAATAACGCCGGGCATGGCTCAACGGCGTACCGTGATGCACAGCGATTTGAAGACTACTATCTTCGTGCGCGGGATACGCGGCTTATTCAGAGCACCGGGGTCCGTCCTCGCGATTGTAATGTGTATGTCAGTGTGACGATTCCTTTAGAGGGCGAACTTCCGGATGGGATGCGCCTTGAGTTGATTTGGGACAAGCTGAACGGGATCGAAAAGTTGCTCGAGAGCTGCGGGTTCTTTCCGCGCAAGGTGTCGGCGTACGAGTTATTGTGTTTGCTCCATTTGTTACTGAATCCCGGGCATTCGTGGTCAGAGCGTCCCGTCACCTATGACGATGGACAGTTGATTAAGGCGCAAGCCGTGCGGCGCGATACGAAGTGTCAGCTCTCATCTAAATCTATCTTCCTCGACAATCGGTTTGTGAAATGTCTCACGGTGCAGCAGTTTCCCGAAGAGTGGGATGGCAGCCGCAATCGTGAGCTCATCGGCAGTCTCATGCGGTTGCAAGATCAGATCACCTGCCCGTTTTGGATCACGCTCAACGTCATACGCTACAACACCATCAAGATGGGCGCTGAGATCACGCGCGGCCATACGTTGGTGACGAATCAGGCAGTGAGCGGGATTGTGAAATTGATTCCGATTATTGGAAAGAAAAAAGACAACTTCGATCTGATGGTCGATGCGATGTCGGAGGGTAATCAGCCGATCGGTATGTATTACCAAGTGGTGTTGTATGGGGACGACGCCAGCGTGCTCGAACAGCATAGTCAGGCCGTGCAATCGCTCTACCGGAGTCAGGAGTGGATGCTCCAGGAAGATACCTTCATTGGGTTTCCCCTCTTTATGTTTTCTCTTCCCATGGGCTTGCCACCGGATTCTCAATTGCTCCGTGACAAACTCCGCCGTTTGAAGACTGTGCCGGCCAACATTCCAGCCGAGGTGGCTCCCGTGGTCGGAGATTGGAAGGGGTTGGGTGCGCCGCTGATGATTTTCACGTCTCGGTGCGGCCAAATCATGTCGTTTGACATCTTTGCGAATCCCACAGGGAATTTTAATACGTGTGTGGCGGCCAAATCCGGTGCCGGGAAGTCGTTTTGGGCGAATGAGTTCATTCGCTCCTATCTTGGGACACAAGGTCGGGTGTGGATGATTGACGCCGGCAAGTCGTACCAGAAGCTCTGCGAGCACTTGAAGGGACAATTTATTCAGTTTGCGACAAAGAGGGATACCTTTTGTCTCAATCCTTTGACGCTCCTCGATGTGCCTCGAGCAGGCCGAACCGAGTCTGACATTAAGGACGAGGTACAGGAGCGGATCGCCATGGTGAAGGATCTTCTCGGTCAGATGGCGTCCCCCAGTAAGATCTTGTCTGATCTCCAGAGCGCCTGGATGCAAGACGCCATTATGAAGGTGATCGAGACAGTGGGAGCGGACGGCACGCCGACTGACGTGATGAAAGTGTTGCTCGAGATGAAAGATCAGCATGGTCGGACGCGTGATTTGGCCCACATGCTGATGCCGTATTGTGAGGGCGGTAACTATGGGTTGATGTTCAACGGCAAGAACAATGTGAACTTTGAGAACTCGTTTATCGTTCTCGAACTCGACGGACTCGATCAGTTGCCTGAACTGCGTTCCGTCATTCTGTTGCAATTAATCATGAATATTCAGTCTGCGATGTATTTAGGCGATCGTGGACAACGGAAAATTTGCGGTATCGATGAAGCGTGGGATCTTCTCGCTCAGCGGGGGGATCAAGTCAGCAACGTGTCCGCATTTTTCAATAAAGCGGTCCGGCGCGTGCGGAAATATAACGGGTCGGTCTTGACGATCACCCAGGGAGTCAATGACTTCTACGATGTCATGGGCAGTACCGGTAAGGCGCTCATGGAGAACTCGGACTTCGTGATTCTGTTGATGCAGAAGGTCGAGAGCTTGATGAGCTTAAAGAAGCATGAGCGGCTCGTCTTGAGCGACTATGAGTTCAATGTGCTGCGGAGCGTGCATCGTGGAGACGGGTATTCGGAGTTGATGTTCTTGGGCCCAACCGGTCGTGGCATCGGTCGGTTGACCGTGCCGCGCGAGACGCAGCTGAACTACACCACGGATGCCACCGAGATTAAAAAGATCGAGGTGCTGAAAGAGAAGGGTATGACGACGGAGGAGGCGATTGCGACCATTGTGGAGGATGAACGTAAGTCTGCGGCAAAGAAGGGCTTAAAGCAAGTCGCGTAGATCTGCAAGGCTCAGAGTTGTTGGGTAATCCTGGAGGTAGATGTGGAGCTGGTGTTGATATCCAAGCGCCCTTCGAAATGGTCGAGGCTGTTGCAGTGGCCAGATCGGTATCCTGCTGTGAAGTGGGCTGTGATGGGACTCGCGGTGGTGACCTTGTCGATGGTGGCTGTTAGCCCCTGGTATGGCATCTATGTGCGTGACGATGAAAGCCTGCCCCAGTACTCGTTCTTTCTCCTGAAGAAAGGTGTGCTCCCTCAGCGTGGGGATTTAGTCGCGTTCGAAATGGCACAAGCCTATGCGGATCGCGTCCGTCCTGCCGGGTTTCAGCGTCCGTATTCACGAGTCGGCAAACTGTGGCTGAAGGAAGCATATGGGATCGTGGGCGATGAGGTGTTTGTCGAGGGACGGACGGTTGTGGTCAATGGGCGGACGGTTGCGACCGTGATTGAGAAAGACATTTTTAAGCAACCGGTTGAACCAGCCCAGTTCGAGTCGCCTATTCCTTCTGGTCATTACTATCTTGGGCTTCCCCATCAGAGGTCATTTGATAGCCGGGTGATCGGATATGTATCTGAGAAAGATATCAAAGGTGTGGTATGGCCAATTTTCTAAACAATCATGTCCGTCAGATGGGCGAGTCAGAATCAGTGTTGTATGAAGATCTTCTCAGCCAGGTCCTGCAAGCTGTTCTACTGGTTATTTTGTTGTGGTTTGTGATGAAGGTGGTCATGCGTGAGCTCCCTGCCCATGTCCATCCGGCGCCCGATACACATTGGGCGGTGGCGTCTTTGGGCTTCGTGTGTGAGGTGTGTCCGAAACATCCTCGTGTGGAGAAAGGGTGGTTCGTATGAGGAGAGGGGGAGGAGTCTGTTCATGGAGGTATGTGCGGGAGGGGTGTTGCGCGTTTCTGATCGTCGGGCTGGCAGTGATAGCTCCGATGGCTGTCCCGGCGACCGAGCCTTCCTTGCTTCCTCCTTCTCCCTCCATTTCTTCGGCCATTGAGGCGGCGCAGGGCGTGAAACGGCGAGCCGAGATGATGCGCCAGCAGCGTCAGGCGGCTCAGGCTGCTGCGTTGCCTACCCCTTCCGGCATCAAGCGTCGAGAAGGGCTGTTCTATTTTGTGTCGTGGTCCATTCCAGATCGGGAACTGAAGAGGTATCTTCGTGAAGCCTTTCACCTGGGTGCGACGGTCGTGTTTCGCGGGATGATAGACGACGACATGCGAAAGACGATCGATCGGACGAAAGCGATGGCCGTGGATCTGGATAAAGAAGCGCCTCATACGACGATCGATCCCGTCATCTTCCGGCACTTTGGCGTGACGGCAGTCCCGGCTCTGGCCATTGCGAAGGATCAACAAGCGGTGTTTGTGGAAGGGGCGGCGCCACTCACACAACTCTTGACGCTGCTGGCTCGGGAAGAGCGTGGGGTTACACCATTATTGGAATGGGCGGAGGGGAAGGGACGCAGTTGGGATCGGGGCGGGCCAATTACTGAGCCTCGTCCCGTTATGCCGGTGCTTGTCGGTATTAAGCATGTCCCGGCAACGCTGACCCGGTATCCGATTGCCGAGCGCGATATGGAAGCGCTGATTAAGGAGCGGATTCGGCAGGTGGATTGGGTGGCGAAGCGGCGCGAGTTGGATGGTCGTGTGCGTGACAAATTAAAGGAAGGCCCAGGATTGGTCTTGCCGAAGGCGATTCAGTCGCGCGCGTTTACGGTCGATCTGACGCAACGCTACGAGCACGATATTCCCAATCATGATGGATCGGCCATTGTGGTGAAAGCCGGTACGGAAATTAATCCGTTGCTCTACGTGTCGCTCCACGATCATTACCTGGTGATTGATGGGCGAGATTCTACGCAGGTGTCGTATGCAAAAGCGCAGTTGGTGAAGTACGGGGCGCTCCACGTAAAAGTGATGTTGACGGCAGGGGACTTTCAGGAGGTGTCGAAAGCGCTTCAGCATCGGATCTTTTGGGCCCAGCCGGAGATCCTCGCACGGTTTCAGCTCACACACGTGCCCAGTCTGATTTCGCAAAATGGACCCATGCTTCAGGTTGATGAGGTGGCGTTATGAGCCAGAATCCGTTGCATCATCCAGCAACAGACGACGGAGGGGGCCGGTGGCGTGTGTGGTGCTTGGTCCTGTTGATGATGAGTGTGGTGTTGATGGGGACCATCGGTATGAGTCTCGAAGCGGAGGCGTATTGTCCGTCCACGAATATCTTAACGGAAACCTTTTCGCAGACTTGCTGGGAATGCATGTTCCCTCTCAGTTTGATCGGCGTCACGGTCATGAATACCGGGGAAGATAGCGTCTTGCCGGCGGTGGGGCCAGGAGAATCCGCCGTCTATCCCCCGCAGCTGTGTGGGTGCGTTTGTTTCACCCCCTACCTCTGTATCCCAGGGTTGCCGTTGGGGGTCTTTATCCCGAGCGATCTGATTGAAGTCGTTCGGACTCCCCTGTGTTTCCCCAGCTTAGGCGGAATGACCATGGGGGCAGATCCCAACTTTATCGATCGGGGGATGGTCGATGTGGCGCAAGATGATCCCAGTCTCAAATTTTCCTACTACCACACCCATTTCATCATTTTCCCCTTGTGGGCGCTGTTGGGCACCGGGTTTGAGTTTGTCTGTACGGGCAGTAGCTCGGCGAGTGCCATTGATATTGCCTATTTGTCGGAACTTGATCCCCAATGGGGTGACGATGCCCTGTCCTTACTCATGTTTCCGGAAGCGGTACTGTTTGCGAACCCCATTGCGACCGCAGCCTGTTCAGTGGATTCCGTTGCGGCCTCGATCAGCTTCCCCCTTGATCCCTTATTTTGGTGTGCTGGCTCCTTTGGCAATATCTATCCGCCATCAGGCTATACGTCGGGGTCCTATAGTGGCCAGGTCAAACCGGCAGCGCTGGTCATGGTGCGAATCCTCGCGAAGCTCTCACGCATGGGATCGGAATTGTATTGGGCGGCGGACGGGCCGTTAATCTGTAGCGATTTCCCCACGTTCTTATTGGTGAAGAGCCAGTATAAATTTCAACTGCTGTATCCGATTCCCAATACCACAATCGTCGGTGGACCTTGTTGCTCACCCTTAGGCCGGACGCAGCTGCGGTGGGGGCTCGCCAAAACATATCCGGTGGATGGGGATGACTTTGTCTTTCTCCTCTGGAAGTTGCAGCGCTGTTGTCTGGCGTAATCAGAGAGAGGGAGTGCCTATGGCTACCTTCTGGTTATCTCGCGATGACTGTCATTGGATGGTTTTGGCGACGGTGGGGATCTTTCTGACAAATATTGGGGATTATCTCATTCCAGTTGATGGTTGTTGGTTTGTACCGTTTCAGGTGTTAGCCCACGCACAGGTCTTTATGTCGGTGGTTTGGTCGTATCACCGATTTGTAGAACTTGTCATAGATGAGCTGATGTAGGGAGCAAATCTAAACGTGAAATCTCTACTGGCTGGAATTGTCTACGCAGTGAGTGTGCTGGTTTATACGTCATCAGCGTTGGCCGATATCGATAAGCTCTTTAGCAATTCGCTGACCCCTGATTGGAGGGGGTATTATTTTTATCAAGATCCGATGCCGGAGATCGAGGTGCCTCCTCCACAGCAACTCTCGCAGACGCCGGCGATGCCGCTTCAGCCTGAGCATTTCAAAGATCAAGTGGCGCTGAAGGAAGCGCTTAAAAAACTCCCGATCGACAACATTGATCTCCCGAATCTTCCTGCCGCATGGCTCAAGATTCTCCTCACGGCAAAAAAAGAAGCGGCGTTGGATAAGCAAACCGAAGACACGTTACTGACCTATATTCGAGTTCACAAGGAAGTCTTCAATCGATCTCAACGGTTCACTGATATGTGGGCCTTAGTGATGTGGACACATCCGGAGAATGATTATGCTTCGACGAATCCCTCTTCGGGAGCCGGCCACGATATCTATGCGGTGTCGAAGAAAGAGAATGAAGATGAATTTCTGGCTTCCATGCGCGAGAAGGTAGGTCTGTTCTTTTTCTTCACGTCGACGTGTCCGTATTGTCAGAAGCAATCGCAGTTGCTCAAGGTGTTCAGTGATACCTATGGAATTTCGATCAAGGCGGTGACGCAAGATGGGCGTGGGCTGCCAGAGTTTCCGCAAGCGGTGGTGGATAACGGCATGGGTGAGCAGTTGGGGGTGAATAAGGTTCCAGTGATGTTTTTGGCGATTCCTGACGAGCAGTTTATTGTGCCGATCGGCGCCGGGTTGATTACCTTGGATGATTTGCGCCAGCGGGTCTTGTCGATCTTGAAAAATCGTTCGTCTCTGAAGCCCCATCCACTCAAATCATAAGGGGAGGCGTATGCGTATCCGATCGTGGGTCATGGTGTTATGGCTCGGGATGAGTTGTGTGATGCCCGTGGCTGCGTGGGCGGATATCAACGATTCGCTGCAACGGATGTTCAATGGGTGGGGTGGGGTGACCTCGACGCGGCCCGGGGCGTATCAAAGTCAGGTGGGTGGGGCCTTGATGGGCGGGTCCTTGGGGGTTCGTATTCCCAATGAGACGTTTAACTTGATCAGTTTGAGTCCGCCTCGATTCTCAGCTGGGTGCGGCAAAGTGGATTTGTATCTGGGGTCGATCAGCTTCCCCTCCCTGTCCAGGTTCACGGATCTCCTGCAACAACTGGGGACTTCGGGGGTACTGGGCTTTGCCTTTCAGTTGGCGTTGATGGAGCTTTGTCAGCCGTGTGAGAACATTATTTCGAAACTAGAAGCGGCGGCGCGTGCCATCAATGCCGCTGGCCGGATCGGACCATGTCAAACGGGTCAAGAGTTAGCCAAGATGGTGAAGGGTGAACCGAATCAGCTATCAGGGATTGCGACGAATATCCAAAATTCGGTGAAAGAAGTCGGCGTGGCGTCGGGCGCGTTAATGGATTACTGGGCGGCGCAGGACACGGAGAAAAATCAGACGCTGCAAGATGGTGCGACGTCACTGGAAGGGACACCCCGCGATCCGAAAGGAAATCTCGTCTATCAAGCGTTGACCGAGGCGGGGTGGGCCGTTGACGATGCGGTGTTGATGCAAAGTGTGGTGGGAACGATTGTCGTCGGTCTTGATGGGATTCCCATTACGAAACAACCGACGATCGAGCTGCATGATCTGATTAATTCAAATGGTACTTCAACCAATATCCGGATGTTGACCTGCCCGGCCGCGGATCCCATTCGGTGTCTGGCGGTTGAAGAAACCGACAATCTCACCCTGAAAGGCACGCAGTTGCGTGCTGAGGAGATGTACGATTCCATTGTGCAAAAAATTACGGTTGATCGTGTACCCCTCACTGACGTGGAGCGCGATCTGATCGATAAGTCGCCGATTCCGTTGTATCGGCTGCTCATCGGCTATGCGACGCAACCGGGTCAAACCGCAGTGTTGAAAGCCCAAGTGGGGTCGTTGCTCGGTGCGGAGTTCGCGTGGGCGTGGATCGATCGGGCGGTCAAGGAAGTGGAGAAGCAGGCGAGTCGGTGGGCGCAAAAGCAGGAGGGATTTCCGGCCGACTTGAAGGACTTTTATACCCAGGTTAGGGCCGTTAAGAATGTCGCACATTCCGCGATGATGGTGGAGCTGGGACGTATGGATAAAGGTCCGTCCTTTACCTATTACTCGACGCATACATTGAAGAAGTCGCTGCCGAAGGCGTCAGGTAAGAAGCAAGGGACACAGTAGGAGCGGGGGATCTATGTGGCAGATCAATACGTTTGGGAATGGCGATGTGCTGTCTGATGTCTTCCGCAGTATCGTGTTTATGATGGGCGGCGGATATGAGAGTTTGCTGCGTCTGGGCATGATTTGCCTGATCTTTGGGAGTGTGTCGGCGTATCTGGGACGCGGACGTGTGGTTTGGCAGTGGGTGATTGGGGCGTTGCTGATTTTGGCTGTCACGATGAATATTCGGATGCCCATTCTGGTGCATGATTTGGTGCATCCGTGGGTGGGTGATCAGGTGATTGCGGATGTTCCCTTAGCGGTTGCGTTTCCGGCCTATATGACCTCGGAGATTAGTTACCAGACCATGGTGGGTGTGGAAACGACGTTTGGCCTTCCTGCTGAATATCGTCTCGTGAATTCGACGATTGGCAAAGGGTTCTTTGACATGCAAAAGACCCTGTCGTTGGAAATGATTCCTGGCGATCTTCAAATCAATGTGACGAATTATTTGAAGGATTGTACGTTTCCGGCGATTCAACTCGGCGAGCTGAATCGAGGCACGATTTTAGATGCAGTGGATATGGCGGCGGCCATTCAAACGGCCAATGCTGCGATCTCGACGATGGAGGTGCGACTGGGAAACCCGTTTGCGAGCCGGACCTGTCCAGAGATGTACGATCGGTGGATTACGAATGGGTTGGTACAGGCAGAGCCTGGCTATGCGGAGACCATGCGGCAATTCCGGGCGGCGTTGGGGATCGAAGATGTTGCCGATAATGAACTGACGCCGGTTCAATCGTTTTCAACCAACATTATTGGGACTGCTCAGGGTCCTCGTGTGCTCATCAATAATGTGTTGCTTCGTGAGCGTTGGAAAGATGCGGAAGTGTTGGATGCGGAAGAGGGGAATGATACGGCGACCACTGTGGGGAAGATGAATCGATCGATCTCTGAGGATCTCAAGAATCAGGCCTTTAACGATTCCATGCTGTCGGCGCGATTTGTTCCACTCTTGCGAACGGTAGCAGAAAGTGCAGTCTATTTGCTCACGCCCTTAATGCTGGCGCTGGCCATGAGCCCCGCGATGTTTGCGACGATTCGCGGAGCGATTACGGGGTATGGGTGGTTATTTATGTGGATCCCAATGTTTGTCATTATGAATTTTGTGAGTTACCGCTATGGAGTTGATCAGATGAATCTGATTACGGTTAATCAGATCACCTTCAATTCCTATGACCAGTATTTTAATGTGTTGCTCGGCTTAAATACGTTTATGGGGAAACTGATTTGGGCGGTTCCGACGCTCGCGACGGTGGTCACATATGGCATGTCGTCGATGGCATCGTCGCTGGCCGGCGCGGCAAGTGGGGCGCAGCAAGCGGCAAATTATGAGGCCTCGGCGTATGCGCATGGAGACGGGAAATATGTCGAGCCAGGTCAACATTTGAAAGAAGAAACCACGTGGAGTCAGGATGCGCATGGTCATATGCAGGCCAGCTCTCATTATGCGGATTCGTCCGGTCTTGCGGTGCATCGTCAAGACGGGTCGACGGCTTATAGTTATAGTGATGGGAGTAGTTTGCTTCGCGGCGCGGATGGGACCGAGCAATATCATGGCGCTGAAGGATCATGGGCTCGTAAGGGTGATCAATATACGGGAGGGGCGTGGCGTCAAGAGTTTCGGGATGAACAGGGGCAGGTCCATCAAGCAGAGTTTCAAGTCTCAGGGGATCACGTCGATGTGGCCTATACGTCGACTGATGAGCATGGCGTGAACCATGAGAATAAAGAAGTGTGGGACCAGGGGGCGAATCAGCGACAGATGAAAACGGACACCTACTCTGATCAAGGTTTTACGCATCAAATTACGACGATGGGAGACGGGAGTGAGCACAGCAAACACGTTGGAACAGCTCAGGTGCCGCTGACAAGGAATGGTCAGACAGACTTAGTGACGGCGGATGTAACCGCGAGTTTCTCCCGTCCTTCGGCCGATTCGCCTTGGGGGGAGGGGGTGATGACCGCGCATTCAACGGAACATGGGGATTTCCAATACTCTCTTTCTGATGCGAAAACCGATGACCGGGGTGTGCCTGACTTTTCACAGGGGATGACCGTGACCAGTGGGCATGGTACCGATCTTATGATGAAGACCGGGAGCAGTCATGGATTAATGACGACGACATCAGAAGGTGGTGCTGGTGAACTCACTCGATCGTACACTGGGACACCGGCAGAGGGAGTTGAGGTGTTTCATAGTGATGGGTCTCATGAGCGCATGGGGGGAGTGGTGAGTGGGCAAGGTGGTGTTGCTGCAGATGGATCATCTTTGCCGTTTCAGGGTCAGTTGACGGTAGATCAGGACGGGTTTCGTGGAGATCTGAAAGGGGAGTTGTCGTATAGCGATAAGGATCAACGATGGGAGCTTCATGCCTCTGACGAGACCTGGCAATCTAGGCTTCAAGGAGAATCGTCAGGTGTGTCGATGCATCTTCCTCATTCGGATATGACTCTTGCCGGAGGGCGGTTTACGTTTCACGGTAATCCCCATGACCCTCAGACTGCTTGGTCGTATGATGGTCCGGCTACTGAGAAGGGGCAGCATACGTCCAAAGCGCATGTTGAGGGGAAAGATGGACAGATTTTCTTCTCAGATCTGGCGTCAGGGGGTACGCAACACGTTTTGGACGACGATGGGCATCGTCTGACATTAATGGGTAGTTTAGGTGGTGACCAGTTCACCTATGAAGAAAGTTGGACTGGCCTGGCGTTTAAGGATGATGGATATGGACATTTGACATCGATTGGTCAAACGCATTTTACTTCTCGAGGGCATGCATCTGTTGACCCCAATAAAGAAGGCTCAGTCTTGGATCGGTTGATGAAAAGTCCAGATACGACCGTGGCAGAAAATAAGTCGGCGTTTGGAGAGCGATCATTGGCGGTGGATGTGGCTGAGCGTCCTTTGAGTGAATTGCCCATTGGGCAAACCTCTTTGTCTGTTGTGGAACCCGAGGGTGGGTCGACGGTTACTGAGGCAGGTGTTCTCCATGGTGGTGAGGGTGTCGGGTATGTAATTTCTGCAGGGGCTGGTACTGAAAAGATTAATTCAATCGATACGACGCAAAATGTTCAAACTGTGGATGGTCGTAGGGAAACGCAGCGTTTGAACAAAGATTCATCAGGTGAGATTATTTCTGGCACAAAGTCAGGCGTGGTCGATTCGAGGACGGGAAATGGTGATGGAGAGTTAGTAACGAAAACTCTTGCTCATGGTGGCGACGGGACAGGGGAGTTTGAGGTTCTGACACAATCACAGTCAAATGAGAATAGTTTCTCGGGAACGTTTCAAGTTCCTCGTTCTGATGGACAGGGGTCGGCTCGAGTGTCGGGTAAGGTCGAAATGTCTCCTGAGGGTGATATTGTCAGTATGAATTTTTCGAATGCGGCGACTGGAAAACAGGTCGGCTATTATCAGGGAGAAAATGGACCAATCTTTACAGTGGCCGATGTAGAGGCTGATCCGCGTGATCCCTCAAAGGGGCGGTTGACGAATGAACGAGAAGTGAGTCATCGTGAAGCTGAGTCAGCTGGAGGTTTTCATATTCGCGATGTGCTGAATCAAGCTGGTGCAGTTATCTCCAGTCAGGGGAATAAAGGTATCGACCGGGAAGAATTCCATCAATACGGATTACATACTAAAATAGACGAACAGTCTACTTTGGTGGGCAAGGGGCAGCAGTCGCTTGAGGCGCTTGGGCTGGCTGAGCCGTTTAATCCGGATCAGCCAGGAGTGTGGAAAGATGCTGCGAGAACGGCGGAAGGTGTGAGGTTGGGTTGGAGTACTTCGATGGAGGCCCTTCGAGCGGCGAGGTTTAAGCAATCGGCGGACAAAATTTTGGGAAGCTCCGGTGAATCACCTCGATACGATCCGAACGCGCCTAGTGATCCTGCATTGAAGGGGACGTATGATGCTGCGAAACAACAAGTTGATGAGTTTATGAAAAGTAGAGGGATCACTCCGAAGTCGAGAAGGAAGTGAAGAGGAAAAGTGATTGCGTGGTGTGTAAAAGTATGGCAATTAATCAAGGGCGGGTTTGCTCTTGCCGGCCAGGTTTCGCTTGATGAGGATGATTTTCTACGTCTTGAGTGGCCGTATGATTATCAGGAGCATCCATTTGATGGAGATGACCATGAAAGGGATTGAGAATTGATGGTAATTTGCTCTTGGCGAATTGTTATTGCAGTGTGTATTGCGTTAGCTACTACTTTTCTTCCGGTTTTTCTTCATGCTGAAGTGAAAAAGCCAGATTCAAAGCCATGGCTTGGTCTTCATATCGGATCTCAAATTCCTGGTTATGTAGTTGTGAAATCCAATCTTGTTAGCGTTAGCGGATGGCAGTCTGTCGATCGAATGCTCAAGGCTGATGTAGATGAACCGCTATCACAACATCTTGTCGTGGAATGCAAAAAGGCTCCAGGTGGAGGAGTTGCTGTGATCAACATTCGATCCATTGTAGCGCTTGGGACTGTTCCGGGTCCTGCTAGTAGTCCCAGTACTAATATCACGAATGGGATGTTTCGTGAGTATGAAGGAGATTGTGTGACAGAAGTCACGCCACTGGTAAAGTGAAGGATCTGTAGTGGTGTGGTGGTGATTAGTTGTGGGTCTTCGTCAGTCTGCTTTGTCGGTTTCCCGTTAACATTTCTTTGATAGACTCCCCGAGTTCCCGATCTAACAGCCCATTCAGCACGATCCTCTCTCCTGTTCTAGCGAGATACAACGACGCAGTCAGTGTTTTGATCTGATTGATTGTCCGCACCTTCCCCTCAATGACGATCGTGGGCTGTGTCAGTCTCCCCAGCCGGACTTTTGCCGCATCGTCAATTCTGAGTCCTTGCTGCAATCCGATTTCCTGTGCCAGTTGTTGCGTGTCGGTCTGATTCGCGATGACCGTGATTCCTGCACGGAGGAGGGTGGCGATCAGTGCTGGATGCAGGGTGGGATCAGGTGTGCCGTCTTCCCGGGTGAATGGCTCGATTTGCACGATGATCGGGTCGTTCGCCGGTAAGACTGGCCGTGCGGTCTTGGGATTGCGGAAGGGGTCGGCGGGATCAGGGGTGATCGTGATGGAGCGTGAGAGGATCGTCTTGTGATTGTCGTTCACTTCGAGACGTCCCATGATGGGGGCTGGTGTCGATGTGTGAATTCGTTGGTGGGTCAATGTCACGGCACCATCGCGTCCTGTCACAGTTCGGAGTATGTCGTCGGGATAGAGGTCCGGCGTAAATGTTACCTCGATGCCGGCAGCCGGTGCGGTGTCCTCATGGCGTTCGCTACTGGTGGTGGTATGCGTCTGATGTTCCGCCACTCCCTGCAAAGGTTCCATCCCAATCAGGCGCATGCAGCCGACTTGGCGGAATGTGCGTGCGCCGGCGCTGTCAGACACGGTGGATGCAAGAATCCCAATCGGGCATTGGAGGAGTCCGTTCAATGGGGCAAGTGGCCACCAGAGATAACGACGGACTCCCTCTTTTTGAACCGTCATGGTGTCGGTGCGGATTGTATAGGCTTGTCGCACATCGACGGTCCAGCGTCGATTGGCGGCATCAGCTTGGAGTGTCGATGTTGGTTCGCCATGCGGCAACCGCTCTCGTTCGACCATCACGGTCTTGGTGGTCGGGAGTTCGACCGACATTAAGGTGTGGCATCCACCGAGCACGAGGACTGAACAGATTATGATTCCACGCGAGCGCATCATGGTTTGTCCTCGATCAGGACGCCTTGTCGTCGACTGCCGTGGGACGGCGAGAGTAGGGCGTCCAGCTCGCCACGGATCAGGCCGGTGAATTCAGGCGTGGTGGTCATCGGTCCTTCGATCGTGACTTGTCCGAGGACGAGCCCGGTTTCGATCGCGATGACGGTTGCGTGGATGAATTGGTGTCCCGGATAGTCGGTGGTCGATCGGAGTGACAAGAAGAGCGTGGCGCCGGTCCAATATCCGATCGTTGAGGGAGTGGTGTCGGTGAATTGTGGCGACACTTCTTGTTGTTGGAGACGCTGGAGGACCTGTGCGAATTGCTGTCGTGCGACGATGGGGATGCCGAGGTCGGTGGCGGTATGTTCGGCAAGCGCGAGCAAGTCCGGCCGAGTACTGTCAATGAGTATCCGTTTGACAATGGGCCAGTCATCGGGAGGGCGTTGCGCGAGATCGGATGCCAGGGCGGCGGCGAGGGTGTGGCTGTTGACTGGAAGTGGTTCGTGCACGGGTGATTGGTCCGACGTCAGTAGGACGATATCGACGTGGCCTTGGCGAAGGTGAGGCGGCGTCTGATCTCGTTGGACGAGACTGGCGAGGTCTCGGAGTCGAAGATCGACCAAGGGCTGAGTCGGCGTGAGCGGATATTCAATGCCGACCGGGTCTGTCTGAGGCTGCTGCCATTGGAGTTGCAGACGTCCGTCTGTGATTGGCGTGTTGGTGACAGTGGTAAACGTATGTTGTGTTGTTGCCCCTGCTGGTTGTGAGGTCCAGGTTTCTTTGGCGGGGTCGAGCCCGCGCAGGGGCACCACGCAGTAGGTATACACAAGTTTCCATGTTGGTGCAGGCCCATCCATGACGCCCATCAGTCGTATCCCTCGCTGGAGGAGGTGGGCGACGAGACTGCCTGGACAGGTGATCGGAGTGGCCAGGGTCAATCCGATCTGTCGTGCGGTGCTCTCGCTGGGTTGATAGCTGAGTCCCCTCCAGATTTCTCGCTCTTCTACTGTCGTGGTTTCTTCCCACATTTGCGTGGCTGAGACGGTCCATCCCAGTCCATCGGGATGCGTCTGTATGTGTAGCTGTGGGTCGTGCAAGGGCTGTCTGACGGTGTGTTGCTGGGTGATGTCGAATGGTGCGAGTTCCATGGGAACGAAGTACGAGGACGTACAGCCCATGAGGCTCAAGAGGGTGAGGCTGGCCGCGAAGCTGATCGAACGGAAGTGCCAGATACGCATTCCGATAGTCCCATCTGCGAACCGTAATATTCCTTAGTAATACCATATTTGCTTTGGATTTACTCCTTTCTCCTCATAGTGCGTGAAGAAGGTAGTGAGATATTTGACATGAGGCAATTATGAACATTCGTCAGAGGGGGAGACACGGGATCAGTTGTGTCGTAGCAATGACGGTGTGTGTATGTGTCGGTATCTCTTCTTTGTGTTTCGCCAAAACATCAGACCGTCCCGATCATTGGATGGTGGCGACAGGACAAGGAGGCTGTTCGGCTGTGACGTCAATTACGGGTGAGCTGCGTGATCTGCCCAATTGGGGTGGCCCTGAAGACTTTGTGAACGCGCTTCGGGCGAAGGGCGTTCAAGTGAGTACCGTGACCGGCGAATATGAAGGTCGTTACATGGTCAAAGTGGTGGTGCCGTCGCGCGGAGTTGATGTGGTGTTTGTGCCCTACAGTCTGTGTCGCAAGATGTGGAAAGAGGAGATTGAGCGATTTAGCCGTCAGGGGTCAGGTCGGTAGGGTGCGATCTATTGCAGAACAGCGGTTTCGAGCGAGGGAGTGTGTGGTGAGAGGAGTTTCTCCTCGTTTCTTGTCCGTAATAGAGGGACATGGCGCTAGATAAGGTTGGTCATTTTGTATTGGGGGTGGTGGTCAAGGCAAAGCTTGACCGGGATGCGTACCTCGCCTGTATGGGAGGGACGGATCAACTCGCGGTCCTGCCGAAAAGTTGCGCCGATGGGCCTTATCGGGTGCAAGACCGGTTCTATGCGTCGATTAAGTCGGTGGGCGAGCAGTATCCCATCCTGTCTCAACGATCCGGCCATTTTCTTCGTCACGTGTGCGAACTTGTGTTTCGTCCCTTGATTGCAGAACGCCGCGTCGTGATTGATGCCGTGGCGACGGTGCAGCAGGCGGGATTCGTGAAGATAGCCGTTTCAAGTCCGACGGGAGAAGATCCCATCAAGCTCTGCATGCCGTATCTGCCCGAGTTTCGCACCTACTGTCGACTTCATCCGTCGTTGGTGCGCTATTCCCATATGGTGGAGCAATACATCAAGCAAGCCTTGGTTCCTGCCCCTGTGATTGCGATCGAATCGGTCGAGCTGTGTCGGGCCTCGCGCGAGGCCATTATCCGCGTGCCGGCGTCGGTTCTCGGGCGATTTGTGGGAATCAAAGGAATGAATGTAGCGGTGGCGAGTCGTTTGACCGGTCATGGCATACGTGTGGTACCGGCCGAGCAGGTAATGCCGCCGTGTCTATTGTGAAGAGGAGGAAAGGTCTATGAGTGCACAAGCTCCTTCGCGTCCAGCGGATGCATCAGTACAACGGAAGGGCCGGCCATTTCTCTCGCAAGAGGAGCGGCGGGTGCGAAACCTTGAGTTGCTGCAGCAGTTCGGGAGTCAGGTGCTGGTGCCGCACTCACCGGAGACCCGCATTATGGTGCGGATGATTTATCCATTGAATAAGGCGCTGTCGAAATTGCGACGGTTGGTGGGGATGCCGCTGACGGTGGAGGCGGTGATGGCCGCCATTGAGCCGATTCGTATGTGGCAGGCTGATGTCACGCGGTGGTTGAAGGAATCGGGAGGGGATTTGATTCTGATGCCGACGGTGTTACGGAACAGCGGTCCTGAGCGGAAGCAATTAGCGCAACATCGTGATGCCCACGTCATTGTTCCGCAAACGGATGAGGCGCGCGACATTATTGAGACGCTCGTGCGGATGGATCAGGTGTTGGTGACGTTGCGGCTGGTGAGCCTGGAAACGCTTCAGCATGATGGCCGTCTCAAGGAAGCGTCGAGATTTGTTCATACACTCAATGAGACGGTGGCAAAGGTATGTCAATCGGCTCAGGTCGAATATCACCCACCTAATAAGTTGCCGCGGATAGTTCCGAAAGATCAGGTGATGGGAGCTAATGGGGGAGCAGGTTCGACGGGGATAGGAGTTCCGGCTGCCAGTGCCAGCGCGCAGCCAGTCTTGGATCGCTAAGACGGCGCGAGATTGATAGAGGATGGTTCAAGAAAGGGAGGACGGTATGCGTGTGGTGTCAGCCGGAATAGGGGCAGTGTTGTGCGGAATGTTCTTGGCAGGCTGTGTGTCGAAATGGTCGTACGACGAGCAGGTGGCGATCGCCGACCATCTTCGGACCGTGAAAACGGAACAGGACATTGAACGGGATGGCCTCCATGCGGATGTGCAGGCGCTCAATCGGGCCTATTCTGGGCAATCGATGCGATTGACCGGGATGGAAGGTGTCGTGACGCATGCGACCAATGAACTGAAAGCCATCCAGACGCGTTTGGGGGCGATGGGGCAGGAGCAGACGCTGTTGCGTGGGGAAGTGACGAAACTGGGGATGCAGGCGAACGAGACGTTGCAATTTCTTCGGACCATTAATGAGCAGCAGCAAGCGACGAATGCTTCGCTCTCCGGTCTGTCGACTAAGTTGGACAGTCTGAAACGTCCTGCGCCGACTAAGGCTGCGCGCACGGTGGAATCCATTGAGGGGAAGGATCGGGTTGATGGTGGATCCGGGACGGTCGATCTTGAACGGGACAAGTCGGCTGTCCAGCGGGCGATCGATCAGAAGTTGGGCTATCGACCGGCGAAGCCTGGGATTAAGCCGGTGGCGAAGCCTTCGGATGGTCCGCCGCTCACTCTGCCAGAGCAGAAGGTGTCGATGGACAGTGGAACTTCAGACGGAGTACCGCAGACCGCCGTAAAGCCAGACGGGGCGGCTCCGGTTCTGCCGGGGGCAGGACCGGGTGTGGGGCCTACGACGATGGGTCCGAAACCCTCTGATGTAGTGTCGTCTCCGACGGCATCCTTGCCGGTGGGGCCCGCAAAGGGTCTTGATCCTGAGAGCATCGTCGAGCCGTCTCCCCTTGCCCGCAAGACTGAACCGGTCAAACAGGTGACGTCTGTTAAGCAAACTTGGATGGAGTGGATCGGGGAGAAATTGGGACGGAAGAAGCCCGTTCAAACAGCTGCACAGGAACCAGCTCCACGGTCGGCGGCTCCTTCTGCGAAGCCGTACGAGAATAAGGATGTGATTCGATGACACAGAACTATCCATATTTGCCGATCTTTAGCATGCATGAATCGAAGCTGCTTCAGGAGCAAGGCGAAGTGCGGGTACAGCCCTTGGGACTGGTGTTTGTACACAAGACAGAGGGGATGGGCGTGTTTCGTGATGTCTTGGCTCGAATCAAGGATTTCTTTGGAGGCAACGTCGGGACGTACAACAATTCAGTCCATACCGATTTGATTATTCCGGCGTTGCGTGAATTGAGCGATCTCGCGCATCACATTTATGGTTCGGAATCGCTCGGGGCTCCCGATGCCATCTTGGGTTTTGTGATGAATGTGCAACCTCTGTCGTCAAAAGGGATGTCGATGATGCAAGTGACGATGTTCGGTACCGTCGTGAAATTTCACCCTGTGGCGGCCAGTGGCGCTTCGTCCTCATCCGTGCCAGAGACAGCGGCCGCATAAGTCTGACAACGAGGGAATCGACGAGGAGCCGAGGATGATGATCTCGAATGTGCAGTGTGGCGATGTCCGCATTGTCAGATGTCTGGTGCTGATCCTCGGATTATTCCTCACTGGTCTTCCGTTGAGCTCGGCCGCGGATTGCAGCACTATTTTGGATCCTTTGGCGAAGGCGCAATGTGCGCAGGGGAATATTGCGGCAACAGGGGCGTTGAATCCGGCCACGGTGAACACACAACAAGGTGCAACACCTCAATATGGAGGGTCGACTGGATGCACGAATGAGAGTTGTGCCGGGGCCTCTCAGTCTGGCTACTACAGCAATACCGGCAATATCGGGCCGTTGAATGCAGCGGGGACGGGAGCCTATGCGACGGATTCCAAGGCGGCTCAAGTGCGTGACATGGATACTCAAGCAAAAGGATGGAATGCGGCGTCGACCAGTCCGGTGATGTCGGCCCAGAGTGTCGCAAGCGGGTGGACTAATGTGCCACAAACGAATCAGACGTGTGTCAATAATCCGATTTGCATTGAGTATGTCGCGGCACCGACGGCGCCGGTCACGTGTACGATGCCGGGGATGACGCGGGTATTTTGCGATCAGAATTATTCCCCGTCATTGAAGTCGAGTGCGTGTGGTGTGTATCCGCTCACGAGTCCGCCCTATGCGGACGAAACATTTATTGATGGGTGTACGCCGTATGCGAGCTTGATTAGCTCGAGCCAAGCGATTCTCGTGTCGAGTACCTGTACGGATGCGACGACGCGGGTCATGGCGTGTAATGACTACAGTTCGGTGAGTTTTCTGATGCCGACATCGCAGGCCTTTGCGGTGAATTCCGGGTCCGGCACTTGGAGTGGTTATTATGCCTTTAATTATGGTGTCCCGATTGCCAATGGTTCTGGTGGTTATTCGCTCCAGTTTTCTGTGAGCGGCAATGCCGTGGGCGAAAATAAGTATGGGTGTACGAACGGGACCTATGGTGGGGGAACTTGGACGATCAGCGAAGGTCAATCGGTAAGTGGTCCGGGCTGGGTGAATTATTGCAACAGCAAGTGCGGCTGTTTCGGAACGGGCGTCAGCTTTACACTCGGCACGGCGACCTGGACGACTCCCACGAGTTTTACAATTCCCTTCAGCTACAGCCTTGGCGGGATTTCGAGCGGGACTATTACCGTGATGGGCGGACTACTGCGCAATTCGTATTCGGTTAATCCGCTGACGGGCTGCTGGCAGACGTCCTTTGTCTACGATATTCCGACGCAAATACCTGATTCTTGTCAGACCTATCGTGACGCGGCCTGTACTCAGTTGGATTCGGTCTGCACGGAGCTCGATCCGGTCAGTGGGACCTGTCGGGTGTACACCAATACGTTTCAGTGTAATGGGGGCCAGGTCTGCAGCAAGTGGCAAGATAATCTCCAGTGTAATTCGTGCGGGACACCGGGGAGTCTGGTGCCGTTCTGTATGCCGACGGGCACACCACCGAATACTAATTTTCAGTTAGCGGCGACGATGATGGCGATGGTCAAAGAAGTGCAGGATGGCTTCAACAAGGATACCCTGCGGATCTTTACCGGCACGGCGAAACGCTGTGACTACTCGACGATCGGGACGATTGTGATCGACTGTTGTTCGAATGATCCGGACAAAATGCTTGGGAGCTGTAGTGCGGAAGAAATATCGTTGGCGCAGGATAAGAAGGCGTTCGAAGTGATCTATGTCGGGACGCGGTGCGTGGAGAAGATTTTGGGGATTTGTACGAGGAAAGAAGATGCGTATTGTACCTATACATCCATGCTCGGACGCATTATTCAACAGCAAGGGAAGCCCCAACTCGGGCTGAATTTCGGCACGCCGGGGGCGGAAGATTGTGATGGATTCACGTTGAACGAGTTTGCCTCGATCAACTTTCAAGCGATTAACTGGACGGAATTCTTTGCGCAGATTACGACGACCTTTGATTCGGCGGCCGTGTCGGCCACGATGAAAACCAAAGCCTGTGCGATGAGTGGCAGTTCGTGCTAGGGCGGTCCACGAGGGGGAGTGGTGAACAGAATACTGAGTATGTTGTGTTGTTGCGGGTGCCTGCTGGTGCTAACCACAGGGTGGGCGTCGGCGGCAGACCGGAAGGCAGTGCGGGATCAGTCGAAGCCCTATCAGGCCTGTGTGCAAGGCGCAGCCAGTGCCTATCACTTACATCCTCGATTGTTGCACGCGATTGTTCGTGTAGAAAACGGTGCCTGGAACCCGTTGGCCATCTCCATTAATCGACGAGGACGGGGGTATCCTCAATCGGTGCGGTCGTATGACCAGGCGGTGCAAACCGTGACGGCGCTCTGGAAGAAGAATGAAAACTTCGACGTCGGGCTCGGGCAGGTGAACACGATCAACATGGAACGGTTCAAGATTCATCCCGTCTATCTGTTAGACCCGTGCACGAATTTGCGGTATGCCGCGCGGATTCTTCGGGAATCGATTGATCGTCATGGCTATAACTGGAAAGCGATCGAACGGTACAACGGCGTGAATCCGCAATATCCCTGGAAAATTCATCAGGCGTTGAAGGAGATTCCATAAATGCTCACGCTGCCAGCCGATCAGGCGATGGAGCCGTTTGTTGTGGAAGTGCTTCCGGGTCATGAAGCGCGGATTGCGCGTCTGCTGGCGCGTGTGGGGGCCTCTGCCATTGTCCATGTCGGTATGGGGTATCTTTCGATGACCAGTTCGATCGCGATGGTGCAGGAAGTGCGGTCGTGGCGTGGTGTGCGGGCGGTGCTGCCGGCGCCGAATGAGGTGATCGTGCCCTTATCTGAGTCTCTTGTGTCCCCGCCGCCTATTCGTGTGGACATGATGGTGAAAGTGGTACGAGGCTCAATGTCGATGGTGGGGACTGTGCGGCGGGTGGAGGGTGATCAGGCATGGGTGGTCTTTGTGCTGCTGGGTCGTCCAGTGGAGCAGGCATTGGCGGTCGCGGAGCTCTCGGAAGTCGCGGTGCCGGAGGTGTGGCAGTAATGCGTGCGTGGTTAGCCCAGGTCCGGGAGTCGGCCATCGTCCGGCTTCCGCTCAAATTGCTGCTTGGGGTGAAACAGCGGGCTTTGCCTCCTCCTGAGCCGCTCGTGCTGTCCCTTCAAGACCTGTCGCCGATCTGGTTGCGTCATAACGAGGATTTTCGGCCGACCCATGAGGATGGGGTTCGGATGGGATCTGGGATTGAAATGAGTATGGCGGAGGCGTTAACGCCTCAGTCGACGGTGATCACCTCTTCTGCTCCAGCGCCTGAGGCTCCCGCAGTGCCGGGAGGTACGAGGGTTTCACAGCCAGCCGTTCCGGTCGCTGCGTCCCCTACGTTCCGGTCTCCGTCTTCCCAGTTGGTACGGGATTTTGTGATGCCTTATCAGGGGATGTTGCAGACGCAGGGCGTATTGGTGCCCATTGTCAGAATCATCGACCTCCTTGAGGAGTATGGACAATGTCCGTCTGTTGTCCTCGAGCAGAAGACCCAAGACGAAGAATGTGGCGATCTCTACAGCATTCGAGACACATTGGCGCAAGTAAACCTGAAAGACCATACGCATCGGGTGACTCGCCACGGGTTAGCGGTGTTGCTAGCCAGTTACAAAGATCCGGAGCCGTTGATTCCGAAAATGTTGGTGGCCTGTTTGGGGCATGATTTAGGGAAGATTCCGGCGTTTCGACAGTCCGGGATCTATTCCATGCGGGATCATCCGGCCATCAGTATCGTGAAGGTAAAAGAAGCTTTTGAAGGGCATGACGTGTTTTGGCTAGAAGAAGTTTGCCAGGTGATTTCGGCGCATCATCGGCATGTGAAAGATGGGTTTGCATCCTTGCTCAAGCAGGCGGACGGGCGGGCGCGTGAAGAAGAAGTCGCTTATGTGACGAAGACGATGGAGATTAAGAAGTGGGAGGATTGGTTTGTCGCGTCGGAATTTTTAGCCCTCGTTGAACCGTTAATCAATCGGGGGGAACCGACGGGGAGTCGGAAATCTGAATGGGTGGCGGTCTCGGTCCACGGCGTGATTTATTGCCAAGCCAATTCGCTCTATGGCCTCGTGAAAGAGCTGGCGCGGAATAAGCAGATCATCGATATCCATCTGTTACGGGCCTCTGACCGAGAAGAGGTCATGCGTCGGTTAGCGCGGTCGCTGGCGCAGGCGGGGGTGTTGTCAGAACCGATTGGTGAAGGATTTTATGGGCGGAAGTATACGTTTCGGCTTCGATCAAAAAAACAGTATGGCTACTATTGTGTGCCGATTGTCGAATCGGCATTTGCCACCACGCCATCCGAGTTGGAACAGCGGAAAACGGCGTATTTTACACAGATTGAAGATGTGGTGCGCTAGGGAGGAGGCGGCGCAATGATCGATCTTACGGCGAGTGTACATCTCGTCTCGGCAGCCGCAAGTTTGTTCGACTATCTCGATCCCCTCACCTATACGGACGAAGCGTCCTATCGGACCATGTGGTTGACGGTGTTTAATATGATGTTCCAGGGCACCATGGCGCGCATCGGCGCTTGTGTCTGTCTCTTTTATTCCTTCTGGTATGGCACCTATAAGCAGAAATTCGGGCTCGGGGTGATGTTCTTTATTTTTACTTCCTGTTTTGCCTATCTGGGTTCGGTGGCGCGTATCTTAGGGATTGGGGGGCCATAACTATGGCAGATGGCGGCGGGATTTATGGCAAGGGTTCGTCTGGTCCGATGTTTCCAAGTTCGACCTCCCGACCGAAGCCAAAGAGTCTCTTAGAAGCGATTTCGGACATTGAGAAGTTGTCGGCGGTGGAGCGGACCGGCAATCCGATTCCGCAACATTTTCTCTTGTTGAATGAAAAGGTGGGGTATTTCGATGTGGGACTCAAGGGCGGGTGGGCTGACACCTTGGTGAGTCTCATATTTGTCCCGCTCAGTGTCGGGGTGATCGATCGGGTAGTGCCCATATTTGGGAGTACGGATCCCACGATCATGGACCAGGTGTTTGCGATGGTGATCAGTATTAGCTATATGCTGGGCTATAACATTTTGATGGCCTTCAATCTGGGTTCCTGTTTCTTCGGGAATGTCTGCCGTCATGCGATCTGGCAATTGTATGGGGGGTTCGTGACTGGGAGCATCCTGAAAATGATCCTGGTCTTTTTCACCTTCCATTTTCTCTATCTGAAGATCACGCCCGAGCTGCTGTCGCATATTTTAACGGCCTCGTATTGGATGGCTCGGTCGTTTTTCACGCTGGATCAGTGGGATACGTTCTTCTTTTGGTTGGTCGAGATGCGCAATGCGCTCTTTAAGTCCGGATTCTTTGTCGTGGTGAGCACGATGATTTGTCTGGCGATCCCGTGTATCAGTTTTATCTTTGGTTCCATTCGGGCGGCGAAAGAAGATGTGCTGAAGCGGCGATATGATGCGATTTAGTGGTGGTGCCGGGCCGGGATATCGACGTTGTCTTTGAGCCATTTCCAGTGTGTCGGACGATGTGGAAGGAAACGTTTCGGCGTGTGGGGCAATAATGAGTTCGATCTCTCAGTCTAGCTGTGTGCGGAAGGGGCGTATGATGAAACGCTCAGTGCATCGATGAGTCAGCATCGTTTCAATACGGTCGCGCAGGGTCGGGCAATTCAGGTTCTCTGTGGGTGGGATCGTCCGCTCCAACAGTATTTTTTGGTGATTCAGGCGCTAGATGATGACTGGGTCGAGCCAGGCTCCTCCGCGTGTGAGGTCGATGCCAACGGCTATCTCTACACCAATCTGGATGACGACCATGTCCCGCCAGTTCCATCTCAGCTGCCGTACTTTGCTGCACATCTGAGGAAGTTAGGGATTGAGGTACCACGAACCTTACTGGTGAATCTCGAGCAAGATCGACGTGAAAATGCGGGGAATAAGTCTGTAGTCTATGAATCCAACGGGCAGTACCGAGTCACTGAAGGCTGATCCGTTTCTCCCTCTTCATCTCTCCTCCCTATCACCATTCTTCCTAGGGATTCGTCAAACATGGTTCTTGGCAAGGATTCGACTCCCAGATAAGGTTTTGGCAAGAAAGTGGTGCCTGGATAGATTTGTCGTCTGTCTTCCTATTCCGGTTCAGGAGAAGAAACGTTCGAGTCCTGTCAAGGGAGCCTTTGGGCGTTGTCCAAGTTGGGAGTGTTTCGGAAGCCATTCCTTGACAGGAGTTCTGGGAAGCAGAATTGTGCCAAATGGCAAGGAATCGGTCACAGCGTCATAAATCGCTCGAATGCTCCCGTACTCGTCTGGGTTGTGGGTACATCGGCAACGGTCTCTCCCTCATGATTGGTCCTGTGATCCGGCCAGGGGAGAAGGAAAAGCGAGTGATTGCTATGGGTCGTGGCGTGTTCAGTTAGGACTGCGTCGACTCGTGGGGCCAGGAGATGGGAAAGAATCCAAGTCGGCCTTTGAGTGGGATGAATGGACAGGGCTGTGGCCGCTCCAGCACGAATCCATAGGGTCCGCTGAACCACAGACTTGAATGCGAGGAGACACAGTCGACGAGGTTTACGGAGCCGATGATGCCGCCATGGGGACAGTCTGCGGGTGATGTGAGAGGAAGTTCGGGTCGATGGACACGTAGCCAGTTGTAGCCGGCCTGGTCGAATTCTTTGGCTGCATGGATGGCGATGAGGCCTCGGATACGGGTGGTGTTGACAGTGAGGAAGTATGAGACTTGGGAATAATGCTTGAAACTCGGTAGTAAAGTTTGAGACTGGAACAAGCCTCATCTGGCTATCGGCTGATGAAAGAGGTAGGGGAATATGGAGGGAGAAAATTAGTTTGAAAGTGATCGCATTGCAAGCTCTATGTCCATAAAACCTGTTTGCGCACGGGTCGTATATCCCGTACAAACTCGTGCGTCCAGTCTAGCTCACCCTGTCTGCAAATCAGACGGCAAATGGCCATTTGCGACCGGCGGCGTCCGGCCAAGTGCGGAAGTTCGGCTCCAAGATTGTACCGCCGTAAAGCGGTCCTCAGCCTCATCGGCCAAAGTATGTTGGCGTGGCTTTTGCGAAAGCAAAAGGCATGGCAGTATGTTTTGGTCCGACTGCAAGGCTTTGTTATGTGCCGTTACTTCTATACTCTTAGTGGAATTTCAGATTTGAGAACTTCAACATTTGAGTATGAGTGTTTTTCAAGAAGCGTTTTGACAGTATTAATTTCCAGCTCTGCATCTGTACAAGGGCCAATTGTTACAGACCTTAAAGGAAGCCTATTCTCCGCAATGAATGGAACTTCCACGTAAGGCGTCAGCCCGAACAGAGGGGGCTCCGCAAATTCGGACAGTGTGATAAGTGGTAGCCTGGCTTCACGAAAGCCACCAGGTGGTGGTGAACTAAAGGAGCGAGGCAATGAAACGAACGAGACGGAATCATGGAGCGAGCTTCAAGGCGCAGGTGGCCTTGGCCGCGGTCAAAGGCGACAAGACGCTCGCCGAATTGGCCGAGCAATTCAGCGTCCATCCCACTCAGATCACCGAATGGAAGCAGCAACTGCTGGCGCGAGCCGCAGACGTGTTTGGGGGGACGAAGGCTCCGTCAGAGACGCCAGATCTCAAGACGCTGCACGCAAAGATCGGGCAATTGGCCTTGGAGAATGATTTTTTAGAAGGCGCGCTCATCAAGGCCGGCTTGCTGAGCGCAAAGCGATGATTGATCCCACACATACCGTACCCGTCGTCCGGCAATGTCAGCTCCTCGGGCTGTCTCGGTCAACAGCCTACTACCAACCGAGGCCCGTCTCCGACACGGTGCTCGGCCTCATGCGCCGGATTGACGAACTCCATCTGCAGTATCCGTTTGCGGGCGCCCGCATGCTCCGTGATCTGTTGCGGCAAGAGGGCCAGGCCATCGGGCGGCGGCATGTGGCCAGCCTCATGCGGCGCATGGGAATCACGGCTCTGTATCGCAAGCCCTGCACCACGCAGCGGCATCCAGCTCACCGGATCTATCCCTATCTCCTGCGCGACGTGACGATTACACGCCCCAATCAGGTCTGGGCGGCCGATATCACCTACATTCCGATGCGCCGGGGCTTCGTGTATCTCTTTGCCATTCTGGACTGGGCGAGTCGCCGGGTGTTGGCCTGGCGGCTCTCCAATACGCTGACCACGGACTTCTGCCTTGATGCGGTGCGAGAGGCGATCACGCAGTATGGCCGCCCGGAGATCTTCAACACCGATCAGGGTTGCCAATTTACCAGCCTGGAATTCACAAGCATGCTGAAAGACCAGGGCATCCAGATCAGTATGGATGGTCGCGGCTGTTGGCGGGATAACGTGTTTGTGGAGCGCCTCTGGCGAAGCCTCAAGTATGAGGAGGTCTATCTCCATGCCTACGAGACTGTGCACGACGCCCACCAGGGGGTGGCGCGCTACGTGATCTTCTACAATCAGATCAGGCCGCATCGCGCGCTTGACGGACGCACGCCCGATCGCGTGTACTGGGAAAGCCGGCCCGCACAGCCTTCCGCTGCGTAGGCCCGAACCGCCAGGTGCCACTTATGAACTGAAAGATTCTGTCCAAACAAGCGGAGCCACCTCTAACCGACCGTTGCGGAATTTTTGTTCAAGCTGTAAAGAAGTGGTGCCTGGTTGATAAAATTGCCTGCATTCATTTTCTTCTTCAAATTTCGGATGCTTAATCGTACATGCCAGAATTGCAAGCGTGGCACCAACCGTTCCTAGCAGAGAGCCAACCTCTACATCTCCAAATTGGTTATCTTGCAAATATTCTTCAACGCGTTTGACCATCGTGGAAATTACCTGCTGAGCCAGACTATCTTTATAAATGACAAGCTCAAGCAAAGGTGTCGAATCGTCAAGTGTGACAATTCCATCTGTTGTCAATCCCAAACAGTACCCTACATTCCCACCTGAATAGCTTCTCCACTGACTAAGCAAGTCTTGTTTGGTGGAATAGCTAGCCACATATGGTTCCACTCGTTCGAATTCAGAAAGGATCTTGTCCATAAGTGGCTTGGAGGAGGCCGGCATAGAATTACGAACACAATCCTTTACGACCGTTATTCCATGATGATACTCGCTCGAGTCGTTTAGCTTTGAAACATGCGTAGCCCAAATTTTTCCCGTTAAAACCATGCCACGTAGGCCATCTATATCTGTGTAGTGGTAAAGGAGTGCTGGTGGACTCTCAGTAATAATTGCTGCAAGCTCAACTCTGAGCGTGTCCACCCACTGCTCCATGCTTGCGTATCTTTCTTCGAATTCCGATTTTTCCATATAATTCGCTAGCTCTATCTCATTGCGAATACATAACCTTGCCCGACGATCAGAGAACGATCAAGTGCGGTCGATGCCGAGATCGCGCGGCCGTAAAGCGGTCCTCAGCCCTGCCGCATTAACGCACGCATAACCCGGAGTGGCCAGCAACGGGCGCGATCGGGTTCATGCGATTGTTGGGGCTATCGCTTCCTAACAATTCCCTTTCCTTGTTTACTCTCCGGTATAAGCGTTGGTGAGACTTTCAAGAACTTTGCGACTGCCGTGTGGCTGAGATCAAGGAACGGCCGCAGACTCACAAAATCGATGTGCTGAGACCTGCGCCTGTCAAAAGGCGGGTCTGTCTCCTTGCCGATGGCCAGGACACAATTCGGCGCTAAAGCCGCGTTGTGTACCAAAAGGCAACGATAGTACTCATAGAGTCTTTTGATATCTGTTTCGTTGAGTGCTTGCCCATAGTAATCGCTGTTCAGGATGTAGTAATGCTTGAAACCGTCGCCGTTGATCGTCCGTGTCTTCCCATCCACGTTGACGGTAAGTGACGTATTCCCACGATAGAAACTGCCGATGGCATCGACGATGATGAAGCACAACAGTGCAGTTGGAAAGCCGTAACACCCACCAGTAGGCTTTCCGGTAGAAATGCAGTGTTCCGCGATTGCCAAGTACTCGATCAAGGCTTCATGGATCAGACTATGTGTCGAGTTGTGTATCGCCATTTCCTATTACCCCAACGGCCCCGCGGATCATCCGCGAGGTTAGTCTCCGTCTCTCGATGTTGCCGGCTCGCAAAGTTGAAGAGTCGGCAAGGCCTCGCCAATCTTGTATAACGTGCCGTGAAATTGCGGGTCGCCCGTTCCGACGAACGTTCGAATCTCGTCCAGAAAGTCGTACGCGATAGCCCGCCAGCGCATCTTGCTCACGTTGAATGCCTCGTGCACGAGCATGCTTTGAACGAGGATCGAATTCCGGACAACCGTTGCGTCTGGGACGGTGATGACATGCGGCGCAGAGATCAGCCTCGTGAAGTCAGCCTCGCCGTCACCCGACATCGGATGCACGTGCATCGAAGCGTAGTCGTAGCCAAATCGGTACAAGAAGCCGAGATCCATCCGTTTCGCCACGTCTTCAGCCTTCGGCCGGCGCCACCGCGTCTGCTTCGCGGAAATCGAGTCGTATCGCGGCCGATCCGTCTTCTGCAACTCCTTGAGATTCGTCGGCACCTTGGCGCTCATGTCTGGATCGGACAGAAGCTGATGCCGAGCTTCGTACATCGACAAGAACGAGAACTCCTCGAACTCCGAGAATCCGTCGGTCTCACCGAGGTGATAAAGATGAAGCAGGCGGTCGAGTAGCGAGCGATGCAGGATCCAAGCATCCTGTTCACTTCCGGCCCTCCAGACGGCGTAGATGCTCTGCGTGCAGCTCATGCCTCTGGCAATGAAGTTCCGAGCGACTGTGTCGCGCAGGCCCTGCCCGTGCTTCGCGAAGGACAATAGTACGATGCCCGAATAGACGCGGAAGGTCTCGATGGCCTGATGCAGCGCCTCGGACTCGGCCGGAGGCTGGCTGTTCGCTTCTGTCATCACCATTTGCTCAGGAGCCTAACGCCGCAGTCCAGCGGCCGCGCGCTGCCGCATGTGACTTGGCACCTCATCCATCACGGTCCGCTGCAACTGCTTGTTAGGCGCTACCGCTTCGCTGGGAGATACATGGCATCGCGCGAGGCCTCAAGCAGCTCACTATGCAGCCCCAAAAGCTCAGATGCACCACGTTGCTCCCAACCGTTGACTGCCAAAGCAAGCTGATTGACTACCGAGTTCACGCGCGCATGCGCAGGAAGCTTCGGATTGAGCATCAGCTGCGCCCGCAGAACCAGTGGCACGACCTTCGCTTTCTCAAAGCGAGAGTTCAGCTCAGGGTCAGTGGCAGCAAGTAGATCTGCGACGGTTTCCCGAAACTTCGACTGCCATTCGGTGAACTGTTCGCGATGGAACTCGGCGAAAAGCTGCTGCCGCAAGCGCTCAGATTCTGCGCGCACCGTGTGGCGCGTAACAAGCCACTGAATGACGCCCGCCCCCGCGACGCCTACCAGAGCGATGAATGCAGCTGCGATCTCGTCGGACATGCGCCTAACTATGTTTAAGCCGATCCGTATAAGAACCGGATTTGCCAATTTTTATCCGTATCACACGCAACTTCTGTTCGTGAACAATACGCCATAATCGACGCGTGTTCAATGAGTTGCGGCTGTGGAACCATTTATCACGGGTTCTTATACGGATCGGCGTAAGACCCCCCCTTGGGAAGGTTCACATCCCTATCCCACTGCAAACGCCTGCCAGTCTCCCTGGGACGTTCTTGGGTAGTACTGGACATGGCTGGCCTCTCATAGATGGAAAAGGACTCATATTTCGTACACAAAGTATCGATACGGCTCCCTGAGAGCATGCATCTATTCTTGAGCTGACGCGGGAACAAATGGCTCAATAACTCGACCGCGAGGCTCGACGATGCCGTGCTCTTGCTGGGGCGAGGACTTGGTGCGCCGCTACCGGGCTGGCCTGTTGAAGGACCACGGCTAGGTCGCGGATTTGCTGGCGCTCACGGGCCTCCTCGCTGAGGACAACCCTCTGTTTGCCGCCGTCTGACCGACGCATTCCAACGAACGGAGAACCTCCCTACCGCAAAACGCAGGCGTTGAACGGCCGCTTTTCAATTCCGTGATCGACCGGTTTGGGTCGAGGGCTGCCATCGGCCACTGTGCGACAGTCGCTACGGCAATCTCCGCGCCGGAAAGCGGCCGTTCATTAGAGATGGTGCTCGCTTCGCGCTACGCTTGGCTGGATTGGGTCTGAGTCGGCTGGGGGAGGGTCGTAGAACCGTTACCTCACACGCGTGTCGGTGTCCACAAAACCTGCCCACATGTCTTCCCGGAATTTCTCGAATTCATGTGACTCAAGAACTCGACTTCCACCGCCCAGAAATCAGATGATTGAGAGACAACGCGACGTAACACCGAGGGCTTGTTCGGCAGGTGGGGGGGGCATAAAAATGGCACCCGACCTGTACGGCGACAGACACAAGGCTCCCACTTTCCCCTCGCTCCTAGAATGCCCCTCCTTCGCACATAACGCCCGCTCAACGGCAGCCAAATGGACAAAGCAGCCCCTGATCGTGGTTTAAAGTAGTTGCCTTTCGGCCACGTACAGTTCAAACAGCGAATCAATATGTGGGATTGCTGCCGTTAGCTTGGCCATCACCGAGGCGATTTCTAACACTTCGGTCACATCTTTCGGCGGAAGATCATCACCTCCATCGCCTGCTTGAAGTATGGCTATAAATAGCTCGCTGACAAAAGTGTGGCGAGTATGAGCCAATCTATCTTCAGGAGAAAAGGGACGTTCCCAGAAGCCGGTGCGATCATGGTTGATCAGTTTCAGCCCCTTACCGACAGCCATATGCTTTACATGACCACCCATAATGTTTCTGACTTCTCCAATAAGTCCACCGGCATCTTGCATTTGTGCACAAAACTCTTCGAAAGTTTTGCGCTCACCAGTGGAAAATCTCTTCTGGAGCGTCCTTTTGAATTCTGGCACGGACCTCAACCCATGAAGCGCACTCGCAATTTCCTGAAGAGTTCTTACAGAATTGCGGAAAAAATAGTTGTGTCTCCAGGCAACCGTATTAGTGTCTAGACTGTCGAAGGGACCGGCTATAATGCCTTTGATCTCCAGCGAAAGGTCTTCTCGAAGGATGCAAAGTCTGGCTATGCAGGTTGCAAATTCATCATCAGGGGGGAAAAGCTTTCGAAGGTTGAATTGATATATTCTCGCGCTTCTTGGTTTCTTTCCGAATATAGACTCGTAAGTTATTCCTGCTGGGAAGCCCGCATGCTCGGTCATTGTTGAGAGATCCTTGACTTTCCTATCTTTCAATTTTTCGTCTTCGCCACTCCCACGGCGGCACCGGTTGCGGATCGGCCCACAAGCCTTTCTTGGCCTCTCGCGCTTCAGTTTCTAACCCTTCCAGCACCGTATCCCCTGGCGCATACTTCCGATACCACCAGCACCAGCCTTGCTTCACGAGTTCCTGATTGAGGTGCATGCCATCGGGCAGGATCACCTCTCCAATGGTGCGCTGGTACTTGTCGTGACCAGAGGTCCGAACGGTGATGTCCTTCCCGAACGCCAGGTCAGCGGCAGCATGCTTGGCCTTCTGGCCGTAGGCTTGGCCCTTCTCGGGGCAGTCGATGCCGCTGAGGCGGATGCGTTCAGGGTGTTGATCGTGCAGGACTTCGAGGGTGTCGCCGTCAAGGATACGAATGACGGGGCCCGTGATATCCGTTGCGCCAGCATGTGGTCCTGTTCCGAGCAGGAGGCCGCATACCGTCAGGGCGATCCCGAGCGCAGGGAAACGGGTCATGGGCGCGGCTCCCATGCCCTGGCGGGAGGTGACGATGGCATCACTTCCATGCGACGTGTCATTCGGTGCCGGTCAAGTCGGTTCCCCCCACGACACTCACCCCAATGCGGTCCTGTTCTCTCTGTACTGTGCCTTGAAGAGCAAGACACGCGTGCCTTTCGTAGCGCGCCCAGCCGACCGTGGACACATCACTTCTGCTTCGCCACAACCTGCTCTTTAATTTTGTCGTAGGTCGACTGTGGAAGAATCTTCTGCTGGACCAGCTCATCCTTGCGCTTGTACGGACGCCCCGTGATGATCTTGGCCGCGTACGCCTCGCCGATCCCGGGCAACGCCTTCAGTTGGTCCGCGGTCGCGGTGTTGAGGTCGAGGGGTTCGGCCGTGTCCGCGGCGAAGACGATCGCGGTCGTCGTCAGGAGTGAGGGGAGGGTGATGAGGCTTGCTGAGAGCCCAAGGATCATCATCAGCACGCAGCACCTGAGTGCCCACGTCATGCGCATCGTGGTTGCTCCTTCTGTGAGAGGGGTGGCGGGGGCCACGGTGTTCGGGTTCGATCGGCAAGGCTAGGCCGATCGTGAGACCGTGTCAAACGACCGGTCTGGGTCCACCACCATACGGATTTATGTGAGGCGATTCTCCACAGGGCGTGGCAGCCTCGGGCTCGTTGATTTTCGGGAGAGCGTGATTATCTGGTAACTGAGAGAGGTGGAACGCTTCAAGAGGTCAGCAGCCTGGTTCGAATAAGACCCGCTCTTGTGCAGCCAGCGTGCAATGGGCGCCGCTCCTGCTTCAGTGGCGGGGTGATGGTTCAAGGGACGCGCTATCTGCTCGGTGCCAGTAGGCACGGCCGCGAGATGCGAGCCTGAACAAAGAGTGAGGCGCGGGGCAATCAGCGAGGGCGACTGAAGGATTGCTGGATCTCACCCGGTTCGGATGGCAGCTTCGGTATCCCACACAAGAGCGGGCCGTTATTTTAATGAGAGCTGGTTTTTTTTCACCAACCTTCATAGCTTCATCCCCCTTCAGTAGACGCGACCTTCTCCCAGACAGCGACTTACGACGCCTAGGTCTCAGAAAAACCACACACTATGAGTAGAGAATTCGTTCGTGGGGGAGTGCAAGGAGGGGGAATAAAAAATCGGAGCGGGGGCGGGTCTGAGAGCGCTGTGTATATTGTGGAGGTCTTGGAGGAGCTTTAGGCTTCCCACCCGTCGGTGGGCGTGCTCACCACCCCTGCGCTTGACCTCGATTCCCTTGAATGTTCCTCTCACCGAGGCCTCCGCTCACTTCTAAGATAACCGTCCTTCGCGCGAGGTCAAGGAGTGGAACGGTTCTGTCCCGTCAGGTCAGGAGGCGCGGGCCACAGGCAGCTCATCCCAATCGGTCGTGTAGGCGGATGAACGGTGGTGACCGTGCGTCTGCTAAGCGTTCGTCAATCCACTCGATGCATAGTTCAGCGTTCCGGCTCCCCGAGCAGGGCACGTTGTGACTTCATCACTCTTCTGCCAGAACAGTCACATCCAGCACTCACCACGAGTCCGGCGAGAAGTCATGCACAGACGCCCTCAGACATGAACGCCTCCCGCGTGCACGGAGACTCCCCATCTTTGACCTGAGCGCAAGGTGAGCAGGTGGTGCAAAAAGTGATCAGACTTACTTCTTAGCTTCGGCTCTTGAGTCGAACGGAAGACGGCTGCTACAGTGGTCCGCAGGACGCGCGCGCTACGACGCGTCTATATTTCCCCCGCGAACACCGGCTGGTGGAAAGGTGCCTATGACCGTCGCGTCGGTGATGCTCCCGCTGGGAACGCCCGCTCCCCCGTTTTCCTTGCGCGATGTCGTAAGTGGTAACCTCTACTCGCTCGACTCGTTTGCCGGAAAGGCCGCGTTGTTGGTCATGTTCCTCTGCCGACACTGTCCCTATGTGCAGCATGTCGAAGAGGAGATCTCCCGGATCGGACGCGACTACCGTGACACCAACCTGGGCATCGTGGCGATCAGCAGCAACGATCCGGCACAATATCCGGACGATGCGCCGCCCAAACTCAAAGAGCTGGCCGAGCGCCTGCATGTGAACTTTCCCGTTTGTTTTGACGAAACCCAGGACGTCGCCAAGGCGTATCGGGCGGCCTGTACACCTGATTTCTATGTGTTCGACCGGGACCGGCGACTCGTCTACCGCGGGCAACTCGATGAGAGCCGGCCCGGTAACAACAAGCCAGTTACTGGCCGCGACCTACGCGCCGCGATCGATGCCGTGCTCGCCGGAAAGCCCGTCAACAGCAACCAACAGGCCAGCATCGGCTGCAGCATCAAGTGGAAGCGAGGCCACGCCCCTTCCTACGCCTAGCATGCTATGAGCACGTCGGCCATGTGGATGGGCGTGTCAGGGCTCGCCGACAGGTGGGCCGCCTCGATCCGTTGCTAAGGGTCTGCTCGCGGCCCGAGAGCGGAAGTTCGGCACCGAGATCGCCCCGCCGTAAAGCGGTCCTTAGCCCTGCCGCATTAACGCCTCAGCGTGAGCCGCGCCACTCCTCAGGCGTCGGCTCCACGCTGTTATTCGGCAGTCTTTGAGCAACCTCGCGGCGGAGGATAGGCGCTACCATCGCTTGAAGTTGAAGTTCCTCCTGGTGACCGAGATCCGGCACCCCACTGCGCTCTTCGCACTCGTCGTGTTCTCGATGCGCCGCACGATTGCGCGCGCCGCCTTCCCAAATCGACACGCGGGGCTTACCGCGAGTGCGCAAAGCGACACAAGAGAAGCCCTCAGATGCCTTCACGGAGTGTCCGGAACATCTCCCGCACTTCGTCATCCGTGACGAGGTCATGCCGGACGGGTGTACGGTCCCGCCAGTACCCGCTGCCCTCCTCCAGATTCCGCGATCCCTCTTCCCGCTCGGCGATATCCTCGTCGAGCAGCTCAATCTGATACTTAAGATCGAGGCCGTACTCATTGCGGAGCTTGTCGAGCGACTCCCGCAGCCCCGTCAGCTCATCAACGGTCGTGCAGTCGTAGCGCTCATCCCTGGCGCCGTTCTCCTCGTAGAGCCGAAGTGCCATCGCCAGCTGGTTTTCATCGGCGTTGCTCCATTCGAGCGCCTTCGCGGGAAACGCGAGGAGGTCGAGCCAGTCGTCCGCCCTGGCGAAGGCGAGTGCGTCTAGGACCCCTTTCAAGAGCCTCTCGTATACTTCGCGCCCGCCGTGTTCGAGGAACCAGCGATTCTCCGCGATCGCGGCGAGCAGCCGGAGCACTGGTCCGAAATCGACGACCTGATGCTCCCACCCGCTGACAAGGGTCTCCGTCAGCTGAGAGGCCATCGCGGCGAGCTGCGTTGACTTGTGAACCGCGGCCGCTTCCGCAAGGAACCCCACCTTCCCTTCATAGCTCATATCGATCGAGTAGCCCCTCCGAGTACCGTCCAACATCTTCTCCCAGCGCATAGAGGGCCCCTCCAGTAAGCGCGACAGCGACCGACAGAGAAGATCGGTATTCGTCGTTAGAACAGCCCAGAGTTCGCTGCCTGGCCGCGCAGCGGCAAGTTTCCAGAGATTCACGACCTGCTTGAAGCGCACGGCCGAATTGACAAGGTCTTCGGCGGTCTCGCGCTCGTTGCTGACTACCGAGGCCACAAAGTCCCGAACAGAGGGGTTGAGATAGCTCGCGTGTCTCTTTCTATACGAGAGAAAAGCGCCTTCCAGCTCCTGAAGCGCCCGATGGAAATCGCCCGCCCGGATCCGGTGATGGTACTTGGCGGCATTGTGCCGGTGGAGCGCGATGAACGCCGGCTCGAGGTCGACCGTGTCTGTCCACTCGCCGAACGTGTTGAAGCTAAGGAGGACGTGGCGCGCCGCGTCCGAGATCTGGTGGCGGAACGCGTGGGCCCAGATGGTCTCCGGTGCCTCCAGCAGGGCCGAGACGTGCGTCCTGTAGCCCTGCGCGGGAACCTGCCCCAGGTGCGAATACGCAGACAGCCATTCGATCAGTCTAGGATTGAAGTGCTCGTGCCTGATAATGTCCAGAAAGAAGTCCTCCTTCAGCACTTCGTTCTTGTACTCCAGTGGCAGGTCGCTGAAATAGAGATGGTTATAGAGAAGCCGGGCTCGGTGGCCATACGGATAGTCGCCCAGCTCGAGGATGCAGCGATGCTCCAAAATCCGGCTGTGGGCAAGCCGCTCCGAGACCTGAAGTGCGCCGCTCAGGATATGTTCCCGCGTCGTGAGGATGAACCGAGACTGGGGCGACCGGCGGACCATCTCCATGAAATCCACCATCGCCGTGTCCTGATTTCTCCCAAGGTATTCGCGGCGTTCGCCCAAGAATGTCTGGCCGAGGAAGTCGTCATAGTAGAAGATTTGCCTGCGCGCGGATTTGAAGAGATCCTTCGCCTCGGCAATCTCCGCCTTGATCGCGACCGGTTCGTACCCGTCTTCCAGATGCGCGTAAAGGAGCATCTCGGCCAGCGTGGTCTTACCGATCCCTGGAGGCCCTGTCACAACGACTATGCGGGTCTGGTTGAGGATCTCAGTCGCACGCGGGTAGGCGTCGCTCTTCACGAACAGAGGAAGCTTGCGCCGGAGGCGGTCAATCTCGAAATCTGTCTGGCACAACGTAGCATTGTGAAGCACTCGATCGAGAACGCTCGTGCTGGTGAGCCATAGTTTGAAGTTGGCGCGCTCGACGTCCCCGTGGCGGTTAAGCAGGCCTTCGATATCGTCTGCGCCGAAAACGTCCCGAACACTCAACACGAACGGCTGAAGCGCCGTGACGATTTCGTCCTTGTTGCCGGGTGTGAGACTGACAGAGGTCGCTACCACATAACGGGCCGGGCGCAAGCGTCGGACCTTCGGGAGTTCGCCGTTGCGCAGATGCGCCAGCAGCTTGGCGAACCCCGAGCCCGCGTAGTGCTTGCACTGGATGATTGTCGCGCCACCGGCGGCCGACGCATATCGTAAGTCGATCCCATGATCACGACCGCTGCGGAAGGCTTCGAGCGCGATCTTCCATTCCGCCTGCAAAAGATCGCGAATCAGCTCCTCGAAGTCCTGGCTGGAGAGGGATTTGAAGTCGTATCGTGCCATACCCTGTACCTTCGCCCAAAACTTACATCACGGGATACCCACACGCGGGTCGGACCCGGCCACGCTACTGGATCTGCGAGAATAAGTCTGCACAGCGGCCCCCCCCCAGCAGATTTGCTTCTGCTACACGTGTCGGGCCCTGGCCACAGCACGCATCTCACGAGCCGAACGCTCAGCATCAGCGGCGGCGCGCAGCGCCGTCCGCTGCACGCTGTTGTTAGGTGCCGAATGACGCAGCTTCGTCACCCGCAGGGGTCTCCAAAGATCCCTTGGAAAATGAGATCGAACTCCTTGATGCTTTCCTGAGTACCCTCGCGGTCGACTGTCTGCTCGCCGCAGCAGGCGAGGATCGCGTCGCGTGTCGCAACCTTGGCACAGAAGTCCTGGGCACGCGATGGCTTGTCTGCTCCGGTGGTGGCTTCGGGGTAGTACTGCTCTATCGCGCCACGTTCGAGCACGTAAACGTCGACCGTTCGAAGCATTGCAAGCAGACGGTGCTTCAACTGGATCATCTGCACGTCAGTGCTGGTACTCATGACAGCCAGCCGGTCTGATTTCCGCTGCCACGCGAAGAATGCCTCAACAGCTGCATCATGTTCTGCTTGGGAGCATGTACCGGCCTTGAGCTTCTCCTGTAACTCCCTGACCCTCCGCCACAAGCCACGTAGCTCGCCGGAATCATGAGCGTCTTTGGCGTCCGACGCAGATGGGCCGTTCGCATCGGGCACGATCAACTCATCGACCCTTGCCAGCAGATCGGCCTTGGCCGTCCTGACTGCATCATTGGGGGCGATGTGGTCGAAGCCAACGGCCAACAGGTCGAGGTCGGCGATGACCGGAACTCGGACCCCGAACCTGTTGAAGAACTCTCGATACCGTCGGATGTTGCCCTTACCAGTGATCCGAGCGAACACAATCGGCACTTTCGCCACATCCCACGAGGGATCAAGTGTTCTGGCGATGTGCGGCATGAGGAGATAATCACTATCGCCTTCGACCAGGACGACGGTATCGGCAAAGAAAGCGGCGTTGTTGTTCTCGAAGCAGATGATCTGAAACTGGTCCTTGGCGGTCATGTCGGACAGGTCTACCGGCTGTACCTGAGTGAACGGCCGAGGCGCGAGCGCCGGATCGGATACCTTTCTCAGCTTAACGAACGTTTCGGTCGCCCCTGGGCCAAAGAACATTGGTGAATGGGTAGTGACGATAACGTGGTGTTCCTCGGCGAAGACCCGCAGGGCGTCGAAGAGGATGTGCTGGGCCTTGGGGTGAAGGAACAACTCCGGTTCTTCGAACAACAGTAGGTAGGATGCGGAGGCGGGTGTAGCCTGGGCCGGTTCTTCAACTAGCGTCGCAACGGGCGCGAGCTTCGCCTTGAGTTCGACGTAAGATCGCAGGATGGAGAAGACAATTGCGCGACGCAATCCGTCGCCTTTGGAATCGATCAGACCATCCACGCCATCGTTGGCGTAGATGCGAGCGGCCGAGAACACGGTCTTTAACTCCGGCGGAGGGATTGCGATGCGGAGCGCCACGTCAGCAAAACTCTCTCGGACATACTTCTCGACAGTAGACTCGATCAGCTTCACCTCATCGAGCCGCCCATCCACGACCGTTCCGTCAGGCTGTTGAACGCGGTTGAGCTTGGCGTTGAGTTCTTCAAACAGTCGTTGTGCATCTGGCAGCTTGGGCTCGACGGCTTGCAGAAGGATGGCTAGGATTTTGCCGAACGGGGTGCTTTCGGTTGTCTTGATGTCGTCAGCAAGGTCTTTCACCGCCGGGATGTAGATCGGGTCAGGCAGCATCGGCTCGATGCTCTTGTCGATCCCCGTCGGCAAAGGCTGATCGGTGGCAGTCTTCTGATCGTCGGGTAATGAGTCGGCAAATTCCTGAATCTTCTGCTTGACGGCATCCTGATCCATGGTCGTATCGACGACGCCGTCCAGTTCCGGGAATGTCTGCACTACCTTGTTGACGAATGTCTGACCTGCTCGCTGACTCTTTAAGAGCGCGCCAATTCTGTCTGCGGAGAATCTGGCGTCATTCGGCGTAAGAGTGTTGTACAGCAGCGAACTCTTTCCAGCGGTGTCGTAGGCCCTGACAAGGACAAGACGTCCATTCTTGACGATTCCCGCAACGCGGGTGCGGTGTTCGGCAGCCAATCGCGCTAAGTTTGCGTCACCAATATTTTCGAATGTCACCGCGATGCGGATAGGTTTGGAATCATCGAAAAAGTGGCTGACCGCCAGCTTGGTGCCAGAGAAGAACAGAGACAAAGCCTGCAAGAAGGAAGACTTGCCTGAATTGTTCTCTCCGATGAGGCAGCCGAAGTCCGACAAAGGAATCGCTACGTCCCTGAGCGCCCGGTAGTTTGTAATGGACAAGCTGGTCAGCTTCATGACCTACGACAACCCCGCTCGGCACCTAACAATGTTTAGGCGGATCCGCATAAGAACCGGATCTGCCATTTTCTATCCGCCTAACACACTTTCAATGATCGTGAACATTATCCCATCATCGACGGTGGTGCAATGCGTTACGACCCATCGACCATGTATCACTGGTTCTTATGCGGATCGGCGTAAGACCCTCCCTTGTGATAGCGGTCGGTCGTGTACTTCGGCTTTGGGTCGAGGACTGCCATCGGCCACTTTGCGACAATCGCTACGGCAATCTCCACGCCGGAAAGCTGCCGTTCATTAGAGTCGGCGTCCACAAAACCTGCCAAAATGTCTTCCCGTAAGTTCTCGAAATCGTGTGACTCAAGAATTCGACTAGCATCGTCCCTAAATCAGATGATTTGAGAACAAGATTCTCAGTGCGGCGGTAGGCACGAACACTTTTAATCCCTTTGTGTTAAAAAGCACGGCCCGCTGATTAAGAGTGCTTAACATGGGGGTTGCTCAAGTCGTTGATGACCTGGGCAATCCCCTTGTCATTCCTGGCGATTCGCAGTTTACTCATTCAGTTCTGTTCGGTTCTCTTTGCCGCTGATCCAGCCGTTTCTTCGCTCTTCCTAACACTGTATTAACACCTGCGATACACCAGACTTCCAAGCACCATCATCTGGTCTGCTCGGTCGTGCCGGGGGAGGGGTACCCTTGTGTGCCACCCGTCAGCGCGTGGGCCAGTGGGTCAGGTTAAACGCATTACGGTGCCCGATTTTCGATGATGAGGGGTAAGTGAGCCATCATCTTCGGCTGCCGTGGTGGCCATTAGAAGGCATCTCTGGGACGATTATGCAAGGGCAAGTCCATCACTCGAGAGGTGATAGTGTGGAGGGCAGTGCTTGAAGTGCATTTCGCATTCAGGATGGGTTTGAGAACGACGAACCACACGTTACAAAACAGAGACCTCAAGAAATGTGTGCTGATACCATTCTGCGATGTGAAAAGACTCAGACTCCTTTGTTTCCTCTATTTTCTCGATCCGCAATCCAGAAGGCGTTGTATCACAACCTCCGATTCCTCGTGCATGCCGCCGGGTAAGTAAGTGTGGGCAGTCCCTATCAAAGACTGTGCAGCCCCCAGTTTCACAACGAGCAACACTACGAAGTTCGCGCCTACGGTATTATCAGCAATTATCTCCTTCATGGTCGAATGATCCTTAGTGCTAGGGCACGGATTAAAAGAGGGATGTGAATGCCATTCGCCAATGTAATTAAAACGAGTGTAATCATGCTTTGTTTGGTCGAAGAACTGACTGAGCTTGGACCATACGCCCTGAATTCGGCGCACGAAGGAAGCAAACGTTCCTCTTCTATTGATAGTAACGTCTCGAACGATGAACCGATTCGTTCCAATGTGTTCGGCCATAATGAGGCCGCCAATTTCACGCGTCCCGGCTCGGATCAGGGCCCGCTCTATCTGTTCGGTAATCTCACTCGGTAGGACGAGAGTCAGCATTGCCCCGCTCGGTCACAAGCTCGCTGATAAATTCAATCGCCTCTCGCTGGGTTGACTCATCCATTCTTAATGGACCTCGAGACGCCATCAGTTCGCCCTTCACAGAAATTGGATGTGTATCGAATGGGGCTGAGAAGATCCATGCCTGTTTAAGCCCAATGAGATAGGCAGACTGGGGAAATTCTGATAGTTCTCGGTCGAGTAAAGCATCAAGCGTGAAGCGGGTCATCACGGACGCAAGCTGCGAAACCTCCGCATCAATGGCGATAAGAGGTGGTGCGGCCTCACGTTCGACATTGTATCCCGTACGAGCATGAACAAATGGAGCGGGTTCTTTTGAAGCCAAGAAATCATGAATCCCGGCTCGCATCGTTAACGGTTCGGGATCTTTCCCTGGACGACTCCGTGCTAGTAGTCCTCCGATTCCTCCAGCAAATAACTCTCCCCAAATGAGTATGCGCTTTTGCGAATTGGAAATCGCAGCCAACTGAACAAAGACCTCTGGGTTGGCCGTGGCATCTATGATTACATCGCAGGTTACCAGAGTATCCACTGCGGTGGACGCCGACTCGGGTGACTCTTGCCCAGCTATTCTGAATCTCCGAACTTGAACGTCAGCTTCCGGAGCGACGACGCTGATCGCTTGTTTCACCCCGTCAGCCTTATGGAGTCCCACCGATACCCAATCCAGTTCATGCCGGCACACATTCTCCTGGAGCATCAAATCGTCATCGATGAGGACGAACTTCCGTATGCCCGAACGGGCCAGCGAGACAGCAACCTTACCCCCGACCGAGCCCAGTCCGACGATACCGACCTTCTTGCTGACAAGCTCAGCATACTGAGAGGGGATCCGGTCGTCAGTGGTCGAGGTGAGACCTAGAATGGCGCATTCTTTAAGCGTGCCGCCATTCGATGCCAAATACCAAAACGCCCGGCATGTGGTGTTGGATCCCAGTAAAACAAAAATGTGCTCTGCCCTCCTTTCTGTATCTCCCTCTGCATCGGGGAGCGCAAATCCTGCGAAGCCCGCTCCATGCAGCTCCGCAAGGAGGGACTCTAGATCCCCGATCTTCTCTCCGCCAGTGAGGCGGGCACTCTTAAATACCCACCCCGTGCCTTTCATGACAAAGAAAGGGAAGCGAGTCGTTATGCCTGCTGGAAGATCAGTAAAAATGACGGAGTCGTCCGCAACCGGCTTCGCTTCTGAAATAAAAAACACATCCGTGGCACCGTGATAAATATTGTGCGTCACCAAGCTGGCTTGACTCTCAAGCGGAAACCGATCGAGCCATTCGCGCAGATGGCTTGATACCACCAGCCTACAGCCTTGACCACGCACAACTTGGCCTAACGTCTGACGATGTCTTGATGGCACGTCTACCGGCGTTGACCCTGTACCCGCCTCCGCTTCCAGCAATCGGTGGGCGCTTTGCAACAACAATGCTCCGGTAACCTCCGGACGCCAATTGTCAGGTCCCCACTCGAGACACAGGGTTCCTCCTGGTTCATACTGATGAGCTGACCAGCGCGTGGTTGTAGTTGTTGATCTGGGGCGAACGAACGCCGGCGTATCTGGGAATTGAGGCGGATAAACCAGTGCTACCTCATAGGTGACAGCATTGATTACGATGTCGATAGCAACCGTGAACCGTAGCTCGTCGTCAAGTTGCCACCGTTTTACCCCAATCCAGTCGACTGCTCCGGCCAACTTTTCAATCTGAGCACGCTCATGCTGCAATCGATCAGGATATTTTAATCCCCAGAACATTAGGCGAACCCGGCTGGTTTGTTCGGCACCACTGGGCGATTGGGGAATGTAAGGCCAGACGCCACTGCAGTAGGACGCAAAAGCGCTTCGGCTGGGGCACGATTTGGTACCGGCGGGGCCACTTTTGCCGCCACGATATTAAGACGTTTAGAAAAATAATCCGTCCCGAATACCTTGTCCCACGCGGCCAGTGCCTGTTTGCGGGTGCAGGTCAGGGAGTCCAGCACCGCGAGATCGAGCAGAGACTGACGGAGTCTATCCCGAAGAAATTGAGTCGTGGAATCAGACGGACCCTTAGTAAGCTCCACGTTTGGCGTGATGGGGTGATATACCTGGGACAAGACGCACAAGCGATTGTAAATTTTCTTCATCGTGTAGCGCAGTGCCAGATCCTCTCGATCATTGTTGGCGACATAACAATCAGCAGCCAGCTTCGTGATAATGAACCCGCTTGCGATTTGGCCCTTCCATTCATTACGGCTTCGAGCGAATTTCTTGAGGTATCGGACCATGCGCCTGAATTGCCGGCCGTTGTCAGTATCTGGACTCCTCTCGTTTTCCCGGTTAAACCAGTCCTCTACATCAGCCGCGCGGGATACCGTCCATCCGTTGTCGTCTGCGAGTTCGTATTGGCCGTCGGAAGTGCGAATACGATACACAGGCATGTCGACGTGGTAGCCACCCTGGTAAAAGATGCGTACGCAAGACCGCCTCACCTGCGGCTTCTTTTCAAAACGATCATCCTGGAGCGCCGTACACACCATCTGCTTGACATCAGTCGGTGAGGTATCCGTGCCGTCTTTGCGCTTAAGTGACGCCTGCGTGAAATACACACCATCGTCAATGTCATAATCGTTGTCTGGGTCCTGAACCATCGTCAGCATCGCATATGACCCTTGCTTGAAGAACGCATAGGGCATCGGTTTCCCGTCGCTCCTCAGGCGATCCTTCAAGCGATCCCGGTTTGCATTGCGTCGATCCCTCATCGCTGTTCGCTGGGTTTGCGGCAGGGTAACCTCATCATTATGAAGGGCGAGTACGTCATCCGAGCAGTTTGACATAAGTGAACTCCTTACGCCGATCGCGGCGTCATGCTGTTGAATAGGGCTTTAATGGCTTGGCCTTCAGCGGTGCCCTGTTGAATACCACTGTTGGTGAAGTCAGAATCTCGTTGCGCATGCCGAATTAACGCGTTCAAGGCTTCCGGGCGCGTTTCATCAAGATCTAGGTATTGAAGCAACGTCCCTGGAATCTTGTCCGATGGAAAGCGGATGATTTGTACATCTTTCTTGAGGTGTGGCCGGAAGAGTTTGGCGATCATGTCGAAGGCGAATTCTTGCGCTGCGATGGACACTCCGGCCGCTCCACCACCGAACTTCCAGTCCTGAAGGCCTCGATCGAGGGCTTCGAGTGGGATAATCTCTCCCTCTGGTTTACCGCAAGTTCCCAGGGCAAAGATTTCGATTTTCTCTTCACGGTGTTCCAGAATGCGGAGTGCTTCAACCAAAGCCACTAGAATGGGGTTATTAGCCCAAAGGCCTCCATCAGCAAACACTTCGTGCCCACCACCGTGTAGATTTGCGATCCCGGCGAGAGACCGATAGAGGGGTGCGGCGCTTGTTGCGAGGCACACATCCACCAATGAAAACTGGTCGTCTCGATGATTTGTTTGTGCGTCATGAGGAGTTTTGAAGACCCAAGGTCGGTAGGTAGCCATGTTGACGGCAGGAATCGCGAGGGCGATACCCCGCTCATCCCACAGTTGCTTCATTGTCATCTGCTCGAAAACGCCCTCGAGTGCTTCTCGCAGAGCTTCAGTGCCTTGGCGCAACAATGAAGGGCGTCGATGCAACTGTGACAGCAGGTCTATACCGATGCCAGTCGGTATTTTTTGGGCGAAGATGCGCGCGCCGTTTTCTTTGTAGAGGGCAACGATACGATCGAGCGAGATTCCCTTGGCGAGTCCGCATCCGATAATTGCCCCGGTACTCGTTCCAACGATCAGCTGAAACGCTTTGCCGATGTCTAGGCTTTGGGCGCCTCTTGCCGCGCAAAAGGATCGCTCAACGCAAGCAAGGTATGAGGCAGAATAAATCCCCCGCATACCACCACCGTCGATGCTAAGCACTCGAAACGCCAAGAGACACTCCCCTCTCGATGCGCATAAGTAACGCAGGCAATAAATTCAAGAAAATATCCACCCCGTCTTCTCTGTCAAGGGTTTATTTTACGGCATAGGCGCGCCGGGTTCTCGGAGAACTACTCATCCCGAACCAACGCCATTGACGTCATTCATCCTTTCGGCGGGTACGGGTCTGAGCCATAAGTGTGTTCAGTTTGAATCCTTCCGTCCTGCCCGTGGATAATGACCTGCCCAAAAGGCCATGATTTAGCTATGTTTTTGGCTTGGTCAATCGCCTCCGTCTTGTTCTCGTGAACGCCTGATGCACGGCTGTTTCCTTCACCTTTGACCTTCCAGTCCCCATTTCCAGCAGGCGTAACGTGGTAAGTTTTACGCGACATAAGAAAACCTCCTAAAAGGGTGATAAATCAGAACCTCTGCTATAGTATGCCGATAAATTGACCCTTCTGGACAGACGGAAAAAAGTCTTTCGGGGGTGTCCGAATAGCGCAAAACTCCGGCATTCACATATTGAAGGCCTAAGGAGCGATAGTGCCAAACGGTCCAGGCGTTCGAGGTTCCGCACAAGCGCACACCGCTGCCGAATTCGAGGCAGCTCTCAGCGCTATTTACCAAAACTCGGCTCAATTACTCAAATTACAGAGGTATGCAAGCTCTCGCATTGGAGCTATTGGGCGGGCTGCCGAGGGCCGCACAGCGGAGGATCTCTTGAGTGAGGCGGTCACCCTTACGTTGGAGGGTCAACGGACCTGGAGCAGCGCTGTTGATATTGTCGGTCATCTGATCGGAGTGATGAAAAGCGTGTCCTCCCATTGGGCTGAACAAGTGAACACACGTGATGCCGTAACACTTGTTGAGTCTGATGTTTCACATACAACCCAGGATGGGAGAGTTTTTAACGCGGTAACACAACATCCATGCGATAGACCGTCCGTAGAACGCACTCTTGTTGCTCGTGCACAGGTGGAGGAGATTCGACAAGCGTTCGTGGACGACACCCTCGTAACTAAGATTCTCGATCAAATGGCGGCTGGCGTTACGGATGGCCCGAGCATAAAGGCGGCTTTGAATCTCTCGCAAACGCAGTATGAAACAGCCATGAAGCGTTTGAGGCGTACTGCCAGGTCTCTACAGGAGGAGGGCTAGGCAATGCCGGAAGAGTTAAGAGATTACGAAAAGGAACTGGCGCTTATTAAGAACGGCATAGCTGAATCCATAGCCGAGACTCCAGCTGACGTTCTCTGGGCTGAATGTCGAGAAGCAGGGATGGATGTCGAAGCGATTGCTGACCAGGCTAAGAATGTCATAGCCGAAGCGATTTCACAGCACAAACAAAAACATCTACGAGATGTACGACATGAATACGAAACTCATGCTGCGGCCATTCAGAGTCGCCCATTGCTTTCTGAGTCTATCGAACAACTGAGAGAAAGGCTTGCCTCATTCTTTACTGTGAACCCTCAGTTTAGAGGTCTCGTTACAGCACAGTATCGTGACCTAAGAGAGTTGAGTGACGATGACGTTAGGCGTATCTTTAGCCAGCTTCAGCAACTAGGTGCGCTTACTGAACCCACGCAAAACAGCAATCCTTAGATGCCTTCTCCCATTTCTCCCTCTCAGTTACTTGCCCAGTTAGGCATTTCTGTTCCAGAAGACATAGACCTTGAAGCCATTGCACAGTTCTGTGGTGCAACAATCGTGTATGAGCCACTGGATGGTTGTGAGGCTTGCATTATTGGTGTCGGCGATAGGGCTATCATAACGGTTAATCGCAATTCGTCGCGACCACGGCAACGATTTTCGGGAGGACATGAGCTGGGGCATTGGATTCGTGATCGCGGTCATGTCGTATTCAGATGTACAGAGCGCGTCTTTGGCACTGAATGGTCGCAGGACAATCCAGAGCGTAGGGCAAACAGATTTGCCGCTGATTTGCTTCTTCCACAGGAAATGTTCGTCTCTCGTGCGAACAGGAAACCAATAACATTTGACACAGTAGATGGCCTGGCTGATCTTTTTCAGACGAGTTCTACGGCTACTGCAATCCGTCTAGTAGAACATGGCAGCCTTCCTTCGATGGTCATCTGTTCTGATGCACACAGACGGAAATGGTTTATGAGAAGTGAAATTCTACCCGAAAGCCTCTGGCCCCACGAAGTTCAAGGCAGGGACACAGTGGCCTTTAAGCTGCACAGAGAGACTAGCGCGATTCCTCCGGGGCCAACTCCTGTTAGTGCTGCACAATGGATTAATCATCGAAACGCAGCCCGTTATGTTGTGACGGAAGATTCTAGACGAACCGCAGCCGGGCTAGTGCTTACACTGCTCTGGTGGAAAGACGAACAACAACTGCTTGACCTAGACAATGAACAAGAGGAGGAAGACACCGAAGAAGATAGAAACCCCTACGATTTTGATTGAACCTTCAACCCGCAAGTTCCTTCAACTCCTCTAACATATCCTCCTCAATTCGCCCCGTACCGCAGAGGTTCGATGGTCGATCCCAGGATTGGCTGGGACTTTACAGGAGTCGATCCAGCGTTCGATATCCTCAAGCCTAAACCGCACAAGCCCATGCAGCTTCACACAGGGAATTTCCCCCCCAGCTGCCCACGCATAGAGCGTCGAGGGTTTGACGTGCAACTGGTCGGCCAGCTCTTTGACGGTCAGCAGCATGCTCGGTCTTTTGTCATCCGGCGCACCGATTTTCCAGTCCCTCTGTGATCGATGTTGTCATGCTTGTTCGATGGGTGTAATAATCACTTCTGCTTCGCCACGATCTTGTACTTGATCCCCTCATACTTGCCGCGTGAAAGAATGTTCTTCTGCACCAGTTCATCCTTCCGTGCATACGGACGCCCCTTGATAATCTTCTCCGCGTAGGCCTCGCCAATGCCAGGGAGTGATTTGAGCTGTTCGGCGGTTGCTGTATTGATGTCGAGAAGGTCAGCCTCCTCAGCAGCGTAGGCCACTACAGATTCGGTCATCGTCAAGGGCGCCAGAGGCAAGGCCAAAAGTGCCACACCAAGTAGTCGAAGCGTCCACGTCACGAATCTTGATCTCATAGCGACCTCCGTGTTCGCGACCCGTCAGTGCTACGCACTAACTTTGGCGAGCTCCATTGAGAAAGGAGTGTCCGCGATGTGCTTATCAGATTCAAATGCCGCTATCGGCCAATTGCAGAAATTGAAATTGGGGCGGCGAACAAACTTTCGTCACTCCGACCACGTGAAGCCTGTTCTCGACCGCTATCGCAGCTGCTTAATGCGCTCTTGGAGAGCTAGGGCGGTTGGGATGTTTATAGCTGCAAGTGCAGCAGCTATCTCGACAAGCGCCTGCCGCGCCTGAGCGTCTTGCGACAGGGTTTGCGCGTCGGAACTCAACGCCGCCGCTACGAGTTCGACCAATGCGTCGCCCGTACCTTCGCGGTACCAGCGACCGGAAGGCTCGCGCTCCTTCAGCATGGCGGCGAGCCAGCGAAGCCCGTCAAGGCGAAGCGGGGCTCCCAAATTCGTCGTCAGGAAATGGCAGAAGCGCGTGATGCATTCTTCGTCGTGAGCCAGGTGCGCGGCGGCCCAGCGTTCGTAGACATCCCTCATCCGCAGAGCCGCGCCCGGGTTCAGCCGGGACAGCGTGTTCTCGTTGCCGAAGCCGAGCAGGTCGCAAATCAAGCGCTCGCCGTAGAACCAGAGCCCGGGTTGAGACCAATCGGCCGCGAGGCCGTACTCCGCGGTCGCCCGCCAGACACGCTCGAATGCCACCGGGTCGTCACCTTTCCCGAGACGCAGGAACAAGCCGCAAATGAAGTGCTGCAGCGCGTAGTGTGCGGCCGGACCGTGGGAGAGAACCGGTTCCCAAACCGCGCGATCTTCCCCTTCGGGCGCCGCGATCGACAGGGCTCCGAGCTTCAGGAGGATGCCGTAGCCCAGGTTCTGGCTCGGCAAGTCGTACTCGCCGTGCTTCTTCTTCTCGCGCGCCTTGGCGCGCGTGGCGTCGTAGTCCCAGATGCGCAGCGCCAAGCTTGTGTCGAGGTCGCGGTCGCCAGTGCCATCGCCTTCGATGAGCCAGTTGAACAGGACTTCGAGGAAGTGATCGTCCAGCGAACCGCCCCGTTCGCGCTCCGGCTTTCCGCGCCAGGTCTGGTCGCCGGCATGGTAGAGCCGCATCCGGCGCTCGAAGTCCAAACGTTCTCGGCCCGCGGCGACACGCTTGAAGTCGAGGTCATCCGGCGTCGCGTTCGGTCCACGGAGCGGAAAGCGCCGCAGGCGCGCGAGCCACACCTTCCAAGCGCGCTCCGCGTCGTCGCCAGCGCCGTGGTGCGGAGCGAGCAGGATGAGGCCCGACCAGAAGAGCCCGGCGCGCAGCAGCCGCCACCAAGCGGCGCCAAGTTGCCCTCGATTGGCGTAGGCGACGCCGGCCACAACGGCGGTCGCTCGCGTGTCGCCGCTCGTCAGAAGGTGCAGGACGGCGGTCTCCCACTCCTGAACGCCATCTCCATCGGCGAGCCACAGGTGCATGACCGCGTAGGCGACGAACTTCAGCTCGTCGCGGAGGCTCCCCATGCGCCGCCCGCGAATCTCTTCTCCTGTCGACCCGACCGCCGCGACACCGGCACGCACGACTTCGAACGCGTGCTTCTGCGCGTCGCGATTCTGGGCGAGCCAAGCGCCGCCCAGCGCGACGAGCGTGCCGGCTGCGGCGAACCGGCATTTCGATTTCACGTCCTCATCGTCCCCCTCCGCCCCCGCCTCACTCGCCTTGAGTCGATTGAAGAGGTACGCGGCCTCATCGTCGGTGAGCGGTTGGCCGCCCCGAAGCCGCTGCTCGCACCGGTCCGGCACGAGAAGGTACGCGAGGGTGGGCGCGCTGTCGGTCTGCCACGACTGCACCTCGAGGCGCAGTTCGTCGGGGTACACGAGGCCCTGGGTCTCCGCGCCCGTCGCCGGGTCGGTGACGGTCTGATAGTTGGCCCGGTCGAGCGCGGCGAAGAGCAGTTTGAACTCCAACGCCTCCTTCGGGTCTTCAGGCAGCACCCAGGTCGGCAGCAGCGCTTGAAGACGCCGCGCAACGTCGCCGTCGGCCAACAGGAGCTCGACAACGACGTCCAGGAACTTCCGCTGCCGATGGGGCGCCAGGGTCCAATCACGCGCGAAGTCGAACATCGCCTGGCCGCCCTGGAGCCAGCTCCATCCGATGAAGTTGTAGCCGACCTGCTTCACGCGGGCGCTGTCCCAATAGAACAGGTTCGGGAACGTCAGCAGAGCCGCGAGGGGCCCTTTAAGCAGCGACTGTCGATACTTGGCAATGTTGAGAAGCACGCTGACGAGCGCCGCGGAGTTTCCCTCCCGGAGTATCCTCTCGATATCAGCGGTGATGTCCTCGCTCGCGTCGAGCCGCAGCGTAAGCCAGCGCTCCAACGCATCGAGAGCGCAGAACAGGTTTCCGTTGCGCAAGTCACTGGACTGCGGCCAGCCGAAAACCTGCCACCAGCCGGGGAAGGTCTTATCAGACCCATCCGCGAATTTCAGTGTCACCCCGGGAGCCTCACCGGTGCGACCCTTCATGACCTCGGCGACCCAGCGCTCGGTGCAGAAGTTCACCAGCGCGATGAGCGAGGTGAGGGCCGTTTCCGGGGCCTGCTGGAAGAAGGGGAAGAACGGGCTCTTCCAGAACGCCGTGGGGTACGCGTCCTCGGGGTATTCGAGGCCGAGGTCCATTTCGAACCGCTCGGACCTGTACTCCCGTTCCGGCTGGTCTTCGATGATGAGTGCGAGTAGGACCTCCGCCGCCAGCTCAGGCCGCGCACGCATCAGGGGCTGGATGCCGTTCTCTTTGATGCAGGCGGTCCGGAAATCCATGTCGACCTTGTCACTGGCCCCTAGCGGCCAAGGCGGCAAGCGCTCGCGAAACGACCCGAGGGAGGGAGGTATGCGCTTCCGTTCTTCGTGCCGCGCCTTGTATTCGGCATCGGTCTTCAGACGCTCCGCGTGCGCCTTCGCCTTCTGTAGCTGAACTTCGGCGATGCGATGTTTGACGTCAGCGTCGAGCTCTCGGCGTCCCGCGAGTTCGAGCGCCCAGTTTCCGATCTCGGTGGGCAGGTCGGCCGCACCAGCCAGTGGTGCGGTGTACAGCAACGGCTCACGCGTGAGGTACATCACGCCGTGGCCCTTCTCGACCTGCACGGTCCGAGCCATGGCGAGCGCTATCTCCGCCATCTCCCGGCGGAAAGGCATCAGATTGCCGCTGCTCAGCGTGCGCGGCGTCTTCGTCAGCCAGGTCTCGATGACCTTCGCGAGAGCGGACGAAACCAGCCTGGCTAGTCGCTCTCGCTGCGCGATGAGGAAGCGGAGAACGGGCGCCCACCGCCCGAGGACAATCGAGCGGTACTGTGCCTCCATGTACAAGCCGACCGCAGCGCTCAGTCCCATTCCGCCGCCGGTCGGCACCGTTGCGATGTGGTGGAAGCGCAGAAGCAGCCGCGTGAAGTGTTTCGCGCCGTCGCCCAGCAGGAGGTCGACGCGTTCGGTCAGAAAGCGTTCGGCGTCGGAATCCAAGCAGAGCGCATCAAGGAGGATGTCGCCCGCCAGCTCGTTCTTCGCGGCCTCCGCGGCACCGAAGGCGACGTCCCAGGCCGTGCCAGTCTCGGCCGGCTGTCGCAGCAGAAACTGGCCCAGCATCCGAAGCGCATTCGTCCAGAGCGGATTGCCGGCCAGGGCGGCCCACTGTGGCGTGTCCGCCCAAATCTGCTTCAGGAACTGGAAGCGCGCCCAATCCGCCGCGAGATCGTGCTCGAACTCGATGCGGTTGGTCCGCTCGTTCAGGCGCAGCGGAAGCTCCTCGGGCCGCTGCGTGAACGTGGCCGTGTCGGCCGCCTCCAAGTCGGTCAGCGCAAAGCTGCGCTCGAACGACGCTTCTCGCTGGGCGAGGCGCATCATCAGCGCCTGCACGTCGGCGTGGTCCTTCGTCCAATACTTCCAGAGGCGGTCGGCGATTGCGGTGTGAGACGCCAGTCCGCCGGCGTTCGACCCCAGCGCCGCGCCCGCCTTGATGACCCACGCCAATGTCCGCAGGTTCGTCAGCGCCGCGATGGTGTCGTCATGCGCGGCCAACCAACCCAAGGTAGGCGACGGCAGAAGCGCCAGCTTCACAGCATCGCTCTTGAGCGCCTCGACCTCGACGAGATGCGCTTTCCGTCCGCCGAGTATCGTCTCTTCGACCCAGCTCTGCGTCTGCATGACGATGACGACACGCCACGTGGCCTCGACCACCTCGCCTTCGCGCGGGAGAATGGCCTGAAGCAACTGGCGGATGACGACGAACTCGCTGGCCTCGATGCGTTCCGCAGAGTCGATGACCAGCACGTTCTGCGGCTTCACCGTGGCGTTCAGCACCAGAGAAAGTTCGTGCGTCAGAGGGAGAGCGCCGCGGCGCGCTGCGCTAAGCGCCACCTTCAGTTCTTCCGGACCGAACCACACCTGGTTCCAGGACGGGTACGCGCCGTCCAACACCGACTTGACCAGCGCTGACTTCCCCGAGCCCGACTCCCCGAAGACCACCGTGACCGGGTTGTCGGCGAACGCTGCCTGGAGCGACGCCTTCTCCGCTGTCCGCGGCACCGCATAGCCTGACGGCAACTCCGTCTCTATCCGCGGCTTGTGGTCCGCGGTGATGTTGGAGAGCGTCTCCCAATCACGCTCGAAGTCTGGGTGATGGCGGAGGCCGAACTGGCCCCGGAGCAAGGCCAACAGGTCCGGGACGGTGATGGTCCCGCTGCGAAGGCGCACCTCTTTAGCGACGTTGATGAGCCCCTTCCAGAGAGCCTGCGCTTCGTCATCGCCGCGAGACGCGAGCAAGCGACGGCATTGCGCGATAGCCTGGGTCTCGTTCTCGGAGTGCGCAAACTGCAAGTCGGTCGGCAGCACGTGCAGGCGGCGAATGAGCTGGATGGTCTCTTCGTCGGACGCGCCGCCGGGCTTCTGGATGCTGTCGAAGACGTGCGACTGCCTCGTATTGCTGCGGATCCGGCTCATCGTGAGCGCCGTATCCGTGCCGCTGCACGCGTTCTTCACTTCTCGCCATGCCGGGTCGAACGCCTGATGGGTGCCGAGCGTCACCAAGGCCAGCCCGTCGGTCGCGCGGTTGAACGGCCCCTGCGGGTCACGCCACTGTTCCCAGGCGCGTGACACGAAGTCAGCGGGGAGTCCGGCCGCGGTTACCTGCAAGTTCCCCTTCGCCGAGGCCGCTAGCCGCCGCGGCCCGCCGGCCGTCTGCGCCGTCAGCAACAGGTCGTCGATGTGCCAGCCCAAGGTCGAGACTTGGGCTTGGACCTGTGTGACGACACCTCCGATTCCCGGCGCCAGTTCACCCGACAGGGCCTTCAGCAACTGCCCGGCGCTTATCAGGTCCTCGAACTCGAACCCGGCGCCGCTCGTCGACCGCAGCGTCGCGGGCCCGCGTTTCGCGCTGCCGCTGGGAGGCGCTTTCGGGTTCGATGTGTTCTTAGACGCGCCCATTAGCTTTCCGAATGCTTGTAGCTCTGGATTATTGCCATATCTGTCGGCGAGAAGCAGGGGGGCAGGCTCCTCGCACTCTTATGGTCGGCTTGAAGCGCGTCGTAGGTCCCCGATTGCTAGTTCCGCACCGCTGAGTTGCACCGTCAAACTGCGCCGCCAAGCATGTGCCGAAGCGACGCCCCTGCGGTCAAGACCTGGGTTGCGCACCTGGAACAGACCTCCGGAACGTCTCCAAAGGGTCGAGGACTGCCATCCGGCCAAGTGCGGAAGTTCGGCACCGAGATCGCACCGCCGTAAAGCGGCCATCAGCCCTGTCGCCTTAACGTAGAGTTAACCAGCCGCCCCGCTTTTGGGCGGTCTGGCTGAACGGCGAGTTAGGCTTTTTATCGGTACTCTGACCCTAATTATTCAGTTATTTTCTATCTTCCACTATTTTCCGTACCCCCCTAGTAACTAAAGGTTGCGTCGCCGAAAGGCGTACCGCCGACCGTAAAAGTCTTGTGGTGATCCTGACTGAAGCGTTCTCGCATCGCATCGTCGACTTCGATGTCATGGGTTTCCGGCGGGTTGTTAGTCAAGTACTCCTGAACTTGCGGCGGGGCATTGCCGTAAACCTCTCCGAAAGTTGTCTCAAATGTCCGTGTTTGGTTAGGCGTGGTCACTTGCACTTTCACAGGAGCCTGAGCGGCGACGGCGATAGGTGGCGGTAGAGATATCACGGGGGTCGGGGCGGATTGAACTTCCAGTCCGCCGAGCATCATATGGAATTCGTTTTCGCTTATTGCTATCTGATTCAGATGCTCGACTTGTCGTAGTGTTCGTTCCGAAAGGCGAGTGATGTCAAGAGCCATTTTCTCATCTCTAGTAGGTCCTTGTAGGTAGATAAAAACCATGGCTCCGGCAAAGATGGCGGTCACCATGCCGACAAATTTCAGCCATCCGGATTTTGCTGCTGCTTCCACTTTTGGGGCGGACTTAATGACCTTATCCCTGAGATCTATAACCTCCTTGATCTTATCGCCGAGGTCTATTACCTCCTTCCACTTTCCTTCGAACTGCGCCTCGACTTCGGCTTCGCTCATGCCGGCATTCATCCATTGCTTCAGGAAAGACTTCTTTAATTCCTCACGAATGGCTTCTCTAGATGTAAATCCTGTGTCTTCGCAGGCTTTCCAAAAATCCCGGAAAACCTGCTCCGCATCGGTCTCCCCCTTGACCGCAGCGTTAGCAGCCTTCTCGAAAGTATTGATAAGGTTCTTGTGGATTGTGGCGAGGGCTGATGGAAATGCCATTATGCTTTAACTCGACGAGGGGGTTGGTATGCCGCCCAAACCGCGGCGACAAGCCCACCGATTGTGACTGCGGCACTGATCCTATCCAATACTGCATTTGTCTCTGCTACGGAAGCAATTATGGCTCTGGAATGGCTAAGAGACTTCAATACTGCATCTGTCCCTGTATATGTTTCAGCTATGGGAGCGGATGGGGGCACAAGAAAAAATGCCGAGACCATGCCGAGCGCGAAGACGAGCCCACAGGCGAGAATGGCATATCCAAGTGAAGCCAGGCGGCGTGAACTTGTGAAGATCGCGCGAATCAACAGGAGTATACAAACAACACTTATAATTAACACCGGTGCTGAGTCTGACTTCATGAAAGTTTCCTAACAATGATTAGGCGGATCCATATAATAAGAGCCGGATCTGCAATTTATGGCCGTATAACAGGCCATCGATTTTCCTCAACTATACGGCTACATCTTCGTCAGTTCAAGGAGTTGCACTCGTAGAACCGTTTATCATGGCATCTTACGCGGATCGGCGTAAGCCCCCCCTTCTGGTAGCGGTCGGTCGTGTACTTCTGCTCTGGGTCGGAAGCAGCCGTTCAGAACAGCGAGAAAACATCAATCTAGTGCCGATCCTTACCCGAGGAGGTCGGCGTTGGTCTGAACTGCCGGGACTACTTGTGTGGCTGGTGGCTGGATGCGGAAGGAATAGAAGTCGTAGCGATATCCTCCCGTAACAGCGAGGGCCAGGCGATCGGTTTTGATGACGCGCCAGCCGCCCTGGAGGTGATAGCTCTGAATGCTGTTGCCTCCGATCGTGCTTTGGCTGCGCGAGAAGAGACCTTGCCGGTCGTTCTGCGCGAAGTCATCATCCCGAACACTGCCCCAGGTTTGGGTGGCATAGCCCACGGTCGTGTCGATGAAGAACGATTCCTGTTCGCTGAGCCAGCGGAGATTCAGCTCTCCCTTAGGGGCATTGCTCTTAAACGTGAGCTCGGAGAGGACGTTGGGAACTCCGCCCGGGCCGGCAATGGTCCAGGCGAACTTCTGGTACTGAATGCCGCCACGACCTTCTGCAACCCATGTCGCACAGCTCGTCGTGGGCGCGCTTATCAGCAGGCCCATACTGAGCAGGCCGATGCTCCAGATTGTCTGCATCTATCGTGGCGGTCTCTGCCTCATCGTATGATCCTTCATGCGTTCGTAGGAATAATGGGTATCTCGTCCTGACGTGCTGACCCCTGTCACGATGAGCCGTCGGTGGGCGGTCGTGTGACGGCCCGCCGTCCGCCGAATCCGCTAATGAGTTGGACGACATCGTCGACCGGGGCGGGAGGAAGCGATCGGGTCGGTATGACAGTCGAGTGCGCCCGCGGCGGGGAGACGAGGGTTTTGCGCTGTTTCGCTCGTTGCTCACAGGCGCGTCCTTTCAGGATCCAGCGCATCAAGGTCTGGGTCCGGACGGGTCCAGACAGGCGAGCGAGTTCACGAAAGATGGCGTCTTGCGTGGTGTCCTTCTGCCTGAAGTAGAGCGGGTACGTGCGTGATGCGTGTCCCATAATCGTCCTTAGACGGCAATCGGACGCGAGTCCGCTGAGCCAGGTTCCATCGTCGGGGCCTGGCTGCTGGTCGGAGGTACGGGGGCGTTGCGGTCTTCGGTCCCATAGAGATTGTCGGCAATCTGCAGAAAGCCGCGCGCGTTCGCGAATTGTGCGTCTTTCAACAAGACGACCCCTTCGCGATACGTCTTGAGATAGGGGAAGAGCAGTTGCGCGCCGCCGCCACAGAAGAGGATTGTTTCGAAGTCGGCCCCATGCAGTCCCCAGAGATCGGTCATCTTTGCCAGAATCTGGCTGGCGCGTTCCTTGGCTAGCTGGGTAATCCGCTCATCGATGGCGGTTTGCGGATAGGCCCGGCCTTGCGCGCGAATATCGCCTTCGCCCCGCGCGGCCCGCTCAACTTCGTAGGGATCGACGGTCCGGCCCAACTTCTCTTTCAGTTCCTGCGCGACGGTGGCGAAGATGTCACTCACCCCCAGGACCAGTCCGGCCGAGACATGCGCGAGAAAGTCGTTGCCGGCCATGCCAATGAGTTCCGTGGTCCAGGTCCCGACGTCCACAATGGCGACCTTATTCGTGGGATGTTGAATCGTGGGGTCGCTGTAGTAGGCACCGACGCCCTGGGGCGAGACCAAAACGGTTTTCGCCTTCATGCCACTTTTCACGATGTCGTGGACGATCGCGCGCGCTTCCGGCGCGAAAAAGGTATGCAAGGGCAATCCTGTGACGACGGTGGACTGCGGCGGAATCCATTGTGTGGCATGGGCAATGATGGCTTTGTAGGCGGTGCCGGTCCACCAGACGTTATGGAGATTCGGAAACCGGTCTGATTTGCCGATGGCGCGATCGCCCACGATACATCGGACGCGCTCGACCACCACTTCATCGTCGGCCGTGGGCCCACCGTAGCTTTCGATGGCGGTTGGGGCGATGGCTGCGACGGCCGAGGGGAAGCGGATACATTCCCCATCTTCGCGAACAATCTTTGTAAACCCATAGCCGATATCGAGGCCGATGAGCTGGCCGGGCGTTTTTTTGAGGTCGGTCTCGTCCGTGCGTCCTCGTCGGCGTTTCTTGCTGTCGTCTTTCGATTCTTTCATGGCGCCTCCTTGTATGCGGTCATGTGTCGATGGGTGACAGGGGAGTATTACGATCTCCCGATGGGGAGAATGTCGGGAACCGTGCTGGGGAGATGTGGCGCAGACTCCTCACGAAATGTGGGGGAGTTGGTCGAGCGATGGACGGAGCCACTGCTGAAACCTCGCGTCCTACAAGGTGTGGAGCGATCGACTCCTCTAGAAAGAGTGGGGAAATGGCGGATGGATGGTGGCGTCGTCTCTCAGCGGTGATGGTGGCCCATGTTCAAGTCATCGCCATTACTGGGAAATATCATTGCATGGCTGGCGGGATACTTCTCAGAGTGGTGAACGCATGACGGTATGCGGATGAGAGGGCGGGTGGACATTCCTCCGGATTGGGTGATCGTAATAGTGGGTTGAGTCCCCTTCATGGTGCAGGGCTGGCAGGTGTCCTGAGGGGTGATGGGGCGGAGTGGTTCTGAGGATATTCTGACCACAGTACATATAAAGATTATCTGTAGAAAGCAGAGCTAATGCAGAACAGCGGTGCCACAGGTGAACAGGATGAGCAGGAGGTTGCCCTTCCGTCGGGTGAAGCGATGCCATTGGGCATTGGAGAGGACCCTCGTCATCTGGCTGGCCGGATGGAGGAGTACGAGGCTATCTCACGGGAGCGAGAACCAAGTTATATCAATGAAGCGATCTGGGGTCTGAAGCAGGAGGGACTCGCGTATCTCCGGAAAGTCTCTGTGCAGGATCCGTCACTCGTAGGAGACTGGTTGGTGAATCGAGTGTTGGGTGCTATCCATCCAGGATGGAGTCTAGCCCAATTCGATGCGCGGATGGAAAAGCACTACACCCAAACGGAGGAGTCGATTCAGTTAAAACCAAAAGCGGTCGCGTGTCTTGTGATGACCTATTTCAAGCTGCCTAGATACCTGTTGCCCGTGTGCATGAGGCTCTCAGAGAGGGTCAAGCATCGGGTGATGGCGCGATACCGATATGGAGGCACGGTGCGTCGTCGGATGGTGACAGGCCGACAAGCCGGATTGGTCTCAGATTCGACGATGAATCAGGAAGATCGTGGGGGATTGAAACAGGAAGGGCAGGCGTATCTCAATCGAGTGCAGGTTGACTACCCGGCATTGTTCGAGAAGTGGTGGCTGCAACAGGTCATCCTGGCCATATATACGAACAAGCGGCGCTATTCCAAGGTGGAGGCGCGAATGGAGACGCACTACACCAACAATATCACCTTGTCGCCGACCATGATTGCGAGAATGGCGATGAGTTATTTTCGGATTCCCGAAAAACTCCTGCCGAAATATATCCTGGTGTCACAGAAGGTGAAGCATCGGGTCTTAGCACGGCAACGTTATGCAGAGAGGAGACTGTCATGTCCGGACGAACGCATGCCATAGTTCCAGCCGGCCTTGCCTCTCTCCTCTTCAACGCCGACCCCCTATTGACCCTCACGGCGGCCCTGGCAGGATTGGCTCCGGATATTGATGAACCATATTCGGTCATGGGACAACGGTTCTGGTTCTTATCCTGGTGGATCAAATATCTCTGGGGGCACCGGACGATCAGTCATTCGTTGCTGATGGTGGTGATGATCGGGGTCGCGGGATTGGTGGTAATGATTCCGCTTCCCGTTGTCTGTGCGATCTGTCTAGGGTGGGGGAGCCACGTGCTCTTGGATGCGGCATCGGGTGGGGTGATGTTCTGGTGGCCTTCCAAAGAACGGTGGGTGTTAGGTCGGTTTCCCGTCTATGGCGTTATGGATCGGGCACTCTTGGTCGGAGGGTTCCTGCTGTTTCTGGTGAGCTTTTGGATCAGAGTAGAGCATGAGGTGAAGACGCCGATCATGCCCTATGTGATGGGAAGTGTGACAGAGAGCGGTGAGTGGGTGAGTGGAGAAGGGCGAATGATGGGGAGAGGCTGAGAAGAGACGTGGAGTGAGGGAGGAGGGAACGAGCATGTTGTGGGAAGAGATGTGTCAGGGGGCAAGGATCAGGCATCTTGAGGCGCTGATGGCATTACGACCGATTGAAGCCAGGTCGATCCTTGTACCGGATGGCTATCTGTATTGCATTCGCTCGGCCGACCTGTGGGAGGTCGAGCCCTACACGCTCGAAACTCGTCTGTCGGTGACCGAAATGGTGATCCAGCGTGCAAGACGGATTGGAGCGTCTGGGGTTGGGATGGTCGTACAGGGTGTGACTCCGGAGCAGGAACCTGAGGGACTGTTTCTCCGTCCTGCATTGTTAACGACGGTGATGGGTCTGGACGAGTGGGATCAATGGCGGTTTGAAATCTCTCAGCGCGTAAACCTGGCACCTGATCAGGTGACGGCATTTGGTCCGGTGGTGCGACTCTCCTCATTGGGACATGCAGGGGAGTGGATGCCTGATGTCTCATCCATGTTCACCCGTGACTGGCCAGAAGTCGTATGGAGACGGAGCAATGGGGGCTAACGGATGGGCGGCGAAGCGCGGGATACTCCCGCGCGAAGCCGCATCCCGGGGTGGGACGCCTTGGCCACGATAACCTTGCCACCACGGTCTGAGTGTTCCGGTGATGATGCAAAGACAAGTGTGTGTCAGGGGAAGAAGTCATGTCCTGAACGCGTCTCGAGTGAGTCGTCTCAGTATGTTGAAACTCAATTAGGCTGTTGCGTATGCTTTCTTGTGAAAGAGAGAGGTCCCATTCCCAATAGAACGGAGGTCGTTGCGATGCTGAGAGCGATCATCATGATGGGGGTGATACTCGGGTGGTATTCGAGTGCGGGGGCGGAAAGCGGTAAGAGTTTTCCGTTTTCGTTTACAGGAGACATTCCGGAAATTATTCGTGTGACACTCGATGCCATTAATACATATGGGCGAAACAATCCTCAGTTTGACAAGATGCAAAAGCTTCGCGATCTCACTGCGAAATTGGCAGGGGAAGAAGCGCAAATAGCGGGACAACTGATGGTGGCATTGCAGCAAGCTGAAACAAGTGGGGCAATGCCAGTGACGAGAGACATGATTAATTTGCACTTGTCACGAGCACGGGGGACGTTCGATACGCTTGAAGATGAGTTGAAAGCTATTAAGAATCTTGGCGGTGTCAGGGCGCAGGTTGCGGCGGGTCTCTATTGTGTCATGTCCGATGGCGTGTTGTTTGGCTATGAAGGCGGCTGCCCGGATCTTGTTTCTGGTGTGAGTGTCCCATCTCCAAATGTACCGAAAGAAAAGTTCGGCGCTGGGCGACTGGGTGACGAGAACGCAAAGGCTCGCCATGTTATTGAACAGATCAAGCGGGAGTCGATGTACTTTCTCGAGATCGCCAATCAATTTGATCAGGCTCTTATCGCCATGAAGGGGTCGGGAAAGTAGGACGTACGAGTAAACGGTTTCTCAAGACGGTCTTCTTTCCCAGTCCCGGGCTGATCGGGCCGCGGAGCCCACGCAACGTGTGGGCGGAGCGGCCATCCCTCACGATCATGAGGTGAGAGCAGACGTGGGAACGGGTGTCCGTTCCTCGTCTGTGCCGTGATCAGCGGCAAGTCAAGGGTGTGACAGGGGAGCAAATGTTCCGGATCCTGTGGACGAGCCACACGATTGCTGTCACCAGCCTCGCTCTCTCGGACTGCAGTCTGTCGTCCGATTGTCCGAGCCGCGCAGCCCACGCAGCGTGTGGGCGAAGCGGCCATCTTCCACGGCTTACGTATCGTGAGTGTGTCACCCGACAACGACGAGCGAAACGGGTCGGTCGAGATAGGGATTGGTGAGACGCAATAGTATGAAGAGACGGGCTTCATGGCTACTCCACCCGTCTCGAATCGGTCCTGCAGCTCAGCTACCAGAGTCTCTCATCTGAGCGCGACTCCCTATGATGATGGATCAACACCATCACAGCCTGTTCCGCTAAGAACCTATCATTCCAGTCTTAGGCGCGATGCAGGGCCTCCCTGAGGGATTGCCGTGAGATATCCTCCTGAGTCTTCTCTTGCTCACGCCGGCGTGCATGGACCCGAGCCATGGTATCGATCTCTTGGTGACTGATGGCAGCCAGTTTGCGCTGTTCTGAGGCCCGGAGTTGATAGCGATGACGTGACATGTCTGATCCTCCTCTTATTGTAGGAATGTCACCCTGCGTCAACCCTGCGAGCAACGCGAGCCTCTGAGATTACCGGCGGTCGTCGTGTCCAGCTGACGTTCCCTGTGGTGGCAGCGAACCTTATCTGGTTTATTGGCGTTCCTGCTGATCAGCGTTGATCAGACCAGACGTTCCAATCAGCACGACGAAGAGCAGAGAGACACAGACTGTGTATTTCGTCGATGCGGCTCACGTCTCACTCGGCTACGAGAGCCTGGCTTTGTGGACGAGTGTGATGCGTTCGATCAAGGAGCGCATGCAACTTCGTGGTTCGGGCATTGAGTCGTTGCATCAGATGGAGTAATTCGTGTTCTCCGGTCGGATTGACGCGGACAAACGGAATGCCGCCGTAGAAGGCCCCTCGCTCCATTTTCTCAGGGAACACATGGTCGTCATCGTCAATCCACAAGTAGGGCTGAGGTTGCCGCAGCTGATCTTGTATGACGGCATCCCATTTGAAGGGGATGGGGCGAATTGCATGTTCCCATTCAAGATACCGGCATTGGGGAATGACGTCTCGGAGATACAGTTCGTGCAAGACCGTCAAGATTTCATGATGTTTCCAAGATGAGAGAAACACGATCTGATAGCGCGCGAGCACCCAGTGAAACCAGTCACCGAGACCGGGGCGGATTTGTCGGGCTGCTCGTGGGCCGTAGTCTCCGAAGAGGACACCATCGATGTCGTGATACAGCAGTGGTTTCATGATTGCTCCGGTATGATCACCTGCTTCTTCTACGCATTTTATGTTGTGGAAGATTCCGAGTCCCGGTGGTTAGTGATTACACCAACCACAGACTCGAATGATGGGTCGGCCACGCACGATTGTGAAAGAGACTAACCAGGACCAGAATGATCGACAGATCGTAATTGAGTAATTAAACATGATCGTGGACTTCTCATTCATGCACCGTCGATGACGACTGGCGATGGTGCGAGTACAGTGAGCCATCCAAGACTGTTCGGTGTGGGAATGAATGGTGATGTCACCATCGATGAAGAAACAGGGGTGGGACTTGCTGTGTGTCGCGTCCATCTTGAAACCGATCAGGCCAATGCTTCACAGCATATTCAATAATCAAATGGCTATGGCAGAAGGAAGAGGACTTGCAAAAACACAGCAACGTGTTTTCAGGTTGTGCTGCTAATGCGTTCCAGACGTTGGTTGGTACAGCGTCTAAAATCTGATCGTACTGCTCCGTGTATTGCGCTTCGCTTATTATCCCGTTCTTAATTCCCATCACCATGTCCCAGCGCGGGGCAAAGGCCCGCCAGATCCCCTGCGCAGATTTGACCGTAGTATCGATCCCGAGCACGCCTCGTCCAATCTGCGCACGCGTTAATTTTGTCATGTCTGCCTCCCTGTTAGATATGACAAGAGAGCGAAGAGCCTGCGCCGAATGGAATGAGGCGCCAAGGAGTGGAGGACGAAGGAGCGGCTAGGATCACGAGGGGATGTTTATGTGGGTTTTGGCGTCAGCGTGCGGCGGCGGGGCGATCGGATCATGACGTGCCGCCAGCGTATGTGTCGAAATCGGCCTGGAAAGGACCGGGTGTCTGTGAAGACCGGGGGCTAGTAGAGTTGGTCGTGGGACACAGCTAAGGAGGGTTTGGACTGGAGGGGAATTTCGATCCGCATCCGGACTGTGCAGCGTCCGGCTTTGTGGTCCCACGATCGGAAGATGGTTATCGGAAGGGCATGGGCCAGTTCTTCAACGGTCACCAGACGTTTGCTTTGGGCGACCTCGAGACCTTTCGATAGTTGGGCCATTGCACGGTTATGCGCCACTTCACAGGCGAGCGATTCGTTTCGGGATCGGCCGAGCGACCAGCCGGTGCCTTGAATCAGCGTGGATTCGGCAATGGTGGGCTCAGGAATGGACAGACCAGGCAAGCCGTCTGCTGTGGCAGGGGTGGGGGCGAGACCAGCAGTGAGAAAGCCGAGCAAGAGGATGCAGAGGATCGTACGCATGGAAAGCCTCCGGGTTAATAGATGTCAGTGTTCACTCGGTGGTATGCCTGCCCGCAAAGCGGGCCTCTGGAAGAAGTGTTATCGACGATGTTTGGGTGGAGAGCGGCGACGTGTGCGGTAGGTGTGAGCGAACCAGAGGACGGGTACGAGCGGGAGGCTGGCGAGTGTGAGGGGGTAATGGCTGAAGGTCATGTGTGCACGTGATGAGGGGCGGACAAGGATCGTCGTCGATTAGGTGTGGCCGTCGCGCCACTGAGATTGAGATAGCGCGGACGACTGTATGCGGCAGAGAGTCCCCGTCGATGTATGGAGTTGAGAACAATAGGGGTGATGATGGCGAGCACGAACAGGACGATGGCATAAGGTGCAAGCATGTCGAGGACAGTAGGCATGACAACCTCCCGCGATCATGGTGTATGAACAGGTATTACGGATGTCATGAGCCGAGAGACGAGAGCCTCGTCGGAGGACGAAGCTCTCAGCTCTGTTTCTGGCTATGAGTTGTTCAACCGTCGCAGTACGGACGCGCACCCGATGAGGGCTGCGACATCGGGCGTCGGGGTTTACTCCTGACCCGCAAGAAACTGAGGGGCATCTCATCGTCCCGAGATGCCGAGGGTGGACGGTATTTTGACTAGCCTGCCGTCTCAAGCAAGGCTGCGCGATCGGAATGCACGGTGGCATGCCTTCCTGTCATCACAGCGGGATACGAATGGTGGTATGTACACATCATGACTCCCATACCTGATCTGTATTGTGCTGAGTCGTCAGGAGTATTGGTGCACCAATTCCCCCGACATACAGAATCGACTCCGGTCACTCGCCAGAGGGCAATGTCGTAGTACCCACGCCGTCCGATGTTCAGACGGAGTGTCCGATGGAGTCCGCTACGCAGTGCTCCGCCGGACCTCGCTGGCGACTTACGCCGCCTTTTTCTTGGCCAGGAGCGAATACTGGAAGGCCACCATTTCCAGCCGGCTGCGGTTCTTCTGGGTTTCCTGATCCTTCCACAGGTTCTCTTCCAGTTTGCCTTCGACTTTGATGCGATCGCCACTGTCGATGGTTTGAAGGAACGCCTGCCCAGTCTCGCCGTAGAGCTTGATCGGAATGCGTGTGGTCTTTGTTTTGCGTCCGCTGTCCGTGTCGTACTCATTTTTGACGTACAACGTGGTGCTCACCACCGGATTCTTTCGGGTGATCCGCATCTCGGGCTTCACGCCGACGCGGCCTTCGAATACGGAATGATTGTGATCGTTCCACGGCTTGTTTCCGGTGGATGGCTGATGGCTGGCTGGGGTGTTGGCTTCGGACATGGGCTACCTCCTACAAATGACTCACAGGGAGTCGGTGAAAGACGTCGACGGCCGAATTAGGCCGCGGCTGGTGCGAGAACGTCGAGAATCGGAGCCTGTGTCTCGCGCACGAAGACTCGCAGAGTGGTCGTCACGTGTCGGCGCATCGCACCGGTAGTCACCTGACGAATCATGATGTGGAACGAACTGGCGGCCTGGGCCGCCCGGGCGATTTCCAACTCAGCACTGGCGCCGGTCTTCTGATGAGTGAGTGTGAGGGTTTGTCGATGAGCAGAGTACCGACCGAGTTGGCCGGTCATACGAGCGGTCATGGCACTGCCCATGAAGGCAATCGCCACGCTGAGCGGTGTCGT
>WBZQ01000055.1_pt1 | contig 126355 bp, 119 predicted proteins | sample 5204251 | NCBI WGS metagenome assembly WBZQ01 (sample SAMN12412402, study PRJNA552823) | activated sludge metagenome | isolation source: activated sludge from nitrification reactor of wastewater treatment plant... | place: USA: Virginia | collected 2017-09 | reverse complement strand
ATTCCCCCGACCTCAATCCCATCGAGCGGGACTTCGCCGTGCTGAAGAAACGCCGGGAATATCAGGAGCAAGCCACGCTCGACGACATCGTCAAGGCCTATCAATGATTGTGAACTTAGCTATAGGAGCGAAAGAATTGTGGCGGGCGAGGATGTTCAGACTGTCCCTCTCCCCAGTTTGGATTGAAGAGAGGGACGAATTGATGAAGGACTAAGGGAAAATAATCTGTTCGATGTGACACTGCCGAGCCGGTACTTCCTCCTGCTTCCCATCCGAAAAATTGACGATCAGGTGGTGTGCTTGTTGTGGGGCATGCCGCAGATCTACAGTGCCTGATCGATCTTGAAACATGACGATCAAAGACGGCAGAGCTGGTACCGGACTGTTCCTCTGTTTCTCACTACTACGTTCACTCTTTGAAGGGGAGACGGGTGTTTTCTGTGTGCCTCTCAGTTTGGCGGATAAGGCCGACACGGTTGCACGGGTGATCTCCTGATCGGTCGCACACCACCGTTCGACGTCTTTAGGAAACTCCTTATGCAGGTTCCGCAAATCGTAGAGCGTCTTGGCGGAGGAACATTTCCCTGACGTGTAAATCTCTTCGATACAAGCCGGTGGGTCAATGAGCGCCAAGTGATTCGTGACCATGGATCGGTTCACGCCGAGGAGCTCGGCAATGTGAGCCTGTTTTTCTCCTTCGTCCATCTTCTTCTTGATGAACATCGCGAGCTCACGCGGCTTCAGATCTTCCCGCTGCAAGTTTTCGATTACTTGTTGATAGTCCGTATGCGAACGATCGATGAAGGCGGGGATCGTAGTTTTTCCGACGGCTCTGGAGGCTCTGAGTCGGCGCGCGCCAAAATTCAAGATCCAGCGTTTCTGTTCCGTGGGATGGGGGCGAATCGATATCGGTGTTTTGACTCCATGGATTCTGACGCTCTGTTCCAGTTCCTCCATACTCGCCGCATCGAATTCCTGGCGCGGCTGTCCGGGGTCTTCGTCGATGTCCTTCAACGGAATATGAAGCGGGCGCCCCAAGACTTCAGCCGTCACGGTCCGTTCTTTGGCGATCGGATCCGGTGTCGGTGCAGGAGTCGTCCGATCAAGGGCCGTGAGATCCAGCGTCGCGATCAGTGGTTTTTTCATTCCATCACCCCCATCGTATGAGCCACCTTTTGGAAGATCGGCTTCAGATGCAGCCATGCCTCTCGAGAACTGGTTTTCTGCAATGTCCAGATCGGTGCTCCCATCGCCTGTGCTTCCGCCACCGCCGTACGTGAGGGAATGGCGGCCATTCGGCCGTCCTCCAGTCGAATGAACAGCGAGGCAAAGGCTTTACAGAGTTGGTCGAAATTCGCGCGTTGAAAGGGTGTAGGTTCCACCAGATTCGGCAGCAGGCCGATGAATCGAAGATCTTTATTCAGCGTGCTCTGTATCTTGAGGACCTGCGCCCGGAGTGCCGCGATGCCATCAACCGCTTCTTGATTCAGTTGAATCGGCGACAGCACAAAGTCACCCACCACGAGTGACGCGAGCACGCGGATATCCGGGTTCGGATTCGTATCAATGATGGCCACATCGAACCGGTCGTCCATTTCGTTGAGGAACAGCTGGAGATTGTTGGCGAACTGGTTGTGATCCTCTTCTCGTCGCTCGAGTTTAAGCAGGTCGGCATGCGAGGGAATCACTACAAACGTTCCACCCTCAATGGTGGTGACCGGCTCCGTCAACAGTTGGTTGGCTGTGATGGAGGAGATGGTGGCCAGCCTGGAGGTGCCGATATTTTTCGAGGTGTTTCCCTGATGGTCCAAGTCAATGATCAAGACCCGTTTCTTGAGCATTTCGACGAGGAAGTACCCCAGTTGGCAGGCAATCGCCGTTTTTCCTACGCCACCCTTCTGATTGGCTAAGACCAATGTTTTCATCGATCGCTCTCCTTTGTCACGAGCCAGGACGTTGTTTACTTCCTCACGACAGGCTTTCACGAATGACCAGCATGATGCCTCCCTTCATGGTCAGGTCTGCGTCATGTTTGAGAGAATGCGAGAGGCCGCTCCGGATCGATCGATTGCATCAAGATAGAGTTGGTTCCTAATCATCTAATGGATTGCTCTCGCGAGTCGAGCACGTCATGGAGCGTACGGCATTCTGAATCAGGCCTGCTGAACGGGCCTGAGTATTTCTGCGAATCTGTGTGGAAGGTTCTTCTCCCTTACGGTTCTCATGGGAGCAGTATCCTAGGTAAAAGAAATTGTCAATCCTCTTGCCCTAAAAACCGTACAGATTGGTCATTGAATTGTGCATGACTCCGAGATGAATGTCCGGGTTGCCTGAGCGTACGCCTGATTCCAGGTGAGGTTGAAAGTCGTGGCGACGCTCGGGTTCGACGAGATGGGTTGGATGGCAAGTTGGGTGAATCAAGCATTCTGTCATACTCCACGTGCAGTACTGCTTGTAGCTACGGGTGCCGGACGGCTACCGGCTAGGCGTCGACAGTGTTGTCGTCCCTACGCAGCGTGGGGAGCATGGGAAAGAGCAGGATGAGATTGAGACGAGTATGGTCGTACGGGCGCTGACTGTCATGTGCGGCGATCTTGTGCGACCCTGGCTGATCTTTGCACGATCGACGGATTCAAAAAATATTTTGCGCTCCGTCCCGTTCCATCGTACCGTCACAGGTATGCCGGAACCATCGTTGTCGTTCTCGTGCGTCGCGGCCTCTGCTCGTCCCGAATGTGGACAGGAACGGGAGGGTGAGCTGGAATGTCGGCGGTGTGGGGTCATCAAGCCTTCAGCTCTGGCGGTTGAAACAGATCAAGTTCGAGTATCGAAGGGATGGAGGTGCGTATGACCATCGGATACCAGCGAGTCTTTCCGCTGTTGATACTCGTCCTCATGATTGGGTTGGATGGTTGTCAACGTGAGACGCCAGTCGAGAAGTCGCAGGCTTCACAGTCGCCGTCGGTCGTTGATCAAGCGGTCCGGCAGTCTGTCGATGCGATTCAGACACCGATGGACAAGGCTCGCGGGGTGGAACGGACGCTGAGTGATGCGGCGGGTCGTACGGCTGATCGAGTTCAGGAAGGCACGCCGTAGCGGGAAGGCAGAGGGCTTCTTTCCAGGTCAGGTCGATCCCAGTCGTGGGTTCTTGAGTCTCTGCGTACCCATCTTGCTGGTTTCGTCATGACCCATCATGAACTGTGCGGGATCAGCGCCATACTTCTCTCAGCAAGAAACTCTTTCCGTCATATGCGCTCATTGCGTTCCTCCCACCGCGAGCATAGACTCTTCACCTAACCCTGAGCCGTGCGGGTCTTTGCATCGGTGAAATGGCGCAGACCACGGTCGCGTGGCCATCATCGGACCATCGCATGCTATTTCCACAGGAAGGAGAAGGTGGATGGATTTTGTTGTATTTCGTTGGATAGGGCGTGTCGTATTGTGCATGATCCCGGTGATAGCCGTGAGTCTTCCGGTCGGCGCTGCCCCGCCTGGTCTGAATCCCTGCGCATTAGTGACAACAGCAGAAGTCGAGCAGGTCATCGGCAAGCTGAGGGGGACATCCAAAGGGGAAACGCTGGCTGATGCCAAGTCGTGTACCTATGAGTTTGCCAATGGCCAGGATGAGTTTGAAATCTGGATTAGCCCCGGCGATGCCTTCGCACGTATGCGTAAGGACGCGAAAAACCCGGTGACGGTGGGCGGTTTCGGGGAGGAGGCCTTTATGGATCGGGGGAGACTCGAGCTCGGCTCGCTGGAACTCACGATGAGGAAAGGGGCGGTGTTGGCGCAACTTTCGATCAGGGAAGGCGCAGGCGACGAAGCGAAACTAAAGGCCTTGGCGCAGAAGGCTGTGGGGAGAATGTGACGGCCTGGAGGGTCATGTGGTAACGGTAGCCAGAAGAACGCTCTATGTAATCCTCGCTTATGAACTATCTGTCCGCTGAGCATGGCTGTGACCGGATTCACCGAATCGGTGCAGTTCAATGGCTCTGACAGCATGTTCTTTCTCAATGCGAACTACACGATGTATGATCTGTCTGAAGTTTCCGACCATCAGGGCCAGGAACTTGATCATGTGCGAACCCGCAGCTCGCGTACGCCACGGCCGATCTTACGCCGGATGAGCGTCCGCAGTGTCACCCCGCTTGTGTAGCCGACTTGAGTCGCAATCTGATCAACACTCTTCGTGCTGGTCTGCAGCAGATGAATCGCATGTTCCACGCGAAGGTCTTGAAAGTATGCGAGCGGGGATTTGCCTAGTACCGCTTGAAGGCGGCGTGTCAGCGTTCGTGGACTCGTGGCGACTGCATGAGCGGCATCATCGAGGGAGAAACCATCGGCCAATCGTCGACGAGCCCATCGTTCAAATCGTTCGACGAAAGGATCTGAGTGTGCAAGATGATCGGGAATCGCAAATGCCGCCTGTGATGGTCGCGGGTCAACGACCAGGTAGCGTGCGGTCAATGTCGCCAGCGCCGGGCTCTGGCGACGCACCAGCCAAAGCGCGAGATCGAGATGGGCCAATGCCGCACCGGCGGTGACCAACCGTGAGGCATGGACGATCATCTGTGATTCGTCGAGCATGACATGTGGGTATCGTTCACGGAAGAACGGGGCGAGCCACCAAGACGTCGTTGCGTGATGGCCATCGAGGAGGGACGAGCCGGCGAGCACAAATGTGCTCGTGCAAGCAGCTCCAACGAGTGTGCCGGCATCAAACCAATTCCGCAAAAGAGTTTGTGCATCCGCCGTGTCTCGTCGTTCCAGTGCCACTCGCAATGTCTCCGGCATTTTCGCTCCGACGGCAGGGACAAGCACAACATCAGGGCGCGCAAGCCGTGTGGCCGGCCGTACCGGTACGGTGAGCCCTTGACTTGTGCGCACACGAGGTCGGACGCCGATGATCGTCACATCGAAACGCGTCGATGATGTCCCCGTGGATTCCGCCAGTGCGTTCGCCGTGCCGAAGGTGTCGAGCAGGGTGGCTAAACCGGTATCGAAGACGTCATGCAGCGTCAACACATATATGCGCATGGCGAGAACTGTATCATAATTGTCATTCCTGCCACTAGTTCATCGACGAGAGTGACGCTAGAATGCGCACGGTACGACTCACACATTCAGAACGGGAGGCACATCATGGTACGTGTTGGACTGTTGGTGCGATTGCAGGCTAAACCGGGAAAGGAAGCCGAGGTGGCCAGCTTTCTCGAAAGTGGACTGGCATTAGCAAATCAGGAGGCTGCGACCGTGGTCTGGTTTGCGTTGAGGTTGGGACCGTCGACATTCGGCATCTTCGATGCATTTCCCGATGAAGCAGGTCGAAAGGCTCATCTTGGGGGGGCAATTGCGGCGGCTCTGATGGCGAAGGCCGCAGACTTGTTGGCCGAACCACCAAAGATTGAACAGGTCGATGTGCTCGCTGCAAAGATCACGCAATGAAATAGTCGCGATGCTTCGCTCGATCGCGAAGAGATTTGTGTGGAGTGCATTCGAACATCGGAGCGATTGAACAAGGAGGTGTAGCCATGACCTGCAATGTGGGCGGTGTTGAAAGGCCCATACGGATGGGCATCGGGGCAGTGGCGATCTTGATCGGTCTCTTTGCGGGTCTTTCGACCGGCATGGCAGGTGCGGCTCTTACCGTCGAGGCTATCCTGTTGCTTACCGGAGCGGTGGGGTTTTGCCCACTCTTCATGTTGTTCGGAATCAGCACGTGCTCTTCGGGAGCTGGGGCGAAGAAATGAACGGAGCATGAGGGAGGTGCCCCTCTCGAATGGCCCGGTCAGCAGGCGCGGGTATTCCTCATCTAGAGGTCTTTGTCACGCATGGGGATGTCGGTCGGGGTTCGGGTTGTGCATTGTAGCCTCGACCCTCATCCGCCGTGGTTCTTGATGCCCTGTTCCCATCCGTAGAGAATAGGCTCCTGGTGCTGGCTCCACGATCCCATAATGCCTTCATTCCAGTTTTGTCTCGCGAGCGGTTCAAGGCGCTTCCAGTCCATCTTCTGATTGTCTCGATCCTGGGCGAGGTCGAAGCCATACTTATAGGCCAGTCGATAATGCTGATAGGTCTGCCCTGATGTTGCATAGTGTGACTGGTAATGAGCTTCGAAAATGGATTCGTGACGTAGGAAGAGGTCGGTCTCTTCATGGGATTTGTACTCCTCGGCAGATTGTGTGATGCCTCGGAGGTGGCTGGATCGCGAGTGGTTGGCAGGCAAGAGACGAAGTACCACCCAGGTAAGAGGAATGATCAGGATGAGGAGCCGAAATATGCTGGTGGCGCCCATGGAGACCTCCATGCAGGGTGCGGGACACATGATAAGTGAGATCGACTCCAACTTCCAGCGCAAGTTTTACGCACATTGATCATGCGCCATCGCGAAGCCCCAGCGTGACACGTGGGAAGAGCATGACCTGCGTACGCGACAGTCTCGTTCATGCGCATCGTGCTTGTGTTGCGGAAGTTGCCACCTCTAGCCCGCATTATTCATGAACACTTCTACTGCAACCGCCAAGACGCTGCTGCGACAAGCCTGGTTGCGCGTGTGCGGCGGCCAGGCGGGCAGGCTCGTCCCTCGCGACCTCGACGTACTGTTCAAGTACGCCTTGGTCCCTCGGGCCTCCGCGTGCCCGTCTCGCAAGGCGTCTTGTCGGTTTCGTGACGAACCGTCATGAATAATGCGGGCTAGGGGCTTACTTTCTCTGACCTCCGTGTAGTACACAAGGGGTGAATCGAGATGTGGTGAAGGGGGTGCATGTATGGCACAACAAACGACTTATTTGACCAAGCCCGAGCTGTTTCTTTCGACCCTACAGATCATCGTACTTCTGGCAGGTGTGCTTCTGAGCGGAGGAGTGGCGTTCCCCTTCGGTGGCCAGGTGGTAACCGTTCTTGATGGTGGCACGATTGAAGTAGTGCGAAACGGAAAGACGCAACGAGTTCGCTTGAACGGGATTGCCTGTCCGAGGAGTGGCCAACCCTACAGCGAGCAGGCCAAACAAGCGACATCGGACCTGGGGTTTAGTATGGACGTGACGCTTCAGATCTATGGTAAGGACAAGCAGGGACGTGTTGTGGCTGAGGTGCTCCTTCTCGATGACAGGAACATGAGTCAGCTGTTGGTGCAGCAGGGCTGGTGTTGGTGGGATCGGAAGCAGGCTCCTGATGATACCCAGCTGGAAGCGCTGGAGAAAGAGGCACGAGACTCCCAAAGGGGATTGTGGGCTGAGCCAGATCCGGTCCCACCATGGGAATGGCGGAAGAATGCTCGGGCTACGACGCCATAGTCAGAAAATACACATGAATGGCAGGTTGTGCCGATGATTCTGCGCGAGGAGTTATCTTTGCTGGGAGTAGTCAGCAGCCTGGTTGGTAAGAAGTCTTCGAGGGGGAGCGGCGGATCAAGCTGGTGCCGGTGGAGGCTGGATTAGGCTGATCTGTCTTCCCGCATGGGCATGGCCCATGCGGGAAGGAACAGTGTTCAGAAGGTGTGGCGTACCCCGAACAATAATCCGATAGTGGAAGCATCCCCATTTGCATGATTCCGCTTCCAGGCTGTTTCCACGTTCAGCATCATTCCTTGTGGGGCTCCTGGGACCAAATTCGTCAAGGCATAGTCCAGACCTCCCCCGACCCGCCAAGCAAAACTGTCAGAGACATTATGCGTATTGATGTTTACCCCGATTCCAGTCGTGACATAGGGAATCAGATTGCCAAAATGTCCAGGGCGATACTCCAAGTTGACGGGCAGCAAGGTGACGGTATTGACGGAGCCGGTTCCCGGATTATCGACACCATGATTTTGCCATTCCAGCATCATTCCGGCCCTGAACCATTTATTGAGGCCATACATGCCTTGGAAGTTCACCAAGGGGCCAACGGTAGATACGCCGGAGCCTTGTGTGGTGAAGCTTGGTCCGACACGAAATCCTCCTGTGATTCTCCCTTCTTCAGCCATACCTTCATGGACCCATCCCCCATCGGCGGCATCGGAAGGATGAGCATCAGGGGGATGAGCCTGAGCGACGTGAGGAGTCATGCCGAGCAAGAGTGTAGCGGTCAGTATCCCCTTTAATAAGGATGGAGTAAAGCTTGTATGCATGGTGTTCTCCTAAGGTAAGCCAATGATGGAGCGAACTGTAACGGACTCCTCCCGCAGTTTCAATAGAAAGCGCGTATTGGTCAAGAGGAATCCAATCCATTTTGAACGTGAGAACCACCACGTCATGGGATTCTACGGCGGTCGGGGATCATCATGCATCATCCTTCTGCGCGAGGCTTGGTGAGTTCCTCCAGGAGAAACGTTCGTACTCGTTCTCGCGCGTCACGCGAGGCCTGTCCGGACTGAGCTCGCTCTTTCCACGAGCCAATCAGCGTGCTATGGGCGTGCGTCGGTTTGCCATCGATCTGATAGGCACCGGCCGGGATGGCGCCGTCGATGAAGCGATGGCCAAACATGTCGCTCAGGGTCTTGTGTTTCTCAGGAGGAGCCATGCAGTCTGTTTCGAACCGCAATCCGTACACCTTGGCGGTGCTTGTTTTGGCGATCGTGAGATCATCTTCGGATATCCCAAGGGATGCCTTGTCGTTGTCCGTGTACCACCAGAAACGTAGGGGAAGCGCTGGTTGGGCGACTACTGCTGCAGTGACCCGAGGATGATCCAACAGGGCAAGGGGGAAGGGACCGGTCAGGCAATTGCCGATGAGACCGATCCGCTGCCCCGCATGCCGGTTTCCCATCGTCTGGACCACGCCGCGCAGCCAGTTGACGATCGGCGTGCTTCCGTGGGATGGCGTTCCCCATTCCCCACCAGGAAGAAATTCCACGATGCCTCCAAACCAGTACGCCTCCAATCCATGTATCGGCGAGAACTTGCCTTTCTCGCCGAACAGCAATGGCACGTAGACGGTGAAATCTTTCGAGAGCTCCTCGGCATAGGCCAACGTTCCGGGGGATAGTCCGGTCATCTCGTGGAGTAAGAGGATCGGAGGTTTGGCCGTGTCGTCATTGAGGCAGAACACGGAATGGGTGATTCCAGCGTGCGAGAAGGGTTGCTCAAAACATTCGGTCCAATTCCGGGCAGGCATCCCCTCTTCTTTTACGTGCGGTGCGCACGTCCCGAGCTGCGTGGCCCCACAACCCGACAGGAGCATGGACAACACCATGCCATGGAAAAGCGGATTTCGGGATCTCCCCCGTGTCGCTCTGCATCGCAAACTAGGGCTGGCCGTCTTACGCATGCGGTGTCGATTCAGTCTCATTCGCCGGCGCTAAGGCGCGTCGGACGTTGTCGAAGTCGTTGTGGCATCGTGCGCAAGGTCCCTGATCAGACGCTGAAATTCTGAATTGTTCCGCAATAGACGCGATCCGGCTTGAAGCAGATGATCGACTTCTTCGTTGGTCAAGGCGAGGTTGGTGGCGATATTCATAAGGCGCGCCTCTTCTTCCAGGTCAGTCATTTCTGTCAGGCTCGCGTTGATGAAGTAGATATCCGCGTCCGGCGCGAAAATGCTGGGAGCACTATCGGGCCTCTGCCGGAGCTGTAGGCGCCATTGCTGCACGGCCTGATCTAGGAGTTGCATCGTGTCTGTGGAATAGCGGTTGATCGGGATATCAATTAACGCGTGGCTCACTCGCGAAAGACCCGGTATATCGTTGAGCTGGTATTGAGTCAGATCCGGAGCGGTTTCCGCGCTCACCATGAGGTAGACCAGCTTTCGAATGTTCTTGGCTCCGAGCATCTGGAACGTCGACTCCAGATCTCCGACGAGGGTGGTTGTTTCCAAGACAGTGCGCATCCCAATATTGTCGGAAAGCCCACCATCCAAGAGATGAATGTACGGACGTTTCTTGGCGTCGAGATAGGACCGGAGTTCCCTGGCGCGCTGGCGGCCCCATGCGGTGGGCCGCTCTTCCACCAATCTGGCCGGCGGCTGAAAGCCACATTCGCCGGCATAGTTTTTAATCGAAATCGGGCTGAGCAGCAGTGGGAGTGCACTCGTGGAGGCGGCGGCGACCGACAAGGGGAGTTGGCTAAGGTCCGAACAGATGATGTTGAATTGCCGTTGGTTGAACTCGAAGCGTGAAAGAGAGGCCATGTCGGAGGCATGCAAATTAATGATGGGGCGCCGTCGCCTGGCAAGGAGATCACCGAAGGTATGGCCATTGAATAGGGCCTCGTCCAATAACTCAGCGAAGATATGGGCGCGACCGAAATACGGAGACCAGAGTCGAAGCCAGTTGGACGGAGAACGAAAAATCCTGGACCGAAGTTCGGTCTCCCAATCCTTCCGGAGAAAGTGAGTCTCGAAATCCTGGAAGATACGGTCACCATAGAGCGCGTAATACACCGCAGTGAAGCTTCCGCCCGAAACGGCATTGATGATGTTCAGCTCATCGACCAGTCGTTCTTGACGTCCCTCCCAGACGATCGGAGTTCGTGCCAGCTCTTGCAACACGCCGTAGGAGAGGGCTGATGCGCGCGCACCGCCACCTGAGAACGAGGCGACGATGAACAGACTGTCCGAGCTGCCAATCTTGGATGGAGGCAGGTTCGTCGATCGGTAGCCATAGGCTGGGTCCCAGTGGGACAAGGGCGCGTTCATGGTCGGGCGGACATATTCGCAGCCGAGCAGGAGTATTGTGCAACTGATGAAGACCAAGACGCCTAGCGGACGTGCAAGGATGATTGTGCGTGCGTGAACGGCCTTCATGAACGGGGGAGGGTACGCAGGTGGATGGATTGTGTCAACTCTATTGGGCCAGATCGTCGACAACCGAAAACTATAGCATTGTCAGTCATGACCCTGTCGGGAGTTGTCTGCTCAACGACATTGAATCAGCGATGTTCATAGCGTATGGTTTGTTCTCTGTTCTTAGTGGGAGAAGTTTTGAGGCGTCAGCTCACCGGTGTGTCACACCGAGTCCAGTTCACGTCAAATAGGCCGGAGCATGAGGTAGGCGATGAGCCACGTTGGGATCATCTGTCCAAATGTACCGGGACATCTCAACCCTATGGTGGCACTGGCGGATGCGATTCGCACCCGTGGGCATCGGGTCACCTTCTTTTTATTGGGTAAGCCTCCTTTATCGATCTCGGAAGCCGGGTTTGAGATCGTCGCTCTCGGGGGGACAGTCTTTCCGGCTGATGTGTACCAAGCCGAGTTTCAGAAGCTCGGCTCGCTTCAGGACCGGGCAGCGCTCAAGCACACGCTTGCGATCGGTGCACGTGCGGCTGATGCGATGCTGGAAGTCGGGCCGGCCGTGGTGCGTGCGAGTGGCGTGACGGCGTTGGTGGTGGATCAAGCCTCGTTCCCAGGTGGGACCGTTGCCGACCAGGTGGGGATTCCATTCGCAACCGTTTGCAATGCGCTGCTCCTGCACCCTGACCCCAACGTCCCGCCGTACTTTACGCACTGGTATCCTCGAGATGTATGGTGGGCACGGATTCGCAATCGCATCGCATGGGCGGGGCTCAACCGACTGTACGCTCCAATCGTGACCCGTATTCAAGCCCATCGCCGTAGGCTTGGTCTTCCGGTTCCGACTGGCCTCGCAGACGTCTGGTCCACCACGCTGCAGATTAGCCAACAACCTGAACTCTTTGAGTTCCCTCGGCGTGAGTTACCGACACAGGTCCGATTCGTCGGCCCACTTCGGCTCCCTGGCGGATATCTGCCGGTCTCGTTCCCATGGGAGTTGCTTGATGGGCGACCATTGATCTATGCGTCACTGGGAACCTTGCAGAACAGGATGGCAGGGATGTTCCGGGTGATTGCCGAGGCCTGCGAAGGGCTTGACTCGCAAGTGGTTATCTCGACCGGTCACGGGGTATCACCGGAAATGCTCGGCAACCTTCCTAGCCGTCCGATCGTCGTTTCTTATGCCCCGCAGTTAGAGGTGCTCCGTCGGTCGACTCTTGCGATAACCCATGCAGGCCTCAACACTGTGCTCGACGCAATGGCGACCGGAACTCCTCTAGTGGCTGTTCCCATCACGAACGAACAGCCAGGGATCGCTGCCCGTATAGCTTGGATCGGAGCCGGCGAGGTCATTGCGAACCCACAGGTCACACCTCAGGCGCTGCGTGCCGCCGTTGTCCGTGTGCGATCGAATCAGTCCTATCGTACGGCTGCCGAACGGGTTCGTGACGCGATTGAAGTTGCTGGCGGTGCGCCATGTGCGGCAGAGCTGATTGAACAGCGTTTGGCACTCAAGACCTGATGACCATGTAGCGAAGTCATGAGTCCAGACGGCTTGTCCTCATCTTTGTAATCCTTTAGGATCGGCACCATATGCGCAGCATTCACTGTCTAAGTCATTCCACTCTCCATGGCTACCTCGCCTCTCTTCTCAATGAGTAATCAGTCCGAGCGATCGACAACGGCGGGCCTGGCACTGGCTGCACTCGGCGTTGTCTATGGTGATATTGGCACCAGTCCTTTGTATGCCCTGCGGGAATGTTTCCATGCCTCGCATGGACTACCTGTTGTCTTGGCAACGATCACAGGCCTGCTCTCCCTCATCATCTGGGCGCTGTTGCTGGTCGTCACGGTCAAGTACTTGCTCTTTGTCATGCGGGCTGACAACCAGGGTGAAGGAGGCATTTTGGCGTTGATGGCGCTGGGGCAGCGCCATCGGGAAGAATCCGCGTTTCCCTTGAGAATTGGCCCAGTGATCGCACTGGGTTTGCTCGGAGCCTCGTTGGTCTACGGCGATGGCATGATCACGCCGGCCATCTCGATTTTGAGTGCCGTGGAAGGCATCGAAGTCGAGACGACCGCCTATCAACCGTATACATTACCGATCGCCATTGCCGTCTTGCTCGTCTTCTTTGCGATCCAGTCGCATGGAACGGGACGGCTTGGTGGATGGTTTGGTCCGATCATGTTGCTCTGGTTCCTCACACTCGCAGCCTTGGGGATTCGGAGTGCTGTGCAGACTCCCGAGGTATTTACGGCGTTCAGTCCCACCCATGCGGTGCAGTTTCTGCTGGACCATCCCACGCAGGGGTTTGCGGTGTTGGGCAGTGTGTTTCTCGTTCTGACCGGCGCGGAAGCCTTGTATGCCGATATGGGACACTTCGGCAAAGGGCCCATTCGCCTCGGATGGTACAGCGTGGTGCTGCCGTCGCTTGTCTTGCAATACCTTGGACAAGGGGCCCTGCTGGTTCGCCAACCGGATGCGGTCGCCAATCCTTTCTACTTGTTGGCGCCAGGATGGTTGCTGCTCCCGTTGGTCGTGCTCGCGACCATGGCGACGATCATCGCGTCGCAAGCGATGCTGAGCGGTGCTTTTTCGCTCACGCAGCAGGCGATTCAGTTAGGCTACTTGCCGCGTATGGATATTCGGTACACATCCGCCTCCCAGATCGGGCAGATTTACGTGCCTGCCGTGAATGTCCTGATGCTGATTGGGACCGTTAGTTTGGTGCTGTTTTTTAACACCTCCAGCAACCTGGCTGCTGCCTACGGTATCGCCGTGGCCGGCACGATGGTCATTTCTACGCTCCTGATTTTCGTCGTGGTGCGGCGGCAGTGGAAATGGAGTTGGCCGTTGGCGACCCTTGTCACTGGGTTCTTCCTGACCCTTGATCTTTCATTCTTCGGTGCGAATGCCTTAAAGATTCCGCATGGTGGCTGGTTGCCGCTTGCCTTTGGTGCTGGTCTGTTCCTCTTGATGGCGACGTGGAATGGTGGGCGTCGGCTCGTCGCGAGGCACCTCTGGAGTAAGATGCCGCAGCTGACCGCCTACCTGAAGGAGGTGCTGGATCAACCGCTGACTCGCGTGCCAGGGACAGCTGTCTATTTAACGCAGTTTCCTGACCTGACGCCACCCTCGTTTGTGCAGAACGTCCGGCATAACAAGGTGCTCCATGAGCAGCTGGTCTTTCTGACGACCACGACTTCCCGCGTTCCGACCGTGACCGGGAGCCATCACGTGCGCATTGAACCTCTTGCGCCGGGTGTGCGTCGAGTTGTGGTGCAATACGGATTTATGGAGACGCCGGATATTACCCGCTTACTTGCGGCCTGTCGGTCACAGGGACTTGAGGTGGATCTTGAGGGGGCGACCTTCTTTCTCAGTCGTGTAAACTCCATTGCGACACCGAAGCCTGGTATGGCGCTGTGGCGAGAACGGCTCTTCGTCTTTCTCAGCCGCAACTCCCAACGCGCGAGTTCGTTCTTCCACATTCCCGCCGACCAAGTCGTCGAGATCGGTGTGGTGGTGGAGATCTAACAGGCATGGGGCAACGATCCAATACTCACAGGCCCCGTCTTGTGACCCATCATCTAATAGTGTATATACATTGGTGTGTTTGAGTGGGATATCCAGAAGGCTATTGCCAACTATGAGAAGCACGGGGTTTCATTTGAACAGGCGGTCACGGCATTTGGTGATCCCAATGGCCTCGATGGCGAGGACATCGCGCATTCGCAACAGGAACATCGTCGAAAACGACTTGCACGGTCGGTTACAGGCCATATTCTGCTGGTGATCTATACGCTCAGGAGGAAGTACCATGAAAAGGAAACTATCCGTCTCATCAGCGCCAGACAAGCGAGCCGCAAGGAGCGTCAGGCATATGCCCGATTCGCAGATCGACTTCTCCGATAGCCCGGAACTGTCCAATGAGCAGCTGAAGCGGATGCGCCCAGTCGGACGGCCTGTGACTGGCCTGGCCAAGCAATTAATTGCCATTAGACTATCGCCCCGTCTGTTGTCCACCTTGCGAAAGATGGCTGCCAAGCAAGGGAAACCCTACCAAACGTTGATTCATGAATTGCTGGAAAAAGCGGCCGCGCGGGCAGCGTAACAGTTTCTTGTCCCACTCACCCCACTCTTGTTTTAGGAAGCGACTCCTGTATCGCCTCTCTGCTGCATTCAGCTGCAACGCTCAACGCGCGAGTTCGTTCTTCCATATTCTCGCCGAGCAGGCCGTTGAGGTCGGTGTGGCGGTGAAAATTTAGCCAGTATGGGCGAGCAGTTCAAGAAAGCGTGATGACTCTCGTCACGAATAGGTTGTGTCGACCTTTATCAATTGAGGCAGTCAGGGCAACGGCGCTCTCTCAGACAGCGTGATCATCGAACGGAGAGCTTTCATGGCTCCGAACTCACCAGCGTCTGTGGCCTCGAGCAGGACAAGAAGAGTATCGAAGTCCTTCATCATCGACAGCGGGAGTGCGTATTGGCCTAGGAGTTGTCCGTCCTGGTTCACCACACGCAGTTCAATCCAGGCTAAGGCACGACCCAGCAGCACCTGCTCATTCCCTTCACTCAGCTGTCTCGTTCGTCTTTTTGTGCGAAGCGGACGCACCGTCCGTTGACCGGTGGCATTGAAGAGTACGACGGCTTCTCGTTTCTTGAAGCCACGAGCCTTCAATACAGAGGCGCGGCAGGCAAGCAAGACCGCTTGGGCTGCGGCCGCAGCTGAAAAATCCGGTTCAATCAGCTTCGGAGCGAACGCATCGGAAAATTGCGCCAGAATCGGACAGATCACGATGCGATAGCCAAAACGTAACAGCCGGATTGCCCAAGGCAGGAGGATGAAGCAGGGAACCAAGAGCACGATGCCAAGAATTGCCGCCACCAGGGGGCTCAGTAGGAAGTAAATGGCCAGGAAGGCCAGAGAGAACACGACCTTGCAGGTCTCGAAGAGCAGATCGATGAATGGCACGGGACTCAGCCAAATGAGCACATCCAAGGCCAACCGGGTGAGCATCATCGTGACCAGCGAGATGAGCGCGGCCAGAATTAGGATGGCCGTGCTGGATTCAAAGCCCGAGAATAGACCGGCCTGCACGATTGAAGCATACAGCTCCGACGAAGATGCCGTCAGACCGTTTGGCGCCAGGGCATCCGCGCCAATCATGAGGTAGATGAGGCCGACGGCGATATCCTCGGCGATACGAACGAACTTGCCAAAGGCTCCTCGAATTTTTCCTGAGTTGACCAGCCAGGTGAGCCCAGCGAGGAGGGCGAACGTGCCAAACACCCACCAATTTACATATTGTTTGGCCTGATGGACTAACGAATTCTGTCTAATCTGCTGGAGGAGCCTCAATTCCGACTTGGCAAATACTGGCTCATCCACGAGCAATGCCGTTCCGGTTAAGACCGCGAGACCCAGAAACGGCGTGGAAGCGATGGCCGGCAGTGGCCCAAAGACCTCAATGAGTTTCTTGTTCAGGTAATCCACTTGTGGGCTCTGCCCATTCGGTGAACTCGTCGTGTCGTCGGCCCCATGCGACTGTGACGCTCCACAGCCTGTGACCAAGATCACAGCGAGGGTCAGCCCAAACAGCTTTGACCAACGAGACAGGTCTTGCATCCCGACCCTCCCCCTATTCAGATCCGAAAGAAGCCTTCCAGCCAGTCTACGAGTAGTTGATATACCTCGAGGCAGAAATGGACGTCATGATACCAAGAAAATGGACACGTGTGGTCCTCTCCCAATTGGCTTGCTGTGCCCGTATCGGATGGAATTCGTGTATCTGATTCGATACGGCATGCTATCCAAATCGATACAGTTCAATCCTCTGTCAAAGGCGGTATTCCGTAAACACCGCGGAGATATTGACTTCCATCGATGTGGCTCACAACTTGCTGCAAGAGGTCCTCATGGGGATGAGCTGGTGAGTAAGGTTGGAGCATGCTTCGAACGCACGACATGAAACTAGAGTGACCGGCCAGCATCTTGTAGATGCCCCGGGAGCCGAAGACGGAGGTGACCCATGCCGCTGAAACGATATGGAGTATTGAAAGGGAGAGCGATTGCTGCCAAGCGGGAAGAAGACCAATCTTCTCCTCATTATCAGGTTCATATTCAAGCCGGCTCGACGCATTACCGCATCGCGGTCAATGTGAAGTCTCAGCTCAGCCCCTCCGAGCTGCTGTTTCTGGTCGATGACCATTTCCAGCATCCCATCACCGCCAACCTCCCCAGCTTGGAGGATGAGTTTACCCTGCTGTCGAGCAAGCCCGGTGGACAAGCCGTGGACTTCATTCGTGGCAATCTCTTCGATCGATCGGATATGCGGCTACTGCCTCCGAATCTTCCCGGTCCGGACAATGATCTCAGCGATCGCATTGAACACTACGTCACACGCGCCATCCAGGAAATGGATGCCCGAGTCTATGCATTTGGGGAGCGGTGGGGGCCGGAGGGCGGAAAAGCAGACAAGATTTTTGGCTTCCGACCGGGGAACGGGATTCACGACATTCATATGAACCAGGGGAACGACACGTCCCACAGAGGGGATGATGGAGTGTGGCAAGACGGAGCCCTGCTGTTACACTTTCCTTCCACCCAGCAATGGGTTGCGGTGTTTTTAGCGTTTCAATCTCAAGCGTGGCACACTGATGATCGTACCGGCCACGCCAGTTCCGATGTGCCGGATCCGGGACCTGGGCCACAGCCGAGCCCCACGGAGCCAGATCATCTCGTCCGAATTATCGGGGCGCTGGTGAATCCAATTGGTCCGGCACCGGAACAGGAAACGGTGACCTTACTCAATGCGTCACCGGCAGACATCGACCTCGCAGGCTGGCAGATTGCAGATCGGTTGAAGAACAAAATGGCGCTGTCCGGCACCATCCATTCAGGCGCTGCGATCACGGTTAAGCTGTCGCAGGAAGTTCAGTTAGGGAATAAAGGAGGGATCGTGACGCTCTTGAATGACAAAGGATTGAAAGTGGACGGAGTGTCGTATACGGCGGAGCAGTCGCAGAAGGAAGGCTGGACGATTGTGTTTTAGCCATAGGTGTGACGCTGGGCTCGACTGATCACGAGGTGGGGCCCAGGTTGGATTTGATAGTCGATGTTGGCCTGGATAGGCTTATTGCATGGTAGAGAGTGTTCCAGCTTTTGCTAACACCTCTTTGGCATCAAGCAGATCCGGAACCCCCACGGGTTTTGGGTTCTTGTACAGTGTCACCGTCATGGCTGTTCGGCGCCAGAGCCCCAACACGTCTAATCGTCCACCTTGGTAAAAGTAGTCGTACCCCTCGCGGAGTGTCAGCTCTGCACAACGGCGACGGAGATACGCGTCCAGCTGTGCTTGGGACGTGAAGGCGCTCGTCCGATATTCCACCCGGTACGCGTTCTCTTTGAGCTGCTCAACGACATCGGTTCCGGCCTCACCCAACGGGGTGTAGTGCCCGGTGGCACAACCGGCTAGAGCTGCAACCAGCATCAGCAATAGGAACTCTGTTCCCCACAAATGAGTTCGCATGACGGGTCATCGTAACGAGACGGGCAGAGGAGATCAACCACAAGTTCTAAGGGATTCACAATTGGTTTGTCTGTATGCAAGGGCAATCGAGACGGGAGTGGTGAACCAGCTATGTTTCTATCTCTCACTTCCTGAATGCCATGAAGTGAGAGGGGTTTCTGATGCCAGCGAACCTACCACTCCCGAATTATCTTCCCCTCAGCGGTGAACAGTTGTGAACCGGCTTCTTTAAAGACGACTTCGTCCGGTGCATAGATGATCTTCCGGCCGTCTTTCACCATCTGTTCGATCTGGAACGGAGTTGCAGCCAAGAACCCTTCATCACGCATGCTGGACCGCTCGTAGAAGATATCGTCCGGGAACAGGCTGAGATAGGTGTCGAAGCCACCTTTGAATGTGCCAAGCTTGCGATAGGCCCACCAGGTACACTGCCGACGATAGAGCTTGGGGTGGATAAACCGTTTGGTCTTTTCCGGCTTCAGCGTGGCGGTTGCCGGCGGCTGGTACAGGAGTTGAGGATCGAACTCACCAATCGTACGGGTCTGATATTGTGCTATGCCGTCGGTGGCAGTTTTTCCAAGAGCCCAGGCCTCCAGGCATGCCTCCATTTCAGCTGGGTGCATGGAGTTATACAGCGCCACGATCGCGAGACCCTGTCGGAGAATTTCAAGATTGATGTCGATCTCGTTGACGAGCACATTGCCGACGAATCGCCCGTATTTGTCCACGGCATCAGCCGGACCTTCATGATCCGTCACCTCTGTCTGAAATCGACAGGGGAGAGGAGACGCTCCGAACGTACTGAGGTAGCGGCCCAGCCGGACCGTTGCGGTTTCTGTCTGGCGCTGGCGATATTTCTTGACTAGTCCGGATCCTTTGAGGCTGCCAAACGGTTGACCTTTGTACGTCTTCCCCTTCATGGATTGCGGTTGATAGTGCAGTTCAGGTGCATCGACTCCCTGCAGTCTCACGGTAATCTTGCCATTCTTAATCACCGGCTTGAACTGACCGAACGATTTGACACCGGCTCCATCAAACTTGGTGGTGGGGCGAGAAGCGTCGTTGGTTGGTTGATACTGAACGGCACCGGGAAGAACGGTCAGAACGATCTTGGTCGTATCGGCGTCAGATTCTCCTATCGGCCAGAACTGTGACAGGTCTAGCGTTCCGTCGATCATCAGCTTGCCCATATCGTCTGTCTCCTTTCAGGAGGGTAGATGTGTCTGTTGGATTCCGTTGCGAGAGCGCTACCGTCTGCTTCTGCCGCACGGGCGATTCCTGCTGGCAGGCTGGTGGGCTTAGGGGACTGGCCGGCGCAAGATCTTTGCAACGCCCACCTAGTTTTGCCTTTGATCGTATGTCTGTATTGTGAGCTTGGCTCAAGACTGGGGTTAGGACTGAGGACTGACTGATCACTGCACCCGTTGCTGCGGTTTGCTGCACGGGGTACTTATCGGCATTCAGACTGACTATGAGCAATAAGAACAACCACCCAGCGCTCCACCACAGTGATGTACGCATAGAAATAATCCTTTCATTCCTTGGCTTAGGAAGGACTAGTCAAGCAAGGAACGGGCCAATCGGAATGCAGAGAGAATCGGAACAGTTGATAAAGAATGATGACGGCGGCGTCCATCAAGAACCGTGCGAGATGTATCTCTTTTGACTCAGAGTGTATCTGAATAGATTCAGTATGAGTTCAGTGAGAAGTGGGCACTCAGTTTGAGCTGTTGATACCAGGATGGCCGGTGATTGTAAGGTCTGTGCCAGCCAATCATGTGTAGTGCCTGTCACACGGCGGTAAGGCCACGTCAAGTTGGGCATGTTGTATTCGCAAGAGACGTTGAGCTTGGGCCACGGTGCACAGAACAAATCGAATGCGGTCGCCAGGAGCTAATTGTGCGGCAAGGGGAAGGTCGGCTGAAATCACGACAGCGATTTTGGGATAGCCTCCGGTGGTCTGTCGGTCAGCCATCAAGAGGATTGGTTGCCCGTCGGAGGGCACTTGCAGGGATCCCGTGGCTGTGCCGTCCGAGATAAACGAAGCAGTGTCTTTCTGAGCGATCTTGGAGCCGGCCAAGCGATAACCCATGCGATTGGACTGAGGAGAGACGGTATAGGGGGCCTGCGTCAAGGTCGTGAGCGAGTGCTTTTTAAAAAACATCTGCTGTGGACCAGGAATGATGCGCAGGGTTGCAGAGCGTTCATAGCAAGGACGGAGTGGGGCGGGGAGTTCCGTGCCGATTGGCTGGGTGATGAGTGGGGCTGGTTTTCCACCGCGCAAAACGTCCCCTTGTTTCAGCGGCCTCCCATGCAGTCCCCCTGTTTCGCTTGCACAATGGGTTGCGCGGCTACCCAGCACTAGAGGGACGTCGATGCTGCCGGCGATTGAGAGGTATGCACGAGCTCCAGCTCGTGGCACGCCGAAGCGCAATTGACCACCACGCGGAATCAGCATGCTTCTCCACATCGGCACGTTCCGATTATCAAGAGTAGGAGAGAGGTCCGCTCCGGTGATGGCTACGACGGTATCTTGTTCAAACTGGAGCTCCGGCCCTTTCAGGGTGAGTTCAAGTATTGCCGTCTGGTCAGGATTCCCCACCAGCCGATTCGCAACGATCATGGAGAAAGAGTCCATCGTTCCTGAGATTGGCACGCCATAGTGTTGATGGCCGTAGCGCCCCAGGTCTTGCACGGTGGTCAGCCAGCCGCTTTTCAGGACAAGGATCTCGGCTGGCTGGAGTTCCTTCATGTCTGAAGCGGCCTCGCAATACGAACTCCAGCCGATTGAATTTCCTGTCGAACAAGCTGGAGGAATTCAACTGCCTGGGGAGTGTCTAAATGAATGCACAGGCTCTTGGCCTGGATCGGTATTTGCTGCCCATCAATGCTTGTGACGGATCCGTTGAGGATCTCGCGCAGTTGGCGCCGAACGTGTTGCTCACTCTGTAACAGCGCTTGAGGGTGTGAGCGAGGAACCAAGGTGCCGTCGGACTGATACGCTCGGTCGGCGAATGCTTCCTGAATCACAGTCAGTCCAGCCGTTCTCCCGCTTTTTACCAGTTCCGATCCAGCAAGGGCAAATAGTAGCAAGTGAGAATCGAATGATGCCACGGCTCGTGCAACGGCATCGGCCACTCTACGATCTCGTGCCGCCAAGTTATAGAGAGCCCCATGAAGCTTGACGTGGCTGAGTGTCAGTTGCTCCGACTCCAGTACTTCGGCCAAGGTTTTCAGTTGTGCGGATAGGAGCCATTCAACTTCGCCTGCAGACGTCCGGCGATCCCGGCGCCCGAAGTCTTGTGCATCGGGAAATCCTGGATGGGCGCCGATCGCCGTTCCGGACCGTGCGGCAAGCTTCGCGGTGCGGAGCATGAGTGAGGGATTGCCGGCATGTACGCCACAGGCAATATTCACCGAGGTGATCAGCGGCATGAGCTGAGCTTCAAGAGCGTAATACGTTTCATCCTCGTACTCGCCCATGTCACTGTTTAAATCAATCGTTGCCATGCACGCTCTTATGGCTGAGACGGTCGAACTCATGACGGTCGATTGGATTGAATTGAACGATGTCCCCTGGCTTCAGTAGGAAGGGATCGGCTCTGCCCTTGCGGTACATGGCGATCGGTGTTCGACCAATCAGCTGCCAGCCGCCTGGTGTGGCGATGGGGTAAATTCCCGTCTGATGATCAGCAATGCCGACTGATCCAGCCGGGACTGTCGTCCTCGGGGTTGAACGGCGAGGCATGGCCAACCGCTCAGGGACGAGCCCAAGATAGGGAAACCCGGGACTGAATCCGAGCATATACACGCGGTACTGAATGGACGCGTGCAATGCGCTGGCCTCATCCGGTTGTAGACCGGCAAAGGTTGCCACCGCTTCCAAATCCGGCCCCCATTCGCCGCCGTACAAGACGGGAATTTCGTGGAGAATGCCTTGTGGGTCAGCCTGGCCTGGTTCTCGTCGCGGTAAGGTCTTGAGTCTCTTGGCCAACGTGGCTGAATCCCATTGGAGCGGATCAAAGTGAACGGTGACCGATCGATAGGTGGGGACGATGTCGTGGATACCTTGCCAATGTTGGATGAAGACCGTCTTCGCGAATGCCACGACTCGAGAGTTGATTTCCGAATTGATCACGTTCCCGAACTCAATTGTGAGCGCGGAGTCGCCAAGCGGCAGAATACGGAAGCTCTCTTTCTTTGGATGATGCGAGCGTCTGGTATGAGATCGAGAAGGCACTGGACTTACCGTAGGAGCGTTACCGAGGCTTAGCCGTTGTGAGAATTGATTGGGCTGCTGCGATGCCGGATAGGGCCGCTCCCTCCATGAAGCCCTGCCATTCATAGAACGAGTTGGTGTGTTCGCCGGCGAACAAGAGATTGCCTGCCGGGAGGCCTTCCAACCCTGCCATCGTCGTGAATTGGCCTGGACGGTAACAGGTATAGCTGCCTTTCATCAGGGGGGTTGACGGCCAATGTTCGAGATGTGCGCGGTACTGTCCGTGTCTATCCTTGGACGCAGCTCCAAGTGTGCCGGGGTAGACTCGATTCAAATCCTGTAAGAACTGCGCGGCGTTTGTTTGGACTGCACCTGGATCCAGTCCAGCCCCACGGGGCCCGCTTGAATAGTCGGTGAGAATTCCGCGGTTGTCTGATCCCAAAGTCGGATTGGTTTCCCATGTCGTTTGGACGTTGAGGAGATCCGTATAAGCCGTTCCGTTACTCCCCAAGGTATGCCAGGGTCGGCGTGAAAAACCGATCATCATTTTGGCATTCGTTCCATACCCTAGTCCCTGAATCGCAGCACGTTGTGCGGGAGGGAGACCAAGCCCAGCATCCAAGTTCACCTGGCGGAGCGTCGTAAAGGGGATGGCCAGCACGGCGACATTATGCGAGAAGGTCACGGTACGGGAGTCTTGCTGAACCGTGAGTTCGATTCGTTCATCGCTCAACTGGCGGACTCGCATGAGTCTTGAGCCATACACAATCTGTCCTGAAAGTTCGCGTGTCAGTCCTTCGGTGATTCGATCATTGCCGTCGACTAGATGATACCGTTCGTCACTGAACACGCCGAAGGGAGTGAAGTGCGAGCGCTGGTCAGCATGAATGAAGAGGAGAAACGTAAGACAGCTTTGTTCGTCTGCTGTGAGCCCATACTCAGCCTCATAGGCGGCAACAATTGCGGCCTTGGCGAGCGGCCCTGCCGAGACACCGGCTCCATTTTCTCCTTCCAGGTAGGCCGATAGGCTGATCCGGTCCAAAGCCACATCGTCCTTGGTGTGGGATGTAGCCGTGACTTTTCGTGATAAGTGGTTCAGGTCAATCCGCATTACCGAGATGAAATCTCGAAACTCCGCTACGACTGCTGCTTCTGAATACCGTTGTCCATAGAAGTGGTAGAAGACCTCTCCCGGCTCCTTGTTCATATCTTCCAGGCTCAGACGAAATCGCTTGGCGTAGCTCAGCATCGTCTTATGCAGCGTGTCGATGAGTTCGCCGCCGCGTTCGACTACTTGGCCTGGAAAATAACCACGTAACGTCCAACAACGGCCACCTGCTCGATTTGCCGCCTCGTAGATGGTGGCTTGAACGCCTCCGCTCTTGAGCGCATCGGCACAAGCCAGTCCGGCGAGCCCCGCACCGACAATCCCTACGGAGAGCGAGGAAGGCGATGGCTTGGCGGCGGCCGCACCTCGTGGAAGCCCTGCTATCGCCCCCAGGGCAAGCGCGACACTAGTTGTCCCGGCACTGAGCAGAAAGTCGCGGCGCGAAATCGAATGCGCCGCCCTTCGTGGACTCAACTCTTGGATCGCTCCAAGTGCATCGACAGCAGAACAGTGCTGGCGTTCAGCCAAGAAGGCGGCTGTCATTAAGCGGACCAATGAACAGAATGATGGAGTTCGAAACATGTGAACGTCTCCCGGTTGGACAACGAGCAGGCACGGTATCTTACTGAAATGATAAGAGCTGCGGAAAGAGGGGAGCAAGGGAATGGCGATCCATGGGCGACACGAACTGCCGTTAGAACATAGCGCAGACTATACCTGGGGCTAAAAGCGCAGGAAGAGCTGTCCAACTATTGGACAGTTGTGGGGCAAAGGGTGGCTGTCATGAAAAAAGTGGGGTGATTTTATTTCTGCTTAAGTGTTAGATTCGATTTCCACGACAGAGAGATATGACTCATTCACTCTTCTACCAGGAGGGATGTACGATGGGACTCTTTGGCACGATTATGGAGAAACTCGGATTTGGTTCCGCTGCCCACGCAGCCCCCCCGCCGCCGGCTGCGGCTCCAGTAGCAAGTGCTCCGTCAGCTCCCGCTGCGGCGCAGGCTGCTCCCAAGCCCGCTGCGATATCGGCGGTCGATGTCGTGGGAAAGCTTGAAGGGCTTGCTGCGCAGAATTCGCAGAAGCTGAATTGGAAGACGTCGATCGTCGATTTGATGAAGCTCTTGAATTTGGACAGCAGTCTCACGGCACGCAAAGAACTGGCGACTGAACTCGGATGCCCCGCAGACAAGATGGGCGACTCCGCCCAGATGAACATGTGGCTCCACAAAGCGGTGTTGCAGAAGTTGGCGGCGAATGGTGGGAATATTCCCAAGGAACTCTTGCACTGACAGAATGCAGGGCGAGAGGACTATGAGCTCTCTTGCTCGCTCTCGATCAAAATCGGGCGGGAGAGGCTCAGCCTTTGCGGCGCTTCGGTCAGGACCAAAGGGGTCTGCTGGAACTCATCGACCACCGGATGTGAGCCCATGTCGATCGAGCCTTTAAAAAAGGCGCCCTCTTCCATCGAGAACGACGGCGCAGAGATATCCCCAAGGACAACTGCGGGTTTGAGCAGTTGGATTTTGCTGGTCGCAGTCACGTTGCCATGGATCTTTCCTCTGGTGACGATGGTTTCAGCGACAATCGTTCCTCGGATCGTGGCATTTTCGCCGATCACCAACATCCCTTTTGCATGGATCTCGCCCTCGATGGAGCTGTCAAGCTGAACCGTGCTGTGAAAGTGGACGACGCCCTTGAAGGTGACGTCCTTTCCAAGCACGGTGAAATGTCCATTGTCGGAATCACTCTCTCTTTTTTTGTCCCACATGATGCCCCTCTTTTCAGAGTGAGTTCAAAAAAATAGGTAGTAACCATACAGGAGTTGGAAGGAAGAATCAAAGGCTGATTTGTGGGCGGTGTGAGGATGGACGGAGTACTACCGCTTGTCGGATGGCTGATTCCGAGATGGTTTCTGTTCCGAACCATGCCCTGCCATGGATTTGGCGGTCTTGCCGATCGCCGATCCGATTTTGGGGATTTCCTTTTCGATGTTCTGTGCGGCGCTCCGCAACCCACGTGTGAGATCGTCTACGGTGAGACCTTTCTGTTGGTCGCCTCGCTGTGAGTCGGCCGCTTCGACCACGACTCCAATCGGGAAACCCATGCAGAGCCACAGAAGCCATCCGGTGATCCATCGGTGCTGCATACGTCAACTATATCAGATAAAGCAACGGCATCTCGTCGCCACGTCGATGGCGTATTCGCCTGGGATCGCGTATGATCGCGCCGGTTGGTCACGAGAGTATAATAGTTGAGGAGCACTCGAGGATGGATATCGACATCTCAGCTCGTCGGTTGGTGGTCATCGGCGCTCTCAGTGCCGGGTTGGGCGTCGTCGCCGGTGCCTTTGGTGCGCATATGCTGAAGGATATGTTGGATCAACATCTGCTGGATGTGTATGAAAAGGCGACCCGCTATCAGATGTATCATGCCTTTGGTCTGGTCCTGAGTGGATTTGCTGTGCAAATCTGGCGCGATACCGGAATGGCCAAAGCTGGGTGGTTGTTTGCCGCTGGGACAATCCTGTTCTCTGGAAGTCTCTATGGAGTCTCTCTACTGGGGATTCGATGGTTAGGAGCCGTGACGCCGATTGGAGGCCTCCTCTTTATCGCGGGATGGACGGTACTCGCGTGGCGTGCGTGGCGTGAGGTCGCTTGATTATGGTTTGCAGGGCGCGAGGCGTTTACCGCTGATGGGACCCCATCCACCGGTATTGCTCACAAATGACCCTTCGATCTTCTGATCGTCCTTGATAAACAGCAGACTGTCTTCTTGAATGTGTCCGTTCTGCTCCCAGCGCAAGTACATGGCATCTCCGAGAAAGATGCTTTCTGCCGGCGTTGCGGCATTGGCGGATGTGGTTCCAGGTGGGGGAAAGACGATGGTGGATTTCTGTTCACCATGCTGCTGGTGATTATGAATGATCCACTGCCAGGTTCCGCAGAGTCGTGACTGGCCTTTGGTTTGTCTGATCCGATTCTTCCACCCATGGATGTTCCACCAGGCTGTGATGGCCTGGTGACTCGCTTCAAACGCCGTACGCTCTGCCGCCAAGCGCAATTCGATGTTCCGTGGCTCTGATGTTCCTTGGGCCGTCCGAGAGTCCAGTTCTTCCTTGGTCAGACGGAGCAGGTCGGAGAATGCTGCTGTCTGGTTTCTGGCCCGTAACCAGTCTTGTCGTGCTGTCGGTAATGGAAGGACGGGAGTGGATAGGCCGGTTTCTTGACGAAGGGAATTGGCAAACTGCCATGTCCCCAGTGCGCTCATCAATTCAGAGACAGACTGTGACAACTCCGGTACCCCGAGTTCCTTGACCATTTTGCTGGGGAGTCTGGCACCCAAGACTCCGGCTGCATCCTTCAGTCCAAGGGCAGGTCCAACCGAGGTCGTAAACAACCTCAGGGCCCCCTCGTCTGACTCGAGTAATGCGAATTGGTCGGCTTGTTGTGTCACTACGTCGGTCAACAAGCGCGGAGAGTCCTGCCCCTCTGCCATGGTCAACGATGGGAGGAGGAGCACACCCAACAGGATGAGGAGGAAGCTGACTCTGTCCTGCCGGTGTCCGCGACCAGGTTGATGCTGATTCAGCTCATTTACCATATTGACTAGTGTGTGTGGAGAATCGTCAAAGAGAGAGCGGCGCTGACTCATGTTCCTTGGAAGCACGACTTCAGAAAGTTCGCCGTGCGTTCCCATGCGAGGGAGGTACTCTCGGCATCATAGGCACTTGGCTTCATCTCGTTGCAGAATGCGTGCGAGGCGTTGGGGTAACAATGGATGTCGACCCGCTTGCCGTACGCTGCGGAGGCGCTCCGTAGTTGCTCAACCACATCGGGTGTGGCCCAGGTGTCCTTCCCCGCCTGATGGTATAACACCGGGGGAAAGAGGTCTTTCATCGCCTCGTGTGACGTGATCATCTTGCCATAGTACGAGACGGCTGCGCGCAACCGTTTCCGGTGGCAGGCGAACCGCAGCGCATAGGATCCGCCCATTCCATACCCGACGACTCCATGAATATTTTTCTTGGCCATGGTGCGAGTATTGAGGTATTCACAACAGGAATTGATGTCGGTGATGACATGGTCATCATTCTGTCGTTCCAACAACGCGGCCGCCACGTCGTCGTTGGCCGTCACCATGCCTCCCAATCGACCGTAGAGATTCGGAAGAATCACCATGTAGCCTTCACAGGCCAGGCGAGCTCCCAGATCCTTCATCTGGCCGGTCAGTCCCCACCAATCATGTAAGAGGACAATCCCTGGATAGGTTCCGGCTTGCTGCGGCCAGAAGAGCAGGCAATCGACTTGGTGTTCCTTCGGCATTTTACTTTTGAAGTAGGGGTCCACCATCTGGTCGGTATGGGTGGGGATCGGAACGCCGCTTGGGAAACGGGCGGTTCCCGTGCCGATCTGTTCTAATGTGAAAGGAGTCGCTGGTGCCGTAGGCATGGTTGAGCTTCTGTTACCGGATCGCTGTTGCGCTGGACATGACGGTACTATATGAAGCTGTTTGTGGGAATGTCAATTGACTGCCGGATGACGTGGTTCTACAGTGCGGGGGGAGCGACGTATCATGAACAGAGACCGCATTGGAGTGGGGCTGATCGGGGTGGGCCGGCACGGAGCCCGATATGCCCAGCACCTTATTCATGATCTGCCGCTGGCGTCTCTCCGTGCCGTGTGTCGACGACATCCTGAGCAAGGATTTCAGCTTCCTGGTGCTGAGTCCGTCACGGTGTACGGTGAGGCCGCTGCACTCATCGCTGATCCGTCGGTCGACGTAGTGGTGGCGGTGACTCCCCCGCTGTACTCTCCTGAGATCTGTCGCCTTGCGGTGCAAGCCCGAAAACCCCTGTTGATTGAGAAGCCGCTGGCTACAACCGCCATCGATGCCAGGACAATGGTGGCTCTGGCTCGCGAGGCGGGGATCCCGCTGATGACGGCGCAGACCCTCCGGTTCGACAAGACGATTCAGCACGTGAAGAGTTTCCACTCCTCTCTCGGGCGTTCTCAGGAACTCGACGCGGTCTTTCAGATCGAGATTCGGAACACGGCCCCCGACCATGTTGCGGGCTATGGGAAGCGAGGAGCCTTACTGGAAATCGGTGTACACATGCTTGACCTGGTTCGGTTCCTGACAGGAGAAGAGGCACAAGTCGTGCACTGTACGATGGATCATATTCCACCGATGACGCCGGAACGAACGGCTTCAATTTACCTTACCACCACAGGGGGAACGGCCTGTCGCATAGAAATTTCACGAGTTGTGGGCGAACGTGCGGGACGAGCCAGCTGGGTCGGGTCACAGGGGCGGGTGGAGGCCGATTGGATGCGCCGACTGATCCACTATAAAACGGGTGCCGAAGCAAAGACCGGGGATATGGACATCCCTCCATCTCTGACCGTCCTCGACACTCTCTCAGCGTTCCTCCAAGCGGTGCGCGACGGCACACCCATGCCGATCACGGGAGAGGACGGATGCCGAGCCGTGGAAATCGCCGAAGCCTGCTACCAGTCGGCACAGGCCGGTGGCGCACCGGTTACCGTCGATCGTCGTTCGTGAAGCGTATTTCGCACGCAACGATGAGACGCGCGCTCTTTCCGTCCTGCACGTCACGCTTCATGAGAGGCACGCGTCTCGTGATGTGGGCTACGACTCCGCCACGATATGGGTGTCCGTCTCTTCGATCCCGTCGATCGAATGGATTTTCGTAATCACCACATCGGAGAGCGAGCGCTCGTCCTGGACGCTGATAAAGACAAAAATATCCGGGCGGCCGAAACAGGAGTGAGCCTGTTCAACACCCGGTATGCGCTTCAGTGCGCCGACCACGTCTTTTGTTTTCCCCGCTTTGACCTTGATGAGAATGTACGCTCTTGTTGCCATGTGATTCTCCTTCGATTAGGGTGCGAGATGTTTATAACGTCGTTCGCGTGATGCCGCTTGGTGATATGAGTTTCGAGTTGCACGTGTCGGGTTTGAGATTTCATGTTCTTCCCCGAAGCCATCACAACAGACTAGAAACTCGAAACCAGAAACGGCGCGCTAGCGCGCCGCGCCCGGCATTGTACTCCGATGATGGGTATAGACCTCTGCAAAGGCCAATCCTTGTGCCGTGAGGGCTGATCGACCCTCTCTCACGAGTTGCATGAATCGCCGAAAATCATCCACCGACAGATTAAATTGTCCGAGTCCCGTGGCCAGTGTCTTCCGCTCGTCAGGTGAGGCGTTGGAGTCGGCATCCGCGAGCGCTTCCAACATGTCAGCCGTCCACCCACCGGCTCGAAAGTGCTCCAGGCTGGTTGCGGCGTCCTCTCCGCGCTTGTTGGTTAACGCACGTCGGGCGAATTCCTGAATGGAGGGATCCGTTCCCTTGGCAAAGACGGATTGGAGCTGGATGACGGCCTGGATGATGCGATCAGCTTCACGTGTGCCCTCCGGCGGAAGTACCGCAGCCTGCTGAAGGGTGGCTAGTACCGCCATGGCTGACCCGATGTAGGGCGATGCCGCTTTTGCTCGTTGTGTCAGTGTTGAAGAAATTTCGCTCACGGTGATGGCCCATGCACCGTCGACCGGGAGCAAGATCAGCCATAGCGTGACCGTAAGGCTCGAGATGGGGTGAGGTTGCCAGCGGAATGATGATCGACCCGAAGGAACCACTCCCTCTGGGGATGACCAGAGGCGCATGGGGAGATTATACAGAGTCGAGCGCAGAGGTTCCAGCGAGGAGCGGGCATCGGTGTGATCTATTGAAACCCTTAGAGAGACTTCCTATAATGAACACATTTTGTTTCGGTTCGGTTGGAGAAAGGCACTGAGACGTGCTTGCTAGGGTGACAAGTGCGGCGTTGATCGGTCTTGACGCACATCTGGTGGATGTCGAAGTCGATATCTCCGGCGGGCTCCCTCAGTTTTCCGTCGTGGGGTTGCCGGACGCCACGGTGAAGGAAAGCCGCGACCGTGTTCGAGCTGCGCTGAAGAACACAGGGTTTCACTTCCCCGCCAAACGCATCACCGTGAATCTCGCTCCCGCCGGGGTCAAAAAAGAAGGCTCGGGGCTCGACCTCGCGATTGCCGTCGGCATTCTCGTCGCGGAAGAGGTGATCCCGCAGTCGATGCTGGATCATCGCGTCCTTGTCGGGGAGTTGTCGCTGGACGGCCGAGTGAAGCCGATTGCCGGAGCCCTTTCCTTTGCGCTGGCCTGCCGAACCGGTTACGACTTACTGCTCCCGGCAGACAATGGAGCTGAAGCGGCATGGGTCAAAGGCGTGCAGGCCTATCCGGTCCATACTCTTCCCGAAGCGGTAGAGTTTTTGAAGGGAAGCCAGGTTCTTCTTCCAAGCCCTTCACAACAGGATGTTCGGGGGGCACTCAGCTCGACGGACGATGAGGACTATGCCGATGTTCGCGGGCAGGACCATGCCAAGCGAGCCCTCGAAGTCGCGGCGGCAGGGGGACACAATGTGTTGATGGTCGGTCCTCCTGGATCCGGCAAAACCATGTTGGCGCGCCGCTTGCCCTCCATCCTGCCGTTGTTGGAATTGGATGAGGCGATTGAAACGACCAGGGTTCACAGTGTGGCTGGATTGCTCACTCCGGAACGACCGTTGCTCGCTATTCGGCCGTTTCGAGCTCCGCATCACAGTATCTCGGACGCTGGCCTGGTCGGGGGCGGGACCATTCCTAAGCCTGGGGAAGTCTCGCTGGCGCATAACGGGGTGTTATTTTTGGATGAATCACTTGAATTTAAGCGAGGGGCGCTCGAAGGGTTGCGGCAACCGTTAGAGGACGGGTATGTCATCCTGACGCGGGCAAGTGGGACGCTCAAGTATCCGGCGCAGTTCATGCTGATCGCAGCAATGAATCCCTGTCCCTGTGGGTACTACGGAGACCGGACGCGGTCTTGTATCTGTTCCGGTATCCAGATCCGCCGGTATCGCGCGAAACTCTCCGGTCCCTTGCTGGATCGACTGGATATCCATCTGGATGTTCCGCCGGTGCCGGTTCGAGAGCTTCGTACAGAGCTTCCCGCGCCAGAGGGATCGGCGGCGATCCGATCGCGTGTCGTCACGGCGCGTGATCGACAGCGACAGCGATACCGATCCGAGGGGATCTATACAAATGCGCAGTTGAAGCCGCGGCTGGTAAAACGGTATTGTGGGCTCGAACAGTCGGCCCAAGAGTTGCTTGAGCAAGCGATGGCACGGCTTCGGCTCTCCGCGAGGGCGCATGGGCGTATCCTTCGTGTCGCACGGACGATCGCAGACCTGGCCGACTCTGATCGGATCGAGACCGTGCATATTGCAGAGGCCATTCAGTATCGTTCCTTTGACCGTAACCCCGACGTGTGAGGCTTCCGTGGCATCAATGCGCGTGTTTGTCTGGTGGTTTATTGTGGGTGCCACGATGGCGTTGTCCGTCATCATGGTGCAAGGTGGCATCAGAGAAGTGATGCAGGCTCAAGGGTCTGTATGGGAGCTGAAGCTTGTTGAGCTGCTGACCACCGTGATGGGTGGAGGCCTGTTGGGCGGCTGTATTGCGCTGATCCTCGATCGAATCAAGAAGTCCTGATGTAACTCAGGCGAGACTTCATCCGACGGCTGATGAACCTGCCATTAGATAGACCACAAACACCGCTACTTTCGTTGGCCGTATACTGTTAAGTATGCGGTTGGGTGCTTGCCTTATCGATACATTTCTCAGCCTCGAAATAAGTCGCCCCTATTGTGCGTATCTTGTTAGCCGTCTACGTAGTCTGAGATCTTCTCCTCGTGGGTAGCGCTTTTGCCTGATCTGTATGCGAAATAGTCATTCGATGCCAGTCCAGGTTGTCTTTCCCGTGCTCTCGTGGCAAGATGTGCGTGCACGTAGGAAGGAATACGCATCATGGCGAGGCCGATGGGAAAGACACCAGTTTCTCGGTTGGCCAAGCTCTCGCCGCCACATCTGCCTGTCGTTCTGAATCGTACCCGATTATTTCACCAACTCGATCAAGCGACCAAATCGCCGCTCACATGGTTGGCAGCGCCACCTGGAGCGGGGAAAACCACGCTGCTCGCATCCTATCTGCAGATGCGGGCTCGCAAAAGTATTTGGTATCGTTTAGATGCCGGTGATGCCGATCCGTCTACGCTGTTTCATTACTTAGGTTTGGCGGTGCAGAGTGCCGCTCCACGCTTTCGCACCAGACTCCCTCACCTCACCCCAGAATACATGGCTGGCTTATCCATCTTTACCCGGCGGTTTTTTGAGCAGCTCGGCAGTCGCTTTCCCCACCCGACAGTGATTGTTCTCGACAACTACCACGAGGTTGCACCGGATTCTTTAATTCATCAATTGCTGCCGGTCGGTATTCAGCAATTGCCTAGTCACGCTCGAGTGATTGTGTTGAGCCGAGAAGGAGTACCCTCTGGCTATGCCCGACTTCAGGCAGAACAACAGATCCATGCCATCAAGGCAGAAGAATTGGAGTTGACGCGGGAAGAAGCACGTCAGCTCGGTCGCCTGAGACATGCAGGCGTTCAAATAAACGAATCCCTCAGCAGCATTGATCATGCTTGGGAGCTGTCCAAAGGGTGGCTGGCTGGATTTATCTTGATGTTGCAGCAGAGCCAATGGGAGCCTGCTTTTGCCAATGTCGATTCTCATAGAGGTTCACAAGCCATTTTTGACTATTTTGCGGGGGAGGTCTTTGCCCGTTTTCCACAGGACAGCCAAACTTTTCTGTTGACGGTAAGTGTTCTGTCAGACTTTACACCGCTGATGGCCCAAGAGTTGTCTGCAGTGCCAAATGCCACTAGCATCCTTGAACAATTACACCAAGCGCACTATTTCGTGGAGCGGCGAGAAGATCGGATTGGGTGGTATCGCTTTCACCCACTCTTTCAGGAATTCTTGCTGCGGCGAGTCGAGAGAACATGGCACCCCACAGCCCTAGAAAAGCTTCGCCGTAACGCTGCAGCACTCTTGGTAGAGAATCATCAGGAAGAACAAGCAATCGCATTGCTCCAACAGGCCCATGCCTGGAATGACTACCGAGCTCTCATTCGTGGACAAGCGCCTATATTGGTGCGGCAGGGTCGAATGCAGACACTGCAAACATGGATTCAATATCTGCCTAACATTGAACGCGAAGCCGACCCTTGGATGGCCTTTTGGGTAGCCGATTGTCGTCTCCTAGTTGCTCCGCAGGAGGCTACGCCATTGTTTGAGTTGGTAATGCCTCGGTTTCAGCAGCAAGGAGATCAAACTGGCATGCTCCTATCCTGGGCAGGGGCAGCACAGTCGATTCTCGTGGCAGCGACCGGCATGAAACGGATTCATAATCTCATGCGACTGTTCGAAGAGATTCATCCAGAAGGAACTGCCTATCCTTCCTTGGAAGTCGAGGCAGTCGTCGCACAGGCTATGGCCGGGTGCTATGTATTTATGTATCCAGATCAACCACAAACTCGTATGTGGCTAGATCGTGCGGTGGAGTTCTTTCGAATCTTACCGTCCTCTCTCAGAGGACATGAGATTGTGATGTTGACATTCTATTATATTTTGCAAGGTGAAGGGGATAAGGTACAGGCACTTTTCTCGCACCAACAACGGGTTTGGGCAAATGATGCGTCCGTCACCACACGTGTCATGCTGCTGATCGCAGAATCAATGTCGTTATGGTACTCAGGGCAAGCTGAAGATTTTCGAAGTACGGTGCGAGAAAGCTTGGACATTGCTGAGCGGGAAGGATTGCTCGTATGGAACGGCATTCTCTATGCTCAAGTGGCACATTTAGAGCTCATGGTTGGAAATACTAAAGTGGCTCGAGACTATCTAGAATTAATGCTGCCCTTTGCAAGGTTTGGTGCTAATAAGAAAATTTACCTGGGGCTTTCTGGATGGGCAGACCTCGCTGAGGGGAACATTGATCGTGTATGGCAGAAATGCCAACAGGCGTGGGACATTATTGAAGCTGAAGGTTCCCCGATGTTTCTGATTGGTGGGCACTACCTCCTCGAGTCACAAGCCTTAAGGATGGAGGGGCGGCAAACGGAGGCAGAGGAGTTACTTGCCAAGGTTGAGGTTATCGCACAAGTTCTCCCGTGGTATTTTAGATTCAGCGTACTATTTTTGCGTGCACAATGGGCCTTCCAAGATGGTGATGAAGAACGTGGAACTACGTGGCTTCGACGCTTAGTGAAAGAAGGGAAGAAGAGCCCACTTATCGGGATCGGTTGGAGTCCACAGGAAGCAGCACAGTTACTTGCTAAGGCACTGGAGCTTAACTTGGAAGTATCTTATGTACGAGAAGTCATTCAGAAATGGCAGCTCAAGCCGCCCGCTGATGTTCCTGTGCCTGAAAACTGGCCCTGGCGGGTCAAGATTCACACATTCGGGAAACTCGTGGTGGAGGTGGACGGCAAACCGCTTGAAAAGAATCGGAAAGCGCCGCATCGTCTTCTGGAATTGTTGGTCGCCGTCATTGCCTTTGGCGGTGACGACGTTTCGGTGTCACGCCTGATCGATGCCCTGTGGCCGGAGGTCGAGGGCGACACCGCCCACGAGAACTTTAAGAAGACCCTGTCCCGGTTACGCAAACTGCTGGCAGTGGATGATGCGATTCTATGGCAAGATGGGAAGCTGTCACTGAATCGAGACCTCTGTTGGGTCGATGTGTTGGCCTTCGAAAAACACGCGAAACAGGAAGATGTTCGAGCAGTCGGACTCTATAAAGGCCCCTTATTAGGATTGGAAGAGATTCCGATATGGGCTGAATCCCAGCGCGAGCAGGCGCGATCCACATTCATTCGCCTTATGAATCGCCACTGCGATCAAGTACAAACTGAGGAGAAGGCAATTCATTCGCTCGAACAGGCTATCGCTGTCGATCCTCTGGTTGAACCTCTCTATCAACGCTTAATTCCACTCCTCACGTCACAAGGGCGTCACACCGATGCCCAACGCCACTATCGAACCTGTGTCAAGGCATGCCAGCAATGGCGAAACGGTGACCTCTCCCCAGAAACCCGTCGCCTTGGTAAGAGCCTCACACATTAATCGTTCTCATCCATAATAAATCGAATTTGTCCCCCAATTTGTCCTCAGACTAGGGTGTATATCCCTTGTGTAGTATGGGACGAAGTCCAAGCGGTTGTCATAACGAGGATAGTGGGTTGGAGGTTGACAATGGTCGGATCTAGCCAAAAGATGACCACGGTCCGCGAGTATCTCACCGAGATTGCCGGATTTAACTCCCATGTCCTGATTACCGGTGAGACCGGGACGGGCAAGGAGCTCGCTGCGGCCATGGTGCATGAGCGGAGTCCTCGTGCCACACACCCCTTTGTCTGTGTGAATTGCGCCGCAATTCCGGAAACGCTGTTCGAGAGCGAGGTATTCGGGTATGAGAAAGGGGTATTTACTGGGGCTAGTATGAGACGTGCCGGTTTGTTTGCCGAGGCGAGCGGAGGCACTGTGTTTCTCGACGAGATTGGCGAGATGCCGCTGACGGCGCAATCCAAGATGCTCCGCGTCTTAGAAAGTCGAGAGATCCAACGTCTTGGTTCTGCGCGATCGCTTCCTGTCGATGTGCGCGTGGTCGCGGCAACCAATCAACCGTTGGAACAACTGGTAGAGCAAGGGAAGTTCCGGAGCGATCTGTTCTACCGGCTCAATATTGGCCGCGTCCATCTGCCTCCACTTCGGGAGCGCAGGGAGGATATCCCTAGTTTGATCGCACACTTCTTGACCGTCCTCAATGCGCGAATGGGAAGACAGGTGGTCGGACTGGAACCGGAGGTGCATGATCGCTTGATGGACTATACATGGCCGGGGAATGTTCGAGAGCTTAAGAACCTCTTGGAATCGACTCTCCTCACCATCCGGTCATCGATGATTGGGGTTAAGGATCTCCCCGAGCAGTATCAAACGGCATTCTCGCGCATTCAGAGTCAGCCGTTCCAGGAACGAGAGCGGCTCGTGTCGGCTCTTGTCGCGACCCATTGGAATATCAGCAAGACCGCGCAGCAACTCGACTGGGCCAGGATGACGGTGTACCGCAAGATCGCGCAATACGAGATCGAACGCCCTTGTGCGATAGCGATGTCACAGAAGTCCAACCTCCTTGTGGGGAACTGATATGAGCACTGCCGTACAGCCAACTTCCACGACGGCGCAACGCGAGCACTTCGAGGCGCTCGCCCGTGAGGCTGAAGGGGCGATGGCCGCGAGTCTGCCATGGTATCGAGTGAAGGTCGCCCTCCTGGCTGGACTGGGATATGCGGTGATTTTTGGTGCCTTGGCGGTGTTGCTCCTGATCGGCGCGCTCTGTGCCTGGGCCGTGCACTCTGGATATGTGTGGGTCCTGTTAGTGAAAGCCAAAGTTCTCCTTGCGTTGCCGGTGCTTGGATTTGTGCTCATGCGTGCATTATGGGTTCGTGTGGAGGCTCCCATAGGGCGCCGTGTCACCACACAGGATTGTCCGCTGCTCTTTGAACAACTCGCTGACTTGTGCCGCCGCATGAAGGCCCCGCGGATTCATCGGGTCCTCATCGTGAAGGATGCCAACGTCAGCATTGCTCAAATTCCTCGTCTTGGAATCTTAGGATGGCAGCGAAACTATTTGGTTGTGGGTCTTCCCCTGCTCTTGATGCTGTCGCCGGAGCAGGTTCGTGCCGTGCTCGCCCATGAGATCGGCCATCTCTCCGGCAACCATAGTCGGTTCGGAGCCTGGATTTATCGCGTTCGCTTGTCCTGGTTCAGGATTGTGGAGGCCTTTCAGCATGCGGATTCCTGGGCAAGCGGGGTCTTGGCTGGGTTCTTCCGGTGGTATGCGCCCTACTTTAGCGCCTATAGTTTTGCGTTGGCTCGCGCCAACGAATATGAGGCCGATGCTGTCGCGGCTTCGATGACCTCCCCGCAGGCGGTCGGCTCCTCACTGGTGGCTACCTCAACAGTCCCTGTGTATGATCTCGGGCGGTATTGGGACCCCCTTTTTAGGCAAGCCGACTTTGAGCCACAAGCCCCACGCACTCCGTGGTCCAACTATGCGACGTATGCAGCACAGCGCTTTGTGGAGCAGACTGAGAGCCGGACACTCCTCACGCAAAGCCTCATTCGAGAAACCGGTTATGGAGACACCCACCCATCGTTGCGTGACAGACTCAGCGCTCTCCACATCGATGCGGAACCCATCGAAACTCCACGAACACTTGCTGCTGTGGAATGGCTGGCGCCGGTCCTTGAATCCCTGTTGACGGAGTTCGACCGTGATTGGTTCCAGGCTCATGACGTGCTGTGGACACACCGTTTCGCCGAGGCCCAGAGGGTGAGGGCGACGTTAACGGAATTGGAGCAAAAAGAGTTGCCACAAATGTCGCAGGCGGAACGATGGAATGTGATTGCCATGAAAGAGCATCTCGAGCCCACGTTTGATCCCTTGCCAGCCTATCGACAGTACCATGCCGACTACCCAGAGGATCGCGCGGCTGATCTTGCCATTGGGCGGCTGCTCCTGAGCAAGGAGGACCGAACGGGTCTCCAGCATCTGACTCGGGCGAGCGAGGAATTTCAGTTGGTCGGCGCAGCCTGCCAGATCGTCGGGTCCTATGCGGTGCGTGTCGGCGACAAACCATTAGAGGAGGAATGGACCCGCCGTGCAGAGGAGTATCATGACACACAGATGGTCACATCCCGAGAACGGGCGACACTCTTACCCACCGACACCCTCATCTCCACCAGCTTTCCTCCGGAACACCTGGTTCAACTCCAAGATCAGTTACGGAAGGTCGACCAGGTCCACCATGCCTGGATTTGTGAGAAGGCGACAGCCGTCCCGACACTGCCCTGCTATGTGCTGGCGGTCGAACTTGAGGGATTTATGGGTCCTTCAGAGCAGGAAGATCTATTGCATATCCTGACGTTCGAGATCCGCTATACCAGCGAAACCTTCGTCATTCTGGACCTGGGTGATGGCAAGGCGATGGCCGAAAAGGTCAAGAGGATCGGCATACAAGTCATCTGAATCTAGGCCTCCGGTTGCTTCTCTCATGCCGTTGTGGAGCAGCTGAGCAGAGAGCTTGATCTCGATACGCTGTTGGTCTATGGCTTAGGTCGGACAGTGTGGCCTTCTCTCCTCCCATCAAGAGAGCCCTCGGTTTGGAAGCGTTCGCTCCAGGGGAGGTTCCTATTGTTTCAGGGAGAAGACGACGAAACTATTGCATTGGCCGATTGAGACGGTTCCAGCGCGTAACTTTTGTGCTGGGATCTATCGACCAATAGATGAACATCGCTTTCCCCAGAACCAGCTCTTTGCTCACTGATCCCCAGAAACGACTATCCAGGCTGCTATCCCGGTTATCGCCCATGACAAAATATGCGTTGGGTGGAACAACCACGGGGGCAAGATTGTCGCGAGGAGCTTGGGCCAGGGTTAGGACATTGGAATCAATGTGTTGAATGTATGATTCGGTCAACCGTTCGCCGTTCACGTATAACTGCTTGTCACGAACTTCGATGCGATCCTGAGGCAAGCCGACCACTCGCTTGATGAAGATCTTGGTTTCATCTTTTGGATAGCGGAAGGCGATGATATCGCCTCGTTTCGGCTCGGTCTGTTGATAGGCCGTTTTCTTGATTGAGAAATGATCACCAGGTAGGAGCGTCGGGTTCATCCCTTGGTTTGGGACTCTGAATGAACGCCAATGGGTTTCCACAGCATCTCGTAAATGGTCTGCAATGAATTTCTGGCGGAGTACCTGGAGGACGGGTGAGGCATCAGGCCCCACATGGTCATAGTCTGCCGTGAGTTCCTGCGCTTCCGTTGGGGTCAACCAGGTTGCATACAATTGTGCCAGTTGCGTTTTCACAAGTTTGCCCGTGTTCTCATCCTTTAGCATGAGCTGGAGGGATCGCACAAACGACTGTCGCAGGCTCTCCTTTTCAGACGAGGCTAAGGGGCCGGCGAAGTCTGCTTTTTGTTCGAGGAGTTGAATAAACCCAGCCGCATCAACTTCGGACATTGTCGTGATGAGACGATTCGAGGACAATTCCAAGTCAGCCAGTCTCTGAAATGCATCACCTGAGTCAGACACGTGAGAAGTGGCGGATGTCGCTGCGGGACTGAGTTCCGTCCACGGTCCAAGGGTGATCAGCAGGAGACACATCATCAGAGACTTGGAACCTCGAGCATCGCCGAATATGAGACGAAGATCATTCACGGAACACCTCCTTGCCTAGCACCAGCATACTTCGGCAAACACTTCTTGAGAAGAAAATGACCAAATCACAAACAGAAGCAAGCAGCGATGGCGCGAGTGCAAGCAAGTGTCCACCGTCTTTTGGATGAGTGAACTGGGTTTCCTCACGATCACATGAACCCGTGGTTCCTTGCCCTCACCGTACGCCGTGTTGAAAACGACGGGTGGTTGAGATCAAGGTCGAAGGTCTCGTAGGGATGGTCCTGCTTTAGAATTCCCTCAGCACTAGCAGTCCCTCCTTCTGCATGACCGTCAGGCGGATCATCCCAGCATACTGAGCACTCATGAGATCCCGCCGCACCGGCCCCGGTACCCCGCGCAAATTAATCCGCCACGGCGTCAATTACCTTCCCTGAACGCTGTCACATTGGCCTATTCATGTGACAGGACTGTGACAGTCTATGTGACAAGTGGTGGGTGGCTAGCTGCAAGTTCGGGTAGTGCCAGTAGTGCTGCGGATTCATGATGCAACGCATTTCTGTTCCGATCTTCACCTTAAGCGGACCTGTCACATCGCCATCTAAGTACTATTTCAGGCCCAGCATGTAGTTGGTGAAGGAACAGCTGTTCTTTCATGTAGTTACATCGCAAGAGCACGTTTCGACAAGCCGGGCACGCATTCTGCTTTATACACGGTCATATGAGCGCAACATAATCCTGAGTGACCGATGAACGAAGTGAGATGAGGGTTCATGGATTCAGAGTCATCAGAGAGCCAAGACAATGAAGGAGCGGTGGCACGATATGCGAACTACTTTGAGATTGGCCACAACGCTGCCGAGTTCATCCTGGATTTCGATCAAGCCTATTCATCGTCGGAGGAGCGGCATATGCACATGCGAATCGTCACGAGCCCTGTCTGTGCCGTAGCGTTTCTTCGACTGCTGGAGAAGCAGTTCAGCGACGGGAAAGAATATACGGAGCCATCCGTGCGTAGGTATGGCATCAAAGCCTGGGTATCCAAAGGCAATGTAAAGCAGCTGCGATATTAAAGGAGGATATGGAGCTGGTGTGAGTTGAACTGTGGGCGTAATCATAACCATAAGGAGGTACGATCATGCAGGTTAAGAAAAGTTTGCTGGCTATTGGGTTTGCTATGGGCTTGGGCCTACTGACCTCGCATGCGGATGCCACGCTGTGGGCTACTGGACCCATCCATGCAGACTCGGGGGTGACGAATCTTTCATGCCAAGTGACTAATGTTAGCTCAGCCACCATCACGGATTTGATAGTTCAACTTTTCAATAAAGACGGAGCCGTTCTGCGGACCTCAGGCGTGGTTACGCTTGCTCCCAATAGAACGTTTCAGCTGTGGCATCTGAATTATACGGGGATGGGCTATTGTCGCATTACCTCAGCTTTGTCGGGAGCATCGCAAATCCGTGGCAATATTCAAACGCATCGGTTTACAGGGACATATTGGGAGGCTGTTAACTACGATGCGGCTCGATAGGTACGAAAAACATTCTCCCAAATGAATCTGGAGGGCTCTGGCTGCTCGTCCGACGGAGCCCTCTGCGATAGTCAAAAGAAGATGTAGAGATGGTGTGAGTTGAACCGTGGGCGTAATCATAACCGTGAGGAGAGACGATCATGAAGTTAAAGAAATGCTTATTCACTATGGGGTTGGCAGTGGGCCTGGGCCTACTGAGCTCATATGCGAATGCGACACTGTGGGCTACTACATCGTTCACTACTGGAGCCATTCATGCAGACTCCGGGGTGACGAATCTCTCATGCCAAGTGACCAATATAAGCTCAGTTAATATCCCGTTTTTGCTGGTTCAAATTTTCAGCAAAGACGGAGTTCTTCTGAAGTCATCAGGCGAGGTTACGCTTGCTCCCAATAGAACCTTTCAGCTATGGCATCTAAATTATACGGGGATGGGCTATTGCCGAATTGCTGCGGCTGCTTCAGCAGCGCAGGTCCGCGGGAATATTCAAACGCATCGTTTTACGGGGACATATTGGGAGGCTGTTAATTACGATACGGCTAAATAGACCTTCTGATGAATGAATCTGAGGCTCCGGTCGCTTATGCCAGGGTGCCCGAAGGTAAGATGGTAGAGTAATAGCGTAGATAGTACCGATTGCGCGTGAATGAGGTGTCACTATGATGCAAAACTTTATGTGTAAGCTTTGCATGCCAGTCTGGCGTATTGGGTTGCTTTTCGTCCTGGCATTGTCCAGCCAATCCTGCGGGAATCCAGATCACGACAATCCAAAACCGGGGCTGGTGCCGGCACCAAAAATGATGATAACCGCCATGGCAGGACTGGTGTCGTTGGAGATTCAAAACGCTCCCTTGGGGGCGGTGCTGACAGAACTGGGTCAACACACCGAGATCCACTTCACCATACCTGAGGAGATAAAATCCGAGCTACGCACACTCTCGTTGCAACAGCGTCCTATTGAAGAGGCGCTGCAGCAGCTGTTCACGGGAAAGTCTTATTCAGTGCAATATCGTGTGGAAGGAGATAAAGAGGTAATTGTCGGAGTCGATGTTTCTGCCCCACAAAGCCAAATGGCCAGTCGAACATTGTCTGGAACGCATCTCATTAATTCGGGACCGGCCAACCAGAGTGCATCACCGTCTACGTATTCCAACGAGACCAAGCCATTAGCTGTTAGAACGGATCTTGATCTCTTGAATCTTGAGCAGTCGCTGAAGGAATCGCCAGACCCCGCAACGAGGATTGCCGCGCTAAACGGCATTGCTGGTCGAGAGACTGATGTGTCTGTGAATCCGATAGTGGTTCAAGGTTTGTCTGATCGCGCGCCAGAGGTGCGTGAGGCAGCACTCGATCTACTGCGATATTCCTCTGATCCCGTGCCGATTCAATCACTGGCGTCAGTTGTGATTCAGGATGCCAATCCAGCCTTTCGAGTTGGGGCCATGAGCCTGCTGATTGACCAGTTGGGGAAAGGGGAGGAACCAAACCAGGAAGACCGAGATGCCGTGCGTGCCATACTGCAGCAAGGGTTAGCTGATTCTGATCCGCGGGTGAGAGAGCAGGCGGCCATGTTATTGGAGAATAATTAGGCTTCAGGATGTACTGGGAATCTTTTTGCGGGTGGGATAAATGAGAATAAACTATTTTCATGAGAGGGGTATGCAACCATGAGAACCTTGTCGGAGAAGTTGCTGAATCGAGGCGGAATTAGAGGAGATCTGGTCGCAATAGCACTTACGTTGTTGATCGCTGTCTCATTTGCTGGGCCGCATGTTGAAGCCAGGGAGTTTATCTCAGCGGATGTAAAAGTTACCAATATCATAGCTGCCATTGATCATGCCGCTGCGACACTCACGTGCACGATGACCGTTCACAATGATAATGATGACGATGCGCAGCTCGTGAAGCTGCTGGTGCTCTTACCCTTGGAAGTCAAGTTTCGGTCCGCGTCGGCAGTTCCAGCTCGACATTGGACGTTGTGTGAGGCTCCGGTTGCTGCGCAGGGCGGGGTTGGCCACGTGACGTGCGATCTGGGCGGGATGGGTGTCGGAGAAATTGCCACGGTTACCCTTGTGACCACGGTACCCTCTAGCGATATAGCACATAAGTCTTGTGGGGCTTTTGTGTGGAGCAAGTTGCCAGACCCGGACACATCGAATAATTACAAAACCAGTCCGGAACCGTGATAGCGACATTATAGGCCTGATAGATTCCCCTACCTGTAGAAGTGGGGGAGTCTCTCAGCAAGCTGGGTAATTGGGACAAGCCAACATGAAGAGAGCCAATATCCACTCCGCAGCGGTTCGTAGCGCATCCCGGAGGGCTTGAATTGTCAGGGGGCATTCCCTTCGCTGCGGTTATTCACCAAGACATATGCCCCGGCGATTCTTTTATACGACTTTCTTCAGCAACTCCATTGTGCCCCGCCGCATTTCTCGAAGTTCTTCTAACAATCTTGGTGTACCGCGCCGCTCGTTTCTTCGCGGTCCCATGCCTGCTACGGCAGTAAGTCTGCAACGATGACGGTAGATCCAGGTACGGCAAGGGGTGTGAGGTTGTTGGAAAGACTGAGTTTCTGGGGTGACCGGTACGAGGTGGGTTGGCCGGTTGAGGTTACTGGGGCTCGGTACACTTCCACGCAGCGGTCGGCAAGGTTGACGATCCAGTATTCTTGGATGTCGGCGCGGGCGTAAATGGCATGCTTGTGGTTTCGGTCCAATGAAAGGGTGGTATTGGATACTTCGACGACGAGCAATGCCGAGGACGGGTGGGCGTTGCGGTAGTCCTCTGACGTTCTTGGACCAACGACCAGATCCGGTTCTGGTTCTGAATCAGGATCAATAACAAGCGGCATCTGTACGCGCACCCAGACGGTTGCTCCAAAGAGACGTTCGAGAACCCGTTGGGTCTTGCCGATTGTTGACGCATGTGGACTATTTTGAGGAGTCGTGGTGACGATATCACCTTCAATTAGTTGGACATGGTCAGCTGGCCCGAATATTCCTACTTCGGCCATACGGTCGTAATCTCGGCGAGTCCAGTGCTTTGGTTGTACAGCAGGGGCAGCCATAATCGCCTCACATCAGCCAGTGATAAGGCTGGCAAACCATCTGACTGATCACAAGCAGTTACCTTCTGTCCTTTCCGAGGATCCTACGGGCACGTGTGACGAAGGATTGCAAAATGACTGAACTTGGCGATACAAGTGATGAGAACGCTAGACTGTTGCACCATAACCCGACAGAGGACTATGGACATCGAAATCGGTTCAAATCTCTATAAGAATTTCAACGGGACGATCGAAGTTGAGGGGGTGCCGCAACTTCAAGTAGCTCGCCATCCCTCAACCGGGGCGTTGCTGGTCAATTTTGCACTGTTCGACTCAAATGGCCGGATGTTGGCCAAGGTGGTGGACAGCACGCTGATGTTTAACGAGCGGCGCGCCTATGAGTTAGCGAAGACGGACAAGCGCCTGACAATGAAGGAAGTGGATTCCGGAAAAGTGGTTCTCCAGCTTGATGTGAAGGAACCTCAGCCTGTTTCCCTGACTCAGGCCGAGTTCCATACAATGAAAGGCCATCTCCTGCAAGTCACCGCGGCGGAGTGGAGGATTGATAAACAACACAAGAGCGGTCTGACACACGACACCCAGGGAGGTGTGGTTTCTATCGGTTAGTGTGGTGTCTCATAAATTCCTTCACCTTCCGTTCGTGGTGAGCCTGTCGAACCATGAACGGAACCAGTTGAAAACACTTGCCCTTCGACAAGCTCAGGGCGAACGGCCAATGTCAAAGTACTAAGGAAGCACTACACTAGGGGCCGGTGTCTGCTCTCCCTCCACGATTGCCGTGACAAGCAAGGCACCATTTTTCATCTCGACTGAAGCGGTATTCCCATCCCGTAGCTCTCCCTTAACCAACAACTTGGCGATTGGTGTTTCCAGCTCCTGCTGAATGAGGCGCTTTAGTGGTCGTGCTCCGTACACCGGATCGTAGCCGCGTTCACCCAGATGTTGGAGTGCGGCGGGGGAGATGGCCAACGTGATCCGACGTTCTGCGAGTCTATTGCGGAGCCGTTCCAGCTGAATCTCCACGATCTTGATCAAGTGTTCGGTTCCCAATGGATGGAACACGACGAGTTCATCGATTCGGTTCAAGAACTCCGGACGGAAATGTTGTCGGAGTTCCCCCATCACGACGGTTCTGACTTGATCATAGGACGCGCCGCGTTGTTGAGCCTCAAGAATGTGTGGACTGCCGATATTGGAGGTCATGATCAGGACGGTATTTTTGAAATCGACCGTACGACCTTGCGAATCGGTCAGCCGTCCGTCATCGAGCACTTGCAGTAGAACATTGAAGACATCGTGATGCGCCTTCTCGATTTCATCGAACAAGATCACTGAAAATGGGCGTCGCCGAACTGCTTCGGTCAGCTGACCACCTTCTTCATAGCCGATGTACCCGGGAGGCGCGCCGATCAGGCGGGCGACGGTGTGCTTTTCCATATACTCGGACATGTCGATTCTTACCAAATTCCCTTCGTCATCAAAGAGAATGGCGGCGAGCGCTCTGGCCAATTCAGTTTTTCCGACCCCGGTTGGGCCCAGGAACAGAAACGAGCCAATCGGACGATTGGGATCCTTGATGCCGGATCGTGCACGAAGCACCGCGTCTGCCACGGCCCGGACTCCTTCTTCTTGGCCGACGACCCGTTCGTGCAGGAGATCCTCGAGCTTCAACAGCTTGTCGGTTTCGCCTTCGAGTAACCGCGAGACCGGAACACCGGTCCAACGACTGACGACCGCGGCAATCTCGTCTTCATCGACTTCTTCCTTGAGCAACCGGGTCTCATCCTGTTTCTTCCCCAACTGTTGCTGTTCTAGCTCGAGCTCTCGTTCCAACCGCGGCAGGTCACCGTAGCGGAGTTCAGCTACGCGATTCAGGTCATACGCTCGCTCCGCCTGTTCGATCTTGAGCTTCAGCTCCTCGATGGCTTCGCGGGTCTTGCGAAGCCGAGACACAGAGGTCTTCTCCGATTCCCATCTGGTTTTCAGCACCTGCATGTCACGCTGCTTTTCGTTCAACTCCGTTTCGAGCGCAGTCAGTCGAGCGGCGCTCGCGGCGTCCTTCTCCTTCTTCAGCGCCTCGCGTTCAATTTCTAGCTGGAGTACTTTGCGAGAGACTTCATCCAGTTCGGCCGGCAGGCTGTCGATCTCGGTTCTGAGTCGTGCCGCGGCTTCGTCGACTAAGTCGATGGCTTTATCGGGGAGAAACCGATCGGCAATATAGCGATGGGACAGTTTGGCTGCAGCCACCAGCGCACTGTCTTTGATGCGCACGCCATGGTGGACTTCATAGCGTTCCTTGAGGCCACGTAGGATGGAAATAGTGTTTTCCACCGATGGCTGGTCAACCAACACCGTTTGGAAGCGGCGTTCCAAGGCGGCATCTTTTTCGATATGCTTTCGGTATTCGTCCAGTGTCGTGGCACCGATCAGGTGCAACTCGCCCCGCGCCAGCATCGGTTTCAAGAGATTGGCGGCATCCATCGCCCCTTCTGCTGCTCCGGCTCCGACGACCGTGTGCAATTCATCGATGAAGAGGAGAATCTGACCTTGGGACGATTGGATTTCTTTCAAGACAGCTTTCAATCGCTCCTCAAACTCACCCCGAAATTTGGCACCGGCAACGAGTGACCCCATATCCAGTGCGAAGAGTTTCTTATGCTTGAGGCTTTCCGGCACGTCGCCTTTCACGATGCGAATAGCCAGTCCTTCCACGATTGCGGTTTTTCCGACCCCCGGTTCACCGATGAGGACCGGGTTATTCTTTGTCCGACGAGACAGGATTTGAATGACACGCCTAATTTCATCGTCCCGTCCAATGACGGGATCGACTTTGCCCTGTCCGGCCAATTGAGTCAGATCTCGACCGTATTTCACCAACGACTGGTAGGTGCTTTCAGGATCTTGACTGGTGACCCGTTGATTCCCCCGTACCTGTTGCAATCCCGCTAAGAGCCGGTCACGAGTCAGGCCTAGCTTCTTGAAGACCCCTCCCTCCTGAACCATGGCGAGGAGGACATGCTCGACGCTCAAAAAGTCATCTTTCAGCGACTTCTGCTCGTCTTCTGCATGGTTCAGCACTTGAGTGAGTCGACTCGCAATATGAACTTGACCGGGGGCTGCCCCCGAACCTTGTACTTGAGGTAGTTTTGTCAGCGCCTGTTCAGCGGCTTGCCGCACGGCAGGAAGTGCGAGCCCGGCACCTTCAAGGAGGGCCGGAGTTGTCCCTCCCTCCTGTTCGAGGAGTGCTAAGAGGACATGTTCCACATCGATGCCTTGATGACTCCTCCGCTGGGCGTGTCCCGAAGCGGACTGCAGAGCCTCCTGCAACTTGACCGTCATACGATTCATGTCCATGGTGATCCACCTCTAAATGGTGATATTCATCCTGCTGATACGACCAGTGATAATCATTTGGCTGGATAAGTCAACCTGGAAGCTCCGTTCTTATTGCGACGGTGTGACTAGTGCTTGACCTCTCGCCCGATCCCGACTAGGGTACGCATCAGCATGAGCAATCTCACTTCGGCTACGGTTCAACTCTATCGACATGTGCTGCGTGTGACCTGGCGTTCGCTGACCAAAAGTTGGATCGCAATGGTCGCGCTTGTCCTCTTCGGGCTGCTCTTTTTGGGTATTGCACGGATTGCTGCTCCGTTGGGTATGGCCGGCGGTTTTTTACTCGGGATCGTGAATGCCCTCCTGGTGGGAGCCACGCTCCGGTTGATCGAGCAGTCGCTGAGCGCGTCACGAACCCTTGGGTTCAAGGATGTGACGGAAAGCTTTGGGCATTACTTTTGGGATGTGATTGGTGTTGGTTTTGTATTATGGCTGCCGACGCTGTTGCTTGATATGGGGTTACAAGCTAATCCTGCGTACGGTCAATTTCTACTCTCCGCATTCTTGCTTTTGGTCTTCATCCTGTTGAACCCAACGCCGGAAGTGATTTATCAGGTACGACACGACTCAACCCTTGATGTATTCAAGACATCCTACGAATTTGTGGTGGAACATTGGATCGAATGGTTTCTCCCATTCGTCCTACTTATCTTGCCGGTGGTGCTTTCTCCGAGCGGGCTGCAAGAATTCTTTTCGCTGTCCGGCCGTGCCGGTCGAGGAGCAGGGTTGGACTTCCTTCAAATTCTGATGCTGCCACTGACGGCAATCGGAGGATGGTTGTCTTACATTGGTCTCGATTCGGAGGGGCAGGAGATCGTACTTCTCCTTCTCACTCCCCCAGTAGCCATGGCCATCTTGCTGTTCCGTGGCCACCTTTTTGCCGCACTTCACGGGTCATCCAGGAGACAACGGCTCTTTTCTCACCAATTCGGTACTAGACAGTAACTGTCTGGGCAGATTCTTTTCTGGAGTGTCAGGTTGGTCCGAGGCATTTTTATCTCCAGGCACGGGTATGCCCTTGTGGTTGGAAGCTGAAATAGTGTATGGAATAACCTACACTTAAGTTCTGCCCACCTATAATCGAGTCCGAACGAGGCACGGACTGATGCGACTTTCAATATTTTCAAGGCTGGTTTTGACCTCCCTGGTCATTATTGCAGTGATGGGGGGAGTGAATCTCTACGCACTCTTTCAACTTCGACAGCTGACGGCCATGAGTACCCAAATGGCGTCGTATCACTACCCCGCCGTTGAATCTGCTAAGAGGCTGCTAGGGTCACTGTATGCCCAACAGAATAATGAGAAGAAGTTTCTTGCCACGAAAGATCCCACATTCCGTACCAACGTGACGGAAGAAGTTGAAGAGTTTCAGCGGGTGCTTCATGTGTTGCGAGGGCAGGAAAGTTCCACACGAGGACTGACGCTTTTGCAAGAGACCGGTGAGTTATTGAAAGAGCGCGAGCGATTGTTTGGCAGTGCCTTTCAGGTGGCAACGCGATCGATCCATCCTGCGATCCCGGACTATGAAAGTAAGCGTGATAGCCTCACAGACCGCATGTCGTTCACGTTGCAGAATTATATCGATCTTCATGAGGCGCGAGTCAGCGTCGGGGTGACTGAATCGCGCGCAAGTGCCGCCCAAGCCGAGGCGGTGACGGAGCAGCTTGTTCTTGTGGCGTTGATGTTCGGATTGGGGCTGGCCGGGGTGGCAAGCTATACGATTCTGCGCCCTCTCCGAGAACTGCAGGGACATATCAAACACATCGGACAGGGGAATTTTGGGGCATCACTCAACATCAAGGCTCCGGCCGAGCTCCGTGAGTTAGTGGATTCTGTGAACTGGATGGGGCGAAAGCTCCAAGAAATCGACGAGATGAAAACGGATTTTCTCGCGCATGTGTCCCATGAATTGCGAACACCTATGGCCTCAATTCAGGAGGGGACGAATCTCTTGCTTGATGAGATTCCGGGGCCGCTGATGCCGGAGCAACGTATGACGCTTCGGATCATGGCTGACAGCAGTAAACGCCTGATGCATCTCATCGCCACGATTCTAGATTTATCGAAAATGGAAGCCGGGATGATGGAGTATCGGTTTGTCCCGGTCGATCTCCAGCGGATTGTCGACATCTCCATCAATAAGATTCGTCTTCTTGCCGACTCCAAGCACGTCCAATTGGTCTTGGAGCATGCAGGACAGCGGGCTTGGGTCAAGGCGGATGCATCTCGGTTGGAACAGGTCTTCGACAATCTTTTGTCCAATGCACTGAAGTTCAGTCCCGAAGGGGGCGTGGTGAAGGTATATCTGAAGCCAGATCTGCAGGCCGGTGTGCTGGAGGTTGCCGTCTCAGATACGGGGCCTGGTATTGCACCAGAGGACCTGCCACATATCTTTGAACGCTTTTACCAGGGCCGTACCAAGGTCAAGCAGACGGCAGGAAGTGGGCTAGGGTTGGCATTGGTCAAGAATGTTGTTGAAGCTCATGGAGGAAGAATCTGGATTGAGAGTGAGAGGGGGAAAGGGGCAACTGTACGGTTTATCCTACGGTTGACGAAGTCGGAAGCGAAAGGGAAATCGTGAAAACGAAGACATCTCTTATGGCAATCAGTTGCGGTATTCTGTCTTGCTTGCTTGCTGGATGTGCAGCGTGGACGACGTCCGTCCCTGCCTCTCATCCTTATTTCGCAACGAGTCCACTAGAAGAGACTAGTTTTCAAGCGCTTGCAAAGAAACAGAAGGAATTAGTCTCGCGATGCGCTCAATCACACTCGTGTAGGGAGGTGTATTTTACGCTTGGACTCCTTAGTCTCTATCAAAGTCGCGAAGTTGCAGCGAAATATTTTGAAAAAGTTCTCGCTGTCGCTCCAACAGGACCGGTTGCGGAGACGAGTAAAGCCTGGCTGCAAGTCATCCAGAAATCCGTTGTTCCTGGGGAGAAGGGATGGTCTCAATCCGTATTAACTGCTCCCGCGATTGCAGAGGCACACACATCACTAGCAATGGTGACGGATCGTTTGGTCCAGAACTTGCTCAATGAGCAGTCGCTGATACAACAATTCCTTGCCTCGAAGAATGATGAGTCGGAGGCAATGGAGGCGTTACGGCGGGAACTGGCAGAGCGCGATCGAAGAATCGAGACCCTCCTTTCTAAGAAAGATTCGACAAAGGGATCGGCAGATCCGGTCACGATGCAAAAACAACTGACTGAACGAGAGAAGAAGATCGAAGAGCTCTCTTCCCAACTTGAGGCATTGAAGCGAATTGATCAAGAGATGCGCGAAAAGGTTCGTCCGATCCGTCCCCCGTTGACGACGGTTCCTATCCCGAGCCCAGAAACGACACCCTAACTGAAAGATAGAAAGATAAGGTGATCATGGAGTCGAAAGACTTGGAACGAGAGAAGATTCTTGTCATTGATGATGACGAGGGGTTGTTGCATTTGCTGAAAATGCGGTTGTCCGCAATGGGATTTTCCGTCACATCCTGCACAACGGGACAGGAGGCTGGTGAGGCAACGAAACAAACGACATTTGATTTGGCGATTACGGATCTCCGTCTCCGAAATGAAAATGGGTTGGACGTGACCGAAGCGTTGGTGCAAAACCAACCAGGGCTTCCGGTCATCATTTTAACGGCTCATGGCAGCATTCCCAACGCTGTCGAGGCGATGCAGCGTGGGGCGTTCGGGTATCTGACAAAACCGTTCGATGATAAAGAACTCAAGGAGACGATCGATAAAGCGCTCGCTCAACGGCGGATGAGTCGTGAGATTGATCGACTCAAATCGTTAGTCAAGGAGCTATACGGGCTGGAAAATGTTGTGGCGAGAAGTTCGGCGATGCAACAGCTTTTTCAGCAAATTGGTCAGGTTGCTGAATCAGATGCGACCATTTTGCTCTTTGGAGAGACCGGCACCGGTAAGGAAGTCATGGCTCGCGTCATTCATGCGAACAGCCGACGCAGTAAAGGAGCGTTTGTGGCTCTTAACTGTGCTGCCATTCCTGAAACACTGTTCGAGAGTGAGTTGTTTGGGCATGTGAAGGGTGCTTTTACGAGCGCCCATGGCGCAAAGCGAGGACTCTTTCAAATGGCCCATGGTGGGACGCTTTTTCTGGATGAAATCGGAGAAATGCCGCTTTCAATGCAGGTGAAGTTGTTGCGTGCCGTTCAGGAACGGGAGATCAGAGAGGTTGGATCGGAGACGTCGGTCAAGGTCGATGTGCGCATTCTTGCAGCGACGAACAAAGATCTTGGTGAGGCAGTGAAGAACGGGACATTCCGCAACGACCTCTACTATCGGGTTTCGGTGGTTCCTCTATTCATTCCCCCGTTGCGTGAGCGGCGAGATGATATCCCGTTGCTCGCTCAGTATTTCTTGAAGCAGAGCATGAAGCGGTCCAATAAGGATATCAAAGGGTTTACGCCTGCTGCGCTTCATCGTCTGATAATCAATCCATGGCCGGGTAATGTGCGTGAGTTGGAAAATGCTGTTGAAAAGGCGGTGGTGATGTCGCAGCAAGAAATGTTGACGCCGGATTTATTTCCGGCAGTCAGTGCATCGGCTGAGTCCCCACTCAAACCCCTCACGGAGGCGAAGGAGGAATTTGAACGCACCTACCTGAAGAATGTGCTTCATTTGACCGGTGGCAACATCTCACGTGCTGCTCAGTTTGCCGGGCGATATAGGGCCGACTTCTATAAAATGCTCAGGAAGTATGGACTCCATCCGTCAACGACGAAGGGAAGACCCGACGCAGAGGTGGATGAGCTAGAGGGCGAGGAGCATTTGACGGAAGCAGAACGATAAGGTGTGTGCGGCTGGGGGAGGGCCCGGTTCCTCCGTAGGTCTGAGCAGAAGTCAGGTCTGCGTTCATATGAATGATAGGGCGGTCTTGAAGAAGACCGCCCTATGCAATGCCCTCTCAGGATCAGTAGACGCTCTTGCTCACCTCGTTTGAATATCCACTTTCATTTCCTGCGATGTCAAAGGCCGTCACGACAAAGAAATACGTTGTTCTGGATTGAAGACCTGTTGCTTGGTAGCTTGTCACATTGCCACGGAGCATCGCAACGACATTTGCTTGTTCATATCTTCCCGAGATTGTTGATCGATAGACCTTGTATCCCGCCAGATCTGTTTCGCTGTTTGCTTTCCATGTCAATGTTGCGGATGAACTCGATGGCGCATTGAGCGTCAACGTGATCGTGACGGTCTTGATGATGCTTCCACTGGCCACTGTAATTGTAGCCTGGTTCTCTCCTTGTGTTGCCTTTGAGGTGTCCACATTGGCGGTAATGGTTCCATTGGCGGACCCGGAGGTTTGACTGAGCACAAGCCAAGGGGCTGCCTTCGTTGCCGTCCAAGATCCAGTGGATTGTACGGTGATGGTCTTGCTCGATGGGTTTGCCAAACCTTGTGTTGCCGTAAAGGCGAGGCTATTTGATGAGAGGGTTAAGGAACCATCTGAGAGCGTCAGGGTCACACCGAGAGTTCTCGTCGTGTTTCCGGCAGTCACGGAGAGGCTGGCAGTATTGGTCCTAGCCGACACACTTCCGAGATCGACGCTCGCGATGATCGTGCCGCTGCCGGAACCAGAGGTTGTGCTCAATTTGAGCCAAGGAGCGGTGACGCCGGCAGTCCAGTTGCCATTTGCGGTGACCGTCACGGATTGGCTGGCCGGGTTGGATCCCCCTGATATGCCTGTATAGGTCAGTGATGACGGGCTTAGCGTGATGGAGATTGGTGCAGGCGTTACGACGAAGGTTATCGGTACAGAAACCGGCTGCGCGCCGGGCGCGCTAAGCGTGATACTGCCGGTATGAGTCCCGACGCCAAGGGATCCGATGACGGGGGTAATGGTCACCGTGCCGTTACCGGTGCCGGCTGCGGGCGAGAGAGTGAGCCAGGCAACATTGTCACGTGCAGTCCAACTGAGTGTGCCACCGCCGGTGTTGCGAATACTCAACGGTTGGGCAGCTGGGTTGCTTCCACCCTGTTGCGCGGTAAATGACAGACTGGTGGAGTTCACACCAATGGCTGGAGGATCAGGCGCAGGCGTCACGGTGACGGTAATCGGCACAGAAACCGGCTGCGCGCCAGGTGCGTTGACGGTGACTAGTCCTGTGTGAGTGCCGACCTCAAGGGAACCACTGGCAAGGCTGATAGTCACCGTGCCATTACCGGTGCCAGCTGCGGGCGAGAGGGTAAGCCAGGCGGCATTGTCACTCGCGGTCCAGCTGAGCGTGCCACCACCGGTGTTGCGGATGTTCAGCGATTGGGGAACCGGATTGCTTCCACCCTGTTGCGCGGTAAATGACAGACTGGTGGAGTTCACACCAATGGCTGGAGGAACAGGCGCAGGCGTTACGACGAAGGTTATCGGTACAGAAACCGGCTGCGCGCCGGGTGCGTTGACGGTGACTAGTCCTGTGTGAGTGCCGACCTCAAGGGAACCACTGGCAAGGCTGATGGTCACTGTGCCATTACCGGTGCCTGAGGCAGGGCTTAGGGTTAACCATGATGTATTCGTTGTAGCATTCCAGTTCAATGTTCCCCTACCTCGGTTGCTGACGGTCAAGACTTGCGGAGAAGGGGGTGAACTACCCTGCTGACTAGTAAACGAGAAGCCAAGAGAGTTCAGTGCGATAGCAGGTATTGGATTGGGTGGTGTGGCAAGCCGTTTCAATGCCGGCATTCTAGACAGCAATCTCGAGTTGTGTGTCGGTGACGTCGTGGTGATAGGGGGATCACCGGCTGCTGCGAAAGCACTGGGGATTGGTACATTCGTTGGTTCGAATAGAGTGGAAACCATGCAGAATCCAATAGGGAACATCAACAATTGCCGAATAGTCTGGCGCATTGCTTGGATCCTCCTTGCGAGTCAATCGTGAAGCGAACGATTCACGATGAGGCTGGATCTGGAGCAAATCGGGTGCCGTGCTTAATGGGCAAATCGGTTCAGTCGGGTTGCCACGCGTATTCGGAGGATTTTCAAGTGTTTGAATAAAAAGAGTCGTTCGTGTTGTGGTCAGGAGATATATGTAGCGATACTGAGGAGCAAAAAAGCGCGGTCTCAACGATTGTACAGGTAATAACATGGTTCAGGTGTAAGCTGTAACTGATTGTTAATGTTTATGAATAAATCCATGCGGACAGTCGTCGTCTTCTGATCGCATTGATATATCTAAGGCATCGTTCTCTGTTATATAGGGGGCAATGTGGAATTTTATGGTATGTAAGAAAGAAGAGGGACAGCGATTGCAAGAGGAAGACTTCTTATAAAAGGCGATACAATTCTTGACGACCCACGCATCTTCTGCCATTGTTATCACCGTTCCCATCTATGATTGACGCCTGGGAGGATATGAGAAGGATATGAATAAACGGCAAGCGCGCTCTATTGCAGTGGTCGGATTGGGCTATGTCGGTCTTCCGATCGCTGTGGCATTCGGGAAAATTGGCCCGGTTGTTGGATTTGACGTTAACAAGAAGAAAATTGAGGAATTGCAGAAGGGAATTGATCGGACCGGCGAAGTGTCAAAAGAGGATCTTGGTCTCGCTCAGGTCCGGTATACTTCGGAGCCAGCTGATCTGAAATCCGCGAACTTCATTATTGTCGCTGTACCCACACCGATCAACGATGCGTTGCAGCCGGATCTGACAGCGTTGCAGAAGGCCTCGGAGCTGATTGGGCGAAACTTGTCTTCGGGTGCCATCGTGGTCTACGAGTCAACGGTCTATCCTGGGGCAACAGAGGAAATCTGTTTGCCTATTTTGGAAAAGGCCTCGGGTATGAAGGCTGGGGTTGATTTTAAATTGGGGTATTCGCCGGAGCGAATCAACCCAGGAGATAAAGAACATACGCTTGCCAAGATTATCAAGGTTGTATCAGCACAGGATCAAGATTCTCTGGACATTGTAGCGGACACCTACGCGCTGGTTGTCACAGCAGGCATTCATCGGGCATCAGGCATCAAAGTTGCTGAAGCCGCCAAGGTCATTGAAAATACGCAGCGAGATTTGAATATTGCACTGATGAATGAGTTGTCGTTGATCTTTCACCGGCTGGGGATCGACACCAGATCAGTTCTCGAGGCTGCAGGAACGAAGTGGAACTTTCTCAAGTTTTCCCCCGGCCTCGTTGGTGGGCATTGTATCGGTGTGGATCCATATTATTTGACCTCAAAAGCGGAATCAGTGGGCTATCATCCGGAAGTGATTCTTGCCGGCCGTCGTATCAACAACGGGATGGGCAAGTTCGTGGCCGAGCAGACTATGAAATTGCTCAGTCAGTTATCGCGCCCGGCTAATGAATTGCGAGTCGGAGTACTTGGTTTGACATTCAAGGAAAATGTGCCGGATCTTCGTAATAGCAAGGTGCCTGATATCATCCGTGAACTTCATGAATATGGCGTGCAGATCCTGGTCCATGATCCCATCGCTGAAGAGGAAGAAGCGCTGGCAGAGTATGGCCTTCATTTGGTTGGGTGGGACCAGCTGAAGGATCTTGATGGACTGATCGTTGCTGTCGCGCATAAGCGGTTTTCTGATATGAGCCTCCGAGACTTGTTGCGGCCGCTTCGGATCAACAGCCAGGGTGTTCTGATTGATGTCAAGAGCATCCTTGATCCGGTTCAGATCCCTACTTCCCTAAAATATTGGCGATTGTAAGTGCTAACCTATCGGGTCTGCGCCAAGGTAATTCTGTAAGCATCCACGGAACTTCCTGCTCGCATCGAATGCGAGGGGACAGTTCATCTAGTCTTCTCGCCTTCAACTTCTGGCCTTTTCCTTTGAGCCCGTTTTGATCCGTAGTATAAGAAAATGATGGAGGGGTGAGGGCACCCTTCGTTTCTACCCCATGTCATCCCGTATGAGAGAGGCGTTGTGACTTCTCATCGGAAAGCGTGTCGCTATCGTCACCTCGTAGGCAATGTGCTGGGCGTTGGCGTCTTGTGGATCACGGGTTGTTCGCTCTTTGTTTCGCCGGACATCAAGCGCGGAGATCAACACTTGGCTTCAGAGCGATGGGAGGAAGCGAGTCTTGCCTACAAGCAAGCATTAAAGGATGAGCCATTTAATGTTGCGCTTCAAGGTAAGTACGCGTTGGCTCGCGAGCGTGCTGCAGCGGGGCACGCGGAGCGCGGGCGTATACTTCTCAAGGAGAAACAGGTTGCTCTCGCGCTGGAAGAATTCGAGCGTGCCCTTGCGATCGAACCATCGCGAGCCGAATATCAGGCTGGATTTCAGGACGCGACTCGCGTGAAAGAGTCTCGGTCTCAGTATCGTGAAGCTGAACGATTGGCACAACTTGGACGAACTGAGGAGGCATTAAGTAGACTTTCACGCGCAGCAGAGCTCGACCCCACATACTCGGAGCCGTTAGAGCGCATCAGTCGTCTCACCGAAGAGCAACAAGCCCGTGCGAGGGTTGAGCGTTCGAGACAGCCCGTCACACTGAAGTTCAAAAACGCCGGTATCAGGGAAGTTCTGGAGGGGGTGGCGAGGACGGGTGGGTTCACCCTGGTTTTCGATAAGGATGTTCGGAACGACCCGATATCCATCTCTATTCAGGAGACACCGTTTGAAGACGCCTTACAGCTGATTCTTAATAGTAACAGTCTATTCTCAAGACAGGTTTCACCGACGGTCTTAGTCGTCAGTCCAGATACCAGGCAGAAACAAGAACAGTATCAGGATCTGATGATCAGAACATTCTATTTGTCCACGGCCAAGGCGAAGGATATGGTGCTGTTGCTCAAGAGCATGTTGGATTCAAAGCGGATGCATGCGAACGAACAGCTGAATGCCATCGTCATGCGTGATCAGCCAGAGAAATTGGAACTTGCCGAGAAGATTATTCTGGCCAACGACCGATCCGAACCAGAGGTGCTCTTTGAGTTGGAGGTGCTAGAGGTTAATCGGACAAAAGATCAGAAGTACGGCTTAAGTTACCCCAAGCAAGCCGGGGCCGGGTTGGTGGCTGCTGGGTTTGCAGGACCATTGGCGGCTGAAGCCGTGCAGATGACGTATCGGCAACTGGCTGACCTCGGTCCCAGTAACTATCTTTTTAAACTACCGACTACGGTGTTGCTGGATTTCTTTAAACAACAATCCGATGCCAAGACACTCGCATCACCGAAGGTCCGCGTCCTGAATAATAAAAAAGCCGAGATCAACATCGGGGATAAGCAACCAATTCTTCTTTCAACCACCAATGTACTGCCTGGACAAGCCACGACCGGAGCTGTTCCGACGACATCGACCGTCACATCAATAGAGTTTCGAGATACGGGCGTAAAACTGACTGTTGAACCTTCGATCCGACTTGGAAACGAACTGTCGCTCAAGATGAAAGTCGAGGTTATTCGAGTTGGAGAGAAGGAGATCCTCCAAGATGCTCCCCGTATTCAGCAATTTAAGTTTGGTAACCGTTCAGCAGAAACGACGCTGAGTATGCGTGATGGGGAGACGATTGTTCTCGGTGGGCTCCTGCAAGAAGAGGACAAACGAACAAGGGTCACGATTCCATGGCTCGGAGATTTGCCGCTGATTGGAAATATGTTGAGCTCATTTGAAACAAAACGTGTCACAACCGAAGTGATTCTCACCATTACTCCCCACATCGCGCAACCGACGTTTCCTGTTGGGTCACACAATCAGGCATTTTGGTCTGGTACGGAATTCAATTATGCGACCCGCCCGGTTTTTTCTAGCACGTTTCCAAAGACGTCGACGTTGGCGGGAGGTGATGCTGGAAAAAGTATTCTTCGGGCTGAGGTAATGGGTAAAGGGAGTGGAGAGGTGGACGCGGGGCGATCGCTTGCCCAGTTAGCGACCCCCGGTCCTCAGTTGGCTATCAAGCCGGGGGACTCGATCGTGCAATTTGGCAAGGAGGTCATACTTTCCCTCATTGACGGGCAAGTCCGTCCGCCTGACGAAAGCGTGTATAGGTTGGAATATGACGCCGCTATTCTGGAATTTAAGCGATTGGACGATGCAGAGTTGACCAGAAGCAGTGACTCTCTCGGAGCGGGTGGGGAAAGTGAAGCAGGTACGATTATGTTCCGTTTGGCCCGTCCTGCTGGACGAGCGCCACGGGCCGTGGGGGTCACCTTCCTCGCAAAGGCGCCAGGAGTCTCTCCGGTTCGTGTGGAACTCTTGGATTCCAGTAGCCCCGTGCAGGCATCACCAGGAATCGTGGGGACGGGTGTGGTGCGAGTCCGGTGAAGGGGGATGGGTTCACCCTGGTTGAGATCCTCGTTGCCATGACGATTCTTGCCATTCTGGCGTCAGTGGCGATGCCACTGAGTAAGGTCTCGACGAAACGGACACAGGAAATTGAATTACGTCAACAGCTTCGAACAATTCGAAGCGCCATTGACTCATTTAAATTGGAATGGAACCGTGACGGGGACGTGTTACTGGGAACTGCCTGTGTGAAAAATAGATTGGTATGTAAGGAAGTGTCTGGCCCGTACGGTTATCCCAAGACCCTTGAGGCGTTGTTGGGAGTCAAGCTGACTGGGGAAGAGGCCACCGTTCGGGGTACGACGATGAGACGCTACCTACGGAGCATGCCGATTGATCCACTGACCGGGAAGGCGGATTGGCTATTACGGTGTTACAAGGATCAGCCCAAGCCAATCAGTTGGTGTGGTGAAGACGTCTATGATGTCATGACGCAAAGTGAGGCGGTCGCAATTGATGGCTCCAAATATCAGGATTGGTAGAGCAGACAGATGGCATGCAAACGGATTCACGCTGGTCGAACTCATGATTGTCGTGTCCATTATCGGCATTCTCGCTACTATCGCGGCTCCGTCCTACCAGTCCTCGTTGGTCAAGGCGAGAGAAACAGTCTTGCGACAGGATCTATTCACGATGCGTGACCTGTTGGACCATCACCGTGCGGACCAGGGAAAGTATCCGCCATCATTGGAAGGGTTGGTGGCGACGGGGTATTTGCGGGCTCTTCCCAAAGATCCGTTCACGAATTCTTCGAGTTCTTGGCAGGAGATGAGCGATTCGGCCGAGGGTGGTATTTTTGATGTGTATTCAGGGTCGGATCTTGTTGGGACCAACGGGGTTCCCTATAACAAGTGGTAACTCAGGTATGAGCTTCAACGGTCGTCCATTGTGCTGCCAAGGCAAGGCGTTCCGATGGAACCAGGTATGGAGAAACTTGGGCATTGGGCTGATTCTGCTCAATCTCGTAGCCTGTCGTTCTCTTGGTGATCCAGGGATGTCGGATCTTCAGCTCACGGTCGATGTGCTCAACGTATCGTTGAAAGATGCGCAGCAGGCAATGGCAGAATTGCGTGCAGAAGTCGAGGTGCGGAACCAGGAGTTGGCTGAGACGCAGGTGGTGCGCGCGCAGCTCGAAGGGCGGGCTCGAGAAGTGGAGAGCCGGTTGAGCGAGGCTCGCCATGTGATTGCTTTGCAGCGGGAAGAGCTAGCCCAATCCAGGGCTGATCGGGAGCGAATTGCCCGGACGAGAGCAGCACTTCAGAGTCAGCTCAAACAGCTGCGAAAACAACTATCAAGAATCGAGAAGCAGGCATCTGGAAGTATTTCTCCAGCCATCATGGATTTTCAGGAAGAGAAGCTGCTGAGGCCAGTGCCGGCAGGTATGAAAGAGGCCGGCACGTTCGGTGCTTCGCTAGAAGCTCGTCGAGCCCTTCCGCCATCGGATGAGGCGATGTCTGGCGTAATGTCGGTTGATCGAGGGGAGGGACTGGCTCAATCGTCGATACTCGGCACAGCATCACGAGTCATGATCAAACCTGGAGATACGCTGTGGAGTCTTGCCCAACGATATCGTACCTCTGTGCATCAGCTCATGGCTGTCAACGCGCTCTCCACAGATTATATTCAAGCGGGGCAGAGTCTCTGGTTGACGGAATCGGTGGTGGATGGCTCAGAACTCAAACAACGGTAGTCATGTCGAGGGGCCGGAGCTATGGCAGTATTTGCGTACCGAGTTGCACGATCTGACGGATCCATGATTCAAGGATCTCTGGAAGGAGACGGGGAAGCGGCCGTTCGCGCGAAACTCGAATCACAAGGACTGCTGGTTTTTTCCCTCAACCGACGTGGGGCGCACTCAATGCCAAGCCCACGATCTTGGTCATTCGGTGGGCTTCCTCTCGGGCAGTTCATGATTTTTAATCAGGAATTATTGGCGCTTATCAAGTCTGGGTTGCCGATCTTACGAGTCTGGGACTTGTTGATTGATCGCGCAGGGCATCCAGGATTTCGGCAAGTATTACGCGACGTAAAAGAAGACATCCGAAGTGGTGCCTCCGCGTCGGAGGCGTTGGCAAAACATACCGCCTATTTCCCGGATCTGTATGTGGCGACCATCAAGGCTGGTGAGCAGTCGGGCAATCTTTCAGAGGTGCTGCAGCGGTATGTCGTGTATCTGAAGCTGATGATCGGGCTTCGTCAAAAGATGACGAAGGCGATTTCTTATCCGATTTTCCTTGTTGTGATCGGCGTGGCCGTGATCGGTTTCTTGGTGGCCTATGTCATGCCCACATTTGTATCTGTGTATGGAGAAACGGGGAAGACTTTACCATGGGCGACACAGCTGTTGTTGCAGCTGGTTGCACATGCAGAGGCATGGGGCTTGGCTGCGATGATCATCCTGGTTGGGTTAATACTCGGCATTCGTACCTATTATGCCACTTCCGCCGGGCAGCTTATGATTGACCGTTTCATACTGCATCTTCCACTGGTGGGAACAATAGCAGTTAAACATAACACCGTGCAGTTCACGAGAACATTGGGGACCATTCTTGCCGGAGGAACCCCACTTGTGGATGCCTTGCAGGGGGCACGGGCAGCTGTCTCAAATCGTTTTGTCTCCTCTCGTCTGGTTGGAGCCGTTGAGGAGATTCGGGAAGGAACAACCTTAGCTGATGCCCTGGAGCGCTGTCAGGTGCTGCCCAAGCTGGTGATTGAGATGCTGTCGGTCGGTGAGGAGACGGGGTCGCTCGAAGCGATGCTGAAGGATGTGGCGGAATTTTACGAAGCGGATATGGATACGCAACTCAGCCAGCTTACAACCTGGATGGAGCCAGCGTTGTTGCTTGTGATGGGAGTCCTGGTGGGCGGGATTGTGATCGTGATGTACCTTCCCGTTTTTCAAATGGCTGGAACAGTGGGCGGGTAGCCTGCGAGAAATCTATGAGGCTTTGGGAGTCTGTATATGTTGCGTAGCCTAGCGCGGCCCAGCTTGGCGGAGGTCTTGGTCAGTCAGGGTGTGCTGACAAGGCACAAGGTGGACGAGGTGTTCCGTCGTGTGAAGGGAGTGCCGGCTGCCTTAGGGAAGGCCTTGACCGATGATGGACTCCTGTCGGAAGACCAGCTCGCTCATGCGTTGGCCAGTCAATATGGGCTGACGTACGATCCACTGACGAACTTTCGGATCAATCCTCAGTACTATGAGTCCATCTCGATCAAATGGATGCAGCGCGTTCCGTTTGTGCCTCTGAACGAGCAGGCCGGGGTGTTGACGATTGCCGTTGCGGAACCCCACAACCTGCTGGGCCTGGACGAATTGGAACTGTTGGTTGGAAAACCGTTGGAGCTTGTTGTCAGTCCCAGAAGCGCCATCATGGCGGCACTGGAACGCAGTGAAGGGTCGAGCCAAGTACTCCGCGAGTTTGAAGCAGAATATCGATCAGTCTTGGTCAAAGAAGATGAGCGAGGGGAAGAGATACTTGCGCTGGATCATGCCGGAGAAGACCAGAGCCCGACGGTCAAACTGCTGGACTCAATCTTACTGAACGCCATGCAACGCCGAGCGAGCGATATCCACATCGAAGCGGCGGATCGTGCGACCAACGTCAAATTGCGTGTCGATGGGATTCTTGTTCCAGCCATGGAGCCGTTGGATATTCGATTACACGCTCCCCTGGTATCACGCCTCAAAGTGATGTCGGATCTCGACATTGCGGAGCGCCGTGTTCCTCAAGACGGAAGTTTCCGCATGCGGCTGGATCGAAAAACAGTAGATTTCCGTGTGTCCATCTTGCCCAGTGTCTTTGGGGAGTCCGTGGTCATCAGAATCCTGGATCGAGATTCGATTGCGACCGGAGTCTCAGACTTGAAGCTTGAGCGTCTTGGTTTTAATCCGGAAGATCTGAAACGATTTCGAAAGTCGATCACACGCCCGCACGGCATGGTGTTGGTGACCGGGCCGACCGGAAGTGGGAAGACGACGACATTGTACGCCGCGATCTCGGAAATGAACACGCTGGAAGACAAGCTGATCACGATCGAAGATCCAGTCGAATACCAGCTATCGGGTGTGGTGCAGATTCCGGTCAATGAAAAGAAGGGACTCACCTTTGCCCGAGGTCTTCGGTCTATTCTCCGTCATGATCCGGATAAGATTATGGTCGGCGAAATTCGTGATGCTGAGACCGCACAGATCGCTATTCAGTCTGCGCTAACAGGACATCTGGTCCTTACGACGGTTCATGCTAACAACGTCTTTGATGTCATTGGACGGTTCGCCTCGATGGGGATTGACGCCTATAATTTTCTGGCTGCGCTCAATTGCGTGTTGGCTCAACGACTGGTTCGAATCCTGTGCCCATCCTGTCGGACCCCGGGAAAAGCACCACAGGCTCTGATTGAAGAATCAGGGTTGGACTATGAGCAGTACAAGGATACGTTATTTTACGAGGGGCCAGGCTGTCCGCAATGTCATGGAACTGGATATCGAGGGAGAAAGTGCATCACGGAGTTTCTGGATTTGACAGATGAGATTAAGGAGATGATTCATGCGGAACGACCACTCTCCGAGATCAGGTATCGAGCCGTAACCGGTGGAATGATTACGCTTCGGCAGTCGGCTCTCAACAAGGTGTTGAACGGCGAGACATCACTTCGTGAGATCAATCGTGTCACGTTCAGCGAGGAAGGCTAGCGAGATGTGGGATTGGGCCAGGCGTCGCCCACAACGGTGTTTGAAATTCGGCACTGACTGCCTCGGATGGGCGGAGTGTGAGCGAAGCTGGTATGGGCGTCTTCGCCAGAGATACGGCATATCTCCCCTCGAAGTAGGCGCGATGAGGTCTTCACCCACAGTTGACAATGTGTCACAGCCATCGATCTTGGCTTCACAAGTTCGTGCATTAGCCGGTGTAGGCGGGAAGCGTTCTTTCATGAGAGGAGCCTTCTTCTCAGAACTTCCTCGGCGCATTGCGGTCTTGCTTCCTGACACAGCGGTGCGAACAGCGGTTTTATATCTCGATCAGATTCCGATCAGACGTGAAGAGCGCGACGCGTTGATTCGGTGGCGATTGGGACAAGAGCAGATCTCCCCGCTGAATAGCGCGAAGATTGTGTCGCAGGTTTTTGGGGGTCAGGGAGAAGGTCCGGAGCGTAGGTACACGGTCCTGGCTGTGGCCGTTCAAGAGTCGATTCTCAGTCAATACGAATCACTCTGTGAATCTGTTGGCTTAATTCCCTCCGAGGTGGGAATCACGAGCTTGCGGCTGTTTGACCTCTGGAAGAGAGTGTCACGGACGGCGGGTTGGTTACGCCACGATGTCTTGTGGATCACGCTAGCCGACCGATCGCTGACGATCATGGTCTTTCAACGGGGGCAGATCGTGTTCTACCGTTGCAAGCTATTGGGGGAGGACGCTTTAGAGGTCCTGGCTACAGCCGATTTGCAGAATAGGATTCTTGATGAGTGTCGTGCTTCCCTTGAGGTTTGTCAACAGCAGCATCCCTCCGTCGAGATACATGACGCGGTGATCTGTGGCGATGGAGAGATGGCCTCGTTGCAGGCGGAGCTTCAGGGGCAACTCCAGCTTGCCGTGCAACAATTCGGTTGGAAATCAGTCGAAAAGCTTGGATGGGAAGCGAAGGGGAGCCAGCAAGGCATGGCCGCACTAGCCGCAATAGCAGGGGTTTCATAGTATGGCAGCGAACAGTGCGTGGAGCAAATGGCCCGTTGAATTCCTTGCGCAGGTTCAATCAGGGAATCGTACAGGTCGGCAGTTCCAGATCAACTTATCCAGCCGGTATCGGGCGGGGATGACAACGTATCGGACCTGGTTGATCAGCGCATGTATTGGACTTCTCTTGAGTATTGCTTGGAGCCTCTGGCAAGGAGTCTTGCTCTATGAGCAGAGTCAGATCATCGAGGCTGAACTGGAGCGAGTTCGCCAACTCGATCAGATGGTGATGGCTGAAGCCAGGAAGGAGGGGATTGATCTGTCCGAAGGTGCGTTGAAACGATTGTCCTCCGAAGTTGACCTGGCGAATCAGCTGCTTGAAAAACGGACATTCTCTTGGACCACGTTTTTAGGGGAATTGGAACAAACAATCCCTCCACGTCTTGCGCTCACGAGCATTCGTCTTGATCAGGCTGGCAAGACGGTTCAGCTCACCGGAACGGCAACGAACTTAGAAGAGATCACGGCGTTTACGGTTGGGTTGCAAAATCATGCCACATTCAAGGATCCAGTCTTGGCTCAGCATCGAGTTGGATCTGGCGGGCTGGTTGAATTTGACGTGACCGTGCGGTATCGACAAACCGGAGCATGAAGGATGAGAGAGCGTCTGATCGCATTGCTGCAGCATCCCTTTGCTCCATTACTTCCCTGGAGCGGCATTGCGATGGGGCTTTTTGTGGTGCTGATCTTTGTACAGTCTATTGGGCTTGCAGATCTGCAAGCCAAGCGTCAACGAGTAGAGGCAGAATGGGGAACTGTTCGCCAGTCGTTGGTGCATCACCGAGAAGCGAGGAATGCCGCCAAGGATCTAACTCAGGTTTGGGCGTTGCTTCCTGGTGAGCGAGACTTTGGCCCACTGGCGTTGGGGATTTCGGATGAGGCCAAGCGTGAGGGGGTTGTTCTACCGGCGTTGTCCTACAAGACGGAACCTACCACTGTCGCCCATACGACCAAAGGGCTATTACAGGGGTCGATGAGTGGGCGATACGAGGATCTCCGGCGATTCATCCATGATCTGGAGACGGCAGACGAGTTATTGTTCATTGAGGATCTGGAGTTGAATCGAGCCGGGAGTCTACAGAATGCAGCTCTGACCTTTAACATAAAAATCGCAACCTATCTAAAAGCGGATCACGAGAAACGGAACATCCAGGAGATAATTCGCTAGCCATGGATGCAACGAAGAAGGTGATGATGGCAGGCTCGCTGATCCTCATATGGGCTGCGTTGGCAGTTTGGCAGTGGAATTTGCTGGAAGCGCCAGTTCGTGTTCCCCTAACCAATGTCACAGGTCCCGGGACAGGAGGTCGTCAGTCGGACGGAAGAGGGGCAGGGTTGCATGTCAATCTGAGCCTGCTTAAGGCCACAGCGATGGAACGTGATGCCACCTATATGATGCCTCGGAATATTTTCTCAATGACATCTGTCGAGGGAACACTCCCGGTGAGTTCTGACGTGGTCGTGCCTGATCAGGAAGAGACACAGGCAACGGAGTCTCTCACGGATCAGGGTGGTGTCGCAGAGTCGGGGCCGATCAAATATTTGGGGTTCCTGCGTATGGGGGAGGGGGTAACGACCAGTCAGTCTGTGGCGGTACTTCGCAAGGATGACGATGTCTTGGTGCTCAAGGCCGGTGATCGTATTGACAACCGGCTGGTGCTCAAAAAAATCACGCCTGAGAATGTGACCGTGCGGGATTCTGGTGCACAAGTAGACCGGATGGTTGGGTTGTCGGACGAGGCCGAAGCCCAGGAGTGACACAATGATGCGGCGTTCTGCAGCATGGTTGAGAGGGACTGAGGCAGGGTTTTCCTATCTTATGGTCATGCTGGCCGTGACACTCATGGGGTTTTTGATGACCGTTGCAGCGAAGCAGTGGAAGACGATAATCCAGCGGGAACTCGAGATGGACTTACTGGCCAAGGGCATGGAGATTCAAGCGGCGTTGGCCCTGTATTCGGCGACAGCGAAGGCAGGAAGGGTCATGCCAGGCGAGATCTATCCTCACACGCTCGCTGAGCTGACACGGCCCCCCAAACCGTTTCTCAGGAAGGTGTATCTTGATCCGGTAGGACATGGCGAATGGGAACTGCTGCGAGCCCCGACGGGAGGAATCATGGGGGTCCGAAGCACGAGTAAGCTCAGGCCCATCAAACAGAACAACTTCCCATTGGTCGTTCGTCATTTTCAGGGTAAACCGACTCACCATGACTGGGTCTTTCAACATCCCAGTCCCTCTCAGGGAGGGGTGCTGGGGCCACCCATGCCTGTGGGTGGGGGACCAGGACGGATACCCACAGTGAACTAGGTTCTTGTTTCGATACAGATTAGGACGTTCCCGATCTTGATCGTTTGCTACATCGGTAGTGACATAGGTACAATCATGTGCTGTCGAGTGTGACCATGCAGAGAGTTTCTCGTGTCTTTTGGGGAATAGCCACGTAGTGGGAGGAATGTGAGATATGCGTATATTGATCACAGGCGGGGCGGGATTCTTAGGGAGCCATTTGGCCGAGTCGCTCGTTGGCCAAGGGCATCAGGTTATCAGTATGGACAATCTCAGCACCGGCAAAGTGGAGAACGTCGCCCATTTGATGGGGAATGAGCTGTTTTCGTTCGTGAAGTATAACGTCTGTGATTACATTCATGTCGAGGGCCATCTTGATGCGGTCATGCATTTTGCCTCGCCTGCGAGTCCTCAAGATTATCTCGACATGCCGATTGCGACGATGAAGGTCGGTGGATTGGGAACACATAAGGCCTTGGGGTTGGCGAAAGCAAAAGGAGCGCGCTTTCTTATCGCAAGCACATCGGAAGTCTATGGGGATCCTCTGGTCAACCCGCAACCCGAGTCCTACTGGGGGAACGTCAATCCCATTAGCCCCCGGGGCGTCTATGATGAAGCGAAGCGTTTTGCCGAGGCAATGACCATGGCGTATCAACGCTATCATGGTCTCGATACAAGGATCGTCCGTATTTTTAACACGTTCGGTCCAAGGATGAGACCGAACGATGGACGGGTGGTCTCGAATTTCATCGTGCAAGCTATTCAGGGAAAGCCGCTCACGGTGTATGGCGACGGCAATCAAACCAGAAGTTTTTGTTATGTCGATGACCTCGTGCGCGGCATCATTGCGCTGCTCTTTGTGGATTCCGACAAGACGGTCGAGCAGCGGACCGACCGAAAATCGTTTTTCATCAAGCAGGAGTCCAACCAAGTCAGCAGTGTGCATGACCCGGTCAATATCGGGAATCCTCGGGAACTGACGGTGCTGCAGATCGCCAAGGAAATTCTGAAACTCACGCGGTCGTCGAGTCAGATTACCCACCATCCCTTGCCGGCCGATGATCCGAAAGTGAGACGACCGGATATTACTCGGGCGAAGATGTTTCTGAAGTGGGAACCTCAGGTCGAGCTAGAGGATGCGTTAGTGAAAACCATCCAATACTTCAAAAAGGCTTTGGCAGGTTGCTGAAAATCTCCATGGTCGCGCATTCTGCCTCGATAGCTTGATTCCACAAGGCTCGCAAGGGGGAGCGTTCAGGATATCGAGACCATCTGATAAGGCTGCATGCTCGCAGCCTATTATTGGTATCTTGCCAACGAACGAGGTCACCGGACAGTTCAATATTCTGCTGAGGTGGCGGATATCGATGGGCTGAATGTCTTCTCCGATACCACGCAGTTGTCGAACGCTTGACCTCTTTCTTATCCACGCGGTATTGTCTGCATCCTTCTCAATTGTGAGTCGTCGGTGAGAACTATGGAAGCGCTGAGTCAAGCCGTTTCAGAACCAGGTAGTGAACCATCGAAGCCATTGCCTACGATGGAATATGTCGTTGACCTAGTTTCCAACGCGAAACGGGCAGCCAGACGACTTGCCGCGCTACCGACATTGACCAAGAACCAAGCACTGTTGGCCATGGCGGATGCGTTGGAAGCCAAATCGGACGAATTGATCACGGCAAATGAGCGAGATCTCGAGGTCTTTGGGACTGCCAATGACAAGAAGGCCATGGCGGATCGCTTGCGGTTGACCGACAAACGGATCAAGGAGATGGCAGCGGGGATCCGCGAGGTGGCGCAGCTGCCGGATCCTGTGGGGATGATGTCTGCCATGTGGACAAGACCCAACGGGATGCAGGTGGGGCGGGTTCGCGTGCCGATCGGGGTGATCGGAATCATTTATGAGTCGCGCCCGAATGTGACAGCTGATTCCGCTGCGCTTTGCCTCAAGTCGGGGAATGTCTGTGTGTTGAGAGGCGGCAGCGAAGCGATTCATTCCAATACGGCGATCGCGTCCATTCTCTCCGACGCGTCACAAAAAGCCGGTATCCCACAGGGTGCGATCACGTTCGTCGATCGCGCGGATCGTGAGATTGTACCGGTCTTGCTCAAGCAGGATCAGTGTATCGACTTGATCATTCCCCGTGGTGGCGAATCGTTGATGAAACTCATTGCCGAACACTCGACCATTCCTGTAGTCAAACATGATGCGGGTGTCTGTCATATCTATGTCGATGCTGCAGCCGATGTCGCCATGGCGGAAGCGATTTGCCTCAATGCGAAGGTGCAGCGCCCATCAACCTGCAACGCCATGGAAACACTGCTGGTTCACCAGTCGATTGCGCGCACGTTCTTGCCGGCGCTGGCGGCTGGTCTCCGGGCAGCCCATGTTGAAATCCGAGGCTGTGCCAAGACCTGTCAGTTGATCTCGGAGGCCAAGCCGGCCAGTGAGAACGATTACGGGAAAGAATTTTTGGACCTCGTCCTGGCCGTGAAAGTCGTCAAGAACATGGATGAGGCTATGGAGCATATTGCGCAGTATGGCTCGCGCCATACGGAAGCGATCGTGACGTCGGACTATGGGCGCTCGATGCGGTTTCTTAAAGAGGTTGATGCCAGTGCGGTGATAGTGAACGCTTCTACACGCCTCAATGACGGATATCAGTTCGGTCTCGGGGCCGAGATCGGGATCAGCACGTCGCGGATTCATGCTCGGGGTCCGATGGGATTAGAAGAACTGACCTGCTCAAAGTTTATGGTTTTAGGGAGCGGCCAGCTCCGCGAGTGAATGTCCTCGGATCCCATTGCATGTGCCCTGTTCACTCCAGGCCATCTCCGATTTCCTTCCACCCGTGCGCTTGCTGAATCCTTCCACAAGGTCGGCGGATACGTTGGCACGTTACCGACCGGGCACCTCGTCTTTTATCGACCTGATGGCAGACGGTTTCTTGCCACCGATCCCACGGGCCAACCTCTCCATGAGTGCGAATGGGAGGTGAGTGAACTGGGGGTCGTGTCCCTCAAGCGCGCCCGGGTCAAGCTGGATTGGGGGGGCTGGGTCGGAATAGTACCTGCCGGCTTGGTGAATGAAACCCGAGTGAATCTTGCCACGAGGTCTAACTGGCAGCGAACTACGCCAGAAGATCTTCGTAGTTTGGCGGCAAAGGCCTTACGGGTGCCAATTGAAGAGGTGCGGTGGTTTTATCGGGATGAGGATTTTTTCATTGAGCCCACCGGGCTGGCGACGATCCGCCAACGAAAAGATGCGTTCTATCTATTGGACGATGGCGGGTTTGAAACCGCACGCTTTATGTCCTGCATGGGTGCGATGCACTGGGATGAGATTGATTTTCTCCCAGTTGTTGAACTGTTCAAATCGCTGTTACCCGGGACAGGTTCCGCGGTGTTGGAACTCATTCGAGGATTGTATGACGATCAACAACAAGGGCATTCGGTACCACGAGCGTTACGGTACCGTGGTATCCCTCCCTATCCATCGGAGGCGGCGTTTCGGCTGTTCAGCGCTTTTTTCACACCTCAATCATTAGGGACCGGGGATCCCTTTGTCGACTTCATGAATCCATCGAAATCGCAAGTCGTCGCCTGGCTGCCTGCCGATCATCCACCGGTACGCTATTTTGACGAACGCCAGGGGGTATGTATTACGGTAAAAGATGGGGTCGCGCAGAAGGCAACCCTTGCGATGGATACGGGAGGCTTGGCCTACGTCAATCCACTGGGTCGTCGCGTGCTTCCCCTTGATCGCAGTATGCGAATAGAGGGCCAGCAGATGATCCTCAAGGATCGTGAACAAGAAACGATCATCTCTTTGCCGGTCGGTCTTCATGTTCGGACGGCCCCATCGCCTGAAGGACCGATGAGCCCTGTCGACTGGCGGACGGTCTTTGTACCGGAGCCTCCTGCCCTTCATCCGCGTGAAGCGTTTGGCGCTGTGCTGTTGTATCCGGAAGGCCACGAGGAGATCAGTGAGCTTGCGGCACAACCCTTTGTCGCCGACTATCTGGATGATCTCGGAGAGCAGGACCGTGAGATCGGCAGACTACGATCGCTGGCGGAACGCGTGCTCATTGTGAACGGAGATGCCGTCATTTCGACATGCGTGCTCTTCGACCGACCACGCGACTATACGGTGAGAGTCCACTATGGAGCTTATGCCCAGCGGCAGGCGCAACAGCTCTGGACTCAGTGTGCGGAAATCAATCGATGGGACTGGCTGCAACGAATACGTATGGGCGCCGAAGATGTGGTGCAGGAGTCAATGGCTCGTCATGGGCTGTATGATCTCCTGTATCTCTGGCTCTCCTACGACACGTTTGGGTCGCTGACGGCAATGAGGACAACTCTCGCCAATGCAGGCCAAGCGTTGAGGCGGGGAGGTGATGCATTTGTCGTCGGCCCTGTCGGTGTGCCGACGGTCCTGGCATCGGAGCTGTGGCAGCTCTGTTGGAGCGATTCAGTGGCGGCGCTGCCCACGTTTGCTATGCATAAAACGATCTTGCCGAAGGCCAGGGTCAAAACAGGGCTTACGTTGTTCCATCTCAGACGGGTGTAACTTCATCCGAGAAAGAGTTCCCGGAGTGACTGGGTAGAGTGATTGTCTTCGCGAGAAGCGCTGGCTTGTCGGGGACGAGTCTTGTAGAATCCGAATCGTCTGCCCAGTACTCGTTCGTGCAACACTGTAGATGGGATGAGCGTGTAGATAATTGATGGAGGAGGAAGATTATGCCAAGTGTGTTGGATAAGGTGATTGAGAGAGAATTGAGAAAAGAGCTACGGGATGCCCTAATCAGGTTTGAACAGCAGTTGCGACAGTCCGGCGTGAGTGATGACAACATCAAGAATCGGATGCGGGGCGCCAAGCAGTTTGTCGCGTTTCTGTATGGGCGATACCTCGGATAGTCGTAGTTCGGTTGCCTTGATCGCGGATGAGGACTGCCCATGAGAAGCGTGCAACATCACCTGCCATTCCATCGCGACCGTGAAGGTGCGAATGCCTGGTCACAACAAGATGCGCGCTCATGGACAATGCGAAAATGAAATGAGAACCGGATCCTGCGATTACGGAAGCGGCACCTCTGTGCTAATCCTTGAAAGTATTTGGCCATCGCCAACCTGTCCCCTAAGATGGCTGCATGTCAGCTGCTTCGGAGACAACCTCTTCCCAGCAATCTGATCCGATACTGTCATCGCTCGAGTCGGATGAGTCCGATACCGGATTGCGATGCCTTCTGATTATCGCGCAGTACTATGACCTTCCGGTCAATGGCGCGCAGCTTCGACATCAGTTTGCCCAGCCTGGACAGAAACTGTCCGACAGTGAACTGCTCCGCACCGCCAAGAATCTTGGATTGAACGCCGGTCTCGTCACGAGTGAGTGGCACAAGCTGCAAGGCGCCTCTCTTCCCGCCATGGCCAAGCTCGTGGATGGAGGCTATGTGGTGGTGTCCAAGATCGAAGGCGAGCAGGTGCTGGTTCAGAATCCTGTGGAAGGTTATTCGCTCGTCCTCTCTCGTGACCGATTCGAACTGATCTGGACGGGAGAGTTGGTGCTCGTGACGAAGCGAGTCACGATTCGTCTTCATGATCTCACGTTCGATCTGACCTGGGTGATCCCAGGGATCGTCAAGTATCGGAAGTTGTTCGGCGAGATCTTGATCGCATCGGCGTTTCTCCAATTCGCGGCCCTCCTCACGCCGTTCTTGACACAACTGGTGATCGATACGATTCTTGTGCACCAGGAGTTGAGCACGCTTTCGTTGATGGCCGGCGGCCTCATCGCACTGACTATCTTTGAGGGCATCATCCGTGGGCTCCGCACCTATCTGTTTGCTCATACAACCAATCGCATGACGGTCACCCTGGGTGCTCGACTCTTTCGCCATATTCTGGCGCTCCCTTCGACGTATTTTGATGCCAAGCGCGCGGGCGATACGGTCGCTCTGGTGCATGAGTGGGAACAGCTGCGCCAATTCGTCACGAGCCACTCCATGACGATGCTCCTGGATGTTCCCTTTACCGTGGTCTTTCTGGCCTGCATGTGGCTCTTGAGCCCCGCGCTCACGCTGGTGGTCATGGTCACACTGCCGATCTATGCGCTGTTGTACTACGCTATGGCCCCGTCAATACGGGCCTGTCTACGCGATCTATGCAATCGTGAAACGGACAATCAGGCATTCGTGGTCGAGGCCGTCAGCGGCATCCAAACGGTGAAGGCCATGGCGGGTGAGCCGTCGCTCTGGCGGAAGTGGGACGCACAGCTGGCCGGTTATGTGCAGGCGAGTGTTCGTGCCACTAGCCTGATCACGATCGCACAGTACATTGCGACGGGGGTATACCACGTCACCATGGCAGTGGTCTTTTGGCTCGGGGCCTCTCGCGTCATTGAAGGGCAGTTGAGTATCGGGCAGTTGATCGCGTTCGTCCTGTTGTCGGCTCACGTGATGGGCCTCCTTCTGAGATGGGTCACACTTTGGCAGGAGTTCCAGCAAGCGGGTATTTCGGTCCAGCGGTTGGGGGACGTACTGAACAGGCCGCCAGAGCCCTCCTATCACCCGAATCGGATCACGATTCCACAGGTCCAGGGGCAGGTGCGTTTCGAAGCGGTCACGTTTCGCTACCGGCCGGATGAGCCATCAGTGATCCGCAAGCTGTCGTTTTCAGTGGAACCGGGTCAGATTGTCGGGATCGTGGGACGTTCAGGGTCCGGCAAAAGCACGATTGCCAAGTTGCTCCAGTGTCTGTATAGGGCTGAACAGGGACGAATTCTGGTGGATGGTGTGGATCTCGTACAGGTCGATCCGGCTTGGCTGCGTAGGCACGTGGGTGTCGTGCTGCACGAGAATGTCCTCTTCAACGGTTCGGTTCGGGACAACATCGCGATGATCAATCCCGCCATGCCGATAGAGCAGATTATGCAGGCGGCAACGTTGTCCGGAGCTCACCAGTTTATCGTCGAATTGGGGGACGGTTATGACACGCAGGTCGGCGAGCACGGCTGTCTGCTCTCTGGTGGGCAGCGTCAACAGATTGCGATTGCCAGAGCCCTTGCCGCGAATCCCCGCCTGCTGATATTCGACGAAGCCTTGAGTGCGTTAGACGAGGAATCTGAAACGGTGTTTCAACAGAATATGGATCAGATCGCTCGGGGCCGTACTGTATTCATCATGGCCACTCGGTTGAGTTCACTGCGCCAGGCCCATCGCATTTTTGTCCTGGATAAAGGGGAGAGTATCGAACAGGGCACATATGAGGAACTGCGCGAGCAGGAGGGAACTTCCTCACGCCTCTCGGTCTCTCACGTTGGAAGTCAATCATGAGGCGTCGATGGCTCTCAGTCCACTAGAACGACAGTGGATGGTCTGGAAGGCGGCCTGGCAGGCTGAGTCAGGTCAGCCTCCCAATAGAGCCGTTCCAGAGGGACCGGCCGCAGAGTTTCTTCCGGAGGCGCTGGACATTCAGGAGACGCCTCCCTCTCCGATCGGCCGAGCGCTCTTGTGGACCATCCTGATCTCCTGTGTGGTCGGAGCGGTATGGACCACGGTCGTGAAGATTGATACCGTGACGATGGCGCAGGGGAAGGTCGTACAAAGTGAGGACTCAAGGGTCCTTCACCCGCATGAAGCAGGGGTCATTACAGCCATTCACGTTCATGAGGGACAAGTGGTCAAATCGGGCGAGATCTTGATCGAACTGGATCTGACCAGGAAACTCACGGAAGCCGAGCCACAGTCTCACATCCTGGTCTCAGATGTTCAGCAGATGACAGAGGCGGAGCGCTCCGCGCTCGAAGACAATGCCGCGTCCGTTTCGCAAGCGATCACGAAAGTCGAACAGAACGCGGGAGTTCAGCGGGTGCTCTCACCGATTGATGGGGTAGTGCGGCAACTTGGGGTTCAGACGGTGGGCACGGTGGTGACGCCGGCACAGCCGCTGCTTATCATTGTGTCTCTGAAGCACTCGCTGGAGGTCGAGGCGCGGATCGAGAGTAGGGATGTGGGGATCGTCCTCAAGGGACAGCCGGTTGTGATCAAGCTCGCCACGGTTCAGCCGGTGTATCAGGAGACCATTGCCGGTCATGTAATGAGGGGGCCTGACAAGAGCACGTCGAACACACACGTCGGGCTTGTTTCGGCTATCAGGGTTGGTCTTGATCATTCGACAACTCGAGTCGGGAGCACAGAGGTCAAGCTTGTTCCCGATATGGCGGTGGCGGTTGAAATCAAGACCGGTCAGCGCCGGATGATCGAATACCTCCTGGAGCCCGTCCACCAGCTCATGAACGAACGTGTGCGGGAATGGACCGCGCTCATTCAGGCTATGCGCAGTTTCATCGAGCGCCGGAATCTATCGTGAGATCTGCTGAGAGAGGCGCTCCAACCGGCAAGCAGGCGAATGAGGCAGGTGTGAGAGGATGTGCGTCAGAGATGAAACTCAAGATTGGCACGGGGATCGTGTTGCTGCTGGCGGTGAACGGATGGGCTGCTGAGCCGGTGACGGGGATCGGTTCTCTCTTGGTCAATCCCAGTGCTGTGCATCGAAAGATCGTCAAGCTGGAAGGCGTGGCGAAGAACGTCGTGGTCCATTCCGGAAGCGAACTGGCGACCAAACAGTCGTTGTGCGGAGCTGAATTCGAACTCGAAGATAGCAGTGGAACCATTGCCGTGTTGTATCGCTCCCGATGTCAAGTCGGAGCGTTGCGCGCAACGGTGGTGACAGAACGAATGCCGTGCGTGGTGGAAGGGTATATGGAAGCACCACCGCCGGTGCTACGAACGTCGGATGGAAAAGACCTCGGTGTTCGCATCGCCTATATGGTGACCCCGGTACAGTAGCAGAGAGAGGCACAGGCGATGTGGTGATTGCCCAGCAGCAAGCCTCGGAGGTCAATGAGCGGTGTGAGGGAAAAAATCAGGATTTGACGCCGGTGGTGCTCCTTGGGGAACGTGGGGCGTTTTGGGGGGGGGGTAATATTGGCGAGACGGCAAGTGTTGAAGAGTCTTCGTAAACCGCCAGCTGATGCTTCCTTTGCAGGAAACGGTCGGTTGCTATCTTCCAATGGCCATATGATCTCCGTACAGTGCTCCTCAGCTACGGCTCAGTTATTCTGATCCCCGGCTTTTGTAGGATGGTGATGTCGACGGGGCAGACCGTATGCTGCCCTGCATGACACCTCAGCACGAACCCCTTCCATGGCGAGCCATTGTACGCGGAGTCACCATTGTTTCTGGTATGACCTTTCTGGCGGGCATGCTGCTCGCTGCGCTTGGGATTACGCCCAAGATTGATCCTGGGTTGTACCCGCTGCTTGCCCTGCTGGTGGGAGGGATCAGTGTCGCGGTCGCACTCCATATGACAGACACCACTCGCCCCGTCTGTCTCGTCGCAATGGGCGTAGGCATCTGGCTCTTTAGTGGGACCGCCGTACTTGTGGGTGTGCAGTCACTCGCGGGCTGGTTCCAGAGCAGTCTATCCATCGCTGCCACGGTGCTCCTCGGGCGGCTGTTACTGGGTACCTTGCACGAGACTCCCGTTCAATCGTCCTATGCGCCCATCGTACGGAGCATGACGCAGACCCGCCGACACGTGTAGGACAGTCATCACCCGGTATTATGGCGGGTGTACATCTTTTCCATCTTGTCTAGCCGCATGAGTCCATCGCCTAGCCCCAGTATTCATGATGGTCTCGTTACGAACCATGATGAATCATGCGGGCCAGAAAACTGCAAGTTCGAAGTCAGAGACCTCTGAGCCGCTCCGACTCCAGGGAATTCACTCTCAGAGGGCCGTGATATTAGGAATACTTGTAATAAGTTATTCAGAGCCGAATACTATCATTATTACGTCTTGTACTTTGCCGGTATTGCTCTTAAGATGCCGCCATTCTCCATTTCAAACCTGACTCCAGAGCCTGACGGTGTACTGACGCCACTGCAACCACCTTTAGTTGGTGTTTCATGTCAACGAAGCCTATCAGGCTAGGTGATAAGGAACAGAAACGGAAGAAGAGTCTCCAGCGTCGAGTCTTGCAACACCTCAAGCACCACGGACCGAAACACTATGATAATCTCTCCCTTCTCTTTGACCCACACAGAACGGGAGAGACCGGCCTCGCAGTAGAGGCCCTCAAGAGACGGCACTATCTCAAGATAGGCCAAGACGGAATGGTTCAGATTACAGGATCAGGATTACGAGTTCTTGAGGAGCAGATCTAGCAGGTTGCGGAAAACTCATTTTGGCTCCTGCGGCCATCACAGGTATCGAAGTTTGAGAGGACTCTAACTGGCCGTACAGGGTGCTCAAAATGGCCGTCCAGCAAGGCCGCAGCAAGCGAAGAGGCGAATCGTACTCTGCCCCGTACGTTGAGCCTCTGAGCGATGCGAGAACGACGCCGGCGGACTTTTTCAGCACCCTGCTAAACATAGCGACATATATATTGCCGCATGCTTGAGCTATACTGATGACAGGTCACCAAGGTGGAGGCGCTGTCATGAGAAAACTGGAAATTGCGGATGCCGACGTCATGCGAGTCGCCATTCAACAAGAAATTGCTCGATCCGATGAGTCGCGATACGACCATCGGTTGCATGGGTTGCTGCTCGTCACCGGCGGCCATAGCTGCCAGCAGGTCGCCACCTTGTTTGGCGAAGATCGGCGGACAGTGCAGCGCTGGGTGACACGCTTTGAAACTCATGGACTGACCGGCCTACGTGACGGAGCACGGTCGGGTCGGCCAGCCACGCTGAACGCCAAGCAATGGGCGGCGCTGGGACGTGATGTGCGACGCGAGCCCCAGAAGTTCGGTCATGCTGGTCATCTGTGGGACGGCAAGCTGCTCGCCGCGCATCTGCGCCTGCGCTATGGGGTGATGTTGGGAGTGCGCCAGTGCCAACGCATCTTTGGCCACATGGGATTCCGACTGCGCAAGCCCAGGCCCCAAGTCGCCCCGTCCGATCCGGTCAAGGTCGCAGCGTTTAAAAAAACTGCACCGCCTGGCACGGCGCCGGGGCGTTGAACTCTGGAGCGTGGACGAATGCCACTTCCAACACCATGGTACCCGGTGTCGTATGTGGGTGCCGCCAGAAATCAAGGATCCGGTCCTGCGCCATGCCCCCACCCGCAAGTCGGTGGCCTGTTTTGGGGCCGTCAGCTTGCGCACCGGCAAGTTCATCCGCGCGCTGTGCGCCACGTTCAACGCGGCCACGTTCGCGACCTTTCTGAAGACGCTGCTGCGGCATCGTTCGCGTGGCACGCGCATGGTGCTGGTCCTGGACAATGCCCGATACCACCACGCGGTCCCGCTCAAGCCCTTACTTCGAAAATATCGCGCCGTGCTCACCCTGCTGTTTCTCCCACCGTACAGTCCGCAACTGGCCCCCATCGAGCGCGTCTGGAAGCTCACCCGCCGCATAGCGACACACAACCGGTTTTTCACCACCCTGGACGCCGTCGTGACCGCCGTCTCCACGTGCTTCGACCGCTGGAGAACACCCAACTCAGTGCTACGGAGATTATGCGGCATAATTTAAGACGCTATGTTTAGTTTCAATCTTGTAGTCCCCTCATATGTCCCGTCGCCCCCCTGCAATAGGCCCCACTTCCACCACGGGGTTTTCAGAATGTCTCTGGTGTTGTGAATGTTCAGGTGGCCGATGCGGTAGCCCTTGAAAATGTGTTCCCCGCGCGAGTGGGGATGAACCGACGAGTTGCACAATCCTGCCACCGCAATTTCATTCCCATGCCTGTGAAAATCGGGCTATCAGCGTCTGACTCATACGCCTATCCACCTCCAGGACGCTACTTGAAGGGTTCTACTGCAGTCTTCTATCGCGCCCCCCTCTTTTGCGTACTGTCCAGTCTAGTTTGTGTTCCTGTAGATTTCGACAACTTGGCGTTGGCATGCCGTTGTGAACCACGGTTCTTGACAGTGCCGTAAGGGATTCTTAGACTCACGCACCTCTTTTATTAGGAACACACATGAAGCCGAGTGCTTCGATGCTGGTGTCATCCTCCTGGTCTGTCCTCCATTACAAAGGAGTGTGAGTCTATGCGTAAACCGAAAGACATGGTCATGACGCGCAACGTCCGACTGAAGCCAGCTGGACCGATGTCATTGATGACAGTCGTGATTGGTCTTGTGCTGGTATTGGTCACTGGTGCTTCAGCAGGAGTCTTTACAGAGGAAACCGTCGCTGACCGGTTTGAGAAGGCAATGAAGAAGAAAGCGAAGTACTGCAAGACCCACAAGATCGACCAGGCAAACCGGCGTTGCGACATCCTAAAGCTGAAACCGGCCGATCCGCTCGCGACAGAAGAAGGTCGTTTTGCCCATTCGATCAAGATTCCCAATCCCGTCCCGAAGGACAGTGGTTATCAGCCAGGGATGACGTCGGAAGAATACTTCGACCATCTCTGTAAGGCGGAGGCCGGAGAGTTCATCTATAAGACGGTTGAGAATGTCGATAGCGTATATCAAATGCGCCCACGCTCACCTGTCAATTATGAATCGAATCATCTTTACGCGTTAGAAGCACCTTATGGTGGACCTGATGGGACTAGAGAGTCTGGATATGGATTTGTTCAACCGGGGCGCTATCTCCTTTTTGAGTCTCTGAATCCGATGGGAGAAGGTGAGGAGCTTGATGCAGAGAATATGGTGGTTCGTTACTTTGGATTCGACGGGCATAAGTTGGAGACAATGCAAAAAGAGTTTGGTGTTCGCAAGAGTCGATACGGTTACACCTGGCGAGCTGTAGCTCGGCCTCATGACAGGGAACTCGGGATTGGGGGCAGCGAGCTGATCGTTCTTGATCTGAAGACAAACGAGGTTCTGGCAGTTCACCGGGGTTATGCCAAGTTTGAGATTGATGAACGTTATGGGACTTCCGGGTTTCAGTGGCGTCATGCTTGCCCAACACAAGCCAACATAGTTGGGGGGGATCGCATGCTATTTCTATTGAAGGTTCTAAAGCCTACTTCCGGTTCTGTAGGAAAGTAAGGAGGTGATCGTGCCACAAACCGCTATCAGTACCTGGCTCCAATTTGCGCTTCAACAGGTGGCAGCGGAAAGTTACCTTGAAGGGGTTGCCTCCACAAATATTCCCGAGCTTCTCAAGCGACTTGAATTTGGAAACAACAACGCACCATTTCTTAACCTTCAAAACCCTGATCCCATCGCAAACCCGGATCTTCTCGGCAAGACTCGCTTTATTGACCTGGCCGAGATGCCAAATGCTTCCCAAATCAATGGCAGTGCGCAAGCATTTGTCTCTCGCTATCAGATCGTGGATCACCACGCCAACGATGCGACTGGGTTTTCGGCTACGTTAATGCGCGATACCCAAACCGGCCAGTACACGCTCTCATTCCGCAGTTTAGAGTATCAGAACCAGGCCCAAGGCGGGGATTGGGAGCGGGATGGGCAAGGTGGCGCGGCTGGGGAGGTTGCGGGGGCTGGGTTTGCGCTTGGCCAGCTCGTGAGCATGGAGCGGTACTACAAAGAGCTAAGAACCTCAGGAAGGTTGCCGGCTGAATCAACGCTCAACGTCACTGGGTACTCATTGGGGGGCCATCTGGCGACGGTATTCACCTTGCTGCACAGCAATGACATCAATCACACCTACATCTTCAATGGTGCTGGGATCGGCCAGGTCGGTGGCGTGACAGCCGTGATACCAGAAGCGGACCGGATCGGGCAGCTCATTGCTACGATGGATGCAAAGTTTATCGAATTTGATCCGACGGGCGCCCTCACCCGCAGCGGATCGAGCGCCAATGTCCAGAGCTTATCCTGGTATCAACCAGCGGTGATCCAGGTGGCCGGGGAGTTTCAGACAACGGGCACGGCCAGTATGCCAACCGGTGGTTTAAACGGCGGCGTGACCCGCACGGACGGGGCATTCACCAAAATTACCCAGCTCTTTGGGTCGAGTGTGACAGGGGGCGACGTACAGCTAGTGGCCAATTCCGGGATGCATGGGCCAGTCCAGTCCGTGTTGATCGAGGGCCAACCGTTAGTAGAAGGCTTGCCCAATCCCTTCCGTGACTACGGCAACGCCCATAGCATTACCTTGCTTGTAGATTCGTTGGCCCTACAGTCGCTCTTCGAGACCATCGATTCTGATTTGATACAAACCGATATCGAAAACATTCTGAAAGCGGCGTCATCGGCACGGGCCGACGTGACGGCGTTTGCGGTGGACGAGCACACGGCAGAAGGGGACACGCTGGAGATGGCGCTGGATGCGCTACGGGCCATCTTTGTGCCGAATGACTCAGACAACAAGACTGATTTCAACGATGACACGGGTGGCTTCGGCGACATCGGGACCCGCACCGAGTTTTACGCGCATCTCGAACAAGTTCGTATGGCGGCCAGCGGTCAAACCTTCTCGATCGAGCCCTTGGTCCAGCGTGATACTCACGGCAATGTGGTGCCGCGCCTTACGGCGGCGGAGTTGGTAGCGGAAGCGCAAGTGAACACTGATCAAGGGTTGGCCTATCGCTATGCGCTGCGCACCCTGAATCCATTTGCGGTAATTGGGGTCGATTATTTTGGCCTTGGCCATGCTGCGAATGGAAAGTTAGCATTGTACGATCCAGGTGCCGGTTTCGGCGAGATGACGGAGCAGTATCTGATGGATCGTGCGGACTTTCTTCTTGCTAAGCTCGATTTGACTCTCAACAACCGAACGACTCCTAGCGATTCCTTCACCTTGACGCACTATGGGGATGTGGCGTCGGGATTTGATGCCCCCGCAGGAATTTCCTCGCTTGCGCGCGAGTATCTCTTTGGCAGCGATCAAGAAGATGCCCTGACCGGCAGTCAGTTTCTGCCCACAGACGACCATCTCTACGGCGGTGTCGGCAGCGATGACCTGCGGGGTTTTGGTGGTGACGACTATCTCCAAGGCGATAGTGGCGATGACCGGTTAGATGGCGGGACGGGGGGCGATACACTTCACGGCGGCCTGGGATTCGATACGTATATCTTGACTGCTGATGGGACCGATCGCATTGAGGATGGCGATGATAAGGGTGTGGTTCAGCTCAATGGCCGACTCCTACTGGGAGGCATTCGTAAAGAGGGTGAAGCTGACAACACCTACAAGAGTCTCGATGGGCAGTGGACCTTTGTGCAGAGCGGGAGCACGCTCACCATCAACGGCGCACTAACCGTTCAGCATTGGCAGCCAGGTGCGCTGGGGATTGAATTGCGAGATCTCTCGGCCTTCCCGACAGACCCCGGTCTCCCGACTGGCCCCTTTGCTTTCACTGTGATTGGAGACCTAGGAAACAATGACCTCGACCCACCTGGCGCAGGACCCAGCGCTCTCTATGGAAATGGAGGCGACGATATTCTGGATGGTGACCATACGCCACCGCTGGGGGCCTTCGACGATTTGTTGGATGGTGGGGCGGGCAGTGACACCTTGATCGCAGGATTAGGCCATGACTATCTGCTCGGTGGGCCAGGCGACGATTATGCGTATGTGGACGACGGCGATTACTTTTTCGGCGGGGATGATGCCGACATCATGGCGGGCAGTACGTTCATCGTCAATTTCACGGATGCGACGATCAGCTCCGGTACGCATTATGGTGAGGGTGGCGAGGGGAACGACGTGTTAATGGGTGGCCTAGGCATAGATGTGTTGAAGGGCGATTCCGGCGATGATCAGCTGTGGGGAGAGAACCGCCCGACGGGTTGGATTGGGCGTGTGGCGGATGGTATGGGCGGGTTTATCTCTGTGGCTCAGCAGGAGTTTTTTAGTGCAGCCGGTGCTGCGGATTACCTCGATGGTGGAGCGGGGGACGACTATCTCCGCGGCGATGGCGGCGATGATGTCCTCGTCGGTGGGGATGACAACGACCAGTTGTGGGGAGACGCTCAGCAGGTAGCTACCGTGCAGGAGGGGGCTGATTGGCTCGATGGCGGGGCTGGGGACGACATTCTCTGGGGTGGGGGCGGTCATGATCGGCTGATTGGAGGGAATGGCGTCGATACGCTCATCGGGGATTTTCTCCATGATCCCATCGGTGGCAACGATTGGCTGGATGGAGGAACTGGTAACGACACGTTGATGGGTGGGCGGGGCGATGACGTCCTCTTTGGTGGCGCTGATGCGGATATCTTACTGGGGAATGAGGGGCATGATGTGCTGGATGGGGGCAGTGGGGACGACGAACTGCAGGGCGGCAGTGAGGCGGACGTGCTTTGGGGTGGAACTGGGGTTGATCGGCTGTTTGGTGATGATGGCAATGATCAACTATTCGGGGGCGACGACAATGATTCCCTATCGGGTGATCCCGGCGATGATAAGTTGGTGGGTGGTGCCGGGGACGACCAGCTCCAGGGTGGTGACGGCGAGGATGTCCTTATCGGTGGAGCGGGAACCGACACGCTCATGGGCGGGGCCGGCGCCGATACCTATGTGTTCAATCTGGGCGATGGAGTCGAATCGATTCAGGACACACCGGGTGAGGGCAACAAGATTGTGTTCGGGGGAGGGATTTCCGCAGAGGACATCAGCGTCGGCATTGGCTCTCTCGTGGTTCGGGTGGGACTGACCGGCGACGCGATTCATATTCAAGGATTCGATCCTGCCTCCCCCATGGTGCCGGTGGGAATCGAGACCTTTGAGTTTGCCGACGGAACTACGCTGACCCAAGCGGATCTCGTTGCCAGGGGGTTTGACCTTATCGGCACAGCTGGAGACGATACTTTAAACGGTAGCGAGGTCTACCGGACCCTCTATGGCCTCGACGGGGATGATTTCCTGACCGGAGGGAACATCGACAATGTGATCCACGGCGGGCAGGGCCGAGACATCATGTTTGGTAACGGGGGGAGTGATCAACTCTTCGGTGGCGTCGGCGGTGATGTTGTACAGGCTGGGGATGGCAACGATGTGTTGAACGGCGAGGACGGGAATGATTCGTTGGAAGGCGAAGCCGGTGACGACGTGCTCGATGGTGGGGCCGGTGACGACCAGCTGTACGGCGGCGAGGGAGCCGACCAGTTGTTCGGCGGTGCCGGCGATGACGTTGTCGTCACCGACGCGGATGACACGGTCCGAGACGGCGGAGCCGGTATCGATACGATCAGTTTCCAGGGCGCCTTCGGCGTCACCTTTGACCTTGGAACGTCCAATTTTGAGAACGCGACTGGAACGGATGGGGATGATACGCTCACCGCCGCTTCCGCCGTTGGCTCGGTGCAGCTCATTGGAAACGGAGGCAACGATATCCTGACAGGTGGGTTTGGTGACGATGTGCTTATGGGCGGAGAGGTGTTTGTCGGCGAGGGGGCGGCCGATACACTGACAGGCGGGGCCGGCAACGATCGGCTTGAAGGTGGAACAGGCGACGATGCCTATCGATTCAATCTTGGGGACGGACAGGACCGGATTGTTGATTCGGCCGTGCGTGAGGATCCATTCGGTGGCGGTGAAGGAGGCGGCGGAGGAAGGATTCTCGAACACAACCGCCTTGTTTTTGGGGAAGGAATCAACAGTCAAGCGTTACAGCTGAGCTTTGGGCCTGGCTCGATCCCGCTCATCGATGGAATTTCGGCGGGCAGTCTACGTCTGAGCGTGGGAGCTGGCGACTCGCTGGTCTTGTCGGACTTCGATGCTGCCGATCTCTTCAGCCGGTATACCGTCGAATCCTTCGAGTTTGCCGACACCACATCGATGACCTATGCCCAATTGGTGGAGGAGAGAGGCTTCGACGTCATCGGGACGGATGAGAGTGACATCGTGACGGGGACAGCGGTTGCGGATCGGATCAATGGTTTCGACGGGCAGGATGTACTCCGTTCCGGGCTGGGTGCCGATACGCTCAATGGTGGGGCCGGGGACGATCAGCTTTTCGGCGGATCTGGTAATGACACGTATGTCTTCGACGTCGGGACCGGACGGGACGTGGCGTTTGATCCGACTGGGTTCGACACAATCCGTATGGGTGAGGGGATCGCGCCGACGGATGTGTGGGGAGCTCGTGAAGGGAACGATCTCGTCCTCTCATTATCGAGTACGGGCGACAGCCTGACACTTCAAAACTTTTATCTAGACTCCATCTTCCAGGTGGAGCAGGTGACATTTGCGGATGGGACGATATGGGATCACGCGCGCCTGCTGGCGAGTACTCGGCGTCAGATCGACGGCAGTGCCGGCGACGATGTGCTGACGGGCGGGGCGACGGACGACACGATCGCGGGATCGGCTGGTCACGATGCACTGATCGGCCAAGCGGGGGATGACGTGTTGGATGGCGGGACCGGCGCTGATGTCATGACGGGCGGGGACGGAGCGGATACCTATATGGTGGATGACGCCGGAGATGTCGTGATTGAAGCGTTCGGCGAAGGAACAGATACGGTGTACGGCGGAATCACCTATGCTCTGACCGCCAACGTCGAGAATCTGATTCTGACCGGCACAGCGGCGATTGATGGCACTGGGAATGAACTGGACAACATGCTGACCGGCAATGCCGGAGCCAATGTGCTGACCGGAAGTGCGGGGAACGACACCTATGTGATCGGGGTCGGTGACCTAGTGATGGAGGCGGCCGGCGAAGGCGTTGATACAGTCGTGACTGACCAGAGCTATATACTTGATGTGAATGTCGAGAACCTCACGCTGACAGGAACGTCTGCGCGTAACGGTACGGGGAATGAACTGGACAACGTGCTGACCGGCAATGCCGGAGCCAATGTGCTGACAGGAGGTGTGGGGAACGACACCTATGTGATCGGGGTCGGTGCCCTGGTGGTGGAGGCTGCCGGCGAAGGCACGGATACGGTTGTCACGGCTCAAGACTATGTGCTTGGGGATGCGATAGAAAACCTGAGGCTGACGGGAAATCGGTCTGTCAACGGTGTAGGGAACGAGCTGGACAACAGGCTAGTTGGAAACGCAGCTGTGAACATTCTGCAAGGTGGGCTCGGCAACGACACCTACGTGGTCGGGTCGGACGATCTCGTGGTGGAGGCGGCGGACGCAGGCAATGATACCATTGAGGCAGCTGAGAGCTATGCTCTGGGAGCACACATCGAGAATCTCACCTTGCTCGATCCGTTTCCGACTCTTCGTGTCGGGCTCACGCCAGGAACCGGCGAAAGTGCTCCGGCGGGGCCGGAGAGTCATTATTCAGGAATCGGCAACGAGCTGAACAACGTTCTGACCGGTAACCGTGGCGACAATGTGCTCGAGGGTTTTGGCGGAAACGATGTGCTCAATGGGCGAGGTGGTAACGATACGCTTAAAGGTGGCGAAGGTACCGATACGTATCTGTTTGGAATCGGCGACGGACAGGATCGGATTGAAGACCACAGCGTGAGCGGCGAGACCGATATCGTCCAACTGGCCCCGGGGCTCGCGCCAAATCAAATCGGGGTGGTGCAGTCAGGAAGCGATCTGGCTCTGCGGATGCCTGGTTCCATGGATTCGTTGACACTCGCCGATTTCTTCGGCCCTCCTTCCGCCGCACAAAAAAACGTGCGATTCCAAGATGGCACGGTGTGGGATGAAGCGATTTTGCGCGCGCTGGGCGCCGACCCTGGACAAGGCATCACCATCGTTGACGCGGATAGCGGCGACAATGTGCTGTTAGGCAGCAGCGGACATGATGTACTTACGGGCGGCAGCGGCAATGACACCCTAATCGGGGGTGGGGGCAACGATATCCTCAAGGACTTGGCCGGGAATAATGTGTATGACGGGGGGAGCGGTGATGATTCTCTCATCGGCAGCGCCGGCAATGACGGCTTCATGTTCGGCCGTGGGTATGGCCGGGATATGGTCCTTGTGGATCAACTCTTTAACGATGCCTTCACCACAGATACCGATCATGTTCAGATGGTGGGACTGAACCCCAGTGATGTCATCATACAAAGGCAATCCTCCGCTTCAGGTCAGCTGAGTTTTACGATCACCGTGCTCGATACGGCGGATCAGCTTACAGTGCGGTTTCGAAACGGTATCTACGGGTTTGCTCCCGCACCGGTCACGCTGAACTTTGCCGATGGCACGAGTCAAGAACTTGGTCTGTTTACCGATTTCCCCGCTGCGCCGTCCCGGACAGTGTTCAGTTCCGTGGACTATGCGCTGGGGGGAGACGAAGACAATCTCGTCCTTGTGGATAGTCATAGCTCGGTGGTTCCGGACTCCCGCGTAGGAATCGGCAACGGCTTGGATAATGTCATGCTCGGGAACACCGCGGATAACGTGCTCGAAGGCGGTGCCGGACATGATGTATTACACGGGGGGTTCGCGCGATCGGTGGAAGGTGTTTTCTTCGTCGATACCGGCAGCGACATTCTGATTGGTGGAGAAGGGAATGATACGCTCATTCCCTTCGGTGATTCGGCATTTGCATTCGACTTTGGAGTCGGTACTGACCCCAATCCATTCAACACTCCGGACGATGTTCTCATTGGTGGGCCTGGAAACGATACCTACTACATTCGGCATGCCGGTCAGACTCTTGTCGAACTGCCGGAAGAGGGGGCGGACGCGGTGCACAGCACGGTCAGCTATTCCCTGCCTGACAACATCGAGAATCTCGTCCTCGCTCCCACATGGAGGGAGGACGTCGGGTTTATCTCGCTGACCGGGACCGGCAATGAGTTGGACAACGTACTGGGCGGTGGTGCCGGCGCAGATCTGCTCAGCGGTGGTGCCGGTCATGACACGCTCTATGGAGGACGGGATGCGACGTTTGACGACGGCACTCTGATAGGGCTTCCTTCCAGCGATACTTTGGTCGGGGGGGCCGGCAACGATACCTACCTCTTCAATCTCGGTGACGGCATCGATACGGTCGAGGATGTCGCAGCTGTCGGCGAAGGGAACCGGATTCAATTTGGAACGGGGATTACCACGAACGATCTCACCTTCACGCGGGATGATGTGGCCGGGACGCTGACCATCGAGGTGGGCGCAAGCGGGACGGACCAGCTCGTGCTCACGAACTTCGACCCAACGGGAGTGAATGGCTCGTTGGTCATTGAGAACGTGGCCTTTGCGGATGGGAGCACGGTCAGTCTCTCATCCTTACTCGGTGGCCCAATCAACCATGCGCCGTCGGTAGTGACGTCGCTCGCGGATCAATCGATCACGCAAGGCAGTCTCTTCAGCTTCGTCGTGCCCACGAACACGTTTGCGGATCAGGATGTCGTGTATGGGGACACTATAACCTACGGTGCGACACAAGCCGATGGCACCACCCTGCCCACCTGGCTCACGTTCGATCCGAGTACCCGCACGTTCAGTGGGACACCACAAGGTCCGGATATCGGCACCGTCGATGTGCGAGTCACTGCGACCGACACAGGGGCGCTGAGTGCCGGTGATGTGTTTACTTTGACCATCCTGCCGATCACCGGTACTGAGGGGAATGACACCCGTATCGGGACCGGCGGTGATGACGTCATCCAAGGCTTGGCGGGAGACGATGTTCTGCAGGGACTCGCAGGCAATGATCTGCTCGATGGTGGACCGGGGATCGACTCGATGACCGGCGGCCTGGGCCACGATACGTATGTCGTGGATGTAGCGGGCGAGGTGGTCATGGAAGCCCTGAACCAAGGAACGGATACCGTCCACAGCAGTGTGACGTATACCCTGGGCGCGAACGTTGAAAATCTGGTTTTGACCGGCACGGGTGCGATCAACGGAACCGGCAACAGCCTCAATAATAGTCTTACCGGCAATAGCGCCAATAACCAGCTCAACGGAGGGGCAGGCGCTGATACCATGACCGGCGGACCTGGCAATGACACGTATGTCGTCGCGAACATCGGTGATGTCGCGATCGAGCTGGCCAACGAAGGCATTGATCTGGTGCAGAGCGCCATCACCTATACGCTCGGTGCCGACGTTGAGCACCTCACTTTGACCGGCTCGACCGCCATCGACGGAACCGGGAACATCTTAGACAACATCATCAAGGGGAACAGCACAGCCAACATCCTCAGTGGTGGTGCGGGGAACGACACCTATGTGGTGGGTACTGGTGATACGGTGGTCGAGCTGGCGAATGAGGGGATCGACATGGTGCAAACGGCCGTGACTTGGACTCTGGGTGCCGATGTGGAAAACCTCACGCTGACCGGCACTGGAGCGATCAGTGGGGTCGGGAATCCCCTTGACAACATTCTGACAGGGAACCGCGGCGCCAACGCATTGGATGGCGGAGGGGGAGCCGATAGCTTGATCGGCGGTCTTGGTAACGACACGTACGTCGTGGACAATGCGGGTGATGTGGTCATAGAGAACGTCAACGAGGGAACGGATACGGTGCGGAGCGCAATGACGTACGCTCTCGGGACGGATGTAGAAAACCTTATGCTGATAGGGTCCACAGCCGTCAGTGGGACCGGCAATAGTCTCAATAACATGCTCACGGGCAACGGCGTCGCGAACACCCTGACGGGGTTGGACGGCAACGATACGCTCGACGGCGGGGGCGGCACCGATATCCTAACGGGTGGCCTCGGTAACGACACCTATGTGGTTGATGATGCCGGCGATATCGTGACGGAGAACCTCAATGAGGGGACTGACCTGGTGCGGAGCAGTGTGAGCTATGCCCTCGCGACCGATGTGGAACACCTTACGTTGACTGGTATCATCGCTATCGACGGCATCGGCAATGCTCTCAGCAACAAGCTCACAGGCAACAGTGCGGCGAATCAACTGGCAGGTGGGGCGGGCAATGATACCTATGTCGTGAGCACGGGAGATGCCGTGATTGAATATGCGGGTGAAGGCACGGATACCGTGCGGAGTAATGTCAGCTGGACGTTGGACTCAAATCTTGAACATCTCAGGCTCACGGGTACGGCAGCGATTAATGGCGAAGGTAATAGTTTAGCCAATACCTTGCGTGGCAATGATGCGGCGAACGTGCTCACCGGAGGGGCGGGCAACGATATCTATGTCGTGAGCACGGGAGATACCGTGATTGAATATGCGGGTGAAGGCACGGACACCGTGCGGAGTACTGTGAGCTGGATGTTGGATTCAAATCTCGAACACCTTACGCTCATGGGCACGGCGGCGATCGATGCGACAGGGAATATGCTGAACAACACACTGACGGGCAACAATGCGGAAAATCAACTCGTCGGTGGGATGGGCAACGATATGTTGCGCGGCGGGTTGGGCAACGATACCTATCTCATCACTCGTGGTGAGGGCCTGGATGTCATCGTCGAGAATGACAGCAAGGCCGGCAACAGTGATCGACTTCAGTACGGGGCGGCGATCAATCCGCTCGATCTGATCATCAGTCGTCAGGTCGACGATCTGCGGCTGGCGGTGCATGGTACGGCCGATCAGGTCACCATTAAGGACTGGTATGTCGGCACCGATCATCAGGTCGAGACGGTGCAGGCCGGGAATGGCTCGCTGTTGCTCAGTACGCAGGTGGATCAACTGATTCACGCCATGGCTGCGTTCAATCAGCAGACTGGTCTGACCTGGGACCAAGCGATTGATCAGCGTCCACAGGATGTGCACGCTATCCTTGCCGCAAACTGGCAGTAGCGGATGAAGGGGAGTGAACGGTAAACAGTAAGAAGTACATTGCGAGGGAGGAGTCTGTCTGGTGCAGGGTCTCCCCTGTCTATTTTGTGATCATGCTTGTGTGTTTCAGATAGAAAAGCCCTTGCAGAGAAGTTCAACCGTTTTCTGAAAGAGAAAGAGCGCGGTGTCTTGCGGTGACGCGGCAAGGGCTTCTCGATCGCTGGTCTGAATGGTTTCAGTTGAGAGGCGGTGATGGCGAGCCACAAGGAATGCATCGTCGAGATCGAGCTCTGTTCCTCGACGAAGCTTGGCAATCACGAAATCGATAGGAGCCAAGACACGAATACGAAGGCGAGGTTCGTGAATGACATCGATGGCACGATCCCTATATCCCGGTGGCATGGCGACCACCGACCAACCGGAGAAATTAGGAATGTGCCATATAAAAGAAGCCGGGAACCTGTGTCGAATATTGGCGCACCCGGCCTTTGCCTATCTCAGTAGACGGCAAATCCATCGCCTATGTAGGTCTGTGGCCCAGTATGAAAGTACAAGTGGGTGGCTCTTCTGTTGTGTGCTGCGCCTAAGTGCTGATGGGATTACCGGAAAGCAAGGCTCAGCTAAATCACCTACTGTGCATCTGTCCCAATCCTGAAAAGGTTTGGCCATCAGGCAGCCCTATCCTAAGATGGCTGGATGTCAGCCAATGCCGCGCGGGTTCCCTCGCATCCACCGGAGTGCGAACGTTCTGGCACCTCTTTAGTTGAGACAGATACCGGACTGATCTGCCTCCTCATTCTTGCGCGTTTTCATGATCTGCCTGCCGATGGTTCTCAGCTGCGGCATCAGTTTGCCCAGTCTGGACGAACCCTATCCGATACCGATCTCCTCCGTGCCGCCAAACATCTGGGTATGAAAGCCGGGCTGGTGAAGACCACATGGAGCAAACTGTCCGGAACCCCGTTGCCGGCGATAGCCAAGCGAACGGACGGGCGATATCTTGTCTTGGCCAAAATCGAAGGAGACAAGGTGCTGGTCCAAGATCCCGTTGAAGGACGCCCCCTTGTGTTTGGTCGCCAAGACTTCGAGGGGATGTGGGCCGGTGAATTGTTGCTCTTTACGAAGCGGGCTCATGTCCGCCTCCAAGACCTGAAGTTTGACTTCACCTGGTTCATCCCAGAAATCGTCAAGTACCGCAAGTTTTTTGGAGAGGTCTTGGTTGCCTCGTTCTTTCTGCAGCTCTTTGCCCTGCTGACACCGCTCTTTACACAGGTGGTCATCGATAAGGTGCTTGTGCATAAGGGGTTTACCACGCTCCATGTGCTGGCCATCGGGATGGTCACGCTGGCGGTCTTTGAGGCGCTCCTGGGAGGGCTTCGGACCTATCTGTTTGCCCATACCACGAATCGGATTGATGTCAGCCTCGGGGCCCAGCTGTTTCGCCACGTCTTGGCGCTCCCTCTTTCCTATTTCGAAGCGAGGCGCATCGGCGATACGGTGGCGCGGGTCAGGGAGCTGGAGCAGATCCGCCAGTTCTTGACCAGCCATTCGGTCACCGTGGTCCTCGATGTGCTCTTTACGGTCGTCTTTCTGGCCGTGATGTGGTTCTACAGTTCGACCCTCACGCTCGTGGTCATGGCGTCGTTGCCGATCTATGCGTTGTTGTCCGTGGCGATTACGCCGGCGATCCGGGCTCGGTTATATGAGAAGTTTAATCGAGGAGCGGAAAACCAAGCGTTCTTAGTCGAAGCCGTCAGCGGGATTCAAACCGTGAAGGCCATGGCGGTGGAACCGCCCCTGTTGCGGAAATGGGAGGAACAACTGGCCGGCTATGTGCAGGCGAGCTTTCGTGCTACGAGCATGATGACGATTGCTGGTCAGTCCGCGACCGCCGTGCAGAAGGTTACCACGGTAGCTGTGCTGTGGCTTGGAGCCTATCATGTGATCGGCGGCGATCTCAGTATCGGTCAATTGATTGCCTTCAACATGCTGTCAGCCCAGGTCACCGGGCCAATTTTGCGGCTGGTAAATCTCTGGCAAGAGTTGCAGCAGGTCGGTATTTCGGTCGAGCGTTTAGGTGATGTGCTCAATACGTCGCCGGAGCCGTCCTACAATCCGAACCGGACGACCTTGCTCCATGTCGTCGGGCGCGTGCAATTCGACGACGTGACGTTTCGGTATCGACCTGATGGTCCAGAGGTCGTCCGCAAACTCTCTTGTCGTATTGAGTCGGGCCAGATGATCGGAATTGTCGGTCGATCGGGCTCGGGGAAAAGCACGATCGCGAAATTACTGCAGCGGCTCTATGTACCGGAGCGAGGACGGATCCTAGTCGACGGCGTCGATCTCGCCCAGGTCGATCCGGCTTGGCTGCGACGACAGGTGGGTGTCGTGCTCCAAGAGAACTTCCTCTTCAACGGGTCAGTGCGGAGCAATATTGCGTTGACCGATCCCGGTCTGTCGATGGAGCAGGTGATTCAGGCGGCGAAATTGGCAGGCGCCCATGAGTTCATCCTAGAGCTATCAGACGGCTATGACACGGTAATCGGTGAGCATGGGTGTACCTTGTCCGGTGGGCAGCGGCAACGGGTCGCCATCGCTCGGGCCTTGGTTGGGAACCCTCGGATTCTGATATTTGACGAAGCCACGAGCGCGCTGGACTCTGAATCTGAGGCGGTGATCCAGCGGAATATGGCAGAGATTGCCAAGGGGCGGACGGTCGTGGTGATCGCCCATCGGCTGAGTACGGTGCGGCCGGCTCATTGCATCTATGTCGTCGAACGGGGAGAAATTGTCGAGCAGGGGTCGCATGATGAACTCCTCAGCATTGGCGGAGTGTATGCGCGGTTGCATGCTCACCAACTCGGCAAGGGATAGCGAGCAGGTCGTCGACAAAGACCGTCCGCAGCGTTCTCACGTCGCTCGACGCTCAACATACGGAACAGAGTACGATTCGCCTCTTCGCTCGCTGCGGCCGTGTTGGAGGGGCTTTTGAACAGTCCGGGAGGCATTCCGATATCGTCGGCCACCAGACGTGTGCCGATTCATTGCTCAGGTGAGCAGGGTTCGTCAACACACTGATCGTCAACGGAAACCGAGAGAGACCATGGCATTTGGTGCGCTGTCACGACATTGGACGGTCTGGAAGGCGGCTTGGCAGGCTGAATCACGTCAACCGTCCGGCACGGTTGCTCCTCGCGGGCGTGCCTCAGAATTTCTGCCGGCGGTGTTGGAAATTCAGCAGGCTCCTCCCTCGCCGATCGGTCGTGCGCTTATCTGGACGATTGTCGCAGCGTTCACGGCGGCCGTGCTGTGGGCCACCTTCGGCTGGATCGACATTGTTGCGACTGCGCAGGGCAAGATCATTCCAAGCGGCTACTCGAAGGTCATCCAACCCTATGAAACCGGCGTGATTGCGGCCATTCATGTCCAGGATGGACAAGCGGTGCAGCAGGGCGATGTGCTGATCGAGCTAGATGCGACGCTCAATCGCGCCGATCGGGATCGAGTCTCGAACGAACAGCGTGCGGCGAAAGTTGATGCGGCTCGGTTACGAGCCCTCATCAAAGGCGAGGCTGCCTTCGATGCTCCCGCCGATGCCGATCAAGCATACGTCGGGCTGCAACTACAGTTGTTGCGTGATCAACTAGCAGAGTATCAGGCCAAGGTGGCCGCGACGCAGCATCTTGTGGATCAACGCCAAGCGGCGCTCGAACAAACCAACGAGAACATTCTCCGTTTAGAAGCGACGGTGCCGATGGAGGTTGAGCGAGCGGAGGCCTACAAGAAATTGCTGGAACATGAAGCCGTGACCAAGATGGACTTTCTCCAGGCTGAAGGTCAGCGGATCGACAAGGCACAGGAACTCACCGGACAAAAGAAAAAGCTACAGCAAGATCGTGCGGCGCTGGCGGAGGCCGAGAAACATTATCGAGCCACGGTGTCGGAATTCCAACAGAACAAGCAGGCCGAGTTGTCGGTGCTGGAAACCAAGGTGGCCTCGCTCGCACAGGAGGTGACGAAGGCCGGTCAAAAGGCGGGTCTGCAGCGGCTGATGTCCCCTATTGACGGTGTGGTGCAGCAGCTTGCGGTCCATACCGTCGGTGGTGTCGTGACGCCGGCTCAACAGTTGCTTATCGTCGTGCCACGTGACCATCCGCTGGAAGTCGAGGCGCAGGTAGAAAACAAGGACGTCGGGTTTGTGAAGGAAGGGCAACCGGTCGAGATCAAGGTCGAAACGTTTCAGTTTACTTTATACGGGACGGTTTCAGGCCATGTCTTGACGGTTTCCAACGATGCGGCTCCGATTGAAAAGGTGGGGCTCGTCTACCCCACCAGGGTCAGCATGGATCGGTCGGTGATCCACGTCGAAGGCAAGCAGGTGAACCTTTCTCCGGGTATGGCGGTTACGGTTGAGATGAAGACCGGTCAGCGACGGATCATCGAGTACCTGCTGAGCCCCTTGCTCAGGTCGGCACAAGAGAGTCTGAGAGAACGGTAACAGGAGGCACGACCCGTTAGGTGTCGGAGGTACGGAAGAAGTGAAATGTGAGAGGTGAAAGGTGAAGAGTGAGAGAGGGGCACAAGAGAAACTGTGTCTCCGTGATCGGTGTGGAGTGCTCGGTGTTGCCATCATTGCTGTTGTGGCCACGACGAGTGTGGTTTGGGCAGGGGAGGAGGGGAATTCTGGTTCGTTGATCCCGTCGCCGACGCTCTCGTTGACGTTGCGCGAAGCCTTGTCGGCCGCTGCCGACAACAATCCCGATGTGCTGCTGTACAAGGAACGGATTCAAGAAGCCAAAGGCCAGGTGCAGACACAGTTGGGAGCCATGTTACCCAATCTTTCCGCCGATGTTCGACAGAGTCGGCGGACACAATTCCTTGGGACTATCGGCCTCTCACCCGTGCGTACCGATCCCTTCAGTATTTTTGATGCCCGGATCAGTGCGACGCAAAATCTGTTCAGCCTCAGCTTGATTCAGCGGTGGCGGGCTTCGCGGCAGTCATTACAGATGACGGAACAGGAGGCGGAAGCCAAGAAGCTCGACACGATGGCCACTGTGGCATTGGCTTATATGGAAGGGCTGAAAGCGATGGCCCTGATCAAGGCGCATGAATTGAATCAGCAGATCATGGAGGAGTTACTTGGAACGATTCGACAGCGGCAGCGTGGGGGCCTGGCCACAGGGCTCGATATTGCACGACTGGAAGCCCAACTCGCGGCAGAGCGGCAGCAGAGCTCCTCGGCTGGGTATGAGCTCGACCATGCCAAATTCAGCCTGATCAATCTGCTCGCGTTACCGACGCACAGTGCCGTGGCGCTGACCGATCAGTGGCGCATGGACGTGCCGGAGATTCCACGGTCGCAGAATGCTGTCGAGGATGCGCTCGGTCAACGCCCCGAGGTCCAAGCGCAGTCTACCCGCGTACGAGCGGCTGAATTGATGTATGCCTCCATGACGGGGGAACGGGTGCCGTCACTCGTGGCACAGGGTGACTATGGGTTGGTGGGCAATCGCTGGAGTAATACTCTTGATACTTACAGTATGGCGCTGATTCTTCAGATTCCCATCTTCGATGGCGCGCAACGTGAAGGGCGCATTGTGCAAGCGCGAAGCCAGTGGCAACAAGAGGCTCTTCGGATGAGGTCTGTGCTCAACCAAGTCACCATGGAAGTTCAGGATGCGCTGGCATCACTGACTGCGGCGAAAGAACAGGTGGGGATCGCCCAGGCTGGTCTTCGGATGGCGACGAAGGAGCTTGATCTGGCCAGGGAACGCTATGTCGTCATCACTTCAGCCAGCCACTTTGAACTGACGAATGGGCTCTCGGCTGTCGCCCGCGCGCGAGAAAATCTTGTCAACGCACTCTTTCAACTCAATGCTGCCCGTGTCAATCTGGCCCGCTCGACCGGGAGTCTGCAGACGCTGAACTAGCCGATTTCTCTTCTGTGGAACTCATTGCACAGAACAGGGTACGCATTTATAGGACGAGAGAATCAGCAGAGTTTCTCTCAAAACTCTCAAATCATTTGAGCTTTCCTAAAAGACATCCAGCTTTGTGAGGTTGTGCAAAGTATTGCGCAGCTCAGCAGCAACACCTTTCCCAATCATCTTTTCATATTCTTTCTGTGCCGTTTGCCAAAGTCTCCTTCCTTCCGAGAGCTTGGTTGCACCTTTGGTAGTGAGGATAACCCGGCGTGTCCGGCCATCGTCAGGATCTGGCTCCAGTAAGACTAGTCCCTGACGGAGCAGGGGTCTCAGATTATGTCCGAGCGTTGACCGGTCCATCACTAGATACTCCGATAACTCATTCATGGTCGGAGGTTTGGGGCGATCATGGGATAACTCCGCCAGCAGAGAAAATTGGGTTGTCTTTAACCCTGTTGATTTCAGGTGAGAGTCATAGATCGAGGAAACGCGGCGTGCGGCTTTCCTTAACACGGCACAGTAGCATGGTGATGGTGGTGATTCGTGATTCCGCATAGCGTATTTCTATCGCAGATATTTCCGAACGTCAAATAGCCCGTCTGGCTTTGCTGGTATGCGGTTACGCTGTGCGTAGTCCTGATCGAGGGCACCCTTGACATATATAAGGGCATATGCACATAATTATGTGCATATGCCCTTATAGGAGAGCATTGTTCGTGAGCGCATGATTCACGAGGGTCAGCGGTGGGATGAGGCTTCTGTTTTGGTTGGATGGGGTGAGCGCCAAAAATACAGAGGCTACGTCAATCAGACCGCGGTTCTTTATGAGAAAGGAGGGTATGGGAATGTTCAACGGGCACTACGTGGGCTGAATCATGTGTCTTGCTGTGGGGTTACAGTGATCAAAGTGTGTTTGTGTATTTGCCCATATCGCAGATCTAATCAAGGAGGGACGACACATGCCATTATGGAAGGTCTATCACCCAGTTGGTGCGTTTACTGCAGATGACAAAAAAACGTTGGCCAAGCGAGTGACGGACGTGTATGCGCAAGTCCCCATTCCAAAGTTCTATGTGGTGTTTCTCTATGAGGAGGTACCCAAGGGGTCCTGCTTTGTTGGTGGCGAGGCACATGACAAATTTATCCGTTTCAAAGTCGATCATATTGCCAGGACATTGCCCGGCTCTGCCTATAGAGAATGGTGGATCAGGACACTCGATCAAGTCATTGCGCCTTATGTAAAGGACAAGGGATATGATTGGGAGATTTCCGTGGACGAGACGCCGGTCGATCTTTGGTCCCTTCAAGGGGAACTCGCCCCTCCGTTTGAGTCTGTCGCTGAGAAACGATGGGTGAAAGAAAATAAGGCCAGTCCGTATACCTACGCTGAAAAGCTGCCGGTCAATCTGACCTTTGCCCCGGGGATTTCGGATCGTTCGTAAGTTGCCGAGGGCCATCGATTCAGGGAGCGATAGAGATACGTTGTCGCCTCATTCCTTGGAGTACGCCAGCGTAAGTAGATGAGCCATTCAGGACAGGGGGAGCACTGTCACCGGTTACGCATAGTGGCAATGCCCCCTACAAGCGCCCTGATCGGTTTTGAAAAAACCGGAATGTAAATTGTCCCGAAGGGAGATCTTTTTATGCTTTCAACTAAGGGGTATGCGGCGCTCGCCGCTGGAGCTGCGTTACGACCGTTTTCCTTCGATCGACATGAGGTGGGTGCATCGGATGTCCTCATCGCAATCTCCCACTGTGGGATTGATGAGCTCTTGAAGAATTGACAGAGATGGATTCATACTCACCTCATCCCTTGGTGAAAAAGTCAAAGATGAGACTATAATGTGCGTATGGAGCTCGCGCTTTCATCCTCCTCCATCGTCGATGAAAGCCAAAGACTGGGTAGTGGAACACCCATCGTCCATACTCCTTGATTTACAGACCTTAAAGAATGAGAATTCATGGGCAGAGGGATAGGTAATGACTACATCCCGAGTTAGAAAGGGTGTGCTGGCGGTTGGTATTATCGCATTATTGTTCTTTTATTTCCCTGCTCATGTATTACGATATTACCTCGTGCTAGCTTCTCATTACATTTCGACACCTGTCGATGTCGAAGCCCTCATGTCGGCAGCACGGGAAAGTCTCACTACGGTCTCCTCTTTAGCCTCGGTTGCGCCTGCATGGAAAGCAGTATTCAATCTGGTCCTTGGCATGGTATGTATCGGATTACCCGTTTTGTATTTTTTGCAGCGGCGTGAGCGTGAAGAGGAGATTCAATATCTCGATAAAGGCTGGGCTGCGCGCTTGCACGCACGTAGCGAAGAGTTAATGGCCGTCAATAACGCACTCGTCAGCGAGGTCTCGAAGCGAATTGATACGGAACAGTCTCTGGAAGCCAACCGGCGGGATCTTCGCCAGCTTGCATCTCAACTGCTTCGCCTCCAGGAAGAGGAACGACGGCGAATCTCCCGTGATTTGCACGACGATATCAATCAACGACTGGCGCTCTTGTCGATCGACATCGAAAGGCTGGAGCGGCAGCTCTCACACGCGGACGTCGGTACTGTCCGTACAGTGCGCGCCATTCAGGATCGTATTGTCGAGCTGTCCGAAAGTGTTCGCCGCCTCGCCCATCAGTTTCATCCCTCTATTCTGGATGATCTGGGCTTGCCCATTGCCCTCCGACGGCTGATTGATGACTTTCAGACTCGTACCGGTCTCGATGCCCGGTTCATCAGCAAAGATATCCCGCAGCAGCTGGCGCAGGACGTGGTCACGTGCTTGTACCGTGTGACACAGGAAGGGTTGGCAAACGTCGCGCGCCATGCCAGAGCAAAAGCCGTGAGGGTTGAACTGATGCGGGTGCGGGACGGGCTGCAGCTGATGATACAGGACGATGGAGTGGGATTTGACGTGAATCATGATGGCGATCGGCGAGGAAGCCTTGGGTTGTTGAGCATGAAAGAACGGGTCTCCTTGGTTGCAGGGTCATTCACGATAGACTCGACACCGGGGCAAGGAACACATATCCGTGCCTGGGTGCCGTTGAAACAGGAGTGTGCATGAGCAAGCCTCGCGTGCTCTTGGCGGACGACCATGTCTTAGTGCGTGAAGGATTCAACAAGCTGCTTGAAGAACATTGTCAGGTCATAGGCTCCGTTGAGGATGGACGTGCCTTGCTGGCTGCAGCGGAACAGTTACAACCGGACATTGTGATCTCGGATATTTCGATGCCCAAATTGAATGGTCTCGATGCGGCACGTCGGCTGCAAAAAATGGTTCCCCGGCCACGAATAATTTTTGTGACGGTTCATGCGGATCAGGACTATGTCGCCCAAGCCTTCAAAGCTGGTGCCTCAGCCTATCTGCTGAAACGGTCCGCGGGGTCCGAGCTGTTGCAGGCTATTGATGCGGTCATGAACGACAATTATTACGTCACGTCATTGATTGCCAAGGATCTGGTCCAGGCCGCGATCGCGGACACGGCGTTGGACACCGGCGGCCAGGATCGCTTACCGATACGTCAACGAGAGATCTTACAGCTTGTGGCAGAGGGGTTAACGCTCAAGGAAATCGCCTCAACCCTTGGGCTCTCTCCCAAGACGGTCGAATATCATAAGTCGAAGTTGATGGAACAGCTTGGCCTCCACACGACGGCTGAACTGACCAAGTACGCACTGGCCCACGGCCTCACCTCTTCATCCGAGTAACGGTCTTCACGTCTTCATTTCTGATCGCATTCGTTCCAAGGGAATTTCCGTCGCGACCTTAGGCATGTGCCTTATGGCATAGGCCGTGGGGCCCTGCTAAGTATGAGATAGGCTGCGCTGGGTTCTACGAAAGGAGGTCTGTGACGGCATGTGGAGGAGGCCTGAGAGTGTCGTTATCTTGATACATTCAATCGGCTTTTCTTCAGCCAGTGTGCCATCGAACAAGCGGCAGCCTGCGTAGGTGAATGATCACACAAGGAGGTAGCATCATGGCAGCATCAAGTGAGCGAGGGTACGACATTTCGCAGTGGTACGATTCGAAGCCGGCGAAGATCGGCTGGGTTGCGATGCTGACGATCGGGGTGTTTTGGGTCCTGTACCAGCGGACCTTCGGGTATTCGCATGGGCTGGATTCGATGACCCCGGAGTTTGAGTCGGTGTGGATGGGGCTGTGGCGGTTTAACATTGTGGCCAACGCCCTCTTCTTTGCTACGTCGATCGGGTATATCTGGGTAACGCGGGATCGGAATCTGGCGAACCTCGATCCGAAGCTTGAGCTCAAACGGTACTTTTACTGGATGGGCTGGCTTGTCTGTTATATGTGGGGGGTGTATTACGCGGGGAGCTACACGTTGGAGCAGGATGCGGCGTGGCACCAAGTGATCATCCGGGACACGAGCTTTACGGCGAGCCACATTGTGGCGTTCTACGGGACGTTCCCGCTGTACATTACGTGCGGCGTATCGAGCTACCTGTATGCGCAGACGCGGTTGCCGCTGTATAGCCAAGCGACGTCGTTCCCGTTGGTGGCGGCGGTGGTGGGGCCGATGTTCATTCTGCCGAACGTGGGGCTCAACGAGTGGGGCCATGCGTTCTGGTTTGTGGATGAGCTGTTTGCGGCACCGTTACACTGGGGCTTTGTGACGTTGGGCTGGTGCGGGTTGTTCGGCGGGGCGGGCGGCGTGGCCGCGCAGATCATCTCGCGGATGTCGAATCTGGCGGATGTGATCTGGAACAACGCACCGAAGAGCGTCCTGGATCCGTTTGCCAGCCAGATTCAGGGTGCCAAGAGCGTGTACTAAGCAGGAGGGATAAGCCGCTCAACGGTGAGCGGTCAGTGGGCGAGCGAGCAGGGGTTCGGCGTTCTGAAATAGGGAGCGCCGAACCGCCTCCGCGAGTATAGGTAAGTTTACGAACGCTACGGACTCATCGTGAGAGGCTACCCGTGAATACCAAGACCAAAAAACTCCTCTTTTGGACGGTACTAGGATTGTTCATGATTTTCCTGCTGAACCTCTGGAATGTGCCTCCTCCTGCAGGGGAGGAACAAGTCATTTTTAGTGATTTCATGGCACAACTCGAGAGGGGCGACGTCGTAAAGGTGACGATTAAAGGGCATCAAATCAGCGGCCAGCTGAAGAATGCCTCCCAGATTCGGACCTATGCGGCGGAGTATCCCGATCTCGTCAAAATGCTACGAGAGAAAAATGTTCAGATCGAAGTCGTGCCATCAGGCGAAAACCCCTGGTATATGAGCGTTCTGATGACCTTGGCGCCGTTAGCCTTCTTTCTCGGCATGTGGGTATTTTTGATGCGGCGGATGCAACCTGGAAACACGGCCCTCTCCCTCGTGAAGAGCAAGGCCCGGATGCTCTCAGAGGACCGAAAAAAAGTGACGTTTTCTGATGTAGCGGGAATAGATGAAGTCAAAGAAGAAGTCCAGGAAACGGTTGAGTTTCTGAAGGACCCCAGGAAGTTCCAAAAACTTGGGGGGCGTATTCCTAAGGGCGTGTTGGTCGTAGGGCCTCCTGGCACCGGGAAAACACTCTTGGCCAAGGCGATGGCCGGGGAGGCGGGCGTGCCATTTTTCAGTATTAGCGGGTCCGACTTTGTGGAAATGTTCGTGGGAGTCGGAGCCTCCCGCGTTCGCAGTATGTTCGAAGACGCAAAGAAACATGCCCCTTGTATTATCTTCATCGATGAAATCGACGCAGTCGGACGATCACGAGGAGGGGGGATTGGAGGCGGCAACGATGAACGCGAGCAAACCCTCAATCAGTTGCTGGTTGAGATGGATGGATTCGATACGACAGAGGGTGTGATTTTGGTGGCGGCCACCAATCGGCCCGATGTCCTGGACCCGGCTTTGCTCAGGCCAGGGCGATTCGACAGGCAAGTCGTGGTGAATCATCCCGATTTGAAGGGCCGTACGGAGATCCTGAAGGTCCATGCGAAAAAAGTTCCGATTGCAGCCAACGTGGAGCTGGAAACCATCGCGCGAGGAACCCCTGGGTTCTCCGGCGCCGATTTGGAAAACCTCGTCAATGAGGCGGCGCTCTGGGCTGCGCGTCAGAACAAACAGGAAGTCGGGGTCATCGACTTCGAAATGGCGAAGGACAAAATAATGATGGGCGCCGAGCGCAAGAGCATGATGCTGACGGACGAGGAGAAGCGGGTCACCGCGTATCATGAGGCGGGTCATACCTTAGTGGCGAAACTCCTGCCGGGTACCGATCCCGTTCACAAAGTATCGATTATTCCGAGAGGTCGCGCGCTGGGTGTGACCTTACAGTTGCCGACGACCGATCGTCACAATTACACCAAAGAGTTTTTATACAACACGCTCGCCATTCTTCTTGGGGGCAGAGTAGCCGAAGAGCTGGTATTCAAGCAGGTGACGACCGGGGCCGGGAATGATTTGGAACGTGCCACAGCCCTTGCACGGCAAATGGTATGCGAATGGGGCATGAGCGATACGCTGGGGCCGCTCACGTTTGGGCAGAAAGAGGGCGCAACATTTCTAGGACGCTCGTTTCCAACGAATCGTGACTGCAGTGAGCAAATGGCATTGGAGATCGATATGGAAATCAAACGGCTCATCACAGAAAACTACGAGCGGACCAAGCACATCCTGGCCGAACACATGGTGACCTTGAAGGCGCTGGCCGTTGCGCTTTTGGAAAAAGAAGTGCTTGACGCATCGGAAATCGATGCGATTCTTTTACAACCTTCTTCTCAAGCTGTTCAAGCCTAAGGTCTGTTGATGTTGAGTAGCCTGCTTCCCAAGATTTCAGCGGATGGAATATGCATGGAGACCATCGATCAAGTTGTCGTCAAGCCATTCGTGAAAGGAGCGACGGATGCCGTGGAGGTTCGAGGAGGCTTGAGGTACTCCGTTGAGACTCCAATCCCGAAGTGATGAGGACAATGCAGATAGTGCACGCGATGTATCGTCCTAGTTTGTGTTTTGCGATTCGATATGTACCGTGTGTGATAGTGATGAACCAAACTGCTTAGGGGTGAAACATATGAGACTTGAACACAGGATCGCGATGGTAACCGGTGGAGGGACCGGCATCGGCGAAGCGATTGCGAAGGTTTTTGCTCGGGAAGGCGCGAAAGTCGCAATCACAGGTCGACGGCAGGGCGAATTGGAACGCGTGGTCAAAGACATTGAGCGGACAGGCGGACAGGCGTTGGCCCTTCCAGGTAGTGTGACTAACGAACACGACGTGCAAGAAGCGGTGGCAACGACCGTCGGGGCCTTCGGTCGTCTCGATATTCTGGTCAACAATGCGGGCAATTTGTTCCATACGGCGCGACTTCACGAGACGACTGATCAGATGTGGGATGAGACCTTTGACGTGTTTATGAAGGGGACGTTTCGATTCATTCGTGCGGCGATTCCTCGGATGCTTCAGCAGGGCGGTGGCTCGATTCTGAATATCTCCACGGTCGTCGGGCTCAAGGCCATTCCTGGCTTTGAGGCTCATGCGTATCAAGCGGCCAAGGCGGGTGTGATCATGCTCACCAAGACGGTGGCTGTGCACTACGCAAAGCAAAACATCCGTTGTAACTGTATCTGTCCAGCTGGCGTTCTTACCCCACCTATCGCAAACATGGTGAAGGATCGACAGATTAATGCCTGGTTCGAAGGTGTTCACCCAATGGGTCGGCTCGGGCAGCCGGAGGAGGTTGCCGAAGCTGCGGTTTATTTTGCATCCGAGGAGTCGCGCTGGACAACCGGAAGCATCCTGTCAGTGGATGGCGGTGTGACGGCCGCATAAGCGAGAGAAGATCAAGCACGTGAAGATTTGTGGCATCCAGGTGAGTTTGCGAAGGTTTTTCTTGACGGGGTGTGATCAACGTGAGCGGATACACATCTTCAACACGGTGACATTTCATTGGTCAAGTTGAATAAAGCCTGACCTCATAATGCTCTTCCTGTGAAGCCTTGGAGACGGCGCGTCGAGCCTTGCTTACTGATTTCCGGCAGGCGCTAATGGTTAGGGACGGAGAATGATCCATACGGGTTTAATAAGCACAGAGGCATCCAGATTGGAACATCATTATTCATAATGAGTCATCCGACATGCGAACCTTCTTATACCTGTGCTCGGCGCTCTCCCTTCTCATCTCAGCGCATATGTTTTCACTGGCCGACGTAAGCGGCCAGTACAAGAGCGCACTCTTCTTTCTCTTCATCGGTATCCAAATGCTGATCACCGGGACACTTATCGGTGGCCATCAAGATGAGCGGGATCTTCAATCACGGACCTCGCCCATGAGGGAGAGCCATAAGGAGGCAAGTGTGGGTGCTGTGAGCGAATCAGTGAACCAGAGAAAAGAGTCCTGATGGACGGTGCCCGTGGATAAACGGGTTGGATACGTTGCAGTGGCAAGGGTTTGTTGTCTTTTTAATTAAAAGGAGCCGTTATGGATATTCTGCCGCTGTTCGCATTGGTGTCGGTTGTAATCATCCTCGGTGCGTGGTTCGTGTACAATCGATTCTAATCATCATCGGTGGGTGGTTCGTGTACAAAAATGAGTGCGTAGGTCGCCGGCCCAGAATTGGGTCTTCCTCCTAGAGGAAGGCCTCATTTTCATGAGACGTACTCTTGTGCGGTAAATAATCTGGTCTTGCGGTGTCAACGCCGATGCTATAAGCCCTCAGAGCACCGAACTGAAAAATCCGCTGAACACCGAGTCACAATGTCCCTTCACCGATCATCCAGAGGTGGAGGGACGGGCTTCTCCCGACAGTTCCACTTCTGGTGCACGGATCGTGAGGATGCTGAGCACACCTATAATGGACTGATCCGGAGCTTTGAATGGTTCGGCGGGGTGCCAGCCGAGGTCCTGGTGTTGGATGCACGGTAGATTTAAGAGGTTCTTCTGCGGTCGTCTTAAGATGGTTCGATCTAACCCGCAGTATTCATCAACAGTTGTCGTGCAATCACCGACATGCCGTGTGACAAGCCTGGTTGCAGATTCTCTGCAGCCAGGCAAGCTCGCTTCTCGTGATCTCTATGAACTGTTTCACGTGTACCGTGATCTCCCGGCGCTTCGCCTGCCTAGACTGTGATCAAATGGTCTGGGCAGGGCAAGCGCATCTGTGGGAAAAGCGGTGATGTGCGAAATTGACGAGGGTATACCCAAAATTCCTGGAAGGTGGGCTGGTAGAGTTTAGTTTCCAATTCTCTCTCAAAGCCGTTCACCCATAGAGTCCGGGCTCCATGCGGTGCACGTTAATCTGGCCTGGAGTCTCCAGCTCTCGCAGGAGCGGGCCATGATTCGCCTTCCACTCGCCGTAGAATCGACCCGTTGAAGAAACAACGATTCATTGCCCTTTAATCCTGTTGCGTTACGATAAGTCGTCCACATTGTCTGAGGACGATCTCCGGCATTGACTTGATTCGACCCTTCACGCACACTCCCGGCATGTACGATCAGTCTGAAAGCGACCTCTTACGGATGTTGGCCGATCGGGCCGGCATTGCGGCGGACTACTACGACATCGCCGGCACCCAGCATGTGACGACTGATGAGGCCCGACGCGCCATCCTCGGCGCCATGAATCTGCAGGTTGGCACTCGTGAAGAGCTCGTGGCGGAACTCGAAGCATGGGATGACCGCTGGTGGTTGCGAGGATGTGAACCGGTCCATGTGTTGCGATTGGGATGTCCGGCGGGGACCTGGTCGCTGTACGTGCCATGTGAAAGTTCGGACGAGTCCGATTTGTCCGTCAGATGGACCGTCACTACGGAGCAGGGAGCTGCGCGATCTGAGCAGATGGAGGGGCAGGGCTTTACGATTGAAGAGAGCCGAACGATTCAGGGGCGGCGGTTTATTCGTACCACAGTGGCCTTTCCGCAAAATCTCCCGCTCGGGTATTACACGCTGACCGCCCAGACCAAAGGGGGCCGCACGAACACAGACGTGACCTCTCGCCTCATCGTTGCACCGGAACGTTGCTATATCCCTGATTCGCTGCAGCAGGGGGTGCGATGGTGGGGCGTCGCTCTGCAACTCTATTCTTTGCGGAGCCAGCAGAATTGGGGGATCGGGGATTTCCGTGATCTCGGTGCGGTCATCGACTGGGCCGGTAAACAGTTGGGCGCCGCAGTGATCGGGCTCAATCCGCTCCATGCGCTCAAGAACACGAAGCCCTATCACATTAGTCCCTATTCACCCACCAGCCGCCTCTTCCTCAATGATGTGTATATCGACATCTCCCAGGTTTCGGAATGTCGGACGGATGCCGAGGTACAAGCCCGATTGGCTGATCCCTCGATTCGTGCTCGGATCGATGCGGCGCGGCAAAGCGAGTTCGTGGACTATGATGCGGTGCAATCGGTCAAACGAGAGGTCCTCGAGCTGTGTTATCGGGCGTTTGTCCGGGATAACTTCGATGGGGTTGAACCGGAGTTACGTCCGACCACCGATCGAGGGAGAAGTTTTCAAGACTTCACGGAGCGAGAGGGTGAGTCGCTTGTACGCTATGCACTGTTTCAAGCCTTGGAAGGAGCGCAACGGGCCGCTCAATCTCCCCCCATCACCTGGGAGGATTGGCCTGAACCCTATCGCACGCCGACATCGGAAGAGGTGGGAGCATTTCGCCGTTGCCACATGCATCGGGTGCGGTATTTCCAATATCTGCAATGGTTGGCGGCTGAGCAATTACGCGGGCTGGTCAAGCAGACGCATGATGCGGGGATGCCGATCGGTTTGTACCATGACTTTGCCTTGGGTAGCGATCGCTACGGCGCCGATGGGTGGTTGAATCGAGAGGTGCTCGCCTTCAAGGCCGACTGCGGAGCCCCGCCCGATGCCTTTGCGCCCGAAGGACAAAATTGGGGATTTTCCCCTCTCGACCCGTTGCGACTGCGTGCGAACGGATATCGCTATTTTAGTGCGTTGCTCCGTAACAATCTCCGCTATGGAGGTGCGATACGGATCGACCATGTCATGGCACTCTTTCGACTGTTCTGGATTCCCCGTGGACTTCCCCCTTCGATGGGGACCTATGTGTATTATCGGGACGACGAACTATTGGCCATCCTGGCGTTAGAGAGTGTGCGGGCAAAAGCACTGGTGATCGGTGAAGATCTGGGTACCGTTCCCGATTGGGTGCGTGAGCGACTCGGACCGGCCGGGGTCTTATCCTATCGCGTGTTCTATTTTGAGCGAGAACATTGGGGAGGATGGAAGCCTCCGGCTCAGTACCCTGCGCAAGCCCTCGCGGTGGCCACGACACACGATCTGCCGACGCTGGTGGGATACTGGGAGGGTGCGGATATCGAAACTCGATCCGCACTGGGCTTGTTTCCTTCGGAGGATGCACGGCAAGCGATGTGGGCGGACCGGCAGCGAGAGAAGAGTGGAATCCTCGCGGCCTTGAAGTCGGACGGCCTGCTGCCCTCCTGGGTCTCCGATGATCCGGCGTACACGCCGGCCATGACGTCTGAACTCGTGGAATGTATTCATCAGTATCTGGCCCGAAGCCCTGCCTGGCTGGTCTTGGCCAATCTCGAAGATATGATCGGCACCCGACTCCAGACCAATCTTCCAGGGACGGTGGATCAGCATCCGAATTGGTGTCGGAAATTGAATGCGACGGTGGAGGACTTGACTCAAGATCCTCGCCCTCAACGGCTTGCGGCTCTGTTGCGTTTGACCCGCCCTCTTGTGTAAGTAGTACTGTCAAGGAATCCTCACGGTCGTGAGGTTCTCGATGCAGAGCTCGTGGGATAAGGCAATGCAATGGCAGGCATGACGCATCGGGACCGCATTGTACTGGCTATCGCCGCCGCCTGTTTTCTGATCATCCTGATCATCGAGCAGTTTGCTCCGGCCAACGTCGTCGTGGCCTATGGATACGTGCTGCCGATTTTGCTGGTCGCGACCTTTCGGAATCGCACGATGATGCTGGTCACCGTCTTGGCCTGTGTGGTCGCAACGTATTCGGGCCTTCTCCAACCCACCAAACCTGGGCGATTTCAAGCGGCGTTGATCAATCGGAGCGTCGTCGTCAGCGTCTTACTGCTGGTCGCGTATCTCGGCATGAGTTGGGAGGAGCGAAAAGCGCGGGAGGAGGCCGCGCGAGCGGCCTTGGCCAATGAAACGGAGAGTCTCCTCAAAGCCAATACGCAACTGGTGCAGGCAAAGGATCAACTGAATCGGTCGGAACGACTCGCGGCGGTCGGGCAGCTGGTGGCCTCCGTCGCACATGAAGTCGGTACCCCGCTTCACTCGATTGCCTGGCATGTGCAAGCCTTGGCTGAAGAGCCTGGTGTGACCCCCGACATGAAGAAGCGGGTAGCGGTCATCGACGAACAACTGGCGCGAGTGGTGCGCATCATCCAGGACTTGCTCTCCTCAACCCGTCCTCGACAGCCGGAACCGGAGTGGCTGTCGGTCGGAGAAGTGGTGAGTCCTTCGGCGGTGCTGATGGAGCCGGCGTTTCATGAAAAGGGTCTCACGTTGACGGTCGAGATTCCCAAAGACCTTCCGTTCGTGTGGGCGGACAAGGAAAAGATCCATCAAGTACTCGTGAATGTGTTGGCGAATGCGCTCGCCGCAACCCCTGCACATGGGACGGTCACCGTGACTGCGGGATGTCGCGAGGCATCAGCCGACGAGCTCGAGCGCGGTCGACTCGTGGCTGATGGCATGTCTCCGATGGTGGTGATCATCGTGGTACAGGATACAGGGTGTGGAATGCCGACAGCCGATCTGGAAAAGGCGTTCGAGCCGTTTTTCACCACCAAGGCGGTTGGCAAAGGGACTGGCTTAGGACTATTCTTAAGCCGCGAATCAGTCGTGGCGCATGGTGGAAGCCTGGTGCTCAACAGTGTGATCGGGCAGGGCACGACCGTGACGCTGACGTTACCGGCAATGCGACGTGCCTAGCAGGATGCTGAAACAGTCCGCCAGCGGCGTTCTCGCCTCGTTCAGAGGCTCAACGTACAAAGCGTACGCCTCGCCTCCTCGCTCGCTGCGGCCTTGCTGGACGGCCATTTTGAGCATCCTGGGAGGTATCGTGTCAGGCATCTCTCAGTCATATTTCAACGGCGAATGATGGATCAACTGATTATTTCAGTAGACTGCCTAGCCCGCATTATTCATGACGGTTCGTCACGAAACCGACAAGACGCCTTGCGAGACGGGCACGCGGAGGCCCGAGGGACCAAGGCGTACTTGAACAGTACGTCGAGGTCGCGAGGGACGAGCCTGCCCGCCTGGCCGCCGCACACGCGCAACCAGGCTTGTCGCAGCAGCGTCTTGGTGGTTGCAGTAGAAGTGTTCATGAATAATGCGGGCTAGGGTCTGTGTAAGGAGGAGGCATGATGCATTCAGCAACGATTCTGGTGGCCGACGATGATGCGGTTGCCCGTGAGCTGCTGGCAGAGGGGCTTGGAGAGGGGTACTATCGGCTTGTGGTGCTGGCCTGTGAGGGAGAGCAGTTCGTGGACGATTATGATGCGCATGTGGCCGACGAGGCGATGGGCTCAGGTTTCGTGAGGGAGGAGGCATGATGCATTCAGCAACGATTCTGGTGGCCGACGATGATGCGGTTGCCCGTGAGCTGCTGGCAGAAGCGCTCAGGAAAGAAGGCTATCAGGTCGAGGCGTTTGCAAGCGGGGAAGAGGTGATCGCCAGGGGGCGTGAGGGACGGGTCGATCTGGTGTTGACCGATATTCGCATGGGGGCTGTGGATGGGCTCACTGTGCTACGGGAGTTCAAGCGGGTCAGTCCAAATACGGCGGTGGTGGTGCTGACGGCGTTCGGCTCATTGGAGGGTGCGATTGAGGCGATCAAACAGGGGGCCTACGATTACCTTGCGAAGCCGTTCAAGCGGGAAGATATCAAGCTGGTCGTCAAGCGGGGGCTGGATCACTGTCGGTTGCTTCGAGAGAATGCCCGGTTCCGAGAGGAGTTGAAGAGCAAGGGCGAGTGGTCCCCATTGGTCGGAAGCAGCACGGCGATGTTAGAGGTCTACAAGCTGGTCGCCCGTGTGGCAGAGAGTAAGAGCACCGTGTTGCTGCAAGGAGAAAGCGGGACGGGCAAAGAACTGATTGCTCGGGCCATTCATACGAATGGTCCTCGTCGGGATAAGCCCTTTATCCCGGTCAACTGCGGCGCCTTGCCGGATACGCTGCTGGAGTCGGAGATGTTCGGATATGAGAAGGGCGCGTTTACCGGGGCGGTAGGGACCAAGGTCGGACTCTTTGAATCGGCCAATGGGGGAACGTTATTTCTCGATGAAATCGGTGAGCTTGGACAAGCGTTGCAAGTGAAACTGTTGCGGGTGATGCAAGATCAAGAAGTGCGGCGAGTCGGGAGCACGACATCTACTAAAGTTGATGTCCGGATCATTGCCGCGACTAATCGTGATTTGGAGCAGTTGGTGAAGGAAGGAAAGTTTCGGGACGATCTCTTCTACCGCCTGAAAGTCGTGCCGATCACCTTGCCGGCGTTGGTGGAACGCCGGGAAGACATTCCCATGTTGGTGCATCACTTTCTGCAAAAGTGTGCCACGGGGGCTGGGCATGCGGTACGAGGCGTCCTGCCGGCAACCATGACGCTCTTGACCCAGTATCGCTGGCCTGGCAACGTGCGTGAGTTGGAGAATGCGATTGAGCGGGCCGTGTCATTAAGTCACGGCCCCATGTTGACGCCCGAGGATTTGCCGGAAGTGATCCGGCAGGGAGCAACCGCTGAAGGGGACGCGAGTGTTGTTCCAGGCGATCCACTCAATGATGCCTATCTGACACTCGAGGAAGTTGAGAAACGACATCTGATTCGCGTGCTCAAGGAAACCAAGGGTAATAAGGTGAAAGCGGCCAAGATTCTTGGGATTGATCGGCGAACCCTCTATCGGATGGCAGAACGGTTTGGTCTGGACCTGGGAGAAGAAGTAGAGGGCGTAGAGAAAGAACCTATCGGACCGAGCGGAATGTCCTGAGAGAGAGTAGATACATGTGATGAGGCCGTCAGATGAGAACAAAAAAAACGCCACGACCGTGAGGCCGTGGCGCTTTTTCATAACAGGAGACGCGCGCTATTGTTTTGCGCCGTAAAACGTCTCAGTCGTATAAGTGGTCTGGACGATTTTCAGCTCGTTTTTGATTAACCGTAGTTTATTTTGTGCACTCTGTGGGACTTGGGGTGTTGTTGGGCCCCAGCTATCAAACATCGTTTGCTTGCCCTCAGACGAGACTTGTAGACGGAGACGAGAGCTCTGATCAGTTTCTGCCGTCACAGATGCTTCAGCCTGGCTTCTGACAACGCCAAACCGTCCTCTCACAAGCCAATCCCAGATGCTCGGCTGCTCGCCCCGATAGCCCGTGTGAAGCTGCGACCCGTCTTTCCAGTCCACGCAGCAGTAATCATCATCCGCAAGCACTTTTGTCACAGCGGCTTTGACCCGGTCTGCCGAAGCAGGCAGCGTGACTTCCACGACATCGGGCTCCACGGGATGCTGAACACCAGCACATCCAAACGTAACAGCGGTGAGGGCAACAATGGCGAGGTAGTCCATTCGGATCATTTTGTTCTGGCCTCCTTCAGACGGTAGACAAGGTGAGTATCAGTCTGCGTCACTCCTTCGATACTATGGATCCGACTCAGTACAAGCTGAGTCAGGGCGTCTTGATCAGCGATATGTGCGATCGCGATGATATCCGGATTCCCCCAACAGGGATCAATCGTTTTGATCTCCTTAATTTCCCCCAGTGCTTGGGCGACCGAAGACGTCATCCCAGGCATGACATTGATCAGGACGTAGGCCCGATCCGAAGCAGCCTGAGCCCCCGGTTCAGGGCCATGGATTGTATACGGGACTGAACCGGAAGAGGGCTGCTTTATAGCAAAGGCGGTTTGCCCTGTCAATACGGGCTTGCGGGGTGATGTTTTTGTGGATGAGGTGGTAGACGGGATGGATTTGAGGTTTGCTTTTGCCATAGTCTCACTTTGGCGCAACAAGCACCTCGATCCGGCAGTGCTCGCTGACGCTGGTTAAGGTGGTTTCGAGCCGTTTGGGGCTTCCGATACGGCCTTCCGGATCGTACACAAAGCAAAAGAGGGTGGAGCAGCGACCTTGGGTCCGATAATGCGCAGCATCCGCCAGGACCTGGTCCGTGAGTTCTTTCGTCGTCATCCCTGGTCCGGTTTTCTTCGCGACGATGGCGATCTGATCTCGATTCACTAATAGGGTGGTCCGTGAGGCACCTTCTGTGTAGGGCGGTATCCATTCATCGGTTGCGACCTCATCGAATTCCACTTTCAATAGGGCACACAACAGATCTTGTAAGTCATACTCATCATCGACTTCGATGGTCGGCCGATAGTCCTTTCTCAGGCGGAGCTGGCGGGCGACCGAGTGGAAACGTTGACAGACTTTTTGAATCAGCACGAGTGGGTCTTGATCACGTCCGGTTTCGGACGCGGGTGACATGCTTCGAGTCATCGACGGATTATCCGCCACGAGAGTGTGCGGAATCTCTCGTATGAGTGGTGCCGCCTGGAGGCTTGTCTCGGGAGCCGGAGCATCGATGTGCGGAGGAGGCAAGGAGGAGGATGTTGGTGGAGCCGCTACAGATGCGGTTGGTGCCTGTGTTGTGTCGATCGGCCTAACAATTGACGGAGAGGTAGGAGGAAGGGGCGGAGGTGAGGCCTTTGGGGGAAGTGGCGCGGTAAAGGAGGCGCCTGTTGGGTGCGTGAGGGGTTCGATTGTTGTGGGGAACGGGGTTGGAGTTGGAACAGGTTGAGGAGCGGGTATGGCCGTGAGTGGAGGTGGTGGCGCTACTGGTTCGGGAGCAGTCGGTGGTGCTGATGCCAGGGGAGTGGAAGTCGGTATAGGGGGCCCAGAGGGCGCAGAAATGGGCGCGGGCGTTGGAGGAGTTTGGATTGGACTCGGTATTGGCGTTGGAGGGTGAGCTGCTGGCTCGATCGTCGATTGTGGTGGTATCGGAATACTGGGAGCAAGAGTAGGCTCTACACCTGGTGTTGTGCCGACCGCAGCAGTAGTGGGTGCCGGCGGTTGTATTGGCGTAGCCTCTGCGATCGGTGACGGAGGTGAAACAAGTTCCAAGTGTGTCGCGGGACGAGAAGTTGGTTTTGATGTGGAGTCGGTTGTGGCCGTCGGTTTCAGCCCGTGCAATTCAAGCTTTCGGTCCTGCAGGGTCTGAATCAATCCCTTGATGACAACGAGGCTCTGGGCTATCTCTCCCTTGTCTCCAGTCCGAATCTTGAAGTTTCGGTATGTCTGGTATTCCTGCGACCGTTCCCCGAAGGTCTGGCGCAAGCACTCCCGAAATTTCAGCTCGGCCTTGCTTCGCGCGGCATCACGGTAGGGAAACCCGTCTTGGCTGAGGTCATGGATGGCCGCCAGAAGTTCCTGAAATTTATTGATGCTGAGCGAGAGCTCTTCGAGAAGATCGGCCTTGGGTCTTGGGCGTTGCAGTTCCCCTGCGCGTGCTCGTGCCATAGTCGTGAAAAAAGTCTAACTGAGGGGCACGAACCGAGCAAGAAAACAACGGGTTTGCGCCGATGGTTCCGGTGAGTTGTGCGATAGGGAGCATGAAGGCCTCGCGATCCTATGACCGGCAAGTCGTCATGGTCGAGGCGAAAGGGATGATGAAGGAGAGGGCGATGCGATATGTGTACCGCATCGGCGAGCGTAGAGCTCCTACCGTGGATTCACCGCTATAAAGTCGTCGATAAAGTCCTTGGCCAGCGGTTCGACGGCGTCTGTGATGATTTGACTCACATTCTCCTGTCGCACCATTCCAATCACACTTGCCGACCACGTGGTGCCCCATGTCTTCTTATTTTTCATGGAGAGCAACCCGACAAGTTGCTTGAGATCCACTGTGACTGTATAGGCATACAACCCAAGTTCTTCCTTCAGCGTATTGACATTGATGTAGAGATACGGGGATGAGCCCGACCGTGTTCGTTCAGTGAGGAGTCGGATACCCTTTGAGCGAAGGGCTTGTTCGACTGTTGTGCGGATGGCTTCTTGTGAGAGTCCATCCGCTGAAGCATCGGGACTGACCTCTTCAATGACCAGCCCCAGTCCGAACATCCCTCGTAACGATTCCCGGCTTCCAGAGTCGAGTGCATTGACGACACCGATATTTCCCCACACCAGGATTCCGATGAGCAGCTGCAACACGTACCGCATAGATCCTCCTGTTCGCTGATGATCACGTATCTTACTCGAATCTGTTCATGATTCCCACTGGGGCAATGGGTAGTCCACAAGCAAATCCGCGTTCTCACCCTCATCGAACAAGACAGAAATGAACTGTAGAGGGGAAGTCGCATACTCCCTGTGGCGCGAAGTCCTGATTTGAATATGTGCGGTGCGCTGGTGTAGCGTGGGTTGAAATGTGGCCGGAAAGAGTATGGATTGAATTGACGAGGTCATGATGCGAACGGAAGTGCAGCACGTTCATGTCGGCAATGTTGACGAAGAGGTCGAGCAAGGCAGTCAGGCGCAAGCCACCCGCCGGGCCCGTTCCCAGTTTGAGAAGCCGACCGGCTTGGGAGGGAGGGTGGCCGGGTGGATCATGGCACATCGACGATCGAACCGAGAACGAAACGAATGGGCCCTGTCGTTGCTGGAGCTGCAGCCCACGGATCGTGTGTTGGAAATCGGTTTTGGGCCGGGTGTCGCCATCGCCCTTATGAGCAAGGTGGTGACGAGCGGGTACATCGTGGGTATTGATCATTCTGAGGTGATGGTCCAGCATGCGAAAAAGCGTAACGCCTCAGCGATTGCGCAGGGCCGAGTCGAATTACGGCTGGCCTCAGTATCCGACCTTGCCGGCGGTTACGACCGGTATGATAAGTGTCTCATGGTCAATGCCTTCCACTATTGGGACAATCCTGACGACGCGTTGAGAAGGGTGCAACGTCAGATGAATCCTGGAGGGAAGATCGTGGTCGCGTTTCAGCCCTGTGTGCAGGGTCCCACGGTCGACGATACTCTGAAGGCCGGTCACACCATGGTCGCGACGGTCAAGGCTGCGGGTTTTTCCAGAGCCCATCTCGAAATCAAATCGATGGCGCCGGATTCTGTTGCCTGTGTGGTAGCGATGAAGGAGTGATCAGGACCATCAGTAAGGGGGGGATACGGTAGCTTCCCTCGCCATCTAGCAGTCTGCTGAAAAACCTTCTGCTCATTCTTCGAGAGCCTCAGGATGAGCGAGAAGAGCATTGAAACTATGAGGGTTTCCCGTTCGTGCTGAGCTTGTCGAAGCACACATGTTGAGTTTTTCAGCAGACTGCTAGTGAATGTTATGCCTTGTTGTTGATCCTGTCAGCTGCGATGCCGAGATACCGAACGCATACTTCCGTCATCAGTGGAGAGGAATCTTGCGGTTGATCGGTGGGTCCGTGATCACGTCGGTCTGCCCATTGGGGCGTTGAATCACCACGCGGACCACCCGCCCGTGATCACCTAACCCAAAGCTCAGTTCTGGAGTTTGGTCGGTCAACATCCCGATCGTGCCGATTACCGCGCGTGTCTCACTTTTCCCTTTGTCTGTTTCGAGTGTGATCCGGGTGCCGATGGCGGCCACGGTATCGGGAACGGTCATCGTGAGATAGTTGGCTCGAGTCGTATTCAGGAATGCCCTCGCAGGCCCGTCGATATTGAGCCACAGGAGATCCTGCTTGCCGTCTCCATCGAGATCCAGGATTACCGGTGCTTGGCCAAAGTATGGATTTTCCAATCCGAGGGCTGGGGTATGGCGAAAGACCGGCATGCCAGGCTCGGTCGATTGCAGCGCGGTGTGTCCAGAAAGTTTGAGAAACTTGTGGACTGGCCACTTGATATAGTTTTGCGCTACCAGCAGATCCAGTTGGCCATCAAGGTTGAGATCCTCGAATACAGCGCCCCAGGCGAATCCTTCGCCCGACAGGCCGTAGGCCTCAGTGACATCGGTGAAGTGGAAGGCGCCATCATTTCGTAGCAGCATCCAATCGTGAGTGTGGCGTTGGTCCTTCCGGAGATCCCCCGTGGTCAAAAACAGTGGAATCGATGTTCCTACATTCGTGAAAAGGAGATCCTGGTCGCCATCCTTATCGATATCGCCGATTGCCAAGCCCATCCAAAATCCAAAGACTGAGCTGGCCGTGATCGGCTGAAACGTGCGATCCTTCATATTACGGAAGATCTCGACCGCGCCGGTGTTCTGGGACACCACGAGATCTTGCCAGCCGTCGGCATCCAGATCAACAAACACGGAGAGAAAGGTATTCTGCTTGCTCGCCGTGCCGGAAGAGTCGGTGATATCGGTGAAGATGAGGTCTCCGTTGTTCAGCAATAGGCGATTCGCCTTGGCATGGGTAGGATCGTTGAAGGTCGCACTGCGAAATGTCTTCGCATTCACAAACACGCTCACATACAGATCGCCGTCGCCGTCGTGATCAATATCCGCGACGGCGATGCTGAACGGCACCGAGTCAACCGGCAGATCCACGGGAATCCGCCGTTCCTGAAACGTTCCTTTGTCATTGAGATAGAGGTAGACGCCATCCTCTCGCGCGACGAGCAAATCAGTATCCCCATCGGCATCAAGATCGATTGCCGTGCTACCGTAGGTGGTGCTGTCTTTGGAGAGCCCCGTGCCTGGTTCGATATTCACCAGGCGACCATCGCGGTAGCTCAGCAAGGCATCGCGTTGTCCTTCACCGCCACCGACAAAGACCTCGAACGTCCCATCTCCATCGATGTCGATTACCGAACCCCCAGTAAACGGATGGCTGCCCTTGGCCCAAGTATGGGTAAAGTCCACCGGTACCGGGGTAAATGGGGTCGGTGGCGGGAGGGTTGTAGACCGGGATGCACAACCACTGAAGAGAAACAGGCTCACCATTAAGCTGAGCGTCGTCATGATGGAATCCATGTGAGAGCGTCGGTGTTGTCGCATGTCATTCACTCCTTGCCGTGGCCGGTGCATCCGGTCTCGGATCGGTTGAACCGTTATTGGAAGGTGATCCAACGCCAAAACTCGACGTACCAGGGTGTTCCGCCATCCTCCACAATGGTTTCCACGACGAACGGCATGCGATGGCCTTCTGAGTCACCGACATCCACCCGTAGGATATTCCCTTTACTATCGGCCAGGATGAAGTTGTCCTTGGTAACCGTCGGGGCGACCATCGCGTAGACATCCCCGTTCGGTGCGACGAGCGCTTTCGGCGCCAGATGTTCCGTCTTTTGTAATCTCAGCGAGGCATTCGCCTTCTTCTGCAAGTCTTCCGAAGAAATTACGGTACCACCCAACTCCGCATGCAACGGGTCGGGATTTCCCGTGGTGGCCAGCGTGACCAAGGCGTCCGAGGCCTTTCCGGAGAGCGTGGCTGGAAGCTCTACTGCATAGACTGGTCCGGTAAAGGTCAGCAGCAGTGCTGTCGCCAGAGAAGCCTTCACATCCTGACAATTCTTCCGTGAATGATTGCCGATACCTGTCTGCCTCATGATGGATCTCCTTCGGTTGGCGGTTAGTTCAGCGATATGGGAGGTAGTCCGTTCGCGCGGGAAATTCTTACAGGATCTCCATGGTAGAGTAGGGTTGATGCTATGGGACAGGAGGGAGAGTGCTGCTACGGTATCGACGACTCTAATAGGATGGTCAAAAAGTCCACCAGCGGCGTTCTCGCGTCGCTCAGAGACTCAACGCACCGAAGTGTACGCCTTGCCTCTTCACTTGCTGCGGCCTTCCTGGATGGCCATTTTGAGCATCCTGGGGTATCAATACCTTCGGAACCATTTGACGAGATTCTTGAAATATTTCATGCCTAAACCGAGTTTTTCAGCAACCTGCCTCAGAAGGAGCGGTCAGTGTGATATGGGCATCTACATACGCATGTGAGAGATCTGGAGGAAAGGCCGGTCGTGGACTGGCGTTGAGCACCACTTGTTTCCCTGCCGCGTCATAGGACGCATTGCCGGATGGCTGCTCGATCGTCAACAGGTTGCCGGATCCATTCTTGTGAAGCCGAAACCGGACGACCGTCGCATTCGGGCTCGGTCGCCCGACCTTCCTCGAAAAGACTGGCGCCTAATTTCATAAGATGTGAAAACCTCAGGGCCAATACGGGCCTACCGTCCGTACCTGTGCAACGGGGGAATGCAACCTGATCAGACCGTCTCGCACACTCGCGTCTTTCCCCGTCAAGACCTACTGGACGGCGACCGATATTATACAAACACACTATTACCTCTGAGAACTAATAGGAGGCAAGGAGAGTGGTCGAGATGATGAACGAGAAGCCGTCAACCGTATTGATTGTTGAGGATGATCCATCGCTGCGAGACTCGTTGCGACGTACGCTCCGGAAAAAAGGCTACACAATCATAGAAGCTGAGGAGGGCGGACAAGGCTTGAAATTGCTGAAGGCCCATACAGTCGATGTCGTGCTCATCGATATTTTCATGCCAGGAAAAGAAGGAATAGAGACTATCCAACAGATTCGCCGATCGCACCCTCAGGTCAAAATCATCGCGATGTCCGGCGGGGGGGAACGAATGTATATCGATGTTCTGCGCGTGGCCAAGTCGTGCGGGTGTCACCTGACTCTCGAAAAGCCCTTTTCGGAGGAAACTCTTATTAACGCCATACAGGCGCAGTTGGCATGAGATCGCTTGTCCAAGAACTGAGAGCGTATCAATCATGACGAAATCTATTCGGTATCGATGGATTCCGTTCAACATGGTGGCCGTGACAGCAGTTGCGGCTGGCATCGTGTTATTTGGGATCTCGAAGTTTGAGAGTTATCTGATCGACCGGACCGGACGGGAGCTGCAGTGGGCGGCCATGGAGATTGCCGAAAAAATTGATCTGCTGCTCGTTGAGCGCTATGGAGACATGAAGCTTATCCAAGGTATTTTACCGGAGGTGGGGTACGAAGCACGGGAGAAACACTGGAGCCAGCACTTTAAGAACATTCAGGAGGCATACCCCATTTATGCCTGGATCGGCTTTGTGGATAAGGCCGGTCGAGTCGTCGCCAGTACCGATCCAGCTGCTGTCGGCAAAGAAGCGGGGAGTGCGAGATGGGTGGGACCCGTAGACGGCAAACGGGATATTACGATCCAAGAAATCCAACACGATGAATTGGTGGACGGGCAGTGGACGCTAAGCTTTGCAACACCGGTGACATTGCATGCGTGGCCTGGTCGTTCCGGCCCCTTTGAGGGAACCCTTGTCACGCGAATTAGGTTCTCAGAGCTCGACGAGGTGGTGACCCGCTCGCTTCGTGAGATGAAAAAGAAAATGGAATCCCGTGAAGGCATGGAGTATCAAGTGGTCAACAAACAGGGGCAGGTCCTTATCAAGTCACGGCATCTGCTAGAAGGGACCACCAATCTGATCAACCTTGGCATCAAGTCGGCGGAGCGAGCCACTGCCGGAGAAGCGGGATTCATTCTGGAGCAGCATGCGCGCCGGCCGGTAGAGGTTCTCACAGGCTATGCGCCGATCCCCGAGCAGAAGGATTTCCCAAAGTTGGAGTGGGGCATACTCGTTCAAGTCGATCATCAAACCGTGCTTGGGCCGATCCGTTCTCTCATCCAGACCGTTACGTTCTGGGGGATGGCAATCTTCTTTCCCTTGTGGGCGTTGCTCCTCTGGACGATGCACAGACTGCGAGCGGAATGGCATCAAACAGAGGCTGCGCAGCAAGCGTCACAGGAATTGGTCAATCAAAAGCGCACCTTGTTGGCCACAGTGGAAGCCTTTTTCATCCAACTCAACAATGCGACCGTCGTGACAGAATGGACGAACCAGGCTGAGCGAACCTTTGGGATCACCGCTGATGAGGCGATCGGGAAATCCTTCGGTGGGCTCGTCATCGCATGGGACTGGCATGTTGTGTCCGAGGCGATCGCGCAGGCGGCGCAGAACCGGGTGGTTGTGCGTCTGAACAAAGTCGTCTTGAGCAACGAGGGCGAACGACCACGCTATCTCAAGCTCACCTTGTCGCCGCTCAAGACGAGCAGTGGCCTGGATATCGTTCTCATGGGGGAAGATATCACGGAGTATCTGGCGCTCGAGCATGACCTGAGTCAGGCGCAGAAGCTTGAATCGCTGGGGCAATTGGCGGCCGGCGTGGCCCATGAAATCAACACACCGACTCAATTCGTCGGTGACAACCTACGATTCTTGTCTGAGGCTTTCACCGATATAGGGATCGTGCTTGACCATCATCACACGTTGTTGACCTCCGCCAAGGCGGGCTCGTGCCAGCAGGAGGCTATTGAGCGCTGTGAAGCGGAGGCGCGACGGGTGGATCTTGAGTATCTGCAGGAAGAAGTACCCAAGGCCATCGCGCAATCCCTCGAAGGTGTCGAACGCATCACAAAGATCGTGCGTGCGATGAAAGAATTCGCCCATCCAGGCGGAGAGGAGGCTGCGTATGAAGATCTCAACAAAGCCATCCAAACAACGGTGGAAGTCTCACGCAACGAATGGAAGTATGTGGCGGAACTGACCATGGATCTTGCGCCAGACCTCCCGCCGGTCTTCTGCCAGTTAGGTCCCATCAATCAGGTGGTGCTCAACATCATTGTAAATGCTGCCCATGCCATAGGAGATGTCGTGAAGGGCACAACACAGAAGGGGCGGATCACAATTTCTACACGGACGGTCGGCGACGGGGTGGAGATCCGGGTACGCGATACCGGAGGCGGAATTCCCGAGACGATCCGGGGAAAGATCTTTGATCCGTTCTTTACGACGAAGCCGGTTGGCAAGGGAACTGGCCAGGGCTTAGCGATTGCCCGATCCGTAGTAGTGGACAAGCATGGCGGAAGAATCGACGTGGAGAGCGAAGTAGACCAGGGCACAATATTTATCATCCACCTGCCGGTGAAACCGAGGGAAGCGCCATCCCTTCGGGAGGCTGCTTGAGGAAGCCCACATGAGGCTTGAGCGTGAAACATCCGATCCAAGGCTCGTCTTGTGTCGTTTGCAGGATTCTGCCCTGGATTAAGGGAAGAGCAATGCGAACAATGTGGCGATGATGAAACACATTCTTTTCGTCGACGATGAGCAGAGGATCCTGGATGGCCTGAAACGTACATTGCGCTCTATGCGGGACGAATGGAATATGCTCTTTGCGTGTGGAGGTGAAGAGGCGCTGAGGATTCTCGAGCAGTCCCCTATCGATATTATCATTTCGGATATGCGGATGCCTGGTATGGATGGGGCTCAGTTATTACGGGAAGTCCAGCAGCGATATCCCCACGTCGTTCGAGTCATCTTGTCCGGGCAATCCGATAAGGAGATGGTATTGCAATCGATTAGTGCCACGCATCTCTTTCTGTCTAAGCCCTGCGAAGCGAAGGTGCTTCAGGCGACGATTCAGCGGGCATGTGTCTTGCCGGGGGCACTGAAGAACGACAGTCTTCGAGCGGTGGTAGGACGGATGCAGACCATTCCGAGCATGCCGAGGCTCTACGCTGAGATCAAGAGTTTGGTGGAGTCGGACAATTGGTCGTTGAGGGCTGTGAGCGACATCGTTGCGCAGGATCCTGGGATGACAGCCAAGGTGTTGCAACTCGTCAATTCCGCATACTTCGGGTTGGCCACGAACGTGTCAACGGTGGAAGAGGCCGTGAACTTTCTTGGGGTGGATATTGTTCAGTCGCTTATGCTGACGGCCGATGTGTTCACGCAATTTCCCGGTGAGCAGGTGAGCGCGTTCCATATTGACGCCTTGTGGTCGAAAGGTATGATGACCGGCATGTTGGCACGCGCTATCGCTAAAGCAGAACGACGGCCGAGGATGGAGGTCGAGCAAGCCTTTATAGGCGGCTTGCTTCACGACATCGGCATTCTCATGCTCGTCGCCGGTTGCGGGGAGCCGTATCGCTCGATACTCGAAACGGCACTCGCTCAGAAAACGAAGCTCTGGGAGATAGAACAGAGCGAGTTTGGCGTGACTCACGCCGAAGTCGGCGCATACCTATTGGCACTCTGGGGAATTGGTCCCTCAATTGTAGAGGCCGTCTCGCTTCATCATTGCCCGGGAGAGTTCCCGATAAATGATTTTAGCCCAGTGACCGCGGTCCATGTGGCTGAGGTACTACATCAAGAAGTTACCGGGCCAGCAATCGAATGCCTATCTTCTTCGTTGGATCTACCCTATTTGGAGCGGCTCAAGCTGGCCGATCGAGTGCCATATTGGCGAAGTCTTGCTGAGAACACAAGACAGGAGTCAGCATGATGAGCGAGCGAATTCTCTGCGTAGACGATGATGTTAATATTCTCGAGGGATACCGCCGGCAGCTACGCAAGGAGTTTTCACTGGAGATTGCTGTTGGACCGACGGAAGGCTTGCAGGTTTTGACAACACAAGGCCCGTTTTCAGTGGTGGTGTCGGATCTCCAAATGCCAGGAATGAATGGAATTCAGTTCTTGTCGAAGGTGCGGGAACTATCGCCCGATACAACGCGTCTGCTGTTGACCGGCAAAGCCGACCTTCAATCAGCGATCGATGCCATCAACCAGGGGCAAATTTTTCGCTTCCTCACGAAGCCCTGCTCCTCAGATCAATTGGCAGACGCCCTCACGGCCGGAGTATCTCAGTATCGGCTGGTCACGGCTGAACGGGAACTTTTAGAGCAGACGCTCAGCGGTAGCATCAAGGTCTTATGCGAGGTTTTATCGCTGGTTAACCCCGAGGCGTTCGGCCGCTCCGCCCGCATCACGAGACTGGCTGAAGCGATCGCCGGACATATGCACATGGCGGAATTATGGCCGATCAAGATTGCGGCCCTCTTATCTCAGATCGGCTGTGTCATCTTGCCGGAAGCGGTTTTGAAGAAGGTCTACCGAGGAGAACCGCTTACTTCTGACGAATCACAACTATACAATCAGCATCCCTATGTTGCCGCTGATTTGGTGGCCAAGATTCCCCGTATGAAACAAGTCGGAGACATCATCCGGCTTCAGGATAAACACTATGACAGTGGCGATGGATCGGATCACGATCGTTCTTCCTCTCCGGCCCCCGTGGAAGCGAGAATTCTAAAAGTGGCGCTGGATTTCGATGCTCTTGAATCTGCCGGCAAGACTAGGCTGCAAGCGATTAACGACCTTAAGAACAGGACGGGCCGGTATGATCCAAACGTCTTGAACGCCCTGCATGAGGTAATTGCCGATAGTCCCAAATATGAGGTTCACCGTATCAGAGCCTGCCAACTGCAGTTGGGCATGATTCTTGGCGAAGATGTTCGGGCCAACAGCGATGTTGTCTTAGCGTCGAAGGGGCAGGAAGTGAACGAGTCCATCACGTTGCGGATTCAGAGTTCCGCGCGCATGACTGGTGTGAAGGAGCCATTTATTGTGCTGGTCTCGGCTAATGAAGGATCTGCGGAGACGGATCCGGAAGAGTCACCGAAAGCCGCGTAGATTCATGTGTCCGACCTGTTGGTTGCACCGCGCGTTTAGATAGAACACCAGGAATCTGGTGTGCCGCATGGCGTAGAGGGCGTCCCTCAGCGACAGATCTGGCGGCGGAAGACTTCCGGTCTTCCTCCGGTGGGGACCCAGAACCATTTGGAGAGAGACTTCATAGCCACGGCACCAGCACCAAATGGGTAACCGACATCACGTACAGTACGCCCAGCCAACGAAGCCCGCATGTCTGGAGATGACAAAAAATCTGACGGAGTCGGATACCAGTTCTGGACGAAATTGTTTCATTTGGAAAAAAGCGAGTTCTCCCGCGCCATGCTTCTGGCTTAAGGCATGGGGAGCGCATCGGCTGGCTTGCTGTACGGATAGTCATTCCCTCTCTGAGGGAACGGCCAGCGTGATGTGGGCATCCACATAGGCATGCGAGAGATCGGGGGGGAACTCGGGTAATGGACTGGCACTGAGCACCGCCTGTCTCCCTGCCGCGTCATAGGACTCATTGCCGGATGACTGCTCGATTGTCACCAGGCTGACTAATCCATTTTTATGAAGCCGAAACTTGACGACCGTCGTATAGGTGCGATTCGTAAAATCCAGCGCCGGGGCTTTCCAGACATTACGGATGCGCTGTTGCACGAGCGCAAGATACCCCTTCGATCCAGGCGTTGCTTCATCGGCTATAGTCTTCGGAGGAGTCTGTACGTGTGTTTGGGCGGCTCCGACGGGGGGGCCTTTGTGCGTGCAACTCACTAGGCCCAGGATACAGAACACAAGCACTGTCCATTTGACACCCCATTGCCCTTCAACCATCTGACAGTCGTAGGTCATAGCTCCGTGATCCGTTGTTGAACGTACTTGCCGAGTCGTCCTTGCGTCTTGCCGTCTAGGAGCAGGATCGAGATAGAGGCGCAGATCTTCGTTCTTGCATCGTGCGTTATGAGGAGATGAATCCACTTCACAACGCGATGTGAGGTGGTGCACTATTTTGTCACTGCCTGAATGTAAAAAAGAAAGGTTTGGTGCCCCCGATACGAATTGAACGTACGACCCGCGGTTTAGGAAACCGCTGCTCTATCCAACTGAGCTACGGGGGCAAGGCCAAATATCAATGAGTTACACTTTTACAGACTCTCGGTCTTGGGGTCAAGTGTTCCCGGCGTGTTCTGTTGGAGATATTTTTGGACTTTCAGCGCTGCCTGAACCAAGTCGCGTTCCTCGATTGTATTGTAACGCTTCCACATTTTCTCAGACTTGTGACCCACGATCTTCATCGCGGTTGCTGTGTCCACTCCTGCCCGGCGCAAGTTAGTCGATGCACAATGCCGAAGATCATGGAACCGGAAGTCTGTAATTCCGGCGTCCTTCAAGGTCGTACGAAAAGATCGGCTGATACCTTGTATTGGTTTGCCTCTGAATGTAAAGACATGACGTGTTGAGAGTGAACGGACCTTCGCCAGACGTTGAAGGGTCATTCGTATATCTGGCGTCATGGGGACTTGGCGAGGCTTCTTCGTCTTCGTGTCCTGACTACGAAGCGTGATAAAGCCTCTCTTGAGATCAACCCGGTCCCAGGTCAGACCGACAATCTCCCCAAATCTCTGGCCCAGCTGATAGGCGAGTAGTAGGACAGGCTTGAGATGTCCCTTTGCGGCCTCGTAGAGTTTGCTCCATTCCTCTTCAGTTAGTACTCGATCTCTGGCGCTCTGTGGGTCAGGAAGCGGAACTCTTGTAGCGGGGAGCCCCCGTCGGATAGCCACGTTCAGGCAATGTTTGAGTACGATGTGGTCATTGTTCACGGTCTGAATACTCGGCTTTGTTCCATCCTTCTTCTTGCGTTGTGCGCGAAAGGCTTCGACATCATGAGGCCTGATCTCCGTTAAGACCTTCCCACCGAAGAACGGGATCAGTTGCCGCTCCATGATTTCGAGTCGATCTTGGTAGCTGCGGAGGGTCTTGATTGATTCGAGGTTCAGATAGGCCGTTGCCCATTCCTTGAAGAGAATCGGTTAACCTGTTCGGTTTTCTCATGGCCCAAGAGCAAGCGCGTTTTGATCGCGGCTTCCATCTCGTGCGCGATGGTCTTATTCAGGCACCCCACTTTCCATCGATTTTTTTCTGGCACCGGGGACGACACTCGCGAGAGTCCACGATGTGCCGTCCGCACTTTCGATCACACGGAACTCTACATAGTAACTATCGCGCCGTTTAGTGAGTCCCATGGCCGTCTCTCCGTGGTGTGATCGTGTGCCGATCGATCCAGGCGTCCAGCTGAGCCTGCCTAAACTTCACCAGCCGCCCGATTTTGACGTACCCTAGAGCAGTTCTCGTTTAGTTAGAATCGGCAGGGATTCCTGAAGACCAAGGAATGAGCGAGAATCGGCGTGGAGGTGGACCATGCCGAGAGCGTATTCTGAAGATTTGCGCCGCCGAGTGGTGGC
>WBZQ01000051.1_pt2 | contig 128444 bp, 127 predicted proteins | sample 5204251 | NCBI WGS metagenome assembly WBZQ01 (sample SAMN12412402, study PRJNA552823) | activated sludge metagenome | isolation source: activated sludge from nitrification reactor of wastewater treatment plant... | place: USA: Virginia | collected 2017-09 | reverse complement strand
ATTTTCACGTCTAGACCCTGCCTCAAAATCAACAGGCGAGGTTCCGAGTGAGCGCAGGTGCCGAAAGTTGAGCGGCCGCCACGCGTACCAACACTTTTCCCATCGGCCCCTGTGCCAATCGTGCGAATCCTTTTTTGACCTCTTCGAACGGAACGATACTGTCAATCTGTGGTCGGTGTCCGACCGTTTCAAGCTGACCGACAATCTCCTTCCAAACAGCCTGTGCTGTTTGAACCCTATAGTCCCCAACCGAAACCCCGCCTATGCGAATGCGGTGGAATAGTAAGGTCGCCGTATTGAACTCTGATACAGTACCTCCGCTCCTGCCGACGACGCTGATCCGTCCGCCATGGCCGAGCACGGCGATGATGCGGGGGAACAGTTTGCCACCGACGCAGTCGATGACCAGGTCCACTTTTTTCGGACTGATCGCAGCGGATATGGATTTCACTAGCGCCCTATCTTCTGGATCAAATACGAAATCAGCTCCGAGTGCTTTCAGTTTGGTTCTCTTCTCCGCATCGCGTGACAAGGCCACTATGATCAGATCCATCGCTTGCCCAAGCAGCACTGATGCAAGGCCCACTCCACCTGACGCGCCTGTTACGAGCAGGACCGATCGTTTTGCCAGGGGTGCCGGTGGATTGCTCCACTGTGTCAGGGCTTGCCAGGCAGTCAAGAAGACCAGCGGAGCGCCGGCCATTTCTTCGAGGGACCAACCAGCAGGAAGAGAGACGAGACTTTCGGCAGGCACAACGACTTTCTCGGCCAGAGTTCCCGGGATTTCCACTCCGATCTCGCAGCGTAGAACCCCGACGGTTTCGCCAGCGTTGATGTTTCCCACGTGCGATCCCACGAATTCGACCTCTCCTACACCATCGCGCCCAAGAATGTGTGGCAGGGTGGGTTTGGCCGGATAGAGTCCTTGCGCCAAAAACGCGTCAGCCGGATTGAGCGCCGCATACGTGACTTTCACCAGCACATCTGTCGGCCCAGGCTGAGGATCAGGCATCTCCCCAAGCCGTAGCTTGTCAATCCCCTGGTAGGAATCCATTAACCAGGCGCGCATAGGTCCTGCCTTGGTGAGAGGCTCCCCGAAGTCTCTGGGTGTTCACTGGTTAACATGTCACACGGTTTCATGCACATTCTCTTCCCCGACATTCAACCTGCTCTCCCGGCGTGAGTAGTCATGAAGATTGCGTCGGATGATTCCATGAGAGAGTGAGGGGTACCGACCGCTGAGCGCTTTCTCTCCAACGGCCGCTACGATCGTGTCTTGATTCCGGATGAGTTCTCGGATGTTGTGTTCGACACGCTGCTTGGCTTCGCGAACGCATTCTTCTGCAAGGTCCCATACTTCCGGATGTCCGGAGGTTCGCTCTTGTGCTTCGGCATAGAGTGCTGTTGCTGTGATCACCAGAAGATCTTCACCGATCTCCTCGATCCGATTTTGCCGGCCTTGATCATCTCGAAGTGCTTGCCGATGGAGGAGCATCACATAAAAAACCGTCCGTGCAAGCCGACGGCTTGCTTGTTCGACGAAGTGAAGTTTGGCGCAGACCCTCGAATACTCGAACTCTTTGCGAGGAGGCAATCGGCTGCCTTTCCATTGACTCATGTACCAAGGAACATAGAATTTCAGGAGTTGCCACAACTCGGCGAGTCGACGGGCGCCCGTCGCTCGTTCGTCGAAGAGATGTCCGATTCGCTCAAGATGCATGTTGAGCCCCTCGCGGGCGACGAAGGGCCGTAGTATATCGGTGGCACCTTCTCCGATTCTGTACATCTCCGCGTCGCGGACCAACTGCTCGATGCCGAACGCGGGCTCTCCACGGAGCCACTTCGAATGGGCGGTTTCGTATCCCATTCCTCCGAAGATGACCTGGGCGTCCTTTAAGAACTGAATCGTCTTCTCGGAGCAACAGAGCTTAGCCAGGGCCGCTTCAATCCGCACATCAAACGCATGCTGATCTGCCATTCGCCACACCGTGAGCGCGAGGGCCTCCATCGCAATTAGATTCGAAGCCATGACGCCTAACCTCATGCGTTGCGTTTGCCTTGTGCCCAGAGGCTTCTGAAAAGTGACCCGCTGATTGGCCTGATCGAGTGTGGGTTGCCATGCTTGTTTAGCTATGCCCAAGCAAATCGCAGGAATGCTGACCGCCCGTCCTATATTGAGGATGGTCAACGCGTACTTGAGTCCACGGCCAACTTCACCGATCACGTTCTCGGTCGGGATGTGAACATCCGTGAAAGTCATGTGGGCATTCTCAATCCCATGACAGCCTTCAAATTGACAGTGCTGTCGTATCCGGACACCAGCGGTCTGCATATCCAGGATGAACGCGGTGTGAACCAAGTCATCTGCTCCTTTGCCGTTGAGAACCGGTTTCCACCCAGGCTGCCCATTCTGTTGCGTCCGCTTGGCCGGCACCCGTGCGATCAACGTCACGTAGCGGGCGATGGGGCCGTTCGTGCACCACAGCTTTTCGCCGTTCACGACAAACGTCGTGCCGGTGGAATCCAAGATAGCTGTCGTCGCGATGTTTGCGGCATCAGACCCGGTGAGTGGTTCCGTGAGGGCGAAGGCCGACACAGCCTCCCGTGCCACAAGAGGCAGGTAGGTACGTCGCTGATCCTCGTTGCCGAACATGAGTATCGGCATGGCGATACCGATCGACTGCGGCACGGCGACGGTGAGAGCCAGCGCGTTGCTCCAGCTCGCCATAAGCATGAGGGCGCGACCATAGTTCGTGTATGAGAATCCAAGCCCTCCGTACTGTTGGGGAATCTTCATGCCGAAGGCGCCTATAGCGAAGAGGCCTTTTATGACGGAGTCTGGGATTTTCCCTGTCCGTTCGATTTCATCGGGATCGACTTGCGTCATGAGGAAAGTTTCCAGGCGTGGGCGGAATTGTTCCCAGACGGCCTTATCTTCAGGGGTTTCTTCTGGGGTGAGTAGGAGTGAGAAGTCGGGTTTTCCGGCAAAGAGACCAGTCATGAAACTCTGGCCGGAGATCTGTTCCCGGGCTGCTTCGATCCGCTCGAGCCCTTTGAACAGGTTGGCCATGATGCTCTTTCAGGCCGTCATAGGGTGCAGCAACGACGGCTCATGGAGTTCTATAAATCGTGCCGTGAAATGGCGCAGGATTGGCGCCTCATAGGTCAAGGCGAGGCCATGAATCAGCTCGCGTTTTCGGTACAGTTCGATGATCGATTCTGCAACATACGTGATCTGCATATTCGTGTAGACACGCCGAGGAATGGCGAGTCTGACCATCTCCAATTCGGGATGAAGCGTCTCGCCAGTCGTTTGATCTCTCTTTCCAAACATGAGGGTCCCGATTTCGACCCCACGGATGCCGTAGTCACGGTACAATGCAACGGCTAATGCTTGTCCTGGAAATTCGGATTGCGGAATGTGAGGGAGAAAGTCTTTCTCGTTGAGATAGACGGCGTGGCCGCCGATCGGCTTGAGAATCGGGACGCCGGACTGATCGAGCAACTCGCCCAGATATCGAACCTGACCGATTCGGAAACGGAGATAGTCTTCCTCGAGCACTTCTTCCAGTCCTCTTGCCATGGCTTCGAGGTCTCGTCCGGCCAGCCCTCCGTAGGTAGAAAACCTCTCCACAAGAATCAGCATGTTGGTGATCTCTTGTGCCCACAGGTCATCGTTGAGACTCAAGAACCCACCGATATTCACGAGACCGTCCTTTTGGGCCGACATGGTGCAGCCGTCTCCATGACTGAACAGTTCCCGCGCGATCGTCAGCATTGGTATGTTTGCATAGCCCGGTTCCCGCTCCTTGATGAAAAAGCAGTTTTCCGCAAACCGGCAGGCGTCGAAGAACAGAGGGATGCGGTACCGATTGAGCAACGCCCTGGTTTGGCGGATATTCTCCATCGAAACCGGTTGGCCTCCGCCGCTGTTGTTGGTGATGGTGATCATCACGAGCGGAATGCGTTCGCGACCGACGCGATGGATAGTTGCTTCCAGCCGATCGAGGTCCATATTCCCCTTGAATGGGAAGTCGCAATGTGGGTCGTAGGCTTCTTTGATCACCAGATCGAGCGCCTCAGCGTGCTGGTGCTCAACGTTGGCCCTGGTCGTGTCGAAGTGAATGTTGTTGGGGACGCACATGCCGGGCTCGATGATCGTCGAGAACAGAAGATTCTCGGCCATCCGACCCTGGTGTGTTGGAATAACATGTTTGTAGCCGAAGATAGATCGAACCGTTTCTTCCAAGTGGTAATAGTTTTTGCTGCCGGCATACGATTCATCTCCCAGCATCATGCCCGCCCATTGCCGGTCGCTCATAGCCGACGTGCCGCTGTCGGTCAAGAGATCGATGGAGACGCTGTCGGCTGGAACCTGGAAGAGATTGTATCCGGCGTCGCGCAGCAGTCTGTCCCGCTCTTGTCCTGTCGTGCGTCGGATAGGCTCCACCACCTTGATCTTGAACGGCTCGGATGGAAAGTTCATTTTGTTGCTTTCCTGAATCGCGCCAATTCCATCTTGAAAGCCTGCGGACCGCTATATTCGAACACATAGCGCGTCATGTCGAAAAGCGGAGCAGGGTCAAGGTCTCGGAGAAACTCCGGCTTCCATGTAATCTGTAATTGATTGATCATTGTGATCGGCGTCGGCGTGCCCACCACACCGAGCTGCACTTGACCGTACGACCGGGAAAAGATGAGGATTTCTTTGTCAAAAATAGCAGTGTTGAGATCCTTCGCAGCCCCCAACTTCTTGTAGTCTTCCTCAAAACGCTGAAAGGCGGCCGCTCTTTCAAGTTCTTCACGAAAGGTAAAGTAGATGTTGATGCCGGCTCGATGTTGGTCGTCCATGACTTGGATCGCATCGGTCACGACGGTTTCTTGCTCCATTTGCTCGCGCGTCAGGACCAACAGCCGACGAATCGTCACGCCCCGCTTGACCGCCGCTTGGTTCGCCAGGAGGTAGCTTGGGTACAAGGCCTCTCCTTTTTTCCAGATGTTCCACCGTTCCATAATCGCGTCGATCGATTCCTCCGTGGTCTGGACGAGTCGAACGGCTTCCGCGTTTGCTTCGGCGCCTTCATAGAGTAAGGTTTGTGTCTCAAGTTGGCGCAGCTCTTGCCCGATGGCCGCCACTTTTCGTGGGATATATTTCGGGCTTTTGGGAACATGCAGCATGACGTCCACGGCCGTGAGCGCCAATGTCCAGTATTCTTTGGCCTGTTTTGGAGCTTTGTCCTTTTGAGCAATCAGGAGGAGTTCGACCGGGTTCTTGCTCAGAAGTTTGGCGATCTTGATGCACAACTCCGGCTTAGGGATCTTGAGCCCACGACGCATGAGATTCGCTTCGGGCTGGGCGATCCCCAGTTTCTCTGCCAAGGCGTAATCGCTGCTCAGTCCATATCTTCCCTTGACCAATTCGAAGTATTCGGCAATTTCCGTCATGCTGACCTCATCGGATGAATCTCATTTCGCGGCGCGGTGTCGTTAGAACCACACACGCCCTGTTGTCGCGCTCAGGGCTTCTCGGAACTTCCTACTACCTGTTCTCCCATCGTAGCCACCAACTGGTCGTCCACTCGCTGGTTGGGCGGATGCCAAAGAAGGATCCCATCTTCCAACCACTCACCTTTGCCGGCAAGGATGTCTTGCGCCAAATGGAATACCTGCGAGTCGTCTGCCCACAAGGGTCGATGGAGTGACAACAAGGGCGTCGGGTGGAACACTTCTTCGACTTGTGAACAAAAATGCTGGACCAGCTTGTCGGTCAGCTGCCGATTCCGAACGGCCGGTTGTGATGCGTACCACAATACTGCTTCAACCGCAAAGAGGTGCACCCCCGCTTTGACCAGACCCGTCGTCAACAGCTGTTTACGGAGGAGGCCTCGGCGATGACGGGCCGCAATCCAAAGCGACTTCTGCGCGAGCTTTCGCGACTGCTTCGTGACAAACCGCTCCCACGTCGATTCTGGTCCGGCGGAGACCGACCATGCTGTGAACCGAGGGAAGCGGTTGAGAGAACGACCTGCAACTTTGGCAAAAAATGGAATCGCCTGCATCATCTCGCGGATCTGGAATTCCAGGAACGCGTTCCCATGCGACACATACTCGGATAATCCTTCACGCCCGATCCAGAGAGTGAGGATCCCGTTAGTCCCCTCCCAAATGACATTGATCAAGGCATCACGGACCATGCGTTCGATCGGTGCCGGCAAGTCCCCGTGAAGACGGAGCGATTCAGAGGTTTCAAACCCGCGTCCGCCGTACATGCGAAAGAGATCGAGCACTGAGTCGAGCAGCCATTCGGTAGCGAGAATCTTGACGGCGGCTGACTCCAGCCGCACATCGAGCTTGGCGTCAACCCAGGCGCCCGTGATCGTCGTCAACGCTTCCAGTGCCAAGACACGCGACGCCATGCGCACAATCTTGCTCCCGATATCCGTATGCTCGCCGATTGGGCGATCATATTGCACACGCTGAGCTGCGCGTTGCCGTGCTAGCCACAAACATTGTTTCAGGCTTCCCAAGCAGGCGGCGGGCAGGGTCAGCCGGCCTACGGTCAAACTTTCCAGGGCTCGTCGCAACCCCTCTCCCTCTCTTCCCAATCGGTCGGCCACCGGGACAAAGACATCGTCAAACCGCACTGTGCCGTTGTAGATGCCGCGCACGCCCATATATCGGAGCCTGGTGCAGTGGCATCCTGGTGTCTTGGTATCGACGACGAACGCTCCAAACCGTCGTTCCGACTTCGGGCGAGAAACATCCTCGGGGTCGTTCACAATTTGAGCGATCACAACCAGAAACGATGCCAAGAACTCATCATCCCGGTGAGGCGCGTTCGTCGTGTACAATTTCTCGCCGGTGAGTCGATAGCCCACCAGGGTGCCGTGCTCGTGCACTGGGACGGCATAGGTTCGGATGTCCCAAATATCGCAGCCGGCACCTTTTTCCGTGAGCGCAAAGCCTGAAATATCACCCCGTGCGAGACGTGGCAACAATCGTTGCTGCTGCTCGCGGTTTCCGATGAGCTTGACCGGCTCTGCGACGCCGATCGAGTTATGTGCCGAGATGAGTACGGTGGTCGCAGCATCATGGCTTCCGAGCAGGGTCGCTACCCGATGGTAATCTGACTGGGAGAAACCGAGCCCTCCGTAGGTCGCAGGTATTTTTAGACCGAAGGCGCCGATATCTTTGAGGGCCGCCAACACGTCCTCTCCGACTTCTCCTTCCCGATCGATGATCTCTGGGTTCACTTTTTCGATCAGCAGGAGACGCAGATGGTCCAGGAAATCCTTTGCCGTCTCGGATGCCGACGGGATCGACTGAGATCGGAAGAGATCGCGGCGAACGATGCCCTCGAACAGGCCAGCCAGAAAACCCGAATAGGGAGTCCGATCCCGTGAAGCTTCCGCGACCGCGAGCGACCCTTGAAAGAGAGGTTCCTTTTCCATCATCGTCCCTCCGTTTTCATCCTACTTGGATCCGCGCACGATGGCCCGAGAAGACCCCACTTCAAGCGACACTCCATTGACTGGTCGCGGTGGTGAAGAAGAGGATGCCGTCACAAGCCGTTCTATCTTCTCCATACGTGACTTCACGCGGTCGTCGAATTTGGTCCGTTCGAGCGCGACGCCATGGCGCGCGAACTGCGCGCGGAGATTCTCGTAGGCTTCGCGTACTAACCTCGCAACCGACTGATACCCAGCACGTAGGAGGTGCACGCGGTCTTGATAGCTCAGGAAACTCCGCTCAACCAGGAGTGCATCATGGGGACCCGGCGTAATCATCAGGAGTTCTATATCGGGATAGCCCTCTCGGAACATGCTCAGCGCTTGTGACATCCGGACGTCGAAATTGATGCGGCCAGCCTGCTCGCTGATCGTTAAGAACCCCTTGTCCCGGAGTCGACAAATACGTGGAACGTCAGCCGATTCACGCCATGTCGCACAAGGCAGTGGCAGCCGAACCATTGGATTGATCAGGACCATGAAATCCACCTGTTTAGCGATAGCCAGGTCGAAGAAAGCAGGTTGTCCGATGCCTGCATCGATGTAATCGCGGCCATTGATGCGGACGGGACAGAAATAGATTGGCGCAGCGGAGGAAGCGGTGATCGCTTGGGCAATGGAGATATCTCGCCAGCCTTCTTCACCGAAGATCACGCTGTCTCCGGATTCCAAATCAATGGCTGGGATATAGAGGTCTTTTTGAAGGTCGACAAACCGCAGTCCCAGCCCCTTAGCCGTGAAGGTCTTCTCTAGATATTTGGCAAAGGGCTCCAATCGGTAGATGCCGCTGGGAAGTGCATCTTGAGCCTTGTCCAGCAGGTCGATGAGCGTCATGTCGTGATAGTTGCGCACATAGAGTTTTAACAACGGGACTAGTTGCTTGGTCGCTCGCCAAAGCGTCTTGACGCCTTCTCCGATGGCCGGTCTGAAAATATCCCGGTGCTCAAAGTAATACGGACGCTTCCCTGACAAATTCGTCTCGAAGATCTCTTCTGGCTTGACCCCTTGCGCGAGCAGGGCAGCGACAGCCGACCCGGCGCTTACGCCGACATACAGATCGAAATCGTTGCTGGTGAACGACTCCCCGAGGAGATCGTCCAATGCTGTCATGGCGCCGACTTCGAAGAGGTATCCTGTGAATCCTCCTCCGGTTAGAGCCAAGGCTAATTTGGTCGAACGTCGCGTCTCCATAATGTCTCCCGGGTACCCCGTAGGAACTACCGATTCCTAAACCGAGGCTGCCGTTTTTCCAAAAAGGCCGCTACTCCTTCTTTCCGATCATCAGTATCGCACAGGGCCCCAAACAGACGGGATTCCAGAGCCAAGCCGTCGGAAAGGTCAAGCTTGCTGCCCTGTCGAATTGCTCGAAATGATGCACGGAGCGCCGCCTGACTTTTCCCCGCCATTTTTCTTGCCAGTCCTTGTGCGTGTCCCAGCAGGTCGTCAGTGGACACGACCTGGGACACCAAACCCAGACTCATGGCTTCTCGAGCTGAAATGGGCTCGCCGGTCAGGATTAATTCCATCGCCTTGGATTGGCCGATCAAACGGCAAAGGCGTTGCGTGCCGCCGAATCCCGGCATGATGCCGAGGTTGATTTCCGGCAAGCCGAGTCTGGCGTTTTCTGCTGCGATGCGGATGTGGCAGCACATCGCCAATTCCAACCCGCCTCCTAAACAAGCCCCGTTGATCGCCACAATGACTGGTTTTTCAATCTCTTCAATATTATGAAAAATTGTCTGCCCGCGACGTGCGATCGCTTCGCCTTCGGCCGAAGAGGAGATGGAGGCTAGCACTCGGATATCCGCCCCCGCGACAAAAAATCGACCGGCGCCGGTGAGCACGACAATTTTCACGGCCTCATCCATCGCGAGTGAGTCGAATGTGCCCTCCAGCTCAGTCAGCATTTCAGGCGTGAGGGCATTGACTGGCGGATGATTAAGGGTCACCAGTGCAACGCCTTCTTCAATCTTGCAACTGTGCATGGCTGCCATCAGTGTTGTCATGACGTCTCTCCTTTCGGCACTGAAACCATCAGTATGTAAAAAACCCTCTCCCTGCCCCCTGCCCTGTAAACCCGGCGTCTGCCATTCGGCGCAGCATCGGCGCAGGCCAGAAACGAGGTCCGAGCGTGTGAGCAAAGTCTTCAAGCTCATGCAGGACCTGATCGATCCCGAGTCGATCCGCGAAATGGAGAGGCCCCCCTTTGTCTTTTGGATAGCCGATCCCTGCCACCATCGCGAGGTCGATGTCGCCGGCAGAGGCGACCCCCTCTTGCAACGAGGTGACGGCTTCGTTCGTCATTGCCAGGAGGAGTCGTGATTGACTCCATAGGTTCGTACCAAGTCCCGTCTTCGTTCTGACATCTTGGAGGAGGCGTTCCAGCCTCTGACCTTGGCTGCGCTCTTCTCCCGAGACATAGTCATAGAAGCCATGTCCGGATTTGATTCCTAGACGACCAGCCTTCACCATGGTTTCCAATAGAGGAGACGGTGTCATGCGAGGTCCATAGCTGCGGTACAGGATGCGTGCGACCTCGAACGAGATATCGAGCCCCACCGCATCCAGCAGCGCAAGTGGACCGATTGGCATACCGAACGCCACCATCTCGTGATCGATTTCTTGTAGTGTGGCGGCTCCTTCCGCCAAGGCGCGAACGGCCTCGTTCACATAGGCCATCAACACGCGATTGACCAAGAACCCAGCACATTCCTTCACCACGATGGGGAGTTTCCCGGCGCTCTCCGCAAAGCTCACTGTGTCATCGAGGGTCTGTGGTGCGGTCGCAAGCCCTGGCACCACCTCCACAAGCCGCATCGCATAGGCCGGGTTGAAGAAGTGGAGACCAAGTACCTTGTCAGGCCGCGTCGTGGCTGCGCCAAGGGCCGAGATGGACAGTGCCGACGTGTTACTGGCTAAGATGGTATCTCGCCGACAGATTTGGTCCAATTCGTGAAAGATCTGTGTTTTGAGTTTCGCATCTTCGGAGACTGCTTCGATCACCAGATCCACGTCCTTGAGACCGTCGAGACCGTAGGAGGCGCTCACAAGCAACATCTTTTCAGCGAGTTGTTCCGGGTTCATTTTCCCCTTAGCCACCCGCGCCTGATAGATTGCACGGACTGCATCGATCCCCCGTTGCGCCGATACTTCATTGACATCAGCGAGCACGACCGGCACTCCGGCATAGCTCACCACTTCTGCGATTTGGGTTCCCATGGTCCCCGCCCCGACGACTCCGACTTTATAGATATACATGGCTTGCTCCGCCTGTTAGTTCCGAGGCATCGGCATCGAGTCATCGGTTGGGAATCGAATGTCGAGGCCTCCACACTCCGTTTTCACACTTGCTCCAAGACCATCGCTGCTCCTTGTCCGCCGCCTACGCACATCGTCACCGCTCCCAATGCTGCGCCGCATCGTCGCATTTCGTGCAATAGCGTGATGACGAGACGTGTGCCGGTCATACCGACCGGATGGCCCAAGGCGATGGCTCCGCCGTTGACGTTGACGAGTTCTCGCTTGAGCCCCAGCAATCGCTCGACGACCAGATACTGAGCGGCAAATGCCTCGTTCACCTCGATCAGTTCGATATCAGCCAACCGGAGGCCCGCCCGTTTGAGTGCCACCGGCAACGCTTCGACCGGCCCGATACCCATGCGGGCTGGGTCTACTCCAACGAAGGCATAGCTTTTCACACGACCGAGCGGATGCAGACCGAGGTTCCGTGCTCGCTCCGACGACATGACGATTGCGGCTGCGGCCCCGTCGCTGAGCGGACAACTATTACCTGCAGTGACGGTCCCGCCCTCCTTGAAAAAGGGCGGGTAGAGAGCAAGTTGCGGCTCGGTCAGGCCTACGTTTGGCCCCTCATCTTGTGCCACGACAAGCGGTGGGATCTCGCGTCCTGCCACCGACTTGGACACCGTCACGGGCACGATTTCCTCTTTCAGACGACCCTCTCGTATGGCTTTGAACGAACGACGATGGCTGTCGATCGCAAATCGATCCTGTTCCACGCGACTGATTCCAAACTCCTCAGCCAAGGTTTCCGCTGTCCGGCCCATGAGTTGGCCGCAGACAGGGTCCGTCAATCCTTCCCAGATACTATCGATGAACTCAGCATGCCGTAGACGTTTCCCCCAGCGCATGTCTCGCGAGAGGTAGGGTGCACGGCTCATACTCTCGACACCGCCCACGACTTGCATATCGGCATCCTGACACTGCATGTTTTGGTAGGCATTGACGAACGGTTGAAGACCTGATGAGCAGTTACGCTGGACGGTGTAGGCTGGGGTTGTGATGGGGAGACCGGCCTGGAGGGCGATGACGCGGGCGATGTTGTAGGCGTCGCTCGGTTGCCCGACACAGCCGAAGATCACTTCATCGATCGCCTTTGGATCGATACCGGTGCGCGCGATGACTTCGCGCACAGCTAGTTCCCCGAGCTTCTGTGCCGGTACATCCTTCAATGCCCCACCGAAGTTCCCGATCGGAGTTCGTACGCCGGCCACGATCGCAAGGTCTTTCATGGGGCACCTCTCACACTGTCTGATGGTGAACCGCTCCGGTTTCGCTCGTGCGAAGGGCTTCGTCGCGCATCAACCGGCGCAGGACTTTCCCGATGATCGTTCGCGGTAACTCCTGACGGAATTCAATGGCCGACGGAATCTTGTAGCGCGCCAGCCATGTCGCGCAGTGCCGGATTAATTCCTGTTCCGTGACGAACGATCCTGGTTTCGTCACAACGTATGCCTTGACGAGCTCTCCATAGATGTGATCCGCCACCCCGACGACAGCGGCCTCAGCGACGGCTTGGTGTCGGACCAGCACCTCTTCAACTTCCCGTGGGTAGACCGTTTCTCCATGGGATTTAATGATGTCTTTCTTGCGATCGACGAAGAAGAAGAACCCCTCCTCATTCCGGCGCACGAGGTCCCCGGTGAAGAGCCAACCGTTTCGCAAGACTTCCTGCGTCTCGTCTTCCTTATTCCAGTATCCGCGCATCACCTGGGGACCTCGAACAATCAGCTCACCGGGCTCGCCGTCGGGAAGGTCGCGCAGCCCGGTCTCTGCGTCAACCACTCGGGCCTCCGTATCCGGGAACGGGAGCCCCATGGCGCCTGGCGGGTGTTTCCCATGTACCGGATTGCAGTGTGTGGTCGGTCCTGCTTCGCTCAGCCCGTATCCCTCCGCAATCCTTACGCCGGTGATCTGCTCAAATTTGTCTTGCACGTCTGCATGTAGCGGGCTCGCGCCGCTCAGACAAATGCGTAACGAGCGAAGATTGTAGCGATGGAGCTGAGGCAGCTCGGCGATTTTCGCGAACATCATGGGAACTCCTGAGAAGGCGGTGATGCAATGTTTGTGGATCGTTTTCACCACTTCGTCGGGATCAAAACGCGGGAGAAGCACGATTGAACAGCCGGTTGCGACGGCTAAGTTTTGACAGGTGCTGAGTCCGTAGGAGTGGAAGAAGGGAATGGCACCCAAAAAGGATTCCTGCCCATCACGAAAATGCGGATCCCACGCGCGTCCTTGGAGGGCGCTGACGACGACATTCCGGTGGGTGAGCATCACGCCTTTCGGCGTTCCGGTTGTCCCGCCCGTGTATTGTAACTGCGCGAGGTCGTCCGGTCCCATTCGTGGCAGATCCGACAGATTGTGATCCTTCGCATCGGAAGTCGTGCCGAGCAGCTCAAGGAAATTGAAAATCGATGGACCCGTGGGCGTCGCAATCCAACGCTTGGCCAGCCGTGCCTTGATGGGGTAGAGAAACTTCTTCAAGGGTGGGAGGAAATCTCGAATGCTCGTGATGATGATCCGCTTCGGAAGAGCAGCAGCGGCCTGAACTGCCTGGATCCGGGGGTAGAGCAAGTCGAGGGCGATGATGGTGTTGCTGCCGGAATCAAGGAGCTGCATCTGGAGCTCGCGTTCGACGTATAGCGGATTGGTGGGAACGACCACCGCTCGAGTTTTGAGGATGCCGTAGTACGCGATGACAGACTGGGGAATATTCGGGAGCATGAGCGCCACTCGATCGCCTTGTCTTACACCGAGCCGAAGCAGGGCCATGGCCAAACGTGTCGTCAAGGCATCGAGTTCCCTGTAAGAAATACGGGTGCCGTAGAAGAATAATGCGGTCGAGTCCGGCGTTCGCGCAGCGGCGCGCTGCAGGAGGTCTGGCACAGTGCAGTTGGGATAACTGATCCGTGTGGGAACCCCGGCATCGTATTGGGTGATCCAGGTCCGTTCCATGTGACCCCTCCCGAGCCAGACGAGAATGGTTCTAGGTGACCATCGTCGTGACTCCATCCTGCGTAGGCTTCCCGACATTGTCGCCTGTGCGGTGTTCGAGCCCCATCCAAAATCCTTCCAAATAGTCCAGCACTGCCGTCATACCCTGTCGAAAATCTTGTTGCTGTTGAAACGACAGTGTTGCTTGGCCAACCCCTTCGTTCATGGCCTGGACAGCATGCTCCAGAGCATCTTCATGGCTCTGCTCCAGTTCACGATGGAATGTGAAATAGGTCATGTCCATTGCGGGATACCGTGATGAGCGAAGATGGGTAAGGCCAGGAATCAAATGATCCCACATGGTGATGGCCATATTTTCAAGGCCGAATGACGCACCCAAGGCTTTCGAATGATTGCTGTCGCTGTAGAGCTGTTCCATGCCCTCGATATAGGCACGGGTGGAGGGAAGCATCTGACGAGTCATCGTCTCGTGAACATCGATGCCGAGAGATCGCAAGAAATCACGGTAGAGCAGCTCGTGGCGCCGACCGGCCTCTCCACCGCCCAGTTCGGAGTACAACACTTTTGTCAACTCGTCGGCGATCTGCTCATTCTCCGTGTTCACCAGTTGAGTGACCAGAATCTGTGGGAAGAATCTGACAAAGTTGTAAAACTCCGTCGCGAATTCTTTGATTTCTTGATCGGTGAGGTCACCGGATCGGAAGCGATGGAGGTAAGAATTGTTGATGGCTCCATGCTCAAGCACGAGGCGTCTCATTTCCTGATGAAACGTCATGGCTGAACCTCCTGATCGAGTTGGCTCTCATGGCTTATATGATATAATAATTATATCATTATAGCAATAGGTGGCCAAGCTCGCAGATGCAGTACTCATGACATGAGGCACAAGAGTTTTATTTAGTGCACGCCCATTGGTACTTGCAAACTGTTATAGAGTGATAGTAAACTGCAATCATTCAATAAGAGGATGCAATGACCAGAGTGGTTAATCGGGTGGAGTGGAGGTCGCCATGGAGCAGACGACCAGTTTTGATCACGTCACTCTCTGTGTGAACGATCTCGCGGCAGCAGAATTCCTTTTTGCGAAGATCCTCGGTTTTGAAGTGATCTGGTCCGCGAAAGACGTGGGAACCAATACCTCGTCGATGGACACAGTCGTCGTACAGCGCGGGACCGCCAAAATTGCTCTCATGCAGGGTCAAGACAAAACCGGGAAATCTCAAATCAATGAGTTCATAGAAAGATATGGACAGGGCGTACAACACGTCGCTCTGGAGGTCGATGACATCGAGGCTGTGTGCCGAGAGTGGGAGGCGCATGGCGTGAAGTTTAGTGGGCCAGTGAAAGAGGGGAGGGATGGGTTTGGGCCGCTCAAACAACGCTTCACTTATCCTCTTTTCCCAAGCAGCGGATTGTTCATCGAGTTGACTCAACGGCAGCACGGGAACGAAGGGTCCAAGACGTTTGTCCGAAGCACAGTGGAGTCGCTCTACAAAGATATTGAACGAGACCAAATCTCCAGAGTCGAACGGACGATCGTCGATTACGGTTCATCTTCTATGCCGAAGAAGGAGCAGAAGAAGCGACTGGAAAAGGTGTCCTGATCTGGCGGTCCAACCTTGCTTGAGGGTCGGCAATGTATCTCAACAAGAGAGGAAAAGTGCCCAACCAAGCCCATGTGAGGATTCCTGAAGGGCTGTACGAGGAGGAGCACGGTCGAAACGGCTTTGTTGGACCGGCTTCCCATCTCTATCGGACACATCCACCAACTTCCTGGATCAATATCGAGGGAAAGCTGAAGCCGCGGGCCTTCGCCTGTACGCAGATTTCCGAAACCGTGTTGTCCATCACCACGCAATCAGTGCGTATGCTGCAAAGCCAGGACGCAAGTGTCTACATTTCTTGGCAACGAGAGACGATGCCTCATTTTGTGCGCAACGCAGACGGAGAAGAAGTCCATTTTGTACATCAGGGGAGAGGGAGATTTGAGACCGATTATGGTGTTCTGCCTTATGAGCCAGGTGATTACGTCGTGATTCCCAAAGGGACGACCTACCGAACTCACGTCGATTCGGGGCCTTCATTTTTCCTCGTTGTCGAAACGCCTGTTGCCATGGTGGTGCCAGAGCGAGGGGCTCTTGGACAACACGCGCTCTTCGATAAGGGCGTGCTACTCGCCCCTGAACTAAAGCCGGTGGAACCCGTAGGAACGGCAGGGCGAACATGGGAAGTTCATGTTAAGCATGAAGGTGGGTGGACGAAAGTTATCTATCCATTTTACCCCATGGATGTGGTTGGATGGAAAGGTGACCTCTGGGTCGCAAAGCTGAATGTGCGTGATATTCGGCCAGTCGTCAGCCCCCGGTATCATCTTCCACCCAGCGTTCATCAAACATTTCAAGCCGGCGGGTGTCTGATCTCCACGTTTGTTCCGCGGCCACTAGAAAGCGACCCTGAAGCCTTGCATATTCCCTTTTACCATCGGAATACCGACTATGATGAAGTGCTCTTCTATCACGACGGAGAGTTTTTCAGCCGCTCAGGCATTCGGCCGGGGATGCTCACGCTACATCCACAGGGTATACACCATGGACCGCAACCACAGGCGGTCCAAGCCAGCAAGGTGAAGACTCATACAAGCGAAGTGGCGGTGATGATCGAATCGAAGGCTTCCTTCACGGTGCAGTCGGAGATGGAGTCGGTAGAGATCAAGGACTACGCGTTGAGTTGGAGTCGTCGATGAAACTCGTCAGTTTTCGAGTCAGAACTCCTATCGGCATCTTCACCAGGGTGGGAGCAATACACCGACAGCAAATTGTGGACTTGAACATGGCCTACGTCCGTTGGTTGACCGATCAACAAGAAGCACAACCATACCGCCTAGCCAACGCGCAGGTTCCCCCAACGATGTTGGAGTTTCTCGAAGGAGGGGATTCCACACTCGCAGCGGCCCGTCGTGCAAAAGATTATGTGACCACGATTTGCACTTCAGTCAAAGGTCCCTCCGGTGAGACGATCGTATATTCGGCCACCGAGGTGCAGCTCGCTGCTCCCCTTCCCAATCCACCTTCGCTCAGGGACTTTATTGCGTTCGAAGACCATATCGGAGCGACATCGAAGAAGCGGGGACAGCCGATCCCTCCGGAGTGGTACAAGGCTCCGGTGTACTACAAAGGGAACCATCGAACGATCATTGGGCCGGACGAGACTCTGTTGTGGCCGCTGGAGACGACGAAGCTAGATTATGAACTGGAACTTGCCTGTGTGATCGGACGTCAGGGCAAAGACATCTCCGAACGGCGGGCAGAGAACTACATCGCTGGTTACACAATCATGAACGACTTCAGCGCGCGTGACATTCAATTTCAGGAAATGGCTTGTCGGCTTGGTCCGGCGAAGGGGAAGGATTTTGCGACGGCGCTGGGCCCTTGCCTTATGACGCCCGAGGACATTGGGGACCTCGGTGCGTTGACCATGATCGCGAGAGTGAACGGAGAAGAATGGTCGCGGGGACGATTTGGGACGATCCACTGGTCTTTTGCTCAGATGATTGCGCACGTGTCGCGAGATGAAACAATCTATCCAGGAGATGTCTTCGGTTCGGGAACGGTGGGAGGAGGATGTGGCTTGGAAATGGACCGCTACTTGAAGCCGGGTGACGTGGTGGAGTTGGAAATTCAGCCAATCGGCGCTCTCAGAAACCAGGTCATCAGCATAACCCAAGGGGCTGAAAATGCTGGTCAGCACGGTTGAACAAGCGCTTACAGAGTTGGTGGAACAGCATCGTGTGCTCTACGAAGGGCCCACGATCGAGGCAAAGTTGAGACCACTTATCCGTATTGGTTTGCATACCAATCTGACGCAGGGAGATGTTCTGCATATTCTGCGGACTTCCCGATCCGTCTTTTTCGATACCCATGTGGAGGTTGTGTCTGGTCATCACACAGCGACCTATCTTCGGTTCGAATCGATCGCTCGTTTCCCGGAACTGATCAGAAAGGTGGCCGGAGATATGGCTGGCTGGATCCAGCAGACGTTTCGACATAATCCGATCACGGGGCTTGTGGCAACGAGTTCGGCCGCGGAGCAACTTGCAGAAGGCATCGCCGCTGAGCTGCGAGGCACGATGCGAGTGAACGTGGCGCTGACGTCGTACAGCTGTGAGACGGGACGAATCGGGACGGATGTCGCGGTCGGAGCTATCAAATCCGATCAACGGTTTTTGGCGCTCAACGATGTCACGACGCGAGGGAATTGTGTCGGCAAGCTCGGAAAAGTCATCACGGACAATGGAGGGGTGTTGGCGGGAATGCTGGTCTTCGCCCGCCGCGATAGCGGCCAGTTTCCATTGATGAATGAATTGGTCGCACGGCACCCGTTCTACTACACGACGGATCTCGATATGCCGCAATGGGAGCCGGTGCACTGTCCTCTGTGCCAAGCCAACAAGACCCTGATTTCATGGAGGGACCTGCCGGCTTTGTGATTTAGCGAGTTGGAGGTTCTTATGGATGTTCCAGTCATCGCGAAAGAGATCAAGCGAGACGATCTGCTCCAGATGTATGACTACCTCCGACTCACCCGAGCATTAGAGGAGAGAATCACCGCCCTTTATCGGCAGGGACGTATTATGGGCGGTGTCTATACCAGTTACGGCATGGAGGCGATTGCCGTCGGTTATGCGTCCGCGCTTGAGCGCGACGATATCATCGCTCCTTTTCACCGGGACATGGGTGCCTTTCTGATTAGAGGATTCACTCCCGGCGAGGTTCTTGCCCAGTACCTTGGAAAGAGAACCGGGCCTACCAAAGGAAAAGACGGGAATGTTCACATGGGAGATCTTAAGCGGGGAGTCTTTGGGTTTGTCAGTCATCTGGCCGACAACCTGCCCGTGGCGACCGGTGCGGCTCTGGCGTTCAAGATTCGAAGGGAATCTCGCGTGGTTTTCGCGGGCACGGGTGATGGAGGAACCAGTAGAGGCGATTTCCACGAAGCGATGAACCTTGCGTCAGTGCGGAAACTTCCCATCGTGTTTTTCTGCAACAACAACCAATACGCGTATTCGACGCCGCTCAGTCTGCAGATGGCGATCCCGAACGTCGTCGATCGGGCCAAGGCCTATGGCATGCCCGGTGAAATCGTAGATGGGAACGATGTGGCAGAGGTCTATCTAGCGGCAAAACAGGCAATCGCCAAAGCCCGGGCAGGGGAAGGGCCCACCTTTCTTGAGTTCAAAACGATGCGAATGCACGGCCATTCCGAGCATGACCCGGCCAAATACGTGCCCCGCGAGCTGCTGGAGGAGTGGATGAAGAAGGATCCGATCCTCAAAGCCGAACAACAGCTCAAACAGCTCGGATATGTGGAGGAAGCCTATTTCGCTGAAGTAGCCGAACGGGTGAAGAACGAAGTCGAAGCCGGTGTGGAGTTTGCCGAGCAGAGCCCTCTGCCGGAAGGACCGGAAGTGTTGGAGGGAGTCTTCGCGGAGAGCGCTGGCAGTTATTAGCTGATGGCACAAACCTTCGTCGGGAGGAGCGCTTCCATGACGACTGAAACGATGCAGAAACGACACGAAGTCTCTTATCTTGAGGCGATTTCACAAGCCTTGAACGAGGAAATGGACCGAGACGAGCGGGTGTTCTTGATGGGCGAAGATATCGGTACGTACGGTGGCGCCTTCAAAATCACTGAAGGATTCTTGAAGAAGTACGGTGAGTGGCGGGTGCTTGATACACCCTTATCCGAGTCGGGTGTCGTGGGCGCTGCGATTGGCGCAGCGATGATGGGCCTGCGCCCAGTCGTGGAGATGCAGTTCGCGGACTTCATTTCCTGCGCCTTCGACCAGATCACCGAGGTGGCGGCCAAGAATCACTATCGATGGGGAGCCGCGGTGCCCATGGTTATCCGCGCACCGTTCGGTGGCGGCGTGCATGGCGGGCCGTTCCATTCTGAATGTCCGGAAGGTTGGTTTTTCCATTCTCCAGGACTCAAGTTGGTCGCCCCGTCCACGCCATATGACGCCAAGGGACTCCTCAAGGCAGCAATTCGCGACCCCAACCCGGTGATCTACTTTGAACACAAATTTCTCTACCGACGCATTAAATCTTCCCTTCCGGAGGAAGATTTTGTTGTCCCGCTTGGAAAGGCCGATGTGAAACGGGTCGGCAACGATATTTCAGTCATCACCTACGGCGCAATGGTGCACCTGGCACTCGAAGCTGCTCAGACATTAGCCAACGAAGGGATCGATCTGGAAGTGGTCGACCTACGCACGTTGATGCCGCTCGACAAGGAGGCGATTTATTCATCGGTGCGCAAAACCAGTAAAGCCATTCTTTTGCACGAGGATAACAAAACCGGAGGCGTAGGAGCCGAGATCGCAGCTTTGCTCGCGGAAAATTGCTTTGACTGTTTGGACGGGCCGATTCTGCGGATCGCCCCGCCGGACACGCCGGTTCCGTTCAGCACGCCGTTGGAACAGTTCTTCCTTCCGAAGACGGGTGACATCGTCTCGGCAGCGAGGAAACTGGCAGCATATTGAGGAATGTCATTGGTCAAGCGCCAAGAGGGGAGAGAATAGCCGATATTCATCAATTGACGAACGACGATTGATGTCTGACGAGGTGCTCAGTGGCCACCGACATCATTATGCCCCAGCTTGGAGAAAGCATCGCCGAAGGGACGGTTGTGAAGTGGCTTATCCCCGTCGGAGGGATGATTCAAAAAGACGAGTCACTCCTTGAAGTTGAAACCGAAAAGGTGACATTGGAAGTTCCCTCACCAGCTACAGGCCTATTAAACGAAATCATCGTTCATGAGGGTGAGACCGTTCCTGTCGGAACATTACTGGCTCGCATCGATAGCGCCCCCCCTTCGGAAGTCATTAATCGAGTCGGCGGGGTGGTCCTCCGCCCTATGGAACCAGCTCCGACAGGCGAACAACATCATTCTCCAGCCGTCCGGCAAATGGCGAGGGAACATGGAATCGACCTTTCGAGCGTGCGGGGAACGGGGGTTGGCGGCCGGGTGACTAAAAAGGATGTCCTCGACTTTATTGCCCAGAGCGGAGCTCAGGCCAAAGTTGTCGCTACTGGCGGCGAGCCTTCCATGGGCGAAGAGCTTCTGACCTTCACACAGATGCGCAAGACCATTGCGGACCGGATGGTCAAGAGCAAGCAGACCTCAGCCCACGTCACCACCTTTTTCGAGGCAGACTTTTCGGCTATCGCCGAATTCCGAAAGGACCAAAACCTTACCTATCTTCCGTTTGTCCTCCGCGCTGCGACCAAGGCCATTCGAGACGTACCGATCGTGAACTCGTCATGGGGCGAGCAAGGGATCTTGGTCAAGAAAGACATTCACATCGGCATCGCCACGGCGCTCGAGGAAGGCTTGCTGGTGCCGGTGGTGCGACATGTCGATCGAAAAGGGCTGAAGCAGCTGGCAAACGAAATTGCGGATCTGGCGGAACGGGCCAGGTCCAAAAAATTGCGTCCAGAAGAGGTTCAAGGTGGGACGTTCACGATCACCAACCATGGTGGGTTCGGCAGCTTGTTCAGCACCCCGATCATTTATCAGCCACAGATCGCCATTCTGGGGGTTGGTGCCATTCAGGACCGAGCCGTCGTCATTGACGACGCGATTGCGATTCGGCCGATGGGCTACCTCAGCCTATCGTTCGACCACCGGGTCATCGATGGGGCAACGGCGGATCAGTTTATGGCGAAGGTGAAACACTATCTCGAACACAGCCACTGGGAGCAAATCCTATGAACCAGGCAGCGCGAGCAGTGATTGTCAGCGCCGTGCGGACTCCGATGGGGAGCTTCAACGGTGCGTTCAGCCAAATGCCGGCGACGAAGCTGGGCAGCCTGGTCATAGCCGAAGCGTTGAAGCGAGTGCCCTTGCCGCCGGAATGTGTAGATCAGGTCTATATGGGTTGTGTCCTCAGCGCCGGTCTAGGCCAGGCTCCGGCCCGGCAGGCGTCCATAGGAGCCGGAATCCCACACTCGATTGAGGCCACGACGGTGAACAAAGTCTGTGGGTCCAGCCTCCAGACGGCCATCATGGCGTCCCAGTCCATTACGCTTGGAGAAGCCCGGATTGCCATGGCAGGCGGGATGGAAAACATGACCCGCGCGCCATATCTGCTCGAGAAAGCGCGACAAGGATATCGACTGGGGCATGCGGAATTGGTCGATAGTCTCGTCAAAGACGGGCTTTGGGATGTCTACAATAATTTCCATATGGGTCGCGGGGGTGAACTATGCGCGGCCAAGTACCAGTTGACGAGAAGAGAACTCGATGACTTTGCACTAGAGAGCTATGGGCGTGCACGTGAGGCAATTGCGACTGGAGCCTTCAAACAGGAAATCGTGCCAGTCGAAGTCCCGCAACGCAAAGGTCCTGTGGTAATCGTCTCGGAAGACGAGGAGCCGAATCGAGTCGATGTGAGCAAGATACGTGAACTGAAGCCGGTATTCCAGGACGATGGTGTTCTGACTGTGGGTAATTCCCCCTCCTGTAATGATGGTGCGGCGGCGGTGGTCATCATGGCAGAAGAAGAAGCCGTGCGCCTCGGGCTGGTCCCGATGGCGCGTATCGTCGGCTACGCCGGAGCTGCGCTGGCGCCAGAATGGTTTACGATCGCACCGGTTGAGGCCGTCAAGCGCGTGCTCAAGAAAACGGGCTTGACGATCGGGGACATTGATCTGTTTGAAATTAATGAGGCGTTTTCTGCGGTGTCCCTCGCGATTAATCGGGAATTAGGACTCGATGAAAAGCAGGTCAATGTGAACGGCGGGGCTGTCGCGCTCGGGCATCCCATCGGGGCAACTGGCGCACGCATGCTCACGACGTTGCTCCACGCAATGATCGTTCGCGGAGTGAGGCGGGGATTGGTGAGCCTCTGCATCGGAGGGGGAGAAGCGTTGGCGATGATTGTAGAACGATAGAACGCAGTCGACCGAATGGTGAATCGATGAACATAAGCCCTTGTGTTCCGTCACGATTGCCCCATGTTGACGCAGGACAGAGGTTCGACGTCATGAAGCTCGACGATATCAAGAAAGTCGGGATTGTGGGAGCCGGTCAGATGGGCCGAGGCATCAGCCAAGTGTGCGCCACCGTCGGCTATGAAGTCTTTCTTGTAGACGTGGCTGCGACACCATTGACGGAAGCAATATCCAAAATACGCGTTGGATTGGAGCGTGCCGTTGAACGAGGGAGTCTTACCGACCACCAAGCCGGAGAGGTTTTGGAGCTCATCCACCCACTGGGACAACTCAACCGATTGCGAGACGTACAGGTGGTCATCGAAGCGATTCCTGAAAATCTCGTGTTGAAGCAGGAACTCTTCGCCCAATTAAACCGAATCTGCGTGCCGCAGGCGGTGCTCGCAAGCAACACCTCTTCCATCTCCATCACCAAGCTGGGAGCCGCCTCAGGCCGGCCGGACCGAGTCGTCGGTTTGCATTTTATGAATCCCGCACCCGTGATGAAGCTTGTAGAAGTCGTGTGTGGACTTGAAACATCGGAACCGACGATGCAACTCGCAATGGACTTGGCAAAGCGTTTAGGAAAGATATCAGTCCAAGCCGAAGATGTGCCGGGGTTTATCGTGAACCGTGTGCTGATTCCCATGATCAATGAAGCGGTTTTTGCGTTTGAGGAAGGCGTGGCGTCTGCCGAAGACATTGATCTGGCGATGACAGCAGGTGTCAATCATCCCGTGGGACCATTGACGCTTGCAGACCGCATCGGTTTGGATACAGTCCTGGCCATCTGTGATGTTCTACATCAAGACCTGGGTGATCCCAAATTTCGCCCCTGCCCGTTACTCCGCCGGTATGTCGACGCTGGGTGGTTGGGGCGGAAGAGTGGCCGTGGGTTCTACGTCTACGAAGGGAGGAACGAACAGCAGGAAGCGATGAGAAGTAAGTCCTGATCTTGGTCTTTGGTCCCTCACTGTGATTTGGAGCAGGCTAATGGAAGAACGCAAATCGCGGTTTACCTCACTCTCAGGATTCGACATCAACCGCACGTACACGAGCGACGATCTGAAGGACTGGTCGCCGGAAGAGGAGCTTGGAGCGCCAGGTGAATTCCCCTATACCCGAGGTATTTATCCGACCATGTATCGTGGCCGGCTTTGGACGATGCGGCAGTTCGCTGGGTTCGGATCGGCGGAAGATACCAACCGCCGCTTCAAATATCTTCTCCAACATGGCCAAAACGGCTTGAGCGTCGCCTTCGATATGCCCACATTGATGGGGATCGACGCAGATAACCCACTTGCTCATGGCGAGATCGGTCACTGCGGGGTTGCGATCTCATCGCTCGACGATATGGAGCGACTGTTCGACGGCATTCCACTCGATCAGGTCACCACGTCGATGACGATCAATGGTCCAGCCGCCACGATCTTCGCGATGTACCTCGCGGTCGCGGAGAAGCGCGCCATTCGTCTTGAGCGACTGGACGGCACGTTGCAGAACGATATTCTCAAAGAATATATCGCTCAGAAAGAGTGGCTCTTTCCGCCGGAACCTTCGCTCCGTCTGATTACTGATACTATCGCCTACTGCGCCGAACATGTGCCCAAATGGCATCCGGTCAGTATCAGCGGGTATCACATCCGGGAAGCCGGTTCGACCGCGGTGCAGGAATTGGCCTTTACCCTGTATGACGGCCTGACCTATGTGGAGGCGGCGGTCAAAGCCGGTCTCCCCGTGGACCGGTTTGCTCCGCAGCTTTCGTTCTTTTTCAATGCCCACAGCGACCTCTTTGAAGAGATTGCCAAGTTCCGGGCAGCCCGCCGACTGTGGGCACATGAAATGACGGACCGGTATCACCCCAACGATCCGCGCTCCGTGCAGCTCCGCTGCCATGCGCAGACCGCCGGCTGTTCCCTCACAGCACAACAGCCCATGAATAACGTAGTCCGGACGACGATTCAGGCCCTCGCAGCCGTGCTGGGAGGTACGCAATCTCTCCATACCAACTCGATGGACGAAACGCTCGCGCTGCCGACCGAAGGCTCGGTGAAATTGGCGCTCCGCACGCAGCAGATCATTGCGCAGGAGAGCGAAGTCACCAACAGCGTCGATCCTCTCGCGGGCTCGTATTATGTCGAGACACTCACGAACCACCTCGAAGAGGCGGCGTTGGACTATTTTTGTCGGTTGGATGACATGGGCGGTATGGTCAGGGCGATCGAGCAAGGCTTCCCGCAACGGGAAATCCTCGATGCGTCCCAACGGTACCAACAAGAGTCGGAACGGAAAGAACGGATCATCGTCGGCATCAATGAGTATGTGGAGCCCGAGGACCGTCCGATTCCGATCCTCAAGATAGGACAGGAGGTCGAGCGCGAACAAGTAGCACGTCTTTCGGATCTGCGCAAGTGCCGTGACCCCTTCAAGATGGCTGGTTCCGTCGAAGCATTACAGGAAGCGGCTTCGTGTGGCGAGAACGTCATGCCCTATCTCATCGAGGCGGTGAAGGCCAAGGCGACGTTAGGTGAAATCTGTACGGCTTTGAAGGAAGTGTTTGGGACCTATCGAGAACCGGTAGTGCTGTAATGGATGGTACAGGCGAAGATCTAATAGGTAGAGCACAACACAATGAAACTCGGAGCTTTTGATATCTACCCGGTAAGTGACGGCCGGTTTCGGCTGGACGGTGGGGCTATGTTCGGGGTCGTCCCGAAAGTCTTGTGGGAGAAATGTTGTTCCGTCGATGAGCTGAACCGAATCCCTCTCAGCCTCACGGCGCTGCTGATTCGAGCGAATGGCAACAACATCTTGGTGGATACCGGGTTAGGCCCTAAGGAAGACGAGAAGTTGCATCGCATGTTCGCTGTTGAACGAACGCCCACGATATTGGAGTCGTTGAAGCGGTTGGGTCTGGAACCAGATGATATTCATCTGGTGATCAACACTCACCTGCATTTCGACCATGCTGGAGGAAATACAACAAGAGAAGCGGATGGGAGTATCCGGTCGGCGTTCCCCAAAGCGCGCTACCTGATTCAACAGGGTGAGTTTGAAGATGCTGTTCGGGTCAATGAACGGACCAGAACCAGCTATCGCCGGGACAATTTCACCCCGATCGCTCACATCAATCAGTGGGAATTTCTGCATGGCGATACGGAACTCGTTCCAGGTGTGACCGCCGTCGTCACCGCCGGCCACACGCGCTGGCATCAAAGCGTCAAGATCGAATCGGAAGGCAAGGTCGCCTTCTTCCTTGGCGACCTGATCCCGACGGTGTCTCATCTGCCGCTCCCCTACATCATGGGCTACGATCTCTTTCCCATCCAGACTCTGGAGACGAAACGATGGGTGTTGGATCGGGCCTTTGAAGAGCAGTGGCTGCTGCTCTTCGAGCATGATCCATTGGTCCAGGCCGGGTATGTACGGAAGGATCAGGAAGGCAAATATGTTCTTCGCGAGGTGGAGGCATGGCAGTAGCGAGTATTCCTCTTCGTATCCTGATCGGCAAAGTCGGCCTCGATGGTCATGACCGGGGCGTGAAATTGATCGCACGCGCATTGCGAGACGCCGGGATGGAAGTCATCTATACAGGTCTGCATCAGACGCCGGAACAGGTTGTCTGTACGGCGATCCAAGAGGATGTAGATGCGATCGGCTTGAGCATTCTTTCAGGCGCGCACAATACACTGCTCCGACGCATCCTCGAACTCCTCAAGGAACGGAATGCTGAGGACATTGCCCTGTTTGGCGGCGGCATCATTCCCGATGAAGACGTTCCAACACTCACAGCAGTCGGTGTGAAGGCTCTGTTCAGACCAGGGACATCCATGCAGGAGATCGTGCAGTTCGTCAAGGGGCTCAAGTTGCAGAGGTGAAGCACCATGCGTACGTTGACGACTTCGGTGGTTGCCATCTCCAGCGAATTCGCTTCGAATCGTGCGCACTATGAGGGCCTGGTGGCCGACCTCCAGAAACATCTCGCCCTCGCTCGAGCCGGAGGGTCACCAGAAGCCGTCGGGCTTCATCGACAACGGGGCAAACTGACTGCCCGTGAGCGGATTGCGAAGTTGCTCGATCCAGACGCGCCCTGGCTAGAGCTCAGCCCGCTTGCAGCATCTGGGATGTACGACAACCAGATTTCGGCCGCTGGCCTCATCACCGCCATCGGCTATGTGTCGGGGCGGCCGTGCGTCATAGCCGCCAATGAAGCGACGGTCAAAGGCGGGACCTACTTCCCCATGACGGTTAAGAAACATCTCCGGGCTCAAGAGATCGCCTTGGAAAATCGTCTGCCCGCGATCTATCTGGTTGATTCCGGCGGAGTGTTTCTGCCCATGCAAGCTGAGGTATTCGCAGACAAGGAGCACTTCGGACGGATTTTCTATAACCAGGCTCGCATGTCCGCCCTTGGGATTCCTCAAATTGCTGTCGTCATGGGGATGTGTACCGCCGGTGGCGCCTATGTGCCGGCCATGTGCGATGAAAATGTGATCGTGAAAGGGACTGGCACCATTTATCTGGCGGGGCCACCCCTGGTCAAAGCGGCAACCGGCGAAGAGGTGACTGCCGAAGAGCTGGGCGGCGCCGATCTCCACACCAGACTTTCCGGCGTGAGCGATCACCTCGCGGACAATGACCACGAGGCGATCGAAATCTGCCGGTCGATCGTCGATACCCTGCCTCGACGACCGATCCTCCGCAGACCAGCGACGATCGAGGAGCCGCGTTATCCGGTCGACGAATTGTATGGACTCATTCCAAGCAATCCACGGCAGACCTTCGACGCGCGTGAAGTGATTGCCCGCTTGGTGGACGGCAGCCGCTTTCATGAGTTTAAGGCCCGGTACGGTCGAACGCTCACGTGTGGCTTCGCCCGTTGGATGGGGCACCAGGTCGGCGTCATCGCGAACAATGGTGTGTTCTTCTCTGAAGCCGCCCTGAAGGGCGCACACTTCGTACAACTCTGTGCCCAGCGGCGGCTGCCGCTCGTGTTTCTCCAAAACATCACGGGTTTCATGGTCGGTCGGGAATATGAGGCTCGGGGGATCATTAAGGACGGTGCCAAGATGGTGCAAGCAGTGGCGACCGCTGAGGTCCCGAAGTTCACGATCATGATCGGTGCCTCTCATGGTGCCGGCAATTACGCGATGTGCGGACGGGCCTATGGGCCGCGGTTTCTGTTCCTCTGGCCGAATGCACGGACCTCGGTGATGGGGGCTCAACAGGCGGCTCAGGTCCTTTTGATGGTGAAACAGCAGCAGCGGGCCCGTGACAAGGCTGCCTTGTCCAGCGACGACCAACGGAGGATCACGGACTCCATACGGGCACAGTATGAGGGGGAAAGCAGTTCCTATTTCAGTACGGCTCGGCTCTGGGATGATGGGATTATTGATCCGGTGGAGACGCGAAAAATCCTCGGCTTATGTCTGGATGTCGCGATGACGACGCCGGTTCGTGCGTCGCATTCGCCGGTCTTCCGCATGTGAGGCGCAGATGAAGAAATCTACACCGATTCTCGTTGAGTCGAATGAAGGTTGCGCACGTGTGACCTTGAACTGTCCCGATCGGCGGAACGCGTTCGATGCGCTCATGGTGGAGGAGATCTGTAAGGCCTTCGAGACACTAGGACAGGATCCTTCGGTGCGTACAATCGTCTTGACCGGTAACGGCTCGGCATTTTGCGGCGGCGCAGATATCAACTGGCTCAGATCGGGCGGCGCGGTATCGGTTTCTCAGGCAAGGACGGATGCGGAGCAGCTGGGTATGATGTTTCGTGCCATCGACGAATGTCCCTGCCCGGTGATCGGGCGAGTCCAGGGTGCCGTCTTCGGAGGGGGTGTGGGATTGGTGGCAGCCTGCGACATTGTCGTTGCGGACGAGGGCGCGACCTTCGCTCTCAGTGAAGGTCGCTTGGGAATGGTGGCGGGAGTGATCGCGCCGCTCGTACTTCAAAAGTCAGGATCTTCCTTCTTGCGCCGGTTCTGTTTGACCGGCGAGGTGTTCTCAGCCTCTGTTGCACAACAGTACCACCTTGTCCATGACGTGGTTGAGGGGGACAGGCTCGACTCACGCATCGCAGAATTAGTCCAGGCCGTTTTACGTCTCGCACCAGAAGCGGTGCGGGATAGCAAAGCCCTGCTCAGACGAATGTACGATGCTTCCGGCGAGAATCGATGGATAGCCGGTGTCGAAGCCAATGCTCAAGCCCGTGTTTCATCGGAGGCGCAAGAAGGACTCCAGGCTTTTCTTGAAAGGCGCTCACCTAACTGGACGGCACTATCGAGGAACTAAGGCGAGCAATCCTCTCAAGGGAGGACCACACGATGTCGCTGAACAAAGGGCCTGACACAGATCCACGGCCGATCCGGATCACCGAGGTCGGTCCACGGGACGGACTGCAGAATGAATCGGATGTTGTTTCGACGGACGCGAAGGTGATGTTCGTAGACGCTTTGTCGAAGAGCGGTGTGGGGGAGATTGAAGTGGGGTCGTTTGTGTCTCCTCGGGCCATTCCACAATTGGCGGATTCCGACGAGGTCTTTCGGAGGATCACGCGACAGCCCAACGTTGTCTACTCGGCCCTGGTGCCTAACGAACCGGGGTTGGAGCGGGCGAGAGCGGCGGCAGTCAACAAGATCGCTGTCTTTACGGCTGCCTCCGACCTGTTTACTCAGCACAACATCAACTGCATGGTCAGCGAATCAATTGAGCGATTCAGGCCCGTCGTATTCGGGGCCAAACGGGACGGTCTGATCGTCCGCGGATATGTGTCGACCGTGACCCACTGTCCGTTCGGGGGAGCGGTCCTGCCTGAACAGGTGTTGGACGTGGCTCGGGAACTGCTTGATCTCGGAGTCGATGAAATCTCTCTCGGAGAGGCGGTCGGCAAGGCCGCTCCTCGCGACATCAGGAGATTGTTGGATATGATCGTGCCACGCATTGAGCGGAGTCGGCTCTCCCTTCACGTTCACGACACCTGCGGCATGGCGGTGGCCAATGTTCTGACTGCGTGGACAGACTACGGCATCGAGGCATTCGACACGGCTGCTGGTGGACTCGGTGGCTGTCCGTATGTTCCTAGCGCCTCGGGAAATGTAGCGACGGAAGACGTCGTCTACGCACTGAAAGCATCCGGAGCCATTCTTGTTGTCGATGAGCGGAGGGTCATCACGGCGGCGGCGGAGATCGGCAGGGTCCTGAACCGCAAGCTGTCGTCGCGCCTATCACAAGTGCAGACGGAACAAACTGCATACGAGGGGGCGGCATGATTCCTTCTGTCCTCCACCCGTCCGTGGACGATATCCACGGCGTGGCGAACTTGGTTGAACAGGTCAGGACCGGAAATGTCCGTGCCGCCTCACGTCTGATCACCGTGGTGGAAAATCATCCGGAAAGCGGCGTGGCGCTACGCCTCCTGCATGATTCCTTGGAAAGGGCGACGGTGATCGGGGTGACAGGGTATCCAGGAGCGGGAAAGAGCACGGTGGTGGACCGTTTAGTGAATTGCTATCGGCGGAACGGTTCGAAAATTGGGGTGTTGGCGGTTGATGTCAGTAGCCCGATTACAGGCGGCGCGCTGCTGGGAGACCGCATCAGAATGCAGGAGCATGCGCTGGATCAGGGAGTATTCATCAGGAGCATGGCCACTCGCGGGCATCATGGAGGACTTGCCCGAGCAACGGTCGATGCGGCGCTGGTACTGGAAGCGGCCGGGTACGGGGTGATTCTGATCGAGACGGTCGGAGTCGGTCAGAATGACGTGGGCATCATCGATCTCGCGCACACGGTGGTGGCAGTCGTAGCACCAGGCCTGGGTGACGAAGTCCAAGCCATGAAGGCTGGCCTCTTGGAAGTGGCCCACATCGTCGTCGTCAACAAAGGAGACCTTCCTGGCGCCGATTGCACGATAAGAGATTTGCGCGAGTGGAACCCGAATGTATTACGCGTCGTTGCGACGACAGGCGAGGGGATTCCGGAACTTGCTGCCGCGATCGCTGAGCACCAACGGCTCCGCGGTGTTAGCCACGTCGATGCACTCGGCACTGATCGCATTCGGTTATAGCAATGCTTTGTATGGAGGATGTATGCCGCATCAATTATTGACGATCTCCCATCATGTCGCGCGGATCACCCTACATAATCCGCCGGCCAACGTCCTGAATCTGTCCATGCTCAAGGAACTCGAACTTGTCTTGAACGAGTTGGAAGAAGATGAGTACGTGCGTGTGGTGATTGTGACCGGTACCGGACGGTTTTTCTGTGCGGGTGCTGACATCAATGAACTGGCCCATCTCAATACCACGCATGGCGGGTCGGAGTTTGCGGTTCGAGGACAAGCGCTGCTCAACCGCATTGAGCGGTCTGAAAAACCTGTTCTTGCCGCGATCAACGGGACCTGTGTCGGCGGCGGCCTCGAACTGGCGCTGGCCTGTCACATTCGGGTAGCGGCCGCAGGGGCTACGCTGGGACTGCCGGAGATCAAACTCGGCCTCATTCCCGGCTTCGGAGGCACGCAACGGTTGCCACGAATCGTTGGGCCATCTAAGGCGGCCGAGCTGATCCTGACGGGTGAAAGCCTTTCAGCCGAGGAAGCCCTACGAATCGGTCTGCTGAGTCGAGTGGTATCGCCACACGATGTGATCGCACAGGTCGAAGCCATTGCGGCTTCAATTATTACGCATGGGAAAACTGCTGTCGAAGCCGCGCTTCATGCGATCCGAGGAGGCATCGACATTCCTTTGTCGGAAGGACTATCCAGAGAAGCGGAGTTATTCGGGAAATTATGTGTCACGCTGGACAAACAAGAGGCGGTGCGGGCTTTTCTCGAAAAGCGACAGTCGAAGGTTGTGGGCGTATGACGCATGACGTTTGACGAGAGACATTCTAGCTGTGAGGTCAAGGGTGCTTGCAGACCGCCTCGCAAGATATTGCCGAACTCTGCGTTACTGCGATCTGCCAGACGCGGTTGTGCATGAAGTCAAACGGCGGGTGCTTGATAGCCTTGGGTGTGCATTCGGTGCGTGGAATGCGAGACCCTGCCTTGTCGCTCGCCGTATTGCACAGGCTGTTAAAGACTCGCTCGGTGCCACCCTCTGGGGCACCAATCACAAAACCCTTCCCGACCTTGCAGCCTTTGCCAACGGCGGGCTGGTGCGGTATCTCGATTTCAACGATACCTATCTTTCCAAAGAACCGGCTCACCCTTCCGATAATATCCCGGCCATTCTCTCGATAGGGGAGGTCACCCATGCGTCAGGCAAGCAGGTCATTCAAGCCATCGCGCTCGCCTATGAAATTCAGTGTCGTCTTTGTGATGCAGCGGCGCTTCGTTCCCGAGGTTGGGACCATGTCACGTACGGCCCCTTCTCCTCCGGCCTCGGCGCCGCAACGCTCATGAAACTCTCATACAAGGAGACGGTACAGACCCTCAATCTGGCCGGTGTCGCGAATGTGGCGCTGCGGCAAACACGGGTTGGGGATCTATCTATGTGGAAAGCTTGTGCTTTCTCGAATGCAGCCCGCAACGGTGTATTCGCCGCCCTGTTGGCGAAGCGGGGCATGACTGGGCCATCGCCCATCTTCGAAGGTGAAAAGGGGTTCATGAAGCTCGTTTCTGGGTCACTGGAATTGGCGCCATTTGCCGCAGAACGGGGACAGGCACCATCCCTAAGCGAGAGCCCGCCTCCTCAGTTCAAGATTCTGGATACTTATATCAAGCGGTACCCGATCGAGTATCACGCGCAGACTGCGGTGGAAGCCGCTCTGGCGCTTCGCACCGAACTGATGGCGGCGGAAGGAGCTCATGCCATTGAGCATGTGACAGATATTGAGATCGGAAGCTATGAGGTGGCCGTCGAAATCATCGGGCGCGATCCAGAAAAATGGGAGCCAACCACAAGAGAAACCGCTGACCACAGTTTCCCGTTCTGCGTTGCAACGGCATTGCTCGACGGACGCATGACTCTGCAGTCATTTGGCTCAAAACGACTGCGGGATCCGGTGGTGCGGGATCTCATGAAAAAAGTTCGTGTCGTGCAGCAACCAGAATTCGTGGGGCGCTATCCGAAAACCATGCCGACCAGGATTACGGTCAAAACCGAAGCGGGGAAAACGTACATGAGTCAGATCGATCTGCCGGTGGGGCATCCCGGCAATCCAATGTCGGATCAGGATCTGGAAGCTAAGTTTCGCCAGCTAGCTGCCGGACGATTTCATCGCCCCCGCGTTGACCGGCTGATTGAATTTGTGTGGAAACTTGATCGGGTGAAGGACATTGGCGCTCTCATGCCGCTCCTGAGGATCTGAATTCAAAGGCGGAGGCGTCGATAATGAACATGGACAAGGACTCAGGAACACAGACAAAGGCGTCTCGCCTGCGCGAATTGTTGGCTACTCGCACCCTTGCCATTCCTGGTGCTTTTAACGCGCTGGTCGCGATGCAAGTCGAACGAGCCGACTACGAAATCGTGTATGTCTCAGGTGCAGCGATCTCCGCGTGCCGCGGAATGCCCGATATCGGCCTTCTGACACTGAGTGAAATGGCGGGGGAGGCGGGAAGGATTGCTCGTGCGGTATCGATCCCAACGATCGTTGATGCTGACACCGGCTATGGCGGACCGGCTGACGTTATCGAAGCGGTAAAGGTGTTCGAAGAGGCCGGTCTTGCCGGCATGCAGATCGAAGATCAAGAAATGGCCAAGAAGTGCGGTCATCTCTCCGGAAAACAGCTGGTGTCTGTGGGCAAGATGACGGCCAAAATCAAAGCAGCGGCTTACGCCAAGAAAGATCACGATTTTGTGATCGTGGCCCGCACTGATGCCCGGAGTGTGGAGGGGCTGGAGGCTGCCGTTCAACGAGCGACGGCTTATGCGGAGGCCGGTGCGGATGCGCTGTTTCCTGAGGCCCTTGAGTCAGCCGAAGAGTTCCGGATCTTTGCATCGGAAATCAAGAAATCAGGAGTCATCGTTCCATTGATCGCCAACATGACGGAATTCGGGAAAACACCCCTCTTAAGCGTCGCGGAATTCGAAAGACTAGGGTATCGGGGCGTGCTGTTTCCTGTAACGGCGTTACGGACGGCCCTGCGAGCGATCGGAGGGCTGTTGGCCGAATTGAAACTGTTTGGCTCTCAGAGGGACTGGCTTCATCACATGATGACGCGACAAGAACTGTACCATCTGCTCAGGTACACGGATTCCCGGAAGCATCGGGAAGGGAGGACGTATGAGCATAGCAATGAGTGAATCTCTCATGACGGAGGTGAAAGACCGGCCTGCGTATAGTCCCGGCCTTGAAGGCGTGATCGCCGGAGAATCGGCGCTCTGTCTTGTCGATGAAGGAGAAGCCGGTCTTCTCTACCGAGGCTATGCGATTCGTGATTTGGCGGAGCACAGTATCTTTGAGGAGGTCGCCTATCTCCTATTGTTCGGTCACTTGCCGACTCAGCAAGAGTTGATTGAATTCTCAACACAATGGATCGATCACGCCGTGCTTCCCCGTCTCCTCGAAGTATTCCTCGGATCAGTGCCTCCCGGCTCACATCCGATGGACCTTGTCCGAACAGGTGTGTCGCTGTTGGGCATGGTTGATCCGGATGCAGCCGATAATTCCCATGACACGACTATCCGGAAATCAGTCCGGCTGTTGGCGCAGATCCCACTGCTCATTGCGATCTCCTACCGGCTTGTGAACGGTAAACCTCCTGTACGACCACAAGCGGATCTGAGCTTCGCGGAGAATCTCTTGTATCTCCTCACCGACCGGAAGGGGGATGATCAGTCGAAAGCCATGGCCCGCGTTCTTGACGTCTCCCTGACGCTGTATGCCGAACACGAATTCAACGCGTCCACATTTGCCGCTCGGGTGACTGCGTCAACCATGACCGATCTGTATTCCGCCGTTACCTCGGCGATTGGAACGCTGAAAGGGCCGCTCCATGGTGGGGCGAACGAGGCGGTGGCCGAGATGTTTCTCGATATCGGCAGCCGTGAGCGGGCGGAAGCATGGGTGCGGGATGCTCTGGCAAAGAAACGCCGCATCATGGGTTTCGGCCATCGCGTGCTCAAGAAGGGCGACGCTCGTTCAGCCATCATTCAACAGCACGCCGAATCGTTGAGTGGGATCTGCGGAGACCGCCGATGGTACGAGATTGCGACGATCGTCGAGCATGTCATGGAGCAGGAGAAAGGCCTCCGGCCTAATCTCGACTTTTATACGGCAGTGTCCTATCTCCTGATGGAGATTCCTCGGGCGCTCTATACGCCGCTGTTCGTGTGTTCTCGCATCACCGGTTGGTGCGCCCATGTCATCGAACAACGGGATCACAATCGGTTGATGCGGCCTCGGGCTCTCTATACGGGGCCGCCGAGGAGGGAATATGTCCCCCTTGATCGCCGTACCTGAAAACATTGTGCAGGCACGAAAAGTCGAAGGGTTGTGCCAGTCGTTCCCATGGGGCTCGTTCGCTGACTTCTTCAAAGCCCGTGTCCACGATCCCGCCTTGGTCAACCGGACGTTCTTGACCTATTGCGACGATGATCCAGCTGCCCGCTACACCTACAGCTATGGAGAATTCGGAACGGTGGTCCAACTGGCCGCCGCTTTTCTCCATGATCAAGTCGGGGTGCGACGAGGAGAAAGGCTGGCGACGATCCTCTTTAACCACGACGTCACCGTGGTACTGTACTTTGCGGCATGGATATTGGGGATCACGATCGTCCCGATCAACGGCGAAGAGTCTACGGAGAAGAAACGCTATATCCTGGAACATTCCGATGCATCAGCCGTCTGTTGCTGGCACACATTCACAGAAGAAGTGAAGGGGCTTCAACGAGAACTTCCGGCCTTGCGACATGTGATCGCGTTGAATGATGAAGGCTTCATAGAAGGCCCGAAGCATAGGGCGAGCCAAAAGATAGGAGCGTTCCTCTCTTATGGAGGCATAACCTCTCCCTCCCCAGGTCTGGATGAGGAAGCGCTGATCGTCTATACATCCGGAACCACCGGTCCACCTAAAGGGGTGGTCCTCACGGTGGAGAATGTGCTCGTCGATGCCGATGCGATCGCCGACTGGCATCACTTTGGAGCGGAGGCGCGATTGATGTGTGTGCTCCCGATTCATCACGTGAATGGGACGGTTGTCACACTGATCACCCCGTTCTATTGTAAGGGCAGTATCGTCCTGAATCGCAAGTTCAAGAGCGCCACGTTCTGGAGGAGGGTACACGAAGAGGGAGTGACCTGCGTGAGTGTCGTCCCGACCCTGCTCGAATTTCTTCTCGATGCAAACGAAAACCTGACGGCATACGAGCTCGACTGCTTCGGTGGGTTTATCTGTGGTGCTGGTCCCTTGCTCAAAGACACCGCGATACGGTTCGAAGACCGATTCGGCTTTCCGATTCGACACGGTTACGGCTTGTCTGAAACGACCTGTTACTCCTGTTTTCTGCCGAATGACCTCTCGTCCGATGAGCATCGCCACTGGATCAGCGATTATGAGTTCCCCTCTATCGGAGTGCCGCTGCGGCACAACCAGATGGCGATTCTGGACGGCGACGGGTGTCAGTTGCCGGAAATGGCCAGAGGAGAAATTTGTATCCGTGGCGGGACGGTCTGTGTGGGGTATTTCAAGCGGGATGACGCCAACGATGCGGCATTTCAATGGGGGTGGTTCCGTTCCGGAGATGAGGGGTTCTATGTAAGAGATAAGTTGGGGCGAGCGTTTTTCTTCATTTCGGGCCGCCTCAAGGAATTAATCATTCGAGGCGGCGTCAATATTGCTCCACTTGAAATCGATGAGGTGTTGCGGAGTCATCCCCTCGTCCGATTCGCGATGGCTGTTCCCTTTGCACACCGTTACTATGGGGAGGAGATTGCCGCTTATGTGGTGCCTCGAGAGGGTGTCCCACTGCCCACAGAAGCCGAATTAATCGCACACTGCCGACGACGACTCCCATTCTCGAAATGCCCCAAGGTCATCCGCTTTGGACAAGAAGTCCCCTATACCTCGACCGGCAAACCGAAGCGTCTGGAGCTGAAAACTTCGCTTGCTTCTGCATTGGCAGCTTACCGCGATCATCAATTCAGGGCATAGAAACCGTAAAACTAAGGCGACAACAGTGAAACTCTCGCCTTAGCGTGATGGCGAGTGGGCGATAAGAACCTCAAATTGTTTCAGGGCTTGCCCCAATCCTGGCATTGCATCATGAATCACTGGTATACACTCATCACCCCCTGCCAGAGCCCTGGGCAGCTGGCCCTGACAGGGGACCTTTCCTCAAAGGGACATTGCGGGAGACTGTGTCTTCCCAATCATTCCTCCCCATCAGTCCATGAAACCTCCGGTCAGTAACGCGAAGACCAGAATCCCGATCAGAAACGCTGCATAGAAATAAGCCCATGCCGGTTCGTGTTTTAACTCATCCTTGATGTCAATATGCATGGTTTCTACCTCCTGGCTTAAAACGTGCCCTTGTCGCCATTAGGATGTCCGGAACGTCCTTTGTGCTGGTAATATGCTAAGAAAAGGACCCCTCATTTGCCATCGCCCAGAAGATGGAATTCAAACCTATACCGTTTGGGTGAGAACCATGGATGTGAACAAGCAGTTATTGAGCGTGAAGATTAGTGGTGATGAGGGTCTCGATGCTTGTGCCATGCGCCAATCGATACGTCTCCCGTCCATCCATCATCTCTGTAATGGCGGCCACGTCTTGTTCCTGTTCCAAAAACAGCCACAGCTGTTGTATCAACCGTCGTTAAGCCTTAGCACTGAGAAATCGGATGGATGTGAGCTGTACTCCCCGATCGACGTGAGAGGCCGTATTTCCTTGGCGGTGGGTTGACCGGGAAACCTGCTTTTCTTTTACGACGCCCTCGCCGGTGCCCGAAGATCTGCTCCTCACAGATATAGTCTTGTGGGGCACCGGCACAGATTTGCACTCCGCAGTTACGCAGCCATACGAAATGCCCAACGCTCCGCATCGTGTTTCATCTGCGCGAGCGCTCGCGCTTCTCGACTTTGCGCCGCCATAGACAGCCCAGCCAGAAAGACCGTGGCAAGCAGAACACTGGCGACTATGAGGTACCCCGTTGTGATCTCCGGCCAGGATGTCGGGTCTGTAGAGGTCATGACGATATTTTCTAAAAGCACTGCCGGAGCTGCCACGACCGTCGGCTGCATCGGGTGATCGGTGATGCCCTCGTTGCGAACGGCGGCAACGATCAAGCTAGCCAGCTGCTCTTGCTGTGCAGCGTGTCCTTTCTCCGCATTCATTTGTGCGCGCGCAACTTGAACTGCCGTGGACCCGAGTCGCTCCTGAATTGCACTCTCATGGAACCAGTCGTCTTGGGATGCTTCGACGATGCGGCGTCCGAGTATTGTTTGCCATGTAGAAGCGAAGTCATTGTGCAGGTGCTGTCCTTGGGCTTCAATCGCGCCGATCATTTTCATGTTGTACACAGTGCCATACTGATCAGCCGACAACAGGCCGTTCCGTACGCCACGCTTCGTGAAGTTGACGATTCCCTGCCCCATGACACCCTGAATACGAGCCAGATGGGCCGCTGGCACGGTCACCCCTTGGTTGATGACGGTACGGAGCCAACCGCTCGAGCCAGATTGCCAGTCACGATACGCCATCGTGACACGGTTCCATTCGATCACCGATTGAGCCAGAGCCTGATTCGTTTGGCGTTCCATAAGCACTTGATCCACGATGGCTTGCCCCAACGCTGGTTGGAGGAAACCCCGGCCATTATCCATATTGGACGATTGCTCCACCGCAGGAGGATTCAGCAGAACGGCTTGGTATGTTCCATTGACAGCAAGAAACAAAAGAAGTGCTCCGAAGAGAATGGCACACATTCCGACACCTACGATGATATCAATGGTGTTGTAACGATAGGACATAGCTACCTCCTTGCCACGTCGAGCCATCGTCTGAGCGGCCATGATATGGAAATGATGTCCCTGGACTCACAAGCCCGATGACAGAACGCAGCGATAACTTAGCGAGATGATTGAGGAGAAGTGAAGGAGAACGGAGGGTGCACTGGTCAGATTCAGTCGGTCGGCGTGTTCTCCCTACCACGAACATGACCACCTCCTACTAAACAATGAGGCGGCATCGACAAGTTACACTACGCCTTACGGAGGACGATGGTCAAGCGCAGCCCACGTCAGGGGTATGGGCTCCACCGGTATTCTTAATGGCAACGAGAGCGTCTGGTAGGAGAGTATGGCTAAGGGCTTAGGCAGCGTTCGTCACCCCGGAGGCACACTTCAGAATGTTTTGCGTAGCTTGTCCTTCGACCTTCGTGACCAGATTGGGAGTAGCAAGGACGTACCGTGCTCGGTCCACTGCATCTGCAGCCTCTTCACAAAACGCGTGCCGACGATCTGGTCTGCTGTGCCGTGAACGACGAAGCAGTCAGCGCCTATTAGTCTTACTGTGTCACAAGTGGCGTCTTACGTTTGGCCTGCCGCAGCACGGACATTGGCCGAGGCGTGTGATCAACTGAACACTGAGCTGGTCACGAATCGTGGCGATCGAGTTTGACACATGTCGCTGCACGCGTTGGGCTGCCGCGAGGGAGGTAATCTGCGGGAAGGGCAGGCATTTGGCGTGCGGCGAAGTGTTTTTTGGTGCCGGCGGCTTTGCCAGCGGCGATGCGTTCCGTCACCAGAAAGCTGTACGCCGCGATGCTCAACGTCGCGTGATGGTGGAAGCCCCGCCAGCCTCGTCCTTCGTAATGGCCGAGCCCCAGTTCCTGTTTCAGCTCCTGGTAGTCGCGTTCAACTGAACTCGTAAAACAGCGAAACGCTTCTACTGGAGCTGTCTTTCGCTGCGCTGATGAGGGTTTGCGTGACGGGCTCGGAGAGGATTAGGAAACCGCTGCTCTATCCAACTGAGCTACGGGGGCGTGAGCCGAACTGTAGCGCACTGGCAGACAGATTGGAAGGGGAGGGCGGATACTTCTTGCTCTTTCGTCAACCGCAGCATCCGCCGGCGAAAACTTGCCGCTGTCTATGGGCGTTCCAACAGGCGGGACAGAGTTGGACGGTGGAATGGGTAAAGCCGTCGATCGATTCCATTCGCTGTTCAACGACCGTCCCACAATCTGAACAGGGTCCTGCGGCAGTCTCCGACTGTACGCTATGTGCTTGGGCCATCATGAGTCGTGACCTTTGTGTTGGGGCGAATATGTTGATTGCACACGGAGGACATAAAAGCACGTGTCTGTCGGGAGCCGGTCAAGATCCACAACCGTTTCGCCGGTGAAGTGATCTTGACTGTCTGTAATCCCGCTTGGAGGTGTTTGAGTCGATCATCCAAGGCGGCTACCGTTTGTTCTAACTTGATGAGCTGATCGCTGGTGACGGAGGTGAGTGCTGGCATGATCCCACTCCTTTTCTAAAGAGCGCAATGCCGAATGACGCCGATGACAAGCCCTTCGATCTGAAACTCGTCGGATGGTCGGACAATAATCGGCTGCATCGTATCGTTGGCCGGACGCAGCTCGATATGGTGTTCTTTCTTATAGTAGATCTTGATCGTCGCTTCACGATTGACCAAAGCCACGACCGTTTGTCCATTCTTCGCCGTTTCTTGTTTACGGACGATGACCAAGTCGCCGGGGAGAATGCCTTCGTCCTTCATCGACTCGCCTTTGACCTTCAAGGCGAAGGTTTTTCCGTCCTGGAACATGCTCGGTGGGACGTCAACCAGTTCCGCTTGCGAGACTGGTTCGATTGGCGTTCCAGCGGCAACAAGGCCGGCCATGGGAACCTCGGTTTTTTGTCGTAATTGATTGAGCACGACCGAGACGATGCCGGGAATCTTTCGCATGCCGGCCTCATATCGCGCGACGGATACGCGAGTCGTGTGTAAGGCATCAGCCAATTGTTGCTGCGTGAGGCCTAATTCTTCCCGAAAGCGTCTGACGTCTTGTGGCTTCATGATGTATCCATTGGTAACATATTGAGATGCGTTCGTCAAGCAGGTCAAGATATGTGGAGGAGTTCATCTTGGAGGTTGGGAGAATATGGTGAAACGTTTGATCAACATTGACCCTCCAGCATGTGACAGGTTGGCGCGGTCGTGATGATGACCAAGAATTAGGCAAGAAGCTCGATATGAGGGCGTAGCGCGCGTTCGACACCAGTGGGGATACTTAACCACAGACTTATCCACAGAAATTGGGGAAAGAGGCGCTATTCCACGAGCTCTTCGTTCAACGCGACCGCTTTGATGTGGGCAAACAGGCGCTGACCAGGTTTCAATCCTAACGACATCAGCGATTTTCTCGTGATGCTGGCGACCAGCGGCGTACCGATATCCAAGACAACGTCCACGGAAGACTGATTGATCTCCCGGATTTCGACGACGGTGGCTTCTAGAATGTTTAAGATGCTGGTTGGGACGCCTGTGTGCCCAAGGACCAGACTGATATCGTTGGAAAAAATATGGACACGCACGGTTTGCCCGACAGACACAGGCTGAATCGGGACAAATAGTGAGTGGTAGTTGAATTCCAGCTGAGTCAGTCCGTACTGGGGGTCATGATGTGTCACGCGAGCGTCCAAGATGGCGCCGATTCGATGCGGTCCCAGCTGTCCTCTGAAGTCCGAGGCCGTGAACACCTCATTAAGTGTGCCGATGCCGACGACGTGGCCTTCTTTCAGCAGGATGACACGGTCTGCCAGTTGAAGGATTTCCGTCAGCCCATGACTCACGTAGAGTACCGGGATGCGCAGGTGCTCGTGGAGCTGACGGATGAAGGGCAGTAGCTCTTGCTTCCGCAGAAGATCGAGCGAGGCGAGCGGTTCATCCAATAAGAGGAGTTTTGGACTGGTCAGGAGGGCTCGGCCGATCGCCACCCGTTGTTGCTCACCACCGGAGAGCTTGTGGATGCGACGCTCAAGCAGATGGCCGATGCCGAGAATGTCAACGACCTGTTCCATCCCAATGCGGCGCTCTTTCGGGGGAATGCGGTTATAGCCGTACAGCAGATTCGAACGGACGTTGTAATGAGGAAATAGGCGCGGCTCTTGGAAGACATACCCGATCGGACGTTCGTAAAGCGGTTGGCAGTACCCACGGCTTTCGTCTTGCCACAGGTCTTCACCAACTTGCATGAAGCCCTCTGGGGCACGTTCGAGTCCAGCCAAACATCTCAAGAGTGTCGTCTTTCCGGATCCGGACGGTCCGAAGATAGCGGTAATACCTGACATCGGCACATCCAATTCAACATCCAGGTGAAAGGCCGGAAATCGTATATTAAAACGTGCCAGTACGCGACTCATGACACATGAATGGGAAATCGTCGGTTTACGATGTACACCGTCAACAACACGAGAAACGAAAAGATCAGCAGAAATGCTGAAATCGCATGGGCCTGGGGGTATTCCATCACTTCAACATGCTCAAAGATGGTGGTGGATAGCACACGTGTTTGTCCCGGGATCGACCCTCCGACCATGAGGACCACGCCGAACTCGCCCATGGTATGCGCAAATCCGAGCACAATCGCACTGATATATCCTCGCAATGCTATGGGTGAGATCACGGTCAAAAAGGCATCAAGCTTCGAGGCACGCAGCGACCAGGCTGCTTCCATCGGAGCTTTTCCTACGGCTTCAAACGCCCCTTGGAGCGGCTGGATCACAAACGGCATGGAATAGAAGACCGATGCGATCACGAGTCCCGTGAATGTGAACGCCAAACTCAGGTTTGCCAGTCGACCCAACGGTCCGTAAGGGCCCAGTGCGACGAGGATATAGAACCCCAGGACTGTAGGAGGCAGTACGATCGGCAGTGCCACGATGGCCTCGACGATCGGTCTAAATCGGGAGCGGGTGTGGGCTAGCCACCAGGCGAGCGGCGTACCCACGATGAGCAGGACGAGCACCGTCATCGTGGCGAGGCGCAGGCTGACCCACAGCGCACTGAGATCTACATCAGTCAGGGCGTCCATATTCTTACTTCAACTCATACCCATAGCGTGCAATGATAGCCTTGGCCTGCGGCCCAGCCATGAATTCCATGAGAGCTTTGGCCGCACGGTTGTCCTTTCCCTTCGTCAGCAAGATCACGTCCTGTTTGATCGGCTCATGCAGGTTGCTGGGAACATCCCACAGAGACCTCTTTCCCTTGATTTTCGGGTCCATAACCTGAGAGAGAGCTACGAATCCGAGGTCGGCATTGCCGGACTCGATGAATCCCATCGTCTGGCCGAGGTTTTCCCCCATGACAATTGTTGGCTGTATGCTCTCCCACAGTTCCAGTTTTTGCATCGCTTGCATCGCCGCGAGACCATAGGGGGCCGTCTTGGGGTTCGCGATGGCCAGGCGTTTAAACTTTTTCGAGCGCAGTGTTTCTTCCCCCTTGATCAGGTCGGGATTGGGACTCCACAGCACAAGACGTCCGATGGCATAGGTAAAGCAGGAATCCTTGACTCCAAGACCTTCGTCTTCCAAGAGTTTGGGCCGTTCCATATCGGCAGACAAAAACACATCGAACGGCGCGCCGTTCTTGATTTGCGAATAGAAATTCCCGGATGACCCAGCCGCAACTCTGACATTGTGATTGGTGGCGGCTTCGAATTCGATCGCGATTTCACGAAACGTGGGTACGAAGTTGGCGGCGACGGCCACCAAGACCTGTTCGGCAAAAGCCGGTGTCGCAGTTATCGTCGCAATGAGTAGTAAACACCATGCGAGTAGTCTCTGTTTCATGACTCCTCATCCTTTCTAGATCCGGACTCGAATCGAGGCATAAAAATAATCACTATCCTTGTTTCCACCACTAGGCATTTGGGCAAGGATGGTGGGACTGTTGAAATAGGAGCCTTTGAACCAATGGACATACCCGACATCAAAATCAAGATTAGAGGTGACTGCCCACTGGGCGCGAAGCTCTACATCGTGTCCTAAGGAGGTGCCGGCATTTCCGGTGGTATCCCGTAAACCGGTATTGCCGAAGAAGTCTTTGCCTTGCGCAAGATACGAGACACGATGCTTCACTTGCAGGATCAGGTTAGGGGCGGGCGTGACGATCAATCGCCATCCGGGTGACTGGAGATTCGTTCGGGAAAATGGTCCCCAGATGCCCGTCGGTCCAAACTCAAATCGTCGAGCGCCGAATAGGGTGTCGAATCCTTCATTCTGACTATCGCCAGGCTTGTGATCGCCGCTGGCATAGTCGTAATGGATGACCAATCGTGGTGTCCAAGGAAGGTTGAACGTATAACCGAGGTCGAGGTGCTGGAAATGGGCGAAGTGATCGATGATGCCACGATGGCCGGTTTGCCAGGAAGTCTCGATTTCATAGTCCGGCTCTCCCGGCTTGGGGTCCTTATACAAGCGGCCTCCGGCAGTCGAATAGGTTCGGTGGGTAGTCCCGTTGGGGACTCGCTGATCATTCAGGCCGAAATAATAGGCATCCACCTGAAACCAAGGGAAGTGCCGGCTCTCCAGATAGGTTCCCCAGAACAAGAGGTTATGATATTGCTGATCGAGCCTCACGTCGTCCCGCACAACCGGTTGAGTGGCGAATGCCCGGATTCGCCACGTCTTGTCCTGCGCGATCTGCCAATGGAATCCGTCGAAAGAATTGGTGGTGTTCCGGAAGTCATTTCGTGCAATCAACCGCCGTCGGCCGAAATCCATCGTCATGCGGCCGAAGTGAAGATCGGTGCGAAGTCCGGTGCCGAAGACGTTGTTCACAGTTAATGATCCAACGAGTTGTAGGACATCGAACTCATTGACCGTGGTGGTATCACGAAAATCTCCGGGGCTTTTATCCATAAAAGAACGCGAATCCTGCCCTTCGAACAAGAGTCGTAAGGGGCCCTCGCCACCTAAGCCGATGCGCATGCGCGACCGTAAAGCCACTTGTTCGTCCGTCTGGCCGTTCCCGATGACTTGATTGGTCCGCCACGGGTGGTCCACCGACTCGAAGCGGGTCCGGTTTTCGAATCCCAGGTCCAACCAGTCTGGTAGGCGGAGCAGGGACTTTTCATAATGAAGCCAATCGATTTCCTTCCGTTGATTGAGTACCGCATCGGCTGGTTCGATCCAGTTTTTTCCGGTGCGATCCGTCGATTTGAAATAATCTTCATCCGTGATCAGATGCTTGTCATGTATGAGTTTGAGCACTGGATCTTCAGTTTCCTTGAACACCCATTTTCCGTCTTTCTCAACCAGCTCGCCATACTCGACGGCCTTCGCCTGGTTCGTTCCTGTCAGAACGAGTAGTACGCTGAGTACGACCCACCCTAACGATTTCATCGACATTGTCCTCTTCATTCCCACTGTTGTTATGAAAGTGTGATTTTAAATCTTGCCAAACAGGTAATCAGGCGACTCGCAGCACATGGAGTTTCCCGGTTTCGGTCGTGTCGTATCCTCCGAGGGCTTCGATCTCATCTCGAAAGGGACGGCTGACGAGGGTTTCAAACAGGTGCGTTAAAGTCGGATGGGACGTGAGATAGGGTTTGGGGACAACCAGGTCGTATCGCGCAACTTGTAGCGGAACGAAGTCGAGCCCGAAGTATTGTGCGGCAGAGCGAATTCCAATACCAACTTCTGCACGGCGTTCTGCAATAGCCCTCGCCACCTCGAAATGCGTCGAGGCGATACGGTCATACCCTCGAACGTGCGCTGGTTCTATCCCGGACGTCCGCAACTGCTGATCGAGCAACAGTCTCGCTCCAGAGCCCTCTTCGCGGTTCACGAGTGTCACCATTGGTTCTGTAAGATCAGCGGCTGCACGAATGGACAGCGGATTCCCTGCGCGCACGAGAAATCCTTCTTCCCAGGTAGCAAAGGTCACCACCTCGTAACCGGATCCTTTCAATGATCGCCTGAGAAACGGCAAATTCGATTCGCCCGTCACCGGGTCGAAGAGATGCATGCCGGCCACATGGACTTCGCCACGTTGCAAGGATTGGAGGGCCGCCATGCTGCCCATCGTCCAGCCCACGACGGTGGTTCGGTCTTTGTGGCGTTGCAAATGTTCGCCGACCAAGAAAATCGCCGGGTCACAGCCGGCCACGGAAATTTCCTGTTCGATCGCGTCTCGATCGCGTGAGAGTTTCACCTGGACGGTGCTCCCAGAGACCTTGCCGGATGTATCGGTGACATAGCCGTCGGCAGGAACGGCGAAGGAGAGTTGTTCGCCCAAGTCCATGACAGGCCGCACGACCGTCCGCTTCCCAACGGAGGAGACTTTGACGCGGATCGGGTGACTGTTCGTCTCAGTTGATGGGAGGTGGCCGATCAACGTCCCTTCCACGATGTCTTCGGTCTGGGCAAGGCTGAAGAGGTCTTCTACTCGGCAACTCAGCACCGAAGCCAACCGGAGGGCCACAGCGGTTGTCGGGAGATAGAGGTTCGATTCAATGGCCGAAACAGCCTGTCTGGTCACGCCCACCCGCACAGCAAGTTCTCCCTGTGAAAGTCCAAGTTTGGTACGAACAGATCGGAGGTGGTTCGTGAACTGAGCCGAGTCTTGAGTCTGTTGATTTCGAGTGCTCATGGCGCAGTGTATAGCAAGATATATTTACATGTGTCAATTAAACATTGCTCAAAAGTTAATTTTTGTTGGGCTACTAGAATAAATTTAAATCGTTATTGATGAAATTTATCTAAAATATATTATTGACAATGTTAATAAACTTACACTATAAACATTTAAAGTTAATCTTGATCGGAATTATGATGATTAAACGTAGCGTTCAAGGGGGAGGGGTAAAGGCTGTGTCCAGGCTAGAGCGCGAAGCCGGAAGGTCGTATTCGGATCAAGAAGCTGAAGAGGCCATTTTATTCGCTCTCAAAGGACTTCGGTTCGGGTCGGTGGAGATCATTGTTCACGATTCCCGAGTCGTGCAAATCGAACGGAAAGAAAAGATACGCATTGATCGTTCTTAACGTCATGAGCCACGAGCGTTGAGTGGAAGCTATTAGGATGTAGGAAGACGCACGGCAACTCGGCTACCCAGACAATGGGATGCCGCCGTTGTCGCATTCAGGATGGTAAGCGGTGGATTGACCGGCCAACCGGAGATTCCCCTCAAGAAAAGGAGATGGTTCGATGAGGAGGTCATGGTTGCTCGGAGTGACGATGATGATCAGTATGACTGTTGGAACCGCAGTGCAGGCTCAGGTTCAGGATGTGGGAACACCGGAGAAGTCACTTGAACAACGATTTGAGGAGTTGGATCAAGAAGTGCGTGTTCTCAAGAGAAAGCGGGAGCTGGATCAAGAAGCTGCAGAAAATGCAAAGAGAACTGTGCCGGTTCCCAAGGTCGGCAGCTCCGGACTTTCTATCGAGTCGGCCGATGGGAGTCATATTATTCGGCTGCGCGGCATATTACAGGCCGATCATCGACTATTTATTGAAGGCGCGAACGATGTGCGCAACCGCACGGATCAACGTGCCGGCGATCTCAATGAAACGGGCTTCCATGATGCCAGTGATACCTGGCTTCTCCGCCGGCTCCGTCCCACCCTCGAAGGGACATTGTTCGGGAAGTACGATTTTCGCATCATGCCGGATTTTGCCGGTGGCACGGCTGCTCTTATCGACGGCTATATCGATGCCAGATTGAATCCAGCCTTCAAGATACGCGTCGGAAAATTCAAGAGCTTCGTCGGGTTAGAACGCTTGCAAAGTGCCGCGGATATCAAGTTTCTGGAGCGGAGCTATGTGACGAACGCGCTTCTCCCGAACCGCGATCTGGGCATCGCGGTCCATGGTGATCTCTTCGGGGACAGACTGAATTATGCATTTGGCATCATGAGCGGGGTGAGTGACGGCGGCAATATCAGCACCGGCCCTGAGTTTGATAGTCGGAAAGAGTTCACGGGGCGAGTGTTTGCCACACCCTTCGTGAATGACGCGTCGGTGTTGAGTGGGCTCGGCATCGGAGCGGCGGTCACCTATACGGAAGTAGCGGGTGAGCGGAATCTGAACTTTACGGATACAACTCCGGCCGACGCAACAAGAAACGGCCTTTCCGGCTATCTCACTGACGGCCAGAATACGTTTTTTCGATACAGTGGTGCGGCCGTTGCCGATGGCATGCGGCTACGAATCTCGCCGCAAGCCTATTATTACTGGGGCCCTCTGGGAATTCTGTCCGAATATGCCCGCGTCATTCAGGATGTCAGTTTGACCACCGGAGGGTCGCCGGCGGCCGGCGGTCCTGGCTCGAACACCGTTTTTACTCCTAGCAGTGGCCGTCAGTTACACCATCAAGCCTGGCATGTCAGTGTTTCGTATCTCTTGACCGGCGAAACGGCTTCGTTTCGTGGCGTGACGCCTCTGAAGAATTTTGAATTTGGAAAAGGCTGGGGGGCTTGGGAGCTCGTGGGACGCTATAGCGAAATTATTCTGGATGATGACACGTTCAAGAACCCTGCCGGGACATCGTTTACGGGGGGATATGCGAATCTTTCTGAAAGCGCAAGGCGTGCACGCTCCTGGACGGTCGGGGTGAACTGGTACCTCAACCAGAGTGTGAGACTGGCGTTGAATTATGGGCAAACGACCTTCACCGGCGGTGCCGGGGACGGTATTGCGGCCATTAACGCTGCCGGAACGAACGTGCAGGATCGTCCTGATGAGCGGATCTTCTCAACCCGCATGCAGCTCGCATTCTAATTGGACCAACAATGGATCAATTTATATTTACACGGGAGGGATAGAGCATGAAGAGTCTCTGGCAAAGGATAGTTATCGCCGTAGGTGCGCTGTTTCTTGTGGTCAGCCCACTGTCTGTGCAGGCGGAGGACGTCACACTGTTGAACGTCTCCTATGATCCGACACGGGAGTTCTATCAGGAGTTTAACGTCGCCTTTGCGAAGCATTGGCAAAAGGAAAAAGGTCAAACCGTTGCCGTGAAGCAATCGCATGGAGGCTCGGGCAAGCAAGCGCGGGCGGTCATTGATGGCCTCGATGCGGACGTCGTCACGCTTGCCTTGGCTTACGATATCGACGCCATCTCCGAGAAAGCCAAGGTGATTCCCCGCAACTGGCAAAGTCGCCTTCCTCACAATAGTGCTCCCTATACCTCCACGATCGTGTTCCTGGTTCGGAAAGGAAATCCCAAAGGTATTCGGGATTGGGACGATCTCGTGAAACCAGGTGTGGCCATCATTCCAGCAAATCCGAAAACATCAGGAGCAGCCCGCTGGGCCTACTTATCGGTCTGGGGCTATGCACTGAAAAAGTACGGCAATGATCAAGAAAAGGCCAAGGAGTTCATCGGAAAGTTTTATGCCAATGTGCCGGTGTTTGATACCGGTGCGCGCGGAGCCACTACGACATTCGTCGAACGGGGGATCGGGGATGTGCTGGTTGGATGGGAGAATGAGGCGTATCTCGCGCTCAAGGAACTTGGTGCGGGAAAATTCGAGCTTGTGACCCCGTCAATCAGCATCCTTGCCGAGCCGACCGTCACCGTAGTGGACAAGGTGGTGACGCGAAAAGGGACAGAAGCGGTGGCGCAGGCCTATCTGCAATATCTCTATTCAGATGAGGGGCAAGAACTTGCCGCCAAGCATTTTTACCGCCCTCGAGCCCAGACTGTGGCGGCAAAGTACGCAGGGCAATTCGCTAAGTTGAATTTATTCACGATCGATGAGGTGTTCGGAGGATGGCAAAAAGCGCAACAGACGCATTTTGCCGATGGCGGCGTATTTGACGAAATCTACAAGCCGAAATAACGAATCCGCCGAATGGGCAGTTCGAACGAGGATGGGTATGAACCTACTGATTATAGGGGGAGACTCTGCAGAGGTCTTCCGGCAACGAACAGAAGGCAGGAGCAGTCGGGTAGAACATTGGTCAGGACGGAAGCACCGTGATCTCATCCGGACCATCCCCAAAGCGACAGAAGCTGTCGTCGTCGTGTTGGATCGTGTCAGCCATGCGCTTGCGAAACGGGTGCGTGGGGAAGCGTCGCGCCGCGGTCTTCCGGTGTACTTTCTAAAACGGGGGGAGCAGCGTGATATCGGCTCTCAGCTGGGTTCGGCTTGCTTTGATCTGAAGCAATACCGAAAGTTGTCCGCACATGGATAATCTTGTGGAGCGTATCCCGCATATCGGGATTGTGGCAGGAACGGCGGAGGGGGCTGCACTGTGCTACCGGACCTTATGTCAGGAGGCGGAGAGTGTGATGGAGCAGCGATATGCCCATCCTGAGGTCACGCTCCATTCATTCTCGCTGCACCGGTATCTCGATGCGATTGATCAGGACGATTGGGACGCGGTGGCTGCGCTGATGATCCAGTCGGCGTCTAAATTGGTACAGGTCGGAGCCGACGTCATTATTTGCCCGAATAATACGTTGCATAAAGCCTTTCGGTCGATAGCGTCGACGATTCCCTGGATTCCTATTACGAGGCCAGTGGTGAGAGCGATAGAGGCCAGAGGGTGGCGACGAGTGGGAATTCTGGGCACACAGGCAGTGATGGAGGGATCGGTTTATTCGGAGCCGCTGGACCAGTCAAGCATCGGGAGCATTATTCCCGGGCCGGATGATCGCGATCGAATTCAGTACGTCATCCGACATGAATTGATCGCAGGAGTTCGCACGGTAAGATCAGCGCTCTTTGTCCAAAAGGTGATTGCGGAAATGGCGCTCAACGGCGCAGAAGCCGTGATCCTTGCTTGCACGGAGCTTCCATTGCTCATGGCGGGATATCAGTCAGCTGTTCCATTGCTGGATTCGACGCGTTTACTGGCACGGTCCGCGTTGCGTTATCGGGTGCCAGCGGAGCGATATTTCGACGGGAAGAACCTCATCCATCGTTGAGTCGTGACGACAGAGACGGTTTTATAGGTTTGGGAGTGCTTCAACGTCTAGCAAGGATAAGAATCTCATGAACGCCATCTTGAAACAGCCTAGCGTCCTTCCAGGATTCGGCCTGACGCTAGGATTTACGCTCTTTTATTTTAGCCTCATCGTATTGATTCCGCTCAGCGGGCTCTTTATCAAAACCAGTGCGTTGTCATGGGAGCAGTTTTGGACTGTCGTCACCGATCCTCGAGCGATCGCGTCTTACCGACTGACATTCGGCGCGTCGCTTGTTGGAGCCCTCATCAACGGAATTTTCGGGTCGATCATTGCGTGGGTGTTGGTTCGGTACCGTTTTCCGGGCCGTTCCGTTGTTGATGCCCTCGTGGACCTTCCATTTGCGCTACCGACCGCCGTGGCCGGCATTACACTCACCTCGATTTATGCATCGAACGGGTGGATCGGGCGTTATCTCGAACCATTAGGCATTCAGGTGGCCTTCACTCCCCTGGGTGTGCTGGTCGCGTTGACCTTCATCGGGTTGCCGTTCGTCGTCCGCACTGTGCAGCCGGTACTACAAGATTTGGATCGAGAGGTTGAAGAGGCGGCAACCACACTAGGGGCTAACCGGTGGCAAACATTTTGGGCGGTAGTCGTTCCTGAGCTGTGGCCGGCTCTCCTCACGGGCATGGCCATGGCCTTCGCCCGTGCCGTCGGGGAATATGGGTCGGTCATTTTCATCGCTGGCAATATGCCGCTGAAATCGGAGATCACCCCGCTCCTCATCATGACCAAATTGGAACAGTATGACTATGCCGGTGCCACTTCCCTGGGTGTGGTCATGTTGGTGGTCTCGTTTGCGCTGGCCTTGGCGATCAATCTGCTCCAATGGTGGAGCAGTGCTCGCCACATGAATCACTAGAAAGAGGAAGACATGAGCTTGCTCAGCAGCACGACGACCGCCGAGAAGAGCGTGCAATGGAAAGACTCGATCACGACGGAGAGTACGCTTGTCCGCCGCCTGTTGATCGGCGCGGCAGCCTTGCACCTCACCCTCTTCCTCCTTATTCCATTGGCAGCGATTTTTGCTGAAGCATTGAAGCATGGACTGGCCGGGTATCTCGGTTCCCTCGTGGATGAGGATGCGCTGGCGGCCATCCGTTTGACGCTTCTGGTGGCGGCCATCGCCGTGCCACTGAACGCCCTGTTCGGGGTGGTCGCGGCTTGGGCCATCGCCAAATTCGATTTCGTCGGCAAACACATTCTTATTTCTCTGATCGATATACCCTTGGCCGTCTCGCCTGTCATCTCCGGCCTGATTTATGTCCTCCTCTTTGGAGCACAAGGTTGGTTGGGGCCATGGTTGTTGGAGCATGACATCAAGATCATTTTTGCGTTGCCCGGGATCGTGCTGGCCACGATCTTTGTGACCGTGCCGTTTGTCGCGCGCGAGCTCATCCCCCTCATGCAAGCGCAAGGGCGAGAGGAAGAGGAAGCGGCTCTCACCCTGGGGGCTTCGGGCTGGCAGATGTTTACCCGTGTCACGTTGCCGAACATCAAGTGGAGCCTGCTCTACGGGGTCATCCTGTGCAATGCGCGCGCGATGGGCGAGTTCGGCGCGGTGTCGGTGGTCTCCGGTCATATCCGAGGGCTGACCAATACGATGCCGTTGCACGTGGAAATTCTGTACAACGAGTACAACGGCGTCTCGGCATTTGCGGTGGCGTCGCTGTTGACCTTGTTAGCCATTGTGACGCTGATCGCGAAAACCGTGATCGAACGAAAAACCGCCTCCCACGATCGTCGAACGGGCCGGCTGTAGCGACGAGCAGGAAGTCATTCAACCTGGAGAGTTCAATATGAGTATTCAAGTCGATCATGTCACCAAACGATTCGGGGCCTTTACGGTGCTGAACGACGTCAACCTTCATGTGGAGTCGGGAGAACTAATCGCGCTGCTTGGTCCCTCTGGTTGCGGCAAGACGACGTTGTTAAGAATTCTTGCCGGACTGGAAAGACCTGATCAGGGACGGATCGTTCTGCACGGGACGGAGGTGACTAATCAACGGATCACCGAACGTCAAGTGGGGTTTGTCTTTCAACATTATGCCCTGTTCCGGCACATGACCGTGGCGGACAATGTGGCATTTGGACTCACGGTCAAGCCTCGCGCTCAACGACCATCCGCATCGCGGATTCTGGAGAAAGTCCGTGAATTGCTCACACTGGTTCAACTGCAAGCCATGGCTGATCGATATCCGAGTCAACTGTCGGGAGGGCAACGACAACGTGTCGCCTTGGCTCGTGCATTGGCCGTGGAACCCAAGCTGTTGCTGCTGGATGAGCCGTTCGGAGCGTTGGATGCCAAGGTCAGGAAAGAACTCCGGCGGTGGTTACGTCGGCTCCATGACGAGCTGCACATCACGGGAATTCTTGTCACACATGATCAGGAAGAGGCGTTGGAAGTCGCTGATCGTGTCGTGGTCATGCATCAGGGCACTATCGAGCAGATCGGCACACCGGATGAGGTCTATGAAAATCCCGCGACGCCGTTTGTGTACCAATTCCTCGGCGATGTGAACGTATTCCACGGACGTGTGTCACATGGTCGCGTAGGGAATGCAGAGCATCATCTTGCTTCGTCGGAGGAGGAGAATCTCTCCGATGAACAGGAGGTGACGTTTGTGCGGCCTCATGATCTGGAACTGAGTCCAAGCCGGACCATGCCGGAACAGCTCGAGGCTATTGTGCAATTTGTCAACGGTGCGGGCGCACGAGTTCATGTGGAATTGGAGTCAAAGGAGTCTCCCGGACTGATTGCAGTAGAGCTGACGAAGGAGCGATATCGAGAGTTAAAGATCCAACAAGGCGATGTAGTCTTTATACACCCGAAGCAATTGCATGTATTCAAAGTGCCGAGTTCAGGTTAGAGAAATGATACCAATCACCCTGGAGGGAGGGAACAACCTTCCTGGCTCATCTAAATGGAGGTCTATATGAATTCAATGTCTCGGGTTATGGCAATTCTCGTGCTCGCGGTCGTTGGCCTCGCAGGGAGTGCACACGAAGGGCACTCGGCGGCAGGCGGCCATCCTCGGAGTGCGGCGGATCTCAAGGCCGTCCTGCGTGATCTGTGGTCAGGGCACAACTTTTGGCTTCGGAATATCGCGTTGGACAATACGACGAACAACCGTAAAGCGCTGGACTATGCCGAGAAGTCCGTGGCGACCAATGCCAGACAGATCGCAAAAGCGTTTGCGCCGTTTTACGGCGAAGCGGCGTCGGAGAAGCTCTTTGCCCTCCTGGTCAAGCATTCCGGTGCGATCAAAGCCTACTCGGAAGCCACAGTTGCCGGCAACAAGAGCCAGCAGGATGCGGCCAAGGCCGACTACGCTGCGAATACGGACGAGATCGCCACATTCTTCAGTGGGGTCAGTCGCTATCTCCCGAAGGATACGGTGCGAGGTTTGTTCACTGCGCATGGAGCTCATCAGTTTGAGCTGATCAAGGAGTTGCAAGAGGAGGATTACGCCCACGAGGCAGAAACGTGGCAGGAGATGGAAAAACACGGCCATGCGATTGCCGATGCGCTGACAGCGGCACTGGAGAGGCAGTTTCCGAATAAGTTTTCTGGTCATGTTCAATGACGAGGGGGTGGGTCTCATACATTGATCTAAGATGATGTTGTCTTTCTCAATCCGAAACAGTTGTAGGGGGCCAGGGATTCTGCCACGTAATCCTGACCTCACGACCGTACGAACACAGATACGTGTTTGAGTAGTGGTGTTGAGTCAGATACAAGATGTTGCCTTGACTCTACGGATGGTCGGGTCACGGATAAAAGGAATGCAATGGCACAAAAGCCTCGTTTCGTCCTGTTCGCACATAACGCCACGTATGACAAGCTGCATCAGGCCGCGACGCTCGGCCTCACGGCAGCCGCCATGGGCAAGGACGTGACCATCGTCCTGTTGTTCTGGACGATCAAGAAATTGGCAGAGGGAAGAATCGATGAACTCGACTTTCCACCGGAATATGCCGCCTCAGCCGATGAGGTGGCACGGTTGCTGAAAGACAAAAAGGTCCCGAAAATTTCAGAGATGTTGGAGGAAGCCAAGCTGGTAGGCACGTTCCAGGTGGTCGCGTGCAGCGCGGGGCTGGAATACATGGGGGTCGAGGAACATGCCGTCACTACACGCGTGGATGCCGTCATGGGGTTACCGGCCATACTGAAATTAACCGCTGGTGCAGAAACCACCTTATTTATTTGATTGAGCGTAACTCGTGGCAAAAGAGGGAAAGAGGCATGGTTATATCCGTTAACGGAAAATCTGAGGAGACTCAGACATCAGTTCTCCTGGATCTTCTACGTGTCAAACAGATTGAACCACAAATGGTCGCCGTGGAGCTGAACGATACTCTCGTCGACAGAGACCAGTTGGAGAGCACGATGCTCCAGGAAGGCGATCGGGTCGAATTCTTGTTCTATATGGGAGGAGGCCAGTGACCGTTCGCATACATCGTGATGTGACAGAGTTGGTCGGGAACACTCCGCTTGTCCAGCTGAATCGGCTTTCGCCGAAAGGGGGCGCGACCATCTATGCGAAGGTGGAGTACGCCAATCCTGGGGGGAGCGTGAAGGATCGAATTTGCCTCAATATGATCAATGAGGCGGAGCGAAGCGGACGTCTGACGCCGGGCGCCACAATCGTTGAGCCGACCAGCGGGAACACCGGCATCGGGTTAGCGCTCATCGCGGCCGTGCGGGGATACAAACTGATCCTTGTCATGCCGGAAACCATGAGTACTGAACGGGTTCACCTCTTGTCGTCCTACGGCGCGGAATTGGTGCGCACGCCGGGATGGGAAGGAATGTTGGGCTCGATTCGCGAGGCCGACCGGATCGCGAGCGACAATCCGTCGTATTTCAAGCCGGATCAATTCTCGAATCCGGCGAATCCAGACATGCATCGCAAGACAACGGCCATGGAAATTTGGCAGGCCATGGGCGGTAGATTCGACGCCTTTGTCGCCGGCGTCGGGACAGGTGGGACCATCACCGGCTGCGGAGAAGTCTTCAAAGTACTCAATGCAGACATCCAAATCGTGGCCGTGGAACCACAGAGTTCTCCGGTCCTCTCTGGCGGGAGCGCTGGTCCCCATAAGATTCAGGGGATCGGAGCTGGATTCGTCCCACAGGTCCTGAATCGTAAGATTCTCGATCGTGTGATCACCGTGACTGATACCGACGCCTATCAGACCGCCAAGCTTCTAGCGGCGCGAGAAGGCCTACTTGCGGGGATTTCGTCCGGTGCGAATGTGTGGGCTGCCCAGCAGGTTGCCCGTGAGCTCAGCCCTCCTCAAAATGTGGTGACTGTGCTCTGTGATACCGGAGAGCGCTATATCAGCATGGAAAAGTATTTCACCGAACAATGAAGAATGAGTGACTAGTATGGATTTCACGGACGAGCAAATCACGCGATATAGCCGGCATATTCTCTTGCCGGAGGTCGGCGGGAAGGGGCAACAGAAGATCTCCCGCTCACGGATTTTGATTGTCGGAGCCGGCGGGCTGGGATCTCCGGCGGCCTTATATCTGGCTGCTGCGGGTGTCGGAACGCTCGGCCTCATCGATCATGACGTTGTGGACTTGTCGAATCTCCAACGGCAAGTCATCCACCATACCCCGGACATCGGACGCCTAAAAGTGCTGTCCGCAAAGGAAAAGATTCAGGCACTCAATCCGGATGTGGCGGTCGTCATGCATGAGAAATCGCTCATGGCTGCGAACGCACTCGAGGTGATCCGCGGCTATGATGTGGTCATCGATGGAGTCGATAATTTCCCGGCCAAGTTTCTCATCAACGATGCCTGCTACTTCGCCGGGATACCCCTTGTGCACGGAGGTATTCTGCGATTCGAGGGGCGGGTCACCACGATTGTGCCAGGTCAATCTGCCTGCTACCGATGCGTGTTCCGACAGCCGCCTCCGTCCGGTCTCGTGGCCAGTTGCCAAGAAGCCGGCGTGTTGGGCGTGCTGGCAGGCATCATCGGGACGCTTCAGGCGAGCGAGGCGCTGAAGTTAATCCTTGGAATCGGTCGGCCCTTGACAAACCGGCTGTTGGATTTCGACGCGCGACACACAACATTCCGCGAGATCACGGTCCAGCGCAACCCTCGGTGCCCGCTTTGCGGAGAGGCTCCGACCATCACGGAGCTGATCGACCATGAACTGGAAGTCTGTCAGGTGCGGACGTCTGCACTCGCTCATCAGAAGACAGACTAAGACTGTCAGTGTGAATGATCACAGATAGCACATCCATTTAACCAGCGGGTGGATGCCCGCTCACAGCAGAAAGGATCATGCAATGAGTGCGAGCGACACGAGAACCAGCTTGAGCGCCCAAGCGGCGCGTAATCTAGCGACAGCCACCGTCACGGCCCCCCGGATGGTCCAAATTACTCCGCGCTGGCTTCATAAATTATTGCCATGGGTCGACGTTGACGGGGGAGTCTATCGGCTGAACCGAGTCGCAAAAGCTCCGAAAGGGCAACCGACCAGCGATTTTGGCGAAATAAAAGTGGACCTCTTAACGGTCGACAAAGATGAGCCCAAACTACCCACGACATACGTGGATTATGAAGTCCATCCGCGAGAATACCATTTAAGCACCATCCAGACCGTGGTCCATACGCATACGCGTGTCACCGACCTGTACAGCAATCGCATTGACCAACTGCGGGAGCAAGTGCGCTTGACGGTTGAAGCCGTGAAAGAGCGAGAGGAATGGGAAATCATTAACCATCCTGTATTCGGGCTCCTCAAAGAGGTGGTGCCGGAGCAACGCATTGAGACGAGAAAAGGCACTCCGACGCCGGATGACCTGGACGAGTTATTGACCCTCGTCTGGAAAAAACCGGCGTTCTTCTTGGCTCACCCGCACGCGATTGCGGCCTTCGGACGTGAAGCGACCAGGCGTGGCGTGCCTCCCCCCACGGTACACCTGTTCGGCTCTCCGTTCATCACATGGCGCGGTATCCCGCTGATCCCCAGCAATAAACTGGAGGTTGATAAGGCGGGCAAAACGACTATCCTCTTACTGCGCGTGGGCGAACCCCAGCAGGGCGTTGTCGGTCTGCAGAAGGCAGGAGTGGCGGGCGAACTCGAACCTGGTCTCTCGGTCCGTTACATGGGGACCAACGATCACGGCATCGCCTCGCATCTTGTGACCCGGTACTTTTCCGTGGCCATCTCGACAGAAGACGCCATCGCTCGTCTCGACAATGTGTCGACGAAATTCTATCACGAGTATCACTATCCGAAAGGCTGATTACCATGACCACCGCTCATCATCCCATCAATCACCACGATGATCCGTTCGACACGGCGTTGATCATGCGATTGGCCAATGAGGCGTACCGAGAATCCATCAGCACGGCTCAGCCGTCTGTACCGCTTAGGGGCTCGTCGTCTGCATTACCCGCCGTGCCGACGTCTTTTGCAGGTCTACCGGATGGTCTATCCAGCATGGCCGGAACGCCCTCGATACTCTACAACCCGTTCGGAGTCTTTCCGACGGAGAAGCCTGACCGTCCTGGTTTGGCGGGGGGATATCCCCTCGCCACGGCCGCACACCCGGCACCGGTGCAGAGTGCTCAGGCCGATCTTTCTCCCCAACCGGTTCGTTGGGGACACGAACTTGGCTCGGGCGAACATCAGCCGAATTCGACCGACGTCTATCCGTTCGGAGAACCTCGTTGCAACGGGAGCTTTAGGTCGCCAGACGCGTACACCGATACGACCGACTCCACGCCGGGGTTCTATTATTTGCGGGGAACCGATGCAGGCCTTGGTTCCGCATCCCCTGATCGTTCGGCGAGTGTTCCCCTGTCGAGATTAGAGATCGATGCGATCCGACGCGACTTTCCAGCGCTCCATCAACGAGTGCACGGGCACCCGCTCATCTGGTTCGACAATGCCGCGACCACGCAGAAGCCAAGGAGTGTGATCGAAGCCACTTCGAAATTTTATAGTCATGACAATTCCAACATTCACCGTGCCGCCCATGCCTTGGCGGCCCGTTCGAGCGAACTCTACGAAGGTGGGCGGGAAAAAGTCCGGCAGTTCATCGGGGCTGCCGACAGCAAGGAAATTGTTTTTGCCCGCGGCACGACAGAGGCCATCAATCTGGTCGCCCAGACGTATGGGCGTGCCCACATCGGTGCGGGGGATGAAATTCTTCTGACCACGATGGAACACCACGCGAACATTGTGCCTTGGCAACTCTTGGCACAACAGACGGGAGCCGTGATTCGTGTGGCCCCCATCAATGATGCCGGCGAATTGATCCTCGACGCCTTTGCGTCGTTGATCGGTCCTCGCACCAAGCTGGTTGCGCTGACACACGTGTCGAATGCCCTGGGCACGATCAATCCGATCGAAACAGTCGTCGGATTGGCCCGCGCCTACGGGGCTCGCGTATTGGTGGACGGTGCACAATCGATTCCCCATATGCCGATCAATGTACAGACCCTCGGCTGTGACTTCTTCGTCTTTTCCGGTCACAAGCTCTTTGGGCCGACCGGCATCGGGGTGCTGTATGGCAAATTGCCGTTGCTTGAGGAGATGCCGCCTTATCAGGGAGGCGGCAATATGATCCGCGATGTCACGTTCGAGCACACGACGTACCAGGGGAGTCCCCAAAAGTTCGAGGCAGGAACCCCGGATATTGCCGGTGTCATCGGTTTGGGCGCTGCTGTCGATTATCTCTCACATCTCGGCATGCCGGCCGTTGCCGGATATGAGCATGCGTTACTGGAGTATGCGACGCATGCGCTGTCGTCCGTCCGGGGACTTCAGTTGATCGGAACCGCTGCGACAAAAGCCAGCGTGCTGTCGTTTGTGATGGACGGGATCCCAAATGAGCGGGTGGGGCAGTATTTGGATCGACACGGCATTGCGGTACGGTCCGGCCATCATTGTGCGCAGCCGACCGTGCGCCGGTTTGGACATGAAGGGACCGTCCGTCCCTCGCTGGCTTTTTACAATACCTATGAGGAAATCGACCGATTGGTTGAGGCCTTGCACGACTTGCGAAGGACCTGAGCGATGGACGTCAACGTATCGCAGGGGAAAGAGCACGACACGGCGACGTGGAATCTTGATCAGATCGTCACAGAGCTGCGCACGTCGCGTGAACTGACGCACAACATCAGACTCCACGGACTCATTCGTGAATTGCCGTCGAGAAAAGCGCTGCTCGGTATCGTCGACGGGTTGTGCGGCGCGTTGTTTCCGACACATTATGGGCGGGCCGATCTGAACGAAACGAACGTCGACTACTTTGTCGGACACACTCTCAATCAGACCTTACCGCTCCTGCAAGAGCAAGTTCGCCGAGGATTGCGGTTCGGGCACAGCTCGGAAGAGCTGGCGGATCAGGCGATTGCCCGCCAAGCGGCGGAGCTGACCACCGCCTTTGCGCAACAGCTGCCTTCTATCCGGGGGCTGCTGTTCACCGATTTACATGCCGCGTACAAGGGTGATCCGGCGGCGACCAGTGCTTCGGAGATTCTACTCTGTTATCCAGGGATGACTGCCATCATCTACTACCGTCTTGCGCATGCGCTTCATAGACTGGGGACACCATTGATCGCTCGCTTAATTTCCGATATCGCGCATTCATCAACCGGCATTGATATTCATCCGGCCTCCGAAATCAACAGCCATTTTTTTATCGACCACGGAACAGGGGTTGTCATCGGTGAGACGGCTCTCATCGGGCAACGTGTCAGACTCTATCAAGCGGTCACGCTGGGCGCCAAGAAATTTGAGGAAGGCGAGGACGGAATCTTAATCAAAGGTGAACCACGCCATCCGATCGTGGAAGATGATGTGGTGATCTACGCGGGCGCGACGATTCTTGGTCGCATCACGATCGGGAAGGGATCGATCATCGGCGGGAACGTCTGGTTGACACAAAGTGTCCCGGCACGAAGCCATGTCGTCCAAGCACAAATGCGCACTTCAGCCACGATTCAGCCCAAGTCGATCGATGAGCGAGTGGGCCAGTGGAGCATTTAGCGGCTCGGTAAGCGTCGTATGTCAAACTCGCCTCCATCGAGTGCTCCGAGCCCGATCGTCCTGGCGCCCGACCCCCACGCGCTGGCGCTGTCCGTTCGCGCAAGTTGCCTGGTGTTTGAAGATCCGATATCCAAGGCTCTTCTTGCGCAGGCACAACGCGTCGCGATCAGCGAGGCGACGGTGCTCATCATCGGCGAGACCGGGACCGGCAAAGAGTTGATCGCCCGTCATATTCATGAATTGAGCACCCGGCATGCAGGTCCATTCGTGGCCTTCAATTGCGCCGCCATTAACGAATCGCTGATGGAAAGCGAATTGTTCGGCTATGAACGGGGTGCATTTACCGGGGCGGTCGGCGACAAGGCCGGATGGTTCGAGACGGCCAAGGGGGGCAGTTTGTTTTTGGATGAGATCGGAGATCTTCCCCTTCCTCTGCAGGCAAAGCTGTTGCGAGTGATTCAAGAGCGGGAAGTGGTGCGAGTTGGGTCGCGCCGCCCCATTCCAATCGATGCACGATTGATCGCTGCGACCAATGTGAAACTTGACGAGGCCGTTACCGCCGGACGGTTTCGAGGTGATCTTTATTACCGGTTGAAAGTGGCGACAATCGATCTGCCTCCACTGCGGGATCGCCCGGGTGATATCGCTCCGCTGGCGCAATATTTCCTGACCTTATATGGGCCCAGACTTGGCTATGAGCGAATCGAATTGGTTCCTGAAACAGTACGGACTCTCCTCGCGTATCCTTGGCCGGGCAACATTCGTGAACTTGAGAACACTATCCATCATGCGCTCCTCGTCTGCACCGGAACGAGCGTGCGCCCAGATGATCTGCGTCTTCCTATTCCTCGTCCGCAAGCATCACAGGGCACGGCGGCAGTCGCCATACGGCTGACACCTCTCGAAGCGGCCTTGGATCGGCTTTTTGAAAATGAAACGACGACCCCTGCGCTCTATCGTGTGATCGACGAGACAATTATTCGTAGAGCGTATGCATACTGCGAGCAGAACCAGGTTCGCACTGCTCGGTTACTCGGCGTCAGCCGAAATATCGTGCGCGACCGCCTGATCCGGTATGGTGTGATCAGGCTGGAACGCGGGGAACCATGATCGCTGACGAGTCGATCCTCCACCCGTAGGATCGCGTAGAGGGGGGGCGAGCGTGCGAGCGGCGCCTCGCTCAATTGTTTAAGAGAGGCGGGATCCGGCGATCGTGACCGGCTTCGTCAATAAGTGGAGAGTGAATCTGAGAATGTGACCGCCTCCGTATCCGCCTCGACACCAAAGAGTACCCTTCGATCAGTATTTCCCTGAGTGCCACGGTAGACTAGCTCATCGCAATCAAGGTCATAGTCCGCCACATCGTGGGCGGTCCAGCGCTGAGTGAAATAATGATAGTAAAAGGTGTAGAGGCCGTGGTCGTTCGGGTTGTGTTTCAACACATACTCCGGCATGCGTCGGATGTTCAGGTCCGGATGATAATGCTGTAACCAAAGATAATCTCCCAAGATGACCAGCTTCACCAGTGGTGCGTCGGAATAGAACTTCAGTTTGATTGATTTGCCAATCGCCCGCAGCCGTTTCAGCAGTTGGATGCTCTGCTGAACCTCCTGTTGAAAGGACTCTATCGTGTAGCCCGGATCGGCGATCGCGGAAATTCTGGATCGGGCTGCTGCGCTATATGGATTCATGAGCAAGACTTTGGCTCCTGTGCAGCGTTCCAGCACTGAAGCAAGGTCCCCTACCTGGTCGGTCAACGTTCCATATCCGCTCGAGCCGATGGCCATGACCGTCCTTCCTGTTCCTTGTTGTTCTTTCAGTCGCTGGATCAGTCGTCGTGCCTTCGGCTCATGGCTTGGATAATACGATACCAAGCCAGCAGCGGTTGCCGTGTGGGCCAGCGCTCTCTCGCCGACTGCGAGACGCAAAAGATTTGCAAAGATGATGATGAAGCTTGCCGTGATTGCTTCGATCATCAACAACGACGCCTTGTCATTCTCAACGCTTGCCCAGTAGTCAAGAAACTTGTGGGCGAGCGCTGGCAGCGAGAGAGCGATCCCAGCACTCAGGAGCAGCACCGTAAGGTGATATCCGATCTGGCCAAGGCTGTTCAGGATGGATCGTATGCGCGCAAATGTCTTAACGAACACGAATTCTGTTATCGTTGATTGGCTCATCAAAACTTTCTTAAAAGAGCTAATGATCGTCATGAACGACTTCTTCCCGTCATCACGCATTCCCTATGGGCTGTAGTACACCTTGTGGCCGGTACCACAGTCATGGAACCATCGGATGCTCAGCATGCCCACTGTTATAGCTGTGCCTGCGAGAAGTCCTTCTCGTTCGGCTTCTCCTCTATCACCGGTTCTATCGGAGGAGAGCTAGCTGATCATAAAGCAGCACGAATGACTCCACCCCTGTAGGTTGATCGATACATCAACCCACGTGAGCTTGTGCAGATACAGAGAGCAGGTAAATAGGGTTTGGCAATTGCCATCGAAGGAAATAGGGGATGGTCCGTATGTCGGTTCACATGGAACATGGGTTGAAACGAGAATGTCATTGTGCTGATAGTCTAGGAAGGCAGAAAGTATGCCAGTCGTATAAGGCCAGATTCGGAGTATTTAATTGCTCTCTTGTTGGTTATGCAGCAGAGGATGCGTGGGGACAGTTGAATTTTCAGCACGGTTACCATCATTCGCGTTGCCGCTCTTGGGGGCGTTGAATTGGGTTGGGTGCCTTCGACGCCTATCTGCTGATCATTCAACAGTGCGGATGCAGTTGCTTCTGAATACGTAGCAGAGCAGGCTCTGCTTATTACGAGCGCTGTTCATTTTTCAAGGATTACGTATTCTTTATTCCAGTTCCGCGACGGCATACTTTCTGCAGTGCTTGGGCTTCAATGTAGGGAGGAAAGATCATGCTGGACTATACGAAGCGCTGGATCGAGTTGAGACGTCGGGAGCAGCACATGAATGGAAATTGGAGCTGTCACTATGTCATTTTTGAGTTTGGAGCAAAAAAGTGGAGATGCAAGAAAGGGTGCGCCGACGGCATTTTTAGAACCCCTGAAGAGGCTGAAACCGCTGCGCTGACACAAGCACAACGGATCATTGATTCGCTGCAAACTGGTGCCTCGGCCTTATAGAACGTGAGGTTCAGTAACATGTCCATAAAGGTGACCGAGCTACCCGACCGCTTCTGCACTTGGTGTAAGGTACCCATGAGAAAGCGCCTGGTGGGCGACGAGTCCTATGTCCACTATATCTGTCCAAAGTGCCTGTTTCAGCACACATGCCGATGGACACTCACTCGTACAGAGTCTGCTGCGACAAGTTGACATAGCCGTCCGGTCATTGTGATCGGGTATCCGCAGTAGCGACAGCTCTTCGGTGTAGCGAGTGCTTCTGTCGAGGAACTCTATCCTCAATTTATCAGCGTAGAGAACAACAGCTTCGCATAGTGTTCGTGTCACACTCGCTGCGGTCGATAGGAGATAGAGAATGATGAGCACATGGTGGTGTTTCAGTGGGTTGATACCCGTGGCAATCGGCTTCGTCGCGTTTCTGTACCGGTTCTTTCCCCGGCGTTTGCCGACTCACTGCTCGTGTTTCATGACCAGGGCTGAGGATGGCACGCCGATCCAGTTTATAGTCACATCAACGAGGAAGATCGAGGGATCACTCTCGACATCCTTGCGTGAGCGACTGACCTCTTGGTTTCCGCCAGGACAGCGCACGTTTTCTGCTGGAAGAATTCGTAGGGATGAGGCTGCTCACGCTGTCGCAACAGACGTTGCTGAAGCGAGCAACCTATAAGGTGACTTCTCACGTTCAACCGGAAGTCATCAGGTCTTCGTGAGGTAGGTGTGACGATCGTGACGACCATTCACCTTGCCAGTCGCTTCAACAGAGCTTGTCCTTTTCGCGTCCCACTTCTCCTCAACCCGGCTTGGTGGTTCTTTTGTCTGGGGCGCCATCCCTAAAAGAGTCTCCAGTCAGGCGAACGGCGTGAACCACGAAGAGCTTGTGCTACTAGGGCCATAATACATGGACCGGCATGTGCCTCACGGAGCAGTCTCATTGCGGTGTCTTCTTGTCGTGATGAGCGCCGGAAGAAATGGACTCGCGTGAGTGAGCATCGCGTTGGGCCAGCAGGATGGTTCTACTTGGTTACCACTACCTCTGAATCGACCGCAGCTGAAGATGGAGGGGGTGACGGCCTATCACCGCTGGTTGATGAACAGGAGCTCCACACGCCGTATCCCAACACGGCAAGGAATAGGCCTGCGCAAAATCCTCGCCAGAATCCTCTGAGAATCTCATCCCAATCCCTGCCACGCTCCATTGTTCATACTCCAGCGATGGATAGTTCCGAGGGCGCAACTGGTCTGTTCGCTCGGCTATTTCCGTTTTCTCACGAACGCCCGATAGGCCGGCTTGTCGTTGATGGTGTCATGTTCAATGGCTACAAGTTCATGCCCGGTTGTTTCACACCAGGCAGGCATATCCTTCTTGATACCCTCGTCGCTTGAAAGGACTTCAAGGACTTCTCCAACCGTCAACTCTCTAATTTTCTTTGACGTGTTGATGATCGGTATCGGGCAGAACAGCCCCAGTGTGTCAAGTGTGACATCCGCTTTTGGCATCAGATTCTCCTCTGTCGCGTCCAGTCATTGTGAATGGCAATCTGGCTTCCTGCAGATCAGAACTTCGTACCTGCAAGGCCAGATTTATCCAATTAAATCAGATAAACAAATTGACCTTCCCCTGCCTGGCTTCGGCCAAATAGGTGCTCACTCCGGCTAACTTATCGACTCCGTCGATGAGGGTCTCTTTTGAAATTCCCATCATCCCCATTGTGGTTGTACAGGCGATCAGCTGCACGCCGAGATCCTGGGCAGTGCGAAGTAGTTCGGGAACCCCGGGCATCCGGTTTTGTTTCATCACGGTATGGATCATCGAGGTGCCAAGTCCTCCGAAATGAAACCGAGAAAGTGGCAACTGTTCTGCTCCGCCTTTGTTCAACAGGCCGAACATGCGGCGGAGCCAGTCCCGAGCGGAACTCCCTGTGCCTTTCCGACGGATCGCGTTCAAGCCCCAGAAGGTAAAAAAGATCGTGACTTGCATGCCCATCGCGGCTGCTCCGGTAGCGATAATGAATGCAGCCATTGCGCGGTCAAGTTCGCCGCTGAGCAGCACGATAGTTACCTTCTCCGGCTTGGTTTCACGAAGCCCAGCCAGCGTTTTAGACGGAGTCACTGCGACTGGCATGATGACACTCCCGTCGATGGGAGGTCGCCGTGCATTGAGTACGACATGTGCCATGCTCGGATCAGGCTGACTCGTATCATCGTCGTGGAGCCTCCTGGTTATGCGGGCACTTTTCTCTGCAGAAAGGAATAAGCATCACCAAGCAGTATCGATGCCAGTATGATTGGAATCGATTTCTGCTCCTTACGCGTTCCTGCGAACTGTGAATTGCTGGAAATCTGGCAGTCTGTGCTGAGGCACTGTTGTTAAATCAGCAGCTGAGCACCTGACATATGAGGCATTGGCGATGCACCCATCTTCCCGTGCGTGCAGCAAGCAGGTACCTCTCAATGGGTCTCGCGGAGCCCAGGAGGGCTCCAAGGCCCCGCGAGAATGGCGGGTGGTGGGCATGGCACCCGCACAAGTTTTAAGCTAGAGCAACATGACCATAGAACAAGTCATTTATGTGAGTGGCTGATCCTGGACGCTCGACACAAGCCCGGCTGTTTGTGCAGAGCTAAAGAGCCCATTGTCCGACACTCGGGTATCACCATACATGACTCTCGGCTGTGTCCTCTGTTCTGCTACATCTGTTCGGTTGTGGTTTTCTGAATAGGCGGTGATATTCCACAACAAGATGCTTGCTGTGATGATTCCAAGGATAATAAGGATCTCCATACGTTCTCCTTCTGGTGGACGAAACATGTTCAGAGGGTGCAGGGTAGTGCTGACAACGGCGTTGCCAGCACTTACCGTATTTGTCACGACAGCGCTCTGCGGTGAACTCCGAGCGAAATAGAGCTCTCGCCCGGCTCACTGGAGTTGACGCCTTCTGCCTCCCAATGCTCATTCGATTCCGTCCTGCCACAAAGGCACGATAGATGACCGTGAAATCTGCCTGCATCGCGTGCAGGCTCACCTGTCACCGTACGCGTTCATCTTACATCCGTGGAATTATTGACTGCCCATTTACTGGGGTAACTGGATCCAAAGTTGTGAATATGCCGGCTATCCAAAACATGTATGTCGTTGTCCTCCGGAATGCAGGCATTGCATCATATGGCCAGTGAAAACTCCAAACCATCTGATGAGTTCATCGAACCCTCCGTTGGAGTCTCGTGCAGAGTGTGCCGCGATCTGGCGATTGTCGGCAGACCATGTGCCGCAATTTCCTGATAAACTTGAAGAACCTCGGTAAGCACACTCATGCCTTGCTCATTTACGCTGTGATGGAGATGGAACTGCAGCGCCCCTCGTGGGTCAATTACAAATGTCCGGCCTTTTCCTGGGGCCTTTTCCGCTCGTCCGCCATAGAGCCTCTGCAATCGATGTAGTGGATCACACGCCACGGTGTAGTGCGTCTGTTTCTGGATTAATGGCTTGCTCCAATCCAGAATCGTAGGCTCCGTCGGAACAAGGAGCAAGGCAGTATCGCGGTGGGCAAGTTCTTGTCCCTGTTGATTCCAAAGTTGAACTTCGAAGTGTTCTACAGCTGCTATGAAGCTAAAAGTACAAGCCACCGACCCAGAAACGTATCAGGATGAATGTAAGATACTTCATCGGCAACAATGACCGGAATCCGAAACGTCCATGCCTTCTGGCCAATGCGACGCACAATGGTTCTGCTCTTGAAAGTTGTCATGTTAGTTCTTTCTCATTCTACAAACGGGCCTAGGATGGTGTTGTCTGGTGCCGTGATTCCGGTATGGCCCGGACCAGATACTCTCGATTGCGAGGTGGTCCGATTGCAATTCTTCCTGATCGACTGAGGCGATCGATTGCAAATAGGAGTTGCGCACTTCCAATGTGGGTGAGATCGCTCTCGAGCTGATCGAGCGTCCGAGCCCCTTGCCGCTCCAAAATTTGCAGAACGTCCGCTTCAACTCTGAAGCTTTCTCGTTCGACGCTGTGATCGACAGTGGTTTGTGATCTCATGATTCACCTCCATCAAGATGCATGGTTGAATTGCCACTGTATGAGAATGACCATTCTCCTCTGAGAAAGAGAAACGGCCGGAGAAGTCTTCAAGCTGTGCTAGTCGATGAACCTGGGAGTGCACACAACACACATCCAGTAAATCTAACGGCATCTCCGTCACGGTTGTCTAGGCGAATCTCTATGTGCAAGGTTTCCCCTATCTGGTTGACGATTCTTTTGTGAGTCCATAGTGCAGATATTATGCCGTCGAATTCCTGAAGAAAGTGCGATTGAGTTCGACCTGCACTGCTGTCAGTACAACAGAAACTGTTGGGAGATTGTTGATTCAGAAGCAGCTGCCCATGTTTATACATCCAGGCATCGGCAGGTCTTTAGAATCTTAACGTCGCAATGCCGTTTACGCATGGGCTTGATGATATCCCAGATAGGCGATCCTGCCTGTATTTGTTTCACGATCTATCTTGCAAATCGGTGGTTTGATCTCCAGTAAAACTGTCGTTGCCAGGCTGTGAGCCTGGTTCGGTTCGGCATAGTTATTGATCTCTGGGGTTCGCGCTAAGAAACGAAATACCGGAAACTATGCTTGCTTGGCGACCTCCGGCCATCTCTCCGAGTAAGAGATCACCTGTCGATGTGTGCCATGGAGCCAGCGTCGTATGTGCCTACCGATCTGGGTCGGGACCATCCGATCTTGGAATGCTTGGCCAGAAGTATTGAAGCCCGCTGATCATTGCGAGCACTCCCACGGTTGGTAGCCAGATCCATCTCATTTCACTGGCAAGGATTTGGAAGGCGTTTCCATTGAAGAAGTCGGCGATACCAATGGGAGAAACGGCGACCGGTCGAAATGAAAAGAAATATCGAGTGGGATCAAATGGAGAGAAGAAGGCGATGCCAAGCCCTCCGTCTGTCATCGCGTCGAGCACCCCATGGGATGCTGTGCAGAGAAAGAGATACAGCCCGATTCCTATTTTTGTCGCCGATGATTCCTGCCGATAGCCAAGAGCTACAAGCATGGCGCTGAGCAGTCCGGCGAAGAAGAGGGAATGGGTCATGCCGCGGTGGCCCCAGAGGTCCCCGTACTGAATGCCGAAGGCAAATCCGATCACATCGACATCCGGCACAATGGAACAGACTGCACCGGTCAGGAGGACCTGCCACCTCATCGCACGATGTGCTGTGATCTTACCGAGTGTGAGTGCCACGAATGCATGGGAGAATGCCGAGGCCATGAAGCTCTCTACTGCTGACGGAATGAATATCAGCGGCCGTCCTGAAAACCCATCTGTCGCCATGCCTCGTAGACAATGACCGCAACCGCGTTCGAGAGATTGAGACTGCGACTCTCCGGGCGCATCGGGAGACGAATGCGTCGTTCTGCTGAGAAGGCTTCCAGTAAGTCGGTTGGGAGTCCACGGGTTTCTGGACCGAACAGAAATGCGTCATCCGGTGCATAAGTGATGCGATCGTAGCGCTGAGTATTCCGCGTGGAGACCGCAAACAGACGGCGATTGTTGAACCGTTGGGCACACTCGGCCCAATGCTCATAGACGCTGAGTGTGGCAAACTCATGATAGTCCAACCCGGCCCGTAGTAACTGTTTATCTTCGAGGGAGAATCCCAAGGGTTTCACCAGGTGCAGTCGCACGCCACTGTTGGCGCAGAGGCGGATGATATTGCCGGTGTTCGGGGGGATTTCTGGTTGATAGAGAATGACGTCGAACATCTGAGGGGGAGTGTAGCACGGCCGCTGTCTCCAGTACGACGATTCCGCTATGGGCCGCCATGGCACAGCTTAGGTTCAGGGGTTGGGAGAATTGTATCCCTGAGGATTGAGGCTCTGCCATTTCCACGCATCGGCGCACATGTCGGCGAGGCTTCGGTTCGCTTGCCAGCCGAGTAGGGCAGCTGCTTTGCCAGGATCGGCGTAACAAGCTGCGACGTCGCCTGGTCGACGAGGCGCGATCTTGTATGTCACCGGTTGGCCGCTGGCTTGTTGGAATGCCCGCACAATCTCCAGTACGCTGTACCCGGTCCCGGTTCCGAGATTGACCGTGAGGCATTCCGTCTGGTGCGTTGCACGCTCAAGCGCTTCCAGTGTCTTAAGGTGGCCGATGGCGAGGTCCACGACGTGGATGTAGTCACGTACGCCGGTCCCGTCCGGCGTGGGATAGTCCTCACCGAACACGTTGAGGTGCGGACGGCGGCCGACCGCCACTTGTGCCACGAACGGCATCAAGTTATTCGGCGTGCCCTGCGGATCTTCTCCGATCAATCCACTCTCGTGCGCGCCGACCGGATTGAAGTATCGGAGTATCCCGATACGCCATGAGGTGTCGCTGCGCTGCACATCACGGAGGATGTGCTCAACCGTGAGTTTCGTTTGCCCGTAGGGATTGGTTGCCAAAAGCGGATGGTCTTCTGTCAACGGCAGCCGTTGCGGGTCGCCGTACACCGTAGCGGAGGAGCTGAACACCAGTGTCTTGACTCCACAGAGGCCCATCGCTTCCAACAGACGCAGAGACCCGACGACATTATTGTCGTAGTAGGCTAGTGGTTGTTGCACGGATTCGCCGACGGCTTTGAGTCCCGCAAAATGAATCACCGCTTGTGCGCCACTTTCCCGCAGCGCTGTCACCAGCGCTTCACGGTCTCGGATGTCGCCACGGATGATGCGGAGCTGTTTTCCTGTGATCCGTTGGATACGTTCGAGTGATTCAGGATGGCTGTTGCAACAATTATCAAAGACGGTCACGTCATGTCCTGCCTGAAGTAGCTCCACGCAGGTGTGAGAACCTATATACCCGGCACCGCCTGTCACTAAAATCACGGCGTACCTCCAGTAGAATTATTGTCAGGGATTCGACTTGGGCTAGACTAACGAGATCATGAATGGTGGTCAAGGAATGGATTGAATCGACGGTGCGACTTATGAAGGGTGGTATGATGGAAGCCTCGTCGGATATATTTACTCTGCTTCTTGGTATAGTGTGTTCCACAAGCAGAGGAGTGTACAACGAAACAATGACCGTAGTATCTGCTAAGCGAGACTTTAGGGGGCGACAGCAACCCTTTGCTGAAGTGGTCCGGGTGGTGCGCCTGCTGGCACTTGTTGTGGTAGCTGCTCCCTGCGCTCTCGCAGATGATGGGCGGAGGGCTTCGGTTGAACAGGTAGTTGAACAGGCCAAATCGGCCTGGGATAGTGGGGCAGTGACCTCGGCGCTTGAATTGCTCGAACAAGGGGCACATGCCCATCCACAAACGCCTGTTCTTCATAAGTTGCGCGGGGATATTCTTTCGACGTTTCGCGATCCAAAGGAAGCCGTTCACGCCTACGATCAAGCTCTTGCTGTAGAGCCTGCTGCGCTGGACGTTCGTTTGGCGAAATGGGCGGTGCTCGTTCGGTGGGGACAAGACGCGGAGGCCATTGCAGAACTTCGCACCATCGTGCAGCTTGATGCCAAGAATCCACTGGCTCACTGGCGGTTGGCGCAGGAGCTTCGGAAGCTCGATCGCTTGGAGGAATCGTTGGAGTCGTATAAGCGGGCGGTGGAACTAAAGCCGGAGTTCCTCGGCTGGCGACTCGCTTTGGCTCGTGCCCGTTTCGATGTGCTGGATTATCAAGCCGCCGATGCGGAGCTTCAGTATGTGCTGCAGCATGTTCCGTCCGGCTCTCCGCTTGAGCTCCCGGCCAAGAACCAACTTGCGCAACTCTATGAGTCGATGGACCGAGGACGGCGGTTCACGCCGGTTCTGACGCCGACTGCTACCGCCACACAGTTGAAAGAATGGGCCGCCCTTCGTTCGGAAGCCTGGAAGCTGTTTGAGGTAGGTCGCTTTCAAGAGGCTGAGCCAGTCTATCGCAAATTGTTGGTGCTCAACCCCAGTGATCCCATCGCCACCCATCAATTGGGACTGACCCTCATGCAATTGGACCGGTGCGAGGAAGCGCTCGCGGTGTTCGGCAATATCTCAAACCTTAATCCGAACGAAGAAGATTTTGCAGATACGACCTTTCGGATGGGACAGTGTTATGTGAAATTAGAGCGGTGGGACGAAGCTTTCATCCACTTTCAATTGTTGTATGACGCAGCCGTTGAGTTTGAACAAGCCAACAAGGATGTTCCTCTCCCAGCTGGTACGCGTGTGCTCGCCAAAGAAAAGATTGCCCGTTGGCTGGAAAAGGTACGGCCCCATGTCCCTGAGCTGGCAAAACTCAGGGAGGAGGAGGCGAAATCGGAGATGGAGTTAGGCAACAGGACTCCTGAATTGCCAGAAGCTGCGCTGTATGCAAAGGCTGTTGAAACGCTGAAGGCACAGAAGACGTTGGAAACCGGGGTAGCGATTGCCGGTCGCGATGCGGATTTCAGCTGGTTTCGATTTGTGATTCCGGCGACTAAGGTGGTGCGGGATGACTTTCCGACTGGGGCTCACGAGTTCATTCCTCTGAATCCAGGCGACACATTTCCCACTACGCAACCGGAAATCTATTTGGTGTTCAGGCTGGTCTCTGATTCATTCGACGCGGTGCCACTGACTGCGCGATGCTCGATCGAAACTCGCGATATGGCCGAAGACCCACAGACTCTGGTCCAGGATCGCGTCATGACCACCACGAACGATCGCTCCGGCTATTTTCTCCTTACTCCTCCTAGAACCGGCTGGTCCCCAGGGCTCTATCGCTGCGGCCTCTTTGCGGGGGAGCAGACTTCGGCGTATTCGTATGTGGACGAAGTGCGGTTCAGGATCGTCGAAGCTCGCTGACTATCGAATCGATAGTTTTATCCCACGAAGCTACTTCCCTGGTCCAAAGAGCTGAGCCACGAGCTGATCGCGACTGATGTCAAAATGGGTTGCGATATCAGTAAGAATTGCCGAAAGAGTTCCGATACGGAGCGGTGAATGTTGTGGGATTGTGATGTGGTGCTCGCCATGTTGAAGCGTCGTGAGGCGAAGATGGCTACCGGCCTGACGAGTAATGGAATAGCCGAGATGGTGATGAAGTGCTTGGGCGAGATCATTCCCCGATAGATCGCGGGGAAGCCTCATACGGCGATGACTTCTTCGCGAACATGGTGGAGACGAACAACTTTTGGGCCCTTTCCTTCCTCAAAATGACAGCGGACTGCATCTCTGACCTTCTCAGGCAATTCCGCCAGGGTATCCGCTTCAGTAAAGATAGATTGGCCTAGTGCGCGGGCGGTAAATCCACCATCAGGTGCTTCTTCGACAAGGAAGATCAATTCGCTCATTATTAAGCCTCATAAAGTACGGCTTGGTCATCGTAGCGTGGTGCCGTCATGTTGTCCAGCCCTGCGGGATTCTTATGACCCTCCTTTGAATAACCAAATTCCTCTTCAGCCGCTACGTTGAGTATGTCGACAGCCCAGCCTAAGTGGACAAATGTCTCAAGAACAGTAGCCCCAATTGATCTCTCTTTCTACTCAGAGGTAGACTGAGGGTGTGACTCCTCCCAAAATCCCTGCAGCAAGAAATTGGCAGCTGAGTGGCATGATTGCACGATCCGTTGGCATCATTGCCATTGCCCTGGGATTCGTCATTGGTATGTACGGTCTTGATCATCCTGACTCACCGTGGCTTCAGACTGCCCTGGGCTTACTTGTGACTGGGATGATGGCCCAAGGCTATGCGCTCTACTGTTCGATCAAACGGATGCAGCAACGAAACTCCTGATCAGGGTGTCTTCAGCTCCCATGACCAACCCAGACATCATCAGCCGTTATTGACCAGTTCGTCACTGATGTTGAAAAAATAAGACTCTTCGTACATTTTACCACTTAGGGTTACGCACTGAATCTACTGTCGCCGATTGTAATGTTCCCTCCGTGGCAGTTTAAGAGTAGCTGTGCTGAGCTCTTCAATGGTGGCCTCACCACGAAGGATGCGATTGAGCATTTCATTGCATGGTTCATCAAAGCGGTCGTTATTGATTGGGCTCTCATGAGCAGCAATTATGAAATTGTAGGGAGTAAGAAATCTCTCTCGAAGCTGTGCCTCACCGTTCAGCGTAACAACACAGCCATCAATCACTGCGGCTCCATCATCATATTCAGCTCTTGTTACTGGTCGCCCACGAAACAGCGCGAACTCCTCTTTCGCATAACCTCTGAGTGCGATCTGATCCGGGAGGGAGGAGATATCATTGAGCCCTGATGGTTGCGATGGTTTAGCTTTGACGTACAAAAACTCTTGATAGTAAGAACCTGCATTTACCGCAGCCAGCTCGTCGATTATAAGCTCTTGATGGTCAAGCAAGATTGTATTGTTTGACAAGATGGAGAAGTCTTGAATGTACATATTACCTGAGCGCCACCACCAAATAGGATGGTGGCCACCGAACGCGATGGGTTTAGTAAAGAAAAGCGCAAGGCGTTCAATCGCTTTAATTGGGTCGCGAAACCACTGAGTACCACGAACACCGGGGAATGCTTTGGCAAAGCGCTCGCTGAAAAACTGTGTTGAGGTTTCATGCTTCATTACGGGCAAACCATCTTCTTGATTAGAAGGGCGGATGGAGACTCGGCTGGGGGCAGGATTCGCGGTGGTATCGGCGTCGGTTGATCCAAGCGGTGTTGAGATCGTAGCCTGCTTTCCGGTGTTGGTTGATGACTGAATTGCTTGGACAATGTGCTTTGCCAACTGAGGAATGCCATGCTCGGTGGAGATGGCCACTTTGTCTGCTAGGGTGACGGAATATTTGCGTATGTCACTGTGGGTCACCTTGTGCAAAATGGGCAGAATGACCTTCCCTTCACTGATCTCTCTCTGCGCTAGCCCATCGAGTTCTTTCTGTGGCCATTCCTTGGTGAAGAAGGCTTGGCTAAAAATAACCACTCCGAAACGGGAGTTGCTTAAGCCTTCATCAATCTTTCGGCGAAGGCTATCTCCAATTGTTAGTACAGAGCGATCAAGCCAAATATGTAGGCCGTGCTTCTGCAATTCTTTTTCGAGTGGATCGACGACTGCGCTTTTATCCTCACTCGCATGACAAACGAAGACGTCCCACTGTTTTCCTTCCTTTTGTGCATCAGTGCCCGCCATTGAAGAAGGCGGCCTTAACACGTATGTCTGATCGCCCACAGCCCAGCCGTCGTGTGTCACGAGGAGATGGGTCATATCATGGAACCTGATTAACCCCTTTCTCTTCAGTTCCTCAACATGAAACATAGCTTCTTGAGGATTTTTCGCAGTTGCCAAGGGGTAGTCCCACTCTGGAGAGAACTCTACCGGAGCGCCCACGTGACTTGTCCGTCCGATGAGCATCTGCAGTAACTCAGTAGCTCGATCTTTGGGGGAAATGTTCTGCATAGCTTGACCCAGTGCCTGAATATTCGATGAGACCAGCATCTCTGTGTGCTTGCCAAGTTCATGCTTTTGACGAGTATAGGCAGATAGCCAAGGTCTCAAAGCAATGGGAATATCGCGAGAGGAGTAAAGAGTGCCTGATATGGAAAACTTCCCACATCGTCGACATTCCATCTCATATGCGTCTTTGTCAGCCTGGGGAGTAGCTGAAATCGGTTCTGCGTCACATAAGGGACAGGGGGAGGGCTTTCCTTTGTTCATGCTCATCGGCTAGTCGAAATGCATTCCGAAGCATTCTACGTCTTGACGATCTACATGTTCCACCGACGGCTACGAGAGAGGATAAGGCTTGGTGAAAAGGTGTTGAAAGAATCTGATAGCAGGTAGCTCAGGGTTTCTTCGCCACCACTTTCCCGTTTTCCCACACGTAGATCGGCGTTCCATACATCCTGGCGGTTTTTCGAGCTGTCTTAGCAGCTCGGCGGAGTGCGCGCCCGACGCCTTGCACAAACCTGGTGTTCTCCGTCTCTCGATTTCTCTTCATCTGGCTCTCTCCAGCATTTCCCGACAATGATATGCAGGGAGGGTGTCAGGCCAGTTGGTCGTCCACTCTATCAATCAACCTGCCACAGGTTGCTGATAATCCACTTCAATGGTAAAGCCCAGATCTTCGATCATGCCCCAGACTTCAGGAGCTGGTGCGCCTGGTGTTGTCAGATAGCCGTTCACGAAGACGGAGTCGGCCGGATAGAGGGCCAATGGTTGGAGAGATCGAAGGTTATGTTCGCGGCCTCCGGCGATGCGAATTTCCGTCCTGGGATGGAGAAACCGGAAGAGGCAGAGCACTTTCAGACACCGTTGAGGCGTGAGGTTGTCGGCCTGTTCGAATGGGGTACCGGAGACTGGGGTGAGCATGTTCAGGGGAATGGAATCTGGCTTGACGTCTTGCAGGGCCGTGGCCAGTTCGATCAGGTCTTCGTCACTCTCACCCATGCCGACGATGCCGCCTGAGCAGATTTCCAATCCCGCTGCGCGTGCATTCTTGATCGTTGCCATTCGATCTTGAAAGGTATGGGTGGTGCAGATCGATGCGTGAAAGGCTTCGCTGGTATTCAGGTTGTGATTCACTCGGTCGACACCGGCGGCTTTGAGGCGCTTGGCCTGGGATTCGCTCATCAAGCCAAGGGAACAGCAGATTTGAATCGGAACCTCCTGCTTGATGGAACGAACCGCTCCGGCGATTTCGTCGATCTCCCGATCCAATGGGCTCCGTCCGCTGATGACGATGCAGTAGCGCTGGGCTTTCGACGCGGCGGCTTGTCGGGCGCCTTCCATCATCTGCTTCTGCGGAAGCAGATTGTACCGATCAATCGGCGCCGTTGAAATGGATGACTGTGAACAGTAGTGGCAATCTTCCTGGCAGGCTCCGCTCTTGGCGTTCTGCAGCATCTGGAGGCGCACGGTTCGGCCGAAGTACTTTGATCGAACCTGAAAGGCTGCATGCAGCAAGGCCAGCAGGTCGTCGTTTGTGGTATTCAACACGGAGTGACATTCTTCTTTGGTCAGAGATTCGTCATGGAGCGCTTTGTCCGCCAACGTCATGTAGGTCATAGGTTCCTCAATAAATGATACGACAGATGATCTGTTGAGATTACAGTCTGTTCACTGACAGGGGCAAGGAATTGCAGCCTTGTCCGTTCAAGTATGCAGCAGGTGCCGGCGGGAAAGCTACACGGTTTCAAATGGAGAAGCAATGCCTTGGTAGGGCACAGACGGGCTTGGGGACGGGTCCCTCTCTGGGTTGGTGGAGACCTGACTGGTCTCGATCCAGGGGAGGGCCGTGAGCGTATTCCACTTGGCACAGCGGCGGCACCGGCCTGTCCAGTCGACGGATTCTTGTTGGCATTGGGTACAGATATACGGTACCACCACACGCTTTTTGAAACTCAGCGCTTTCTTGAGCGAGGTAATCGCTTCTTCGAACTGCTGTTTCCGTAAGTACAGATTGGCCATGATCTTGTGGTAGTCCAACAGATGATCTTGCGGACCTTCGATCGTTGAAAGGAGGTCAAACGCTTCATCCACCATTTCGAGTCGGTAATAGAGTTTGCCTAGGTAGAACTGGAGCACGGGATTCTGCGGGTCTTGCTGTAGCGCGTCCTGATAGATCCGGATGATTTCGCTGGGTTCGCCTTGATCCAGGAACAGCTCCTCCAGCCGATGGAGAATGATGACACTCCTGGTGCGGGTGTAGACCTTTTTCAGAATCTCGACGGCGTCTTTTGTTTTTCCCTCATGAATCAGAATTTCCCCGATGCCGATATAGGCAGGGAGGAAAGCACGGTCTTTCTTAATGGCGCCGCGGAAGTATCGTCTGGCTTTATCAGGATGGCCGCGTTCGAGCAGCTGGCGTCCCACTTCATACATACACCCCAGGAGCAATGCGGCCTCAGCCTGTTTTTCCGGGGTGGGGAGGTTGGCTTTGAGCAGACGGTGCTGGATTTCCAGCGCCTCATTCCAGCGCTCCAGGCGGATGTTGAGGTCTCGTTTTCGGATCAAGGCCGTGAGGTTATCAGGTTCGATCTTGAGGATTTGCTGAAGGGTCTGCAGGGCTTCTTCATACCGCTTGGCTCCTTCAAGATCCTTCCCCAACTCCAGTAATACTTCGATGTTCCGATCGTCCACCCGTTGCGCATGTTGGTGGAGTCGGATGGCCTCGGAAAAGTTCTGTTCCGAACGATAGATGTTTCCCAGCCAGAGCAGTGAATCGACTCTGGTCGGATCAATTGCAAGAGCTTTTTCCAACAGGGTAATGGCTTCCGAGGTACGTTTCGACATAAACGCATGGGTGCCGTCTCGGTGAAGCGTATCGACCTTTTCTTTGCGGCGTACGAGACGTTGACTGCGCCAATTGAGGATGAGGTGGGCGGTCTGTTGCAAACCGACGACGAATGTTGCGAGGACGGCTCCGCCGGCCATTGAGATGAGTATCAATGTGACAGGGCTGAGATCGAACGCCACCCCGGGACTGGTATGGATGATGACCGTCCCCGGGTTGAGCTCGCGGAAGTAGCTATATACAAACACGCCGGCACTGATGAGAAAAATGGTGATCAGCAGTTTAAACATCGCTTAAACCATCTTCTACGAACGTGCTTTCCTGGTCAGCCGCTCCTTTGTCTCTGGAGTCGGTGCCGAGGCCTTGTCTGAAATAGGAATGTGCCGTGCGTCACTCCACAGACGCTCGAGCGCGTAATGCGATCGGGCATCCTGTCGAAACACATGGGCTACGACATCGCCAAAATCGATAAGAACCCACTGCCCTGAAGTTGTCCCTTCAAGACTCAGTGGCCGTTGGTTCAGACGAGACAGCGCGTCGACGATCGAATCAGCAACTGCGCGCGTCTGCCGATCGGATTCGGCAGAACCCAGGACCAGATAGTCAGCGATTGAAGTCAGCGGGGCGACATGGAGGACTTGAACATCAAGGGCCTTCTTGTCGAGCATCGCGTTGGCGACGGCGAGGGCTGTGGCCTTAGATGTGCGTGCGATTACGGTCCTCCTGATAAAGGCTATGCTGAAGTATATAAGATTCCACCGGGGGGGGCAACATATTTGCCAGCGGGAGGCCGCATTGTACCCTTCGCCTGATCTCCGAAGCCGAGATGAGACAGGGGGAAAGAGGTAAACAGGTGAGACCGGGTGAATCAGGGACAACGATCTCCACCTGGTCCAAGGTACCAGAATCCAGTTGCCGAAGGGCTTGTGCATCCGGGTTGGATAGTAGGGGCATCTTGCTGAGGGATTGGAATGACTGTCCTGGGCGGGTGACGACCACAAAATGGCAGAGCCGCAGAAGTTGTTCGGGGGCTCTCCAGGTGGAGAACTCGAGAAAGGCATCTAAGCCAATGATAAAGAACAGGTTCCATGATAGACCATATTGGGATTGGACTTCACGGATGGTATCGATCGAGTACGACTTCCCAACCCGATTGATCTCAATTGCCGATACCTCGAAAAATGGGGTTTCAGCGATGGCAAGTTCGACCATTTTGAGGCGAGTCCCTGCGGGGGCTAGTGATCCGCTCTGCTTGTGGGGTGGGTCACCGGTTGGAATAAAGAGAACTCGAGAGAGTTGCAAGCGTTCAAACACCTGATGGGCGATAGTAAGGTGGCCGTTGTGAATAGGGTTAAAGCTGCCACCGAGAAGGCCGAGGCGTTGCGGACTGGAGGACTGAGTCTCGAGGGAAGAGTGCTGAGGATTTGAAACGTTCATAACTCAGGATCGCGGCCTCAGCACTAAAGAATCACGAGATTGTCGCGGTGAATAACTTCCTCATACTCTTGGGGACCGAACTGTTCCTGAATGACGCTCGTCTTGAGGCCTTTCATCCGGTCTAAGAGTTCCGACGACACGTTCACCAGGCCTTTGGCAAATTCCTTCCCGTCTGGATCGAAGCAACTCACCGGATCGCCGGCTTCGAATGGCCCGATCACCTTGCAAATACCGGATGCGAGTAGGCTTTTCCCTCGTTGCGCAAGGGCATCGACGGCCCCCTGGTCGAGATGAAGCTGGCCACGCGGGCGAAGCGTGAACGCGATCCAATGTTTTCGGCTGTTCAGGCGGCGTTCTTTTGCCAGAAACAGACTTCCGCCGGTTCCTGTCGTCAACGCTGTGGCGAGGAGCCCGGCTCGTTCTCCATTGAGAATCAAGGTAGAGATTCCGTACTGGCCGACCTTCTTAGCCGCCCGGAGTTTGGTGGCCATACCGCCTGTGCCTTCGAAGGTGCTGGACACGCCGGCCAATCGCTCGATGTCATCAGTGATAGCCGGGATGAACGGGATCAGGGTCGCAGAAGGGTTCTTGCGAGGATCTTCTGTGTACAGCCCATCGACGTCCGATAAAATCACCAGGAGGTCTGCATCGGCCAGGTGAGCCACTTCGCTGGCCAGGGTATCGTTGTCACCCACCCTGATCTCATCGACTGCGACGGTATCGTTTTCATTGATGATCGGAACGATGCCAAAATCAATCAGTGCCGAAAGGGTATGGCGGGCGTTGAGGAAACGGCGGCGGTCTTCAAGGTCCTGGTGCGTGAGGAGAATCTGTGCCACCTGAGTCGAAAGACGTTCGAAGGCCTTTTCATAGGCCCACATCAGGCGACTTTGTCCCACGGCTGCCGCAGCTTGCTTGACCGGAAGGCTTTTGGGGTACTCTTTCAGTTGCAGTTTTTTAATGCCGGAGACGATGGCGCCTGAGGAGACGATCAGGATCTCTCGTCCCTGTTTCTTCAGGGTGGCGATTTCGTCGGCCAACCGCTCAATTCTGTCGGGGCGTAGCCCTTCAGCACGCGAAGCGATCAGGCTACTGCCGATTTTGATGACGATCCGCGTGGCCTGCGTTAGGACTGTGTCTCGCATGGCAGTACCCGTAACATATCGACCTGTTTTCCGACATAGAGGATCAACTGATCCAGTCCCGTATTTGTGGCGGCTGAGATCGGGAAGCAGGGATATCCTCGGTCCCGGCAATAGGCTTGAATCTGTTCCAGCCGTTCACCTGCCCCAGCGACATCAATCTTAGTTGGAACGACGGCAAAGGGGCGGGTGGTCAGCCCCTGGTCATAGGCGGCCAGTTCTTGCCGGAGGGTCTCAAAGCTGTTTTGGGGGTCGTCGGTCGCCCATTCCGAGACGTCGATCAAGTGGAGCAAAAACGCGGTTCGTTCAATATGGCGGAGAAACTGGACTCCCAGACCTTTTCCTTCGTGTGCTCCTTCGATCAAACCCGGGATATCGGCGACCACAAAACTGCGGTCGGATCCCCATCGGACGACGCCAAGATTAGGAATCAACGTGGTGAAGGGATACTCGGCGATTTTCGGACGAGCCGCAGAAATAGCAGAGATCAGGGTCGACTTTCCCGCATTGGGAAATCCCACAAGACCAACATCAGCCAGTAACTTGAGTTCGAGCCGTAGGGTACGCTCTTCTCCGGAACTCCCCGGCGTGCATTTGGTTGGTACGCGATTGACGGATGTGGCGAAGTTGCTGTTGCCCTTTCCCCCACGCCCACCTTGGGCGATCACGGCTGTTTGGCCGTCTTCGGTGAAATCCGCGAGGATCTCCTTTGACTGGTCATCGTAGACGATGGTTCCGACTGGCACTCCGATCGTGACGTCATCCCCTGAGCGTCCGGTACAGTTGGAGCCACCACCGTGTTTTCCGTCTTGTGCCTCGTAGTGATTTTGATATCGGAGGTCGAGCAGGGTCGTCAGCCGATGAGATGCAGTCATAATGACGTCGCCGCCATGACCGCCGTCACCACCATCCGGTCCGCCGCGAGGGACAAACATCTCTCTCCGAAAGCTACAGATGCCGTTCCCGCCTCGACCAGCCCGTACTGTCACGCGTACTTCGTCGACAAACATGGGTACCAGTTTCCTACGGCCGAAAGTGAGGAGAGAGAAAAGTATACCTGACTTTGAGGCAACGAAGCAGGGAGACTCTATGTCTGCCCTGCTTGTGAGAGAGGAAGTAGAAAGGGAAGGCTAAGACTTAGCGGAGCTCGGATATACACTGACTTTTCGTCTGCCGCGCCCACCTTCAAACTTAACCACACCAGTTGTTTTGGCGAACAGCGTATGGTCTCTTCCCAGATCCACATTGAAGCCCGGAAAGAACTTGGTCCCGCGCTGGCGGACGATGATGCTGCCAGCCGTGACCGTCTGACCGCCATAGGCCTTCACTCCCAAGTATTGGGGGTTACTGTCACGACCGTTACGTGAGGATCCGCCACCTTTGTTTGTTGCCATGGTCTATCCTTCCTACTCGAATTTATGCCGTTGCAATACCGGTAATCAGGAGCTTGGTGAACCCCTGCCGGTGCCCGCGAGTACGTCGGTAGTTCTTGCGGCGTTTCTTCTTGAAGACGGTAATCGATCGAGTCCGTCCGTGACGCACAATTTCTGCCGTGACCTTGGCTCCGGCAACGAGTGGTTGCCCGATGAGGACCGTAGCGTCACCATGCACGAGACGAACCTGGTCGAGTTCCACTTGCGCACCGACATCGCCGGGCAGGCTCCCAACCTGAATCGTCGCCCCTGCTTCTACCCGATACTGCTTCCCACCTGTTTCTACAATCGCGTACATATCTCTTCTCCAGTCTTGAGGAACGGTTCATTTAACATGTGGGTGTGAGAAGTGTCAAGCCATAGGGAGGGGTTTCACTTGATCCGTGATCATTCACGTCCCCCTCTTTTGTGGGCTAGGATCATCTTCAAGCCTCCACGTATTCTTGCTCCACAAAACAGTACCGTCGTTGCTGTAGTGGTGACCGTCATTCTACGACAAGAGAGTGATGAACGCATGGCGCATACCGGCAAGTTTGTAATTCGAACTTATCACCGGATTCCCATTCGATGTGAAGCCTATTATATGGGTGGTGACTTTCTCGGAAAGGGAACCATCATGAACCTCTGCCGGAACGGGTTTCGTATACTCGGCGACCATCAAGTCGTACCGGGAATGGAACTCGTTGTCCGTCTTTCTCTGCCGGATAAGGATGCGCCGGTGGAAATCCAACGCGTCGCTGTTCGGTGGGTTCGCGGCCTGCTGTTTGGGGCCAGAATCATGACGATGAGCCCGGATGGAGAAGATCGAGTGGCCACGTTTCTGAGTGCTCGCCTTCGTGCCTATTGTGCCTCTTCCTAAATAGCCTATTCAAAAAGATACCGGAAGCCACAGTGTGTGCCGGGGACGAATGCGCCCCCATGTTTCGTGATGGCCGTATCGGTCGAGTTGGTCTTGACGCAGGCTGAGGGTTCGTTTGCTTGACCCGAGGTCAGCTGCACGCTATAGTCCCTCACGCAAATCAAGGCAGTCCCTTTTTATCCCTCGCTGGAGCGCACACTCATATGTTGGAGCCGGTTGAAAAAATTTGGATGGACGGGAAGCTCGTGCCATGGGGAGAGGCGAATGTTCATGTCCTCACTCATTCACTGCATTATGGCCTGGCAGCCTTCGAAGGTGTGCGCTGTTATAAAGGCAAGTCAGGATCCGCCATTTTTCGGCTTCAGGAACATGTCGATCGATTATTCGACTCGGCACACATCAGCATGATGGTCATGCCGTACGATAAAAAGCAGATGACCGAGGCCATCGTTGAAACGGTTCGTGTGAATCGACTGGATGCCTGTTACATCCGTCCCTTGGTCTTTATCGGGTATGGGGCGATGGGGGTGCATCCGGGGGACAACCCGATTCGGGTGGCCATCGCCGCGTGGAAGTGGGGCGCCTATTTGGGGGAGGAGGCTCTTGCCAATGGGATGCGTGCTTGCGTGTCTTCCTTTACGCGACACCATGTCAATGTGTCCATGACCAGAGGGAAAATCTCCGGGTATTATGTGAACTCTATCCTAGCGAAACAACAAGCAAAGGCCGACGGATATGACGAAGCGATTCTTCTCGACCCGGAGGGGTATGTCGCCGAGGGAACAGGCGAGAACGTGTTCATTATCCGCCGCGGTGTGCTCAAGACGACGCCGTTGACATCGGTGCTGGAGGGGATTACGAGAAATTCCGTCATTCAGTTGGCGCAAGAACGGAACATCAGGGTCGTGGAAGAACGATTTACGCGTGATGAAATGTACATTGCCGATGAAGTATTTGTGACAGGGACGGCTGCTGAACTGACTCCGGTCCGAGAGATCGACAATCGCCGTATTGGGACCGGCACACCCGGGCCGATTACGCGTTCCCTTCAAGACACCTTCTTCTCCATCGTACGCGGGGAAGACGCCGCGCACCAATCCTGGTTGACCAAGATCTAATTATTGCGGCGAGCCATTGCTATGCTGCTGGGAGGAGCGAGAAGATCTTCCCGGTCCAGCAGGTGTCCGCTTGTGGAGCGCTAGCAGGTTGCGAAACCCTCGATTATTGCCAGCCCAGTAGTGAGAATGTTCCGTGCGGCAGTCAAACCACAAGAGCTTCAGGATGCTCAAAAAGGCCTTCCAGCAAGGCCGCAGTGAGCGAAGGGGCGAGGCGTACGCGTCGGTACGTTGAGTCTGAGAGCGATGCGAGAACGCCGCTGGCAGACTTTTTCAACATTCCTGTCAGGCCGTTTTCTGCGATCGATTAGTGGCCAGTAGAGGGAGATTCCCCTGAAGAGGAATGCGACTCTCCGGACGGCTGAGCAGGCGGTGCAGCCGGAGCAGGTGTCGTCTCGCTCTTGTGGTCGAGGTCAATGATCGTCGAGGAGACATTTCGCTGTTTTGCCAAGATGGCCAAGCTGAGCGACGTCACCATAAAAATGGCCGCAACGAACACCGTCAACTTACTGAGAAAGTTAGCCGGGCCACGGCTTCCGAACACCGTTTGACTCGACCCGCCAAAGGCGGCTCCGATCTCCGCCCCTTTGCCGGACTGGAGGAGAATTGCTCCAATCATCAGAAAACAGATGAACACGTGGACGACCACGATTAGCGTGTATAGCATGAACGTTCAGACTCCGATTGATCGCGTAGTAGAAGCAAGTTGGGCGATTGTAGCAAAGGAGTTCACCTCTAGACAAGCGCCTCCGATAAGTGCACCGTCTACCTGGTCCGACGATAAGAGGGAGGCGATATTCTGCGTCGTCACGCTGCCTCCATACAGAATCCTCGTCCGTTCGGCGACGACGGGAGAGGCGGTGGCGGCAAGAACAGCTCGAATCGTCTGATGGGCTGCAACGGCTTGCTCAGTGGTAGCCGATCGGCCGGTTCCGATCGCCCAGATCGGCTCATACGCGACGGTGAGAGTTTCCAGGGCCTCGGCGGCGAAGCCAGCCAAGCTCTCGTGGATCTGTTGAGCGAGCACATCGTCTGTTGAGCCGGCTTCTCGCTGAGTGAGTGATTCACCGATACAGAGGATCGGGCGGAGCCCATGTGCAAAGGCCGCTTGAAGTTTCTTGCGAATCCCGTCGCCCCGTTCACCAAAGAGTGTTCGCCGTTCAGAATGGCCAAGAATCACATAACGGCAACCGAGGTCCTTCAGCATGGGGGCGGAGATCTCTCCGGTGTACGCTCCCTGCGTTTCCCAAAACAGATTTTGCGCTCCGAGCTGGATCGGAGATCCTGAGCCCAGGACCCTACCGACCGATTCCAATGCCGTAAACGGGGGAGCCACAACCAGTTCCACGCCCGTAGGAGTCTTCGAAAGGTGTCGGCTCAGTTCGCCGATAAACCTAGCCGCTTCGGACGCGGTCTTGTTCATCTTCCAATTGCCGACAATGAGCAGTGTACGCACAGGATTTCCTGGTGGCATTGAGATTGTACTGAAAAATCGTCGTCAGTTCTGGCGATCAGGCAATGCTGCAAGGCCGGGTAACGTTTTGCCTTCAAGCAGTTCCAGCGCTGCGCCACCACCGGTCGAGATGAATGACATGCTTTCTGACACACCGGCTCGATGAACGGCGAGGGCAGTTTCACCGCCACCGACGATCGTGAGGGCGTATGCATCGGCGATAGCATGAGCCATGGCCAAGGTCCCCCTTGCGTAGGCATCAATTTCAAAGACACCCATCGGGCCGTTCCACAGGATGGTCTTGGCGTTTTGGACCGCCTCATTGAAGAGCTTGACGGAGGCTGGGCCAATGTCGAGGGCGTACCACCCTTTCGGAATCTCCTGCACGGGGACAATCTTGGTTTCTGCGCCGATCTCTCGACTGGCTGCAACCACACAGTCGACAGGGAGATAAAACTTGACCCCTCGTGAGAGGGCATGGTCCTCGATGCCTCGGGCAAAATCCAGCATGTCCATTTCGCAGAGCGAGTTGCCGATCTCCATGCCCTTTGCTTTCAGGAAGGTGAACGCCATACCGCCACCGATAATGACCTTGTCGACTTTCTTGCCGAGATTTTCAATGACTCCGATTTTCCCGGACACTTTGGCTCCACCCAGAATGGCGGCAAATGGGCGCACGGGATTGGCGACGGCTCCCTCAAGGTACTCGATCTCTTTCTTAAGCAGCGCTCCTGCTGCGGCATCTTTAATGTATTTTGTAATGCCGACGGTCGAGGCGTGGGCGCGGTGCGCGGCTCCAAACGCGTCGTTGATAAACACATCTCCCAACGAGGCTAGGGCCTTCGCGAAGCCGTCGTCGTTCTTCTCTTCGCCGGTATGAAACCGGAGGTTTTCTAGCAAGAGCACATCCCCGTCCTTCATCTTGGCGACCAGCTTCTCGACGGCCGCTCCCATGCAATCCGGAGCGAAGAGGACTTCTTTCCCGAGCAGTCGCCCCAAACGTTTGGCGACAGGAGCGAGGCTATATTTTGGTTCGAACGTTCCCTTCGGCCTGCCGAGGTGTGAGCAGAGAATGACTTTCGCGCCCTCATCCACGACGCGATTGATCGTCGGCAGGGTGGAACGAATGCGGGTGTCGTCGGTAATCTGTAGCGACTCGTCTAAGGGGACGTTGAAATCCGCTCGAATAATGACCCGTTTGCCACGAAGTTGCACATCATCGATGGTTTTTTTGTGCAAGTTCACGGAAAGCTCCTTGGTGTAGGTTCATTCAGCAGTCAACACTTCGGGATGAGATGAGCGATGGAGCGGGCTCGATCATCCTCAGCGCAGTCAAGTTACTTCGTTGTTGATTTTCCAGCCAGGACCTTGACGAGGTCGCGGACTCGGCATGAATAGCCCCATTCATTGTCGTACCAGGCCGTGACTTTGACCAGGCGCTTGTCGACCACGTTCGTCAGTGGGGCATCGACCGTGGCCGAATGAGCGTCTCCTTTTTGGTCGATGGAGACAATGGGATCTTCTGAATACTTGAGAATTCCCTTGAGGGGGCCGTCCGCAGCCTTTTTGAATGCGGCATTCACGGAGGCAATGTCACAATCTTTTTCGGTTTCCACCGTGAGGTCGACGAGCGAGACGTTCGGGGTTGGCACCCGAATGGCGAGCCCGTCCAACTTGCCCTTCAATTCGGGGATCACAAGGTGCAGGGCTTTGGCCGCACCGGTGCTCGTCGGAATCATCGACATTCCTGCTGCACGGGCACGACGGAGATCCTTGTGCGGCAGGTCTAGGAGTTGCTGGTCGTTGGTATAGGAATGGATAGTGGTCATAATCCCGTGCTTGATACCGAACGTTTCCAGCAAGACCTTGGCGACTGGAGCCAGGCAGTTCGTCGTGCAGGAGGCATTCGAGACGATATGATGCGATTTGGGGTCGAACTTGTCGTCGTTGACGCCCAGAACAACTGTGACATCGGGGTCTTTGGACGGTGCGGAGATAATGACATGCTTTGCGCCCGCGGACAGATGTTTCCCCGCGGCGTCTCGGTCGGTGAAGCGACCGGTCGACTCGATCACGACATCGACATTCAACGATTTCCATGGCAGTTCCTTGGGATCCTTGACCGCGAGGACCTTCATGGGCTTCCCGTCCACGAAGATTTGGTCGTCCTTGGCCTCCACTTCGGCCGGCAGGGTGCCGTGCACGGAGTCATACTTGAGTAGATATGCGAGCGTTTTTGCATCGGTGAGGTCATTGATCGCGACGATCTCGAGGTCCTTGTCTCCTATCGAGGCGCGAAACACGTTGCGTCCGATACGTCCAAATCCATTGATGCCGATCCGAATGGCCATAGTGTAATCCTCTAGGTGCAAGTATGGTGTATATCTTTGGGACCAGACCGTACGATCCGAATGTTGATAGTATCGATGCGCTTTCCTTCTTGTCAAGATAGAACAAGCAGGTGGTGCCTCAAAAAATGTCAAAATGACCGATGCCTGCACGTCAGAACCTGTGTATCACTTGCGTCCCCTTTCGGCAGTTCGTTAGAGTTCGGCACGCGTTCATTACCAAAGGAATGTGCAATGGCCCAGATCTTATCAGAACAAGCAGCCCAGGTGGTGGAATGGCCCAGAGTTTTGGACTATGTGGCGCAGCAGGCCCAGTCGGCCATCGGCGGTACCAAGTGTCGAGCGCTGGTTTTATCGAGCGAACTTGAGGTGGCGCGTCGCCGTCAGCAGGAGACGACTGAAATGGTGCGTTTGGTGGAGGGCAGTGATCCACCGCCGAGCTTGGCCTTTCCCGATATCCGAGAGCAGCTGATCCGGGCAGAAAAGGGAGGCGTGCTCGAAGTCGGTGAGTTGCGGGATTGTGCGATCACCCTGGCCTTGATGGTTGAACTGGAACGCTACGCACAGGTGCATCAAGACGAGATCCAAGCTCTGGCGCAGGTCTTTGAGCCATTGCACCTCACCAAAGGGCTACGGGGCCTTCAACGCGCCATTGAGCATGCCATCCAGCCGGATGGGTTCATGAAGGACACGGCTTCGCCCGAGCTACGGCGTCTTACGCATCAGGCGCAAGGCTTAAAGCAGGAGATGCGGGGACAACTGGAGCAGATTCTCCATTCGCGGCGGTATGAGGACGTCCTGCAGGAATCATATTTTGCCCAGCGCGAGGGGCGCTATGTCGTGCCGGTGAAGGCGGATATGCGGGGGCGGATTCCTGGGATCGTCCATGATGTCTCAGCCAGTGGCGCGACCGTCTTTCTGGAGCCGCGCGAGTTGGTTGAGCTCAACAATTCCATCAAGGTGACGGATTTGGAGATCGAGCGAGAGGTACAGCGTATCTTGCGGGAGCTGACGGCGCTCGTGGCGGTCCAAGCGGACGCGATGGCCCAGGGGATTGGGGTGTTGGTGGATTGTGACGTCATCAGGGCCAAGGCCGAGATGAGCCGACGGCTGAAATGTAATCCGATCACGCTGAATGATGTGGGCCGTGTCGTGCTGAAACAGGCACGCCATCCGCTGCTGCTCCTTACGAAAGAGCAGGTCGTGGCGAACGATATTCTTATGGACGAGACGATCCGCGTTCTCGTCATATCCGGGCCCAATACCGGTGGCAAGACCGTCACTCTCAAGATTGTGGGACTCTTTGCCCTCATGGTGCGAGCCGGACTGCATCTTCCCTGCGCGCCGGAGTCGGAGATGGCGCTTTTTACCGATCTCTATGCCGATATTGGCGACGCCCAGGATCTGAGTCGCGATCTCTCCAGTTTCTCGGCGCATATGACTCAGATGATCCGACTCCTCTCTGAACGCGCCGACTGTTCGACGACCGAAGTTGCCACTTCACCACGTTCGCTGGTGCTGCTTGATGAGCCGGTAACCTCGACGGACCCTCAAGAAGGGGCCGCACTGGCGGAGGCGTTGCTCTGTCGCTTGGCAGAACTCAATATGAAAGTCGTGGCGACCACGCATTATGGGGGGCTGAAGGAATTGGCACAGACCACTCCAGGTTTCGCCAATGCCAGCGTGGAATTTGATGTGGAACGCTTGGCGCCGACCTATCGCGTCTTCATGGGGATGCCTGGAGGCTCCTCCGCCTTGGAGATTGCCCGTCGGCTTGGCATGGACGAGAGTTTGGTGAACGAGGCGCGCAGGCGACTGCATCGCACCGACCAACGGCTCGATCAGATGATGGCCGATCTGCAGCGTACTCAACGTCAACTGGCTGACGATGGGGAGCGCGCGCGGCAGGCTCGGCAAGTGGCTGAGCAGGCGGCCCGTGACGCTGAGGTGCTCCGTGCGCAACTTGAACAGGCTGAACAAGAGGCGAAGCGGGGGCTCAAGAAGAAGATCGGTGAGCAGTTTCAACGCGCACGGGCTGAAGTGCAAGCCACTGTCGATTCACTGAAACGCGAGCAAAAGCTCATCAAAGCCAAAGAGACGAAACAGCGGCTGCATGAGTTGGAAACGAAAGCGCGGCAAGAGTTGATGCCAGTCACTGCGCCAATTCCACTGGAGCAGCTCGGGGTCGGCGACATCGTGGAAATTACCGGGTTGGGCATGACCGGGGTATTGATGGAAACGCCACATGGGAAGAAACGGGTTCGGGTCAAAGTAGGGGAGGGTGAAATCCTGGCTACGGTCTCGAATCTGGTTGGTCTCGCGCGTGAAGCAGATGCTGCTGCGCCTGCACCAGTCGCGACACCTGTGCGGAGAGTCTCGCCGAGTAACGGATTAGGGTTGGATGAACAGACAGTCGTTGACGTGCGAGGGCAGGCGGCGGATGAGGCATTGGATCAGGTCGTGGCGGCGTTGGATCGAGCGACGCTGGATGGTGCGCCGTTTCTTCGTGTCATTCATGGCCATGGAACCGGACGGCTGAAGTCCGCCCTCCGAGAGTATTTGAAATCATCACCCTATGTGGCGGAGTTTCGTCCAGGTGATCGAGCCGAGGGTGGCGATGGAGTGACGGTGGCGAAACTGAGATGAACCTCCAACATGGTTTCTGTTGGTGATAGGGCCCTTCTCTCTGTATCGATAAGTTTGACTCGTCACTGTCGTAAGAGTGGCATCATATTCTCACGAGCGTATCTTTCTCGATCCACCATTGTATCTGAATAGATCCTGCATCTGTGTCTGCTAACCACGGTCCACCGCGTCTCCGTATTTGAGGAAGTGCGGTAACAGCAGTCTTTCCACGAGTTTTGAGCATGGCGTCGTCAATCAAAGTCTCTGGTATCGAGATTGCTCAATAGCCTCCTGCGTAAGCATGCCTCATCTGTTGCAGAGAGGTTATTTATCGTCAGCCAAGATTGATTGAGAGTCAGGCTCTGAAGTTGTTCAAGGTGAAACGTCTCAGAGAGTTGGAGTAGGAGAACGGCCTTCTCAAATTCTTGTACGGGGATCTGTTACAGAAATTCTCGGCCATGAAGGAAGGACTCGCTCGACACGCGGGAGTCTGTTAGCTGAGGAGGTGTCAGGTTATTGTGGCGATGGCGATTGGAGGTGATGTTTCGCCATCCGGTAACGGAGCGTATTGCGGGTCATTTTGAGAAGGCGGCTGGCTTCTGAGACATTGCCCGATGCCTTTTGTAGCGCTTCTTCGAGCAGCATCTTTTCCATCTCATGAACTGACAGTCCAAAGGCTAACAGGGATGGTCTGAGCTCAGGACTGTGGTTGCCGGCTGTCGCGTGACCGTTCACGGATGCGGGGAGGTGATGAGGTTGGATCACCTCTTCTTTACAGGTGATCGTGAGCCACTCGACCACATTGTGCAGTTCTCGGACATTGCCTGGCCACGTGTGGCTTCTGAGTACCGAGAGCGCGGATGGAGCAATGGCCTTTACACGGGAGCCGTGTTCTTTTCTGGCCCGCTCTAGGAAGATCAGAAGAATCGGCTCGATATCTTCAGAGCGTTCTCGGAGCGGTGCAATGCGGAGCTGATAGACGTTCAATCGATAATATAGGTCGAGGCGGAAACGGCCTGCTTTGATATGGGCGAGCAGATCCTCGTTGGTTGCGGCGAGGATTCGGATATTGACTTTGTGGCTCTGGGTATCGCCGAGAGGATCAACGGTGCGGTTTTCCAGGACACGGAGCAACTTGGCTTGAGCGGTTGGGCTCATTTCTCCGATCTCGTCGAGAAAGAGCGTGCCGCCTTCCGCCAGTTGGAATCGTCCAGGTTTGGCCCGCTTCGCATCGGTAAACGCACCCGGCTCATAGCCGAACAGCTCCGCTTCCAAAAGATGTTCTGGAATCCCGGCACAATTCAGGGCGATCAGCGGGCCATGGGCTCTGAGGCTGGAGTGGTGGATGGCCTCTGCAAACAATTCCTTACCAGTTCCACTTTCTCCGGTGATGAGGACGGTCGCATCGGTCACGGCGACTTCCTTGGCCAGGTGCTTCATCAAGTTCATCTGAGGCGAGATGCTGATAATGGAGGCAAAGGGATCCTCTGGTGCAGTGGATGTCACGAGAGGAGACTGTTTGAGAACACGACTGATCGCGGCCTGCAGGTCAACCGGAAAAACGGGCTTTGTCAGGTAATCCGCTGCACCAGCTCGCATGATGTCGACGGCGTCTTTAACGGAATGACGGTCTCCAATGATCAGTACAGGGGGAGCAGAAGGGAGTTGCCTGGCATATTCGAAGAGCGGCGCGAGAGTAGGGGAAGTTCCTTCGCTGATCACCAGCAGGGGGGAACTCTCGGACCAGCGTGCAAGTCCTTCTGCGACAGTGGGTACCGATTGAAGGCTGATCTCTGGTATGGCAGCTTCGACGAGCTGTCTAATATGGGGATCATTCGAGATGAGAAGCGCTGTCCGAAGGTTCATTCGGAGTGCTCCTTGGCCTCGCCTCCTCTGGAACCATCAAAACCTCTTATAGCGTACACCTATTTTGATAAAGAAGGAAAGGGCAAGGCGGGTCGAGCGTTCCAATGGATATCGACCCGGTGACTGTTGTGTAGATACAACGGGCGGTTTCAAAACTCTGAAGGGATAGGGTGCCGAGCGAGGAAACAGCACGTGCTGTAGGTCGATTGGGTCGACCTACAGCTCCATGTCAAACAGCCGTTATTCCTTATCCTTGCAGAAGCTCCGCTCATAGGCGATGATTGTCCAGGCTTCTTCCTCGGTGATGACGTTACCCTTGAGCAGGGCAGGCATACCTGTACCGGGGCTTCCGTTCTTGATGACCCAGAACAGTTCCCCGTCGTTCCGTTTTTTGTGAAACTTGCAATTCGTAAGGTTTCGTGGACCTGGTGTGAGCAGCATTCCTCCCGCACCATCACCCTCGCCGCTCTGACCGTGACAATTTGCGCAGGTGCCCTTCCCTTCATAGAGGTCCTTGCCCTTGGCGAGTACGTCAGGGGTCACGGTGATCGGGCTCTTCATTTTTCGTGCTTCCCCACGCTCAGCGTCTGGAACGCGCGGCTTCAGAGGGTCGGACTCGGGGCCAGACCATCCTGCCGTACTCCACATGGCAACGGCGATGAAACTACACAACGTCACAATCAAACGCTTCCCTCTCATGGTTCCTCCTTGGTGATACTACGGAATGTTGCAGCTACATGACTGCTCGCGCCGCTATGGTAAGGGGCGCACGAAAATCAGTCCATCATAACACGACGATGTCCTCAGTGGCAGTGCCCCTATCTCGGATAAATTGGTTAGGGGGAAGATCGAAAGGATGTGGGTCTACCGACCTGAGGACCGCGTCAGCCAGGACCTGTTAGTCCTGGCTGACGGGAAACACTACCGTACGACTCGTGCAGTGTGGAACACTGTCAGTCGTTACTTGGTTTCGACGATGTCGCTCTTCATCGGTCCAAGGATGGCCAAAAGCTCGCCCTTTTCCTTTGCCGGAACGTTGAAGGTATCCAAGGCACTGACCAAGTCTTCCACGAGCGCGCCAAAGGCAGCGTCGGTGACCTTCATGCCCTTGTGCGTGGTCTTCATATCCCGACCAGAGTAGCTGCAGGGCCCACCGGTTGCCATACAGACCTGCTCGACCAAGAGCTTGTTGAGCTTCTTAAGGTCGGTAGTCGCAAAGTAGCTATTGATCCGCTTGTCGCCGCCCACGTTGGCGATGAACTTGGTGACCACAGCTTGAATCGCGCCCTGTCCGCCGAGCCGCTCATAGAGCGATGCATCTGCGGCAAAGGACGTGGCGCTGCTCAGTGTCCAAGCAGCTGCGACGGCAACGGCCATACTCAGAATCTTCTTGCTCAACGACATATCATCTACTCCTTTGTATGAGAATGAATTGACTGTAAAACGTCCCTAACCCGCTCATTCATTACGGGTTCCAGGGAGTGTTGGGCATCAACTGACCCTTGTAGTCCTTCGGATTCTGGTTGGCGATCACCACTGCGATCGCGCCGCGCAGCGCACCCGTCAAGGAGTGGGTCACCACCGGATAGGCTCCTGGGTTATCCACGATCATATCAAACGTGGCCCCGCTGCCTGGACCGACCACATAGGTCTGGACCCCCGTGAACTTGTTCGCTGGGTTGCCGCTCTCATAGACATTGTCCCAGATTTCGGCGATCGGATGGAGCGCCGAGAACTCGTTCGGGCCGGCATTCACGAAGTAAATGCGTACCCGTTCACCAACCTTGACTTCTAACGGCTCTCCGCCTGGGAAGAATGGGTGATACTTGAAGATCCCCCCGTTGAAAATCGTATTGTCCCACTTCCGATCAAACATTGCCTGCACGTTGTCCGGGTTCTTCCAGAACTCGGATTGGACCAGGACGAATTCCCGATCGGCCTTTGGCCAGGCACTGGCATCCTTCGGGTCCACAATGATGGCACCGAACATGCCACGGGCCACGTGCTGGATCATGGGGCTGGCACCGCAGTGATAGAAGAATACACCGGGCTTCTTTGCAACGAAGGAGTACTTGTGTGTCTCGCCCGCTGAAACGGTCTTGTGGTAGTTCTTCAAGAAGTCGAGCTCCGCCGCGTGGAAGTCCATCGAATGCGGGAAGGAGTTGTTCTTGTCGCCGATCAGGGTGAAGTTCACTGTATCGCCTTCGGTGACCCGCACGACCGGGCCGGGCATTTGTCCATTGAACGTCCAGGCCTTGTATTTTGTCCCGTTCCCGTCAACGACGATTTCCGTTTCCATCGCCGTGAACGTGACCTCGTGTACCTTGGCCCCTGCGGACCCAGGCATGGTAATACATCCGCTGGCTCCCAGAAGGACCGCTAGTCCTAATGTAGCTGTGATCACACGAAACCTCTGCATAATTGCCTCCCTTTTTGTTGTATGGAAAAAAGACGTTCTACGCACTGAAGCGAGGTGAATTGACCCTCCCTCCACGCTTCCGCGACAAACGCCCGCGTACAGGTATACCAAATCACGAAGAAAAAATACATTGATCTATGTCAATCACGATTTTTTCTCTGCGACAATTGGTGCTGATCAAGAGACAGTTAGGAATCTACCCTGGCTTGCAGCGCACAATGTGTGCCACCTGCCTGGTCTGATTCAGTCACCTCACACTTGTAGAAAACCAATGATTTTTAGGAATTTGAGACCTTTGAGGTAGGGCTGAGATGATTAATAAAGAAATACTGAGTCGCGAATCGAATCTAATTAGATACATGGCATGTATCTAATTAGATTCAGTTGCTGGTCAGTTTTGATGTTTACAAGAAAGAACTATCGCAAAAGTAGGATGAAGAGACGATACCTTGAGGCTGAAGGTCGTTTGAGGCCAGCATCTGATGACTCTAGTTGGATTCAAATCATGGTCAAGCATCGCTGTATCCGACGTCTCAGTGGTAAATATTCTCAGCCGGCCAGAGTCTTGAGGGAGTCGATGGCAGGAATAAGCAGGTTCTTTCCTCCTGCCGTAGAAACAAGCCCGCTCTCGCGCCAACGGCTGAGAATTCGTACGACGGTTTCTTCCGTCATACCAGTCATGTGCCCGAGGTCTTCCCGAGTGAAGAGGGTTGTAATGCGCACGCCCTGCTCAGACGGCACACCGACTTTCTCCGCGAGCCGAACCAGCAAGGCCGCGAGGCGTTTTTCCGCCGGATCCAGGGCAAGGCTCTTGGCCATCTCCTGGGACTCTCGAAGCTGATTGCCGAGATATGTAATGACTTGTGGGCCTGCACGCGGGTACTGCTCGATCAGCTGGAGATACGTGCGGCGGCTCAGTTTCACAATTGTGACATTTCCCATCGCTTGAGCATTGCCGGGATGTGGGAGTGATTGGTCAAATGTGACTGATTCACAACAGAAACTATCCCCAGGTAGAAGAGGTTTGAGGATAAATCCTTTGCCGTCAGGACCATACTTGAGGCAACGGACAACGCCATGCTTGACGAAGTAGAGCCAGTCAGCGGAGTCTCCGTCGCGAAAAACGAATTCGTTGTTCGCGTGCTGCTGTTCGATCACCTCCGGTGCGATACTGTGAAGCTCTTGTTCAGGCAGGAAGGACAACAGTGGGATGGTGCGCAAGAACTTAACGAGTGCCATCCGGTTGGTCTGAGGAGCAGCCTGAGCCATGGATCCTCCCCCCATCGGGAGGCCTCATTCATACGATAAGTTCACAGTGATCGTCAAATCTCCGGGGGAGAATATGGTGCTGGCTGGGGCATTGTAAAAAACCCATCAAGGCAGCAAAGCCTCATTCGGCTCTGAGGAACAAATACTCTTTAGTGGGATTCTGGTTTTGCCGTTGTTGTAGAGAGTGAAACGCGAGAAGGGGGCTCAAAACGCTTTGCGTTTTTCTGTGCGATGGCGATGTTTCGTTGAAATCCATGGATTTTTGCCCGACGAATTGGGCTCTGTTGAAACAACGTGGTGAAGGTCTGTTCATCGAGTCGAGAAAGCTTATCTAAACTCGGGGCGAGGGTGACGGGAGAGGGCTGAAATGTAGTCTCGCAGGTCGGTTCGGCGCGCAGGTTGAACGGGCATACGTCGAGGCAATCATCGCATCCGAATATTTTGTTTCCCATACCTGCATGTAACTCCTGAGGAATCACGGATTCATCTCCGCGCAGCTCGATGGTGAGATAGGAGATACATCGTGTGGCGTCGATCACATAGGGTTGCACGATCGCATTGGTGGGGCAGGCTTGGATACAGAGTGTGCAGCTGTCGCAGAGGTCGGTCGCCGGTGCGTCGGGTTCGAGTTCCACGGTCGTGAGGATTTCTCCTAGGAGGAGCCATGAACCATGGTCTGCTGATACCAGGTTGGAATGTTTGCCGATCCACCCTAAGCCAGCTTGCTCTGCCCAAGCCTTTTCCATGAGAGGTCCGGTATCGGAATACGAACGAGTGTGTGTGGCAGGGGCCAGGATTTTGATGAATTCTTCCAATTGTTTCAGTCTCGTCTTGAAGACTTTGTGATAATCCTTCCCCCACGCGTACCGCGCGATCCGACCATGACCTGGTTGCTCATTCGCGCGATGATCGGTCAGATAGTTGATTCCCACGGCAATGATCGACTGACATCCAGGCAGGACCACGCGAGGATCGGTGCGTTTGTCTGGAGCCCGTTCCATCCAGGTCATCGTGCCGTGGTAGCCGCGGCGGAGCCATTCAGTCAATCGGTGGTAGAGCTGTGGCACGATCTTGGTTGCGTTATCCGAGCACGGTTCGAGTGGCTGGGGAGTGAGTGTTGACGGTGCATCGTTGTTCGCCAGTCGCACGATTCCGATGGCATCAAACCCTAATGTGCGAGCCTGCTGTTTGATTGCCGCCGTGAGGGACATGAGTTTCGGTGAGTTTACTGTTGAGTTGTGCAACCGAACCGAACACTGAAGTGAGCTGAACAACGGATCGATTGGCATCGACCGCAGGCGCCGGTAATTTTGGTCTTCCAGTCAGTCTCTTTCTCATCAAACCGGCATTGTACCCGCCCGCCCTTTGAGACCGTGGCCCATGGCTGTTTAGTCCCTGGGATCGAGGCGACTACGCAGCCTTGGGGAAAGGGCACACGGCAGGGGCTTCCCGTCTCTCCCTGTTCCATGGCAAAGCTGCACGAGAGCTCTGTTGTCGCTCCACTGTCCTGCACCTCTTGCGCATGACCCTTAGGGGGACAGGTCAGCAACATCAGCAGAAACGCAGAATAGAACAGGAATATGCCGTGTCGTGATCTCATGGTCGGAGATGCTAGCATAGTCCTTTGTCTTGCGGCCATGGCGAGGGCCGCGTAGAATCCTCCCCTACGCTTCTATTCTCACCAATGGAGGCATCATGCTCGCGACGAGGATTACCCAAAAAGAAGGGATGTTTTATTTCATTGCCTACAAGGCCGGAGATCTGTTGGAAAAGGTTCGCTTCACGAGCCGGTACTATTTTGAAGGCGAAGAGATTGCACAGACCAAGATTACCGAGCATGACGAAGTCGCACAGTTCATTACAGGGATTGAACGGAGTGAAAAGGGGTTTCAGCGCGTCCTGAATCGGCAGAAGATCAAACAGATCGTCAATTTCTATGAAACCGTCGTGGCGCAACCGATGATTCCCGGCACGGTACTGCTCTTTACCGATGAAACGCTCCGCTTTCAAAAAGTAGAGGGTTTGGAATCGATCGGCCATCTCAGTGAGCCGAAGGGGAAATACCTGGTTATTGATGGTCAGCATCGCCTCGCCGGGCTGCATTTTTTCCATGAGAAACATCCAGACCAGAGCTTGCAGGTCGAAGTGCCGTGCCTGTTGTTCGACGGGCGGAGCGCCGATTTTGCGACGGAGATGTTCGTCATCATCAACTCGACCCATACGCGCATCAACCGGTCCCATTTGGTCGACTTGTATGAGAAGGTGTCCTGGGAGAGTCCTGAAAAGAAGTTCGCCGCGAAAGTGGTCAATCTGCTCTACAGCGAGTCCGACTCGCCGCTTCAATACAAGATCAACCGTCTGGGAGGACGGAGCAAGCAGGAAAAATGGGTTTTGCAGTCCGAAGTGTTCAATGAGCTCTTAAAACTTGTCACCGCTCACAAGCGCTGGATCGAGTCTCATTTGGACATGAAGGCCGATCGGTGCTATGCGTTGGTGCGTGACTATCTCAAAGGCGTGAAGGACGTGTTAGGTGAAGTCTGGGGACAGAATGACCGCTATATGTTCACCCGTGATGTCACCCTCAAGGCCTTGATCCGGGTGCTGGACGACCTGATTGTGGATCGGAAACTCATAACCGCCTGGGAGGAGCAACGTTCACACCAACCCTTCGCCGAGCTGGTGAAGCCGTGGGCGACGCTCACCAAGGATTTCCGCGCCGACGGTTTTTATGAACGCTTTCCCGCAAAAGGCCAACTTGAACGTGTTCGCAAGATTCATCAGCGGTTGCTGGACGCGATTGTCGGGTAGACGAACAGGGGCAGCCTGGACCCTTCTCGCGCTGATCGCGCTCGAGCTGCTTCTGTCCGTCGCTGTCATAGGGGCAGCGGTTTCGGGGGGAGCTGAGACGGAGCGGTTGGAAGTGGCCGTTGAGCCACAAGGGGGTGTCCGCGCGACGGCGCAGGTCTTATTTCCAGCAACATCGGCTGTGATCCAGTCGCTATTGACCGATTACCAGCATTGGCCGGAGTTGTTTGAAGTGCGGATGAAAGTGGTGCAGGTGCTCGTGCGGGATGGCGTGGCGACGGTCGATCTTCGCATCGAACATCCGTTGATGCCCGGCGAACGGAAGTTGGTGACAGCGTCCACGATCTTGCCGAACGGCGGTCTCGTGACGGATCTCACCGGCGGCGACTTTAAGCGGTATCACCGGGTCTGGAAACTTCAATCGATCGGGGAGGGGACGCAGACGCGGGCCGATTTCGAGCTGGTCGTTGAGCCTCACACCTTCGTGCCGGATCGAATTATTGCGATCGTCATGCGTCAGGAACTGGAAACTCATTTTCGGATCGTGAAACAAAAAGCGCTGGAACAGGCCAAGCGGTAACGGCGATGGCACGACCCATGCCCTCCGGGCTCTACGTCATTCTTGATCCATCAGTCTGTCCAGACCGTCCGCTTCATGAGGTCTTGAAGGTTTCTGCCGCAGCGGGTGCCACGCTGTTTCAGTACCGGAATAAGTCAGCCTCAATGAAAGACGCCTATATCGAGGCGATGGAGCTTCGGAAGCTTGCCGCTGAGCTTGAAGTCCTGTTCATCGTCAATGATCGCTGTGATCTGGCATTGGCGGTCGATGCAGACGGCGTGCACCTCGGCCAAGGGGATTTGCCGCTCAATCTCGCGCGGAAGGTGATGGGGCCCGGTAAATTGATCGGCATCTCAACGCATAATGCGGAGCAAGTGCGAGTAGCCACGGCTGGTGGGCCGGACTATCTCGGCTTTGGTCCCATTTTTAAGCCAGGCTCGAAGGCTGATCACGACCCCGTCGTCGGCGTCGCCGGGTTGAAGGCCATCCGTCCGCTGACGCCGCTTCCGATCTTTGCCATCGGCGGGATTTCGCTCGATCATGTCTCAGAGGTGATGGGTGCAGGAGCGAACGGAGTGGCGGTGATCTCCGCAATTCTCAAGGCATCGGATATCAGGCACACAGTCAGCGACTTCGTCGTCCGGCTCGCAAGACCAACTTCGCCAAGTGTGTGATGGCAGCAGAGCGGGCCAGCCGGATGACGGTGGGTCGGAATCGGCCTGGGAGACCTGGCGCATAGGGAAGAGGGCCAAGCACGGGAACACCGGCTTGTTTGCGGAGTATGTTGAGTGTTGAACGTTCCTGGATCCGTGAAACACCTGATCGGACTGACTCTGTTTGATTCAGAACGAGCGCCACGACGGTAATCTTCCTTCGTTGAAGCGCCTCAATCGTGAGCAGCGCGTGATTGATTCCTCCAAGGCCTGATCGTCCGACCACCACGACGGGAAGACGCAATTGTTTAATGAGATCCGTTACCATGACTTTCGGTGTAACCGGCACCAGTACGCCCCCGACTCCCTCCACGACAAGATGGTCGTACTGCTTGGACAAGAGTCGATAGATCTTGCTGATTGTCTCCAGATTGATGGTCTGGCCTTCGGCCTGTGCGGCGGTGAGGGGAGCGCTCGGAATTTTAAAGGCATAGGGGCGAATCGCGCCGAGAGATTCTTCGCTCTCGATAATTGCCCGCAGTCGTGCTGCATCCGACAGACTCTCTTTGGCTGATGACACGCCAGTCTCGATCGGTTTCATGACGCCGACTGAGAGGCCACGCTTTTTTAGATGAAGCGCGAGTGCAGCCGCCACCAATGTCTTTCCGACGCCCGTGTCAGTGCCGGTTATGAATATGCCGTGGTTCATGGGTAAGAGCGGACGACGTATAGCTTGAGAGAATTAACCCTTTGCTGCAAATAAGCCCTGGCGGTCAGCTAGAGGGCAGTAAGTTATTTGCTCTTTGCTACAGATGTCGACTATCGCAATTCCACACTTGTCCTGACACATCTTTAAGCTGAGCTAGGCGGACTATGGTTCCAGTCACTTCCTCGATAGCGGGAGATCGGTGTAGAGCATGATCTGGCCATCCGCTTCCTTCGGGGAAAATGCCCTCGGTTAAATCAGTTTTCTGCCACCCAGGTAACAGGAGATTCACTCGGATGTTCTGCGGGCCCCATTCGAGGGCAGCCGTCTTGACCAGTCCGATGAGGCCGGCCTTTGATGTCGCATAGGCACTCTGGCCGGTGGCTCCATGGAATCCTGTGTGGGAACCGATCACGATGATCGAGCCTCCCCCACGAGCGAGCATGAAGGGAGCCATGGCGCGAAGACAGTAAAAGGTTCCTGTCAGATTGGTTGCAACCACATTAGTCCAGACTGCTTCCGAATGGCGCACGAGCAAATGGCGTTGCCCGATTCCTGCATTGCAGATCAAGACCAATGGGCCGGACACTTGATTGGAAAAGCGGTCGATCATGATCTGAACCGATGACGTGTTTCGAATGTCGGCTTGGTATATCTCTCCGGTTCCGCCGGCGCTGACCACTTGTTCTAACGTCGTCTTTGCTGCTGGTTCGTTCTGAGCATAGTGGACTCCCACATACCAACCAATCGCTCCAAAGGCCTGGCTGATTGCTCGACCAATGCCCCCGGAGGCTCCGGTGATGAGGACAGATGCTGTTGGTTCGATCGGGGATCGCATGACGAAGAATTATGCGAGGAGTGCTGTGCGAAGGCAAGCGATAGAGACTCCCGGTACGCTATTGTTCTTTTGGGAATGTAAAGAAGTAACTACAGGCTGATTCGGCTCACTGCGCTTTTTGGAGCCGTCCGGATGGTCTGAAGCAGTTTGGGTATCAACGGGCGAAGGTCTTGGAGGCGGTTGGTGGGAGCCTGAAGCACAATGACCGCAATAGTGAACTGGGGGATATTCTGCTGAAAGGCCAGGTTGCGGTCAACCGTGACGAAGACGTCGAATTGCGCTTGAGCTCTGGTTAATAGCTCACCGTTCTTGATTCCCGCCCATCCTGCTTGGGGGACCGTGATGACTTCATGTCCTTCAAGATCTCGTGCGATACGTCGGTCGATACACTCGTCAAGAAGGATTCTCACGAGGCTTTCGCGAGCATGCGAGTCTTGGCTTCTTCAAGGAATGAGATGACCTGATCGCGACTGACGGTCGGGAAGCCTTGAAGAAAATCGTCGATGGTTTCGCCGCCTTCCAAATATTCGATTAATGTCTGGGCCGGCACTCGGGTGCCGGTAAACACGGGGGTGCCACCCAGTACATCGGGTGAGGATGTGATGAGTGGTGGTAGAGCCGACATACTTTATGAGGATAGCGGAGCATCGCTGGTTTTACAAGCCGCCGCTTGCGGCTCTGTTTTGGGGGAGGCCTATAGACGAGGAGGAGGCCGTCGGTTTTACTGCCTCCTCAGGATGCGCATAGTAGTGGACGCCCACATACCATCCGAGTTGTCCAAAGGCCTGACTGATCGCGCGCCCGATCCCTCCTGAGGCTCCGGTGACGAGGACAGATGCTGGTGGTTCACTCGGGGACGGCATGGTGCCGAATTATGCGAGGAGAGCTGCACGAAGGCAAGCGATAGAGAGAATGGAAGAGGCAGATACTGATAAGCCCATCAGCCTGGTCAACGGACCAATTACGAATAGTAGGGTCGGATTGTGAGCCGTGCAGTCTTCATTACCACTGCTCTTGCCGCCGGGTTCGTATGGGTTATTGTTCGAGTTGCTAACACATTGCCTGAGCCACTTACGATATTTTACCGTGGTACGAATGGCAATCTGATTACGACGACGGGCCCATAAAGGTAGGGGACAGATCCCCCCCCTGTATATCGTCTGTTGCTTGGGGGCAGGGACGTCCCTCTCGGGCTCCTGGACATATCCGAGTAACCTTCGGCTTTGATCCTATTTCCTCTTTTCCGGTTCTTGCCTTGTCGGTTTCGGTTTGAGGCGTTGCGTTCGGGTCGAAAGCTTGATCTACTGCCTCAGGATCCGCAAGCCTTTGCGGAAACCAGCTTCACGTATCCACTCATCGGCACAGGCTGTTCACTCCTCGAGAACGTTTGATATCTGCACACCTGCTGCATACGATACAGGCATCCTGATAAGGGGAGTGGCCCATGCGCACGACGCTGGATCTCAACGAGAAGCTCATTCGGGAACTGATGACTGTGACCGCCGCAAAAACGAAAACTGAGGCGATCCATCAGGCTGCGGCGGAAATGATCCAGCGGAAGAAGCTGGATCAGCTGAAATCATTAAGCGGTACGATTCATCTCGACCTTGACTGGAAGCGTCTGGAACAGGCCGAGATTCGTCATCAAACCGTTCTGAAACGCCGCCGACATAGTCATCGCTGACACCTCTGTTTGGATTCCCTTCCTTAACCGAGCGGACTCCCCTGAAAGATCGTCCTCGATGTGCTCATTGACACAGATGAGGTCGCTCTGGTCGGTGTCGTGCTGGCTGAATTGCTGCAGGGCTGCCGGACCCAGCCCGAACGAACCACCCTCTCAGAAGCTCTCCTGGCTTTGCGGTACTTCGAAGTCACTCAAGCCACTTGGTCTCAAGCCGGTGATCTTTCGGCGCATCTGCTCCGCAAAGGCATAACCCTGCCACTGCCAGATCTGCTGATTGCCTCTTTGGCGATCGAGCACGACTGCTGTGTCTACACCCTGGATGCTCATTTCAAGAAAATTCCAGGCGTGCACCTCTATATGCCGGTATCAGTCTGATGACCTGAGGCACTGCGGGGGCGCATACTAATGGCCATTCAAGCCGTAGAGAACATGCCGACGAATCACGCGATGAGAGCCAAGTCAAGGCAAGCATGAGGTCTGTCTTAACAAGAGCACCCATCGGCTTGCCGCTCTCGGGATTCCTATGGTACGGTCACAGCCTCTCTTCTGGAGTACACATGATGGCGAAACGAGGACTTGTTTTCAGTCGGGTATGGACGGCGGGACTCTGTTTGCTGGTAGGTCTATCGGCCTGGGCTGGGCTGTGTGGAGCGGAGGAATCCGTCACAATTGCCAAGTCCGAGGAGTATTTCCCAGATACGCTCGGCAGTCGGTGGACCTATCGTGGCCAGATCAATGAGGGGCCGCTTCAAACCATTGAACTGAAGTTTTTTGAGAATGTATCCACGGTCTCCGGAACTAAGACTCTCAATGGGGTGGCGGTGACCGTCTTTCATGATACGAACCCGGGCAATCATGGAGCTTCGGATAGTTTTTATCGTCGGGATGTGGTCGGGATTGTCTATTATGGATCGGATCCAGGAACGCCGCTGGAGAAAGAGATCACGCCCTATCAGATTTTCAGGTTTCCCCTCAAAGTACCCTCGTCGTTCCAACAGTTTGATCGCGCAGGTATCGATTTCGGTTCGGATATGGATCGTGACGGAACAGACGAAACGGTGGATACGCAGGGGTGGAGTAAGGTGATCGGTCGGGAAACGATCACAGTGCCGGCGGGAACGTTCCAGGATGCGATCAAGGTTGAAGCACGTATGAACATGCATATCCATCTGTCCGGTAGTAAACACACCGTCTCAGGCATCGATGTGATGACGGCGTGGTTTGCCAAAGGGGTTGGTCTCGTGAAATATGCGGAGCGTCAGGAACTGTCCGCCATTAAAGAAGACCGTGGCGTGGTGACGGAGATCACGGAAGAGCTGGAAGAGTACGAGATTAAATCTGCCAAAGCTCACTGAGGCGACTCGAATCCTCGACGAAGCGTATTTTCACTCGTGATGCGGGTGATCATGAATTGGGCCAAATAGTCTTCCCCGCCGGCTTTTGCCCCTACCCCTGAAAGGCGGTGGCCACCGAATGGCTGTCGGGAGACGAGCGCCCCAGTGATTGGGCGGTTCACGTAGAGATTCCCCACATCGAACTGCTCACAAGCCAACACGAGATTCGCGGGGCTTCGTGAGTAGACCCCGCCGGTCAGGGCATATCTGGTCGCATTCGCCATCTCCAGCGCCTCTGCCATCGTCGTTGTCTTCATAACCGCCAACACCGGACCGAAGATCTCTTCTTGCGCCAACCGATCCTCCGGCCTGACGTCGGCGAACACGGTCGGGCCTACGAAGCACCCCGGTCCCTCTATAGTGCGGCGGACGATCACTCGGTGAGTCGCCAGGCCCAGGCTGATGAATTCCTCGATACGCCGCTGTGCCCGGTCATCGATCACGGGACCGACTTGCGTGCCGGGATCGCACGGGTCACCCAGCGTGAGACACATCACGGCATCACGCAGTCGCGCAAGGAACTGGTCGTAGATGCTGTCCAACACGATGGCGCGGGAACAAGCAGAACACTTCTGACCCGCATAGCTTGTGAACGAGGTGACCACGCCGGCGATGGCTTCGTCGAGATCGGCTGTGTCGTCGACGATGATGGCGTTTTTCCCGCCCATCTCGGCGATCACCCGTTTGATCAATGGCTGTTCCGGCTGGATCGTTGCCGCGCCTGCCCATAATCTCAGGCCCACCTCCTTGGAGCCAGTGAAGGCGATCGTGGCGATCTCCGGCCGCTCGGACAAGGCCCGTCCGATCTCAGGGCCTCCGGGGAGGCCATACAAGACATCGGCCGGCACGCCGGCTTCATGGAACAGATCCGTCAACAGAGTTCCCAACAGGGAGGCACGCTCGGAGGGTTTGAACAGGACTGCGTTGCCGGTTACCAGGGCTGCACTGATCATGCCGGCTGGAATCGCCAACGGAAAGTTCCAGGGAGCGATCACCGCGGTCACGCCACGCGGACGATACCATCGCTGATTCAATTCTCCGGGATAGTGTCCGAGTCGCAACGGCTCACTGAGACGCGACATGTGCTGGGCATAGAACTCCAAAAAGTCGATGGCCTCGGTCACGTCGGCATCGGCTTCTCGCCAGGGTTTTCCAACTTCGTGCATTTCCCAGGCAGCCAGATCGTACCGGCGCGCGCGCATGAGTTCCGCAGCGCGTCGCATCACCGCGATACGTTCCGCTGCGGGCCTTCGCCCCCAAGCCTCGCCTGCCGGCATCGCAGTGCCGATCACGGCAGCCACATCGGCCGGTGAAGCCGCCTGAATAGTCGCGACGAGTTCGTCAGGCCGCGCTGGATTGCGCGACATGATCAGGGAACCGGTCAGCCGCTTTCCGCGAACTCTGATAGGCCAGGTTCGCCCCAGATTGGCTCGAACCCGGTCGATCGCGGTCTGCATCGCCGTACGGACTTCCTGCTGGGAAAAGTCGCTGTGTGGCTCATTGAAAAACGAATCGTGTTCCCCTGAGGACGGCAACGTGGAAGAGGGGACAATCGGCGGCGTGAGCAGGCTCGCCAACGACTGTGACTCCACATACTCTTTCCGTAGAAATGATTCGTTCGACGTATTTTCCAACAGGCGTCGGACCAAATAGGCCATCCCCGGCAACAGCCGACCGACCGGTGCATAGAGTCGCACCCGTCGGCGGTGCGTCACCATGGCATGCTGAAACGGTTCGGCCATCCCATAAATCATTTGATATTCGATCGTCTCCGGATCGCACTGGCGCGCATCCAACGCTGCTTCGATGACAGCCAACGTCCGCAGGTTGTGTGTGCCGAATGCCGGACGTATGACTTGACGGTGGTCCAGGAGCAAGGGGACGAGCGCCTCATAGTTTGCATCGGTTTCTGCCTTGTGTTCGAACAGCGGGACCGGCCATCCAGCCTGGCGATAGCGTATGGTGTCCGAATCCCAATAAGCCCCCTTGACCAGCCTGATCGTGATTGGATAATTACGCCGTTTTGTCCAGGCGATGAGGGATCGAATATCCTGGTCGGTTTCCCGATGATAGGCCTGCAGCGCCACGCCGGCGTGTGGAAATGTTCGAAATGCCGGTTCGTCAAAGAGGTTTCGGAATATCTCGAGCAGCAAGGTTTTTGTCTCTGCTTGTTCCATATCGAAGATCAATCCACATCCGAGGGCAGCTGCCCGTTCCAGGATCGGATGTAATCGGCCTGCCACGGCTCGATAAGTACCGAGGGGATCGATCGGGTCCAACCGTGATGTCAATGCGGAGATCTTCAGAGAGAGTTGTGCTCGTGGTAGCGTGCCAAGATGATCCCGTTCCAACATTGTCGAGGACGGCCATGTGCGAACGGTCTGCCCGAGCTGCGTCAAGGCGTCGAGGCAGCGATCCCGATACCGATCCGCTTCGACGTCGCTGATCGTGGCCTCGCCAAGCAAATCCACCGACCATGCACGACCGTTTTCCCAGAGATTCGCCAGGACGGGGAGCGCTTCTTCCACCGAGCCTCCGGCGATGAAGGTTCGCGCCATCTGCTCGACCTGATGGCGGATGGATTTCCCTGTGATGGCGGCCCCGACATTGGTCGCCGTCAATGCTTTGAACCCCCATTGCAGCCCAAATACCTGGCCATGGAGCGCTCCAAAGTATTCTTCCGCCAACCGTACCACCGCCTGATCCGAGGCCACGGCCGGCAGCACATCGATAAACCGGAACAGCTGAACTTTGAATGCAGAATCTTTCATTGCCAAGTTGATCACGCTTTGTGACCACCAGTGGCTGTCGAACAGGGTTGGGGTACGACCGGCAGACAATTGGGCCAGATGTTGTCCGATTCGGGCGACTGTTGCTTCGAGTACGGATGGATTCATCGTCACGTCTCCTCCGCCGGATGGTCGTCTTGGCTTCCATCGTCAGTATACTCCCAGCCACCGACAAGCCAAGCATCCGGGAGTCGATCATGCGCAGATACCGGTTGAAAATGGGAACTGGTTTCGCTAGAGTGCAAATCCTGTAACACGTTCACCGGAGCCCGTTTGCCATGGTGGACCTCAGCTTGGGTTATCAGCGAGAGGACACATGGTCAAGACGGATCAGATCGCCCAGCCCCTGACTTCAGGATTTTCCTACGGGACTTGTCTCCTCTTCTGTGTCCTCGCTGCTACCACAATCGTCGGCGTTCCTTTCTATGGGTACTATATCGGCTATACGCTGTTCGACTGGATGCACTTTTTCGTCATGTACATCGTGACGGGGATGGGGATCACGGTCGGGTATCATCGCCTGGTGGCGCATCAAAGTTTCGACTGTCCGAATTGGATAAAGCGCCTGGCTTTGATCGCGGGCGGATGGGCCTTACAGAACTCAGCGCTGGTCTGGGGTGCAGACCATATCCGCCATCACGCCTGCACGGACACGGAGGAAGATCCCTACAATGCCACGAGAGGATTCTGGCACAGCCACTGCGGTTGGCTCTTCTATAAAACGCCGTATCGCGTCGGCAAATACCAAGTGCGGCTCCGCCGCGATCCGGTGATTCTCTGGCAGCATCAGTACTATTGGCTGATCGTCGTCTCCGGTTTGGTGGTCCCTTTTTGCATCGGGTTCTGGTGGCACGGCACCCTCATGGGTGGCATCAGCGGCCTCCTCATGGGCGGCCTGTTCCGGATGTTTATGGTCCTCAATTCAACTTTCACCATCAACTCGCTTTGTCATATGGTGGGCAGCCAATCCCATGGTACACAGGACAGCAGCCGAGACAGCTGGCTGATCTCTTTCATCAGTTTCGGCGAGGGCTATCACAACTACCACCACACCTACGCTCGTGATTATCGGAACGGCCCACAGTGGTACAACTTCGACCCCTCTAAGTGGACCATCTACGCACTGTCATTGATTGGCCTGGCGAGCAAGTTGCGTCGGGCTTGACTCCTCAGTGGTTTGAGCCATCGGATAGACCTTCCCCAGTCGGTACATCGCCGATAGCCCGACCGGCCCATATCATTTCATGGATAGCCTCGCTATGATTATGAGTATAGGTCATCCCAACGGCTCGCTGGTGTCGTCTTAGATGTGATGCCGTTGAACACAATCGAATGGGAGAACTACTATGGCTGATGAACATGGTCATGGGGCACAACAGCCTCAGGAAAAAGATAATCTGATTCCTGGTGTCAAACATGTCATCGCGGTCAGCAGTGGGAAGGGCGGTGTCGGCAAATCCACCGTTGCAGCGAATCTTGCCTGCGCCTTGGCGGTTGCCGGTACAAAGGTTGGGCTATTGGATGCTGATCTGTATGGCCCCAATATCCCGATGATGATGGGGAGTACGACTGGCCCTGAGCAGAAGGATGGCAAAATCGTTCCGGTCGAAAATCATGGAGTCAAGCTTATTTCCATGGCGTTTCTCGTGCCAGAAGAAGCGCCGCTGGTTTGGCGTGGCCCGATGGTCCACCAGTACCTCCAAGCGTTCTTCCGCGATGTGCTTTGGGGCGAGCTGGACTATCTGTTGATTGACTTGCCGCCAGGGACTGGGGATGTGCAGCTCTCTTTGTCTCAGATGGTGCCGTTAGCTGGAGCGGTGACTGTGACGACGCCTCAAGAAGTCGCGCTCTACGATGTGCGTAAGGGTATGGCGATGTTCCAGAAGGTGAATGTTCCACTCCTGGGCATCATCGAGAACATGAGTTACTTTGTGTGTGGGCATTGTGGCGAGCGGACGGAGATCTTTTCGCACGGAGGTGGGGAACGGGCTGCGACCAAAGTCGGCGTCCCATTCCTCGGGCGGATTCCGATTGATCCCGCCATTCGCGATGGTGGAGATACCGGTCATCCGATCGTTGTCGCCAATCCGGACTCTCCACAAGCCGTTGCGTTTCGAGATATTGCGAAGAAACTGATGGATGAGCTCAAGGGAGCTGGCAACAGCGGTTCGTCGATCGAGAATTTGCTCAAGAAAGTCAAACAGCCGTTTAGCACGACTTGATCGCATTGACGTTGGAGGGAAAAATGCCGGAGTTCGTACGGGTCGCTGGTCTGGCAGATATCAAGACAGGGCATGGCATTGTGGCCGAAGCCAATGGGAAGACACTGGCGGTCTTTAATGTAGATGGGACGATCCACGCGATCAATAATACCTGTTGCCATCGGGAAGGGCCCTTGGGAGAAGGGGAATTGGAAGGCACCGTCGTCACCTGTCCCTGGCACGGATGGCGATTTGATGTGACCTCCGGTGCTTGTATGAACAATCCATCCGCCAAGGTGGAAGCCTATCAGGTGAAGGTCGAAGGGAATGATGTGATGGTATTGCTTGAACCCTGAGGCGTCGCTCGCGGAATTTTCTCATTCGCTCAAGGAAAGGAGTCATCTATGGCTGTCTCGGCCAACGACCAAACTGATATCGCTGCGGCACTCGTTCGTCTCTATGTGTTTCTGGCGCAGTATCTCGATCGCTGCTTCGATGAAGCGGCTCGGGAAAGCTATCCCGATTCAGAACTCCAAGCCCACCTTGATACCACACGTCGACAGCTCATGGAGATCCTATCGGTCAATCCGGTCGTGAAGCGGAAACTCGCCGAGGAGTGCGACCGAATCTTGCATTTAGGCGCGTCTTGTTTGAAACTCGGTGTGGCCGATCCTAAGACCCTGGAAGCCATTCAGGCTGAACGGACTGTCCTGAAGAGCAAGACCATCGCCCTCAGTGATCTGGTGGCGGTCTACCGAGCCTTAGCATGAGCCATGGGGCAGGCTGGATGTGACAAACATCAACTCGCCGGGTTGGATCACCGAGAACGGGGATTTAGCAGGCCGGTCGAGTTTCAAGGGGAAGGAGATGGCTACCGAGCCAGCTTGCGGTATGAGGCTGTCCGTGTGACGACCGATGTCCAGTCTACTCAGGATGAAGCGCTGACCCTGTTGATCCAGACCCTACATGCTCAAGGCTACCGACAGCTCAAAACCCAACTGAGTTTTCGCCGTGGTGTGTATCTGGGATCTCAAGAACTCTGGGTGGAATATCCCGATCCGCCGCAGGCTGAGCCGGAACGGTCCGGGTTCTTTGCTCGAATCACGAACTGGTTTAGGCCATCTTCTCCCAATGAGTAGCGAGCGATGAGCTTTGTTCCTCTTGACCAGCTCCGGTCTCCGGCAGCTATAGCCCATCAACCTGCTTCCTCAAGCGGTCAGTCACCTGTGGATCACCGACCGCGACTTCCTGCTTGGTTTAAGGTTCAGGCGAAGACTGGTCCCGATTATCTCGACATTAAGCGGACGATGGAGCGACTTGGGCTCCACACGATTTGTGAGGAAGCTCGTTGTCCGAATCGATGGGAATGTTGGAACGCCCGTACGGCCACGTTTCTGATTCTCGGCCATATTTGCACCAGACGCTGTCACTACTGCTCTGTGGAGACAGGAAGGCCGCATGCAGTCGATCAAGATGAGCCAAGTCGGGTTGCCGAAGCGGTCAACGCACTCGACCTTCGCCATGCGGTCATCACCTCGGTCAATCGCGACGAACTGGGTGATGGCGGGGCCTCAGTCTTTGCCGAAACGATTCGACGGACGAGACGGCTGAACCCCACCTGTACGATTGAAGTACTGATCCCGGACTTTGAGGGCAATGAGGAGGCCCTTGCCGTGGTCTGTGAAGAAAATCCGGAGATCCTGAATCACAATATTGAAACTGTGAGGCGACTGTTTCCGTCGATCCGACCACAGGGGAAATATCAACGGTCTCTCGACTTGCTTGCGAGGGCGAAGCAGCGTGGAATGAAAACGAAGTCAGGCTTGATTCTGGGTATGGGCGAGACACTCGATGAAGCCCGTGAAGTGATGCGTGACCTTCGAGCAGTCGATTGCGATATCATCACGATCGGCCAATACCTTCAGCCGACAAGAGAGCACCTGGCTGTTGCGCGATTCTATGATCCATCCGAGTTTGCACTGCTCAAAGAGGAAGGTCTTGCGATGGGCTTCAGTCACGTGGAAGCAGGCCCACTGGTCAGAAGTTCCTATCACGCGGAGCAGCAGGTCTTTGGTGCATAGTTGTGGCCGAGCCCTCATCTAGTCTGGAAAACATTCCTGCATCCGTCGTTGCGCTTCCGACCAACTCTTTCGCTTGTTCAGATGATAGCGTATATGCTATTTTCTGACAGGAGAGAATGACGCATCCCTCAAGTAAGTCACCACTAACCCGATTGGTCTATGACGGCACGGTCCTCCGCATTGAGTTTTACGTTGCTCAAAATGGAGCCGTACCAGCAGAAGACTGGCTCGAACAACTTTCGGTTGCAGCCCAGCAGAAGTTTGCAGCTCTGTTTGTGCGCATGGGGGACAGTGGGAAGATCTGGAATGAGCGTAAGTTTAAACATTTGACCGGGACCGATCAGCTCTTCGAGTTTAAAGTCGAGGCTGATCGCATCCTGTGCTTCTTTTTCGTCGGTCGTCGCTTGATTCTGACGCATGGATTCAGGAAAGCCGGCGACAAAACACCAAAACGAGAAATTGATCGAGCTGAAGCGTATAAAAACGACTTTGAGGGGAGAGTTCGATATGAAGGCTAAATCTGTGAGAATGGGCAAAGGCTGGTTAGATAGGAAGCTAGTGAGTTCAAAATTCCGCAAAGGATTTGAAGAAGAGCTGCAAAAGCTGGCCATCGGCGAGCAGCTCGCTCGGTTGCGCCTGGAGGCAGGATTGACCCAAGCACAAGTAGCGAAACGAACCGGCACCACAGCATCGGCGATCAGCCGATATGAAAATGCGGAATATGATCGCTATGAGCTCCGCACGCTGCAAAAGATTGTCCGTGCTTGCGGCGGTCGACTGGAGATTTCCTTCGAGCCAGGACCAAACACCCACCGAGCTGCATAGTGCATGTGTTCGTTAATCAACAGTCTCGCCTGGCACTATTGTTTTACGAGAATCAGCGTGGCTAGAGGAATCTGAATGCCGTTATCAAGCCTGCCGTCAGGGCACACTCGCTGCTAAACCAGCCGATCAAGTCTTTCATGAGGCCAAAGCTCGACTCAAATAACTGTGGCGCGATTTCTTCTTCTTGCTGAGGAGGAGATGGTCGCTGCTGCCCAGTATTACGACATCAATCTGTTGGGCTCGGCACAGAATTCTTCACAGAGGTTGACGAACCATAACTGCGATCTCTGTACATTCCCATGCTGCGCCAAAGGTGAAGGGAGAGATCAGGCGTCGGTTACTCCAGCGTTTTCCGTTCGGAGTGCTCTACGTAGCGATTGACGACGAAATTGTTATCGTCGCCATCATGCATCTGCGACGAAGGCCTGGTTACTGGGAAGGCCGTCTCCATTCCTAACAAAGCCAAGCTCAGAGCCCAGTCTCTGCACAAATCCTCAAGCCTCCGTAGGGGGGCTATTGGCTTGCTAAATCGTAAGCTCTACCGACTACTGCGGCGGCTGCAGTTCGATTCTCAACTCCTAATTTGATATAGATCCGTTCCAAGTGTTTCTGCACCGTGCGGCGGCTGATGCCTAAGATCATACTGATCTCCGGATTCGTCTTGGCTTGCGCGACCCATTGTAAGATCTCTGACTCTCGGGTGCTCAACCCAAAGGCCGAAAAATCTCTTGCCACGGGCGCAGCCTTACGTTCTTCGAGCATGAGGAGATAGTGTGAGCCCTTCACGATCAGCCGGATGGTCAAGCAGCCCGATTCTCCCTGGACCAGCAAGGGCTGGAGTTCTGGTATGACATCGTCTGAACGGTCCAGTTGTCGTTGAGAGTGAGTCAGCCACTCTCTCAGAGGGGTGGGAAGCTGACCTACAGCGAGTCGAGTTCGAAGGTTGTATTGTTTCAGTAACCGCTGGGCGGATGGCGTGATAATTCGAATGCGTCCTTCTTTGGTCACGGAAATAAGCGCTTGCTGCCCATCTTCCAGTACTTGATTCATAGCTGTCAGCTGATTCTGAATCTGAGTGACCGCCAAAGCGTTCTCCAAGGCTTGCCTGAGATGGGGGCGAATCGCATTCAGTGTTGTTCTCGTATGCTCACCAAACTCACAGCCGTTCTTATGTCGTGCGAGGGTGACGCTGTGCGATGAGCCTATCCGGAGCGCAAGGCCGATGATGCGGGGAATTTGAAGGGGTTGATAAAATTCCTGCGACAATACGGTCTCTCGAAACTCGCGGTCCGCCACAAAGTCTGAAAGGGTGACTGCGGATCCATCTCGAGTCTTTTTAAAATATTTCAAAATTGGATGATGTTCCGCTTCTTTGGCGAGTACCTGCCCGAAGTGTTCGGGCTTCTTCAGAAAGCCAGGAACATCGGTCTGGAATGTCCCGAGGCCATGACGATGATTGATCTCATTGTACGACGTGAACTCCCCGTCGGTGATCTTCGGTAGGGCTGCGATTACGTGACTCGTGAATTCCTCGTGGGTCCGGAGTTGATAGAGATCAAGCAGGAACTCCGATACCTGCCGCACCTGGTTTCCAGATAATCGTTCCATCGGTCTGCTCCCGAGAAGCGCCGCAATACTACTACAAGAGGATCATAGGTACAACACCTTACGCCAGGTGGCGTATTTCTTCGGATGCCTTGGTTTGATAGAAGCGCCGCGACGCAGAGTGGTTCAGAGAAGTCCAGAGGTTTCGATGCAGCGACCAAGCGCAAGTCTTGATGCGACGATGGGCGATGGTCTTTCGCCAGGAGGCCGTGAACCCCAGGCCGATTGGCAAAGCCTGGCGGGCTAACACCGAGAGAAACACAGGTGTGGGATGGGTGGCGAGCGGAATGATAGACAAATCGATTGCATCACAGCCACACGTCTGGTCACAGCCCTATTTGGCCGCGAGCATGTCAGATCGTGAGTGAGTGTGACAAGTGGTATCTGGCTCCTTAGCGAATACAACGGCTCAGTAGTGCGCGCTTACATTTTATTGGTTTCGACCAAAGGAGTGTGTCTCAAATGCAATGGCAGACGATTGAATTGGTCAATCAGCTTACTCCTGCGCCACCCAATCTAGGTACATGGATTCGTACAGACCGGGCACAAGTGATCGGAGGATGGCTGGTGCGGACGGTCTTAGTGAAGCGTGAGATCGTGCAGGCATCGCCCGGTTCAAATAGCGAGATGGAGGTCGATACCAGTATCAGCCTCACTTTCGTGCCCGATCCCGCACTGGCATGGCGACCGTAACCCTCTGATGAGGCAGGACGGGAGAATTTGCATGCTTCTGGTGGGTACTGGGCGTAGGACGCTCGTCTTTGAGGGATGCAGGATGAAGATGGATCATATGTGTAGGACGATTTTATCGAGTGTGATGTTACTCCTAGCTGCCTGCGGCGGAGGAGGAGAGACCTCCACTGGATCGAACGGATCACCTCAACCGGTAGTCAGCCTCGCCAGCACCACGGTGACTGCTGACAGTTCCGTGCCGGCACCAGTTGTCACTACCATCGCAGAGGTCGTTTCACCAGTGGCCTCAGGTCAACTTTCATCATCAATACCGGTTGCGACCACTGACCGCCATGATTCTTTCGTGTTGGCATTGGATGCGGCGGGGAAAATTCGGCTTGCGGCTATGACTGGTGGTAGCTCTACCACCCTGAATGCAGATTCCACCGCGCTAGCCCTCGTTCGGATGGTCACAGGTGTTCTACCTCCAGGCATTAGTGCAAGTCAGGCGAATCAGGCTATTCGAGATGCTGCTGAATTTCCAGCCCTGGTAGCGGGGATTCAGGGAGTCTTGAATACTGGCTTGGCTCCACTCGAATCCGGCCCTGTGGTACAAAGTATTGCAACTACGGTACGGCAGGCTATCAACATCATCTCGGCAATCATAGCTCCACCCGCGACTTCATCCTCCTCCGTGGCAGCTTATGCGACCACACCAGTAGACCCGAGCCAGTTGCCCCACTTCAATATCCTGAGCAATGTCGGTGGAATATTTTCCGTGTATGTCTCTGGTGCTAGAAGCGATGGGAGCGTCAATCTCGTCAATGCGTCTCCTGTTGTTTGGAGCGCCCACAGTCTGGACGAGACGGGCACCCTTATTCGAGCCCCAGTACCATCTCCTGATGGGAAAGTTTTGCTTGACTCAAATACTGTGACCAGATCTTTGCTAGACAAGATCCATCCGTGGCTTGGTCCTGCAACCGTCAATACTCCTGGGAATGGCGGGAAAGGGCTTGATGTCGTGGTTGAGCAAACCACACTATCGCACAAGAAGAACCTGGAGGAGATTCTACAAAACGCCTTCGCGACAGTTGTACCCATCAACCTGGGAAGTGAATGTCTTAATAGTATCGCCAAAGCCTTGCATTCGGCGGGATCACTTGATGACCTTGCAAAATCGGCAACTTTCGATGCAGTGAAGGAAGCTCTACTCAGCGCAAGGGACGGCGATGATGTGGCATTGGAGGGAGTTCTCGCCCGATGTATACCAAGCCTCTCGCCGAAGAAAACTGAGCTTGGGAGATTCGCTCGGCTGGTAACTAAAACCTTGATGGGACTGGCTGCGGTACAGGCGTTCGATGATGCAGCCACACTCGTAGCTAAGGTGGTATTGACCGCCAGTCATTGGAACACCCACCAGTCCGTGGCTGTGTGCATGGGCGAGTCGGGCTCCATTCAAAACTGTGTGGCGAAGTTTACTTTTGAGAATCCGGCCCCGATATTGGTTCCAAATGCGCGTTTTACGCCGCGCATAACGGCGTTGACTGCCGGAGGCACAGTTACAGGGCTGCCCGTCGGGATCACTCACACGTCGAGCGACGCAGCGCAGGCAGTTGTGACAGTCCTGACTCCACCGAATGGAGAACGCCAGACCGGTGAACTAGTGGCAAACGGTGTGGGGGCAGCAACGATAACCGTACGCGATCCCTTTACGAATGTCTCCGACCAATATACAGCCACGGTGGTGCGGCCAATAATTTCACCGGGAGTCGTCAGAATGGGGATTGGCCAAAGCATGACGCTCAGTCTGACGGATACCAACAATCGGCTGGTCATTACGGATGGATCAGGGATCAGATGGACCTCTTCCGATGAAGCAAGGGTTGCCTTGGGTCCGTTCTCCAGCGGCTCTACGAACACGGCTACGATCATTGCTCGTGCGCCGGGGAAAGTCACCATCACCGTAACCAATCCAGTACTGCTTAATCCGATCACGGCGGAAGTGGAGGTAACAGCTGCTCCAATAAACGTCTGTGAGCCCGATGTGCCGACCTATGCGCCCAATGGCTGTGAGTGGCCGAGGCTTGTAGCCAAGAATCCGTTCACCCCAATACCAGCGGGACAGGCGGTTCCGCTATCCGACCTCGTATTAGTGAAGCCCGGTACCTGTCCAGTAGAACTAAATGTGTCTCTTACGGTCTCTCCCATATTCGATTTTAATTGGACACTGAATGTCCCTGAACCATTCAAGTCTGCATGGTCTGGCGGTTTTATCAGATTTATTACTCCCCTATGGTCTGTACCTCGGGTACAAAATATGCCTGATCTATCGCTTGGTATCGTGCAGCCCACATCAATGGGCGCGATTCATACGCGCATATTTTATAAATCCTTTTATATAATGGATAATATTGAACGGACTCTTCGTGAGCCAGGGCTGCAGTGTACGTTTCAGCAGGAGCTTTGGGAGACCGAGAAGAACTAGGTACAAATGTTGAGGTCAGGAATAGAGAAATGAGTGACGCACCATGGCGCTGCAGTGGCAAACAATTGAATCGGTGAATCGATTATTGCCTGCAACACCAATACCGGAGACTGGATTAGGACTGATCGGGTGCAAGTGATTGGGTGATGGCTGTCCGGACCGTTCTGGTGAAGTGAGACGTGGCTCAAGTGAATCCTACGGCTCCGGCAGGGCTGGAGATCGATACCAGCGTCGCGTTGACTTTTGTGCTGGATTCATCTTTTTCGTGGAAGCCGTCATAGCGGGAGCTCAAACCAGAACTGGGTTATCTCAGTCATCTGAGAAACTGGCAGGAGCTTCCAGTTTGGAGATGAAACCATTACGAGGAGGGTATGATGCGCATGGTGTCACGAAAGTTGCTACTGGTCGGCAGTGTGCTTGCGGTGAGTGCATTGGGGTGGAGCTCCATTGCACAGGCGATATCGATCACGTTTAGCTTTACCGGTACGGTCACTCAAATCCAAGCCTTTAATCCATCCATGGTCCCGCTTCCCGCTGTCATCAATGATACTGTCACGGGATTCTATACGTTTGAGTCCACGGCGGGTTCACCCTGTGGCGTGAACGGCACCTGTGTGTATACCGATGGCATCACCAATGTTCACTTCGCGGTGGGAAGCTATACCAACACGGGTCTTCGTGTACCCATAAACAGCATGATTGTGAGGAACGGCTCGATTGCTGTCCCGAACTCTTTTGATGATTATATCGTCTTTACAGGATTTTCCGGTCCATCACTAGGTGGTGGGCTCGATGCGAATCAGTTTGGATTACGAGTGTTGGATCCGTCGGGCAACATGTTTTCTAGCACGAATCTGCCAACCGTGCCTCCAATCCTTACACCAAATAGCACCTGGAGTATTTTGTGGAGTAATTTTTCTGGAGCAGGAAATGTGCAGCTAAGCGGCACCGTAACCACTCTGAGTGGGACCAATCCGGTCCCTGAGCCCTCCACGCTGCTCCTCTTTGGCCTGGGCATAATGGGCCTGGGCGTGTGGCGCTGGCGAGTCGGGGTCTCCTAGATCCGGGGGATTTGGCGAAGGCAACATGCTCAATGACCGATAGAGCAGTATTGTAGAGAAAATAGGGACAGGCAACATTACCAACCGGCAGCACGCAGTGTTGGTGGCCTGATCTCTCCATTTCTGGAAAAGTTCGGCAGCATTCGCTAGTATGACGATCGTTAGCTCTCTGGAAGTATTGACGAATGGCAAGTGTTCTCACATTTCCATCGGTCACAGACCAACTCCTCGTCGAAGTGGTCCGCCGTATTCTTACCGTCGGTTCTCCCATCAAGATTGTGATGTTTGGTTCCCATGCCAAGGGTACCGCCCATCCGAACAGCGATTTAGACCTGCTGATTATCGAAGAATCTGAACTGCCCCGTTATCGGCGTTCGGGTCGGTATCGACGGGCGCTCTGCGGGGTATTTCCCGCCAAGGATGTTGTGGTCTGGACCCCTCAAGAGGTCGAAGAATGGCGGACTGTGTCCAATGCCTTCATCTCCACTGCATTGTCAGAAGGTAGACTTCTCTATGAAAGATAGGTCGGTCTTGGCTAGGGGGTGGTTTCGGAAGGGCGACAGCGACCTTGCGGATGCCAGGAGAACTACGGCTAGTGAAGGTCCTTACGACACCGCATGCTTCCACGCCCAGCAAGCGGTTGAGAAGTATTTGAAAGGTGTTCTCGCCTGGAGAGGGCTGGAGATTCCACGAACACACGACTTGGAGGAACTTCAGCGTTTGTGCATTCAGCTTGAACCGTGGGCCGAGCTTGCGAGCTGCGATCTTACGGACCTGACGGCGTATGCGGTTGAGCTTCGGTATGATGCAGAATTCTGGCCACCGCAACCGATGGCCGTCGAGGCCGTCAAATTGGCTGAGCAGGTGCGCGCCAGCGTACTCGCTCATATGCCATCGGAGACTCGACCATAGGACATCGCTAGGCGCAGAGCACCGCTCTCAACTTTTGCGATCAGAATCAAAGTTCCGTTTCCATCCTGAGAGCACGCATCGTTGTGCGGTGAGCGGGGTGAAGCGTTGTATGTCCTCCGATATCGTCGTCATAAACTCTTCAGCCCGGTTCTGATCCCCAAAACATTCGTACACATCGTCGAGAAAGCCACCGCGAAGCAGAGGATGGGACAGAAACTCTTTACCTGCTCCCGTCGCTATCTCTAGTGGGTACTCAGTTGCTTCAATCCGTTCAAGGTCGAGTCGTTCAAGCCATCCCCGTGCTTCTTTGACCGACGGCCGTTCATGCAGATAGGCCTGGAACCGCTCTCGTTCCTTGATCAACTCTTGCTGGAGCATTGCCTCATCCACCCGCTGCCACAGTGAATCGAACGTGCCATAGGACGGGAATGTTAGGACGATCTGGCCTCCTGGGTTGAGATGCCTAATCAACCCTTGAACTGCTTGGAACCTATCAGGCCGGAAGAACATCACTGACAGATTGCCCGTGATGCGATCAAAGGTTGGCAAATCTGTAGGTAGGGAGCGCATGTCCATGGACTCGAACTGGAGCCAGGGTAGTTGCGAGCCCTGAATAGTCCTCGCGCGAGCGACTTGACCAACACTCACGTCGATAGCTCGCACCTCACCAGTCGGACCAACTTGCTCGGCAAGATAGAAAGCCGGAATACCATGGCCGGATGCGATATCGAGGATTCGGAGCCCTCGTCTGAGGTCCAAGTGCTGTAGTAACGATTCAGCGAACGGTGTGGACCAATAGTCATGTGTTGGAAGAGGCCAGCGAGGCGTAGATGAATTCATGGTAGAAAGAGAAAAGAGAGTTTTCTCTACACCTTCATCCTATCATTCCCACAGGCGCTCAGTTCTGGTTGGCGGGTGACGAACCAGCGTTCCCAGGTCTTATTGTCCTATCACGTCACAATCTGACAAAATATGGAATCGTCATCAACATCACTCCGACGAAGACGAGCAAGTAGACGTTCTCTATAAAGTAGGGAAAGACACAAAGCGCCACTCCTACACAGAGCGGGGCTATGACCTTTTGCTTCTTGCCATAGATAAAGAAGCCAACTCCGATCGATCCGAAGATCATGCTCCAGATCAAGACGGCGGTGCTGCTCAGCTCAAACATATCTGAATCGCTTACGTGCTTGAGGCCAAGGCTTTGGCAATCAACGCCTGCGCTTCTTCTTGAATCTGCTTCAAGTGCTCTTTCCCCTTAAAGCTCTCGGCGTAGAGTTTGTACACATCTTCAGTCCCCGATGGTCTTGCGGCGAACCAACCGTTCTCAGTGACGACCTTCAACCCACCAATCGCTGCGTGATTGCCTGGGGCCTTAGTCAGCATCGCCAAGATCTTGTCTCCGGCCAGTTCCGTCGCCTGTACTTGCTCGGGAGAAAGTTTGGAGAGAATCGCCTTCTGCTCGGGCGTCGCCTGTGCGTCGATCCGCTCATAGACCGGCTCGCCCAGCTCCTTTGTGAGATCTCGGTATAGCTCGGATGGATCACGACCGGTTTTAGCCATCATCTCTGCTGCGAGCAGGTCCATGATGATCCCGTCCTTGTCTGTGGACCAGACGGTGCCGTCCCGGCGTAGGAACGATGCACCGGCGCTCTCCTCGCCTCCAAATCCGAGAGAACCATCCAATAGACCACTGACAAACCATTTGAAGCCTACCGGCACTTCAACCAGTGTCCGTTTCAGTTTGGCCGCAACTCGGTCGATGAGACTGCTGCTCACCAAGGTCTTGCCGATTCCGGCGTCAGACTTCCAGTTGGGGCGGTTGGTAAAGAGATAGGCAATTGAGACGGCCAAGTAATGGTTCGGATTCATCAAGCCTGAACGAGTGACGATTCCATGCCGATCGTTGTCGGCATCATTGCCGAAGGCCACATCGAAGCGATCTTTCAATGCGATGAGATTGGCCATGGCATAGGGCGAGGAACAATCCATACGGATTTTGCCGTCCCAATCCAACGGCATGAAGCGAAACGTTGGATCAACTGAGGGGTTCACAATCTCCACATCCAGTCCATATCGCTCGATAATCGGCTTCCAGTACCCGACCCCGGATCCGCCAAGGGGGTCGATCCCAAGCTTGAGTCCAGCGGCTTTGATGGCAGCGATGTCGATGATATTCTTCAGGTCGCTGAGGTAGGCTCCGATATAGTTGTGGCGATGTGTGGTGGCTGCCTGTCGTGCCTGTTCGATTGGAAGTCGATTACATTCCTGAAGATTTTTCGTCAAAAGGGTATTGGCCCTGTCCTCGACCCACTTGGTAACTTGTGTATCGGCCGGGCCGCCATTCGGGGGGTTGTACTTGATCCCACCGTCTTCCGGCGGATTATGCGATGGTGTGATGACGATCCCATCCGCGAGACCGGAGGTTCGGCCCCGATTGTAGCTCAGGATGGCATGCGAGATGACCGGTGTCGGGGTGAAGCCATTGTCCTGGTCGATCATCACTTCCACGCCATTGGCTGCGAGGACTTCAAGGACGGTCACAAAGGCCGGATCAGAGAGTGCGTGGGTGTCTTTACCCAAATAGAGAGGCCCAGTCGTGCGCTGCGTCGCACGGTATTCGCACACAGCCTGAGCGATCGCTACGATATGATGTTCATTGAAGCTTTGTTTGAAGGACGAACCGCGATGTCCTGAGGTCCCGAATGACACGCGCTGCTCGCGGATCGCTGGGGCCGGTTTCTCCGAGGAATAGGCGGACAGGAGTTGACTCACATTCACTAGCGTTGAAGCCGGTGCCGGTTGTCCAGCTAAAGGATGATTCGCCATCAGACACGTGTAATCCGAAGACCAGGTACCTGTCAACTCTTCCCGAATAGGAATCAACCCGCAAGACGAGCAGTCTGCTGCAACCCCCTTCGTTCATCCTGCGAGAGCCTCAGGATGAACGGAGTGGTCATTGAAACTATTGAGGTTTTTCGTTCGCGCTGAGCTTGTCGGAGCACACATATTGAGTTTTCCGCAGACTGCTCGCCCGCATGATTCATGAACGTGTATCTTGCAACCGCCGATACAACGCTGTGACAAGCCCGGCTGCGGTTTCCCTGCAACCAGCCGGGCAGGCTTGCCCCTCATGAACTCGACATTCTGATTCACGTATGCCTTGGCCACTCGGGGCTCCGCGTGCCTGTCTCGCGAAGCGTCTTGGCGGTTTCGCCACGACCCGTCATGAATAATGTGGCTAGGGTTGTGAGCGGTTCATTAGGAACGAAACACCATCAGTCATAATACAGCCGACCCTTCACGGTAGGTTGATCGAAGCCTGCGCGAGGTCATCGACCTGGATAAATCGAGCGCATGCCAATGATTCACTCTCACGCTCCGTTTTCATGATAGGAAATATTTTTCCATCTCCGGTTTATTGTAGTTGATAATTTGTAGGTAAAGATTCTCTTTGTTGAGGCCGATAACGTCCATGCGCGCAGTGCCATTTGCGCGACATGCGTGTGCGAGTGGTATGAAACGAAGAGGGCCTTGATGCGGTTCGTGGGTTCAACGTTGCGGTATGAACCAGGATTTGTTGCGACTCTCGTCATCATTGGGTGTCTGATCGACAATCCCTCATTAAGTCGCGCGCAAACCGTCCCGGATGCCGGCGTGTTGCAGCAACAACCGCAGCAGCAAATTGAGCAAGAGCGACGCGAACGTCTTCCTTCCCAGACTCCCAGTCTCGTTCCTGAATCCTCGCCCCAGGAGTCCTCACCCGAGGCTGAGACGGTGTGGGTGAGTGACTATCGGTTTGAAGGCAATACGCTACTGTCCGATGCACAACTCCAGTCCGTGGTCGCGCCCTATGTCGGGCGCCGCGCCGGCCTGAGTGTGCTACGAGAAGCCGCTGCAGCAGTCTCAGACCGGTATCGAAAAGCAGGATGGCATGTACGAGCCTATCTTCCCCAGCAGGATGTGAGTGGCGGGCACATCCTTATCGCTCTTGTCGAGGCCCGGGTCGGCGAGGTGTTGCTCGACGGGGACCCACCTACCAGAGTCTCCCCTGAACACGTGTTGGGGCCAATCCAGCGCAGGCTCCCTGCCGATCACTTCCTCAGTACCACGGCGCTTGACCGAGGGTTGTTGCTGGCCGACGATCTCGCCGGCGTGCGTGTCGCTGGGGCGCTCGAAGCCGGGGCACAACCAGGTCAGACCAATGTGCGAGTGACGACCGCCGATGCGCCGCTCGTTCACGGCGATGTCTCCGTCAACAATGCGGGCCTCCGCGCGACCGGTCATACCCAGGGCATCGCGAACTTGCGGATCGACAGTCCGTTTCATCGAGGCGATCGGTTGTCGCTGACAGGCATGTTCTCTGCGGGAAGTCAGTACGGGCGTGTGGGCTACCAGCGTCCGGTGGGGTATGACGGATGGCAGGTCGGCGCGAGCGCGTCCTGGTTGTTCTACGACCTCGTCGTTCCAGAATTCGAATCGTTGAACGCGATGGGGCATACCCAGAATATTGGGCTCGACGCGCTCTATCCCATCATTCGAGCGCGTAACTACAACGTGCAATGGTTGTTGAACTACGACTATCGACGGTTCTCCAATGACGCCTTGGACGTACGTCAGTCGAATTACCAGATTCATGAGGGCACGGTCGGACTCACCGGCAACTGGTTTGAGGAGGCCTTGGGAACACCGGGGGCCACGTTCGGGAGTTTCAGTGTCGTGGCAGGCACCGTGGATCAGGGGGGGCGACAGGTCGGAGAGAACCCGGCAGTGGCCGGTTCATTCACAAAGATACGCTGGTACATGAGTCGGCAACAACAACTCATCCCCTGGCTTTCTCTCTTCGGCTCTTTCCTCGGCCAAAAAGCGTTCAGCACGATGGATTCGGCGGAACGATTTTACCTCGGTGGGCCACAGGGGTTACGGGCCTACCCTGTCAATGAGGCCAGTGGGTCCACCGGCTGGCTGGCCACCGCAGAAGTGCGGGGGCACTTGCCCTGGGAATTCGGCCTCACCGGATTCTTCGACGCGGGTCATGTCGACAACCCAGCGACGATCGGTCCGAGTTACACGTTAAAAGGCGGCGGCTTCTCAATCAGCTGGCATAGTTCCTGGGGGATGGCGCTGAATGCAACCAGGGCACATCGGCTGGGTGACAATCCCCACCAAACAGCGACGGGGAAAGATCAGGATGGCTCCCTTATTCGAGACCGGTTCTGGTTGTCCGCGAGCTATGCATTTTAATAGTCGTCGATGCATCTCCTCTGTATGTATCGTAGGAGACTGTATATGACAGTGATCTCAACACTCAGGAACGATCACCACGGAGATCGACAAAACGGGTGGCTCAGATCCATTATAAGTGTTGCCGGTCTGATGATCGCAAGTCTGTCGGTCGATTATGCCGTCGGTCTGGCTGGTCCCCCCGCTCCGACGCAATTGCCGACCGGAGAACAGGTGGTGGGTGGTGCGGCGTCGGTCGGCCGTCAGCAGGCTATGATGACGATCGACCAGAGCACGTCCCGGGCTGCCATCGATTGGCACAGTTTCGATATCGGCAGCCAGGCCCAGGTCAATATTCGACAGCCCTCGACGGACAGTGTCTTGCTCAACCGCATCATGGGAGGAAGCCCCAGCCAAATCTTCGGTAGCCTCAGCGCCAACGGGCAGGTGTACCTCTCCAATCCCAATGGGTTCTATTTTGCGCCGAGCGCGTCGGTCAACGTCGGAGGGCTCGTCGCCACTACCCACAGTCTCAGCCTCACAGAGTTTATGGCCGGGCGGGACCAGTTCGCGCGCCATGGTGCGACAGGCCGTATCGTCAATGAAGGCCAACTGAAAGCGAGTCTGGGCGGCTATATCGCCCTGCTGGCTCCGGAGGTCCGTAACCACGGCGTCATTGTCGCTGAACTGGGCACGGTGGCGCTGGCCGCGGGTGAGGCCTATGAACTGCGCTTCGATTCGGCTCGACGGTTGGAGGGCCTTCGTGTCGAGCCGGCTCAGATTCACACCTTGGTTGAAAACAAACAAGCCGTGCTTGCTCCCGGTGGCTTGATCCTTCTCTCGGCGCAGGGCATGAGTCAGCTCCAAGGGAGTGTGGTCCGTCATGACGGCACACTCGAAGCCTCCAGCCTCGTGAGTCGGGGCGGGCGTATTCTGCTGGAGGGAGATGCCATCACGTTGGGTGCGCAGTCCAAGACGGCTGCCACAGGGGCGACCGGCGGCGGAGAAGTGCTGGTCGGCGGCGGTTGGCAAGGATCAGGGCCGCTGAAGCATGCCACGAGTACGACGGTGGAGACCGGGGCCACCATTGATGTGAGTGCAACGCAGCGAGGCGACGGAGGCACGGCCGTCCTGTGGAGCGATGTGCGGAATCCGATAGGCCGCACGCAAGTGTCGGGCAGCATTCTGGCGAGCGGCGGTGCGCAAAGCGGCAACGGCGGACGCATCGAAACCTCTGGCCACACGCTGCAGGTGGAGGACAGCACGCGCATCAGCACCCTGGCGCCGCACGGCCGAATGGGTGAATGGCTGCTGGATCCCGTGGACTTTACCATAGCCAGCGGCAGCGGGGCCCAAACAACCAGCAGTATCGGCGCCACCACACTGGGGACGGCGCTGAACAGCGGCAACGTGACCATCGCTACCGATGCCAGCACAGGTGGCAATGGCGATATCACAGTCGCAGCTAATGTAACCAAGACCGCCTCCTCTGGCACCACGACGCTCACCCTCAAATCACACCGCAGCGTGGTGATGAACAATGGGATCTCGATCAACGGTGCCGCGGGCGCCCCGCTGAATGTGGTGTTCTGGGCCGACAGCGACAATAGCGGTGGTGGTGGCGTGCAGCTACGTAATGTGACTACCCAGGGCGGGCATCTGTATCTTGGAGGCGGCACTGCTTCGACCACGTGGAATGGTCTGACGGTTCCGAACGGGCCCACGAAGTCGTTTGGGGGCCTTGCACCCACCCACTTCACCGGCACCCTCTCCACCGCGGGCGGCGACATGTATCTCTGGAACGGCACAGGCGCAGGTGCGGCTGGACAATTCACCACCGCCGGGGGCTCCGGCGTCGACGTGTTCAACGCGGGCGTCGGCAACATCACGCTGCGGGTGGATGCAGTGAATATTCTGAACAACTTGACCATCACCACCACCGGCTTGTTCTCTCTGTTGCCCAGCACCAGCGGCGGATCCTTCCGTGACCCGGTGCTCACCAGCAAATACATCTTGACCGGTGCACAGGGTGGCCTGACGATCGGAACGTCGGGAAATACCGCCGACATCACACACCAGACAAACGCATACAGCACGAACGGCCCGATCCAGTTACACGGCGGCACCGTGACGCTGAACGCCGGCCTGACCACCACCAACGCCAGCACCGGCGATGTAAGCATCACGGCCAGCACCGGCCTCACCGGCAGCAGCGGCATCACCTTGGCCAATGGACGCACACTCACCGTCACGCAAAGCGCCAATACAACCTACAGCGGGGTGATCAGCGGGAGCGGAGCCGGCTTGACCAAACTGGGTATCGGCGATCTCAGTCTCGGCGGCACCAATACCTACAGCGGTGCGACCACGGTGGCAGGCGGTACATTGGCGGTGGGCACTGGCGGCAGTACGGGCACATTGGGGAGCGGCGTGGTGACGAGCAATGCGGCGTTGGTGTTGAACCGCTCGGGCAACGTGGCACTCAGTACGCTGGCCTCAAACGCCGGCGGCATCGGAGGCACCGGCAGCGTCAGCGCCACCGCGTCCGGCGACCTCACGATCGACCGATCGATCGGCGTCGGTGGGCCGGTCACGCTGACGGCCACGGGCGGCAACCTGGCTCTCGATAGTGCGGTTGCCAGTACCGGCAGCACGATCACGCTGAATGCCGGCGGCACCATCACCGATGGCGTGAGTGGCTCACTCAGTGCCTCCACTCTGGCGTTGCTGGGCGGTAATGTGACACTCGATAACACTTCCAATGCCATCGGCACACTCGCGGCCAGCGGCCTGAGTACATTGACCTACATAGATAGCAATGCCTTGACTATCGGTACGGTCGGTGTGACCAGCGGGATCAGCGCAACGGGACCTATTCGCATCGAAACACTGAGCGGCGACCTCACCGTTGCACAGAATGTCGCCACCACAAACACGGGAACCTCCGCGCTGATCCTCAATGCCGGGAAAACAACGGCTGCTGGGACCATAACCGGCGGGAACCTGCTGATCAGTGGGGCGCCGACGGTGACGATTGGATCGGGCGGTCGTGCCACACTCTATTCCGGCGGTGTCAGCGGCAGCACCGGATTGACGGCGTTGGTCGGCAGTGCCAGCGGCCGCTTCCGCTATCACAGCGATGAATCCACCACGAACTACACGGCAGTACTCGGGAGTGGACTGCATGCCGTCTATCGCGAGAGTCCCTCGATGGCCGTAACGGTTGAGAACAAGACGATTACCTATGGCAATGCCTTGCCGACCTGGACCTATACCACGAGTGGCCTGGTGAACGGCGATACGTTAACCCAGGCATTTGCGAGTCCAAGTGTCTCGGTCGGCGGTGCGACCTCCAGCAGCGGGAACTATGTTGTGGGGAGTCACACATTGACTCCCTCAGGCATGGCGACCAGTCAGCTTGGCTATGCCATTGGTACCCATACGAACGGCACACTGGCAGTGAATGCGACATCCATCACCACGAGTGGGCTGACGGCGGCGAATAAAGTGTATGACGGGACGACGGCGGCGACCGTGAACCATGGCGGGGCCAGCTTCAGCGGGCTGGTGGCGGGGGATACGGTGACGGCGAGTGGGACGACGGGTTCGTTCAACACCAAACAGGTGGGGAGCGGCAAGACGGTGACGTTGAGCGGCACGAGCTACGGCGGGACGGACGCGGGGAACTATACGTTCACTGATCAAGCGAACACCACAGCGGACATTACGGCGAAAGCCGCCACGGTGAGTGGCCTGACGGCGGCGAATAAAGTGTACGACGGGACGACGGCGGCGACCGTGAACCATGGCGGGGCCAGCTTCAGCGGGCTGGTGGCGGGGGATACGGTGACGACGAGTGGGACGACGGGTTCGTTCAACACCAAACAGGTGGGGAGCGGCAAGACGGTGACGTTGAGCGGCACGAGCTACGGCGGGGCGGACGCGGGGAACTACACGTTCACTGATCAAGCGAACACCAC